>Ga0307505_10000001_pt1 | contig 704218 bp, 671 predicted proteins | sample 23_S_MG_FD_202183 | JGI IMG/M metagenome (GOLD analysis project Ga0307505, IMG submission 202183) | Soil microbial communities from Populus trichocarpa stands in riparian zone in the Pacific Northwest, United States - 23_S | ecosystem: Environmental > Terrestrial > Soil > Riparian zone >... | reverse complement strand
GGTCATTTAAGCCGCATAAAAATATTCAGCTTCAAGCCTCTCTACTCCAACGTCTTTCAACATCAGAGTACATCGCCACCGTCCAATTCATCATGCCATCTCCTTAGTTCTGATATATGACTTTTCCATTTAGGATCGTGGTCTCAACACGAGCGTTGCGAATCTTCGTTCGATCTATCGCGAAAATATCTTCCGAAAGTATAACAAAATCCGCCAGTTTGCCGACCTCGATAGAGCCTTTTACCTTTTCCTGGAATTCGGCGTAAGCCGAGCCGAGGGTGTAAGCAAGGACGGCTTGTTCGACGGAAATCCTGTTCTTACTGTTAACGGCGGCATGAATTCCCAATATGGGATCGAAATCAGAGATCGAGGCATCCGAGCCAAATGCTACGGATGTGCCGAGTTCGAAAATTTTCTTATAGTCGTCAGTTCCCGAACCATTCGCACCAAAGAAAAGCCACGGCTGCATCGAAGCTATAACTTTAAGTTTCGCAAATCTGGGCAGATCTGCAGCCGTCGCACGGCTTGCATGTTCGACGCGAAATCTCCGGTCCCGTTCACCATTGGACTTTGATGCTTTCTCAAACGCATTCAGCACGATCTCGACAGGCATCGCGCCGATCGCGTGCATCGCGACCTGTAATCCGGCTTTGTCAGCAGCCACGATGTCGCGTTCAAGTTGTTCTATGTCCTCGGTCTCGTCCTCGGCAAAGAACTTCACACAGCCGGTTCTGACCATCGCATCGCCAGCGGCGGCTTTGACGTTGGATGATGCAAGACGTTTCCATTCGGAAAGCGAAACGCAATCGTAAACGCGCGTCTTTAACTTTCGTTGTTTGGCAAGATCGCGATAAATTTCTACGAGATCGTCCGAATGAACATCCTGTACGCTCGTCACGCCGAGCGACGCTGCATGGTTCGACGCGGTCTCGATTATCTCCGGCCAGTTCCGCATATGGTTTTGCGGAACTTTAGAACCAATCAATTGAATCGCCGTGCCGCGCAGCATTCCCGCCGGCTCACCTTTTTCATCGCGAAATATGGTTCCGCCGACCGGATCTTTGGTCGAAGCATCTATCCCCGCGATCTTCAATGCCGCCGCATTTACGAGTGCCGCTTTCGCATCCCAGTTGTAAATGAAAACAGGATTGTCGGGCGAAACGCTGTCTATCAATGCACGCATCGGCGGGTCGTTCGGAAGCCAGTTTCGGTTGTCCCAACCGCTGCCCAGTATCCAACGCCCTTTCGGCAGAAACTTTGCAAACCTTGCGATGCGTTCAGTGAGTTCTTTCGGCGTGCGAATGTCGGCAAGCTTGATCGACGAAAACATATTGCCGATCGCCCCAAAATGAACATGAGCATCGTTAAAACCAGGCAGTACGAGCTTCCCTTTAACGTCGATGCGTTTTGTATCCGCATCGGCCAGCGCAAGTATCGTTTTAGTGCTTCCGACCGCGACGATCTCGCCGCCGGAAACAGCAATCGCCTCGGCCCTCGGTTGGGCAGAAGCCATTGTACGAACATTCGCGTTTATTATTATGAGATCAACTGTATTGCATAAACCCGTTAGACAAAAGCTCCCAATGCAGAAGCCCGCACGAAGTAAGGGCATAAAATACATATCTACCGTCACTCAGGCCACACAAAGTCGCCCTGTCCGAACAACGTATATTCTGTTGCCGCATCCACATGTTTTGGTTTCCATAAAATAGCGTCTGCTTCGCCCTCGCGACCAAATCTGCATATTCTGTTCGACAAGGCCGAACTCTCTAAGCATTTTCGTTGCCTCTGCTTTCAACGAGTCAGCTATTCTCTCAGGTTTAGATGCATGAGATACCACAACATGCGCATGATTAGACCTAACATTTAGAGCTTTGATAAGGTATCCACGTCTATCAGATACGCTTCTAATTGCTCTATCAACTACCTCTCTCATTTTTTCTGTCAAGATGAAAGGTGCCTGTTTCATCTCTTCGGCCATCCATTGCTCCAACCGTTCATTTGATTCGAGTCGCGGAGTGCCGTAAATATTCCAACCATCTCGCTTCACTGAAAGACGCTCATCTCCATGAAGCCAAGTGCCGAATATCCTAAATGTAATGAGATAAGCCAGTGGGAACGAGTTGTCCTCGAAGACCGGGAATCCATAATCATCAAACATTACACGATTTGAGGTCATGGTGATTGTTATGCCCTTACTTCGTGCGGACTTCTGCCTCATAGACGATCTTGCCGTTGACCACCGTCATCAACACCTTTGCATCACGAATTTTCGCCGGGTCGATGGTAAATATATCGTCCGAGATCATCACAAAATCGGCGAGCTTCCCGACCGCAAGCGTGCCCTTATCGCCTTCCTGAAACTCGGCATACGCAGAGCCCCATGTGAACGCTTTGATCGTTTCAGCCACCGAGATCTTCTGTTCGGGCAGCCATCCGTTCGGATTTTTGTCGTCCAGAGTTCGGCGCGTAACCGCAGCATAAACGCCCCAGATCGGATTCAGCGGAGCGACCGGCGAATCCGAGCCGAATGCCAGAACGCCGCCCGTGTCCAGAATGGTCCGAAACGCATAAGTTCCCTTCAAACGTTTTTCATCCAGCCGCTTCCAGGCCCAGCGGCCGTCGTCGATAACATGAAAAGGCTGCATTGATGCAACGACCTTTTGCGAACCGAATCGTTTAATGTCTTCCCAACGAAGATGCTGTGCGTGTTCGATGCGAAATCGCCGATCGCGGGGTCCGTTAACTCTATCGAGCTCGGCGTAGTAGTCAAGAATCGTCGCGTTAGCCTTGTCGCCGATCGCGTGAATGTTCACCTGCAGTGCCGCCTTATCAGCCGCGATGATGTCATTCTTCATCGTCGTCGTGACATCAGCCATCGGAAGTCCGCTCGTATTCGGCGCGTCAAGATAGGGATCGAAGAACCACGCCGTCGTCGAGCCCAAACTTCCGTCGGTATAACCTTTCAGACACCCGACACGCAGCATCGGATCGCCAAAAGCATATCGAACACCCGTGTTCGCCCAACGCTTGTAATCGGCAAGCGGCGAACAATTATAGACGCGCGTTTTCAGCGTTCCGCGCCTGAGCAGTTCCTGATAAACACCGATCTCAGTTCCGTTGGCAGACATATCCTGTACGCTGGTAACACCAAGCGACGCGGCATGATCTGACACCGCCTGCGCCGCTTCGAGCCGCTGCTCGAATGAATATGCAGGGATCGCCTTATCGATGTAAGCCATCGCCGCATCCTTAAAAATGCCTGTCGGATTTCCGCTTCCGTCACGAACGATCTCACCGCCGGCAACGTCCTTCACATCTTTATTGATGCCCGCAAGTTTCATCGCAAGGCTGTTCGCCAACGCCATGTGGCCGTCGAGACGATTGATAAAAACCGGATTGTCGGGCGAGGCCGCGTCTATAAGTGCGGCGGTCGGCAGGTTGTTCGGTGTCCAATTTTCGTGGTCCCACTGACCGCCCTGGATCCAACGGCCCTTTGGGATCTTCGCCGCAAACGCCTTTATACGCTCAACAAATTCCTGCGGCGTTTTCGCATCGCGCAGGTCAACCGACGAAAGCTGATATCCAGTCTCCATAAAATGCACATGCGCATCGTTGAAACCCGGAACGATCAGCTTTCCGCCCGCATCGATAACCCGCGTTTTCGGTCCGATATAAGATTTCGTATCGGCCTCTGAGCCGACAACATGAATCTTGCGGCCAATGGTCGCCATCGAAGTCGCAGTCGGCTGCGCCGCATTCACCGTGTAGATCTTTGCGTTAATTACGACAAGATCGGCGGATTGAGCAAAGACATTCGCCGAAGCAAACAAACCGGCGAGAACAAGAATTGCGATTTTCATATTTTCTTTTGAGTAGATCGAACAAAATATACTTTTCCGGTCTTTTCATTTTTGGCAACGCTTGGCTTGAAGGCTCCCCAATGAGTGAGTATTGTCGATTTTCCTTTCTCCTGTTCCAGCGACAGCACCAATTGGCCTTTTGAATAACTCTCGAACATATTGTCGTCGCCGTAGCCTTCAAAGAATAGCGACGCCTTGCTGCCGGCTACTTTGACCAGACAAAGAATATCGACAGAGGTCTGGTACCCGTTGCTTTTTATCGTTGCGACAAGCCCGTTGTCGCTGTTCATTATCTGGATCTCGTGGCTGATAACTATTCCCGTGCCGCCTGCGGTCTTGCCGCCGTCTTCCACAAATTCGTAAACGCCGATCCACGGGCTTTGTGCGAGAACGGCAGCCGAACAAATGAACACGACCGCCAATGCAGCGATGGTTCTGAAAGCAAATTGCATAGCGTTTCTCAGGGATGAAAGTGTATTCTGTGAACTGAGGCGATTATAGCAGTGAAGCGAAAGCATATCCAGATTCTAGGCATTGTTCTGAACACGGCGTTCGCGTTGTTCATCGTTTTCCTTTACGCCACCGAACCTCGCACGCTGGGCGAGATCGGCGACAAAGCGGCTCAAACTGCCAGCGATGTGATCAACAAAGGTCAGGTCGCGACAGGCACCTATCAGCCTGATCCTGAAAAGCTTGCTAAGGCAATGGCACTTTTCAGCAACGGCGATTATCCCGGCGCGAGGTCGTTCTTCGAAGCGGCCGATCCCGAAAAACGCGACGGCAGGACACAGTTTTACATCGCATACAGTTTCTATCGCCAGGGTTGGGGACGATTTGCAAGCGACGATGAGTTATACAAACAAGGCCTTGTTTATGCCGACCGAGCCGACAAGCTATTGGGCGGAACTTTTATTTCAAACGACGCTGATCTGAAACTCAAAACGCCTGCCGCACTGAAAAACGAGATCGAAGAAGGCCTTCGCGTGACGGCGGACGATTTCAATCCCCTGCGTGTGATGAACGAACGAAAATGACGACTGACGAAAAAGAAAACGAGATAGTTGTCGAAGCGATCGAGCCCGAAGTTGAAGCTGCAATCGCCGAGTTCGAAAGCGCCGCTATCGACCGCTACGAAAGCGGTCAAGATGCCCCGAGCGAAACTCAGCGTTTTGTTGTTCGATATATCGCCTTGCCCGCTGCCTTTCTTTTCGTCGCGCTGCTTGGCGGGATTCGATTCAGCGGTTCCGACGGTTCGATAATGTACCTGCGTCCCGCGTTGATCTATTTGATCTTTGGAGCCGGGATGATGACACTTTTCTTTGTTGCCGGTCTGATTCGATTCGATGGATGGGTATCGGAACGGTTTCCGATCTCTACCAACATTATCAACGGCATCACGCTCGCGGCAGTTTATGCAGCATGCGTACAGGTTTTTAATTCCGTCATTCCCGAAAGCGGCGTGCTGTTTTGGCTCGTCAGCTTCTGCTTCCTTTGGACTTTGTGGAACAACCTTTTCGCGAATTTCGACACCAAAAAACTTCTGCGAAGCCTAGCCGCGATGTTCGGTTTCGCGTTTGTCGTGAAGTACCTGGTGCTTCCCTACTTTGCGGCACCGGCCGAACAGACTTGGCTGAATGCACTTTTGAATAATCCGGGCCAGGCCGCGATCACATGGCTCTTCAGCTTGCCGCAGTTCGCCGCCGCGACTGGATATGTGCAGTTTTTTGTTATCGCAATATTTGTCATCGCACTCTATTTTCTGCCGCAATCAAACGAAGAATGAATTTCATAAAAGTATTCGCCGTCTCGCTCGCATTCGCCACTGCATTACTTGCACAATCGCCGTCAAAGATACTCAAGGGCGCTGAAAAAGCGATGGGCGGCTCAAATGCGATCCGCTCGATACGTCAATCTACGATCACTGGAACTGTGAAACGAATCGGCGACAATGCAGAAGGACGTTTCTCAATCCGCCTGTCGAAACCGAACCGTTTCAATATCGAATACAACCTCGCCGCCTTTCGTCTCGAGATGGGGAACAACGGGCGTTCGGGCTGGACGAACGACACCGCTCTCGGCTTACGAACGCTGACAGGACAGGCGAGCAACGATTTTCAGGCGATGTCCGCGTTCAATAATTCGCTATGGCTTGATCTAAAGAAAGAGCGAGCGAAGATCGTCTCCGGCGGAACGGCGACCGTCAATGGACGAGTAACAAATGTCGTTGTCGTCACGACTGCAAAGAATGTTTCGTACAAGCTTTACTTCGATAGAGCGTCGGCCTTGCTCGTTCGCGACGAATTCCCTTTTGGCGAAACCATGTGGATAACCACTTATTCCGACCACAAAAAGATCGACGGTGTGATGACACCGTTTGCGTTCACGCGCACCACCGGTGCGGAAGAACTGGCGTTCACTGTCGAAGAAGTAAACAACAAGTCAAATGTAGATGTAGCTAGTTTCGACTTCCCAAAATCGACCGGCGATCCGCTTCCGGACATTACAAAGCTTCTTGCCGAACTTCAGGCAAATGAAGATAAGGTCGAGAATATTCTCGACACCTATTCATACATTCAAAAGCAGACTTCGCGGAGCATCGGCAAGGACGGCGTGGTGAAAGAAACGGGCTCGGAGACGAATCAACTTTCGTTCTACAAAGGCAACCGCATTCGCCGTTTGATCGAAAAGAACGGAAAACCATTGAGCCTCAAAGATCAGGAAAAAGAAGATAAAGAAGTTCAAAAGCGGGTTGAAGAGATCGAAAAACGCATCGCAGAAAAAGAAGCGAAAGGCGGTCCGTCGAATGAGAACACGCGTCGTGTTTCGATCGCCGAGGTCCTGCGTGCCTCGCGTCTGATCAACCCGCGACGTGAAAGAATGCGCGGCCGCGATGTGATCGTTTTCGATTTCGAACCGAACCCCGAATTCGACTACAACAACGCCAAAAGTATGCTGAAGTTTTTCGGCAAGACCGCCGGTGTGATGTGGATCGACGAAAAGGATAAGCAGGTCGCACGTCTCGAAGCGTTTCTTGCCGACAACTTTAATGTCGGAGGCGGGGTGGTCGCGAAGCTGCGAAAAGGTGCGTCGTTCGTCATAGAACAGGAACGCATCAATGACGAGATCTGGCTGCCGGCCGTTGCAGACATAAATATGTCGATCCGCGTTCTTCTTTTGAAAGGGATCGACATCAATCAGGTCGTCAAATCGTACGACTATAAGAAATTTGCGACCGAGGTCGAAGGTGCGAAGGTCGGCAACAAACCGTTGGAAAATTAGAGACTGAGCGTGAACGATTTTCCGTCCCGACGTATCCTTATCGAACGAACGTCGTTTTGACCGGCAAGCGTTGCCGTATTGCTCAGCGAGACGTCGTTCAAGGCTTCGATCACATCACCCGCACGAATGCCAGCGGCCTTCGCGGGGCCTGTTTCGGAAACCGCAGCCGCAACATAAGCTCCGTCTTGAAACGCCACCCTTATCCCAAGCATTTCGACTATCTCGATCAGCCGAACGGCTTTCGTTCGTTCAACACCGCGTCTGTCCGTAACTGTCGAAGAATTGCCGTCGAGTCCTTTTGGCAGTTTAGGCGTCTCTGCCGGATCTACACCAAAGATCATTGAACGATTCGGGTCTTCAAGCGAGGTCGCTCTATTCGCCGCAACCGTTTGAGAGTTTGAACGCCTGGCATTTAGATTTGTTTCCGGAGTCAGAACAGCAACGGTATTCACCGCCACATTTGATCTGCTTCCGACAGGATCAAGCGACGGACTTTGCAGCTTCTGTTCATCGACCACCGCGATCGTCGGAATGTCGCCGGTCCAAAAACCGGAGAGGCCAAAGAACGCTGCAAGCATTGCCAAAGCTCCGGCCGGGACCGCGATCTTTAGCCACAGATACCTTGCCGTGTGAGCCGTGTTCGAGCGCGTTCGTATCTCGCGCAGAACGTCCTGCTCGAAACTGGCCGGAGCCGAAACTCGGGCAAGGCCGCCTAAAGTTGTTGACATCGGGTCGCCATCCGCCTCGATATTAAATTTATTGTCGCCGTACATTACTTATCTAAATGGCCCTTTAGTTTCTCGCGTAAAAGCCCGCGACCGCGGCTGATCCGCGATTTCGTCGTGCCAAGCCCGAGTTCCAATATCGCCGCCACCTCTTCATAACTTCTTCCGTCCACATCGCGAAGCACGACCGGTAAGCGGTACTTCGGAGGCAGCGATTCGATCGATGAAGCGATCAGTTTGTCCCGCTCCGCAGTTTCAAACTCTGCGTCCGCAAGCATTCGTCCGTCCGCGGGCTGAAACTCGACATCCGAATCGCCTTCGCTCTGAAACAAACCTGTCAAAGACAACAGCCGACGACGCTTTCGTTTTCTGATCTCGCTGATCGCCAGGTTCGAAGCGATCTTGTAGATGTATGTCGAAAACGCATACTCGGTGTGGTATCGATCCAGTGCAAAATAGACACGGACAAAAGTCTCCTGCGTCAGATCGACCGCCTCTTCGTAATCATTCAAAAATCTATACAAGAAATTCGTTATCTGATTCTTGTAGCGGCTGATGATCTCGGCATACGCATCCTCATCGCCGGCCTTTACGGCGGCGATCAGCTCGTGATCTGAAGGAATAGTCTCAGGCATTCGCTAGAGCCCAACCTCCACAGCTTTTTTTTCGACCGAGTCCGCAATTCCGCATTCATACGTTTGTACAACAGTTCTCAGACCGAAACAAAAACCGTTCCGCATGATTATCACGCCGAACGGTCTTTAAAGTTGCAAAAGATCACCGGATTTTCAACGTCTCCTCTGTGTCTTCCCTTCGTGCTCTTTGTGTTAAAACTTTTCCCTAACACAAAATTCTCAAAGTTTCACAGAGGTCACAAAGTCAGGCCGGGCGAAGCGTCAGTATAAGGAACATCGAGCTGTCCGAATTCGGCAGCGAAAGCGAGCCCAAAAGCGTCGGGACGTTTTCGGCCATCGCAATTCGTGTTGACGTCAAGCCGACGTTTTCATAATTATAGATCGAGATCACCTTGCCGTCGCCATCCTTCGACTGTCCGGTAATTATCGGAATGCGGGCACCGAATCGGAATACCTGCAGGCCGACTTCGCTCTTGATCGGTTCTTTGTTTTCGACCTTCAGACCGGACAGCGACCATTCCAAAAAGCTAGGCCGGTCGTTCGCAGCGTCGCGTCCAAAAAGATTCGAAACCGACTTGAACTCAAAGTTCCCGCCGTTCGATATCCGCCCGACATATGTGTTGGCAAGCCTCAGTTCGTTAAAGCTGTAATTGACCTTCAACTGCCGCGAAACCGCCGCCAGATTCTGAGGCATCTGCCCGCCAATATTGCGCGTATCGCTGCCGATCAAAACCTGGAGGACAATGTCAAAATTCCCCTCAGCCTTCGCCGCGGCCTGCGAAAAATGCGCAACCGAAAGGATCGCAATGGAGAGAAGGACAAAAGTAAGTCGTGTGAGCCTGTTCATAAAGTTCTCCTGTAAAGGTGTTCGAAATCTCACACCCTTAAACAAACAAGAGAAACTTTTGTTGCAAAAATTTCGATGTCGGTAGCCCGCAGTGTCGGTAGCCCGCACGCAGTAAGGGCTTGAGAGATACGCACCAGTAACGGCGAAAAGAATAGCCACGAACTTTCACAAAAAAGCACGAACCTGAATTATTTCTTGTTCGTGCCTTTTCGTGTCGGTTCGTGGCTGAATTTTGTCTATCTCACAAACGCGCTTGGCGTGGGGATGTCGCCGTTAGTGCCCCAGTGGGTTACCGAATAGGAACCCGAGGCGTTAAGGATCCACCAGTCGCCGCCGCTTGGGCGGAAGATGCCAAAATCGGTTTTGCCGTCGCCGTCGTAATCTGCGGGTGCCGGAATGTCGGTTGCGATGCCCCATTGCTGAACGCTTGCGGCACCGGTTGTTGAATCCAGAACCCACCATCCGCCATCCGAAGGACGCCACACGGCAATGTCCGCACGTCCATCGCCAGTGTAATCTGCGGGAATAAGTTTATCGGTCGCGACGCCGAACTGATTGATGCTGACTGTTCCGGAAAGTGAATTGATGGTCCACCAAGTGCCGTTCGATGGACGGAACACAGTAAGATCGGCCTTACCGTCGCCGTCAAAATCCGCCGGAACCGGCCTGTCGCCATTTGTTCCCCAAGCCTGAACACGCTCTACGCCATTGGACGATTGCTTTATCCACCAAGTACCGTTCGAGGGACGCCATATTGCTAGGTCAGCTTTTCCGTCTCCGTCGTAATCTGCCGGCACGAAATGATCTGGAATACCTCCCCACAAGGGAAAGGTATAAGTGGAAGTAGATGAATTCCGAATCCACCATCGAGCCGCAGGAAAACTGCCCCAGATGTCGACGACCGCAGTGTCAGTCTGACCATCGCCATCATAGTCTGCCGGAACAGGCGGGTTGTCCTCTTCTCCAAGTTGATTAAAGGTCACGCTAGAGCTTCTCGAGTTCAAGATCCACCACTGGTAAGTGGGCCAATCGAAGCGATATATGCTTAAATCAGCCTTCCCATCCCAGTCAAAGTCGAACGGTGCAGAACGCAGAATGCCCACCGAATTGTTGACCTGGGTCAAGACCGGACTGGTGTTTGCAGAAACGAGATTTGGAACCGGAGTGTTGAATAACCTGACAAATGCTCGGTTGTTCGTGCCCGATATCCCAATCGTGGTCGGCAACGAGGCCGCTCCATAAGCAGCAAGATCGGCGACCTGATTGTTTGAAAAAACGCAGTTTCTCAAAAGAACGTTGGCGAAATTATTTGAGCCGCCGTTAGGTGTTTGGAAAGTAGCACCACCCGCAACATTCAGACCGCCGCGAAAAAAATCCGTAACGCCGTTATTGTTTTCGAAAACCGAGCCGATTGCGGTGAAATTGGACGTGCTGTTATTCGTCGGGCCTAGTGCGCCGCCGATAAAGGCACCACCACCATTGTTGTAGAATCGATCACCATTAGACGTGACTGTGACTACGCCGTTTGTTGTGCTGCCGATGTTTTCAACGATAAGTCCTTGCTGATTGTCGAAAAACCGATTGCCGCTAAGATCAACGGTGATCGAATTACCGCCTACGCCGTTGGTGTTGATAATTCGCATCCCCTGGGCTGTTGCGGTCCGATTGTTATGAAAGTCACTGTCAACCACATCCGCCTCGATATGGAATCCGGGCTGGAAACCTGCTGCGTTGCGAATATCCGCTCCGCGATTGCTGCCTGTTGACGCGACGTGAGCAATTCGAATTCGCGAAGTGCCGGGGGAGCTGCGATGGACAATTATTCCGACGCCAGCAACAGCATTTTTGACCGTCAGCCACTCGATAGTATTGTCGCCATTGCCAAGCCTGATTATGCCGGAATTCGGAAGCTCTCCGCTGTATGAAGTTGCCGGTAAGTTTGCGGCATCGATCACAACGGCCGCACGATTGCCGGTCGTTCCACACAGCGCCATGTTTGGCTGAAACTCCAAACGTCCGCCGTTCGGTCTCGGATTGCCCACGGTGTCATTTACAGAAAGTAGATAATTCCCCGGAAAAATGAAAATCGGCCAAGGTTCCGCCTGATAGCCTGGAAGGTTCACTGTGCTATAAAGTTCGTCGATAGAGTCAACAGTATAAAAGGGAGGAACAAGGCTACAGCCCGGAGCACCGACACTTTCGGAGTTCGATTTAGAGGGTGTGTCAGGCTTGACCGACTTCTGCGCCGCAGTTTCTAACCCGCAAAATAAACTAAATAATGCTGCTACGACAATCAATGCGAAAAGTGATTTATTTGATTTCATGACGTTTCTCCGCTTAAAAAAAAGGGGTTCCCAATGGCCGGATTGTGCTATATAATTCCGACCAAAGTTCCAAGACGATAGCGTTTGCGATCACCAGTATTTTTCGGTGAATATTGCACTGGAATCACCGTAGTTTGCGGGATAGGTTTCGTCCTTTGAAATCTCTTTGTTTTTTCTTCTTTTATTATTGGTTTAAGAAATGAAGGACAAATCAGCGAATTCTTACCTGTTTAAGTCGTTTCGGTTGGACGTTTCGGAGCGCCGTCTGACTAACGGTGACGAGCCGTTGCCGCTTGCACCAAAGGCATTCGACTTACTGGCACTGCTTGTCGAACGAGCCGGACACCTGGTAGAAAAAGACGAGATCATGGAATCCGTCTGGCCGGATTCGTTTGTCGAAGAGGGCAATCTTACGCGAACGATCCATGTCCTTCGAAAAATACTCGGTGACGACCAAAACGGTAACAAGTTTATCGAAACAGTTCCGACACGAGGTTATCGATTTGTAGCCACCGTTGATCCGGGAAACGAGGTGCCAAAGGAAAATGGTTTGACGTTTTCTGAATCTGACACGCAACATGTTGGTCAGGCTGACGACAAAATCGGTCAAACAATAGGTCCAAGATCACCTTTTAGGCATCGCGAAGTGCTTCTTGGCATTGGTTTAATTGCTCTGACCTCGATCCTTGTTTGGTACGCAATCAGTCGTGCCGGAATCAATTCAGCAACCGAGGACAAGGTCCTATCATTGGCAGTGCTGCCGTTCTTTCCGGCAGATCCGGAAAAACGGGATCCGATTTATGAGATCGGGACAGCAGATTCTCTGATACTCAGACTGCGGTCTGCTAAAGGACTTGTTGTGCGGCCACTTGTTGCTTTGCGTGCGTACAACTCGGATGTCGAGGCTCTCACGATAGGCCGCGAACAAAAGGTCGATTACGTTTTAAGTTCCAACTACCAGATCGCCGATGGAAAGATCCGTATAACGTCGCAGCTTACCAATGTCTCAACCGGTTCAGTTGAGGACACGTTCAAATTTGATCACGCATTAACCGGCATTTTCGATATTCAGGACGCGGTGGTGGCAAACATTGGCAAGCGGATAATCGACAAGCTTGGTCGTCAACCAACAGATCGGTTCACAACATATTCTCCGACCAGCGAAGATGCATATCGACTTTATCTGCAGGGCCGGCTCTTGACGGACAAAAATACTCGCATTGATGCGGAGAAAGCAGTCGAATATCTCGAGAAGGCCGTCTCTATTGATCCAAATTACGCTATCGCCTACGCGACCTTGGGAAGTGCTCACGGGGTTATCGGCATGAGCGGCGGGACTAAGAACGAGCAGTATCTAAAGCAAAAGTCGGCCGTGGAAAGGGCTTTGGAGATCGATCCGACTCTTGCGGAGGCATATGCTCAGTTAGGGAGCATGAAAACTAACTACGAGTGGGATTTTGACGGGGCCGCGAATGCTTTTTCGAAGGCTTTGGAACTGGATCCGAATTCCTCGGTCAGTCATCGGCAGTATGCAATATATCTGAACTCGATGGGCCGATTCGATGCGGCGATCTCCGAGATCAAGAAAGCACGAGACCTGGAACCAGCCTCAGTCCTGAACCATCGTCTTCACGGAATGATATTGTTTTATGCGCGTCGTTATGACGAAGCAATAGTTCAACTCGAACGGACTGTGGAGATGGAACCCGGCTTTCGCGGTGCCTTCGGATTTCTATGCACGTCCTACCGAGTAAAAGGGGACACCGACAAGGCGTTTGGGTGCTTCCTACGGACACTTCAAAATAAAGAAGCAGATTCCCGAACGATCGAATCGTGGAAAACTGTCTATTCAAGTTCTGGTATGAATGGAATCTTGCGGAAGCATATCAAGGATGCTGTGAATGGAGATAATTCCGGCAAATTATCGCCCTGGGATATTGCCAATCTATACGGTGAACTTGGGGAAAAAGATCTGGGAATTGAACTGATCGAAAAAAGCTTGGAGAGACGTGGGTGGGGATGGACGTTATTAAAGGTCAATCCGTGTCTTGACTCCCTGCGGTCGGATCCGCGTTTTGAGGCCTTGCAGGCGAAAGTTGGATTAAAATAGCCAGCTTCTTATCTCGTATGTAAATCATGAAAATCATTCCATTCGTGCGTATCGCGCCAATTGATATTTCCAAATACAAAATCGCATCTGATAATTGTCGAGGACGGCTTTGAAAGCCGATGCTCTTTGACATGCGCTTCAAGCCCTTATCCTGATGAATCGGGATGCGGGCTGCTGACACAGAACTGGAAACACTTTTGGAACACAGAACGCTCAAGCCCATATCCGTGCGCCGCGTTGCGCCACCTGCGCCATGAGCGCCGGCGCACTTGTGGCGCAGGCGAATGAGGTCACTAAATTGAACGCTGTTTGCTTGTGAATATTATCCGGCGGAGACGAATAGATTTTCGTCGAGCTTTTGGCCGAAGGTGACGGTGCCGAGGTGTTGTTCTTCGACGATCTTTTCGCCGATGCGAAGTTCGGAGTTGAAGGGGACGAGAACGCCTTGCGAATATTTATAGTCGCGAAACTTTCGCAGATACTTAATGCCGGCGGATTCGTATTCGAGCATCATTACGCGGAAGGATTTGGCACTGACGTAAAAACGAGTCTTGCGGTCGCCCTTGTCCATAAGATCGACCAAATAAAACTCAACGCCAAGCACCTTTTCGCGTCCGGCCAAAGCGATAGTCGAACCATTTTCCTTATACCACAGCATCGAGTCGATGCTGTGCAAAAGGCGGTTTTGAAATGTCACGATCGCGTCTTCACGCGGCTGGAAAACCGAGTCATTGTATATCCCGAAAACTTTGTCCGGGGTCTGGACCAATGCATACGTTGCGGTCGGAAATTCCTGATCCAACCGTATCTTCGACTTCCCTGCTTCGGGGCGCGACACCCAACGCTGATAATTCGCGTTCGTTAGCTTTCCGTCGGCTTCATGCAGGATCAGCTTCCCGCGTTCAACTTCGGTTTTTCGGATCTGAAGCATTTTTTCGCGGCCATTGGGTTGTGCATACACAAGTATCGCAAGCTCAACGACCTGATCGACCGTCAACGCTTGCGGAAGGTCTTTGGAGCCTTTCTTCTCTTCTTTGGCAGCCTCTTTCTTGGGCGGAGTTTCCTGGCCTAAAACAACCGTACCGCCGATTAACAGCAATAAAAGGACACAAAAACAATTGATTCGCGAAATTAACAAACCCAAATACCTCTGATCAGCATTGAAAATTCAAAAACGGATTGTAACATACCGAGCCGCGAAACGGCATTTTTGCACGGTGGATGTGCCTAACTATTGATGTATTTGACGTTTCAAAAGATGCACGGACTCAACGCACAATGCACGACGCAGAATGCAAAATGAGAATTAGAAAATGCAAAATAGAGAATGCTTCGGTATTTTGCATTTTTCTATTTTGAATTTTCCATTTATGTTACACGTTGCGTTATACGAACCTGAAATACCGCCGAACACCGGCAATGTCGCACGCCTCTGCGCGGCGACGCTGACGGCATTGCACATTGTCGGCGTGACCGGATTCAAAATGGATGACCGGACGCTGAAACGTGCCGGGCTGGATTACTGGAACGAGGTCGAGATGCATCGTCACATCGATCTCAAAGGCCTTTACACAGCACTTCCCAATTCACGAATGCTGTATCTGACAACCAAAACAGATCGTTCATACTCCGATTTCGCCTTTGAGCCGAATGACTGCCTCGTTTTCGGCCCGGAAACACGCGGGCTTCCCGAATCCGTCTTGAACGAAAATGCACACCGCTGTCTGACCATCCCGATGCCGAATCCAAATGTCCGCAGCCTTAACCTCGCGAACAGCGTCGGCATTGTGCTTTACGAAGCGATCCGACAGCTGAGATATTGACATTTGTTTACACGATTTAGTGCAACGCTGAAATGCGGATTCTCGTCAAAGTCTCGTAAGCCATCTATGTGAGGATGGTTTGAACTAGGAGACTTGAGTGATGAGAAAAATAAGATATTTGACGGCTTTGTCATTGGCTGTTGTTGCGTTTTCATTCGTAAATGCCAGCGCTCAAGATCCTTCTGCCCTTGCGAATACGATCGATCTTGGAAAGCAGGTTCAGAAGAGCATCTTAAAGCTCCCGCGTTACGAGGTGTTCGATAATATCGACTTCACAGTTGGTTCGAACGGTGTCGTAACGCTGACCGGCAAAGTGCGAAATGCGATCAACAAGAGTGGTGCCGAAGGCGCCGTAAAACGGATCAAGGGCGTTACCGCCGTCGTCAACAACATCGAAATTCTGCCGGTTGGCAGCTTCGATGAAAACATCAGGCGTGACCTTTACGCCAGCATTTCGCGAATGGGCGGTCTTTCGCGTTACCTTTGGACCGTGAACCCCGACGTTCGGCTGATCGTCGAACGAGGCCATGTAACGCTCGAAGGCAGCGTCTATAACGAAGGCGACAAGAACGCAATGCGTATCGCCGCTCTCGGCGTATCGAACGTATTCACTGTGACCAACAACCTTACAGTTGGTTCTTCAGACGCGAGGTAATTAATTTAACGAACCGGGGATGTGAACCGAGGCTGTCAGAAATGGCAGCCTCTTTGTTTTCCTTTGCGATCTCGGCGGAGCAGCCCTGCGAAATTGCGTTTGCAGCTACAATCAGTCATTATATTCGATTGCCTTACGCAGCGTAAGCCTCACCTTGAGCCCTTACTAACATGCGGGCTACGGACACATATGATCACTGCTGAAAAGATTCGCAACATCGCCATCATTGCCCACGTTGACCACGGAAAGACCACTTTGGTTGACGCGATGCTTGCTCAATCAGGCACGCACCGCGAGAATGAGACGGTCGTTGACCGCGTAATGGATTCGATGGACCTCGAACGCGAACGCGGCATCACGATCATGGCGAAGAACACGTCCGTGCGTTATGGTGATTTCAAGATCAATATCCTCGATACGCCGGGCCACGCCGATTTCGGCGGTGAAGTCGAACGCGTGCTCAAGATGGTAGATGGCATCGTCCTGCTTGTTGATGCCGCCGAGGGTTGTTTGCCGCAGACGCGATTTGTTCTGCGAAAAGCTCTCGAACTAAAGCTGCCCGCGATCGCATTGGTCAACAAGATCGACCGCCAGGATTCGCGTCCCGAAGAGGTCGTGGATGAGATCTACGACCTGTTCATCGACCTCGGTGCGAATGACAAACAGATCGAGTTCCCTATTCTTTATTCGATCTCGCGGGACGGTGTCGCAAAGAAAGACCTTGCAGACGAAGGTAAAGACCTTAAACCTCTCTTCGACCAGATCATCGAAACCATTCCCGCACCGCACGCCTTGCGTGACGACAGCCTGCAGCTTCTGGTCGCAAACATCGACTACAACCCGTTCGTCGGACGCCTCGCCATCGGCCGCATATTTTCGGGCGAGATCGCGAAGAATCAAGAGGTCGCCGTTGCACGCCGTGACGGTTCGATCCAAAAGACGCGCGTTAAAGAGCTATTCGTTTTCGAAGGACTCGAACGGGCAACCGTTGAAAAAGCCGGCACCGGCGAGATCGTCGCACTTGCAGGTTTTGAAGACATCGAGATCGGCGAGACGATAACATCGGTCGATAACCCAAAGGCCTTGCCGCTTATCAATGTTGATGAACCGACCATTGCGATGATCTTCGGTGTAAATACGTCTCCGTTCTCCGGCATCGATGGCAAGTTTGTCACTTCGCGTCAGATCAAGGAACGCCTCGACCGTGAGTTGCTGGGGAACGTCGCATTGCGGGTCGAACAGACCGAAGCTGCGGAGCAGTTCAAGGTTTCCGGCCGCGGCGAACTACAGCTTGCGATCCTGATTGAAATGATGCGCCGCGAAGGCTATGAGCTTCAGGTTTCAAAGCCCGAAGTCATTACTAAAAAGGACGAGAAAACCGGCGAAACGCTTGAGCCGATCGAACTCGTCGTCGTTGACGTGCCCGATGAATTTATCGGTGTCGTTACCGAGGCCATGGGACGCCGAAAGGGCCAGATGACAAAGATGATAAACAACGGTTCGGGGCGTGTTCGTCTCGAATTCGAAGTTCCTTCACGCGGTCTCATCGGCTTCCGTGGTGAATTCCTGACCGAAACCAAAGGAACCGGATTGCTCAATACGCTTTTCCTTCGCTTCGACAAATGGCAGGGCGATATGAAATCGCGTCAGACCGGCTCACTCGTCTCCGACCGAATGGGTGAAACAAACACCTACGCTCTCTACAACCTGCAGGAACGCGGCGTGCTTTTTGTAAAACCGCAGATCAAGGTTTACGAAGGTATGATCGTCGGCGAAAATGCCCGTGCCGTCGATCTGGACGTAAACCCGATCAAAGAGAAAAAGCTCTCCAACATGCGGACGACGTCGGCTGACGAAGCTATGCGCCTCGTACCGCAACGCGAAATGTCGCTCGAACGGGCTCTCGAATTCATCGCCGACGACGAACTTATCGAGGTCACGCCAAAAGCCATCCGCCTCCGAAAACGTGTTTTAAAAGCCAACGAGCGTCCAAAGAAATAATGCTGCTTCCGCCCGATTTTGCCGCGACGGCTTCGGTCGCACGATGATGATCGTTAAAAGTATCGCCGTAATGCTGCATATTGGACGATGCACCGCTCACTCGTCCTTGAACTTGGTCAACAAGATCGAAACATCTGGCAATGCTCTGACTTCGTGAACGACCTCCGCCTCGACCGTTAACAAAACACCCGGCGATAATGTGTGAATTTCATTTTTGCTTACATCGAGAAAATCTCCCGTGCCCGCCACGCATTGAACGGTAATCGGCTCTGCGGCCTGATGAGCTTTTAACAACGCATTTCGGCGCAAAGTTATCTGCATTATTTTCCGCCGTGCGCCTTCGAATAATAGGATAACCTCGGTCTCCTTGCCATCTCCGATCTCAGTTTGCAGATTTAATTTTTCCATAAGATCTTGAGCAGAACGGGTGCGACGTATCGGCGACCCATATCTCTCCGGTTTAAGCAGGCTTCCAGGTTCTATCCGTGCGTTCTTCTTTTGCCGCAAGAACCTTTTCCAGTAGGTGGAGCGCGTTTTCTCTCGACTCCTTCAACGACATCCCCATTGCATCTGCTGCTTTTTCAAAGGTCTCGTTCGTAATATTTTCCATCTTGCCCATATCATTATTGGGCATTTGGCATCCGCAGTTGTAACACATTTCAACGCTCCTGTAGCTGGAAGAGAAGCGTGTGAATACGACCCCTCTCCCGCCATCGCAAGTTTTAGACCGCCCGCTTTAATTCATCAACAAACTTCAATGCCTCACGTCGTACATGATCGGCGAGACGGGGATCGATAATGCTCTTTATCCGACCGGCCTCGATGTCGCGTGCCGCTTTGGTCTTGAAATCAAGGGTCGTCTGTGCCGCGCTGAGTATGGCGTTGGTTTCAGGATTTTCGATCAGCGAACCTACGACGGTGGACGGTTCGTGGACTAGTGCGACAGCCGCTCCTGTGATCGCTCCATGCCCGTCCAAGTCGCGGAACACGCGGCTTGTGCTCATAGCCGTTTCGATCAATTCATATTCTTCGGGGTCGAGCAGATGGGCTACAAACCGGCAATGCTCGTCCATAATGTTTGTCCAGAATGTCGATACTTCATCTTTATCGAATTCGGACTCGCCGCCTGCCAAGGTTTCCAGACGCCGCGTCCAGCGCTCGGCCTCGTCCTGTGTGTGTTTGAAGAAAAGCGGCCACACGAGGCTTCGTAATTTACCTGACGTTTGGGCCTCGCCGAGGCGGGCTTTGTAGGCGATAAACGGTTTTATCTCCTCCGTAACCTTGCCCACGAAGCTCTTTAACTCGCCAGTTGACGGCGGCCCGGCATCGATCTGCTGATATAGATTGGTAAATTTTTCGCCGAATCGAATAGCGTCTTTGCGTTCCGCGTCGCAGGTCTCAGGCGGCATCAGGAGAGAAAAGAAAACCGCATGTTCCGCCATGATATCGACGGCGAACCGCGCATCAGCCCAAGCGTGGGCCGCTGCATCCTTGTTGTCGAGTGAGGGTACTATTACCGGTTTCTCAAACGGCGTTTCGATCTTGGCTCCGCCACCTCGTGTATATTGCATAAATCCGCTAATGTCCCTTGTTCTTGCTGTTGCTTGTACCATGCTGCCTCCTTTAAGCCTTACCTTACCGTACCGATTCAATACAAAAGTGTTTCCGACAGATCTAGCTTGCAAATTACAGTCCGTCATCGGGACTCGTTAGCAGTCGGATGTTTTATTTGGAAAATTCCTGACTCAATCGTCCGAGTGCCAACGCTCCCAGCATCAATCCAAAATCACGTAGAGCGATATCGAAATAACCCGGAATCATCAATAGATTTACGATGATCAAACCGAGCCACGCCGCGACGACGTAGGCGAATATCTTCGGTTTTAGAAAAACTCCGATACCGGCGACGATCTCGATCACACCGACGACGTACATAAACTCATGGCCGCGACCACCGAGCATATTGTTGACGAGCGGCGGCAGATATTGGTCCCAATTCACCAACAGCCCAAAGAACTTGTCCAGCCCCATAACGATCGGAGCGACAGTAAAACCGAGTCGTAAGATTTGATACGCCTGATAGCTCGGGCTGTGTGCCTCGTCCCTGCTCGCTGATTCTGCAATTCCTGCATTCCCTGTAAGTATTGTTTCCATAATGTCCTCCAAGATTTTTTGCTTTACGAAAGTGTAACCGACCGTGATCTCGAATGTAACGCGATAAATATAATAAGTCAAGTAGTTTCTTGACTTATTTGAATATTCCGTCTAAATGTTGTAATATCAGCGTTGGAAAAGAGGAGATATGGTAAAAACCAAGCTTGATACACGATTTTTCGAAAGCACGCGCGGGCAGATCGTCGCGCTTCTGCGCGGTTCGGCGAAAACCGTAAACGAGATAACGGACTCCCTGACGCTGACCGATAACGCCATTCGGGCTCATTTGCTTTCGCTCGAACGCGACGGCCTTGTCGAGCAAAAAGGCGTGGTCAAGGGATTTCGCAAACCGCACCATCTGTATGGGCTGACGGTCGAGGCGCGCCATCTGTTCCCGAAACCGTATGCGTCGCTTTTTAATAAAATGCTCGCTGTTTTGAAACGAATGCTGCCGCCCGCTTCGGTTACAACGACGCTGCGAGATGTCGGCCACGAGATAGGTGCCCAACAATCGGCGGATAGGTCCACTGAATTCGACGAAAGGCTCAATGAGGCGCTGAAAGTGTTGGAATCGCTTGGCGGATCTGCGGAGGTCGTCGTTGAGAATGGCAATGCCGTCATCAAAAGCGAAAGCTGCCCGTTCAGCGAAGCCGTTTCAGAGCATCCAGAGGTTTGTAGGGTCGCCGAGGCAATGATCGGAGAGATCGTCGGTACGCATGTCACCGAAACCTGTGACCGCACGACATCACCAAAATGCAGGTTCGCGATCGAACCCGTTTAGCACAATCCTTTTTTCCATGGGATTTTATTTATACTATTTTTTTCGGCGATCAACCCCCTGTTAGCGGAATGGTAATTGCGCCTGTGTACGATCGAACGGCAATCAGTAAGAGATGTGTATCGCAAGACAGCGATCATCGGCATTTTGCCGCATCGAATTCGTACAAACAAGCCGTTCGGGAGGTAGTAGGATGGCACAAAAAGCAGTGACAGCGAAAAACGAGCACGGGATTTCATTGTCAAAAGCATTCAGCAGTTTTTCCGTGGACGATATTGATAAAGCAAGGCAATTTTATGCGGACACGCTCGGCCTTTCCGTAGAGCAGCAAAAGGAGGGGTTAAGCCTGACATTCGACGGTGGCAAGAGCGTGTTTCTTTATGCTAAAGAAAATCATACCGCCGCGACATTCACGGTTCTTAACTTCCCTGTTGACGACATCGAGATAGCCGTTGAGGACCTAAAAACTCGCGGAGTGAAGTTCGAAGTTTTCGACGGCGAAATGAAAACCGACGAAAACGATATATTTCGCGGAGCCGAGTCAGGCAACGGACCGAACATTGCGTGGTTCAAAGATCCTGCGGGCAATTTTCTTGCGATAATTGGAGACAAAACTAAGGAGTAGAAACTAATGACAAATATCAACCCCTATCTAAATTTTGACGGCAATGCCGAGGAAGCGATGAATTTTTACAAGTCGGTTTTCGGCGGCGAATTTATGGGCGGCACGATAATGCGTTGGGGCGAAATGCCCGGCTGCGATGAGGGCGAAATGAAGCTTGCTGACGAAGACAAAGACAAAGTGATGCACATGGCTTTACCAATTTCGGAGGGCAATGTAATAATGGCGTCCGATTCATTGAAGGCCTTCGGCCCGCCGATTACCTTCGGCAACAGCGTTACCGTCGCAATCGGGCCTGGAACAAAGGAAGAGGCCGATCGGCTTTTCGCAGGTCTTTCAGCCGGCGGAAATGTACAGATGCCGATGGCAGACGCATTCTGGGGCGGATATTTTGGCAGTTTCGAGGACAAATACGGCATTAACTGGCTGATCAATGTTGATACAACAAAGGAGTAAAACAATGGCACTTGCAAAGAAACAGATAGTCGAAGAAATAAATAAGAGCTTTACTGAAAACAATACAGAGGGTTTTCTTGCACATTGCGATGAGAACCTAAGCTGGACAATGGTCGGCGAAAAAGCGAACACCGGCAAAAAGGCGATACGAGAATGGATGAAGGGTATGGAAGATTGCGAGCCGCCGGTTTTCGGCGTCACCAATCTCGTCGAAGATGGCGACATTGTCGTTTGCAGCGGCGATATGACAATGAAAGATAAGGATGGCAAAGGTACGGAATATTCCTATTGTGATATCTACCGGTTTAGCGGCGACAAGGTCACAGAATTGACGTCATTTGTCGTGCCGACAGATGCGAAAAAATCTTCGGCTTCTGCCTGATGAAGTTGCGGTTGTCAGGCGTAGAAATTTGCGCTTGACAACCGCAATCCTTGAAAGTATAGTTAACCATATAGTTAATTAACTACCTAGTTAAATGAATACTCAAACCGACAAGCTAAGCTCAACATTCTCAGCACTTGCAGATCCAACACGTCGGGCGATACTTGGCCGGCTTGCCACCGGCGAGGCAACTGTGCAGGACATTGCAAAACCATTCAAGATGACGCTGCCCGCGGTGTCAAAACATTTGAAGGTGCTGGAAAGAGCAAAGCTTATCCGTCGCGGCCGCAACGCACAATGGCGGCCGTGTTATCTGGAAACGGCACCGCTGAAAGAGGCATCTGATTGGGTCGATCAATACCGCAAATTCTGGGAGGAAAGCCTCGACCGTTTGGACGAGTATTTAAAGGAACTTCAATTTAACAACACTGCACCACCGAAAGGAAAGAAAGATGGAAAACGCAAGTAGAGCAAAATCAGCGACAGCAGACCGGGAGATCTCGTCAACAAGAATATTCGACGCACCGCGCGAATTGGTTTGGCGGGCGTGGACCGAGCCGAAGCATATAGAAAAATGGTGGGGCCCGATAGGCTTCACCACGACAACCAAAGTCTTCGATTTTCGTCCCGGCGGCCAATGGCTCCACACCATGCACGGCCCGGATGGAACCGACTACCGTAACGACATCACGTTCACAGATGTAGTCGAGCCTGAACGGATCGAGTATGATCACGGCCCCAGTCCTGTATTTCACACGACAGTCACGTTCCAAGAAGAAAGCTTGCATAAGACGCTTTTTACAATGAGTGCATTGTTTCCGACCGTCGGGGAACGAGATCGAACGATAGAGAAATTCGGCGCACTCGAGGGAATGCATCAGACGCTTTGGCGGCTGAACGAATATCTTGAGCAATTATCAAAATAGGAGAATTATTATGGAAACGAAAATGGCAGAAGCAGAAAAAGAATTGGTTATCACACGAGAATTTGCAGCACCGCGAGAATTGGTTTGGCGTGTATGGAATGAACCTAAACACATTGAAAAATGGTTTGGCCCGCAGGGTTTCACGACACGCGTTAATTCACAGGATTTCACGACCGGCGGCAAATGGGATTATGTAATGATCGGCCCGGACGGCGACGAATTCCCTTTTAACGGTGTGTTTCTTGAGATCGATCCGATTTCAAAAGTTGTAAGCACGGATGAGTTTGGCGAAGAATACACGGAACGGAATCCGGAAATGTCGATGCCGAAAATAACGTCGGTCACAACTCTTTTTGAGGATCATGGGGAAACAACTCGTGTCGTCATCAAGACTCTCCGCGCTACTGCCGACGACCTGAAAAAACACGAGGAGATGGGCGTTGAGGCCGGATGGAATTCGAGTTTCGAGAAGCTGGACGTATATATTGCGGAAGTGCAAGGTAGATAAACTTAACGCAACGGCGTGATTTCCCGAAACGGCGGGCGTAGAATTGTAAAAATAATTCACGTCCGCCTGTATGAAAGACCGCCTCACAAAAACTGCTTATCTTCGCTATTTGAAATGTCCGCCGGAGTTTTGGCTTGACTATCATCAGCCGCTTTTGATGGCTGAACCGACAACCCTGGAATACGAGCATCTGCGCCAGCAAGGATATGCCGTTCAGCAACTTGCGAAACAATTGAAGCGATTCTTGCCGAGCAGTGAGTTCACGGTCGATTTTGAACGTCCGTTTCAGAACACAGATTTTTACGCTCGAAGCGATATTGCCGTCACCGAAAACGCGACAGGGCTGATAGATCTTTATGAAACCAAATCGGCGGCTTCGGTAAAGGACGAACATCTTGACGACACCACGTTTCAGACGATGGTCGCTGAACGAAACGGTTTTACGGTCGGGCGTTGTTTCGTGATAACGATGAATGGCGAATACGTTCGCCGCGGCGAGATCGATCCTGAACAGCTTTTCACAGTTTCGGATGTTACAGATGAAGTTCGAGGGCGATTGGAGTTAACGTCGGAAAATGCTCGAAATGCGATAGCGTATCTTGACACGATTCCCGTTCCGTCGCTGGCCGATTATTGTGCAGACAACAAGCTCGAATGTGCCTTTATTCAGCAGAACTTTCCTGATCTGCCCGAATATACGGTCTTTGATATTGCATTTCTAAAGAACGATAAACGCCGCGACTTGCTTTCGCAAGGCATTGTTTCGATAACGGATGTGCCGGACGATTACCCTCTTTCGGACAAACAGCGGATACAGGTGGCGGCGGCAAAATCGGGCGAGATATTGATCGAACACGAAAAGATCGCCAAGCGTGCAGATGCGTGGGAGTATCCGCTACAGTTTCTCGACTATGAGACGTTTGCGTATGCCATACCGCAGTTCGACGGCATCAGACCGTTTCAGCAGATGTGCTTTCAGTATTCGCTGCACTCGATAGATTCGCCGGGTGCGGAGCTGCGACACGATTTCTTTTTGTCGCACGGGGAAGGCGATCCGCCGCGTGCGCTAACCGAGAGTTTGAAGGAAGCGATGTCAGGCGGCATCGGCACGGTTTTCGTTTGGTACGAATCGTTTGAGAAGACGCGAAACAGCGAGATGGCCGAAATGTTTCCGGAACATGCCGCGTTCTATGATGAAGTAAACGCGAAGACATATGATCTGATGAAGATTTTTTCGGATAAGCTTTACATCCATCCGGATTTCAAGGGCCGGTCGTCCATTAAAAAAGTACTGCCGGTACTCGTGCCCGAGTTGTCTTACAAAGACCTCGGCATTGGTGACGGGATGACGGCGACGATAAGCTGGTATCGCGCGGTAAAATGGGAAACGCTCAGCGATGACGATAGACAGAAGACATTTCACGATCTCGAAAAATATTGTGAATTGGATACCATCGCGATGGTCGAGATCTTTCGCCATCTTGCTGCACTTGCGCCGTCGAGATCGGCGGTTGTTATGAATTAGCTAAACGGAGGAATATCTAATGAAAATCGCAATGGTTATTGTGCGGACGCTGATGGGCCTGTTGTTTCTGTTTGGGTCGATAGTGTATTTTTTCAACCTCATTACCCCGCCGGAAATGACGGGAAAGGTAAAATCATTCAATGACGGAATGGCGGCGACCGGCTACATGATGACGCTGATCAAAACGGTCGAATTGATCTGCGGACTGTTATTCGTGTCAGGATATTTCGTTCCGTTCGCAACGATCCTGATCGCACCCGTCATCGTGAATATTTTTCTGTTCCATTTTTTCCTTGATCCTTCTACGCTGCCGGTAGCCATCTTTTTGGTGCTGGCGAACATCTTTGTTGCTTACTATTACCGAAATAGCTACAAACCGCTTTTCGCAAACGCTTAACCGCGAGCACTAACACAGCAATAATTTTTAGGAGCGATTTTTATGTCAAAGTACGCAGATGTATATTTGCAGCCGATCCTGGAAGCGAACATCCCGGAATATAAAAAGCTCGCAGCTATGGCCGGCAAAGTCTTTATGAAGCACGGTGCATTGAAATACCGCGAGTACATAATGTCCGACCCAAAGGCCGATGGCGTCATTCCATTTCCCAAAGCGTTGAAACTAAGGCCCGGTGAAACCGTTATCTATGCGGCGGTCGAGTTCAAATCCGAATCGCATCGGAACAGCGCTATGAAAAAGATCATGGCCGACACGGAGATGGCTGCGATGATGGAAGGCAAAAAACCTCCTTTTGATTACAAACGAATGGTTTACGGCGGCTTTAAGGTGCTAGTCGATCTTTAATGGAAGAAGTTCTCGAAAGCTCTCGCGACGTTGACGACGAGCTCCCGCCGCCGCCACCGAAGACCAAAAAATTCGATCCCTCGATAACTGAGGGGCCGCTTGGCAGCGCCGTTTGGAAAATCGCGTGGCCGAGTATGCTGACCAATATGATCGGCGGTCTGCAAGGAATGATCGACCATGTTTTGGTCGGCAATCTTGTCGGCTTTACGGGCAACGCGGCTATCGGCGTCAGCACTCAGCTCTGGATAGTCGTCATCGTGTTCATCTCGTCCGTATTCATCGGAATGAACGTGCTTGTCGCGCGTTTCGCCGGTGCGGGCGACGAAGAAAAAGTAAATCGAACTGTCTATCAGGCCTTTCTGACAGCCATATTTATGGCTTTTGGCATTCTCGCACCAGTAGGATATTTCGCGGCTCCGTATCTGCTTGATCTGGTGAACGCCGCTCCCGAGGTTAAGGCCGAAGCACTTCCCTTCCTGCGTATAATGTATGTCGGCAGCGGCGGAATGCTGATATTTTTTATGCTCGGTGGGGCCCTTCGTTCGGCTGGAGATGCTCGAACCCCAATGATTCTCGGCATCGCGATGACGGTGATGAATATTGTTTTCAACATCATATTGATCCGCGGATTTGGACCGATCCCTGCGTTTGGAACTAAGGGTTCGGCGATGGGAACGGCGATAGCCTCTGGTTCGGTCGCAATCTTCGCACTTTGGAAATTATGGCGAGGCGATTGGGTTGTCTCATTCCCTCGCGGCGGAAGCTGGGGACCGGATTGGGGCGTAATCCGCAAACTTTTCAAGTTCGGATTGCCGGCGGGAATTCAAGGGATCGCGATGAATGTTGGTGGTGTGCTCCTGCTCTCATTCATCGGCTCCCTCGCTCAAAGTGCAGCGGCACAGGCTGCGTATGCGGTCTCATATGTACAGATGTTCTCGCTCATAACGTGGACGTCGATGGGATTGATGGGAGCCGCTGCGTCCGTGGCGGGTCAGAATCTCGGTGCAGGTCAGCCTGATCGCGCGAATGCGGCGATCCATGTCGCGGCTAGATTTGGAATGATCGGTGCCGGATTTATCGGACTATTCTTTTTCTTTTTCCCGCAACAGCTTCTGGCGATATTCGGTTTGACCGAACCGGCAGCCGTCGTCGAGATCGGTACGCAACTCCTTCGCGTTCTGGCGATCTCGGGAATTTTCATCTCGGTCGCCCTTACTTACACCGGTGGGCTGCAAGGCACCGGCGATACAAAAGGGCCGCTTTACATTTCAATCATTTCACAGGTCGCCGTTCCGTTGGGGATCTGTTTTGTTTTCAAACAGCTCGGCATTTTGGAGCCGATTCACATCTGGCTGGCGATTCTGGCGGGACATCTGACGCGTTGCGTTCTTAGCATCCTACGCTTCAACCAGGGCAAGTGGCGCCACATTAACGTCGATATCGAACGCACCGAAGCCTAGTCGTCAAACTCGTCGTCTTCAACGTCAGTGTTCTTTTTGGGATCATACTCCTCGTAACCGTGAGCGTCGTCGTAGTAATAGGATCGCTTTCGTTTTGCGGTAAGATCGTCATCGTCCGTTCCGCATTCTTCGTCTTTAGGCTTGCTCTCTTGCATCGTATTTTACAGTTCACCGAAGCGAAGCATGGTTTGTGATCGTTCTAAATTATATCTATTTTGGATTACAATAAAGAAGATGAATCGAACTACTGAAGAAAAACTCCTGAATCCGCGACCCGGCAGCAGAATTGCGGCAGCGAGAGATTTTGGAATTGATTTGACTTTGCTGGTGGAAAATCTCCGTTTGACCCCAGCCGAGCGATTGCGTGCTAATGACCAAGCTATTAATGACTTGCAAAAATTTGAAGCCGCGATGCGTCGGGCTAAAAAAGCCTTAAAAGTTACCACGAAATGATCCATCTGTTTCAGGCGGTCCAAATATTGGCAAAGGCTGAGGTCGAGTTTGTAATCGTCGGCGGGCTGGCCCTCAGAAGTCATGGTTCGGGGTATCTGACGCAAGATCTTGATATTTGTTACTCAAGAGAACGGAGCAACCTTGAGCGAATTGCGGATGCTTTGAAACCATTGAATCCACGACCCCGCGGCTTGGCGGATGATCTGCCATTTGTCTGGGACTGGACAACTTTGAACCATGGCACTAATTTCACATTTAAGACTTCACTTTGTGATATTGACCTTCTGGGAGAAGTCGCAGGGGTTGGTTCGTATGTTGAAGTATTGAATGAGTCAATAGTGGTTGATCTTGAGGGTTTTCCCGTCAGAGTTTTGTCAATCGATGCTTTGATCAAAGCGAAAGAAACGGCGGGTCGACCGAAAGATGCTGCCGGATTGAACGAACTATACGCATTACGTGATTCCTCGATCAGCGAATAAGAATGATTCCTGCATAACCTGCAATCTTACCGCCGATCTATCGTTGGAATCCGCAAAACAAGTTGCGTAGAACAAATATTCAATAGCAGTCGTGCGAACCCACAGCGAGGCATTTGAATTCGACCTTCTGGCGAAATTACCAAATACGTTTATACTGTTTAGTACTGTTCACGACTTACAATTCTAATAATCAAACAAGGAAACCAAATGAGATCGATCCTATCGTTTCTTTTTATTGCCGCTTTTTGTCTCAATCCGATCGCTTCGTCGGCACAGCAGGTTAATACTGCCAAGCCGTTTCAACTTACGATCGACAACATAATGCGCGGGCCCGGGCTGGTCGGATATGAACCGACCGGCGTTCGCTGGTCGCCAGACGGCAAAAAGATCTACTTCCGGTGGAAGCTTGCTAGCGAGCCGCGAAATGGTGAGATATCGACGTATGTAGCTAACGCGGATGGCAGCGGACTGCGCAAACTTTCTGATGAAGAGGCGAGGCAAGCCCCGCCGATCGGCGGTGACGTGGCAGCCGATAAAAAGACGATAGTCTATGCCGAAAACGGTGACATCTTTCTTTACAACGTGCAAAGCGGCACCCGGCAGGCGATGACAAAGACCTCGGATGCGGAAGCAAACCCGAGATTCATCGGCGACGAGAGGCGGATCTCGTTCGTACGGCAAAATAATCTTTACACACTCTCTCTCGACAACGGATCACTCGAACAGTTAACCGACATTCGTCCGGCGGGTGCAACCGGCGGCCCGACTGGAGGACCCGGCGGCGGAGGCGGATTCGGCGGTGGTGGTGGGTCTCAAAACCAGAACGCCCAAAGGCGTGGGAGCGACAGTCAGGAATCCATCAAGAAAGAGGAGCGAAATCTGCTGGATGTGATCCGCGAACGGGCCGAAAAGCGCGAAGCGGATGAGAAAAGGAGAACGGAGAGAGAAAAAGGCAACCGAAAACCGTTTCAGCTCACAACCGGCCAGAATGCGGGAAATATGTCGCTGTCACCCGATGCGAAATCCGTCATCGTAACCGTTAACGAGGCAGGAACGGGAGCAAAGAATACGATCGTTCCGAATTATGTAACCGAGGGCGGTTATACCGAGGATATTCCGGGCAGGTCAAAAGTGGGCGATATTCAGGGACGAAGCCGTATAGCGATCCTGAACGTCGCAACCGGTGAGTCGAAATGGGTCGATCACGGACAGCGCCTTGCCGCCCCAACTCCAGCGAGAACTCAGGAAAATGCATCGGACGAAACAACTACGGAAACCGCATCCGGCCAAGGCAGCCGGCGCGGCCAGGGTGGGCCGCCGCCGCCGCCGCGTGACCGCGAAGTGCAGATGTCCGCCCCGCAATGGTCGGACGACGGCAAAAGTGCGGTGCTGTCAGCGCGGTCGATTGATAACAAGGACCGATGGATTATGCGGCTCGACATTGCGACCGGGAAAACAAAGATCCTTGCCTCGACGCATGACGAAGCATGGGTCGGCGGCCCCGGTGCATTCACACTTGGCTGGCTTCCGGATAACAATCGCGTATATTTCCAATCCGAGCGCGACGGGTTTTCACATCTTTATACCGTTTCGATCGATGGCGGCGAACCTGCTCAATTGACTTCCGGCCCGTTCGAAGTTTCGGACGTGCGTTTGTCGGAAGACAGGACGAAATTCTACTTCACGTCGAGTGAAGGCAGTTTTTTTGAGAGGAATCTTTACACGATGTCATTCGCCGGCGGAGCCCGAACCCGCTTGACCTCGATGCCGGGCAATAATGCGGTTACAGTTTCTCCTGACCAGACAAAGCTCGCGATCGTTCGGTCCTTTGCGAACAAACCGCCGGAACTGTATGTCGCCCCTAACAAAACCGGCGTCACGGAAGCCGATATAAAACAGATCACAAATTCGCCGACCGATGAGTGGAAATCCTATAAATGGACCACACCGCCAATCGTCCCGATCAAGGCCCGTGATGGTGCGACGGTTTACGCAAGGATGTATAAGCCGGCGAACTGGAAAAAAGGAGGCCCGGCAGTTTTGTTCGTACACGGTGCCGGGTACCTTCAGAATGTTCACAACTGGTGGAGCAGCTATTACCGCGAATATATGTTCCATCATCTGTTAATGGAAAAAGGTTACATGGTGCTTGATATCGACTATCGCGGTTCGGCCGGTTACGGACGCGATTGGCGAACTGGCATCTACCGACATATGGGCGGTAAGGACCTGACCGACCATGTTGACGCTGCGGACTATCTAGTGAAGGAGCATGGTGTCGATGCAAAAAGAATCGGTCTGTATGGCGGGTCGTATGGTGGCTTTATAACGCTGATGGCGATGTTTACAACACCTGATGTTTTTGCGGCGGGAGCTGCACTGCGTCCCGTCACAGACTGGGCGCACTATAACAATGGGTACACCGCTAACATCCTCAACCTGCCGCAAAGCGACCAGGAAGCATATCGAAAGAGTTCGCCGATCTATCATGCCGCAGGTCTAAAAGGTGCCCTTCTCATTTGTCATGGAATGGTTGACGTAAATGTGCATTACCAGGACAGCGTGCGTCTTGCGCAAAAATTGATAGAATTGCGAAAGGAAAACTGGGAACTCGCCGGCTATCCGGTCGAAGATCACGGGTTTGAGCAGCCGACCAGTTGGGCAGACGAATACAAGCGGATATTCAAGCTGTTCGAAACGAACCTTAAGGCTCCAACAGGCCGTTTATGAGAATTCTTGTTACCGGCGGCGCGGGATTTATAGGCTCGCACCTTTGCGAACGGCTTTTGAACGAAGGCAACGAGGTCGTGTGCCTCGATAATTTCTTTACGGGTAGAAAGCAAAATATCGTCAACCTACTCGACAGCAAAGATTTCGAGCTGGTGCGTCATGATGTGACCGAGCCGATAATGTTCGAGGTCGATCAGATCTACAATCTGGCCTGTCCCGCATCTCCGGTCCACTATCAGTACAATCCTGTCAAGACGGTTAAGACAAGCGTGATGGGCATGATAAACATGCTCGGGCTTGCGAAACGCGTAAAGGCGCGAATCCTGCAGGCTTCGACAAGCGAGGTTTACGGCGACCCGCTCATCCATCCGCAAACCGAAGATTATTTCGGCAACGTAAACCCTATCGGGCTGCGAAGCTGTTATGACGAAGGCAAGCGTGTCGCCGAAACCCTGATGATGGATTACCATCGGCAAAACAACGTCGATACACGTATCGTGCGTATTTTTAACACTTACGGCGAGCGTATGCTGGAAAACGATGGCCGCGTTGTTTCGAATTTCATAGTTCAGGCACTTCGCGGTGAAGAACTTACGGTTTACGGTGACGGCTCGCAGACGCGTTCGTTTTGCTATGTAAGCGATCTCGTTGACGGCATAATTCGTTTGATGAACGCCGAAGCTGACGACATTCACATGCCCGTAAATCTCGGCAATCCGGGCGAGTTCACGATGAACGAACTTGCCGACGAGGTCGCAAAAGCATCGGGCAAATCGATTAAAATCAAATATCTGCCGCTGCCGCAGGACGACCCAAAACAGCGTCAGCCGAATATCGAGCGAGCGAAACAATTGCTAAACTGGGAACCAAAGGTCCAGCTGACGGACGGACTGGGTCGAACCGTAGCGTATTTTCGAAAAGTGACCGGCAAGGTATGAGGTTATTATGCAAAAACTATTATTTGTAATCCTATTGGTTTCGGTCGTATTTTCATCTTTTGCACTCGCGCAAACGAAGACGGTTACCACGACTTTCCCAAAGCGCGAGAGAGTGCGGAATTCGCTCTACGAAGGAAAGCCTGAGCGAGCATTCGAGGACCGTGAGCATAGATTAAGCGATGCAACTCGACTTGCTGACAAAGTTGTTCTTGAAGAACTTTTGGGATCGAGATTAATGATCCTAGGACTTCAGCATACAAAATCACAGTGGATAGATATGGTCGTTCGGGGAAAGGGTTCTTTCGTGTCGATTGAAAAAAGCGTCCTTCAGATTCAGATGTTCGGCGACACCGTTGTAACAACGGGAACACAATACGTTAATACTCAAACCGAAAACGGCGGCCGCTCCTACCAGTTCGGCTTCATGCATACTTGGATACGATCGAAGAATGGTGAGTGGGAGTGTGTGGCACTCGCTTCAGATCAGATTAGATAAATCACAACAGATTATGAAGATACTCATTACAGGCGGGGCCGGATTTGTCGGCAGCCATTTGGCGGATCGCCTCATTAAAGACGGACACGAGATCACGGTGATTGACGACCTTTCGACGGGGCGTTATTCGAACATCGCGCACCTCGAAGATACGAAAGGTTTCCGCCTGATAATCGATACGGTATTAAATCAGCCCTTGATGGAAGAATTGATCCGCGAAACTGATCGCGTTTTCCATATGGCAAGCGCCGTCGGTGTCCGCTTGATAATGGAACAGCCGGTTAAGACCATCGAGACGATCTTTCATGGAACCGACGTGATCTTGAAATTCTGCTCGCGTTATAGAAAGCGCGTTCTTGTACCCAGCACGTCTGAGGTTTATGGAAAGGGAGCATCGATTCCGTTTTCTGAAAGCGATGACCTGCTAACAGGCGCAACGGACAAGCATCGTTGGGCGTATGCGTGTGCAAAGACGCTTGACGAATTTCTTGCACTCGCACATTGGAAAGAGACGCAGCTTCCGGTTGTCGTTGTAAGGCTTTTCAATACGGTCGGGCCGCGTCAGACCGGGCAATATGGAATGGTCGTTCCGCGTTTTGTTCACTCGGCAATAAAGAATGAACCTTTAACGGTTCACGGCGACGGCACTCAGCAGCGTTGCTTTGGCCACGTTCACGATGTGGTCGAAGGACTCGTCAAGCTACTCGAATCTCCCGAATGCTTTGGCCAGGTAATAAACCTCGGCAATAATGAAGAAGTGTCGATAAAAGAGCTTGCCGAACTTGCGATCAAACAGACCGGAAGCAAAAGCGAGATCAAATATATTCCGTACGAAGAAGCCTACGGTGACGGCTTCGAAGACATGCGGCGGCGCGTGCCGAATCTGGAAAAAGCCGCTCGTTTGATCGGTTACAAGCCAACCCGAACGCTTGAATCTATCATCAATGATGTAGCCGCCGAATATCGAAATAACTCAGCCGCGGCTGCCTGATATGACAATAATTGCGAAACCACTGCGAAACTCTTTGTTTTTTCTGCTGGCTGCCTTCTGCCTTCTGCCAACTGTCTTCGCGCAGGGCGGAATTAAAGGTAAGGTTCGCGGCCCGAACGGCAGTGGGATTCCTAACGCTGAGGTCGCTGTCAGGCAGGACGGCAAAGATATAAAGACGGCAAAAGCCGATGCAAAAGGCGAGTTTCAGATCTCGGGACTTTCTGCGGGTAAATACAACATTGCCTTTGATGCCGATGGCTATAGCACGGGCGTTATGCACAATGTGGAGGTCGGTAACAAGGTCCGTGATCTTGGAAGCGGCCTGATCCTTTCCCGCGACCGCGGTACATTCGTCATCGTTCAGGGAAGCGTCTTTTTCAAAGAAGGAACGAGCGCGACCGCCGCACAGATCAAGCTGGAACAGATAAACGCCGATGGCTCGACGAAAAGCCTCGGAACTTCATTCTCCAATTCTTCCGGCGAATTTTCATTCCGCCGTCCCCAAGGCTCCGCCAAACTTCGTGTTACCGCAAAGCTAAAAAACGCCGTTATCTCTAAAGAAATAGAGGTTGAAGAAGCCGCCATCTACCGCGTCGCACTCACGCTCCCAATGTCCGCTGTTGACCGCTAGCCCCGACAGCAGAAAACGCACTCCAGTTACGCGATTTTACCCTCCAGATATGCGTTTTTCGCTCTCAGATATGCGTTTTTCGCTCTCAGATATGCGGACTTTTTTTGATATCGATGAAATCAAAAATACAGGTAAGATGCTCGGATACGGACAAGATCAAGTCGTGAAAACAAACTTGCACTGTCAGTTGACTTTAGATGCAATTGTGTGTTATCTATGATACAGCCGTTTCACGGCACACGGCGATCATGGAAAGAGAATTTGAAAAATTTCGCGGCGGGCCGACACAGGATCCCGCACAGCGCATTCACGTTACAATTAATAAGGACAATGTTATCGGGCTGAATCGAAATTGCTATCACCTGCTCGGAAAGCCGCCCGCAGTTTATCTTTATTTCAGCCGTGGAAAAGACGTCATTGCGATCGAACCCACTCCAAACGCGCGTTCATCGGAGGCCTTTCCCGTAAAGGTGAGAAATCTTGCGGACTGGCGGATCAACGCCGCTCCGTTTTGCAAGCATTTCGGTATAAGGATCGATTCGACGGAACGCTTTATCTCGCCGGACATCCGAGACGGCAAGCTCATTCTAAAACTCTCCGAAACCGTCACCGTCCGGCAGAATCGAAGGAAGCGGAAGAATTAGTCGTCGCTTACCGCCCAGGCCGATGTCCGCCGTCAATCGCTGATCAAAAGTCGAGACTATTCTCCTTCCTTCGAGTAACCCGACCGGCTGAAAGCTAAATATGGATTTTGGCTTTTTAACGTAATGTCCTAAATTAATGGAAATGAGCACAGCATTTTCCTTAGAATCTTATAAACCAATTGATCGTAAGATCGTTCCAAAGCTACGCAAGGAAACTGGCGCCCATTACACGCCACAAGCACTCGCAGAGTTTGTTGCGGATCAAATAGCAAAGTATTTTGTTCAGGATTCTGCGGATTCAATGGTAAGAATTCTTGACCCGGCGGTTGGAGATGGTGAATTGCTGCTCGCATTGAGTAAACGGCTTTTAGTGAATCAAGAAACTGAAATAGAGTTTTCGGGGTTCGATACTGACGTCTTAGCAATTGAAGCCACGAGAAAAAGGTTTTTCGATGAATTGCCTAATATCAAGTTGTCAATAAAGGAAGAAGACTTTGTATCGTTTTCCTTACAACATCGGACTGAAGGAAGTCTCTTCCCGCTCACCAAATATGATGCAGTTATAGCAAATCCGCCATACGTTAGAACCCAAATGCTCGGAGCGGAGAATTCTCAGGAACTTGCGCAAAATTTTGGTTTGACTGGTCGTGTCGATCTTTACCATGTATTCGTCTGCGGAATTTCTGCGGTTTTGCGATCAGGTGGAATTGCCGGGATCATTGTTTCCAACCGATTCATGACAACCCGAGGCGGAGCGGAAATCCGGCGTCGGCTTCAGGAGGAATTTGAGATTTTGCATGTCTGGGATTTAGGAGATACGCAAATTTTTGAAGCTGCCGTCCTACCTGCAGTTTTGCTCCTGCGTAAAAAGAATTTTGAAGCCCAAAAAACTCCCGCAAAATTCACGTCGATTTATCAATCTGATAAAACCGGATTGATGATCGAAAGTCGGAATGTCATTGGTGCATTAGATATGAATGGTTTCGTTAGTCTCGAAAATGGTCAATCTTATTTGGTACAGCAAGGTAATTTGAACGTCGATAGTGAAACTGGAGGGGTGTGGACAATTGCTACACAAGCTTCCGATTCTTGGCTATCAACGGTTAGAGAAAATACCTATTGCACATTCGCTGATATAGGAAAAATCCGCGTCGGGGTTAAAACTACGGCGGACAAGATATTTATTCATTCAAATTGGACTTCGCTGCCGATTTCCGAACAGCCGGAAGTGTTAAGGCCATTAATTACCCATCACATAGCCCGTCAATACAGATCGCATTCAATTAACACGAGCATCCTGTACACCCACGAGTCCAAAGATGGGAAACGAATGCCGATTGACCTAGCTCAATTTCCGATCACGAGTGATTACCTTGAAAAACACAGAACTGCGCTGGAATCGCGTGAATATGTGGTTGGTAGCGGGCGTAAATGGTATGAGATTTGGGTTCCACAGGATCCGGCTCGCTGGGCTAAGCCAAAGATTGTGTTTCGAGATATCACAAGTTCGCCAACATTTTGGATTGACCTGACGGGTGCTGTTGTTAACGGTGATTGTTACTGGCTCGCTAATGATTTCGGTACTGATGATGACTTTCTGTGGCTTGCCTTAGCCGTTGGGAATTCAACATTTATCGAAAGCTTCTATGACAAGAGTTTCAACAACAAACTCTATTCAGGACGGCGACGGTTTATGACCCAGTACGTCGAGAAATTTCCTTTACCTAGCCCATATTCACTACTGCCCAGACAAATCATTCAAAAGACAAAAACACTTTATGAGGCTATTCCGTTGTCTGAATCAGACGAACTTATTAAGGAAATCGACGAACTTGTATGGCAATCATTTGGCTTTGGTTCCAAAGAAGTCGCCAGGTAGCCGAATCTGGAGTTTTCTGTTGAGCACATTGCCTTGAAACTGTTGGAAACGCTTGAAGAATGATTCACCTGTGGTCAAGACCAATTTGTTGATAGTCACCAACTTGCCATTTGTTTCGGCTCCAAAAACCGCATATCTTACATCGCAATGGCGAATTTGATGGCCTTTAATTTGCGACAGGTCGAGTGGTTCGGTACTGGTCGGTAAAACAACGCCCAAATCTATGGTAGGTGAAGTTTGTAATTTGACTTCGATTAACTGCTGTTGAATATCGGGGAATCTTCCGTCGTCCAAATAGTCTTTGAATCCAAGAGACTTACAAACCAACCTATGCAGCTCGGCTCCACGATTTCGCTCTTGATCGATACCAGCATCAACGAAAACCTTTCCAACCAAAACGCTAAGACGAGCAAAGACTTCCGCAATCGGAAGTATGTTATTTGATAGCGGATATTCTGTCGGTGAGTTGTCAGCCAGTTTGATCTTTGAGTCGGTTGAAAGTAAAGGAGTCAAGTTTTTGGTATCTATAGAAGCTACTAGCTCCAAAGGATTTTCACTCTTGATAAAACGAGCCTGATATTTTTGAGTAAGCGTGCCCGTCGTATCTAGAAAAGCAAGCGTCTCACCAGTGACAACCCGAATATCAGTAATTAGATCGTCAGCGGAAACTCCTATAAGCACATATCGGCGTGAGGCAGATAGTCCTTCGTTCCAAATTTGGAGGTTGTTCGACTTTTGTACATAAACGTCGAATAGTTGGCCGAGAAATCGCGGTTGAACCCTGCGAAAAGATTTCGGAATTGGATAGCCGAGTGTCTCGCAGATTCCTGTCTTAACGACTTTTGACCGTGTACGTATTGGTAGTCCGTCCAATGACCATCCTAGCAATCCTTTCTTCAGCAGAGTTTCCAATTCCGCTGAAGGTATCCACAACTCCGGATTTCCCACTTCAATCGGGTCATAAATCGACAGGCCACTGCGAGATATTTGTTTTACGAAATCAAACGTTCTCGATTTTATTTTTGGCAACTAAATCACTTCCATCATTAAGGATTCTCTCCAGTCGTTCAGCAAATGATGAAAATGACACACCCAGAACTTCGCAAAAGGCTCTCAATTCGACTACGTCAAGACGCCGTTCACCGCGTTCGACCTTACTAACAAATGACTGTGTCTGCCCCAGTCGATTTGCTAGTTCAGCCTGTGTTAAAGATGCGCTAATACGGACTTTACGAAGCTCGTTTACGAAACCGCCATATTCTTTTGAGTAGATTGACTTCGCCATATGCCAAACAATTGCAATGAAAGCGTAAAGTCGATTTTAGAATAGTCCAAAACAGACTATTCTTGTTTTAGTTAGAATCTATATTGCCGGAAGGCGAAAGCCGAAGACTTCTAACCGGAAAGGTGACAAGGGGCGTTCCGGTCAATTGATAGTTTCTGATATCTGTTCGGGGACGGTTCCGGCGTTTTCCGCGGCGGCGTCGGTGACGATGAGCGGGAATTCTTCGACCATTGACGAGTTGGCGAGCGTCTGCACCCAGTAGGTTCCGGCCGACGGGAAAACGACGTTCATAAAGAAGCTGACGTTATCGGTAAAGCCGCCGGCGGCAAGTTCGATCGGCGTCGGCTGTGAGGTGACGACCATATTCAGACGGTCGGGCGACATTATGCGGACTTCGGTGCTGTGAGTTCCCTCGCCTCGCCAGTGGTTGATGACGGCGAACTTTATGAGCGAAACGGGCAGCTTTTCGACCATTATGTTTTGAAAAATGCCCATCAGAGAGATCTTGTTGCCCATTTCGATGCGAACGTCGTCGCACAAAAGTGTGTAGATAAGGTTTAGCGTAGTGGTTTGCATTTGCGTTGAGGTTTGCATCGGCAAGGGGATGTTCGTGCTTCGCACTCAGGGGGACAAGAGTGTCCCCGCTCCTATCGATTTTTGCTTTTAATCCGGTGGAGGTCAAGTTATAATCAGAAAACACGTCGATGCTGAATTACGTCCTCATCGGACTCGCACTTGCACTGACCGGAGTTGCCGGCCTGCAGCTGATGTATTTGTTTTATCTCGACCGGATCGACAAAGAGCGAAAGAAACGTTTGCGTGAAGTTGAACGCCGCTGCCGCACACTCACCCGCCGTTTGGAAGATGCCGAACGCCGGATAATCGAACAAGACGAGCTGATCGCGACACTCTACGAAGAAGATGACGACGGGCCGTGGGCCGACGTTTTGGATGATCGCTAATCGTTCAACTCAACAACCGTCGCACCCCAGCCGCCGGAAAATTCATCGCCCGATTTGAATCCCTTAACGAACGCCGTTTCCTTCAAAACGCTTCGAACCATCTCGCGTTGTACGCCGATGCCTTTGCCGTGAATGATGCGCACAAAGCGAAAGCCTTTCGCTTTGGCTTCTTCAAGATATACCTCGACGACTTTCTTTACGTCTTTTGGGCTGAAAGAATGCAGGTCGAGCGAATCGGTGATCTCGATCTCGACGGGTTCCGGGAACGGATTTTCCAGGTCGTCCGTCACTTTTTCGGGGCTTGGTATTGAGCGATGTCTTCGGGCGGCGTCACCTTGAACCGACTTTTGTCGCGAAAGACGTTGAAGCGTTTTTCGTCCATGCGGCCTTCGGGATGACGAAGCTGGAGTACGAATGTTTTGTTATCGCCGCTGCCTTCGACTTTCAACGGCAGTCTTCCCCACACGTCCGTTGTCGTCCGCCAGACCGTGTAAAAACTCTGGTCGTATTTGTCGAACGCAAGCACGAGAATGCCGTCGAAATCAGGTTCGACGCCATCAATAGGTTTAGAGATGTTAGTTCTTGAAAGAATTACCCAGTTGCCCGGCGTGGAACCTCGATCAGACGTAACCGTCTTGCTTGCGATCTCGGTATCGAGTCGCTGCCATGTAACGAATTTGCGGTTGTTGTGCTGGAAAAAGACTATCTCGCTCGGCACTTGCAACTCGACCTGACGACCGAAAAGCCAACCCGCAGGGGCCGGTGAAACCGATGCATCCATCCGAACCAGATACCAAATGTCGTATTTTTCGTCAAGCTTTTCAGGTTCGCCCTGCTCGCGTGCAGATTCGATCTCTTCGTTCTTTGACCGCTGCGATTTCTTCGTCTCGCCTTTCTTGGCGTCGTCAACATCGGCGACTTCCTCTTTCGGCACGAAGTTCCAGGCCATGATCTCGAACGTCGAACCATTGGCGAGCCTGAACAGCACGTTCTCCGGATTCATGTCCGGTGAAAGCCTTAGATTAGAAGCGGCCCTGAGTTTACCGGAAGCCTGAGGCGGTAATTCGCCAAAACTCTCGGCTACCTTCTTCGATTTTTCGAGAACCTCGTTGGTAATTATGTGTTGGGCTTCGATCCAGCCTTCGGTCTTTTCTTCGTCTCTCGCACGAACGCGGTACCAAAGAGTTTTCTCAAACTCCATCGTGTCAACAACGTCGAGCCGGTCGCCACGTTTCACCTCGAGCAGATCAGCCGCAACGACAGCGTAGGACGTTCTGATTTGTGCCGTCTTTGCGATGACCGTCGCCGTATCGGTCAAGCCGATCACATTCGTTACGCCGCTGACGGTCGAATCTAAAAAGCCGCACGCCGGCGTGAAAACCAGCGAAACAAGAACAAGGAGAAATGCTGAGAATCGATACTTCATCTGCTTCTAACGCGAAAGCCGCTTCCAATTATTATATCCCAACCGGTCGAGCATGTCCTTTTGCCGACCGTTTGGTTTGGCAATTACCGAAAGACCGTTTTTCGATTCCAGACCGGCGAGGGCAACGTCTTTCTGCCATTCGAATCTGCCGTCGCCTTTAACATAACGCTCGACAACAGTCGCCAGTTCCGGATTCCGACCCGTTAGATCAAGGATGGCAGCGTTGCCGTCCGTTCGCTCCGCCGGAAAACGATGTTTTGAATACAGTTCGCGTAATAAGTTTTCAATAGAACGCTTTCCTTTTGATGCGTTCAGCATATGAAGATCGATAAGAAATGCACTGATCATTCCGCGGGCGTAAATATAAGTATCGGCACCCCTCCAGCGTTTGCCCGAAGCGTCGATCAGCGAAAGACGATCCAACTGCCGGGCATCGATCGCCCGGGCACGCGAAATAGTATCGAGAAAATCATCAAAGCGAATTCGGTTCAACGCAACAGCGGTTTTCAATGATTGATACAACGCAACGCCTTCGTAGAACCAATCGTAATTGCCGCTCAGATTTACGCCGTTCGGTATCCAGAGATGAAACATCTCGTGCCGAAGCTGTTCGTGCAGACGCTGGATCGACTGCGTTTTGAACGCCATGTCCGACGAGATGATCGTGATATTTCGTCCGCGCGTTTCGGCCTGCCATTGCCCCGCACTTGGGTTCTGCGGAAATCTGAACGCATTCACGAGAACCTCGTTTGTCGGATCGGCGTTGAAAACTGAACGCAGCTGCCCGTATATCTGCTGGGCAAAATTGGTGATATCGTCACCGGTAAACAACCATTCGCCCTGAATGCATATCGTGATGCTTGCGTTTCCAACCCACGCCTTCCGGAAACGAATGTCCTTCCCGACCGCGATAATCTCAGACGCCGCGTCTTTCGTATCGACAATGCCGTCCACGCGGTTTTCCAACTGACGCCAACCGTCGGGAAGAATGATCGTGATCTTTGCCGAGGCTGTCTTTCCGTTTTCGCTCGTCAACGGCAGCACATCACCGAGCATCAATAGACCCGCATCTTTAGTCAGCCACGAGATATGAGCCGCCGCATTCTGTTCTTTTCGAGGAGTCAGATCTATCGAATAGCTCCATTCTGAAATGTCCGATTCGGCTACGAACTCGCCGGGAACGAGGTTTTGAAAACTGATCGAAGTACCTTTCGCATCCCGCAGGGTTACATTCGAAACTCGCTCGCCGAGACCGTCGAATCCCGCATATGAACGAACAAACGAGAGATTTCGACGCAGCTTTACGGTACTGTTTGATGGAAATTTACCGGTAACGAAAACCGTAGAAGCGGCATTTTCACGAGTCTCGACCTTTACCTCGACATCTTGCCCTGAGGCAAAGGCGGAAATAGACAGGACTGTAAAAACTGATAAAAGTAGAATTCGCATTCAGTGAAATCGTATCAATTCGCCGCTGATTTGGCTTTCGCCGCCATTCGATTTAGTATTAGATTTGCGGCCACGTTTTCAGGGCCGCATTTTCATTTTATGACCGACCTCAAACGAATCGAACGTGCGTTGATAAGCGTTTCCGACAAGACCGGCGTAGTTGAATTTGCAAAGAAACTTGCTGAATTCGGCGTAAAGATCATCTCGACCGGCGGAACCGCAAAGACGCTTCGTGATCGCGGCATCGACGTTACCGACGTATCCGAAGTTACGGGCTTTCCCGAAATGATGGATGGCCGCGTCAAAACGCTTCATCCTAAGATTCACGGTGCGTTTCTCGCCTTGCGTGACAATGATGAGCATCTAGCTTCGATGAAGGAACACGGCATCAAGCCTATCGATCTGGTCGTCGTCAATCTTTATCCGTTCGAGGAAACCATTACAAAAGAAGGCGTTACGCTCGAAGAAGCGGTCGAGAACATCGACATCGGCGGCCCCGCGATGATTCGTTCGGCGTCAAAGAATTGGCGTGACGTTGCTGTCGTCACCGACGCATCTCAGTATTCCCAAGTCGTGCACGAGTTGGATGCAACCGGCGGTTCCATTTCGCTCGCGACTCGACAAAACCTAGCTACTCAAGCGTACACCCGCACGTCCAACTACGACCTCGCGATCTCGACATATCTCAAAAAGCAGATGTCAGAACCGCGTGCGGTAGCGGGCGGCTTAACTCACCAACCGGAGAATATCGCAATTCAGCTTGCCAAGATCAACGACCTGCGTTACGGCGAGAATCCTCATCAGAAGGCCGCGTTGTATTCGACCGGATCGGGCGGCATTGCACACGCCGAGCAACTTCACGGCAAAGAGATGTCTTATAACAACTACGTCGATGCCGACGCTGCTTGGAATCTCGTGCGGGATTTTGACGAGCTTGCCGTTGCGATCATTAAACACACAAACCCTTCGGGAGTCGGACTAGGAGCGACGAATAGCGGAGCGTACAAACGTGCGCTCTCGACCGATCCGGTCTCGGCTTTCGGAGGTATCGTCGCGTTTAATCGAAAGGTCGATGCCGAGGTTGCGGCCTCTGTAATTGAAGTCTTCTCGGAAGTTATCGTCGCCCCTGCCTACGACGATGCTGCGATTGAGATATTCAAAACCAAAAAAAATCTCCGGGTGCTCCGTGTCAGTAGCCCGCATGTAAGTAAGGGCTCATCTCCACACGAATACAAGCAAATTTCCGGAGGCTTTCTTCTTCAGGACGCCGACACACATCATCTCACCCAAAACAACCTCAGCATCGCCACTGACCGCAAGCCGAACGACGACGAAGTCGCAGCGATGCTCTTTGCGTGGTGTGTCTGCAAGCACGTCAAGTCGAACGCGATCGTTTTGGCGAACGCACATCAGACGCTTGGCGTCGGGGCCGGGCAGATGAACCGCGTCGATTCCGTCCGGATTGCGGCCATGCGTGCCGAACGTTTTTTGCTTCCCGTTAAAGGTGCGGCCCTTGCCTCAGACGCCTTTTTCCCCTTCCGCGACAATGTTGACGAAGCCGCCGCTCTGGGCATCGCCGCCATCATCCAGCCCGGAGGCTCGATCAAAGACGACGAATCCATCGCCGCCGCTAACGAACACGGCATCGCCATGGCCTTCACCGGAATCCGACACTTCAAGCATTAGGTGAAGTTTTTCTTGACAAGATGTTGTGGTTGTGTTTAAACTAGACTCAATTAGGACGACTTAGATCAAGGAACGCGCGGAGGATGTGTTGGGAAAAACAAGCCTTCGGCGGATTTGCGTTTAAACGAGGAAAAGTTCGAGAGGCGACCGAGGGATGAAGAAGCTTATGACCACTTTATGCGTCGCTTGTGCGGCGTTTTTGCTTTTTGGCTGCGGTGCTCCGGCCGGCACTACCGGCAACGCAGTTAATCTCGGAAATACGAACGCAAATTCAAAACCGACAGTAGCGGCTCCGACCAAAGAGGCATTGCTTGAATTGGACAAGAAGGCGAACGAAGCGTGGATGAAAGGCGACACTGCTCATTTCGAAGCGATGCTCTCGGATAAGTTCGTCCGTTATATGAGCGGCACTCGCAGCGGCAAGTCGGACGAGATCAAAATGATCGCCGGAACCAAGTGCGATGTGAAATCGTGGTCGCTAGATGAGGGCGTCGTGTCGAGAATCAGCGACGACGTGCATGTGACCATTTATAAGAGTACGTTCGACGGCACTTGCACGTTTGAGGGCAAGTCGGAAAAGATGCCGAGTCCGATGCGTGCCGCCAGCATTTGGATGCGAACGGGCGATGGGTGGCAAGGTGTCTATCACAATGAAACTCCGATAGTCGATCCAACGGTTCCGTCACCTCGGGTCAAAAAAGAGGAACCGAAGAAAGACGTTAAGACGGCTCCGGCTACTGATCCGAACACCGCAGCCTTGATCGCGGTCGAACAAGCGGTCTGGGAAGCCTGGAAAGACAAGGACGCCAAGAAGATCGAAGACCTGATTGCCAAGGATCTCGCTTTCGTTAACATCTTCGGAGCTTATTTCGCCAATAGGGCCGACACGGTGAAGGATTGGAGCGAAGGAAAATGCGAGGTAAAGAGCGTTAGCGTGACGGACGGCGTCGTCAACTCATTTTCACCTACAGTGAGCATCCTCACACACAAAGGCACCGCCGACGGCACCTGCTTCGGACAAAAGATCGGGCCTGTATTCGGCACCTCTGTTTATGTAAAGGAAGGTGCCGCGTGGAAGCTGGCTTTTACGTTTAATGCTCCCGCGTAGAAGACCTGACTTAAAGAAGCCGTGATCTTTTGAAAGGTCGCGGCTTTCGTATTGCGTAAAGGATGTGAAATTCGACTTTTGGTGTATAGTTATCGGGAATTAATGAATTTCGACCGCGAGGAGAGACTTATGAAACGTACGAGTTTTATCTTGATCACGCTTGTCGCCGCTGCCATGTTGGCCGCTTGCGGAGCACCTGCCGGAAACACCGGAACAAATAATGCAAATGCAGGAAACGCCGGTAATTCGAACGCGAATGCCGCGAAGCCCGTTGCGGCCGCACCATCAAAGGAAACCCTGATGACGATGGAAAAGGCAGCGTGGGAAGCCTGGAAGAACCGCGATGCGAAGTGGATGACCGAGAACGCTTCGGACAAATACGTCGGGTTTAGTGCCGGCACCCGCGTGGACAAAGCGGCCTCGATAAAGTCATACGAACAGAAATGCGAGATCAAAAACTACACCCTTTCGGAAGATCATCTTCAGATGGTAGGCCCGGACGTTGCCGTGCTGACATTTCGCGGAGCACAGGATTACACCTGTGATGGCAAAAAAGGACCTGCTGAAGTGCATGCTTCAAGCTTCTATGTTCGCGAAGGCGACAAATGGAAAGCTGCCTTCTACGCCGAGACGCCGATAGTCGATCCAAAAGCTCCGCCGAAACCGCCGGCAGTGGCTGCAAAGAAAGATGCGGCCAAGGCCGAAGAAGCAAAGCCCGATGCCGCGACCGATGCTCTTTTGACACAGGAGAAAAAGATATGGGAAGCATGGAAAATGAAGGATCCCAAGGCTCTTGAAGACGTGCTCGGCAAAGAGTTTACCTTTTTGCAGGGCAGCGGACTTGCCGACCGTGCAACGATCGTGAAGATGTGGGGCGAAAATAAGTGTGATGTGAAGAGCTACGCTCTAAACGACGCTCAGTCAGTGTCGCTCACACCGACGGTTTCGCTTCTGACGTTCAAAGGCGGCGGTGAAGGCACCTGCGAAGGCCAGCCGATCATGACCGAATGGTACGGTGCCCTTTATATGAAAGAAGGCGAAGCGTGGAAACCCGCATTCGCAATGTCACTCCCGTAATGGTTTTTACAAGGGAATCGTCGCCCGGCGGTTCCCTTTTCCATGTCCGAAATAACGTATAGCGAATAGTGAATAACGAATAGCACTATCCTCTGGCTCGTGCAGTCTTCAATGAACTAATCAACATCTTTTGTAGTTCCGTGCAATCTTCTAAAAGCGATTCGGATAATTTGATACCGACAAATTCTGTGTCCCGAAGTATCCGCAGCCATAGATTCGTCTTGAAGGCTTCCTTATTAGCTAGCGAATACCTCGAAATGAAATCAGCATGGTCATGCGATTGTCGGGCTTCCTCGACAAAAACAGCAACCGCCGTACCCGAATCCAGAACCTTTCTTGCAAGCACAAACTCTTTCTGTTTGTTATTTAGAAACTCACTAAGTCTTACGATCCTGAGTGCAAAATTGTACGCTTTTTCCTGCAATATGCTTTCGCTCATGTATTCTCCTTTGCTATTCGTTTTTCGTTTTTACCTATTCGTTATTTCGGACAGGAATAGTGACAGTTCAAGGTTTTTCCCATCTGTCGAAAATGTAATCGTTCCTTTTTCACCAGTTTTAATTAGGTTCGTTCCGATGGCTTTCCAACGCTCGACGACTTCGGCGTGCGGATGACCAAAGACGGACTGCCGCCCGACCGAAATAACGGCGTACTTCGCAGTCACCGAATTAACAAACGGCTGTGTCGAAGACGAACGGCTGCCGTGGTGCGGCACCTTTACGACCGTCGAACGCAGGTCGAAGCCGGAACGTACGATGAGGTCTTCCGCCTCGCGTTCAATGTCGCCGGTGAGCAAAAAGCTTACATCGCCGAATATAACGCGAAGCACGACCGAATCGTTGTTCGCAGAAAGCTGCGTGTCGGGAAACGGACTGAGAACCTCGATCTTCACATTGTCTATGCTGAATGCGTCTCCGGCAGAAACGGTTTCCTTTGGTACACCGAAACGGTCAAGCACGTTCACGAGTTCATTTAGATCAGTGTCATCAACTTCCAACCGTCCAAAGTACGCTCGTCCGATAGAAAAGTTATTCGCGACATCGGCGAGTCCCTGAATATGATCGGTGTCGGCGTGCGTCGCGACGATGTAATCGATCTGAGAAATTCCTTTTTCCCAAAGAAATTCGGAAACTACGGCTTCGCCTATTCGCGGCACGTCGGGCTCGAATGTCGCGTCTTCATCGCCGTAATTCATGCGGCCGCCCGCATCCACAAGCATTGTCCTGCCGCTTGGAAACGTAATAAACGCTGCATCACCTTGTCCAACATCCAGGAATTCAACGTGCAAACGTCCGTCCGGTCTCGGTGTACTGAACGGATGAAATATGATGATGCCTGCAAGCAGTGCAGCTGCGGTTGCCGTAATAATAGGAATCTTTTTTTGCGTTCTTAATAGCGAGAACGGATTCCAGCGAATCACGCAGAATGCGAGAACCAGCACCGGTAGAAAGTAAACGAAGTAGATTGCTTTCAACTCACCGGAATAAATCGGAATGCGGATGGAAGCGAATGCTGTATTAGTTATGGTCGCCGGAATCCAGATCAACAGCCAATTAAGAATCTCCGTTAGGGTTACGAACGGGATGGCTAGAAAACTGCTCACGGGACTGACCGCAACCGCGACGATCGACGAGAGGCTTTCGACCGCAAGCAGCGGCCCGACCCAGAGGTTGAGCAAAATTGACGCGAACGAGATTCGATGAAAGTAGTAAACAAGCAGCGGCAGCAAAAAGATCTGAACCGCAATGGAAATAACGAAGCCGTCAAATATGTAGATCAATATCCGCCGCAAGCCAAGCTGATCGATCTTTGTCAGAAGCGGAGTTTTAAATATCTGTGCGGACCAGATATGTCTCTTGCCTTCGATCTCCCAAGCCGCCTCACGCCAATAGATCGTTTCGCAAAATCGCCTTAGCCAATTTGGCACGTTGGGTGGGAACGGTTCCGCTGCCGAAGGCATCCATTCGCCGATCTGCTTCAGCTTTGTGAGCAGCGGCAGTCCGAGACCTATGATTCCGGCGACGCTCAGTATGGTCAGTTGAAAGGATGCGTCGAACAGATCGCTCGGACGCCAGACTAGTAGAGCAAGGACACATGCACCTAGCGAATTTAATAAGTTTGCAGTCCTGTATGATGCGTAACCGATCATCAGGATCGTGAACATCACGCAGGCTCTGATCACAGGCGCTTCACCACCAACCGCGACGCCATAGAGCCATAGAAACGAGAGTGCAACTGCCGCCTGGACGTGGCGATTACGCGTAAAAAACTGAACCATCAGCAAGATCAGTCCGCCGATGAACGTAATGTGCAGGCCGGAGATCACAAGCACATGAAACGTCCCGCCCTCGCGGAAAACGTCGGCCGTTTCCCTATCAAGAAAATGTTTGTTGCCGAACGTCGAAGCGATAAGAATCCCGGCTGTCCGCGGCTGAAAAGTTTGCCGAAAACTCTCGATCAAATTCGCCCGAAGCTCATAGATGAAAGCAAGCGGAATAAATACCGGATCGCGTCCAAGCCTTTCGATCAGCAGCGGACTCTTGATCACTCCCGTCGCATCGACGCCTTTCCGGTCGAGAAGTTCTGTCCGACGTGCAACTCCGGGATTTAGAAATCGGTCCTCTCGTTCCAATCTGGCAAGAACGCGGATGCGTGTTCCGTAGGCGATGGCAAGCTCGTTGACTTCGGCTTTCGCAGAGTCATGTTCGATAGGCAAGAACAGCCGCACGTTACCGGAAACCTTAGTTTCCTTGTCGCGATATAAAATGCGATTCGCCGCGAGAGTTATGAAAAGTCCATCGGGCGATGTTTCAGGATATCCGACAACCGAGCCTTCAACCTCGACCGGGTTGCCCGAATGCAATGTACCGTTTTCATAAAAACCCTTGAGACGGTCGGTGGAAATATTTGTGCGTTCTGCCAAATCGCAAACAACTCCGAGCGTCGCGAAAGCGGCACTCGCAACGACCGTTGCCGCGATGTGTTTTCGCGAGAAGAAGGCGGTTATTCCGAGAAGAATTGTAGTAGCGACGGCGACGGTCAACGGAATTGCAACTACACGACTCAACGCAATGCCGACGCAGAAACTCAAAGCCAGCCAAAGCAGCGGCCACGATGCGAACCTGTTTATTGTCGCGGTTGTGGGCATCTACGGGTTAATCGGTTCGAATGAGATGGCGTATCTCGCGAAAGCGTCGGTCGCTGATGCCGTCGAGCAAGAGCAGGTCTTCGGGCCGCCGAAAACGGCCATGCGTTTCCCGATGTGTCACGATTGCCGCAGCCAGCTTTTCACCAATGAACGGAATCCGCGTTAGTTCCTCCAGCGATGCGGTGTTTATGTTTACTGTTTCGTTTGGATCATTGAGAACCGCTTCTCGGTTGGCAGTCGGGAATTCGGCGGAAGTACATGCAAAACCGGTCGCAGCGACGCCGCAAATGATAATCATCAAAACCAGTCTGAGAAAATGTCGTTCCGTTTCCATCCGGCAAATTGAAACGCATTCGGGCAGGAAATTCAAATCGTCGGAACCGCCTACGGTGGTGGCGGCTGAACCAGGCCCTAATCCCTTTGCATCGGGATGCGGCTATTGACACGCGACAGCATGGATTTTGCCATTGTCGTTGGTGGTGAGGCGTGCCAGAGGGATCTCAGGGTCGTGGTAGAAGAGGCAGAGCCATTGGTTTTTAACGGCTTCGGGAAGGATGGTTTTTTTGAATTCAAGCGTTTCGGTCGGGTATAGGTCGTAGCCCATTATCCACGCTGGTGCGAGATGATGCCGCGTTGGGATAAGATCGGCAAAGCCGTAAACCGTCCGACCTCCTGCGTCCAGCCGCCACGTCTGCATCGTTTCCGAATGCCCGCGAACGGTGTGCATCTTCAGACCAGGAACAACCTCGTAATCGTCCGGCATAAGTTCAAGCTGTCCGGCTCTTTCTATCGGTTGCCAATTCTCCGACAGATAACTCGCTTGGTCGCGTTCGTGAGGAGCTTTTGCTTTTTCAAGCTCCGATCTTGATACGAGGTAGCGGGCGTTTGGAAACTGTGCAACCACATCTCCCTTTCTCCCGTTCTCCTCATCTCCCCTTCTTGCATTCCCGCCTGCGTGATCAAAATGCAGATGCGTATTGACGACTATGGTGATGTCTTCGGGTGAGCAGCCGGTAATAGCCGTTAGAGATTCAGCGAAAGGGCGCGTCCGTTTGATGCCGTACATTGCCGTCTCGCGTTCGTTCCACTTTTCACCGATGCCTGTCTCGATCAGAATTCGTTCCTTACCGGTTTCGATAAAAACACAGTTCATGTTCAGACGAATGCGGTTAAGCTCGTCAGGCGGCGAAATGGGTTCCCACAGCACACGCGGAATGACGCCGAACATCGCACCGCCGTCGAGCCAGAACTCGGTGTCGGGCACGACCTCAAATCTGTGATCGCCGATCTCCATAAAAACGAAAAAGGGAAACGGAAAATGCTTTGATTCCCCATTTCCCCGTTTGTATCTAAAACGCCGAAGCTATTTTGTTTTCTTCGCTTCCGGTTTTTTTGTCTCAGGCTTTGCAGACGGAGGAGGCGGTCCGTCGGGACCGTCTTCCATTCCTGGGGCGCCCTGCATTTCCTGCTGCTTCTTCATCATTTCCTGAATCTGCTCATCTGAAACAGTCGGCACGGTGAAATCTTCGGCAACCGTGACGTTATTGCGTGCGACGATCTCTTCCAGGGTCTTCTTTTCCTTTTCCTCTTCGAGCTTTTGCTTGACGTAGAGCTTCACCGGCTTTTCGCCGCCCATTGGGCTGTCAGGGTCCTTAATGCCGGTGCCGATCAGGATGTGACGTGCATCATAGGTCTCCTGACCTTTGGTTGCTTCGTCCTCGCTTATCCCTTTCTTTTCGAGCTTGATGATGTGGTAGCCAAAATCTGTCTCGACGAGGTTCGGTGAGACCTGACCTGGTTCGAGTGCCAATGCCGCGGCTTCAAACGGAGCAACCATCTTACCTTTGGCGACGTTTGCGTAGAGTCCGCCGTTGAATTCGCCTTCTTTCGCACCCTTGTTGCCGGGATCTTCCGAAAACTCGTTGGCAAGCTTTGCGAAATCTTCACCCGCCTTTGCACGGTTCAGGATCTCTTCAGCCTTAGCACGTTTTTCGCCGCCGCCAAGTTCAGGATGATCTGCAATATATTTTGCCACCTCTTCATCCGTCACCTTCAGCTTTTCAGCCATCTTGGCGGAATAAATTCGTGCAAGGAACTGCGCCTGTTGGAGCTTGGTTTGCAGCTCGATCTTTTTCTGTAGTTCGGGCGTGATCTGTCCGCTGCCGAGTTTGGTTTCGTATTCGTCGTGATAGATATTGATCTTCGCAAAGAAATCGCGAGCCTGGCTGCGTTCTTCGTCGGTCAACTGTTTATCCTTCATTTGCGGATTGGTCTCCGCAAGGAGGGCAAGTTTCGTATCGAGAAACTTTGTGAACGCAAGCTCATTGTCCTTCCTACCGAGGCCGATCTTGTTCTTGAACGAGTCCCACCAACCTGCGGGCTGCTGTTCACCTTCACCCCAGAATGCTTTTACCTGGTCTTCCGTAATGAATCCGAACGGCGGCATCGGACCTTTGTCCTTATTGATGTCGCGGTCGTAATTCATTGCGACGACCTCGTAGGCGATGTTCTGAAGCTCGGCCTTGTTATTCGGCTCGTTGGTCAACCCTTCGCGTTGTGCTTCACTGGCAAATGCGAGAAGCTGCTTGAGGCTGTCAAGCTGCTGCTTTTTCATCTCAGGGTCTTCGGCAAGACGCTTGAGTGCCATCGGGTTGTTTTTGGCTACGTCAGCAAGAAGAGTCTCGATCTCTTCTTTGTTGATGCTGTTGTACGAACCGCCGGCATGACCGCCGACTTTGCTCTTCCAAAATACGAGCCCAGCACCTATGCCGAGAATTACGAGTAACAAGATAAGGCCTTTAGTTAAACTGCTCAATGTAAGTTCCTCTCAAAGATTATTCAATTCACGCTGAAATCAAACGGTTATCATAACAAAACCGCGTAGAAACAACTAGGATGCAGCGTTTGAATGTGATGTTTGCACCAATTCGAGCAAGACGCCATTTGCCGCTGACGGATGCACAAACGCGACCAAACAGCCCTCGGCACCGATACGCGGAGTTTCATCTATCAAACGCATACCCTTATCCTTTAGTTTCGCGAGCGATGCCTCAATATCATCGACCTCGACCGCGATATGATGAATACCGCCACCACGTTTTTCGAGAAATTTGCTGATCGGAGAGTCATCGCTGGTAGGCTCAAGTAACTCGATCCTGCTTTCACCGATCGGCAGCATTGCAACCCTAACCTTTTGATCCTCAACGACTTCCGTATGGATATTCTCAAGTCCGAGAGCGTCGCCCCAAAACTTTAGTGCTTCGTCGATGCCTTTCGTGGCGATGCCTAAGTGGTTGATTTTCATAATCTTATCCGCGGCTTGCCGCTCTATTTGCGGTGAAGCTCTGCTTCACCGGAACGGCACATATGAAACTTGGAGGCTCTGCCTCCCAGCGGCATAGCCGCAATAGGAGAATTCCGTACCCCGGAAAAGCACAGCTTTTCCGCAAACAGAGCGGCAAGCCTCAAAACGCCGCTATCGCAAGAGGTCTTCCACGGCCGAATAAGGATCGCTGGTTTTATCAGCGATCTTACCGGCGAGTTCGTCAAGCCTTTCTCCGGTTCCGTTTCGGCTTAGCAGATCGTTCAATAGCCTTTCTCGAAGCAGTTCGAGCAGACGCCATTTTGCGATGGCTTTTCGTCTGGTCAACTCAGCATCGCCGCCTTTGGTAAGAAATTCACGATAGCTTGAAATTGCGGCTGCCAGATCGTCAATCCCTTTGCTTTCGGTAGCAATCGTTTTAACGATCGGCGGATTCCACATATCTGGACGATGTGCGAGCGACAGCAATGCTTCGAGTTCTTTTTGCGTTCGCAACACGCCTTCGCGGTCGGCTTTATTTATTACAAAAACGTCGCCGATCTCCATTATCCCGGCCTTGATCGCCTGAATGTCGTCGCCCATTCCGGGCACGAGTACGACAACCGAGACATCCGCTGCCTTTACGATCTCAACCTCATCCTGACCGACGCCTACTGTTTCAACTATGACCTTATCGAAACCAGCTGCGTCCAGTATCGCAACCGCATCGACCGTCGCACGCGAAAGCCCGCCGAGATTTCCCCTGGTTGCCATCGAACGTATGAATACGTTCTTATCGAGCCCAAGCGTGGACATTCGAATGCGGTCGCCAAGTATCGCTCCGCCCGAAAACGGGCTTGAAGGGTCAACGCAAATGATCCCGATCCGTTCACCTTTTTCTTTGTAATGAAGCGCAAGTTTATCGACCAGCGAAGACTTCCCTGCACCGGGCGCACCTGTAATGCCAATAATTACAGCGTTACCGGTTTTCGGGAACACCGCTTTCATTATCTCGCCAGCCTTATCGGAGCCGCTCTCAACCGCTGTTATGGCACGAGCGATCGAACGGGTTTCACCCGCAAATACTTTTTGAACAAGTTCATTCACATTGATCACGAAAAATCTATTTTCGCATCAGAACCACACAAAGCAAAAGGCGAGCCATCGGCCCGCCTTTTTTGACGTTTTCACCTTTTCACTTTTTCACATTTGGCCTTCATCCGCCGACGGCCCGTAGATCGACGGCACGGAGATGTCGTTCAAACGCAGATAGACCGAAAGCTGGCCGCGATGGTGGATGATATGATTCATAACGAAAGAACGCATGACGGCAACCTTTGGCATTGTGAAATAAACCGTTTCACCGTTGCGCATCGTCCAATCAGTGAAGAAAGTTTCATCCGGTGTCTCGCCAAGAACGATCTTTGCCTTTGCGATGTGATCGTCAAAGAACGCAAGGAGCTCGTCGGTCGACGCGGGTTCAAACGGCTTGTAGTCCATTGTAGAAAAATCGAGAACATCACTCTTCAGCGTCTCTTTCGTCCAGCCGAACATTTCCGCACAATGAACAGCCAAGCGGCCCATTGACATTGATTTTTCATGCGGCTTCCAGTCGAACTTATCGGCAGGAACACGTTCCAGACATTTCCGTGTAACCTTTGCTTCGTTGTCTAATTCAGCCAAAAACGCCGTTGCCAAACGGCCTGGGCTAGTTGCGGTACTTGTACTCATTTTCTTTCTCCTATCGTTGATTTTCAAAATTGGAGAATCAGTATATCAGAATGTTTCACCAATGCAACATGAAACAGCGTCGATTACAAAGCCTTAAGAAGATTTTTTGCGATGACGATGCGTTGTATCTCGCTGGTGCCCTCGCCGATAGTGCACAGCTTTGAGTCACGCCAGAATTTTTCCGCAGGATAATCTTTTGTATAACCGTAACCGCCGTGGATCTGGATCGATTCTTCTGAAACGCGAACTGCGGTTTCGGACGCATAGAGCTTTGCCATCGCCGATTTTTGCGTCACCGGTTTTCCGGCGTCTTTGGTGGCCGCTGCCTGTAGCGTCAGCAAACGTGAGCATTCGATCTGCGTTGCCATATCGGCAAGTTTGAATTGGATACCCTGAAAATCCGAGATCGGCTTGCCGAACTGTTGGCGTTCTTTCGAATATTTGACGGCCGCTTCGTACGCACCCTGTGCTATGCCGACCGAAAGAGCCGCGATGGATATGCGGCCACCGTCGAGCACCTGCATACATTGCAGGAAACCTTCGCCCTCGTTGCCGAGACGATTTTCGTCCGGAACGTAGCAATCCTCGAAAACGACCGATGCAGTTTCCGAAGCACGCATTCCAAGTTTGTTTTCCTTCTTATCCGAACGAAAACCTTCCATCGATTTGTCGAAAATAAACGCCGAAATGCCGCGGTTCCCTTTCGATTTATCCGTAACGGCCACAGCGACGAGAGTTCGGCAGGCAATGGCATGTGTAATAAAATTCTTCGAGCCGTTGACGATCCAGCCATCCGCAAGAGTGACGGCTTCAGCCGTTCCGCCCTCGCGACCCGAATCGACATCGGAGGAACGCCTAAAGGCGTCACTCTTACGGACAGCGTTTGTCCGCGTGCCGGCCGAATCCGAACCTGCCTGTGACTCGGTCAAACCCCATGCGCCGAACGATTCGCCCCGCGCCAATGGCAATAGATACTTCTGCTTTTGCTCCTCGCTGCCGAACATGTAGATGTGATTCGAGCAAAGCGAATTATGGGCCGCGACCGAAAGCCCGACCGAACCGCACACGCGGCCAAGTTCCTCGATGATCGTCGCGTACTCGACATAACCCATTCCGGCACCGCCGTATTGTTCCGGGAAAACAACGCCCATCAATCCGAGCTCGGCAAGCTTTGGACGCAACTCTTCAGGAAAATGCTGCGTCTCGTCCCATTCCATCACGTGCGGCAGTATCTCGCTTTCCGCAAACTCGCGGACGCTGTACTTGATCTGTAACTGTTCTTCGTTTAGTTCAAAATTCATAGATGTTCGTTGATATAACTAGAAGTTATAGTCTCATAACATTTAGCATCACACAATTTTTATTTCGGAATTTGTTTCACTTTGGGCGTTCGATGGCTAGAATCAAGCATGGATTGGAAAGAACATCTACTCACAAGCGATGGTCAGATCAAAAACTTACTGACCGAGACACAACGCATCGCGGTGCTTGGAATTAAACCCGAAACGCATCGGATGCAGCCGGCGCATTATGTGCCGAAATATATGCAGGACGCTGGCTGCGAGATAATTCCGGTTCCAGTTTACTACCCGGAAGTAACGGAGATACTCGGCGAGAAGGTCTATCGAGATATGCGTGACGTTCCCGGCGAGATCGATATGGTGAATGTTTTTCGGCGTGCTCAAGACATCGCGCAGCATACCGAAGAGATTCTCGCCGCAAAGCCGAAGTCGGTTTGGATCCAATTGGGTATCAGAAATGACGAGGTTGCGGAGACGCTCGCTAAGGCAGGGATCAAGGTCGTGCAGAACCTTTGTTTGATGGTCGAGCACCGGGCTTTGATCGGCTCGGCTGCGAAACCGAAAGGGCTTTGATCTCGCCCGGCGTTAGCTTGCGGTGTTTGCCGACCGGAAGATATTCGTCCGCTACGTCACCGATCCGAACACGCTTTAGCTTCACGACGGAGTGACCAACCGAATCGAACATTCTACGGATCTGCTGATTGTGCCCTTCGAACAGCGTGACTTCATACCAGCCGTTCTTGTCTGTCGGCTTCAGCGTGACGATATCTGCCGGCGCGGTTTTGTATCCGTCATCGAGCCGCACACCGCGAGCTAGTTTTCGGATAGCAACCGGTGTCGGAATGCCCTTCGTTTTTACCTGATAAACCTTCGGGATCTTTTTCGACGACGCAACTACGTTGGTGAACTCACCGTCGTTCGTAAGAATGATGAGTCCTTCGGTATTGAAATCCAAACGTCCGACGGGATGGAGTTTGCCGTAGCCCTTCACAAGATCGACGACCAATTTTCTGCCTTCCGGATCGGCGGCACTCGATAAATATCCTTTTGGTTTATTGACCAAAACATAGACATTCTCTCGGTTCTTTAATGCGGCATTGATCAGCTTGCCCTGCACCTTGATGTGATCTTTTTCTGGATCAGCCTTGGTCCCAAGCTCGGTCACGACCGTTCCGTTCACCGAGACCGCACCGTCAAGTATCAATCGCTCCGCCGCACGGCGTGACGCGATGCCGGCCTGGGCAATAAGTTTCTGTAGTCTTTCCATTTCAGCAAATTTGTGATTCGACCTTGTATATTATATATCCAAAACTCACAAAAAATCTTTACTTTCTAATAGCGATTAAAATATAATACCTTAAATTTCGAGGACGTTAAGTGCATATGTACCGTGGAAAAGCTGTTTATCTTTTTGTGTTTCTCGCGGTCATTCTCTTGACAACCGAGGTGTTCTCGCAATGTGTAACTTGTCAAGCCGAAGGCGGCGTGTTTTTTTGCGAATCGGCAAGTAACGGTGGGAAACAATGCGCTACAAGTTCAGGCCAGACGTCGTGCATCGTACACGGTGCTTGTGGCGGCGGCATCGAAGAACCCGAGAGAAATTGTAAGAATGATGCCATCGGGCAAGTTCTCATCAACGATAATGTCGTCAGGGAACTTTCAAATATGTACCCATTATATGGCGATGTGATTGACCTAGTACGTAAGAAAGGTGCATTGGGTTCTACCTATACGAGAGTGTATTTCTTGCCTGGTTATAAGGAAGCAAAGGAGACTACTTTTGATCTTTTACTGGCTCCGGATATCGATTTAGTAGTTCCCCGTCTGCCCCGTCCGGTTAATGACTCTGATGTTATTGAATTCGGTCTAAGGGTTGTTTTTATTAACGACACGCCATCTGCCGTCAGAATAGAACCGACGAAACCGATTAGTGGTATGCCTGCATCTATTGAACTAAAACTTCAGCCTCAACTAGATCTTCGAAACGAAGATAAAAGCAAGCATTCTTGGAAAATAATCAGTTGGGTGTCGAAAGAATAAACTAACCTAGGGATGTTCAGCATTCACTTTCCTGCTTAATACTCGTTTCAGCGTTGGCCACATTTCCAGACTAAATAGAGGATTTGCGATTCACTGAAACTTCACCGGCTTTAATGAGCCTTTCCGCCGCACGACGCGACGCGATACCGGGTCGGGCAATCAACTTTCTGCAATCTCTCAGGCATAGGTGAATCTTAACGCAAGGTCGCTAAGCTCAAAATCGATTATGCCTCCTTGCGTCTTCGCGTCTTGGCGACTTTGCGTTAAATATCCTTTGTTAAATCCTCAAAATCTTCCATGCTTGGAAGTTCGGTCAGATCTTTCAATCCGAATTGAATTAGAAATTCCTTCGACGTTCCGTACTGCATCGGCCGTCCGACGGTTTCTTTGTGACCTTTCGTCACAATAAGACGTTTTTCAAGAAGGGTTTTGATGGCCGAAACCGATTGCACGCCACGAATTTCGAGTATCTCGGGGACCGTTACCGGCTGTTTGTACGCGATGACCGCAAGCGTTTCGAGAGCCGCTAGAGAGAGCTTTGCACTCGGACGCATTTTAAGGTAATTACGAACGTCCTCGTGATACTCCGTTTTCGTCGCTATCTGCCAACCGCCGGCGACCTCGCGAAGCTGAAGGCCGCACTCCCGTGCGTCGTATTCCGACTTCAATTGCTCTACTGCTGCCTCGATCGCACCTTTCTCTTCACCGAGGACCTCGGCAAGGAGCTTCACTGTAGCGGGTTCGTCGGAGACGAAAATTATCGCCTCGACGACCGCGACGAGTTCATTCGTGCCGCGAGCATTTTGCCCGGCCATTTCTGTTGCTTGTTCGCTCATTTCACCACTGCGGCGGCGTCCGCACGTTTCAAAAGGATATCGCCGAATGTCGTTTTTTGCACAAGCTTCACGGTTTCGGTCCGCACGATCTCAAGCACGGCGATGAACGCAGTCACAAGTTCGCGGCGGTTGTGCATCTCGCCAAAAAAATCAAGAAGGCTGAGTTCCCCGAATTCGAAGATGCGTTTTTTTAGAGTCCTGATCATATCCGCGAGAGTGATTTCTTCGCGCTCGATCTCCATCTTCACATCTTCGACGTGACGGGCCGCAACCTTTTGAAATACGGTCAAAAGGTCAAATACGGTCGCGCTTATCTCTGCATTCGCGTCGTCGCTCTCGATCTTGCCGCGCTGAAATACCGCCTGCTCGACGGTCGATTTTTCGTAAAGCATTTGCGCAGCGGACTTGAATTTTTCGTATTCGAGCAACCGATCTACCAGTTCCTGACGAGGATCTTCGAGTTCTTCTTCAGCCTCGGCCAGCGGGTCACGCGGAAGGAGCATCTTTGATTTGACTTCGATAAGCTGGGCTGCCATCACCAGAAAGTCGGCAGCGATCGAAATATCCAGCGACTTCATAATGCGAATATACTTCACATATTCGTCGGTGATCTTAGCGATAGGAATGTCGAAGATGTTGGCCTGTTCCTGACGTATCAAATAAAGAAGAAGGTCAAGCGGCCCGGCAAATTCGCCGAGCTTTAGCTGCAATTCTTCACCGGAATCGCCGCGTATCTCGGCCGTTTCCTTATGAAAATCGAAATTGTATTGTTCCGGTTCGGTGTCCACTTGTTTGAAAGATTCTAACGCAAAGACGCAAAGAAGCTAAGTCGCAAGATTCTCATACAGCTTTACTGCTTTGCTTTTGCGGCTTTGCGTCTTGGCGACTTCGCGTTAAATGTATTTTGTCTCGCGTAAGTAAATGATGTAATCGATCTTGGGTGGTTCAAAGCCGTCTTCGCGCAGCTTTAGCATAATGTTGCCGCGATGGATCGACGAATGCAGCAGCACATGGGTCAGCAGTTCGCGGAAAGTGTTCTCATACGGAATGCCTTCGCTCGTGCGGTATTTGGCCCGAATATCGAGGCCGTCTTCTTCGAACCGCCGCAAAAGCCCTTCGTAAGCTTGGGCCACTTCGCGTGCAAGGGTGCCGCATTCCTCGAGCGAAAGTTTTGGCCAGAAATCGTAACCGGTCGAGTCTTTCCCGTAAAGCCGTTCATAATACTCTTTTTCGGTGATAAGAAGGTGCGTCAGAACCTCTAACGATCTTGGCGAATCAGCCGATTTAAGCGAAACGATCAGCCGCCGGTTCGCCCAGTCGTTGTAGGCGAAGAGATGGCGAAGGTGTTCGACGGTTTCCATTCGTTCGGAGTTCCTGCTTTAGCAGGCAGCCTTTCTGCGAGACGGAGCCGCCTAAAGGCGGTACTCCAAACGCTATTCGACAGCGTGCACCTTTAAGTCTTCGAGACTTACGACCGTAAGAGCAGCTTCGTGCGTGGCCTCGAGATAGACACGTGGAGCCATTCCGGCTTGCAAAGCCTCGCGCCAGCGGAGCATGCACAGGCACCATTTGTCGCCTTCCTTCAAACCGGGGAACGCATACTGCGGCATGGGCGTCGAAAGGTCATTGCCGACCATCTGCGAGAACTCAAGAAATTTGTCCGTCGCCTCTATGCAAACAGTGTGGCGGCCCGTATCGTCAACGCCCGTGCGGCAATAACCGTCGCGGTAAAATCCGGTCATCGGGTCCGTGCAGCAGCTCTGCAATTCGCCGCCGAGAACATTCTTTGGCTTGGGACTATGCCCGTTGCCGTTTCCATTTGTGTAACTCATTGGTTCATTTTAGCCACAGAGAGCACAGAGAGCACAGAGAGCAAAATCAATAATTGGTAAAATTATTCAAGAGTGGAAATTCGTTAGTGGAAATCATTTTCTCAGTGAACTCTGTGATCTCTGTGGCTAATTTCCGCTAATCAATTCAAGCGCTTTTTCGATCGGACGCGCGAGAACAGCCTTGTCACCAACCTCGACTATTGGCCGCTGGATAATGTTCGGATGTTCGACCATCGCTTTGATCACTTCGCTATCCGGCGTGTCGGCGGTGATGCCGAGGCCTTTGAAATCAGGCTCGGCGCGACGCAGCACGTCATAAGGCTTCAACCCAGTTTTTTTGAGCAACACTTTCAGCTTCGTTTCCGTGAACGGCTCTATAAAGTAATTAACCTTGTCCCAATCAACGCCGTTCTCGATGAACAGCTTAGTCAAATTGCGACACGTCGTGCAGGTCGGTTTTTCGTAGACGGTGATCTTTCTTGGCATATTTCCTAGTTCGATCGTTTGTAGTAGGAGGTAAATCCGTCGGGATCCAACGGCGTAGCGATCATAAAATCTTTTTCAAACTCCACGCGCGATTGTGTTGTGGAGTTGTTAGCACGGTTATTAATAGTCAAGATCCCATCTTCGAACCCGTATGTTCCAGAGACTTTCATGTTTTTCTCAGGTGAACGTGGGTACATAACCTCACCAGAAAACGAGTTGTCGGAATTGAAGACCATCCCGCCGCCAATAAATTTTGGTTCGGTAGTAAACAGGTCAATACTAACCCGCGCCTTAACCATACCCATTAGCTTCCACGAGCCCACGACGGTGTTCTTGGTATCGGAAGAATCTAATACTTGGCCACAACTCGTGAAAATAAGAACAACAGAGATGAATAGAAACCGCATATTATTACTTCTGATCTGAGACATCTTCACTCACCTTATGAAATCCCCATATTTTGATACACCGTCTTTAGCGTCTCACTTGCGATCGAACGGGCTTTTTCGGCACCGGGGTTTAGGATACCTGCGAGCGTTTCGTCGTCGAACTGTTTTACGCGTTCCTGGAACGGGCGGAGGAACTCGACAGTGGCTTCGGCCAGCTCGGTCTTGAAGGCTCCGTAGCCTTTGCCTGCAAAATTTGCCAGGCATTCCTCGTCGGTTTTGCCGGTCAGGAGTTGGTACATCGTCAACAGATTTGTGATCGCGGGACGGGTTTCGTCGAAGGTGATGTCGGTGCCGCTGTCGGTGACGGCTTTTTTGATCTTCTTGGTGATCGTGTCCGCGTCGTCGAGCAGGAAGATCGAACCGTTCAGATTCTCGTCCGATTTCGACATCTTTTTCGCCGGGTCCAACAGCGATTTAATGCTCGCACCAGCCTTTGGAATAAATGGCTCAGGGATCTTGAACGTCTTGCCGAAATCGCGGTTAAAGCGCTCGGCAAGATCGCGTGAAAGTTCGAGATGCTGCTTTTGATCCTGGCCAACTGGCACGAGATCGGTTTGGTACAGCAAGATGTCCGCTGCCATCAATACGGGATATGTAAAAAGCCCAACCCCGGCACGTACCTTGTTTTCATTTTCGATTGAACTCAACGCATTTACGACCAAACTAAATGATGTTGTGGGTTTCTTGTTGGAACCCTTATCGACAAGATCATCAAGCTTTTTGAGAAAAATTCTCAGTGCAGTACCTACCTCTCGATATTCACCTTGATTCAACGACGAGATTTGAACACTCTGAGATTTTTCTACAAACCTATGAATCAACCGTCCTGTATCTTCATCCTCATCAACATCAGAGACAGTTGCAAGCATTGCCATTTCTGATGAGCTAAGCATCTTGGCCTTATCCTTGAACTGCGTCATACGTTCGAGTTCGCCCATGCGTGCAATGCATGACAGCACCCACGTCAGCTCGGCGTGTTCGGGAACGTCGGATTGTACGAAAATCGTCGATTTTGCAGGGTCGATGCCCGCCGCGAGGTAAATGCGTGCGAGATCAAGCGTCTTTTGCCGGAGCGTTTTCGGGTCCTGCGGCAGCGTGATCGCGTGCAGATTTACGATGCAGTAAAACGATTCGTACTCGTCCTGCAACGCGACCCAATTCTTTAACGCGCCCAAATAGTTGCCGATATGAAGCTGACCGGTCGGCTGCGCTCCGCTGAAAATACGTTTTTTCATTGGTTGTGATCGATAGCGAGGATCGCTCAGGCGGCTTTCTTTACAGGATCGAGAGGTTTTATAGTTCGGTCCATTCGTCCAGACGAAAGTGCCGGTACCGAGATGTCTTCATCGAGGTCGTCCCAATGCAGGCCCACGCCGCCGCCGCTTATCAGACATTTCTTCCGCTGAGTTGGGGATGCAGTTGCAAGTCGTGGGAAATATGCCAAAGGCACTCCCAACTGCCGACCGTCAGATAATTGCACCCACATATTATCTGCATCAAACGAAACTGCCGTTGCCATCGGTTCAAGAGTTAAAGTGGTCATTCCAAGCATCCTCGATCTCTGCTTTCCTATTATCAATGACTTTCGCAATTTTGTTAAGTTCTTTCGCTGAGAATCCAAATGAGCTTGCAAGTGCACGTCGGGGTTCAGCCAAAACTTAGCCAGATTGGTGTCCTTTCGAACGTGGATATGTACGGGCTCGCGCGGATCGCCTTCATTAGAAAAGAAAAAAAACCTGATCCCATCATGAAAGAAAACTACAGGCATCGTCGCTCTCCGCTGAAAATACGTTTCTTCATATTAGGCTGAGAGTGCGAACAACAGTGCGTACAGAAACGGCGTGATGATAAGCCGGAAAACGCCTATGTAGATGAGGAACATCAATATCAGAAACCCGAATTGCTCAAGCATATCGAGGATCGGCTGTGCGCTTTGCGGAAGAAATGTTCCCAGGATCTTGCTGCCGTCCAGCGGAGGAAATGGAAGCAGATTGAACACAAAAAGTGATAAATTCAGCATCATCATATTGCCGACGAATATTGCCAACGGGTTCGTGCTTTGACCGAAGAAATCGCCGACGCCAAAGCCCTGAGTCAGCATTATCCTCGCTCCGATAAATCCGATGATCAGAAGGATCAGATTCGCCATAACACCGGCTATCGAGACCATCACATTCGCAAGCTTGTAACGATCCCATTTGCGCGGATTTACCGGCGTGGGCTTTCCCCAACCGATCAGCGGAATAGTGCCTAGAGCACCGCCCATCGAACCAAGTATGAACGCAACTATCGGGATCAAAAGCGTTCCGATAGGGTCGGTGTGCGCGACCGGATTCAGCGTTACGCGGCCGAGCATATAGGCCGTGTCGTCGCCGAATTTGTACGACATCCATGCGTGTCCCGCCTCGTGAGCAGAGATCGCGAGAAGCAGCACGACCATGTAAATGATCAGGTGGCTGACGAAATTGGCAATGTCGATCTCACCCATTAAGTGTCTCCAAATCCAGTAGTTTCAATACGATGCACGACTCTTTCGGGCCGAGATTCTTATTGTCTTTATCGGTAAATTGTGCCATTCTTTCACAACAAAATAAAACGAGAACGGGAGAAATAAAGTTGCTGAAAACTATTCTGTTTGGAGGCGAGACGGGCCTTTCTTACACTGCAAATGCGGGTCTCGCGTTGCTGCGGACATTTACTGGTGTCGCCCTGGCCTTTGCTCACGGATTTAGCAAAGTGCCGCCGGGTGAAGGCTTGATAACCCGAGCGGGTGAATTGGGATTTCCAATGCCAATACTTTTCGCATGGGCCGCGGGACTTTCGGAGTTCATTGGCGGCATGCTTCTCGCGTTGGGATTTTTGACGCGGATCTCGTCGTTCTTTATTGCATGCACAATGCTGACGGCGCTGATCGGTGTTCACGGAGCCGATCCGTTTCAGAAGCAGGAACTCGCTTTTATGTACTTCTTTGTTGCGATCGCTTTTTTACTGAAAGGCGCGGGTGACTGGAGCGTGGATAGTTTTTTGCGGAAGCAATGAAAAAGCATATCGTTTGCATCGCCAGTGAGCACAAGGGCAACGAGTTTCTTGACGAAGCTCAGAATGCCGGCTGGCACGTCACGCTGTTGACGCGCAAGAAATTGCTCGATGAGCCGTGGGTATGGACGGCGCTCAACGATGTGAAAACAGTTGGGGACGATGCATCGCAGGAAGACTACGTTCGGGCGATAGCAAACATCGCTGGCGGAAGGCAGATAGACCGTGTTGTGGGCCTGGACGAGTTCGACGTGATGACGGCAGCCCGTGCACGCGAACATCTTCAGCTCGGCGGCATGACCGGCTCGCACGCTCTGCGTTTTCGCGACAAGCTCGGTATGCGCAGCATTGCCTCTGCTGCTGGAATTCCGTGCCCGGAATTTACGGGCGTTTTTAACAGCACAGCGATCGGTGAATTTTTATCAAGTGTTGAAATGCCGGTGGTCGTAAAGCCGCGATTCGAGGTTTCCGCGTTCGGCATCAGAAAATGCGAGACCGATGGCGAAGTCTGGGACGTGCTGACCGATCTCGACACACGCAACAATTGGCGCGATCATCCGTCGCAGTTCGTCGTTGAGCGCTTTATCAAAGGCAATGTTTTTCACGTCGATTCGATAGTCGCGGACGGTAAGGTTTTGGCGTGCGGCGTTTCGCAATACGGCACGCCTCCGTTTTCGGTGACGCATTACGGCGGCGTTTTCACGTCGTCGATCGTCGCGTATAAGTCCGACGAACGAAAGGAATTGGAGAAGCTGAATCAACAGCTTTTGACGGCGTTCAAATACCACCGGGGCGTTTCCCACGCCGAGTTTCTGCACAGCGAAGCAGACGGCAAATTCTATCTGCTCGAGGTCGCGTGCCGTGTCGGCGGCGCATACATCGCCAACGTGCTCGAACACGCTTGCAACTTCAACCTATGGCGCGAATGGGCGAAGCTGGAGACCGCGACGGACGAAAAACCGTACAAATTGCCAAGGCTGCGCAAGGAATTCGCCGGCGTCGCTCTTTGTCTTGCGAATACCGACACGCCCGATACTTCGCACTACGAAGAGAACGAGATCGTCTATCGCGTCGCCAAACCAAAACACGTCGGCCTGATATTCCATTCGGCAAAACAAAAGCGAATTGACGAACTGCTGTCAGTCTATTCCGAGCGGATAGCTTCTGATTTTTTGGCCGTGATGCCTGCGAAGGAAAGATATGATGATTGAGTTCAAGCTCGATCTTTGTGATAATTGAAGTAATGAATCGCGTCATCACAATTTCGCCGGACATCCAGAGCGGGGAACCGGTTTTTACTGGAACAAGAGTTCCAGTTAAGAATTTATTCGATTATCTTAAAGGTGGTGATACGATTGATGAATTTTTAGAAGGGTTTCCGTCAGTCAGTCGCGACCAAGTTGTTGAACTATTGAATCTCGCGGAGCATACCTTTACATTTTCCGAAGCAGAAATTTATGAAAAGACTTTTGCTTGACGAAAATCTCGATAGACGGCTAAAAAATTACTTTTCAGACAAATTTGATGTAACATCCGTTCCGGAACTCGGTTGGCAATCCAAGAAAAACGGCGAGTTACTAAGAGCCCTAGCTGCCGAAGGCATAACGCATCTTCTCACCGCAGATCGCAATTTACAGTTTCAACAAAATCTCGATAGTTTTGATGTGGTTGTAGTCGTCTTAGCGACGCACGACATTCGACTCAAAAATCTTTCCTCTCACGTTCGCACAATTGAGGCGGCAATCGACGGAGCCCGGTTGGCAGATAAATTGGTTGTGGTCGACCTTCGTAAATTGTAATTCTTATGACCTCAGCCACCGAGCGTTACACGGATTCACCCGCAATTCTCGATCACGATCTGAACCGATATTTCCCCGAGTTGTTGAAATTTGAATCGACGCCCGAGATGGAAGCGTCGAAACTGTACCAGAGCATCAAGCATAAAGTCGATCAGATATTGAATGCGGTCGTGCATGAGGATTTGTCAGAACCCCCTGCGGTAGCGGGCGGTTGTGACATACACGCGATCGCCTGGAACATCGAACGCGGGAATATGTTCGAGGGCATAGTCGATGCATTAAAAAATCATGCAGATCTGAAAAATAAAGACGTGCTGCTTTTGACCGAGCTCGATCATGGCATGGCACGCAGCGGCAATCGCTTCGTGGCACAAGAAATCGCCCAAGATTTGAATCTGAACTATGCATTTGCTCCGGTCTATGTGGCCTTGCAAAAAGGCAGCGGCGTTGAATCGGAATCGGAGGGTGAGAATACACTTTCCATTCACGGCCTCGCGATGTTCTCGAAATGGCCGATGAAAAATGTTCACGCTGTTGCTTTGCCGAATGGCAAGGACAAGATGTGGGGCAAGGAAAAACGGCTCGGACATCTGCGTGGGTTGTTCGCCGAGATCGAACATCCGAGCGGTACATTTCGCGCCGTTACCGTCCACCTCGACGCGCATTGTTCGCGTGCCCATCGCAAACGGCAGATGAAGATCGTGCTCGACCATCTCGACACACTCGAACCGCTGCCGACGCTGATAGGCGGCGATTGGAACACGACCGGTTTTAATTCGCAGAGTTCGACGCGGGCGATAATGGGCTATTGGCGACGTGTTTTTATGGGGCCGAAGAATGTTGCGAATAATCATTTGCCGCACCCGGAAAGATACTTCGAAAAGCCGATGTTCGATATGCTCGAATCGCGCGGCTACCATTTTCGTGCCCTGAACAACATCGGCGCAGGCACGCTTCACTACGACGTTTCGAGCATCGAGAAGAATACGAACCTGCGTGATTGGGTGCCCGAATGGTGCTTTCCATTTATCTTTTGGGCCGCGAACCGCGTTGGCGGACGTGTTTCGGGAAGGCTCGATTGGTTTGCAGGCAAAGGAATTAGTGTTAAAAGACAGTGTGCGAAAACAATCGGCAATTTGCAGGATCAACACGGCACGCCGCTATCCGACCACGACGCAATAACCTTGGACTTCACGTTAAAGTAAAGTAAAATTCCGAAATACTTATTCGGAGAAATCCTCAAATGTTATCTAAAAAGATATTTGCGATCATTGTTGTTTCTTGTCTTGCGTTCATTGCTGCGTGTGGAATAAATTCCGTCACGCGTGCCGAGCTTGAAGCCGTAAAACCAGGCAACGTGCTGACCTATCGTTACCGTAAAGTGGATAAAGAATGGTTTTACGCCGATAAGATCACCCGTATTGAAGGCGAAACGATCTATTACAACGCCAGCAAGAGCGAATCGACAAAGGGTTCCGATGCACGGATAAAAGAATTTGACACGACGCAGGAACTCTCGATCAAGAAAGCCGACCTCCTCAAATTCGAGACCGAGCAAGGCGAGGAAAAGAAGAAGATAATCTGGATCGAGTAGCTTGTTATCGCCGTTGGCGTTTATACTGTTTGTATGGAAGTAGCTTTTTGTCAAACGCTCAGCTTCAACGCTGACACATTCGAATTTGAAGCCGTCGCACACGAGAGCGGCAACGCAACTATTATTAAATTTGCGGTCGACGAGAAATTGGTTTCGCCGGGTGACGTGACGGTCGTGGTCTCGGGCGAAGATATCGTTTTCCACGGCCTGATCGGCAAGATCGAAGATGGATTCGCATTCGCATCCGATCCACGAGGCTCGCTCCTCCCGGCCGGAGTGCAATAGGCTTGAACTTTTGCCTTTTGCCTTTTTCCTTTTAACTTTTTACTTTTTACTTCGTTGTGGGGATGTAGCTCAGCTGGGAGAGCGCGGCGTTCGCAATGCCGAGGCCAGGAGTTCGATCCTCCTCATCTCCACCAATGTTTTCAACCAGCCGTCGAGTTTCTTCGTCGTTCGCTAGTTGACAATTCTCCCGACAGGATAGACCCCGACTTTTTGGTTCAGATAAAAAGCTGAGCGTTCGTAAAAGAAATTGAGCCGGGCTCTTGGGTTTTTCGCGAATGTTTCGTCCTTTAGCTTTGCTTCAAACTCGGTTTTCAGCTTCGGGTCTTTCGCGAGCATTTCCGTCGCCAGTTTTTCGATCTGATAGCTTTCGCCGTACTCCTTCTGCTCAAAGATAGAATTGAAAAATCCCCAGTAAACAAATGAGTCGGGTCCGTTTGGCTCGAAAAGATGTATGACCACATTCGCGGATTCCTGTGCCAGTGGGATCACCACCGAACCTGCGGCATAGGTTCGCTGCTCCTTCACGAGAGTTTGCTTACACGACAGCGTGATGCGATTTTCAAATGACGTCGTCGCCCATCTCGGCTCGGTTAACTTATAGCTTTCGACCGCTAATGTCAGCGGCTTTTTCGTTCGTTCGAACATGATCCCGTGCAGCTCGATCACCCGAATCACTTCTTTATATTGCGGAGGAACGATATAAGCGATCGGGGGAGCAACGGAAACTGTGACCTTGCCCTCGTCGAATCGCGGAATGGTGATGTTCAGCGGAGCAGTACCATAGACGATGCGTCGAGCACCCGAGATCGGACTTTCGTCGGCCTTGTATTCCGTACCCTTGAACGCGAGTGGTGTTGATTTTTCAGTGACGGTGAGCCGAAGCGGAAACTGTCGTGAGGGGTCGTAAGTCTTGCCGCGATTCACGGTCTCTTCGTCCGCAGCTTTGTTCGCGGCGAAGAGCGTCGCTTTTTCTCGACCGATCTCATCAACGAAATATCGGAGCACATCATAGGTTCCGCGTACCCGAGACTTGTATGGTTTGTAAACGTGCGTTTCGATAAGCAGGCCTGCTCGATTGCGCAGCGGCGTGTAACCTGTCGCGTATCTCGGCGTCGCAATGAAAGTTGCGATTCCCCCGGTTACTTCACGGCCCGCAAACTCGACGTAGTGCGTCAAGAGATTGCCTTCTTTTTCGACATTCGGCACCACATTTCCGTCGAAATGTTCATCCATCCATTTCTTGATCGACGGCGACACTTCCTGAAAATGCGCATATTCGTATGTCAGGTTGTATTGAAAGTCGGCCCCATCGGTGACGTGGCAGTCAATGAAAGCGTCCGGCTTCCATTTGTTCCAGAGCCCGAACCACGCCCGCGTTTCAGGAGCGTCGGCCTTCATATAGTCGCGGTTGAGATTCAAATTCGAGGCGTTCGCACGAAATCCCATTTCGTCCGGCCCATTCTGGTTGATCCGCATATACGGATTGGAATTCTCGTGGCCATCTACGTTGTAGATTACCTGAAATAGAATTACGACATTTTTCAGAAGATCGGTTCGCGTCTTTGTGATCGCAATATCGCGAAGCAAAGCAAGTCCGGCGTCCTTGCCGTCGATCTCACCAGCGTGAATTCCTGCCTGGATAAGCACGACCGCTTTGCCCTGTTTCCGCGCAAGTTCCGGTGTAAACGCTTTGTTCCCGGCGGCTATTAGAAGCGGCATAGCACGGCCCTCGCCGCTTGTTCCGTAAGTCTCATAAACCACCAACCCTCGCGAAGCAGCCGCAAGTTTTTTCGAATAAGCAACGGCCTCGTCATACGAACTCGTTTTCGCGTAATTCGTCTTTTCAGCCGCGGTCTGCCATTCGGGCGGAACATTATTGGATTCACTTTGAGCGTTCAGGTTAAACGCGAACGCAGAAAGGAGCACAAAGAACAATGGGGATCTCATATCGCAGATTATACGGAAGGCGAGGATGTCGGGAAAATGATCCGGGAACAATCTTTATAAAACTTGATCTTCTGGCGTTTTGTCTTGCGCTCGTGGTTTTGGATCCAGCGGATCAGTGTGGTTTGAGAGGTCATCTGCCGTTCTGGTCAGGTGAGGGCTGTTCTCGATCCTGGACGATCGAAGAGCGACTGAGAGTTCCCATAATTGGCCCAAGGCCCTCATTCGGTTCGTAACGGCATCAGTCGTCATATCGACTTTCATCAATTTCACCTCGCAAGTACTCCAGGTCGATTAGATCCTCCGTCAAGATGAGGATGTCTATGTCTAGCGTTGCGCGAAGAAATCCGTGGACAGCCATTGCCCACCCGCCGCAAACCGCATACTCGATGCCGTGCTCGTTCAGGCCATTCGTAATGCCAACAAATTCGTCAAGTAATCCAGCCATTTATTCACGGTCACCGGGAATATTCTCGCACATATTTTGGGGTGCTTATCGACGAATCCAGCCTTTTGTCCGCGATCGGTGCTCCCGGAGACAAATCGAACGGCAGAACACCGGCCCAGACGTTCATCGCATAGTCTTCCTCGTCGTCCTTAGGATCGCCGGTGCGAATTTTTGCTGAAGCTTCTTCGATGGGAAGCTTCAGAACGGATGTAGCCTTTATTTCCGGGTCGGTCGGCCATCGCACTTCGGGCCAACGGCCCGGGATGATGTGTTCTGTAAAGGCTTCAAGCGCTTTGTTTTTCTCCTGGTCATCCTCAACCAATGTTGCTTTCCCCAAGATCACAACAGAGCGATAGTTCATCGAGTGATGAAATGCCGAACGCGCCAGCACAAGCCCATCGAGCAGAGTAGCCGTCACGCAGATGTCAATACCCTGAGCAATATTCCGCAGCATTCTGCTGGCCGCCGAACCGTGAATATACAGATCATTTTCGATTCGGGCAAAGCCCGTCGGAATGACATACGGCTGACCATCGACGACGAAGCCGACGTGGCAGATCATCGCTTCGTCAAGGATGGCATTGATCGGATCGCGTTCGTATTTGCCGCGAGCCGCAAGCCGTTTGACCCTTGTTCGCCCGGTAGGTTCGATTCTTGTCGTCATAGATAACATTGTCGGTTTAACCGATTGAGTTTGCAACAGATACGAGGCAGCGCAGTTCAAAGTTACTATCCAACTTCTCGTAGATTCTACAAGAACTTTAAACGATTCGTCCTCTTATCCTTTTATTACCGCATTCCGTAACAACATGTGCCTCTTTGTCACATTTTTATCGCGGTTTTTTTGAAATAACTATACGATTTTGAACGTACGATACATTTCGTCGTACATATTTCATAACGGCTGTGGGAGCGTAGAAAAATGCGATCGGAAACATTACTTAATTCTCAATACCAACTCGTCAGATCGCATTTCTCCGGTTGTGCTCCTGCTGCGCTGCCGACGGCCGATTACATACAAAAAAGCAGTAAGGAGAGCAATCATCATGATCATGACCGACCCAAATCGCGGAGTCATCACGGGACTTACAGTCAAAAAAGTGCGTCCGAACGTGAATATGCTAAAACGACTGGCCAAACTAATGATGGACGAGGTCAGCGAAATTGAGGAAACAGGTGAGTTACACCTGGGCGACGGTTTTAAACTCGACAATTACATCGAACAGTTCGAGATCAACATCATTCGATATGCGTTGCAGCTTTCGGGAAATAACCAGCTAACGGCATCGCGGCTTCTCGGAATAAAGGCGACAACATTGAACGCAAAGATCAAGCGATTCAAACTTTCGACAAACACGAACGGTGGAGGGGAATGGGTTGACGTAACGCGAAACACACCGCCAAATTCGCAGCTTCTTCGCCGTCGGAACCGGAACACTGTATTTTAGATTTCCCTGGTACTGAATTTGCATTGATTTTTTGAAATGGATTCCGAGCTTCAAAAAAAACTTCACGCATTGGAGCGGATCGAAAAGATCAACACCAGCGACGCACGCCTGTTGAATCTCAAATTTGAACTGCTGAAGGACATTGCGCTTCAGCTTGTCGAAGAGATCGAGTCTTTCGGTTCACTCCGTTCCGTAAACATAAGCCGCGGCATCTCGCTTCCCGATGAACTTCGAGCATTCGAGGTTCATCTTATTCAGTCCGCATTGGAGCGTACGGGCGGACATCAAACAAAAGCCGCTCACCTTCTAGGGATCAATCTAACAACGCTTCACAACAAGCTGAAGCGTTTGAATATATCGACTGAACACATCGTGGATGCTCCGATCATCCATGAAGACCTTCCGTTGAATTTCTCGACGCCCGAATCGAGCGTCAATTAACGCGACGAATTTGTACCACAAAAAAATGGCGGATGCAGGTTTGAAACTGCATCCGCTTTTATGATGTTCGTCAAATGACGAAGTTGTTAGAATTCAAACCTGGCTCCGAACTGGAATATCCGTGGAGCATATGTACTGCTAAACCTGCCAAAGGTCGTGCTGTTCACGTTAAAGAGCGTACTGTTCTCACCTGCGGCACTGTTGCCGTCAGCTCCCGTCGGACCACGGAAGTTTGCACGATTTAGCACGTTGAACGCCTCCGCACGAAGCTGAAGGCTAAACTTCTCCGAGAACCGGATACGTTTGCCGAGGCCCATGTCAACAGTCAGAAAATTCGGACCGTTGATAAATGCCCTTTGCAGCGTGCTGGTCGTTCCCGGCTGGTTGTTAAAGAACACCTGACCTGCAAATGCCGGGTTGGAAGGCGTTGACTGCGGGTTGCCGTTCGTGGCCGAACCGTTCGGGCCAATAACGCTCGGATCGATGAAGAACACGCCGTTCGGCGTTCGGAATATACCAACAAGTGCCTGCAGTTCATCCCGTGTCAGGCTTGTAAACGCCGTTTGACGAGTCGAACGAGCATTCCTGTTCAGTGTTCCGCGCGGGTCGCGGAACGACATCGGAGCACCCGTTACAAACTGGACGATCGAGGTCAACTGCCATCCGCCAAAAACCGTGTCTGTCCAACCGTTGCCGTTTAGGAAAGACTTGCCCTGTCCGAACGGAAGTTCGTAGATGGCGTTGAAATTGATCGCGTGGGCGCGGTCAAAATCGGCTCTTGCATATTCGAGGCTTGTATCTCCGTTATCGAGATACGGATCGAAGCGATTCTGGTCTTCTTCCGGCACGTCCGTCAGCGACTTTTGGAAGGTGTAATTCGCCTGGAAGTACAATCCATTGGAAAATCGCCGACGGATCTCTGCCTGTAAAGCGTTATAGCGATACGCACCAAAATTTCCGGCAAGATCGACTACGCCGGCGTTCGGATTTGCGCGGAAGTTAACACCGCCGCCCGCTCCGTCGATGTCCAGACCATTTATGATATAGACGTTAGCCAATTCGCCCGGCGTGCCATTCTGCAGTTGGGTTATGATCGCGGAGTTGTTCAGGAACGCTCCGAAAGGAAGCGAGCTAAACACCGGCAGCGGAACACTTCCCACTATATTCGAATTAAACGCCGCGTTCGTGCAGTTCAGGCCGGTTGCCCCGATCGACGCAGCCTGAAGACGGCAGTTGTTTTGAGCCCGCACAAAATCGTCTGCGAAACCGGTGTCACGGATATTCACCTGGTTATAGTCTATAGCTCGAACCAGGCTGTTGCTTCGGCCACCGACGTAACGAACTTCAAACGCCATGTTCCCGCCGATCTCTCGCTGGAATCCAAAGTTATATTCATGGATCTTCGGCGCCTGGAAGTTGGGATCGATCGCGAAGATCGCGTTGAAGAAATTCGGATCGCGTGCATTTGCACTCGCAAACGTAAATGGCGGCGGAACATAAGGAGCAGCCGGGAATCCGCCGCCCGTGATCGTTTGCAGCGGCCGGTTAATGTCCGTCGATGGCGATCCATTTACGATGTCAACAGCCGCAACCGTAAAGGCTAATCCGTCATTGCCGCGTGCGGCGTTGAGCGGGGCCTTTAGGTATTCGTCGTTAATAAAGCTCATTCGATATCCGCCGCGGATCGTCGATTTGCCGTCGCCGAACAATGCGCCAAGAATGCCGCTCTTTGCGTTCGGTGCCCATGCAAAGCTCACCACAGGCCCGAAGTTATTCTTGTCGGCCTTAAAAAGCTGTCCGGGTTTTCCGACCGACGCTCCGACAAAGTCATATGTACCGACGGGATTTAATATCGCGTCAACAACATTGACACCCGCAGGAATCACCGGTTCAAGCAGCACCTGATCCGGGTTCATGAGCGGCGTGAAGAGATCGTATCGAAGTCCGAAATTCACGGTGAGATTCGGCCGAATTCTCCATTGATCGCTTGCATAGAGATTGATCACCTTCCAGCGAAGCCTTTCCAATGTGCCCTCACCCAGGATCGGGCCGGAGGTTGCGGACGTGGGACTTGCCTGAATAGAACCAAAGCCCATTGTGCCGCCCAAGAGATAACGCAAATTATCTGCGTTTGTCCGCTGAGTGGCACTGATCTGGCCCGGGAACAACCCCGCCGCCAGACGCGGTGTATTTGTGTTCGCAGTGGTCGTGAACCCAAATTGAGGGATTTTATTGAAGTTTGCGATCACGTCTATCGCCTGAGATTCCATCAATCCTCCAAAGCTGATCGAATGATTTCCCGTCGTATATGTAGCGTCGTCGCGAATAGACCATTGCTTGGTATTGCGTCCCTGATCCTCAAAGGTCGGTTCCGGCGTCGTAACTCCCAATGGAAGTGCAGCCGTGCCGGTCGGTCCCAGAATCAGGAAGTTGGTATTGATGTTCGGATCTTGATTGAAGAAAGGATTCTCCTTTCGGAAACCGAACCGCACCTCATTGGTCATATTCGTTCCGAATATTCTTCGGTACGCACCAGAAAAGATGTGTACGTCACCATCCGTTTGAACAAATGGAGCAAGGTCGAAGCCGACATTCGCATCGGGGCGATCATCGATGTCGCGCACGAATCGATAAACGAAGTTCAGCGAATTAAAATCGTTGACATCAACATCAACCCGCGACACGAAGGAATCCCGATCGCGATTATCGCGTACATTGAACCGATAGTCCTGAACCAGTCCGTTAAGACGTGTTACGCCGCTGTTGCCCGCAGTTGGGATGCGGCTTAACAGCCGGCTCTGCACGACCGGATCAACACCGAGAATGCCGCCGGCCGCCGCAAAAGATGCCTGATTGGCCGGTGTGGAAAGATCCAGTCCCGCACCTGTAAGAACATTCACTGTTCGAGAGACACCGCTGTTGTCGATGTAAGTGAAGTTGCCGGTTCGGGCTGATTCGAGCAGCACCGTGTTCGTCGGCGTAGCCTGCTGCCTCTGTAGAAGCTTTTCATAAGCGACGAAGAAAAATGCCTTATCCTTACTGAAGAATGGGCCGCCTTCGCCAAAATGCGGAACCGGAAGAGGCCCGCTAAGCTTTCCGCCTACCTGATTGCGATTCAGGAACGCATTGGGAATGCCGGAGGAATTATTAAAGAAACTGTTCGCCGCAAATGCCGAATTTCTGTTGAATATAAAACCCGCACCGTGTATCTCGCGTCCGCCTCGCGGCGTTACGAGTTGCACCTGCGTCGAACCGCCGCCGCCCTGGCTGGCGTTCGCGTTCTGAGTTGTCACCGTAAATTCGCCGGTGTCGTCAACCGTTGGAAGGTCCGGAACGAATGGGCCGGTTCGGATGAACTGGTCCTGAATGTTAACGCCGTCACGCGTAATGTTGAGCGCGGTCGAGCGTTGGCCGCTCACCGATTGGCTGGTTGCGTTTGCACCTGCCTGAAGCGAGATCAACGCCAGGGGATTGCGTCCGTTGATCGGAAGATCGATCACCTGACGTTCGCCAACCGTATTGCTTAACTCGGCGTTGGAAGCATTGACGATGTCCGTTCCCGCCTGTACGGTGACGACCTCATCGATGCCGCCGACCTCGAGCATCGGGTTGAGTGTGAATTCCCGGCCCGTGTCGATCTTGAGATCGTTGACCGTCGAAGTCTTGAATCCGGGAGCAGTGACCGTGATCGTATAAGAGCCGAAATCCAGTTGCGGAACAACGAAACTGCCGTCGCTGCTTGCCTGCACGTTCACCTCCCTGCCCGTTTTATTATCTTTTACTACGACCTTTGCTCCCGGTATCGCTCCGTCGGGGCCGCTAACCGTGCCCCGAAGTAATCCCGTTGTTTGTGCAAATGCAGCCGCAGAAAAAAGAAAGATTGCAAAAGCTATGAATAATTTTCTCATTACCTTTCTCCTTGTGGACTTAATTCGCGGAGCCGAGATGTTGACCGGTGTTGCTGCGAAAATGGGTCGCAGAATATCCACAAATTGGAACACTCATCTGCTGCCCTATATCGGCTTGAACGTCTCGGCGTCCGTACTATTGGAAAGGGCAAGATACGTTCCGCTGAATAAGTGGCGTGACCGGAAAACGACTTTGGTCAGTAAGCAGGTGAGAATTGCAGTGGTTTGTTTTTGCTGAAATTTCAGGTATTGAGACGGATTTCGAACGAAATCCATAATCTCCAATTTCACAAATGTGAAGTTGGAAACCGTTTGAATTCAACGATTTGAATTGATAGCAGAATCGTGGATTAGATCACTTGGCGCGCATCCAGTCGTCGCCGGACCCAACATCGGCGATGAGCGGCACATCAAGGACTGCGGCGGCTTCCATCTCGCGTTTGATAATGGCGGATGCAGCTTCGACTTCGTCCCTTGGCGCTTCGAAAAGAAGTTCGTCGTGGACCTGCATTATCATGCGCGTTTTGAGGCCTTCTTTCTTCAAGGCGTCGAAAACTCTGATCATCGCGATCTTGACGATGTCGCTCGCCGTGCCCTGAATAGGCATATTAATAGCCTCGCGTTCCGCTCGCGATCGAATGGAAAAGTTTCGATCCCGTATTCCGGGAAAATATCGACGACGGCCGAATAGGGACGTAACGTATCCTTTTTCACGAGCTTCTTCGGGAATGCGATCCATGTAAGCACGAATGCCTTTGTACGTCTCAAAATAATCAGCGATCACTTGTTTCGCCTCAGTGCGGCTGATGCCGACGCGCTGTGAAAGGCCGAAGGCCTCGACGGCGTATGCGATGCCGAAGTTGACGATCTTCGCGAGCCGCCGTTTTTCTTTCAGGTCCTTTTCATCCGTCGCCCCGAAAACAAGCTGCGCGGTTTTTGCGTGGATGTCTTCGTTGTTCAGATACGCTTCGAGCATCACCGGATCCTTCGTGATGTGAGCGAGGATGCGCAGTTCGAGTTGGGAATAGTCCGCCGAGATCAGCTTGTTGCCCGTCTCAGGAATGAACGCCTTTCGAATTCGCTGACCGAGTTCCGTGCGGACCGGGATGTTTTGCAGATTCGGTTCGGTCGAACTCAAGCGTCCCGTTACCGCGACCGTTTGAGCCAGCACACCGTGAATTCTGCCGTCGGTGTTTATCATTTTTGGCAGCGCATCGGCGTAAGTCGCTTTAAGCTTGTCTAGCTCGCGGTAATCGATAATGCACTGTGCAATCTCGTAATCGACAGCAAGCTCAGCCAGGACATCCTTGCTGGTCGAAACCTGTCCCGTCGCTGTTTTCTTTCCCGTCGCGATGTTGAGTTCCTCGAAGATCTCGCCAACCTGTTTCGGTGAGCCGATGTTAAATTCGCGTCCGGCTAATTGATAGATCTTCGTCTGCAACGTCTCAAGCTCTTTCGAAATAAACCCCGAAAAGGTATGAAGTGCCTCGGCATCGACTTTCATTCCGGCAATCTCGATGTCGGCAATTATCGGCGAGACCGGGATCTCGATCTCGGAATAAACCTTGGTCAGTTGATCCGCAGATATCTTCTCCCGCATCTTCGGAGCTAGCTGAAATATCCAGTCGGCGCGCGTCGCGGTTTTCCAACCTGATTCGGAGAAGCCATCGGCCTGAACTAACGGATACGCATTCAATTGGTTCTGGGCCAGGAATTCCAGTTCGTGATGCGGCCGTCCGGAATCAAGCAAATACGAACCGATCATCAGATCGTCTCTCACGGAAACCAATTCGATTCCGAGTTTTCCTAAGACCGCCGACTTGCGTTTGTAATCGTGCGTTGTTTTATCAAGGTATGGATTCGAGAAAAGATCGGCTAACGGACGGACGGCTGTTTCACTACCGCCCTCGAAATTTTCAAGATCGACGAACGATGAAACGCCGTCGTCATAGGAAATGGAAACGCCCAGCGGCGGCACCTTATCGAACGCGCTGTGCCACTTCCCTTCATTAGAATCGTCAACATCGAACGCGAAACTCGCCTTCTCCCAGATAGCGCGTATCAACTTGTCGAGTTCCACGCGGGTTCGAACGAGTTCATATTTCTGTGTGACCCGCTCGGCACTATCCGCACGTTCCGCGCCGGTATGCGTCGGCAGCGAATCGAATAGACCGGGTGCGGAATCGCCAAACTCCTTCGTGAGCAGGTTGAATTCCAATTCGCGGAAAAGTTCATAAGCCGCCGTTCGGTTCGGATCTTGGAACTTAAGTTGATCGAGGTTGAACTCGACGGGCACGTCGCAATGGATCGTCGCGAGCTCGAGCGATTGACGAATGATCGCCTGATTATTTTGCAGACTTTCGCGCTGTGTTTTATGTTTGATCTGGTCGGCGTTTTCGATCGCGGCCTCGGTGCTTCCCCACTCAAGGACGAGTTTGAGAGCTCCAACGGCTCCGATTCCGGGAGCACCCGGAATGTTATCGACCGCATCGCCCATCAACCCTAAAAGGTCAACGATCTTAGCGGGCGGGACACCAAATTTCTTCTCGACCCATGCTTCATCACACCATTCGATCGGCGGAACAGGAACTTTGCGTTTCACGTTAGTCGAATTTTGCCGCATCGCGATGACGTGCGGATCTTTCACAAGCTGACAAAGATCCTTATCGTTGGAAACGATCACTGCCTGCATATCTATTTTCGCGATCTTCTTCGCAAATGTGCCGATGATGTCGTCCGCCTCAAATCCGTCGGATTTTATGATCGGTAGATTAAACGCTTCGCAAACGCGAATTATGTATGGTATCTGCGATGAAAGTTCGTCGGGCATCGCTTCGCGATTTGCCTTGTAGTCGGCAAACGAATCATGACGAAACGTAGGAACGTCGGTATCAAAGATCGCGGCGATGTAATCGGGCCGTTCGTCCTTGATCAGCTTTCGCAGCATATTCGTAAATACGAATATCGCCTGCGTAACCTGGCCCTTGCTGTTCCGCAGCGGATCCTGCCGCGCACCCATCGGAGCAAAATACGCACGGTAAATATGCGACATCGAGTCGATCAAAAATACTCGTTTCATTTGAACGTAATTTTAGCACGCCTGAATCTGCGGAGACACGATGAAGTGACTTCGTTTCTTCTTCGATGGGTTTTCAGGTCAATGGAACTGCGGAGTTGCGGGTTGGCGGCTACTTAATGGAAAATCGTAGTATCGGACATGCTAAAGTGTCCGGCTGACCGCAAAAATGTCTCAATCCAACAGACCCAAAATACTGATATTCTGTGATTACTATCTTCCCGGCTTTAAAAGCGGAGGCGGGCTTCGAACATTGGTCAACACTGTCGAGAGACTCGGTGACGATTTCGATTTTCGTATCGTCACGCGAGATCACGATGGTAAAGCTGATCGGTCACCGTACCAGGACGTGCAGATCGACGTTTGGAATCAGGTCGGAAAAGCCTTGGTGAACTATCTGCCCAGGAAGAAGATCAGACTTGCGCAGATCAGGAAACACGTCGAGGAAGTTGATCCCGACTCAATTTATCTGAACAGTTTTTTTTCCAGTTTCACAATCCTGGTACTTTTATCGCGCAAACTCGGTTGGACCAAAAAATGCCCGATCGTTATTGCACCCGAAGGAGAGTTATCGAAGGGCGCTCTTCAATTAAAGCCCACCAAAAAAAAGTTGTACTTACGCGCGGCCGCGGCCATCGATCTCTATAAGAACATTCTCTGGAAAACAACTTCAAAATTTGAGTCCGAAGAATCTGAGAAACTTAAAGGAACGGGCGGCCAGGTATTCATAGCTCCGAATATGCCGCCGCGAACGATCCTGCCGAACTACGTTCAGGATCGCAAACCGGCAAAAATGCCCGGAGCGGCCAGAATGGTATTTCTTTCCCGAGTTCACCCAAAGAAGAATTTACGGTTCTTGTTGGAATTGTTTGGCAGCATTTCCGAGAATGTTCACCTGGACGTCTATGGGCCACTTGATGATGAGGCTTATGCCGAAAGTTGTTTAACATTAGCCGGAACAATGCCGGAGAACGTGAAGGTTGAATTCAAGGGCGAGATCGAACATGCGAAGGTCGGTGAGACGCTTTTCGAATACGACTTCTTTGTCCTTTCGACGTTGGGTGAGAATTTCGGACATGTGTTTATTGAGGCATTGGCCGCCGGCTGCCCATTGATTATTAGTGACCGCACCCCTTGGATCGATCTGGAAGAGAAAGGTGTGGGCTGGGATATTCCGCTGGAAGATCGAGAACGGTGGATCAGCGTGATTCGAGAGTGCGCAAGCCTGAACAATGAAGCCTATGCCATCCTCAGTACAAACGCTCGCGATTATGCAGAGAAATGGTTGGCGGATAAAGAGGTCGAGAATGCTACCCGTAGAGTACTCGAGCACAGTGTGGAACTTTCAAGAGACGGCAGTTCCGACAACCGGGTCCGGTCATAAAATCATAGAAATGGCACGAAGCATTGCCGCCTTTGAATCTTCAGCGAACTGCTTTTGAAGATTTCTTACTAAAGGGTAACCGAGCTTCGCAAGGAAATGGTTAGGTTTTGAAAAGGCAAAGAGATCGTAGCTAACTTCGCCCGTCTCGTCGTCGAAGTCGACCGAAAATCTCTCTTCACCGCTTTCTCCGTGCTCCGCGAGAGTGCCGTAGGCGTAGGCAAAACCGAATTGTTGTGGTTCGTCGATAACGTAAACGATTTGTGCTGCGTTCAATGAGTAAAACCCGAAATGGCGGATCAATATTGCGACCATACGGTTCTCTTCAATTGGCGTGGTTGGCCAACACAGCTCCAGCCAGGCAAATCAAACATCTTCCAATTTCGTATCGCTTCCTTCGCTTTCTCGAAATCTGCTCCGCCGTTTCCGATAACGATTCGGTTGTGGTCTGCGGTGTACTCAGCACGCAACTCACTGACGTCGTTCTCTGGCTTCGTATCGCCGATGTTGGGATAAGAGAACGAAGATTCCGCTTGAGAACCTAGAAAGCCTTCGATCATTTTTGAGTTGGGCTTGGAGAAAAGGAACATATTATAACTTGAGTGTGTGCGATTAAGTTTACACATCTCGTTTGACATTAAAAATCACGGTGCGATATTCTTACCGTTCGCCTTTTTCGTGTGCGGATTGGCGTTTTTGGATGTGTCCGGTTCGTCTAGGGGTTAGGACACCGCCCTTTCACGGCGGCAACACGGGTTCAAATCCCGTACCGGATACCAACTTTTACTGCATTTTTTGCATCGTAATGAATGCCGATTCGCTTGCCAACACAAGCGAATTTTTTGTTTTTGTGCCCATTGCAGAGGCCCGCACTTAGGTAAGGGCGATATGCTCAACCTGATGGTTACGCCCCTGCTTCCCTATTTTGAGACATTCTGATGAGATTTAAGAAAACATTCGCAACCGCTCTGCTGACGCTAACCGTACTCTCGCTAACTGCCTTTGCTCAAACAAAAGCGACGGATACGGTGATGGTCTTGCCGTTTGAGAACACCTCAAACAAGGCCGAATTTAATTGGGTCGGCGAGAGTTTTGCAATGTCGATCTCGGAACTGCTGCGCGTTCCGACCCTAAATGTCATCACCAATGGCGAACGGAAAGTTTTGCAGCAACGGCTGCGAATACCGCTCACTAGTTTGCCGAGCCTTGCCACGTCGCTAAAGCTTGCACGTTCCGGCGAAGCCACCCTGCTTATTACGGGTTTCTATACTGTCGTGCCCGCACAGGATGATGTTGCAGCAACGCTCAACGTAACGGTAAAGATAGTCCGCGTGAACGAAGGCCGTTTTCTGACCGAAGATCTGCCCGACGGCCGCCGGATCACGCGCGACATTTCGCTAAACGACGCGCTCGGCAATCTGCAGACGATGCAGGGGCAGATCGCTTATCAGGTTTTGTATCAGCGCGACAAGGCGTTGCCATTTTCGCAAAATCAGATGATCGAGTCGGCAAGCAAAGTCCCCGCACGTGCCTTCGAGGCTTATATAAAAGGATTACTGACCAGTTCTATCGAAACGCGTGAGATCTATTTTAAGAACGCAATGCGGCTTTATATAGAGGCTCAGCCGGACGGGACATTCTCCGACGCCGCACTCGAACTCGGCCATCTATATCTCGGCCAGCGGAAGCTGAACGAATCGGTCGATGCCTTTGAACGCGTCGTTAATACACACACGCAGTGCCGCGAAAAAGCCCGCAACGACAACCGCGTTGCTCAGTGCAGCGATGAAAGCTTTGCCGAAGCTTCGTTTTATGTCGGAGTTATTCGTTGGGAGCAGGGCAATTACGAACAGGCTCTCGGCGTGCTGCGCCCGCTTGCCGACGACCTAAAGCTGACAAGCGTTTACAACATGCTCGGTGCTATCGCCGTCCAGGCTTCGCGTGCGGAGAAGAAAAATCCGGCGCGTGCTGCGGCGTTGATGAAAGAAGGCGAAGACCTTCTTAAGAAAGCTCTCGACTCGTCGCCAGATGACCGCACGGTCCGCTTTAATTACGCCGTTACGCTTTTTCTTAACGGCAACTACATCGACGCCGCCGCGAACCTTAAACAAGTGGTCACCGCAATGCCAAATGACGGCGATGCGTATTTCGTCTTGGCCAAGGCCCAAAGCGAATTGAAGGATGCGGCCGCGACGGAAAATGACAATCGTGCAAAGCAGCTTCTCACGGGACTCAACCGCTACGCAAAACTTGAAACGGAATGGGGCAAATCAAAAAGTCTGGGCGAACTCAACCTTCGTGTTGAACAGCCGCAGCGAAAGGACTTCGTCAGTGTTGTTTTGAGCAAGCGCGTCTCAGAACCGGTCCGCACGAATGTAAGCGATACGGACAACTTGCTGGCAACAGCCAGAACACAATTCAAGAACGGCAACGACGATGAGGCGATGATAACGATCCGCCGCATACTTGCGAGTGAGCCGATGTCCGCCGAAAGCTATCTGATCCTCGGCAAGATCCACCTCCGCCGTGCCGACCGCGAACAGGCGCTCAACGCCTTCAAAACCGCGATCTTTTGGAACAACGCCCTTCTCGACGCACACGTCAACCTCGGCAAGATATACCTCGAACGCGGTGACTGTCAACAAGCCCGCACCTACGCGACCTCCGCACTTGAAATAGACAAAGAAAACCCAGAAGCCCTCGGCTTTCAACGCCAAACGGAACGCTGTTCCAAATAGTGTAACGAACAGTTGAGAGTGGATAGTTGAGAGTTGAGAGCTTTCAATTCTGAACTGTCCTCGCCACCGGAAATGCTCGATTACTCGGGCACTCTCAACTCTCAACTCTATACTCACAACTAAGCCGAAGGCTTTGGCACGCAACGTGCTAAGAGAACAGTGGCTAGCTTGAACATACGATCAAGACCCCGCCGCCAACACTTCTCCGAGCGCGGTTTGCCACTGTGCTTGGTCACCTTCCGAGCGTTCCTACAGTTGTCCTTCCTATATGAGCCCGACCAAATGGTCGGGCTCACCTCTTTTAAATCAAGAAAAACAAAGGCTTTGCATGTTTGGCAATGATTCGTTCAGTTTGATGCGAGTGCTGACCGTATTGAATTGCCTTTGTTCCAAACTGACAGACCTTGACCGCAGAATTTGGCATGTATGACAAAATGCGTCATCCGGCGCGTGACAAATTTTGCGCAAATGGCATTTTGAACGAATCACTTTGACTGGAGCGGCGACACTCCTGTCGCCATGAGCACAAAGTGCGAAAAGTCTTTCGAACACTTACGCGTTCGTGGGGACAAGAGTGTCCCCGCTCCGCCTTTCTGCTAATCTATCCCAAGTGAAATTGGATCGGTTCAAGAATTTATTGCCGTCTTGGAAGAATGCTCTGCTCGCCGTATTATCGGCGGTGTTGCTCATACTCGCATTTCCCGATTTTGAATTCTGGTTCCTCGCCTGGTTCGCACTCGTGCCGCTGATGTTTGCGATCGAAAGGGAAAGCAACACGGAGCGGCGACACTCTTGTCGCCACGAACGCGAGGCGTTCGAAAGCTCATCAACCTCCCGAACCGATGTTCGCCCTTCGGGCTCATGGGGACAAGAGTGTCCCCGCTCCTTCGTTCTCGGCTGGCTCTTCGGCAACATTTTCTTTTTCGGAACCTGCTGGTGGCTGACCTTTGCTCCAATAACCTACGCCGGATTCCCGCCCGCTCTGGCTTATTTTCTGCTGTTTTGCGTTACTTCGGTTGCGAGTATATTTCCGGGATTGTTTGCCGCAATCCTTTCAGTCTTGCTCCGAAGATTCGGCTCGGTCGCGGTTTTGGCGGCTCCGTTCGTTTGGGTATTCACGGAGTTTCTTAGGTATTGGTTGACGGGGAATAGTTGGAATGCGATTGGGTACTCGCAAGCATTCGGAGGTTGGGGATTAAGGTCGGCAAGCCTCGGTGGAATATATGGTGTTGGTTTTTCGATCGTCTTAGTCTCATCTATCGTTTTGTTCTTATCATTGTTAATCGCCTATCGGGTCAAAAACAAGAGCTTCACAGACTCATTTAAGGTTGGTGACGCTCCTGCCGTGTCCCCTTTCTTTATGTGGTCTTCTCTACTGCTCAATCGCGCAAAATCAACGGATTCGAATGACACACAGAGCCGTGTGCCAGCAGCATTTCTATTTCTTTTCCCGATTTTTGGCCTCATCATATACTATTCACTGATTTTTCTGATTGAAGGTGTTCCGGCATCGACAAGAGCGACGCCTGATGTTTCTTCTTTGGTTGTTGCGGTCCAACCGAACGTCCCGATGTCCGGCCTGACGCCGAAGAAATGGAGCGAATATCGCCTGCAGCACATCTGGCTTGCGGAATCTGCCCTTGCCGCGATCAACGATCAACGGTCAGCGGTCAACACAACCGTCATCTTCCCCGAATCGCCGATGAATTTCATGTACGAAGATGACGCGGAGACACGGGAGTTTATCAACGGATTCGCGGCTAAGAATAATGTATCGGTGTTGTTCAATTCCGCTGAGCCGGATGCGAAAAACGGCAAATATTTTAACTCGGCGGTTATGGTCTCGCCTGAGGGAAAAGAGGTCGCGCAGTATGATAAAATCTACCTGTTGCCGTTCGGTGAAGCCGTCCCGTTTCCTCTCGAAGGTCTGTTGCCCGGGTTCGTAGGAAATTTTTCCTACGGAGGCGAATACGACCTTGTACCTCTCGGTCGCACTAATCTGGCCTATGGCGAAGGAAATGACGTGAAAAGTGGCGTCATGATCTGCTTCGAATCGCATTTCGGCCAGCTCTCGCGTGAATACGTGCGAAACGGTGCGGACGTGATCATTGAAATGACCAACGACGGTTACCTCGGCCCGACGCCGGTTCTCAGGCAGCACCTTGCGAACGCGGTGTTCCGTGCCGTCGAAACGAATCGTCCCGTTCTTCGTGTGACGAACGTAGGCATTACGGCATACATAAATGAACGCGGCCAGATTCTGGACGCAGCAGTTCCTTATCAGGAAGATACGCGAATCTGGTCCGTCTCAAAAAGCGACGGCTCGCAGACGTTTTACGTTAAATACGGAGATTGGTTCGCGTGGCTGTGTTCGATCGTTACGATAGGGTTATTGATATTCGCTTTTGGATTTAGGTCGCCAAAGGCGACAGACATTAAAGCCTAGGGTAAGGCCAAAGGCCGCAACCCTAGGACAACATGAATGTGAGATCCGCTCCTGGAAGCGAGCAACATCTCCGCAATTGTGTTCGTCCCCTTCAGGGACGGTCGCCAATCGCAACACTACCTAGGGTTACGCTCGAAGACTCGCTCACCCTAGGCTTTAATGTTCGTCGCCGTTGGCGACAAGAAAAGAATGGAACTAACAGAGCTACAAACAAAACACGAAGAGATAAAAAATAAAGTTACCCAACTTGGGAGGTTTCTTTGACGCCCCTGCGCGCTTGGCGGAGCTTGAAAAGACGGAGAAGCTGATCTCTGAGCCGGGATTTTGGGACGATCAGGAAAAGGCCCAAAAAGTAATGGGCCAGCGAAGCCGGATCGAAAAGGCGTTGCAGCAGCAGAAAGGTTTTGAGACAGGCGTTTCCGACGCCGAGGTGCTCTTTGAATTCGCCGCCGAAGATGCCGATTCGGCAAAAGAACTTGAAACGCTGGTCACGCGGCTTGAAAAAGACGTGACGTTGGCCGAAGTACAATCGCTGCTCTCGGGCGAGACGGACGTTAACAACGCGATCTGTTCGCTCCAGGCCGGAGCCGGCGGAACCGACGCACAGGATTTTTGTCAGATGCTTCTGCGGATGTATATCCGTTGGGCCGAACGTAAAGGATTTTCGGTCGAGATACTCGATGAGCAATCGGGCAGCGAAGCCGGTTTGAAATCGGCAACATTCCGCATCGAAGGCGACTACGCCTACGGTTTGCTCTCGACGGAAGCAGGCGTTCATCGCCTTGTGCGCATCTCGCCGTTCAACTCCGGCGGCAGCCGCGAGACGTCGTTCGCATCGATGTTCGTCTCGCCGGAGATCGATGAAAATATTGAAGTGATCATCGAAGATAAAGATCTGCGTATCGACACATATCGTTCGTCCGGTGCCGGCGGCCAGCATGTAAATGTGACCGACAGCGCGGTTCGCATAACTCATATTCCAACCAATACGGTAGTAACATGCCAGAATCAGCGTTCGCAACTGCAGAACAGGGTTGTCGCCATGAACGTGCTGCGTTCGAAGCTATACGAACTCGAACTCGAAAAACGCCGTGCCGACGCCTCCGAGCACGAGGCCACCAAAATGGACATCTCGTTCGGCTCGCAGATCCGCAATTATGTGCTCCATCCATATAGATTGGTAAAAGACACGCGGACGAAATACGAAGTTACCGACGTCGATGCCGTCCTCGACGGCGAAATAGATGACTTCATTAAGGAGTTTTTGTTGTATAAAAAGAGTGTCTCTAGTGAAAAGTGAATAACGAAAAGTGAATAGTGAAGAAGAACGGAGAGTCTGCAACGCGCCTTGAAAGAATCAGTATTAAAGTCAAAGAGTTACAATTTTGCGATCCGTATAATTAAGCTCAACCAATACTTGGTGGGTGAGTACAAGGAGTATGTCCTTAGCAAGCAGATTTTACGATCAGGAACCTCAATCGGTGCACTAATTCGTGAGGCGGAGTTTGGTCAGTCGAAAGCTGACTTTCGAAGTAAGATGGCGATCGCATTGAAGGAGGCAAACGAAACTGAATATTGGTTGTCTTTGCTGAAAGACACCAACTATATCAACGAAAAACTTTATCAAAGTTTGTCGAACGATTGTATGGAACTAATAAAGATGTTGGTCTCGACGGTAAAGACCACACAGCCCAAATAGTTTCCATGTCTTTCACTTTTCGTTTTTCACTATTCGTTATTCACTATTAGTTGATGAAAATTTGCCCGACATGTAAAAAAACCTATACGGACGACGATCTGAATTTCTGCTTGTCCGATGGGGCGACGCTGCTTAAAAAGCGCGGCGGTGCCGAGAAGCATTCGCGTGCGAATGAGGTCGTGGCGGTAGCTCTGCTGGCATTTGCTGTTCTTACATTTCTCTGCCTGATCTCATACGATCCGGGCGATCCGACATTTAATTCTGCGACTGCACAAAAAACACGAAATTGGATTGGCATTGTCGGGGCCAATTTCGCCGAGTTTCTGGTTTCGATCTCAGGCGTCACGGCGTATCTGTTTCCGGCATTGCTTGGAATAATCGGCTGGCGCGTGTTTCAATCGGAAAGCCTGCGCCCGACCGTTTCACGCATCGTAGGCTATGCGCTTTTCGTTTTTTCGGCCTCGGGCCTCGCGAGTTTGATCGGTTGGCACGGCGGCATTACCGGAGCACTGTTTTCAACCTATTCGATCTATCTGCTCTCGACCGTGGGCTCCGCAATTTTGTTGGGTGCAACTTTCCTGGCGTCGATACTTTTAATTACCGATCTGTCATTCCTTGGTTTCTACGGAAACTTTGAGATGGCGTGGGCGAATTTTCGCGTTCACTTCGACGAGTGGAAAACGAAACGACGTGCCGCACGCTCCGAACAGATCGATCTTGCGAAATCACGGCTTGAAAAAAGAAAACAGACAAAAGCTCTTGTCGATACTCCAACAATAGTCAGCGGTGAAGAATCCGTCGCAACTGTAAATCGCGGCAAAATGCGTGCAGCGGCAGCCGGTGGAAAAGTTACGCAGCTTGATCTGCCGCTCGAAACCGAAGCGTCGATTCCGACCATTGTTCCGGTGGACGAGGTCCCGGATACCGTCATTTCGGACGAACGTTCCGATCCTGGAGCGGACGAATCGGCAGAATCTATTGCCGCTGACGAGGCAGCGCCAGGAGAAGCGCTTCCTATTGAAATGACGTCAAACGCTCAGAATTTTGAAAATTACGTTCTGCCGAGCACGCAGCTTTTGACGCCGCCTGAGCCGAGGATCGAACAAAAGGACGAAGAACTTCGCACCGTTGCTGCTTCGCTTGCGGAAAAGACCCGCGAGTTCAACGTCGCCGGAAAGGTCGTTAATATCTGTCCCGGCCCGGTCGTTACGACCTACGAATTCAAGCCCGACCCGGGTGTGAAGTATTCGCGCGTTACCGGCTTGGTTGATGACCTTTGCCTTGCACTGCAAGCCGAATCCATACGCATCGACCGCATACCCGGCAAGGCTTATGTAGGAATAGAAGTTCCGAATCAACGGCGCGAAACCATCCAGATCCGCGAGGTTGTCGAATCGAAAAAGTATAAAGATTCGGCTTCGCTGTTAACGATCGCTCTCGGCAAAACGATAGACGGTTTGAACTACGTCGCCGACCTTGCGAAGATGCCGCATCTTTTGATCGCGGGTGCGACAGGTGCGGGTAAGTCGGTTGGCGTTAATTCACTTGTGGTTTCAATTTTGTATAAGGCCACGCCCAGCGAAGTGAAGTTCATAATGGTCGATCCCAAGCGGCTCGAACTTGGGCTTTACGCGGACATTCCGCATCTTGCGACGCCGATCATCACCGACCCGAAACGCGCTGCCGTCTCGCTGAAATGGGCCGTGACCGAGATGGAGCGTCGTTACAAAGATCTTGCAGGTTACGGCGTGCGAAATATCGACGGCTACAACGTCGAAGCAAAACGCCGCAACAGCATTGAACAGTGGGACGACAACGGTGATCCGCACCGAACTTTGCCATACATCGTTATCATCATCGACGAGCTCGCCGATCTGATGATGGTCAGCGGCAAAGAGGTCGAAGATTCGATCACGCGTCTCGCGCAAATGGCCCGTGCCGTCGGCATTCATCTTGTGCTCGCAACACAGCGTCCGTCGGTTGACGTTATCACCGGTTTGATCAAGGCGAATTTTCCGGCGCGTATCTCGTTCCGCGTTTCGTCAAAGGTCGATTCGCGGACGATCATCGATGCCAACGGAGCTGAAAGCCTGCTCGGTAAGGGCGATATGTTGTTCCTGCCGCCGGCAAGCTCACAGGTTATCCGCGTGCACGGCGCGTACGTGGATGAAAAAGAGATCGGCCGCATTGTCGAGCACGTTAAATCGCAAGGCCGTCCCGAATACGACACAACTATCACAAAAACCGACGAAGAACTCGACGACGGAGGCGAACTTCCCGGCAAGCGCGATCCGCTGTTTTGGGACGCATTAAAATGCACCGTCTCCGCCAAACGCGGCTCGACATCCCTGCTGCAACGCCATCTTCGCATCGGCTACGGACGCGCCGCCGCCATCCTCGACGCAATGGTCCGCGAAGGCTACATCGGCGAAATGGACGGCTCCACCCGTGCCCGTCCCGTGCTTCCAAAGGCGTACGAAGATCTTCAAGACCTAGCGGAAATGGAGCAAAGTTGATCTGAGAGAGAGAGAGAGAGAGAGAGAGAGAGAGAGAGAGAGAGAGAGAGAGAGAGAGAGAGTCGCATATGACCGACAACGTGGAACAGCAACAATTGGACACAGAACGATTCGCGAATTCGCTAATGACCGAAGAAGGAAAAGCGGAATTAATTGCGACCGGATGGTCAGAGTCATCAGTACTGTGCCTATACCAAATCATAGTTGAGTGGAAGGCTTGGCGAATGTTGAACAAATACAGTGGTATTGCCGATGCAACGCTAAGGCTCAAATGAGACGGCGTATTGAAGTGTTGAATAGATACCAAATAATCTTATACTGGAGCGAAGTTCACTCGGCATATATAGCTGAAGTTCCTGAACTTCCCGGCTGCATGGCTGACGGCACGACCTATCAGGAAGCCTTGTCGAACGCCGAGGTAATCATTTCCGAATGGATCGAAACTGCTCAGGAAATTGGCCGAACGATTCCCGAACCTCGTGGGCGACTGGTCTTTGCCTAACAAAGCAACAATTGCGAAGTTCGTGTCATTTAGTGTAATTTCGTGGTTTCGATTCAAATTCTTTAACCACTAAATCACACTAAAGAACCCGAAATAAATTCAATGGAACAAGTTAGTATCGGAATCATAGGCGGCAGTGGTTTGTACCAGATGCCGGAGTTGGAGAACGTGCGTGAGATCGAGGTCGATACGCCGTTTGGGAAACCGTCGGACGCGTTTATTGTTGGCGAATTGGATGGTGTAACGGTAGCGTTTTTGCCGCGTCATGCACGCGGGCATAAGTTCACGCCGACCGAGGTTCCATACCGCGCGAACATCTATGCGATGAAGCTGCTCGGCGTGGAATACATCCTGTCAGTCTCGGCGGTCGGCAGTTTGCAGCAGAAATATGCACCGACCGATATGGTCATTCCCGATCAGTTTTTCGACCGTACGCGTGCCCGTGCGAAGGAATCGACCTTCTTTGGCGAAGGCATCGTCGGTCATGTTACGTTTGCTCATCCAGTCTGCAATGAGCTGGGCGACATACTCGAAGCGTCTTGCAAAGAGGTCGGCGTAAACATTCATCGCGGCGGCACATATCTGTGCATGGAAGGCCCGGCGTTCTCGACCGTCGCCGAATCGAACGTCTATCGCGGGTGGGGAATGGACATTATCGGGATGACAAACCTGCAGGAAGCGAAGCTCGCTCGTGAGGCCGAGATCGCCTATGCAACGCTTGCACTTGTGACGGATTACGACTGCTGGCATGAGGCCCACGACGCCGTTACGATCGATATGGTCGTCGAATATCTGAACAAAAACATTCGCAACGCTCAGCTCATTTTGAAGGACGCCGTAAAGCGTGTCGCCGCAAAGGAAACGCCGAATCAGTATCGCAACGCGATCCAAAATGCGATCTTTACCGCTCCCGATCACTGGCCGGCAGAAACTGCGAAGAAGCTGGATGCGATAATCGGGAAGTATCGGTAAAAAGAGCGGGGGCGCCTTCCTGACTGAGTGTTATTAAGTTTATTTGTGCTGATTAAAAGACCTCTGGGCCAGCGAGGTCAGCCTAGTTTGACGCAGTAAGGAAGGTGGGCTTGCCTCCGCCAATGTTCGAAGGCGAACTTTTAAGTGAGTTCAATCATCTTTAGTTAGTTATGAAATACTGCTTTTCAGCAATTTTGGCAGCAATCGTTTTGTTTAGTATTCCCGCCTTTGCCCAGCGAAATGTCACTCCGGCGATAGAGCGCGATCCGATTCTTGAAAAGGACGCAAAGCACAATCTAGATGTAGCGTGGCAGGCTTTCACTCCCTTGAAACGGGCGTACAAGCAGGTGCTGTTCCGTTTTGAGGAAACCTACGCTGCCTATCCCGACTTTTCCAAGATCGACGAATTTCTCTATCTCGCCGGTATGTCGAGCTACTATCTTTCGAAGAACGAAGGCAAGCAAAAGGTCGATATGAAGTCGGCGAAGGAAAAGGTGAAATTTGCCCCTGAAAAACTCCGCGAAGACGCCGAAGCCTATTTGGCAAAAATGCTTGAGCTAAATCCTGCAAGTCAGTACAAGGAAACTGCCGAGAAAACGCTGGCGGAGTTGAAAGCAGTGAAATAGCAAGCGGAGCGCGGACACTCTTGTCCGCACGAACGTCGCTTCGGCGTTCGGATCAACGCTGGCCTGGAATCAGGCTGGCGAAACGCTCAGCCTTGCGGACAAGAGTGTCCGCACTCCGTTATGAACCTCAATCAGGTCACCATATACACCGAGAAACCCATCGAAACGGTCGAGTTCTTTGAAAAACTCGGCCTTCGTCGTATTGTCGATTCCCTTCCGCGTTATGCACGTCTTGAATGTCCCGATGGTGAAGCTACGCTTTCCGTTCATGTGGCTGATGATGTCGTCGTAACCAACAACATCGTGCTTTATTTCGATTGCGAACACTTGAATGAGACTGTCGCTGACTTGAAGGCGAAAGGCCTCGTCTTCGACGAAGACCCTACGGGCCGTGAATGGCTCTGGCGGCAAGCTTACCTCTCCGACCCGAACGGCAACCGCATCTGCCTGTTTTACGCAGGCGACAATCGCAAAAATCCGCCGTGGCGTGTAAAATGAACAGTGCTCAGTGGCCAGTGTTCAGTTGTCAGAGATTTCTTTCTGACCACCGACCACTGACAACTGACCACTCAAATTATGTCACTAACAGTAGTTGGTTCGGTTGCGTTTGATGCGCTCGAAACGCCGTTTGGCAAGCGCGACAAGGTTTTGGGTGGTGCGGCGACGCACTTTGGACTTTCGGCGAGTTTTTTCACGAACGTGAATGCGGTCGGCGTTGTCGGCGGCGATTTTGGCGACGCCGAATGGGCTGTCTTCAAGCGGCACAATATCAACACCGATGATATCGAGGTCGTGCCCGACGGCAAGACGTTCTTTTGGAGCGGCCGTTACGATTACGATATGAACACGGCTCATACGCTCGACACTCAGTTGAACGTGTTCGAGACCTTCGATCCGAAGCTGTCCGAAAATTCAAAAAGCGCGAAGTTGCTGTTCCTCGCGAACATCCTGCCGATGCTGCAGAAAGGGGTTCGCGAGCAATGTCCGGATGCGAAGTTCGTCGCGATGGACACGATGAATTTCTGGATCTCTTCGATGAAGGATGCCGTTATCGAAACGATCAAGGTCGTCGATTGCATCATCATTAACGACGCCGAGGCACGCCAGCTTACCGACGAGCCGAATATTCACAAAGCCGCAAAGGCGATAATGGATCTCGGCGCCAAAGCGGTCGTTATCAAACGCGGCGAGTACGGCGCCACTTTGTTCACAAAGGACAGCTACTTTTCGACGCCGGCATATCCGCTCGAAAGCGTTTTCGATCCGACGGGTGCAGGCGATACATTCGCCGGCGGTTTTATGGGTTACCTCGCGGCTCAAGCGGAGATCACCGATGACGCATTACGACGTGCGTGTGTTTACGGTTCGGTGATGGCTTCGTTCAACGTCGAAAAGTTTGGCACCGAGCGTGTTGATGCTCTCGATTATCCCGAGATCAACGAACGTTTTCGTGACTTCAAACGGATGACACACTTTGACGATATTCCGTTCGAACGTACCGCAACTGCCTAGTATCCGATGGCGAAGCAGATGGACAACTCGCTTGTTTCGTTTTCGCGGCGGGCAACCGTAACGCCGCAGCTTTTTTTGAGCGCAGTCGTTCTGATCTGCATCGTCGGTGGGCTTGTATTTGCATTGTCGATCTCGCAATGGCCGCTGGCTGCTGTATTTTTTATCTCGGCAGTTGGGTTGATCGCCTGTGCCTGGTTCTCGATCGAGCAATTCAAAAGACTTTCGGCGGCGAATGAGCAGAAACGGATCGATTGGGAAGCGGCCCTGCCCGAGGTGCAGCGGCAGAATCTGAAGGTCGAGGTCTTTGAGCTTTCAAAGGTACTTGAGGTCGAACCAGGACAGGTCAGCGATCTGCAATCGGCATACATCGTCGCGGAAGATCTCGCACTTCGACAGATCCAGCAGGAAGAAAATGTTCCGTTGCTACGTCACGTCAGCGTTGGCGGCGTTCCGTTCGACGCGGTGTTTGTAAAGGACGATCTCGTCAATTGCTGTGAAGTGTCGTTCCTCGTCATCCCCGATCTCAGGCAGGAGAAGATCGACGCGATGATGCTGAAAGTAAAACGTGCGAAAGACAGCATCGATTCCGCAAAAGCGGGGTTGCGTGTGAGAATGATGCTCATCCTTGTGACGCAATTATCAAAAGAGGACGACGACCGTTTGCGTTCGGTTTTAAATACGCGGCGGTTTTCGACAACACCGGTCGATATAGATATTCGATTGCTGGATTTCGAGACGTTGCAAAGAATCTATGTAACAGATTAAGTCGGTACCACCTGCGGTAGCGGGTGGTTGAAGGTTGCTGCTCGAACCAGTCGAATTAGCCTGAACTGTTAATTCTCTTAAACCACCCGCTACCGCAGGTGGTACTGACAAGATGATGCTAGAAAACAAAGTAGGAATGATCTTTGGCGTTGCGAACAAGCGTTCGATCGCTTGGGCGTGTGCTGCCGCTTGTGCTGAACACGGTGCAAAAATTGCGTTCACCTATCAGGGCGAAAGGCTTAAGGAGAATGTCGAAAAGCTGGCCGCCGACTTACCGGATTCACTCGTCGTTCCATGTGACGTAACGAATCAGGCTGACGTTGATGCTGCTTTCGAAGCCGTCGGCAAACGATTCGGCAGGCTCGATTTTCTCATCCATTCGATCGCGTATGCTCCGAAAGAAGCGCTCGAGGGCGAGTTCGTAACAACAACGCGTGATGCTTTTCGCACCGCACTTGAGATCAGCGCGTTTTCGCTGACGCAGGTCGCGTTGGCGGCCTCGCCGTTGATGGCCGAAGGCGGCAGCATCGTGACGATGAGCTATTACGGAGCGGAAAAGGTCGTATCGAACTACAACGTAATGGGTGTCGCAAAATCCGCGCTCGAATCTTCGGTGCGTTATCTTGCCAACGATCTTGGTAAACAAAATATCCGCGTGAATGCGATCAGCGCCGGGCCGATCAACACGCTATCGGCTCGCGGCGTAAAGAATATGGGTTCGCTGCTCGGCTACGTTGCCGAAAAATCGCCGCTCAAACGAAATGTGCAGGCGAGCGAAGTCGGCAACACCGCATTGTTCCTAGTAAGCGATCTCGCGTCCGGCATAACCGGCGAAACTATCTACGTCGATTGCGGATATAACATCATGGGAGCATAAAGTGAAGAAGTCTGGGAAGTCTCGGAAGTCTAGGAAGTCTAGAAAGAACACTAGTTCCTGACTTCCTAGACTACCAAGGCTTTCTAGACTTCCCAGACTTATAGAATGGCTGAAACTAAAGCAAACAAACCAAAACGAGCAACGAGAAAGTCCGCCTCGAAAACTAAACCCGGCGAGCCGAAAACCGTTGCTGAGGCCAAGAAAAAGGAAACGGTTCCCGAGTATTGGAAGCTGACGGACGACGAGGTACTGCTTCGTTCACCGGAGCCGGAAGACGAATATAAAACCTCTGATTCGTGGCGAGTATTCCGGATAATGGGCGAATTCGTTGAGGGCTTTGACGACCTCGCCACGATTACAGGCGGCGTATCGATATTCGGTTCGGCCAGAACGAATGTAAACGATGAAATGTACGAGGCGGCACGCGAGGTCGGCGGGTTGCTCGCCAATGCCGGTTTCGAGATCATTACGGGCGGCGGCCCCGGAATTATGGAAGCCGCAAATCGCGGAGCATTCGAGGCCGGCAAAGTTTCGGTGGGCTGCAACATCGAACTCCCGTTCGAGCAGATGCCTAACCCGTATCTCACCAAATCGCTGTCATTCAAATACTTCTTCGTCCGCAAGACGATGTTCATAAAATACAGCAATGCCTACATTATTTTCCCGGGCGGCTTCGGGACGATGGACGAACTTTTTGAGGCACTAACGCTCATCCAGACGCGAAAGATACGAAACTTCCCGGTCGTGCTCTTTGGCTCGCAGTATTGGCAGGGACTGCTCCAATGGATAACCTCAACGATGCTCAACGAAAAATACATCAATGCTGAAGATCTTGGGTTGATCCACCTCACCGATTCGCCCGCGGATGCGGTAAATTTTATTATCAAGACCTGCGGGATCACGCCTGTAACAAAAGGTAAACCAGTGCGGAAGATCAAGTAAGAGACGCGACGAGCCATTTGATGTATCCATCGGAAACGCGTTCGGCGTCAATTGCGATGATCTCTGGAACGTCGTAACTGTGATTCGCCACGATGAAGGCTTCCAGTTCATCGTATTTTTCCATCGTGGTTTTGATCAGCAATAGGCGCTCATTTTCCTTTTGCAGCTTCCCTTCCCAAACATAAACAGAGGTCATTTGAGGCAAGATCTGCACGCAGGCCGCAAGCTTTTTCTCAAGGATCTTTTTGGCAAGCGAGTCTCCGTCATCAAGACTCAGAACCGTTGTTAGAACTATCAGCATTGGCAGTCTATTAACTTACTCGCATCCGCTTTGGCCCGTACCAGAGCCAGAATCCAGTGATCGTAAATGTCAGCAACGCGAGACCCGCAACTGTTGTGTAGATGAGTTTTATCTGGCCGTACTGTGTGCCAAATGAAGTATCGAAAAGTGAGGCATCGTGAAGATGCTCGATGAAATCCGAGCGGCGGCGTTCGATGAGAAGCAGTTCCCCGGTAGCGGCGTCAAGCTGCACGCCCCAATAACCTTCGAGATATATAAACTTTACGATGCCCTTGTCAGGACGAAAATCGATTCTGTCCAGATCGAGAGATATCTCGGGCGAAATCTGATCTCTCACTATCCGATCGGCAGATTTCTTCAGTTCCGAAACAGAAAGCCAATCCGTAGGTTCGGTCGATAGACCTTTCTGAGTATCTGCCAAAATATAACCGCCGCTATGTTTTTTCCAGCCGAGAAGCAGGCCGGTGATCGCGATAAAAAAGAAAATCGCGAACAAAAAGGCTCCCGTCATTCGATGAACCTTTCGAAACCCGCGAAGGGTCTTGGCTTGCCGCCTTCTTTTCGAATCCGTCATTTCGCGCGATCTACTTCTTCTTCATTACCTCGTCATACTCGCCGCTATCGACCCATTTCAAAATTTCCGAAACGCGCCAAACCGGGAATGGATGCGTTTGTCCGGCATTGATGATCGTCGCCCAGAATTTATCGAGAGTCTTTTCTTCAAAGTTCTTTTGGAATTCGCGGCCCTGTTCAAGGAAAAGTTCGTAATCAACCTTTGAAGCAAACGTGCCGCCGGCAAGTTTCATCATCACGCGGCCAATTACATCGGGGTCTTGCACGACAAGAAGTCCCGCGCGGTCGCACGAAAGTTCGGCACGACGTGCCCACGCGAGCAGCGAACTATTGATGCCGGCAGATATAATAAACTTGATGATCTCGGATCCCGGAATAAGCCTTGCAATCGATACATTCGCCAGAGCTTCCATCAATCGGGCTGCCGTGAGGTAAAGGACATGCTGAGCGTGAATGTGTCCGACCTCGTGTGCGATGACGGCAAGCGTCTCTTCTTCATTCAATCGTTCAAGCAATCCCGAATGAAGCACAATAATGTGACGCTTGGAGCCGAATGTGAATGCATTGACGATCGGATTCTGCTGGACGAACATCTCCGGCATATCAACGCCAAGCGTCGTACACGCGATCTGTAATTTGGCGTGAAGATCAGGACACTGTTTCGGCGTAACTTTCACTGCACTTGCCGTAAATAAAACGCGAAGAGCAGATTCACCCGTTACTTCGAGCAATTTCTTTAAAGCGGTATCGATCCCGGGAATCGCTTTAAGTGCGGCCAAAGCCTTACTGTCTAACGGATGGACATAGTCGTGTTTGCTGAGATCCGCAAATTTTTTATGCGGTGCGTCTGAAAGCGGCAGCTTACACTTACCGCAGTTCGCCTCGCCGTTCGTGTAGCCGATCTTGACGGCATTTTTCTGTCCGCAATAACGGCATCTGATGTCGTTCCTTTTGCTGATCGCGGCAGGTTCCTCGGGTTTCTTCTTCGCCATATATCTTGAATTCTATAAATTGCCACTGGCTTTAGCTAGTGGTTAATGTTTCCATTCAAACGCAGCTTGAGCCGCAAAACTCGTTCTTCCAAATAATACGACGATGCCTGTGCTTTGTTCGGCTAAAGTCGATCTTCCTTTTGGGCCACCAATCCACCAGGCGAAGCTGGTGGTAATTCATGTTTGTTTTAGATGCACAACCGTCTCCACATGATGCGTTTGCGGGAACATATCGAGCGCAGTGATGGATTCGACCATGTAGCCGTTCTCGACAAAGCGTTTCAGATCGCGAGCTAAAACCGAAGGTTCGCACGCGACATACGACACATGCTTTGGCTTGAGCCCGATCAAATTCATGATCGTGTCCTTTTCGGTTCCGGCTCTCGGCGGATCGAGCAGAACGAAATCGACCGTTGCGGCCTCGTCGGAAGCCAGATAATCGCGGACGCTTGCCGAATAAAAATCGACGTTTGATAAACCGGCGTTTTCGGCGTTCTTGTTCGCGAATTCGATGGATTCCTCACTTTCCTCGACACCGATCACACTTGCAAAACGACGGGCCAGAGGCAGAGTGAAAAGTCCGACGCCGCAGTAAAGATCGAGTGCCGTTTCGCCTTTCGCATCGCCTGTTGCGACCTCGACGAGCTTATCGACCATCGAACGATTGCCCTGGAAAAACGACTTTGCCGTAAAGCGAAATTTCTCTCCAAACGCGGCGATCTCGATCTCTTCCGCAGGTTCGGCGAGTTCGTCTGAGTGGATCGAAACATTACCATTCGAACCGACGGCCGCGTCAATCTGGACCTTGTCGGCAAAGAACGTGTGCCACGGCAGTTCACGTCGCATTGCGTCAAGTTCTTCGTTTAGTTCGGGTGCAAGGACGAGACATTTCTGGATATCCACCAGATCGCGCGAATTTCGGCGGTAGTATCCGATCTTCTTTTGCGCGGTGTCGGCGTGCCACTGCGCACGCAGCCGATAGCCGAATTCGTCCGAGCTTGGGATGACACGGATGTCGCCCTCGTATTCGATCTTCGCGATGCGGTGCAGACAATCACGGATAATTCCGACTTTTGCAGCAAGCTGTGCCGCGTAGGTAATCTGCTGAAAATCGCAGCCGCCGCAGGTTCCGAAGTATTCACACGGTGGCGCAACACGATCAACAGATGGCTCGAGAACCTCAACGATCTCGGCGAAAGCGGTTTTACCTTTGACCTCATCCAGACGCACACGCAACCGGTCGCCGACCGCTGCAAGCGAAACGAAAACGGTCAAGCCTTCGGCAAATGCAAGGCCGAAACCGCGCGGGACGATCTTTTCGATCTGCACGTCAAGCACAGACCCTATTTTATAGTCGGCACTCAACCTATATTCTCGACTTCCATTTCAATGCCCCCGACCATTCCGGCAAACAGGTTGTAAATAAGTGCCCCGATCGCTCCGCCGATAAATCCGAAGATGCCATACATTATCGGAAATGCGATCATCGCAATTATACCGATCACAACGCCGCCGCCGCCGACGGCCAGAGCCGCATCGCCGCCGACCATGCCGGCCCCCAACAGCGAATACAAAATAATTATCAGTCCGTAGATAACGCCGATGATCAGCCCGATCACCAGGCCCATGATTCCCTGCATTTTTGCGACCGACAACACACCCATCTTATTTATTCGAAGCCTGCTCATAGTTGATCTCCTTTGAATTGAGTGAAGTGCTTGTGTTGTTTACCACAAAATGGAAGGAAACACGAAATCGGCAATGCGCCGAAAGGGGTTATTTAAGACTGAAATCGCCGCCCGCAAGTATCTGACGCATCGTCGCCAGATCTTCGGGCTTTGTAAAGGTAAGCGTAAACATTATCGCAAATCCGCTGCGGACGGTAGCGTACATTCGCTTTTTCCCGGCCGTTGCCGTGGTGTCGATGAAGGCGAACTGCTTGGCGCCGAGCTTTTCCGCCTGCGTTTCGGAGTACTTAAAATCGGCGGGAAGCTTCATTACCGCAAACTGGCTTCGCATCAGATCGAAATAATCGACGGCATCTTTTACCGCCGGATTCAGCCGCAGATCTTCGACCGAAACCCTTAGAATCGCGTTGTCCGCCATTCCTGGCAACGCACGATATGCGGTCGCAAGTATCTTTACCCGGTCCAGAGCTTTGTCGATCTGTATCTTTCCGGCTTGGCCGACATTGTCCGGCGCCTTTAGGCCGATATCGTGTCCCTGCAATTTCATAAACGCTTCGAAATCGCGGTCGGGAACGAGCCATGTGTCGGGAAACGTGATCTGAAAATCGTAAACCGTATTCGTGTAAGTTCGGCCCTCGATACGGCCAAGCTCATCAGTCTCGACGATGCTTGATTTTACCGGAACCACGTCGGGAGTCTTCTTCGGAACCGGTTTCGGTGCGGCCTTTTGTGCAAAGCCGACTGAACAAAAGATTAGTACGGCAATAATTACTGTGTATCTCATCAAATCGATAATCGCTGGTCCTAATTTGAACGCGGATCGTGCGGATCAGGCGGATCAGGCGGATCAATACTGATCGATCCAACTTAATGCCTAAAGAAAATCCGTGAAAATCTGCTCGATCCGTCCAATCCGCGTTCAAACTCTCTCGCCTACAAATAAAACAACCCAAGCCGCGGCACGCCGTATTCTTCGCGGAGCCGTTTTAGCAGCATCAACCTAAACGTCTGCTCGTACGACTCTTTTTCCATCTCGGATTTGTATGCCTTAAGCTGTGCCGTCGTTTCCTTCTCCAGTTTCTTTAGATGCTGTTTGTCGGAATTGGTTACCAACGCCTGGTCAAGAAAATGTTCGATGTCGGTCAGCGATTTATCGACCGCCTCAGCGTCTTCGACGAGATTGGCCTTTAGTTCTTCGAGCCGGACGGCCGCTCGTTCGAGATCTTCGGTAAGGCGCTTGTCCTTGGCTTTTCTCAGCGATTCGATCGCCGCTTGAATATGTTTTTCGATGCCTTCGCGTTCGAACGCCTGCCCCGCGACCGACGACGTTTCACCGTCGTGCCGGCCGACCTGAGCCGTCAGCCATTCGGCATACTGTGCCTCGATCTCTTCGCGGCAATAAAGCAGGCCTTTTATCGTGCGCGGGCCGGGATTTTTGTCGAAGGTATCGAACACCGATTCGATCCCGCGCAGCACAATATGCAGCGGCACACCCCGTTCCTGCCAACCCTCGATCATCGCCCAATCGATCGGCGACAACAGCAAATGCTTCCCCCGCCGCCGCACAAACGTATCCTCGATCTCGGTGAAATAGTTGTAATAGTTCATCGTCCCGCCTTTAGGTTAGCCGATGAATTTAGGAGAGGAAAGAGTCATTCCTCAATTCGCCGTCCAGTATCGTGTTTTTGACACTCCAGTTTCGCGTTTTCCGGTTCCAGTTTCGCGTTTTAGGGCTCCAGTTATGCGTTTTGTGAGTTCAGTTTCGCGTAATTTTTCCGAGCTCACGGAACCCTTCCAGTCCCGACAACGCATCGTGAGCCCCGCTAACGCAACGTGTGTCGATTCGTGTGATCCCTTTGCGTTCTTAGCGTCTTTGCGAGAAAATGAGGTTCCACGCCAAGGCGCAAAGGTCGCAAAGAGGGAACCGCATTTCCCGATAATTCACTTGACACGTGTGCAACGATGTGCTATTTATAATACAGCGTTGCATGGAGGCCAACGCGGACTGAAATTGTGGAAATTGACAGAGAATGGGAAAAATTTAGCGGAGGGCCGTTTGTGCCTTATTCGGATCGTGTTTATGTGACGCTAAGCCGGAAAGGCAAGCTGCATATCAACGTCAAGACCTATGAGTTGATCGGTAAGCCGCAGCGAGTGCTTCTCTATTTCAACCGGAAAAAGGACACGATCGGTATTCGTCCCGCTCATGACAGACTTGCTGAAGCATTTCCGATCCGTCGAAACGGCACATCTTATTGCTTCTACATCGCCGGCTTTATGCGTCACTTCGGAATAAAACTGACCACGACCGAAAAATTCATCGCCCCCGATATCAACGACCAAGGCCTCCTAACCCTCGACCTCTCCCAAACCATCACCGTCGGCGGGTATAACCGCAAGAAACGTAGGTCTCAGTGAGCGATCACTGCAACTCGAAAAGCCGTGACCATCATCATAACTTGATAAAATGCCTGTTTTGACCAAAATCGTTTATCACGGCTCACTCTCATTCGTCGCGTAGCGACCATTGAACGTCTGCGTTTCGATTCAATTGCTGCGCCGGATTTCCAAAACTGCAAAAAAAGTTCGAAAGCCTCGGCTACAATATCATCACGCTCAAGATGTCCGAATTTCAAAAAATGGACGGCGGGTTGAGCTGCCTGTCTCTGCGATTCTGAATGAGATTGCACTGGCGACATCTGCGTAAATAGTGAAATCTGAACGAGAACTTGCTTCGCTGATGGCCTTCTAAAGTTCATTTTCTACGGTACGAGTACTTCTTTTGGGATATAATACCGCTATGAACGATCAGGCGTTGCTGGCGCGAATAACCGTGAATCCGAAGGTCTTGACAGGCAAACCAGTTATCAAAGGTACTCGCCTGTCTGTTGAATTCATTTTGAACCTTATGGCTCACGGCTCGACGACGGCAGAAATTCTGGATGAATATGAGGGGCTTACGCTCGAAGACATTCAGGCCTGTTTGCTTTTTGCCGGACAGTCGCTTAGCCGTACGGAGTTTATGCCCCTCGTTTTGGAGACTGCATAGATGCGGTTCCTAGTTGACGAATGCACCGGCCCGGGTGTCGCCGCTTGGTTACGAAGCGAGGGTCACGGGGTGTTTTCCGTTTTTGACGAGGCGCAAGGTATCGCCGACGAGATCGTCCTCACCAAAGCCTTTTCAGAGAACTGGATACTGATAACGAACGATAAAGACTTCGGCGAGATGATCTTTCGCGAGCGGCGACAGCATCATGGAATTATTTTGCTCCGCCTCAGCGACGAACGCTCAGCAAACAAGATCAGCGTACTGAAACACTTGATCGAGAATTATTCTGATAAACTTCCCGAACAGTTTGTCACAGCAACTGAAACTAACGTTCGTTTCGCGTGAGGACTCTTCTCACTGAACGAACCTCGCCCGTATGATAATCTATCCGCAATATGGCAAATGAGCGGCGTGAGAGGTTTGAGACTTCGTCGGGCATCGAACTTCCCTCAGACTTTAATCCGGAAAATACTAAACCGATAGACTACGCGGCGGATCTAGGCAGGCCGGGCGAGTTTCCTTATACGCGCGGTGTGCGGGCGAATATGTATCGCGGCAAGTTTTGGACGATGCGTCAGTACGCCGGTTTTGCCACCGCTGCCGAATCGAACGAGCGATACAAATATCTGCTTTCGCAAGGCACAACCGGATTGAGCGTCGCGTTCGATCTGCCGACGCAGATAGGGCTTGATTCGGACGATCCGCTTTCGGCCGGCGAGGTCGGAAAAGTCGGCGTTGCCATCGACAGCGTCCACGATATGCTGACCCTGCTCGACGGAATTCCGCTCGACAAAGTGACCACGTCAATGACGATAAACGCAACGGCGTCAACGCTTTTGTGCCTTTATCTCGCCGTTGCGAAAAAGCAAAACGTGCCGTTCGACAAGGTCGGCGGAACGATCCAGAACGATATCCTAAAGGAATACATCGCACGCGGAACATACATATATCCTCCGAAACCTTCACTTCGTTTGATCACCGATACGTTCGCATTCTGCGCCGCAGAGGTTCCGAATTGGAACACAATCTCGATCTCCGGTTATCACATTCGCGAGGCAGGTTCGACCGCCGCTCAGGAACTCGCGTTCACGCTTGCCGACGCAATCTGCTATGTACAGGCAGCAATCGACGTCGGGCTGAAAGTTGACAATTTCGCGCCTCGGCTTTCGTTCTTTTTTAATTCACACAACAACCTCTTGGAAGAAGTCGCGAAATTTCGTGCGGCGCGGCGTCTGTGGGCACGGATAATGCGCGACCGGTTCGGGGCGAAAGATCCGCGTTCGCTGATGCTGCGTTTTCACACGCAGACCGCCGGTTCGACGCTAACGGCCCAGCAGCCTGAGGTAAACGTCGTCCGCACGACCATTCAGGCACTCGCCGCTGTGCTGGGCGGAACGCAAAGTTTGCATACGAATTCGATGGATGAAGCTCTCGGCCTTCCGACCGAAAACGCTGCTCGAATTGCCCTGCGAACGCAGCAAGTTATCGCTCATGAATCGGGCGTTGCCGATACCGTCGATCCGTTCGCCGGAAGCTACGCGATCGAAGAACTGACGACGCAGCTTGAGGCGATGGCAGTCGATTACATCGAAAAGATCGACGCAATGGGCGGCATGCTGCGGGCCATCGAAACCGGCTATGTGCAGACCGAAATTCAGGACGCGGCGTACGAATATCAGCGTGCCGTCGAAACCGAAAACGCGATCGTCGTCGGCGTAAATAAATTCCAGCAGGAAAATGAAGTCGTGATCCCTATTCTTTCGATCAACGAACAGATCGAACGTGAACAGGTCGAACGTCTTCGGGCGGTTCGCGAAAGACGGAACGCAGCGGATGCAGAAAATTCGATATATGCTCTCACGGAAGCCGCAGCCGGAACTGAAAATCTGCTTCCGAGAATACTCACCTGCGTCGAATCAGATGTTACAGTTGGCGAGATAAGTCATTGTCTCAGAAAGGTTTGGGGTGAATACCGCGAAGCAGTTTCTCTGTAACGGTCAATCTCATTTAAATCTCCCCCGATCCCGCGAAATATGCTACAATTATTTTTGTATATCGCCTGATATACATCCCAGTTCCCACCAATTCAAATTCCGCTTCTCTTGTCAATCTTGCGCCATGGAACAACTCAACGAATATCTTCAGCAACTGCTTTCGCATTCCGGTGACGAACTGCACCTTGAACCTAACAAGAATCCTTACATTTTGACCGACGGTGCGAAGCGTGATGTCGCGGCGGCACCGATTGCCGGAACGCAAATTTCGATGCTCGTTTTTCCGCTGATCCCGCAGGACGTCAAACAGGAACTGCCGAACCAGCCCGAAATAAACTTCGTGCATCCGCACACTTTGGGTGATTTTAGTTTCACGGTGCAAAAGTCACCCGCAGGATTTAAAGTGACGGTAGTTCCGGTCGATGGCCCTCCGACGCTTGGCGATGTTGAGCCTTCGGCGGAATCGGTCCAGGTACAGGCTCCGTTGATCCAGCCGTCTGCTCCGGTGGTTTTCCAACCGCAGACAATACAGATCGAGAGTTCGTCGTTTGAAAGAGAAGCTGCTCCGGAATTTGAACTAGCTAAGGTTCAGTCGCCGATGCTCGAAGCCGAGCCCGACGTATTCATTCCCTCGGCAAGCGACAGTCTGATATCAGACGTTATCTCTGCCAACGACCCGCAGTTTCAGACCGTTTTCTCTGACACATCAACCTACGAACCGCCTGGGCGACGCGACGATTTCGGATTGGATCGAACCGAATTGGATACCGCCCAGGAGTGGAGCGAACCTGTTCCGCAATACTCCGAGGTTGATGACCGCCGACAAGCCGAGCGGCGTGAACACAACACCGTAGCAACTGCACGAATGGACTCGCTGTTCAAACAGATGGCCGAGCTTGGAGCTTCGGATCTGCACCTTTCCGTGTCGATGCCGCCGATGGTTCGTAAAGACGGGAAGATCCAGCTTTTGAACACCGCCGATCAGCCGCTTGATGAAGGCGCGATGATGGAACTTTTGCATTCGATAATGCCGAGGAAAAATCGCGAGGAATTCGATACTCGAAGCGATACGGACTTTGCCTACGAGATCGACGATCTTGCGCGTTTTCGGTGCAACATCTTCCGCGACAGAAAAGGAATGGGCGGCGTCTTTCGTATCATTCCTGCGAAGATGACGACCGCCGAACAACTCGGTCTTTCAAAGGCAATACTGAATCTATGCGATCTTTCGAAAGGGTTGGTCGTCGTCACCGGGCCGACTGGCTCGGGTAAATCGACGACGCTGTGTGCGATGGTCAACCACATCAACATGCAGCGTGAAGACCACATCATCACCATCGAAGACCCGATAGAATTCGTCCACGACAACATCAAGTGTCTTGTAAATCAGCGTGAGGTCCATAACCACACTGACTCGTTCAAAGACGCGCTTCGTGCCGCGCTTCGCGAAGACCCTGACATTTTGCTGGTTGGTGAAATGCGCGATCTTGAAACTATATCGATCGCTATAGAAACTGCCGAAACCGGCCACTTGGTGTTTGGAACTTTGCACACAACGACCGCCGCATCGACCGTTGACCGCATCATCGACCAGTTCCCTGCCGACCGCCAACAGCAGATCCGCGTGATGCTTTCGGAATCGCTAAAAGGCGTCATCGCACAAACGCTGCTGCCAAAGATCGGCGGCGGACGCATCGCAGCGTTAGAGGTATTGATCGTGACGCCGGCCATCAGTAATTTGATCCGCGAAGGCAAAACATTCCAGATCCCGTCCGCTATGCAGACCGGCAAACAGCACGGAATGATCATGCTAAACGATGCCCTCTTCGACCTCGTCCAAAAGAAACTCGTCGAACCCAAAGACGCCTACATCAAGGCAGTCGATAAAACGAATTTCGAAACAATGCTAACCCGCGGCGGGTTTAAATTGTAACGGAGCGGGGACACTCTTGTCCCATGAGGACGAAGCCCGAAAACATGCTTTATCGCCGCACGCGAGATTGGGACAAGAGTGTCCCGTTCCGAATCACTGGACCTCGTAAGGTTTGATCTGCGGGGCGATCTTGGCTAGGTCACCGACGACGACTATGGTCATTTTGTCTTCGGTCAGGTATTTTTTCGCCATCGACTGGATGTCGGCGGAGCTGACGGCGAGAACATTTTTGACGTAGTTATCGATGTAGGCGTTGCCGAGTTCGTTGTAGTTTGAATTCTCAAGCTGGCCGATCACGCCGAAGCGGGTCGAGTTTTGCAGCACATAAAGTCCGGCAAGATAATTCTTGATGCCTTGAAGTTCGGCGGCTCCGACCGGTTCATCACGCATTCGCCCGATCTCGAACAAGATCTCTTTCAAAGAATTACCCGTGTGCTCGGTTGTAACGTCCGCGGCTTCGACCCAATATCCGGTCTTGTACCGTCCCCAAATGAAGCTGCCGGGGGAATATGTGTAACCTTTGTTCTCGCGGATGTTCGATGTAATGCGCGAACCGAAAGCTCCGCCGAGGATGGAATCCATCACGACGAATTTTACATAATCCGGATCGGAAGGTGCCGGTGCGGGCATGCCAAGATAGATCGTCGATTGCGGCGAATCGGCTCGATTTATTGATGCAAGCGAGCGACGGCCTACAATGTTTGGAACATTGCGTGTCGAAGGCGTTCCTTTCGGCATTCCCGCGAACGCTTTCGCAAGTGCGGCCTTAACTGCCGCCGTATCAAATCTGCCGACGACGTAAAGGTGCGTTCGAGATGCACCATAATTCTTTGCGTGAAAATCCTTGATGTCGGCAAGTGTGTAAGCAGCGACCTCTTCGTCCCGCGGATTTATCTGCGCATACGGGTGATCTGTGAACACCGTGTCTCGAAACTTTTCCCACGCCTGACTCGCGGCTTGCTGCCGGGCCACGGCAAGTGCGCGAAGTTTGTTTGCCTTTAAGCGGTCAAGGTCGGACTGCTGAAAATTCGGATTCAGAATTACGTCCGCCATCAGATCGATAAAACGCACGTCGAATTCGCTCAGCACTTCGCCGGTAATATTTGTGCTGTCAGTTCCGGTGCCGACGTTCAGGCTGCCGCCCATGTTTGCGGCCTCGAGGGCGATCTGTTCGGCGGTGCGCGTTTTCGTACCTTCCTTAAGCATCGAACCGGTCATTTCAGACACGGCCTTTTTGCCCTTCGCATCGTCTTTCGTTCCCGAATAGATCGTCGCCTGGAATGCGACTTTCGGTATCGAACCATACTGGACCAACGTGACCTTCATTCCGTTCGGCAGCGTATATGTATCCTGCTTTGGAAATACGAATGGCTTAGCCTGTCCGCCCTCGGGCGGTGCTTCCTTTTGTGCGGTGACTGTAAACGCGAATGAGACCAGCATCAACGCAAAGACGCAGAGACGCAAAGCAGAACGGCCGTAAACATTTTTCACTTTCAATTTTTCACTTTTCACTGATTTGTCTCCTATTCCGCAGCCGCTGCTTTTTCGACGTTGATTATCACTACGGTTCGATTTGTTTTTCGCAAATATTCCTTCGCAGTTTTCTGGATCAGCGCGGGCGTTACCTTACGGAAACTTGCTTCGATTTGATTGATGTTCTCAGGCCGGTCGTCGAACAGCGCATAGCTCGCCAGCAGGTCGGCACGCCCGAATCCGCCGAACTGCGTCAGCGTGTCGTACAAACCCGAACGAAGTTTCACTATCGCTCGGTCGATCGCAGCCTGATCCACTTGCTTTTCCTGAAGCTGAGCGATAACAGTGTCGGCACTTGCAAGTATCTGGGCCGGAGTAAATCTTTCGTCGTGAATAAGACTTACGTCCATCAGCATCGGGCCGTTGTAATTGAACATATTCCCGAGACCTGAGTTGATACCGCCTCCGGCCGCACCGGCGTAACCTTTGTTCTTAACAAACTCTTTGTAGATCAGGCTGTCTTCGCCCTGGATCATGATCTGATCGATCAGGCCCATCGCGTAGTATTCCGGCGTGCCGCGTTTCGGCATTTGATAGCCGAAGGCGATGGCCGGTTTTTTGGCCAGCTTATCGACGCGCGTAACGGTCTTTTCGGCTTCCTGACGCGGCTCGGTAAGGTCGGGCAAAGCTTCGGCTTTTTGCGACGGAATGCTGCCAAAGTATTTTTCTATCCAACGCTTTGCGTCGGCCTCGGCAAAATCGCCGACGACGACCAGCACTGCGTTCTGCGGCTGATAGTATTTGGTCGCAAACGTCTTTGCGTCTTCGAGCGTTGCAGCTTCGATGTCTTTGAGATCGCCGTAGAAATTGTGCGAGTTATACCAATTGGTAAACGCCGCCATCGGCAGATCGATCCACGGGAACGAGCCGTACGGCTGGTTGAGCACGTTTACTTTTACTTCGTTGCCAACGACGCCCTGCTGGTTTTTGAGATTGTCGATCGTGATATCGAGCCCGCGCATGCGGTCGGCCTCGGCCCAGATCAGCGTCTCCGTTTTATGCGAGGGCATCACCGCAAAGTAATTGGTAAAATCGAATCGCGTCGAGCCGTTCAGCACGCCGCCGTTGCTTTCGACGAGCTTGATGAATTCCATCTTGCCGAGATTTTTCGAACCCTGAAACATCAGGTGTTCAAATAAATGTGCGAATCCGGTACGGTCGCGCGGCTCGATGCGAAAGCCGATGTTGTAATAGACCGCGACGGTCGTCAGCGGTGCACTTGTTTCCGGTGACAGAACCACCTTTAGTCCGTTCGGCAGTTTGTAATACGTCACGGGCACATTCAGCCCGGACTGTTTCGCACCCTGCGCATTGATTGAACCGGCAAAGGCGGCACATACAAGAATGGCGGCGAACCAGCGTTTCGATATACGGGTCATAGATTCCTCGCTAAAAAGAATTACAAATAACTTATTCGCAAATTGTACAGGAAAGTTTCAATTTGTTTGAGAAGGATGGAAAAGCGCGACGAATTGCATTAAATCCTACTGAAGTACTGTGAATCTATTTTCGTTCTGCTTGCGAGTCCTTGGCGAACCTGGCATCTTTGCGTGGGAAAAAAAGCAGGTTCAGGCGAAGTCGCAAGAAACGCAAAGGAAGAAAAATCCAATCGTATAATCCGGGTTTTATTCCTATTTCGGATCGAAACGCCGGAATGCTGAGTTCGAAGGCGATGGCACCTTAAGGATATTACCGCCGGTCGAAACCGTAACATTATTTGCCGACAGCGTTGTGCCTATCGCACGTTGGAATTCCGATATCGCCTTGTTCAGATCGGTCTGAGCTCGAAGCTCCAGGCTGCGGGCGATCAGCAGCGCATTTTGACGCTGCTGGACCAGGTAGAACGTAGTCGTTCCTGCCCGAAACTGACGTTCTTCGCTTCCGGCCAATTGTTCGGCAGAGATACGGGCGGCGACCGCGGATGCAAGCCTCGCTTCGGCAGACCTAAGTGTCTGCAAGGCATTTCGCACCTCGGATTCGATAACCTGCTCTGCCTGCGCACGCTGATTAGCGATACGGTCAGCCTCGACAAGAGATCGGCCAAGGTTTGCCTCGGCAACGCGGTTTCCCCAGGGAAGCGAGATGGAAACACCGAAACGATACGAAGGATAATCCTGTTTCAGCAAATTGCCAAGCGACGAACCATAGCCGCCAACGAGGTTTTCGGGTACACGCCCGGCTCCGGCCGGCGTCACCGCACCCGCCAACCCTTGGGACGAATATGTTCCGACCAGATCGATCTGCGGTTTCGTCTGGTTGCGAAAATAATCCTGATCGATCTTGTTTATTTCGGAATTGGTCTCAAGTTGCGTCAATTCCGGACGATTCTTCATCGCCTCAGTCAAAGCGATCGCCAATCCTATCTTCGGCGGATCGATGTTTATCGGCGAAACGGGCGTCAAGGGCCGCGACCACTCAGCGGCAGTGCGGTCCGGCAGCATCAGTACCTTAAGCGCATTTTCCGATCGGGTAACTTCTTCCTGCGCACCATAAACAAGCTGTTCGAAGTTACTCACCTGAGCCGTCGCGGCGACTACGTCTATTGGCGCAAGCACTCCCTTATCGACCTGTCGCTGGTTGCTCTCGAGTTGCGAACGGGCCTCTCTCACGGCATCGATCTGAACCTGCAAACTGCGAAGTGCGAACGCCAGATTCCAATATGCCTGCTCGACGAGCGCGATGGTCTCAATTGCACGCTGGCGAAACTGAGCATCGCTTATGTTCAGATCCTTCTTTGCGATCTCGATCAATCTGCGGTTATTGTCGATGCGGAAATCGCGAAACAGCGGCTGCGTGTATGTAAAGTTAAGGACCGTCGGGTACTGCGGATTGAGAAACGCATTTGTGTTGCTCGTATCGGTTTTTGACGAATCAAACCGAGCCGAATAGTTGCCGCCGTAGAATGGCGTAAAGCCGGTTACGCCGCTCGAACTGAAAAGCCGCTTTAATGTAACCGCACCGTTGACCGCTCCGCCGATCAATGACGCAGTCGGCGTCGTATTACTTTCGTAATACGAATCATTGAACATCAACGGGTCGTAAACGCCGCGTGCTCCGCGAAGCCCGAATTCCGCAATGCGAACATCATTTCGCGAAGCATCGATGTCGTTGTTGTTTTTTAGCGCAAGCTCTATGGCCTCGGCCAGCGTCAGCGAAAGCTGGTCGGCAAGGTTGACGCCGACGCGTTCGCTGCCGGGCATCGGACGAACCGGAGCGGTGAAATTCGGTGCTACCGGTGGCGGATCATTCGGCAATATCGCCGCAGGAACGATGCCTCCCGGAATCGGTGTCGGCTGTGCCGTCGGCAACGGAGTTGGAGTCGGAGTCGGCTGATCCGTTTGCGAACGAACGCAGAATGCCGCGACCAAAAGTAACGCAGAGGCAAAGATCGAACGCACCACGCGTGAATTTACAAATACAAAAACCATTAAACTAATTCCCCGCGGGCGTAGCTCCTTCGTCGTCGTTTATCGCTTCGCGTTTTGCCTTAAATCCGCCGGAGAAAATGCTTCTGAACGGGGCGAACATCTTTTCTGTAACAGGCCCGAGCCTTGTTCCGATGCCGCGTAAATAGGTCGATTCACCGGCATCATCAAAAAGCGAGTAGAAAACCGGCACGGCAACGAGCGTTAGGATAAGGCAACCCATCTGTCCGCCAACGACCAGAATGCCGATCGAACGATTTGTGGCCGCGCCCGCTCCGGTTCCAAGCGTAAGCGGGATCATCCCGGCGACGAGAGCAAGCGTCGTCATCAGGATCGGCCGCAGGCGGTCCCGGTTTGCCTGGATGATAGCGTCGTAACGGCTCATTCCCTTAGCGCGAAGCGTGTTCGTGTGGTCGATCTGCAAAATTGCGTTTTTCTTTACGATACCGAACAAAAGCAAAATGCCGAGCGCCGAAAAAATATTCAGCGTCTGCCCGGCAAGCGCCGTCGCAAGCAAAGCAAAAGGAACGGCGAGCGGCAGTGTCAGCAAGATCGTAACCGGGTGAATAAAAGACTCGAACTGCGCCGCAAGTATCAGATACATAAAGACGAACGACAGGAGAAATGCGTAAAGAAATGCATTGTACGCCTTCTCCAATTCCTTCGATTGTCCCGTCACACCGGTGATGTATTCGGCCGACATATCCAGTTCTGACGCGAATCGCTGAAGTTGAGCCACCGCATCTGATTCCGAAGTGTTGGGCGGCAAACCGGCGGAAACCGTAACCTGCCGCTGCCGGTTCAATCGGCTGATCGACGACGGCGCGAGGCCTTCGTTAATTTTGATGACGCGTTCCAGATCGACCGTGCCGCCATTCGACGAGGCTACCGTGAAGTACCTGAAGTTGCTCCGGTCGCGGCGGTATTGCTCTTCGGCACGCACGATCACATCAAATTGCTCCGAACCCTCGCTGTACGTGGAGACGATCTGGCCGGCGGAGAGAATGTTAAGGGCCTGCGCGACGTCGCCTGCCTGTACCCCGAGATCGGCGGCCTTGGTCCGGTCGATGACGACGCGGATCTCAGGATTACCGACCTCGACCGACGTATCCGGATCACGGTAGAGCGGCACTTCCTTCATCTTTTCGACCAGCGCATTCGCGTACTCTGTCAGCTTCGCCATGTCGGGACCGGCAATGTACATTCCGACTGACGAGCCGCCGCGGCCGAGGCCGATGCTTCCCGCGATCGACGAAGATGCCGAAACAGTGACCTGCCAATCTTTCGACGAATATTTTCGCACCAATTGCCGCGTTTGATTTATCAGGTCCGCCTGCGATTTGCTTCTGTCGGCGACGGGCTCAAGCGAGACATTGATAAAGCCGTTGTTAGCACCCGAACCGCGCCCGAAGCCGGCGAGTACTAACGTGTTCTTTACGCCGGGCAATTCGGCACGAATGTCGCGGGAGATGCGGTCGAGTATAGATTGCGTAGCCGAAAGGGAAGTTCCCTGCGGCCCGCGCACATTCACCTGAAACAGCGATTCGTCCTCATCCGGCAAAAACGCCATGCCGACGAATTTGTAAAGCGGAACGATCGAGGCAACCGTGACGACGCAGACCAAGACCACTGCCCAACGGAAACGCATCGCCAGTTTCAAAAGCCATGTATATGTGCCGTCCACCTTGCTGTAGAACCAGCCAGACTTCGAGGAGTGGTCAGTGGTCAGTGGTCGGTGGTCAGTTTCTGTCTGATCGTTGTCGTTGAGTTGATGGTCAGGCTCGTACTGACCACTGTCCACCGGCGACTGACCACTGTTTTTACGCTTGATCCAACGTGCCGCGAGCATCGGCGTAAGCGTAAAGGATACGATCAGCGATACGGCGATCGCGGCGGCGGCGGTCAGCCCGAAAGACGACATAAACCGACCGACGATACCGGTCATAAATCCAACCGGGATAAAAACCGCGAGCAGCGAGAGAGTGGTAGCCAAAACCGGCAGACCGATCTCACGCGTGCCCTCAACTGCCGCCTGCATTGGGTCCATGCCCTTTTCCTCTACATACCGGTAGATGTTTTCGAGCACGACTATTGCGTCGTCAATGACGATGCCGACCATCAGCGTCAGCGCAAGCATCGTCATCTGATTGAGCGAATACCCGAAGGCGGCAATCGCGGCAAATGCAGCAATGATCGAAACCGGTATCGCAAGCGCGGCAATAAACGTAGAGCGGAAATTCCAGAGGAAAACGAAAACGATGATGGCGGCAAAAAGTGCTCCGAGCAGGAGGTGCTCCTGGATTGCATGAAGTGAATTTTCGATGAACTCGGATTGGTCGCGGATGACCGCAACCTTCATATCGTCGGGAAGCTGCGGAATGATCGTCGCCATTCGCGTTTTGACGTTGTTTATCACCGCGATCGTGTTTGCACCCGCCTGTTTGCGGATGCCGACCGAAACCGATGTAACGCCGTCAAGCGAAGCGGCCGAGCTCGGCTCACCACCTGTTTTTTCTACGCGGCCCACGTCGCTGATCTTTATCGGGAATCCGTTTCGCGTGGCAATGACGATGTCGTTGAACTGCTGGACCTCGGTCAGCTTGCTCATCGTTCGTACGCCGAGCGTCCGCGGGCCTTCGATGATGTTGCCGCCCGGCATTTCCTGATTTTGCCCTCTGATCGCGGCGGAAACGGCGGTCACCGGAATGTTGTACGCACGCAACCGGTCGGGATTGACGCTCACGCGAATCTGCGGCGTCCGCGCTCCCCACATGAAAACTTCCGCAACGCCGTCGGCATTTTCGAGACGTTCGACGACGAGATTTTCGATCAGCTCGGTCAGAGCCATCACTTCGCGCGGCGCACTTACGGTGTACATCAGGATCGGCTGCGAATCGGGATCGGATTTCTGGGCGACCGGCGGATCGGCCGATTCGGGCAGACGGTTTACGACGGTAGAAAGCTTCTGCTGGATCTCCTGAAACGCAACGTCCGGATCTTTTTCAAGGTTAAAGGTCAGCGTAACATTTGAGCTTCCGCGTGAAGACGACGAGCGCATCTCCTCAACGCCGGGCACGGTGTTCAGCGCACCTTCGATTATGTCCGTGATCTCCGATTCGATCTCTTCGGGCGCCGCGCCCGGGTTACTGGTACGAACGGAGATCGTCGGAAGGTCGATCTTCGGAAAACGGTCAACCCCAAGCGTAAAAAAACTAAACCCGCCGACGACCGTCAAAAACAGCACGATAACGGTCGCAAAAACCGGTCGGTGAACGCATATCTCAGCTAACCACTGCATAAAACCTCAGGTTCAAAGTTCAATGTTCAAAGTTATCCACTCGTAGCCTTAAACTTGCTGCCGCGTAATTCACTATTCTGTAAATACTTCATCAACCCGGAGATCAATCTGCTTGTCTCCATCAACTTGGCATGCACAATGTCGAATTGCTCTTTTGTTATGTATGACTGATCGAGAGCGACATAAAGTTGAGACCGGACTTCGCCACATGATCCCCTGGCAATTGAGAGAAAGTTCACGAACTCTTTGTTGCCTCCGCGTTCGAATCCTTCTGCGATATTCGAAATGATTGAGATCGAAGCTCGTCGAATCTGATTGCAAAGAGCATAATCCTTTGAAAAATCTCCCTTCGAACTCCAGTCGTAAATGGGACCTACAACTTGGCGCCCTAGCTTCCATGATTCAATCTCTTCAAATTTTTCTATTGCTGCCATAACCAAACTTTGAACTTTGAACCTTGAACTTTGAACCGCCGTACTAAACCGCTACTTTCGCTCCCTCATAAAGCTGATCCAGATTACTGGTTGCAACGGTTTCGTCCGCGGCGATTCCATCCATTATTTGGACGCTGTCGCCTTCTTCGGTGCCTAGTTGGAGGACACGGAGTTTTGCAACGCCCTCTATAATGACGAACGCCCGATACGATTGCGTTGCCTGATCGTTATAAACCGCTGACTTCGGAATAAAAATCCCGGCGGTGCCGCCCTCACGTGTCACGCGTGCGGTTGCGAACATTCCAGGCCGAAGTGCGTTGTCGCCGTTCTCGATCGAAGCCTCGACTACCGCCGAGCGCGATGTAGCATCGACTGCCGGATTTACCGCAGTTACAACGCCGCTGAAACGACGGTCGCGATAGGCCGGAACTTCGATGGAAACGCCGCGTCCGAGCGTGACGTTCGGCACGTCGGATTCCGCGATCTGAATATTAATCTTGATCGGATTTGTACGAAGCAGCGTTGCAAGTATCGAAGCCGTCGAAACAAATTCGCCTACGGCAACCTGCCGTTCGCTGATATATCCGGCGAACGGTGCTCGAATGACGGTATCGGCAACGGCTTGTTCGGCAGTTTGCACCTGTGCTCGTGAAGCCTCGACGTTCGCTTCCGCAACCTTGATAGCCTGATTATTTTGTCGTGCGTTGTTCACGGCGGCGTCGAGTTGTTCCTTCGCGCTGTTGGAACGGGCCCGGGCCGTATCGCGCGTCGTGCGAATTGTCTCGTACGTCATCAACGCAACATCGCCGGTTTCGACAAGATCGCGATAACGCTTCTCATTTGTTTCAGCTTGGCGAAGTTCGGCGACCGTCTGTTGATAATTTGCATTTGCCGAGCGAACCTCAGGCACCGTCGAAGCGTTGAACGAACCGTTTGGATTCAACCCGATTCTTGCTTCAGCCTGCCGCACCGAAGCCTGTGCTTGTTTCACGGCGGCCTGTGCCTGCGCCAGATCGAGCTTGGCGTCGCGATCGTCGATCTTTGCGATCAGTGTTCCCTGTGAAACAAACTGGCCGACATTGACGCCGACGTTGGCGACCTTTCCGGCTACCTTCGGCGCGATGTTCGAAGTTTCATCTGCGACGATGCTTCCAGTCGCCTGGATGTAAGCTGCGATCTCACGCGATTCCGCTTTCGCAACTGTCACGGCAACCGGTGGTATGCCGGCCTCCGGATCGCGGTTTGCATTCCCGCCCTGCGGTCCGGCCGAACGCGTGCCGCTGCAGGCCGTTAACAACGAAGCGATGAAGAGAGTAAAAATTAACTTGCCGGCCAGAGCCGGTTCGGATTTGTGTTGGCGCACCATACGTTCTATTTAATACGCAATTTTAGCCCACTGAGGTTGTCCTATAAACCTAAGTTATGTAAAGTTTTGTAAATACGCTGGTTATAAAGGACGTTTCGCGGTGCCTCCGAGATGCGAAACCAATTAAAAATGATCGAAGAAATTTCCGCTACCGACCTTAAGGCTTTGTTGGATTCCGGCGATGTGCAGTTAATTGACGTACGCCAGCCCGATGAGTTTGCGTTCGCAAAGATCGAAGGTGCAAAGCTGATACCGCTCGGCGATATCGTAAAACGAATGGGCGAACTCGACCCGAATCGCGAAGCCATCATCCAATGCAAAATGGGCGGCCGCAGCGCCAAGGCCATTGAGGTCCTGCAGCAATCCGGCTATACCGGAAAACTCCGCAACCTAAAAGGCGGCATCACCGCCTGGTCAAACGAAGTCGATCCGAAAGTTCCGAAATATTAACCCAACGCCGTCAGCCGCGGATCGAAGTATTTGTTCGGTCAGATTTCCGGCTTCGCTTAGCCACGGTCTTTAGGCCGTGGTAGCGGTTCGAAAAAAATCGGGAGCCCGTTTACGGGCTTACAAAGATCTCGTCGTCTGATCCCTCGCAGCGTTCCAGACGATCGTGAGTCGTACCCTTTGCGTGATGTTCACGCTGGTTGTGAATGTATCGGACGACCCATTCAAGGTCTTTCGTCCCGAAACTCACTATCCCATATCCCGCTTGCCATTGGAGGTCTTTTCCCATTTCGAATGAACTGGCTCCTTTCAATTGGCTGATGCATTCGTCAAGGTGTACGGACGGCTTGATCGAAGATGCGACGTGAACGTGTGTCTCTATGCCGCCAATCGCGTGAAAATATGCGCCGCGGGTTTCGACGATCTTGTTTTTTAGGAATGCGTAGAGATGCGGCTGGATTGTGGAGGTTATCAGCGGGCGATCGTTTTTGGTGTGCCAGGTTACGTGGAGATTGACTTCGGAATAGACGCGAATAGACATCGTTATTGGAAGCCCGTGAACGGGCTGTTTTTTGTTTTCGTAACGCCTACCACGGCCTGAAGGCCGTGGCTAAGCTGGAACGAAATCAAGAGAGTATTTTGACGACCGCTATGATAACGCGAAAGGGCGGTCTATGCTAAATCGATCATTTCGCTTATTCGCACTATCTCCATTCCCGGTTCGGCGTTCGTGCGGCAGGCGATGACGGATTTTTCTTTGTCGCCGTTTTTTATCCAGACCTGACATTCGAGACAGTCGCCGTTCCAGCAGAGTTCGCTGTCGGATACCGATTCCATATGCAGATACTGCAGGCAGCGAAGGATGGTGTTGTTTTCCGGCACACGGCGGCGCTCACCGCAAACGGTAATGTCGATCAGTTTATCGAACGGTTCGAATATTTCAGGTTGGTCCATTTTTACAATAACGGTCGAGCATTCATTCGTGTAATTTCGTGTATTTTCGTGGATTGGTTTTTTGGAAACAGATTATCCACTAAATCACACGAAGAAACACTAATCGAATCCCATTACATATCGTTTCCATTCGAGCTTGGGGCGTGCACCAAAATTTATCAAGAGTCCTACGCGCATCTTGGTGATCTTCATATAGTTCAGGATCTGTGCAACATCCACATTGGATAGCCGATCGAGAGCTTTTAGCTCAATCAAAATTTGGCCGTAACAAATGAAATCAGCCCGATACGTTTCTTGAGGGCAACGCCTTTGTATTCTATAGCAAGTTCCTTCTGCGACTCATACGGAATTCCGCGACCGTTCATTTCGATACTCAGCATTTCCTGATAAACCGGTTCGAGAAAGCCTGTCCCCACTTTGTAATACACCTCCATCGCCGCACCCACGATGGCATAGACCTCATTTTGCAAAAGAAGTTCGGACATATTTTCCGTGTGATTTCGTGTTGATTTGTGTATTTTCGTGGACAGAAAATTATCCACTAAATTACACAAAGATACACGAACACAGGACAAAGATTAAATGTCCGCGCAGCACTTTGTAGTGTGAGAATGTTTGGCTAAACTTATTTGTACGGGAGAAATGCAGAATGTCATTAATCGTCTATACCAAGCCGGGTTGTCCGTATTGCCAGAAGGCGATGGACTATTACAACGAGAACGGAATTGCTTTCACGGAATACGATGCGCAGAACGACCGTGAGCGGCAGCGTGAGATGCTGGAATATTCCAGCGGCGACGTGACCGTTCCGTGCATTGTCGAAAACGGAGAGTACATTCAATCGGGGTGGGGTACGCCGCTCCGCGGCTGAACGATCGTACCTTTTTGAGCCGGCAGTTAGCCGGACGCCAAAAATCGGAACGCAGATTGCGGAATTCGTTTTCTAAACTATAATGGTTTATCGGAATACTTTCTGGACAAGCAGCCGTTGTTGACTGCCAGAATCCGCGATCCGAAATCCGCATTCCGCAATCTTTATGATTGGTTCCCAAATAAACCAATACCTTGTACAGGAAAAGATCGGTTCAGGCGGCCAAGGCACGGTTTACAAGGCTCTCGACACCAAGCTTAACCGCACGGCCGTCATCAAAATCCTTCCTCCGGAATTGACTCAGAAAACCGCGAACTTCAAACGATTCGAACGTGAGGCACAGCTCTGTTCGCAGCTTGACCATCCGAACATCTGCACGATCTACGACTTTAACGAAGCGAGCGGCGTTTATTACATCGCGATGCAGTGGGTCGATGGTAAGAACGTGCGGCAACTGGTCGGCGGCCGCCCGCTGGAACTGAAGAGTGCGCTGTCGATCGCTATTCAGGTTACCGACGCTCTTGCCTACGCTCATTCTAAGAATATCATCCACCGCGACATCAAGGCCGGCAACGTCATGGTTACAGAAAGCGGCCAGGCGAAGATCCTCGATTTCGGATTGGCAAAACTGCTCGAAGACGAACAGGACGAGGCGAACCGCGGGCTTGATCGGACGCAGATCACCGAGATGGGAATCCCATACGGCACCGCGACCTATGCCGCACCGGAACAAGCGAAAGGCGAACGGGCCGACGAACGCTCCGACATTTTCTCGACCGGCGTTCTCGTTTACGAAATGGTCACGGGCATCTGGGCTTTTCAAGGCAAGACGGTCATTGACGTGCGTCATCAGGTACTTTACGGCACGCCAAAACCGATCGCCGAAATGCGCCGCGATGCGGTGCCCGCAAAACTTCAGGCGATAGTTGATAAGGCTCTCTCAAAGGAACCAAAGAATAGATACCAAAAGATCTCGGCAATGCGCGACGACCTTCGCGCCGTTTTGCAGGACGTTGCCGGAACGCAGTTGATGCCCGGCGACACGTTTACGCCAAGCCACGTTGACAGCGGCGTCTTCAAGAAAATGCGGAATTGGTTCACGGGCAAATCGATGCCCGAGAATTCTTCGGCGTCGCACCCATCGATGTCGAATCCGCCGTCGTTCATACCCGAACTAAGCCTTACGGCGACTTCGACAGGAACCGAAAAGAAAAGCGTCGCGATCCTGCCTTTCAAAAATCTGGGACAGGAAGAAAGCTACAATTTTCTCGAGTTTGCTCTTGCCGATGCCGTCATCACAGAGCTTGCGCAGCTTCGTTCGCTGATAGTCAGGCCGAGTTCGGTGATCGCGAAATATCAGGGAAAAGATATCGATCCGCGCGAAGCCGGGAAGGAACTGCGTGTCCACGCCGTGCTTTCCGCCGGGTTTATGCGCGGCGGCGAAAAGATGCGTGTAACGGCGCAGTTGCTCGACGTTCTGACCGGCGAGATACTCTGGAGTGACCGTGTCGATGCCGAGGGCGGCGACATTCTCTCGCTGCAGGACGGTATCGCCCAACGCATTCTCGAAGGCCTGCGTCTCGAACTTACAGAAAACGAACAGGAAAAACTTGGTCGCCGAATGACCGACAATCACGAGGCGTGGGAAGAATATCTGCGCGGACGCGACAATTTTGGCCGCTTTATTTTCCGAACTTTGCTTGCGGAAGACTGTGACGCCGCGATCCAAAATTTCAAGAATGCCGTCGAACTCGATCCGCACTTCGCACTTGCATATAGCGGACTCGGTGCGTGTTACGCAAACCGTGTCCTAAAAGGAATGGGCACGCCGGACGATTACACGCTTGCCGAAACAGCGTTTACAAAGGCGTTTTTCTACGATCCGAACGTCGCCGAAGCCCGCGCTCTGATGGCGATGATCTATATGGCCCGCGGCGAAAAGAAGAAAGCCCGGTCGGAGATCGAAGTCTTGCAGAAACAGTTCCCGAACGACGCCGTGTTGTACTTCATGAAAGGCATGATCAATCGGCTCGACGGCAACTACGACGAATCGCTGAAAGCTTTTGAACGCCTCGCTCGACTCGACCCGGCGGCGCGCGCCGTTTCGGCATACAATCGCGCACGGATTTTCATCTACAAGCAGGATTACGATCAGGCAATTGCCGAGATCGAACGCGGTGAAAAGGCCGAGCCGGATCATCCGATGCTGAAGATCTTTCGGTCCGGCGTTTACTACTATCGCGGCGATAAAGAAAAGGCGATCGAACTGATGGGCAAGGTCATCGAAGGCAATCCGAGTATGGACGGCATTCGCACGCTTTATGCCGTGTATCTTGCCGGTGCAGGCAAAAAAGAAGAAGCACTCGCGCAGCTTACGCCCGACGCTCTCGCACTTGCCAAGGCCGATCACGACATGGCATATTGGGTCGCCTCGACGTATTCGATACTTGGCGAGACCGACCTTGCCTTTAAGTGGCTAAATAAAGCAGTAAAGCTCGGCAACGAAAATCGTCCGCATTTTGAAAAGGACAAAAGTCTTGACCCTCTCCGCGACGACCCGCGTTTTGCCGAGCTTATGGCAAAATTAAATAACGGCAATTAAGCCGCGACCACGGCCTGTTCCTCGGCCACCATTTCCCTTACTTTTCTCTTTAAAGCTTTTTCGAATTGCCGTGCTTCGTTCACACCGCCGAACGTCAGATCCTGGAGCAGCCCTTCGATGCGTTTTCGGTAATCGGACACGAGCGAATCAGAAACGCCGAGCAGTTCCGCGACTTCAAGCTGCGTGCCGCCGTTTGAAACCAGATAGCAGTGCCACAATACGTTAACGATCCGGTCGTATTGCTTCGTCTTTCCGCGAACCGATTTGCTGAGTTCCTGGAGAAAACCGTCAACGAACGTCGCTGCCTCAAGTTCGCCTTCATGCCTGAGATAATCGTCTTCCGGCGTTGCCCGAATGTCCGCGATCTCAAACGGAGCGCGGTCGTCGTCATCGCTTTCGCCTGAACCGCCGACAGGCACCAGATGAATATCCATAATCGGCAGACGCGACATTACGAACGAACGCAGCGAACGCACATCGACCGGCGAATCTATCGCCTTGAAAACGCGGATGATGAGTTTTTCTAATTCGACGTTGCTTATCACGATCTGCGCGTCACCTGTGCATCCGACCATTCGTGTATCACGTCCAAAAAAAGCGACGGCTTTGACGCGTTCGTCCATTTCCTGAACGTCGCGGCGCATCTTTGTATCCTGCCAGCCGGAAAGCCCGTACAGGCGGTCCGCAAGACGGCGGTGTGCTTCCGGATTATTTAGATTATCGAAACGGCGAAACCGTTCGCTTGACTGGATAAGTGTAGAGATGCGGCGTGCAAGCCTATACGATTCGGGATAGCGTTTCCGCAGTTCTGCGGTCAAAAGATTTGTCAGCTCGATCTGGCTGATCTCGGCTTCGACGCCGATATCGGTCATTTCGGATTCGAGGTAATGCTGAAAACGATCCTTCGCAAGCAGCGTGACAAAGAGTTCCTGGGTAAGATCCGTATAAGCGTTCTGCCTGCCTTCTTCGACAAGGAAACCGGCGCGTTTCGAGGCCCTTACCAGCGGATGCGATGAGACGATGCGGTGCAGCTCAAGCCATATCTGATTTACATCAGACGCCTTTAGGCTTTCGATCCATTTGCCAACCTTTATTGGTCTGCCGCTGGCCGTTCGCGGCTGCCTTTCGGTTTCGTTCGTTGCATTCATACGTTGCCTGTCGAGTGATGGACGTTTCGTTTGCCGTTTTCGCCGTATCAAATATTTGATAAAGACAGTCTCAACATCGGCGTGAAAAAGCCGCTGGCTCAGGCTCGACGCATATAAGCGTGACCGCCGTTAAAAGTGTCTTTGTAGTGGTAGAAAGGCGATGACGGGCGCTTGCGCGTTTGGCGTCCGTACTGGCTGGGTCGGCAGGAGTAACTCCGTTGGTCACTGCCGTCAGTAAAGATAATACCAACAATCAAACGATTGAGCAACAAGTTTTTGCATTCTTGTTTATCGTTGTATTTACTGCTCTAAGTGACGCGAATGGACAGTTTGCGGATGCAGTGAAAAATGCATTTCCATTATATTATCAGCATGTTTTGGAAATATCCGGCAATTGCGGATATATGTAGGCACGAACGAAACTTTCCCCTTTTGCACTCCGTGGCCTTTTTATTCGGAAGAAAGGAAGTCTTGCCCGCATCTTACGCGATAACGGCCGTTCGTCTTTTATGGCACCTTTCGCAAAAAAGCCCAACTGTCCGACGTCCTACGATCTGGCGGAATTCTCTGCCGGTGAACTCGATACGTTTTGGCAGTCGATCATCAAGCGGCACTTCGCCTCATGCGATTTCTGCGCCGCCGAAGCCGAACTCTATCGACGCTTCCCACTCACAAAATACAACCCGATCCCCGCACCACCGATCCCAGATCCACTCTACCAGCTTGCTGAATCGATACTAATCAACAATTGACACGGCAGCTTCGCTGAGAGGACCTTTAACTGGAGAGCAGGTTTACCGCCTACATTGCTTATCAGTTATCCCTTATCAATTATCAGTTAAGATTGGCTCCGCCGCCCGATGCGGAATGGCTCCGCCTTTCCCGCTCTGTCAGAACCGGGAGCGGTAGCGACTGGGTTCTTCCGGCTATGCCGCCCGATGTGCGGAATGGCTCCGCCTTTCCGTCGCGTCACCCTAAAAAAACATGCGGCTCCGCCGCCGGATCGAGCATCGATCAACTGAAATTAGCCGTGGGTTTCAACCCACGAACAGCCGTTGTATAATTCCCGCGTCGCGTCAGCGACGGCTGACGCCCATGACCAACGGCATCTAGATTGAAAGTATGTTCAAAGTGATCGAATACGACGCGAAAGGCTCAATGCTCGAAGGCAGATGCACCGAACCCGGCATCCTCGACCAGGAATGCCGCTGGGCATGGTTCACCAACGACCTCGAAGAAATAAAACGAGTCCACGAAATCCACATGGAACACGTCCACCAACCCGCCGAAGAATCGCGTGTCTGACCCCATCCAACTGCTGCTTTTTCCGGCGAGCGATTAAGAGTCCCGCGACGTGTTCGACTTGACTCATTTGTTGGCCTTCTTGTAAGTCTTCATGAATTCAGACACGAATTTATCCACAAAGCCCGACTGCCACGGATAAACCTTCCAATAGCGGAGCGTCATCAGTACGCGCGGTCGTTCAGGATTCTTTTTGCTTTGCGTTGCGACGACCCACCCTCCGCCGGTCCCATTTTGATTAAATACGATGGTGAATTCAGCATCATCGTAGTCATCGACAAACACCAAGGCGGGTATTTTCTGCGCCAGTGCTTTTGTTATCTTGGGCCTCAACTGCATGTCACCGCTTGGATCAACAAATACCTTTGTCATTCCTTTAAGTTCTGACGGATCGCCATACTCATAATCGACTTCTTGAGCATAGATCGAGAGAGCAGCAGATAACAATATTGCGATAAAGAAAGGTCGTTTCATAGTCTTACTAGTCTCGATAGAGATCCTTGTCGGCCCCAATCGCTTCTGAATCCGTGCCAGTCTGCGATTTCTTACACCGTCGTCAAAATAGCAATATCGCAGTATTGACACTGATCCTTGACCCTGATCTCCTGATCCCCCGAAGTGAAATTGGAAAATAGGATCAGTACGTCAATTCTGTGAATCCACGTCGCTCCCTTTCTTCCAAAATTTGGCCCCATGATTTCAACATATAGGCGGGAACTGAAATTTCCCATGCTCGCATGAATTCGAAAAGTTCCGTTGTCGGATCCCAGGCTTCCTCACTCACAAGCAGGTGAGTCTTCGCCGGGCGAATGTCCGTCGGATTGAGACTATGAGCAGTTACTCTCGGAAAGGCTTCCTTTACAATCGGCTTAAGAGAATATAACGGAACATGCTCGTGTTCTGAGATAACATTAAATTTTGCGAACCGAAAAATTTGATAGTAATTGACGCCTCGGGCATCACAAAACTGCAATAATACGTCCACCATGAAGGGTGCTTTTGGTATCCCTATGACGGTGGATTTTCTGATATTGGCGTGGAGCATCGGAAGATGAATGCTGTCATGGATATGGAAATCGCCTTCCTTATCGGCCTTTAAATCCTCATATTCGATAATCCTTGATCCAATATGTTCTTCAAGAAAGGGCTTTACTGGCTGCCGAGGTTCAATCGCGAAATGGCAGAGGACCTTTGCATCCACGGAGAAAGCAATGACATCCGATGCATTCAAAATGTAGAGTTCAACGCCAAAGGATAACTTCCGTATATCGCAAACTACAACTGGAGAGGCAGTAAGGCTATTGAGACTTGCCGTATCCTTCAAAGCTTTCGCTTGATCAACCATCGCCTTAGCCTGATCTGTTAGCGCTTTTTCAGATTTTTCCTGAGCGTCAGCACTTCTTGAAAGCTCCTTACGCGTGAACTCAAGTTCCTTTCGCTGTAAGCGCAACTCTTGAAGCTGAAGGAGTATGGCTGTGATAACACCAGCCAGAGCCAACCCTGCAAAAAGTGCGTTCACGGCTCCAAAAGTGTCGCCGAAAGATGCCCGATCCGACCATTTAGGAATGAACAAAGAGATCAGAATGAAAGAGGCAATCCAAAGTATAAAAATAGTACCGATCATCAAAAGCAACTTTAACCAGTGCTTGTTTATTGCTTCAGTCACAGCGGAGAAATCATCTGCTGGATCGATTTTTATCCCTTTCTCTATTTCGACCATAGGTGGCAAAGACAATAGCATGAAAAATCGAGAATCGACAATTCCGTCGTAAGTTCGAGTTGATGTGGAAGACAGTTTGCCGGAATTGTTCCGGCGGTTGAAAAAGGGAATAAACCTGTGCTATATTTTTCTCCTCAAAAGCTCTCCTAGAGTTTTTTGATTTATCAGAAGCGGCTAACCGTTCGTCGATGCTCGGTTGGCCATTTTTGTGAACTGTTAACCCCGGGCGAGTAATAACCCGGCGAATGTCGCGGCCAGGCAGACTGCGAAACTTAGGATCGCGTACGCAGCGAATGTAAGATAATCCTTGCTTTGCAGAAGGACGATATTTTCATAAGCGAATGCCGAAAACGTTGTGAAGCCTCCGCATATTCCGACCGCCAGAAATAGTCGCAGCTCGTGCATCATCCAGTCGAATCGTTCGGAAAAGCCAAACACCAGTCCTATCGCGAAACAGCCGAGAATATTTACCGCAAACGTCCCGTAGGGAAAAGCAGAAGGATAAGTTTTGGCAAGCAGGTCGGTAAGAAGGTAACGGGCAACCGTGCCAAGGAAACCACCGATCCCGATAAATAATATATTCGTGTACATAAACTAAGAATATTTCTTGTTCTCTTCCGGATAAAGGTGTTCGAGGGTGTCGGGGAGTTGGTCGGATTCCATTTCGCCTTCGAATGGGCGGAGAAGTTCTTCGTCGCCTTGCTCGAGCCAGAGGTTTTGTTCGTCGATGCTGTTTAGGATGACGGGCATCGCTTTTTCGTGGATCGGTTTCATGAACTCGTTCGGTGCGACCGTAAATGTGGTGAACGAATATCGCGTCTGGCCGTCCTCAAAATAGCGGCTCCAAAGTCCGGCAAGAGCATACGGCTCGCGACCCTTCACAAAAATCTCGACGGGCGGCAAGCCTTTCCCTTTTATCGGCCATTCGTAAAAGCTGTCGATAGGCAAAATGCACCGCTGGCCTTTACCGAGAAGATCGGGCCACAGCTTTTTCTCGTGCATAGTCTCGACGCGGGCGTTGAAGGTTGGAAACTTTGCTTCGAATTTCTGCGAGCCATCCCACTGGCACCACCACCGAGCTTCTAAAGTTTTGACCAATCCATCGCTGCGACGTGCAACGATCCAAGCCGGTTCCGTCGGACGCAGATTTCGTCTAGGCACAAACACCTCAGGATAAAGCCAACGAGCAATTAGATCGCCGTACCGTTCGGTCTTCGCCTGTGAAGCTCTTCCGCACATTGGTTAAGAATATAAGATTAGCAAATAGCGGTAAAACTTCACGGTCATGAAATCTGGCGGAGATCGGTGGGCGGCGTACTCGCGAATTCCCATTTGCATCTTACGGATAGGCGGAGCCATTCCGCACATCGAGGGGCGAAGCCCGGGAACAATCGCAAGCACGGATGCTTGCGGCTCCAGTCGCATGCAAATCGTGAAAATCATTCCATTTCACACATTTCGTGCATATCGCGCCATTTGGTATTTCTAAATCTCAAAATGCGAGCGACAATTGCCGCGGACGATACTGTCCGTCCGTAACAGTTCTTTGAAATATTATTGCTCAAACGACATATAAATCGGGGACGACACAACGTGTACACGGGTGGGACAGCGGGACACGGGACACTTTGGCTCAACTTATGAAACATCATAAACTCCGCAGTTGGCATTCCGTTTCACACCTCTGATGCCGATGTTTATTGATCGAAACGAAACTATAGGAAATGTCGAGGTCTGTTTCACTCTGTTTCATCTGAAACAAGATCAGGCACGCGCAGAGAAACGAAACAAAACGCAGAGGCTACGATCCGCAGATCTCGTCGATGGCTTCGGAGTATTTTTCATCGATGACGGAGCGTTTGATTTTGAGGGTTGGCGTCATTTCACCTTTGTCGATGGAGAATTCGCGGGGCAGAAGATAGACACGTTTGACGCGTTCGTAGTCGGAGAGTTCGCGTGTGAGATCAACGGCATCACGCTGCATACGCTTGACGACGTGCGGATTTTCGCAGAGTTCTTCGCGGCTGCCCTTGGCGTCGATGCCATCGTCTTCAAGAGCCTCTTTCAAAGCATCCCAATCGGGAACGATCAGCGCACCGACCTGTTTGCGGCCCGAACCGACAACGACGGGCTGAGAAACAAGCGGGCTTTGCTTCAAAAGAGCCTCAACCTGCTGAGGTGCGACGTACTTACCGTTCGAGAGTTTGAAGAGATCCTTGATGCGGTCGGTGATGAAATAGTGGCCGTCTTCGTCGATGTACCCGACATCGCCGGTGTGATAAAACCCGTCGGCGTCGATGGCTTTAGCAGTCTCCTTGGGCTTATTGAGATAGCCGATCATCACGTTCTTGCCGCGAATAAGGATTTCACCGTTAGCTTCGGCGATCTTCATTTCGACACCCTCGAACGGCGTTCCGATCGAACCGGCCTTGCTGTCTTCCGGGCGATTAGCACACGCGACGCAGGCCTCGGTCATTCCGTAGCCTTGCAGGATCGGAATGCCCGCAGCCCAAAATGCGTAGGACAATTTCTTCGAAAGCGGAGCTCCGCCCGAAACGAAAAACCGCAGACTGCCGCCAACGCCGTCACGCCATTTTGAGAAGACGAGTTTGCTTGCCAGCGCGTGTTTCGCAGCAAGCACCGGCGAGACAGACTCATGCATATCCTTTGCACGCCAATAGTCCTGGCCGACCTGGAGCGACCAATTAAAGAGCTTCGTTTTGAATCCGCCCGCCGCCTTCCCTTTCTTGACGATCTTATGATAAACCTGCTCGAAAAGGCGCGGCACGGCGGTCATGATCGTCGGCTTGACCTCGAGCAAATGCGACGCGATCTGGTCAAAGGCCGCACAGTAATGTATCGACACGCCATTAGCGCAAAGCACATAAAAAACCGTGCGTTCGAAGATGTGCGAAAGCGGCAGCACCGCAAGCGAACGATCGGTATTTCGGATCGGCAAACCTTTCGAGATGGCAACGATGTTCGAGGTAAAACTTTCGTGCGAAAGCATTACGCCTTTGGGTTCACCGGTGGTGCCGGATGTGTAAATGATGGTCGCCAGATCATCGGCGTGAAGTTCGTCGAGCATTTCTTCGAACGATTCGCCGTTCTCGTTTTTCTCGCCGCGAGTTTCGATCTCGGCCAGCGTCAACGCACGGTTATCGCCATCGGGTTTTGCGTCCGAGTCGAAAAAGATCAGCTTTTCGATTGTCTCAACGCTGCGGATCGCTTCTTCGGCGTGTTTGAGAAGTTTCTTGCCGGAGACGAACAGCATCTTCGCACCCGAGTCTTCCAGAATGTAGCGAATCTGTTCGACGGCCTGTGTTGTGTAGATAGGCACGTTGACGGCGCGAAGCGAAAGTATCGCAAGATCGGTCAGCGACCATTCGGGACGGTTCTCGGAAATGATCGCCAGCTTGTCGCCCGCCTTTACGCCAAGTGCCGAAAGCCCAAGCGCGATGTTCCGAATACGCTCGATCGCCTCCGATCCAGACAAACGATGCCACACCTCGCCGATCTTAAAAGCCAAAGCGTCCGACTTGTTATTCAGCCGAAAAGACTCGATACAAAAATGCGGTATCGTCTGCGGTATCTCGTCAAATCCAATCAGGTTTGGTGCTATCGATTGAGCCATTTGCGTTTGCACTATATTTGCAGATGAAAGGATTTAAGTCCAATTTGTGGAAGCATCGCGAAGCAGAGACTGGGGCGGCCATCATCCGATGGCAATGAGCTCGAAGAGTAAAAAGTTAGCTTGCTTACGCAAGCTTGGTGAGTGCTCCGCTCACCGCTCCAGTCTTGTGCCGGACTGCGGTAAACTCTTCTGACATGATCTCATTTGATGGCTCAAATCTTGCGGATATCGGACGACTTGGATTGCGTCCGGTTCGGGACGCAGAAGATCAAGATCTGCTTTTTAGGCTTTATTGCGAAACGCGCGATGATCTGGCGGACCTGCCGATGGATGCCGATGCAAAAACCGCTCTTTTGAAAATGCAGTTTGATGCTCAGCGAATGTCGTACGGCGCTGAATATCCGGATGCAGAACATTTCATTGTAACGGTCGGCGAACAGGATGTTGGGCAGTTGAAGATTGAATATTCCGACTCAACCTTACTCGGAATCGATCTTTCGATCCATACCAAGTTACGGGATAAGGGGATCGGTTCGGCGGTGTTGAACGGCCTTTTTAGAGAAGCAGTTGCAACGGACCGCGCGTTTGTCCTGCATGTGCTGAAAACAAATCCAGCTATCAATCTATATGAACGTCTCGGTTGCCGGATCACAGCCGACAAGGGATCGCATTTTGAAATGAAATGGAAGGGTGCTTCGGGTGGAGATCTGAACGTCGGACAATAAAAAAGAATGAACCTACCATCACACGCAGAATTTACAGAACAGATCGGAACGACATTTCAAATTCTTTTCGCGGAAGATTCGCCGACGGATGCCGAATTGATCGAGGTCACGGAGTTAAAAGCACAACCGCCGAAGGAGAGTTTTTCGGTCTATTTTCGGACACAGGGAGAAGTGAACGAACAGGCGATCTACCGGATAACGCATCCGGTGATCGGAGAATTTGAGCTGTTTCTAGTTCCGGTCGCTCACGGCGATTTGGGTATTCGTTACGAGGCGGTTTTCAGTAGAATGACCGCCTAAAACGGACGGGAAATTCGGTTGACGATTGCTTCGCAATTATTGCTCATACCGACCGGGCCGACGAAAAGCGAAAATCTGCCCAACGCCGGGTGGTCGAAATCGTAGGTGCCCGAAGGCGGTAACGTCTTCCCTTCGGCCTCAAAGTAGAGTGAGAAGCTCTCGCCCGTGTAGCCGCGTTTCAGGTTAGATTTCGATTCAAGCTGTTTGACCTCCAGCAGTCGAAAGTCAAAACTGCCGAATTCGCCTTCACCCTGAAAAACACCGCCGACCAACGGTTGGAAATGCCGACTGGAAAAGTAATTCAAGGGATCAAGAGTGCTTTCCGGAGGCGGAAAAAAGAGGTCATCACCGGCGGTTTGGCCAAACGATCGAACCTCCGTCCCCAGTATCGTAACCGCCACAGCTGCCGCAGCCGATGTTTGAATAAAGTGTCTGCGCCCAATGTCCATGATGAATTTCCTTTCTCGAAGTTTTCGATCTCGTGAAACGCACAAGAATAATAAGCCCATTCCTTATTCAAATTCAAGCACGATAAGTACCATCACGAAATCGCGGGGTTGAAAATCAACTGAAACTGGTATAAAATTCCGCCGTTCTCATTTCACCCAGATCCAGATAATTCGACTGTTACAGTTTATGCGTTAACCCGCCGTTACCTTGCAGAAAGTTTTGTTAGAAAAGGCATCAGTATGCCGGGAGAAAAATATGTCAGAACCCTTTCTTGGTCAGATTCAACCATTCCCATATAACTTCGCACCGCGAGGTTGGGCGTTCTGTAGCGGACAGATCCTTCCTATCGCTCAGAATACCGCACTGTTTTCATTGCTTGGAACTACATACGGCGGCAACGGTCAGACGACGTTCGCACTTCCAGATCTTCGTGGACGCGTCCCGCTCCATTTCGGCCAGGGCCCAGGGCTAAGTCCTTATGATTTGGGTCAAGTGTCAGGAACGGAAACGGTGACCTTGTTGTCAACGCAGATGCCCGCGCATAACCACACAATGAATGCATCAACGGGAGAGGCGGCGGACACAATTGCGACGGGTCAAGTACTCGCTTCAAGTGCCATCTATGCGCCGGGATCACCAAATACGGTTATGAGCGCTCAATCCGTGGGCCAAGCGGGTGGCAACCAGCCGCATCCGAATTTGCAGCCATACTTGGTACTTAACTGGTGCATTGCTCTTGAAGGCATCTTTCCGTCGCGAAACTGATCAGGGAATGTCGTCGGTGTGTTTCCCGTCCACGTTCCCGACTACAGTCTCAGATCCGGTTACCGTTATAAATGTATGGAAATCCCGTCTCGCCTCGCTAGGTTTAAGCGTTAGATAGAGGACAGTAATGCCATGAATACCAAAGTTGAATGTTTTTTGTTGGATAAGTTTCGAACCGCGATTACTCTCATCACAATATTTTGTTTACTCTCGCTGCCCGCGGCGTCCAACAGCGCTAATTTTCATGGAACATTTACGAAAGGATCTCTAGAGCGATCGATCTTTCTTGAAAATCTCATCGATGAGTTCGTGGTGTTTTCTAATACGGGAAGTATTACGATAACCGACCATCCGACCGGAGCCGGATCACCAAATGGAACTTCGGTTCCTTATCCGTCAAATATTCCGGTTTCCGGATTATCAGGAACGATCTCGAGTCTAACGGTGACGCTCAATGGCGTAACAATGCCGCGTCCCCGCGAGAACGATTTTGTACTTGTCGGGCCGACGGGCCAGGCGTTCATGCTGATGTCCGATTGTGGTGACCTGACGGCAACGAGCGCGATCAACCTGACCTTCAGCGATGCCGCTGCCGCTGCGATCCCGACCGGAGCATCCTCGGTGATCCCGACCGGAACATTTAAGCCTACAGACTTTGGCAGCGCGGTAGTAGGAAACGATACCTTTCCCGCCCCGGGCCCAGCAACGATAAACCTTCCGGCACCTGCCGGAGCGGCTACATTTGCTTCAGTTTTTGCCGGAACTAATCCAAACGGAACGTGGAGCCTCTACATTATTGATGACGCGATAGGCGGCGGAAACGGAGCGGTTGCGGGTGGATGGTCGCTGGATATAATTACCAACGCAGCGGCGGCAGCAACGACGACCACAATCGGGTCTTCACTGAATCCTTCGTTCACAAATCAGGCTGTCACGTTTACCGCAACAGTAACCAGCGGTGGAAATCCGGTAAACGTGAGTACTGTAGATTTCACCGACGGAGTGAGCGTTCTGGCGTCAAATGTGCCGTTAAACGGCAGCGGCCAGGCTGCGTTTACGGCTGCGGCCAACACGCTTAATGAGAGGGTTCACACTATCACTGCGACATTTGATGCGACGGCGGCATTTGCCACAAGTAACGCCTCGCTTTCGCAGACAGTAAACTCGCCGACCGTGCAGACGGGAGCACAGTTCTGTAACAACGGCGGTTTTAACGGAACCGATAACACTATCGCAACGCCGTATCCTTCTAACCTATTCGTGAGCGGACTGGTCGGCACGATCTCAAAAGTTACCGTCGATCTGAACAATCTCACCACTCAGCGCCCAAGAGACATCGACATTCTTCTGGTCGGGCCGACGACGAATTTGCTTTTGGTATCGGACGTCGGAGACCTGACGACAGCATCAGGAATAAATTGGGTGATCGATGATGCCGGAGGAACCGTAATACCGAGCGGAAGCGGATCGATAATTACAAGCGGGACGTTCAGGCCGACGGATGCGGCTTTCGGCGGCGGCGACAACTTCCCGGCTCCTGCCCCCGCGATCTCCAATATTCCCGCACCGGCCGGATCAGCGACCCTCGGCGTATTTAACGGATCGGATCCGAATGGCACCTGGAATTTGTATTTCCTCGACGACTCGATCGGCGGCGGCAATCACGCTATGGCGAGCTGGTGCATTGATCTGACATTGGCGCCCTTGGCGACCAATACCACAGTCGGCTCGTCACAAAATCCATCAATTTCAGGAAGCAGCGTGACGTTTACCGCAACCGTCTCCGCAAACGGAGCAACACCGACAGGCAACGTAACATTCTTTGACGGTGCAACCATCATCGGGAACGGAACGCTAACGCCTTCGTTAAGCGAAGGAAAAAGTCCCGAAGCGAGCGCAACAGCAACATTTACGACCAGCTCTCTTGCGGTTGGTCCTCACAACATCACGGCCCAGTATGCAGGGGTATCAGGAACTGGCGGCGGCGGGCTGACTTCCAGCACGTCATCGATTTTGGTTCAGCAGGTCAATGCTTCCAATGTGATGGCAGGAGGAAGAGTCACAGCGACGAACGGCAGAGGAATTCCTAACGCGGTTGTAACGGTGACAGGGCCGGGCGGATTCAGGCAAACGGCTCTGACAAGCTCTTTTGGCTACTATACCTTTTTCGATTTAACGGTAAATCAGACCTATACATTCTCTGTGACGGCGAAGCGTTATACATTCGTTCCGCCGAGCGTCGTTCGTCTTATTACGACCGAGGTAAACGACATTCATTTTGTCGGAACGCAGTAAAGACCGGCGAATATGTTCGTTAAACAAAGGCATACCCGATGACCCTTGTCGCGTATGCTTTTTGATTTTTTTCATTTTCCCTTCGTGAGACCGGCCAGAATAGTGTCTATGATGCTGGCTATCCGGATATGATCTCGACACTCAAACTTCCATTTAGATTCGATGCTGGCAAACTGCGTGATGACGTTCGCCTGTTTGCTCCGGATTCATGGACGCCGCATTTTAACGTCCATTACTACGAAGGTGATTGGAGCGGGATGGCCCTGCGTGCCCCTCAGGATGCGAATGTAAGCCTGTTCCCGGATCCGGCCGCTTCGAGGTTTGTCGATACTGAAGCTCTCAGTCACTGCATGTATGTGCCCCAGGTTCTAAAGGCATTTAAATGCAGCACCGAGACTGTTCGATTCTTGCGTCTCGGTGCCGGATCGGCCATTCACAACCATCGCGATTACGAACTTTCCTTTGAAGACGGCCTTGCTCGTGTTCATATTCCTGTCACAACAAACCCGTTGGTCGAGTTTATTCACGACGGTAAACTGATCGAAATGACAGAAGGCGAAGCGTGGTATTTGAATTTCAACCTGCATCACAGCGTCGCGAACAATAGTTTTGAAGACCGTGTTCACCTGGTGATCGACTGTGTCGTCAACGACTGGCTGCGCGATATTTTTGCGGCCAATAGTAAGGTCCAATAGTTGCAGTGAAAAAGAAACTTACGGGTACTTTTATCGCAGTTCTTCTTCTCGTATTCGTCGTGTATTCTCAAACGAAAGAGTCTGATCAGTCGGATCAATCCAGCCAGCTAACGCTCACGATGACTCCACTGAAGAGTCGGGTACTTTTACTTGAACCCATTCCTGTTAAGCTGCGAATCGAAAACAAAACAGGAACTACATTGCCGCTGAACAAACCGTTGGTTCTTCAAAGGATTAAGCTATCGATTGAAAAACCTAATGGTGAAGTTATCACACCGGAACAGACCACCTACTTTAATGCCAGAATTGGAGGAGGTACCGGACCTCTTCCGTCTGGAGCAAAAATCGAAAAGAAGGATATCTTGGAATTCAACCTATTAAAATGGTTCGATAAGCCTGGACAGTATCTCGTCAAGGCTCAACTTCAGAACGGAGATTCTACTCTTTCATCGGATTGGATGACAATTACCGTTGAGGAACCAACAGGCGATGATTTTGAAGCATTCCAATATCTTCGTTCGAACGTAAAAGAGCCAAGCGTTATCCTTGCTTCTTCCACCAGCGTGAGGGAGCAATTTGTTGAAAAGTTCCCTGAGACGCCGTATGCGGATTATTTTCGGTACGCTCTCGCTCAATGGTATGACGGCAAAGACAACACGAAAGCGACGGCACTCTACACGCGGTTAAAATTTAATTCGGGGTTCATTTACGCAGAAGAGGTCAATCACAATCTGAAAAAGCTTGAAGGACAGAAGAAAAACAATTAGTTCGACGGTTTTTTCAAATACGTGGTGCGTCAATATCCTAGAGGGTCAGGTAGAGCGGGATCTGCCTGATCCTTTTCCGTTAGGCCGAATCCGTTCCTGGACGATCATACGTTAAAGAAACCAAAAGTAGTCACTACAAACCATGCTTTTACGCCCAATAGTTACGGTCGAGGGAGCGGTAGTTGATGGCTTCGCTGATGTGCGTAGAGTCGATATTTTCGCTGCCGGCGAGGTCGGCGATGGTGCGGGAAACTTTCAGGATGCGGTCGTGGGCGCGGGCTGAGAGACCCTGGCGGTGCATAGCTTTTTCGAGCAGTGCTTCGCTGTCGGCGTCGAGAGCGCAGAATTTCCGTATCTGTGCGGGCGTCATAGCCGAGTTTGAAAAAACGGCGTTGCCGTTTGGAGTTCCACCTTTAGGTGGCGAGACTTTGAATCGCGAGAGTTGGGTTGCGCGTGCACGGATGACTCGATCACGAACCGTAGTTGACGATTCGCCCGGCTCCACATTTTTGCCGCGAAGCTCGTTGAATTTCACGGCCGGTACGTCGATGTGAATGTCGATGCGGTCCATTAGCGGGCCGGAAATTTTGCCGACGTAGCGTTGGATGATCGGCGGCGAGCACTTGCATTCGCGTGACGAACCGAAGTAACCGCACGGACACGGATTCATGCTTGCGACCAACGTGAAATTCGCCGGAAAAGTCAGCGACGACGCGGCTCGCGAAATGGTCACCTCTTTATCTTCCATCGGCTGGCGGAGAACCTCGAGGACGCTGCGGTCGAATTCGGGAAGTTCGTCGAGGAACAAAACGCCGAGATGCGCGAGCGAAACCTCGCCCGGTCGCGGCACCGAACCGCCGCCGATCAAACCGGCCTGCGAAACCGTGTGATGCGGCGATTTGAACGGACGCTCAACAACGAGACCTGACTTCCCCGTTAAACCGGCGACGGAATGTATCTTTGTGATCTCAAGCGCTTCTTCAAATTCAAGCGGCGGCAGGATCGTCGGCAAACGCTTTGCCAGCATCGTCTTACCCGAACCGGGCGGACCAATGAAAAGAATGTTATGACCGCCCGCGGACGCAACCTCGAGCGCTCGTTTAGCGGTAGCTTGTCCGCGAACCTCAGAGAAGTCGAGCTGATAATGCCCGTCACCGTTTTTCAATTCGGAAATATCAAGCTTGGTCGGCGGAACCCGCGTCGGCGTGCTTTCGATCAGGTCCTGCGTCAGCATCGCTGCCTCGCGCAGGTCGCGGACCGGATAGACATCCACGCCCTGAACAACCGCTGCCTCCTTTGCATTCTCTTCGGGAACAAGCAGATTCTTGATGCCGTTGGCTCGCGCCGTCAGCGCTATCGACAACGCACCGCGAACCGGACGAACGCGTCCGTCAAGCGACAACTCGCCGATGCTCATCGTCGCGTCGAGCGATTCGGCATTGCCCAGATCGCCGTTCGCACCCAAGATTCCCAACGCGATCGGCAGATCAAAACTCGCACCTTCTTTCTTTACGTCAGCCGGAGCGAGATTGATGGTTACTTTTTGAAACGGGAAAAAGAAGCTGCTGTTAGAGATCGCGGCGCGAATGCGTTCGCGCGATTCGCGCACGGCCGTGTCCGGCAAACCAACGACGATCACCAACGGCCCGTCGTTCTGGTTGGGCATCGGCTGCAGGTTGACCTCGATGTCCACAATCAGAGCGTCGATGCCGTAAACGGCCGCCGACTGCGTCAAAAAAAGCATAAGTATTCAGGAAAAACAGAGGAAGTGTAGCCCATAACGCCAATAAATGGAAAACCACGACGCAATCCGGGAGAAATTTCCTTTACCTTTCCCCCATTTCCCTATAAACTCTTTTTCAGTAGAAGCAACCGATTTTTGCAGGAGAGGCATCATAGGCACGAAGAAGTATCTGAAATCCGGAACTACTCTATTAGGAGTTTCTATGGACTCAACCTCGGCGATCATCAAACAGGATGCCGTATTTGGATTTGAGGACACTGCGGTCGAAGTCTCGGCTGCAGGTGTTCAAGCGGTTCGCGTTGCCGATGCTGTAGTTTCAGACGCAGCGACGGATATAGAGCTTTGCCGCCTGGCCACGGACGGCAGCCTTGCCGCTTTCGAGATAATCTACCAACGCTATCATCGCCGCACATACGCGCTTTGCCTTCGGATGACGAACAGTCAGACCGAGGCCGAGGATCTTACGCAGGAAGTTTTCATACAGCTTTTCCGCAAGGTCGGCAGTTTCCGCGGCGATTCGGCATTTTCGACCTGGCTGCATCGTTTGACGGTGAATCAGGTGCTGATGTATTTCCGCCGCCGAAGCGTCAAGAACGAAAAAGTCTCAGATGACGGCGAAATGCCGGAACAGACGGTAACCGGCTCGGCGAACCCTAACCGTATGCAGGTTGTTGATCGTATAGCGTTAAAGAACGCGGTCGCGATGCTGCCGAACGGATACAAAAGCGTATTCGTGCTGCATGATGTCGAAGGTTACGAACACGAAGAGGTCGCCAGACAGCTTGGGATCTCGATCGGCACGTCGAAATCGCAGCTTCACAAGGCGAGGCTAAAGCTGCGGGGTCTGCTGTTAAAGAAAGCAGGTTAACAATTTCTCATCAAAAGTGAACGCGAACACGTCAATGGCTTGTTCGTGTTTATTTTTGTCTAACGATAAGGCAACTTTTAATGGTTAGTCCTAATCTATTAGTATTGAAAACAGGGTTAATTTAGGGTATTTTGCAACATGTCGGCAAGTGCCGACAGAGTAGATATGAATTGCGGCGAGTGTCAGGAAAATTTAAGCAGGTTCATCGACGGCGATCTGGCGGGCGAACATTCTTCGGCCGTTGTTGACCACTTGTCGATCTGCGCCGAATGCACGCTGCTTCGCGACGACCTTGCCGAAATACTCGTCCGTTGCGCCGAACCGGAACACGGTGAAGCCGTTCCGCCTAACCCGGCCGCTCTCTGGCGACGAATTAACAACATCATTGAAAGTGAGTTGCCTACCGAGATCCCGGTTGAAAAAGCGCAAAAAGGATTTTTTGGACGTGCGTGGAACCTCACATTTTCACAGGCGGGTGTCGCAGTGCTGAGCATCGCTTTGATCAGCTCGCTGCTGACGGTTGTCGGCATTCGAAACTACTTCGCACCACCGGGTGAAGACCTTCCGGCACGGACAAGCGAACCGCCGACGCTGATGCAGCGCGTCTTCAGCAAAGTAGGCCTTGCCGAAACGCCGCAGCAGGTACGCGACCGCCGCGTCAAGGAACAGCAGGCAGCCATCGAATATTGGAATAAGCGAGTGCAGATGCGTCGTGCAAGCTGGGACCAGCGAATGAGTGCCGCGTTTGACCGCAATCTGCTTGAGATCAATCAGGCCGTAAATGAATATACGATGATCCTGCAGCACGATCCCGATGATACGCTTTCCGAAGAAATGCTCGATACGGCCCTTACCGAAAAGATGAATCTCCTCCGCCAGTTTTCCGAGCTATAATCAGTTTAATGTCCCTTCTCGCCAAAAATAGTTATGGCCGATGGCCAAGCAAAACTATACTTATGCTTTGCCTCGGCGTAGTTTTGTTCGTTGCTCCGTTTGCCGACAATGCTTACGGACAGAAGAAGTTTTCGCGGATTTTTCCTGCGAGTCAAAACGTCCGTCTTCAACTTTTGAATCGTTCCGGCACTGTTACTGTCGAAGGATGGAACCGTCCGCAGGTTTCTATCTCGGCCAGTCTCGAAGTTCCGGCGGCAAACATCAATCCGCAAGTCATCGAGGGCACGATCCTAATAAATCTCGTAAAAGAAAATCAGGGACGCGAAATAGGAAATGTTAATTTCACGATCCGCGTGCCCTACACATCGAGCGTCGATATCGAAACGCTGATCGGAAACCTGAGCGTTACAAACGTCCGCGGCGGCCTGGTCCGCGCACATATTTCCAGCGAAGGCGACATTACTTTGACGAACATCTCGGCATTTGCGGTTCAGGCACAGAACGGGATCGGCGATCTCTTTTTCGACGGCGAATTTCAGTCAGGCGGAAACTACCGGTTTACTTCGATCCGAGGAGCCATAAACATCCGAATCCCGTTTAATTCATCATTCAAGCTTGTAGCTACAGCTCCCTCAACACGCAACATCTCGCTTGGCCCATTCTCAACCAACGGCATGAATTTTTTCTCTGAAGGTCGCCGCGTCGTCGGCAAATTCGGCGATGGAAATTCTACTTTGACGGTCACCAATCAACGCGGAAGTATTTCATTTCTTCGCCGTTAGCCGCGTCTTAAAAAATCATTGCTGTTTAACACGGTCAGGCGTAGAATAGTGATGGCCTCACTTTCCCCGCTTCACTCACCAAACAAATGAAGATCATAAAAATCCTTACATCGATCGTTTTCGTATTCCTTGTTTCAGCATCCGCTTTCGCGCAGCAATCCACGATAAAAAGAACGACCTATAAATCCGACAGGCTCGACTTCGGTGTTGGCGGAACTCTTTCCGTTATCGGTGCGCCGAATGGTTCGATCCGGGTCGAAGGCTGGTCGAATCGGGAGATCGAGATCAAAGCGGAGATCACTGTCGAAGCTCAGACCGAAGCCGATCTTGAACGCATTTCCAAAGTAACCGGCTTCGTCCTTGACGAAAGTGCTGGCCGTGTCGGCATTGTTAGTGTTGGTTCGCACGATAAGAAATACCTTAAGACCGTTGACAAAAAATTCCCGAAATCGCTGCTCGGCCTTCCGTTTTCTGTTGACTACGTTATCAAGGTGCCAAGATATTGTGATCTCGAGATCGACGGCGGAACAGGTTCGCTCCATATAGCGGGCGTCGAAGGAACAATGAAAGTAAACTTTCTTGAATCGGCGGCAAAGATCGATCTTGTCGGCGGCGGTGTCCTTGCAACCATCGGAGTCGGAACGCTCGACCTAACGATTCCGACTCGAAGCTGGCGTGGACAATACGCGGACGTACAGGTTGCAAAGGGCGACCTGAATCTAAATCTCCCGACCGGCTTGAACGCAGATTTCGATGCCGTAATCCTTCGCACCGGAAAGATCCAAAATGGATTCAACGGTTTCGTTCCGAGGACACGAAAGACAGAATTTACCGACAAATCGATCGCCGGAAAATCCGGCTCCGGCACAATACCGCTAAAATTCACGGTCGGCGACGGGACAATGACAATTAAAGAGATCGGAAAGCCTTCTTAGGTTTTCCGTTTGGAGTTCCAGCTTTAGCTGGCTTACTATTCAAAGACTAGAGTCGTAGATGAACAACGGCCCTAGTCTTTTTATGTATTATTGGCGAGACGCAACCGATAAACAACGAGAAGAAATTCGCGAATATCGCCGACTTCACCGATTCCCCAAGCATTCGCCGCCCCATTTCGATGACAGTCATGAACGCAATTATTTACTCAACGGAACATGCTATGAGCACAAACCTGTGATCGGAGTATCGTACTCTCGAATGTCCGACTACGAATCGGAGCTACTTGAAACTGTTTCCAAGTTTACAACCGAAATTTGGGCTTGGTGTATCTTGCCGAATCATTTTCATGTGTTCTTGAAAACAGCAAGAATGAAGGAGCTTAGATCCACACTCGGTCAACTGCATGGTCGAACCTCATTTAAGTGGAACGGCGAGGACAATACGAGAGGTCGCAAAGTTTGGCATAACTGCTTCGAGCGAAAGATGCGTTCCGAACGACATTACTTTGCGACTTTGAATTACGTTCTGAATAATCCGGTTCATCACGGATATGTCCAGAAATGGGAAGACTGGCCTTGGTCAAATGCAAAGAATTATTTGGAAACGGTGGGTCGCGAAAAAGCGATCGAGGTCTGGAAAAAATATCCCGTACTTGATTATGGAAGTAAGTGGGATGTTGATTAAGATGTGTTTGGTGTTCCAACTTTTAGCGGGCCGTGCGTTCGACGGATACTTTGTTGTAACATGAAGCCGCCTAAAGGCGGAACTCCGAACGCCAGCTTAAGCTGGAACTCCAAACTTATGTCTATCAAATCCGATCTTTGGCTTCGGCGGATGGCCGAGGAACATCAGATGATAACGCCCTTTCTGGGCGAACTTGTGCGTGAAGTGAACGGCACGCGGATCATTTCCGCCGGTGCGTCGAGCTACGGCTACGATATGCGCCTTGCCGATGACGGCTTTAGAATCTTTTCGTCGGTTTACGGTGACGAGATCGACCCGAAACGGTTTGACGAAGGATCGTCACTGATCGAGCCGCCCGTTCGCGAAGCCGAAGACGGTGCGAAATATTACCTGCTTCCGCCGCATCATTACGGCCTTGGCGTAACGGTCGAGACCTTCAAAATGCCGCGAAATGTTACGGGTGTAGCTCTTGGAAAATCGACCTACGCGCGTGCCGGTCTGCTCGTAAACACGACGCCGCTCGAAGCTGGTTGGACCGGCCGGCTCGTCGTCGAGATTGCCAATCTCGCAAACCTGCCGCTGCGTGTTTATATAAACGAAGGTATCGGCCAGATACTCTTCTTCGAATCCGACGAAGACTGCGCCGTTTCCTACGACGACCGAGGCGGCAAATATCAGGGGCAGACCGGATTAACATTCGCGAAGGTCTAGCGAACCGTTTGGTTTGAGTATGAAGTTAGTTGGAATATTCGTGCTTTTGTCGGTCTTTGTCGGCTGTCTCTCAGGTCAGTCGGAAGACACACCGCGACGACCTCGAGTGAGCGGTCTTGGCCTGAAGATCGGCGTCCTGCCTCAAGGGCAAAATAATGCGATCACGGACGTTTCAGGCGTAACGGTCGGGCACACTACGATCATTCGCGGCGAAAGTATCCGAACCGGAGTTACGGCGATACTTCCCCACAGCGGAAATCTGTTTCGCGAAAAGGTTCCGGGGGCCGTAGTCGTCGGCAACGGATTTGGCAAGCTGATGGGTTCCACGCAGGTCAACGAGCTTGGCGAGATAGAAACGCCGATCCTACTTACTTCAACGCTCGCTGTTCCCAAGACCGCCGATTTCCTGATCGACTACATGCTCGCTTTGCCGGGCAATGAACAGGTCCGCTCTATCAATCCGCTTGTTGCGGAGACAAACGATGGCGGCCTCAACGATATTCGCGGACGGCATATTACACGCGACGATGTTTTCAACGCACTCAAAAGCGCGAAAGTCGGCGCGGTCGATGAAGGTTCGGTCGGTGCCGGAACCGGAACCGTAGCCTTCGGTTGGAAAGGCGGTATCGGAACCGCGTCGAGAAAACTTCCGACATCGCTTGGCGGATACACACTGGGCGTTTTGGTTCAGTCTAATTTTGGAGGCGTGCTGTCCGTCGATGGTGTTCCCGTTGGCGTTGAACTCGGTAATTACTACCTAAAGAATGCGTTTGGAGTTCCAGCTTTAGCTGGCTCTACCACCGCGGGTGAGCCAGCTAAAGCTGGAACTCCGAACGCAGCCGACGGATCTATAATTATCGTCATCGCGACCGACGCTCCGCTCGATCACCGTCAGCTAAAGCGTCTTGCCTTGCGGTCGATGGTTGGATTGGGCAAAACCGGTTCATCAATGACGAATGGCAGCGGCGATTACGCCATTGCATTCTCGACCGCGAACCGTATCAACGCATCGCAGAATCTCCGCGATATCAAAGTGCTGGGTAACGATGCGATGTCGCCGTTGTTTCAAGCCGTAATCGAAGCGACCGAAGAAGCGATCCTCAATTCCCTTTTCAAAGCGACGACTGTGACCGGAAATGGCATAACGATCGAGGCCCTGCCGCTCGACAAGGTGCGCGAGATAATGAAACGGTACGGAAAGAAATTGTTGTAGAAATGAAGGCCGTCTCGATTTAACGAGGCGGCCTTTCTGTCTGTTTAGACTTTAGCTAAACCGTTCCGTCATCCAGTCCGGTATCGTAACTCGGCGTACTCATATCCACGCTTGTATCAATGCCCGTATCGACGGATGCAAGCGACGCATCGTAGCCAACGCCGGCGTCATAGCTCCCACCAGCCGCAACAGCCGACGATGCATCGACATCGTATCCGGTAGAAAGCGGATCGGCAGCATCCGCGTAGGTATCGGCTGAGGCCTGATATTCGCCGGCATTCTCCAAACTGCTCTGCGCCGCATCAGCGTTGCCCGCTTCTGCATACCACTCCGCATTATCCGCAAAATACTCAGCGTTCTTTTCGTCGTAAACGGCATTGTCGAGATTGGAAACGTCCTGATCAGATTGGGCCGTGTGGTCCGAACCGCCGGCTTGGTAATCAGCGTCGCCCGTTGCGTAGGCCGCATTTTGCGCGTCCTCTTTGGCGGCCTCATAATCGCCTGCGGCTATATGCTCGGCCTGCTGTGCGCGATATTCTTCCGCCGTTTCCTGCTTGTACGCAGCATTCTCGAGATCGGTCGAATCAGAAGCTCCCAGCATACTCGAATCGCCAGCCGCATACGCGGCGTCTTCCGCAGTTTCGCGCGCATCGGCCGCTGCAGCATAGTCGCCCTCGGCAACGAACGCATCTGCGGCTTCCTGTGCCTCACGCGCCGCCTCTGCATTGGCGGCCTGTTCAGCGACGGCGGGGTCGTCCACTGTCGATGATGTCGAATCCGAAAATGCTGTATCGGAAGCGGCCGCATATCCGGGATCGACAACTCCTACGCCAGAATCCAAAGGCGTATCGGCGTAGCTTTCAGAAAACCCTTCGCTGCCGAGGTTGAACTCGACCGAGTTTGTTGAGATCTCCTCTTCGGTCGGCAATCCGGCATCGGCTTCTAACGTGAAATCTTCGACGGTTTCTGAAACCTCGAATTCTCCGTCGCCATTGGCATCTTCCATTACCGTGTCGAATTCGCCATCGCCGTCGGTGTCGGCTGCGGCAACATCGAGCAATCCATCGCCATCCGTATCAACGGCGACCAGATCGACCTCGCCGTCGCCGTCCATATCGGTTACCCCGGTATCGATCTTTCCGTCGCCGTCTGTGTCGCCGACTGCGGTATCGATCGTGCCGTCGCCGTCAGTATCCGAGGCGGCCATATCCAGTGAGCCATCACCATCGGTGTCGGCATAGACGGCGTCAACTTCAGACGTGCCGTCATCGAAAAGCGCATCGACAACATCTTCGACCAGCGTGCTGTCGCTCGGCTCGCTCGTGACTTCGTATGTGGCTTCGGTTCCATCGGAAGCGATTTCCGTTAGAGTTACTGGTTGTTCAGTCGCCATAGTTCAAATTCTCCTGTTTTTGATTTTGTCCGGCCGCTTTCGCTCCGGCCGGTTTTGGATTCTTCTTCAGATGCGTGACCTTTCCGCATTTTGCATCGGGACACTTCACGGGCAATTCCGTCTTACCGTTTAACGCGGACTTCGGAACCCGCATTGCGGTTCCGCAGCTTGAGCACTTTATGCGTAGCACGTCGTCATTTTGTTTTGCGGTTACAGGGGCTTTCGGTGGAGTGGATCGAGCGATCGTCGCGTGGATCTGTTTCAAATAATGCTTTAGCTCGGCACTTTGGGCGTATTGCGAAAGCAACTTTAAGCGCGGCCCGATGTACGGCGTTGAGGTCGTCGTCAGTTCCGAAAGTCTGAGCATGTCTCCGTCGTCCACATTTTGCTGTTCGAGCCAGGCCTCGATATTTAGCTGTTGATAAATGAACGACGATTTCAGCGACCACGAAAGCAGAACGCGCCGCGCGACATCTTCGCTTCCGACGGTCAACAATCCCGCTCGGTCGGCTGTGATCTCGGCCTGACGTGCCCACGCGAGCAGCGGCATTTCGATAGCTCCGCCGATCAAAGCGGTCGGACTCAAGATCGCATTAAAGATCCCGCCCGCCATAAAGCCTTTTGCCGGACCTTGTTCGCCCAAGAAAAATCGGATCACGGTTTTCCAAAGGGCGTGTCCGGCCTTGCAGTGGCCCATTTCGCGTGCGAGCAGATAAAGCATATCGACGCCCTGAAAATTCCCGGCAACAGCCGATCCGACAACAACGAACGAGTCGGTTTCGGTGCCGAACGTCAAGCAATCCCAGGGCCGTTCGCCCGAAAGATACACGTCGGGCATGTGCGTCATTCCCAAAATACGGGCGGCACGCACAGCCTGTCCATAAATGTGCGGCATCTGTTTCTCACCCAGCAGTACGCCGTTGAAAGTGACCTCGATCCATCGACGACCGACCTTGTCTGAAACCGCCTTTGCAGCGGCGTTCAGCGGACGCATCGATTTCAGAACGCTCATCGCCTTTGCGTCCGCGGCCCAGGCAAATGCTGCGTTGTCGATCTGGTAGCCCGGAACGAGCGGCCTCAGCCAACTGCATTCCGGACAAACAACCTTCTTTTCAGCCAGTCCTTGCCCGAAACCGCCGCATGTTTGGCAGCGAACCGGCGGAGGCGTAAATTGCTGGTTCTGCTGCTGCTGCTGATAATTTGGATGCGGCGGCGGTGGTGGAATGTGCTGCGGATGGGCCGGTTGTTGGGGAGCACGAACCACCGGAGCAAGCACTATTCCCATGCCGCAATAAATGCAGAACTTTGAGCCGTGTACAGGCTGTTCATGGCCGTTCGGACACACGGGCATTTTTTGATTTCCGTCAGCCATAGTGCTCAATAAGAATAGTAGTAACCGCCCGACATCGCTCCCATTGCCGAAAGCAAAACATACAGCACATACATCCCGGCGTGAATCAGCGTTGAGGCAATTCCGCCCCAAAGCCCGACCATTGCCATCCATTTACCATCCGCCGGCGAGCGTCCTGCCTTAATGGCGTCAAGCTCTAACCATCCGACGATCGCAGCCGGAATACCGGCGAACGGCCCGCAGCAAAACAACGCAACACCTGCCAGCACCAACGCAATGATCGCCTTTTGCCCTGCTCCGCCGGACTTTGCGGACTGCCTGCCAACGGGTTGTTGAAAGTGAGGTTGAGACGGCGGCATCGGCGACGCGCAGTTCAGGCAAAATGCCGCCTGCGGCGGATTCGCTTGATTGCATTTCGGACACTGTCTGGTCATATCGACACAAAACCGAGGAACGTCTTCGTAAAACGCAAATTCCCTCTAATCAACTAATGCGTAAATAGCAAGCAAATAGAGTCAAATGTATTGGAGTTCTTGCTAATATAACGCACGTTGCACTAATTTGGAAGAAAGCGAATCTCTAATGTGAATAATCGATGAAACAAATTGAGAATTACATCGGCGGTGAATTGATTGGTCCGAATTCTGGCGGGTATTTGGATAATTTCAATCCGGCTACGGGCGAGGTTTATTCGCTGATTCCGGATTCCGATGAACGCGATGTTGAGACCGCAGTTGAGGCGGCGAAAGTTGCTTTTCCGCCATGGTCGGCAACCTCTCCTGAAGAAAGATTTACGATCCTGATGCGGCTTGTCGCTCTGATCGAACGCGACCTGGAATCGCTGGCATTGGCGGAATCGATAGATCAAGGCAAGCCTATTTCGCTGGCTCGCGTGATGGACATTCCGCGAGCGGCAGCGAACTTTCGCTTTTACGCGACGGCGGCGATGCACACCGCGAACGAATCGCACGACAGCGTCGGCCTTTCTGCTATCAATTACACGCTACGCCAGCCGCTCGGCGTGGTCGGCTGCATCTCGCCGTGGAATCTACCGCTTTACCTTTTCACATGGAAGATCGCACCGGCGATCGCTGCCGGATGCACGGTCGTCGCCAAACCTTCCGAAGTAACGCCGATGACCGCCTACTTATTATCAAAACTTTGTATCGAGGCGGGTTTTCCCGCAGGCGTTTTGAACATCGTTCACGGCCTCGGCCCAAAAGTCGGTTCGGCGATAGTTGCTAACAAGGACATGAAAGCGATCTCATTCACCGGCGGCACAAAGACCGGCGAAGAGATCGCACGCACCGCCGCGCCTATGTTCAAGAAACTCTCGCTCGAACTCGGCGGCAAAAATCCGAACATCATCTTCGCCGACTGTAATTACGAAGAGGTGCTGGCAACCACGGTTCGCTCGTCCTTTTCAAACCAGGGCGAGATCTGCCTTTGCGGTTCGCGGATATTTGTCGAAAGGCCAATATACGAGAAATTCAAAAGAGACTTCGTCGAGCGCGTTTCCGCATTAAAGGTAGGCGATCCTTTAGAAGACGACACCGACGTCGGAGCTATCGTCTCGAAACAGCATTTTGACAAAATAATGTCGTATATCGACCTCGCAAAAGCCGAAGGCGGAACGATTCTCTGCGGCGGGTCAGAACCGGGAGCGATAGCGACTGGGCCGCGTTGTGCGAATGGATATTTCATTAAACCAACGATCATCGACGGCCTTGCGCACGACTGCCGCACCAATCAAGAAGAGATCTTTGGCCCGGTCGTGACGATAATGCCGTTCGACACCGAGGAAGAAGTGCTAGGCCATGCGAACAGCGTTCGATACGGTTTATCGGCGACGGTGTGGACGGAAAACCTTTCGCGTGCGCATCGTGTCTCCGCCGCCCTAGAATCGGGCATTGTCTGGGTAAATTGCTGGCTGCTCCGCGATCTCCGTACGCCGTTCGGCGGTGTGAAAGACAGCGGAATGGGACGCGAAGGCGGCTTCGAAGCCCTTAAGTTTTTTACTGAAGAGAAAAATGTTTGTATAAAGATTTAAGATATAATCCAAATAGGGTGATTGATATGTCTGTTGTGCTTGAATTGAATCCTGACGTTGAAGAGGCTTTAAAAAGGAAAGCGACTGCTCAAGGCTCCGCGTTAAATGAGTACGTTGCCGGTGTCCTGAAGAAGCATATTGATCTTGGGCCGACGCTTGATGAACTACTTGCTCCGGTAAGAAGGAACTTCGCCGATAGTGGAATGACGGAAAAGGAACTCGATGAACTGATCGAGCGTGAGCGGCAAGCAATTTGGGACGAAAAACATGGGGATCAAGGCAGAACATGAGGCGCGATCTGCCGATAGTGGTATTTGATACGAACATCTACATACAGGCCTTTTTAAATTCTTCGGGCGAATCAGGTCAATGCTTCAGCCTCGCCAGTTCCGGAAAAATAGAACTCTTTATCACCAAGCCTGTCCTTGAAGAAATAGTCAACGTCATAAATCGGCCCAGCGTTTTATCATTCTTGCCAGACGCAACAGGGGAACAAATTGAGATATTTGTTTCGAGTATTAGTGAGATGGCAAATGTGGTGGAAGTTCCATCAGGTATCTTCAATTTTTCTCGTGATCCTAAAGACGAAATTATCGTTGAGTTGGCTGTAGGAAGCGAAGCAGAATTTATCGTTACACGAGACAATGATCTGCTCGAACTCATGACCGGCATCGACTTGGTAAGCAAACAGTTCAGACAGCGGTTTCGAGGACTGAAAGTAGTCGAACCGAAACGATTCCTGCAAATTATTTCCAAGTCCGATCTGGCTCTTCGGTCTTAGCGGTGAGCGCGTAAATTGGGCGCCGATGCAGCACTGAGATGAGAAAAATACTCAAAATATTTCTGGCAATTTTCGCGGTGTTCGCGGGCTATCTGATCGGCGGTATCGTGGTGGATCGCTACATTCTCCCCGCATCAAAACCCGATCTGGCAAATTACTTTCGGCCCGGTGACAAGCTTTTGAGCAAGTACGAAGGTTTTGACCAAACCGTACTCGCGGTTAATGACGGCTGGCTGCACACTCGGTTGGAGGTTGCTCCGAACGCGGCGGGGCCGCCCGAACATTTTCACGAGGCGTTTGAGGAAATATTTACAGTAAAAACATGCACACTCGGCATCTTAGTCAACGGCGAAAAGCGGACGCTCAAGGCCGGCGAGACTATTTCGATCCCTCCGATGACGCGGCATAAGCCGTTCAACGAAACGAATGAAGTTGTCGTCGTCGAGCGAGAAGATCCGAAAACGCTGCCTGTGCAGTTCGGCTTTATTCTGTCGCAGCTATACGGTTTTATGGATCAGTATCCAGATGGCCCAAGCGTCCCGCAGATGCTGATGCAGCTTTCGGTTTACGGTTCAGACGCCGATTCATGGCTCGCCGACGGCCCACCGCTTTGGGTACAAAAAGCAATGCGAGTTTTGATGGCACCGACGGCGAGGCTGATTGGATATAAAAATTATTACCCGGAATACCGGCCAAGGGCGTAACCGTCTAGGACGGATCGCAGATATAGAAAGAGAGAATGTCGAATTTCATACCCGGGCTTCAATTAAGCCAAGCTTTCTATTTCGAGGCCGTGAAGCCGATCCTTGACGCAGACTTCCCTTCGCTTACTTGCGCGGCAGCTCTCACAGGTTCCGGCTCTGAGGTTCTCGGCTTTGACACCGAAATGTCGACGGACCATTGCTGGGGACCGCGCCTACTGCTGTTTCTCAATGACACGGATAGGGATCTGCATAGCGAAGCGATCGACAATGCCCTTCGGAAAAAACTGCCGCGGGAGTTTCGCTCCTTTCCGACAAGCTTCAGCCCTCCCGATCCAAATGACAACGGAACACGTCAGCTAGTTCGAACTGAACAAGGAGACGTCAACCACGGCGTCGAGATTCTAACCGTTTGCCGGTTTTTCGAGAGTTACCTTTCATTCGACATTAACCGTCCTATTGAGACGGCGGATTGGCTTACGTTCCCCGAACAGAAACTGCGAACACTTAAAAGCGGAGACGTTTTCCACGACGAGATCGGCTTACGAGAAACGCTCGTCCGGTTCGATTACTATCCGTCCGACGTATGGATGTATTTGCTGGCCTCCGGATGGAACCGAGTGAGCCAGGAAGAACACCTGATGGGCCGGGCTGGATCCGTCGGCGACGAGATCGGATCGGCCATAATCGGAGCTCGGCTGGTTCGCGACCTGATGCGGCTTTGTTTTCTGATGGAAAAGGAATACGCACCGTATCCGAAATGGTTCGGCACTGCTTTTTCAAAATTGAACTGCTCGAAAGAGCTTTCACCTATTTTTGCCGAAGTACTCGCGGCCAGAAGTTGGCAGGATCGGGAACAACACCTCGTTGCGGCCTATCAACTTGTCGCAGAGATGCATGACCGCCTCAAGATCACTGAACCGATATCCGCAGATGTTGGCGATTTTTTCGGACGGCCGTTTCAAGTCATCCATCTGCATGGCAAATTTGCCGATGCCATTTCCGAACGAATTAGCGATCCGTCGTTGAAACACCTTGCCAAAAAAAGACTGATCGGCGGCATCGACCAAATCAGCGACAACACTGATATATTATCCGAAACGGAATACCGAGAGGTTTTGCGGCAATTATATGAAGAGAATTGACATCTAATCCGCTGGAAATATTATGAAACTCATTTATTCATTCTTACTTTTGGCCGTTCTTGCTTCGGTCGGCTTCGCTCAGCAGAAGGCACCGTCGGAATCGGCGATGGACCGCTTTCTTCGATACGTCAAGATCGACACGCAGTCGGCTGAGGATGCAGGCAAGTGGCCGAGCACGGAAAAGCAGCTAGTGCTTGCACGCCTGCTTGAAATTGAACTGAAGGCTCTAGGTGCGCAGAAAGTGCGGATCAGTGACGAAGGGATCGTTTACGGATTGGTTCCGGGAAATCTGGCGGACAACAACGCCGTGCCGACGATCGGCTTTATCGCTCACATGGACACATCGCCTGCCGTAAGCGGAGCCAACGTCAACCCGATCACTCACAAGAACTATCAGGGCGGTGACATCACCTTGCCGAACGACAAGACACAGGTGATAACGGTCGCGCAAAATCCCGATCTTAAGAATCTGATCGGCGACGACATCATCACTGCGGACGGGACGACGCTGCTTGGCTCGGATGATAAATCCGGCATTGCCGAATTGATGACGATGATCGACACTCTGAAACAAAATCCGTCGATCAGGCACGGCAATATTGCTATCGCTTTTACGCCGGACGAAGAGGTCGGCGGGCCGATGGACCAGTTTGACATCAAAGGCTGGGGTGCAAAGTTTGCTTATACAGTCGATGGCGAGCAGCTTGGCGACATTTCAAATGAGACTTGGTCGGCGCGCACGGCGACGGTGATTTTCCGGGGACGTTCGACGCATCCCGGCACGGCGAAAGGGATAATGATCAATTCGTCCTTTGCCGCAGGAGATTTCCTTTCGCGATTTCCCGAGATGATCCCGAACCGTCCCGAAACTACCGAGGGCCGTGAAGGGTTCATTCATCCGTATTCGACGGCGATGTCCGAGGAAACTTCGACGGTGAAAATCCTTCTTCGCAACTTCGACATAAACGGCCTCTCGGCTCAGGAAGAAGCCGTAAAGAGGGTCATCGCCGAAACGCAAAAGAAGTATCCGAATGTGAAGATCGAATACGGCAGCGAGCTTGGCTATCTTAATATGAAGGAAGTGTTGAAGGACTATCCGCAGCTTACGGACTATGCGATCGAGGCTGCGAAACGAGCCGGCATAGAAGCGAAGATACGTCCGATTCGCGGCGGTACAGACGGTTCGAGGCTGACGGCACGCGGTCTGCCGACGCCAAATCTTTTCACGGGCGGCCATAACTTCCACGGAAAACTGGAATTCAATTCACGAAAAGGATTGGAGAAATCGACCGAGACGCTCGTGTATCTGGTTCAGATCTGGGCTGAGAGATCGAAATAGATATGAAAAGAATATTTTCGCTTGTTTTCGTTGCGATCGTTGCGACGGTAACGGTATTCGGACAAACCGCAGGCGGCGGAAAGGCTCCGTCGGCACGCTTTCCGGGCGCTTCCGAATCTGACTTTGTTAAGCTTCGAACCGCAAAACTGTCCACGCCTTTGCCGCTCCCAACATGGGTTCCGGTCGGTTTCAAGATCGAAAAGATAACTATGAAGCTCGGCACAAAGATCCCGATACAAGATCGCGTACTCGTAATCGTCTATTCGCGAAAACTCTCGAGCGGAAAAATGCAGCGATTCGCATTCGAGGCGGGCTTCGACGGGCTCGGTGGGTTGCCGTACGATCTGACAAAGGTCGTCTCATCAGCAGTCGGCAAGATCGATCTGATGTATCAACCGCTTGACATCGATGACAGCGGAAAAAAACTTTTAGACTTCGCTATGACAGAATGGTTCAAAGTTGGCAGAACAGATTTTCATTACGACGGAATGTACGGCCATGAAGAAGGAGATACCTCGATGGCAATGATCTCAATGTCAGACACGGAAAAGATACTGCGTTCACTACAGCGTTTCTAATTAGCCCCTGAAAAGATCAGGAAACTGCTTTTTCAGAGCCTCGACCTTTGGCACATCGTGAGCAACGATGTACTCGTGGTCGGGGTTCTTTTTCATAAAGTCCTGATGATAATCTTCGGCGGGATAAAACACGTTGAGCGGCACGACCCGGGTGACGATCTTCTTTTTAAAAACTTTTGACGAAGTAAGCGAGGCGATGAACGCGGTTGACGCCTTTTGCTGCTCGGCGCTCGAAAAGAATATCGCCGACCGGTATTGCGGCCCAACGTCAGGCCCTTGGCGGTTTAGTTCGGTCGGGTCGTGAGCCACCGTGAAGAAAACCTTCAGAAGCTGTTCGTATGAAACGACCGCCGGGTCCAATTTGATCTCGACGGCTTCCGCGTGCTTCGTTCTGCCGTAGCTAACGTCATCATAATTAGCGGTGGATTTAGTTCCGCCGGTATAGCCCGAACGCACATCGCTCACACCTCTGACGTGTTCGAACACTGCTTCGATACCCCAAAAACATCCGCCAGCAAACACTACCGTCTGGTCCGCCGCAACCACATACCGGTTCGAACATCCGATCAAAAATACAACCGTTAATGTTACGCAAAGCAATCTGTTCATAACTTTATAATACGCCCAACTTACATTTTATTTGCTTTTTACCTAAAATTGTTTGTGACTCAAGAGATGAAAGACACTATAAATTCCTCAAAAGCTCCAGAACCGGTAGGACTGTATCCGCACGCTAGACGCGTTGGGAATCTGCTTTTCCTTTCTGGAGTTGGCCCGCGTGAACGGGGAACAAAGACGATTCCCGGCGTCGAACTGAACAATGCAGGCGAGGTCGTTTCATACGACATCGAAACACAATGCCGGTCGGTATTTCAAAATGTAAGAACCATCGTTGAAGGAGCCGGCTCGTCTTGGGACAAGATCGTGGATGTGACCGTCTTTTTGACCAATATGAAAGACGACTTCGCGGCGTACAATAAAGTTTACGCGGAATATTTTGCGGACAATCAGCCGTGCCGCACAACGGTCGAGGTCGGTGCATTGCCGACGCCAATAGCGATCGAGCTTAAGGTAATCGCGACTGTCGATTGACGAACAACCTTTGCTTTCTTTGCTCATTTGCGTGAAAACAAGTTCTCGCAAAGACGCAAAGATCGCCAAGAAGAGAAGATTAAGGTCTAGAGTAAGGAGAAAACAATGCAGCCAGCAGAAACAATAGGTATTGCCACCAAGGGCTACGCAACACACGACGCTAACGCCAAATTTGGCCCGTTCGAATTCACACGCCGAGCGGTCGGCGCCAACGACATTCTGATCGACATTGAATACGCAGGCATTTGCCACTCAGATATTCACACTGCAAAAAACGAGTGGGAGGCTATGATGCCCGCAACGTATCCGTTGGTGCCGGGCCACGAAATAGTCGGCCGCGTTTCGCAGATAGGCGATGCGGTAAGCAAGTTCAAAGTCGGTGATGTCGCCGGTATTGGATGTTTCATCGATTCGTGCCGCGAATGTCCGCCGTGCAAGGACGGCCTTGAACAGTTTTGCTACAAGGGAGCCGCGTTTACCTACGGCGGAACCTATATGGACCGCGTTACGCCTACATTCGGCGGTTACTCGAATAAATACGTCATCGACGAAAATTACGCGCTAAGGGTTACTTCCGAAGGCGATCTCGCCGGAGTTGCTCCGCTAATGTGTGCTGGCATTACTACATATTCGCCGCTGCGTCGTTTCGGTGTCGGTCCGGGGCAGAATGTCGGTATCGTCGGACTGGGCGGTCTCGGCCACATGGGCGTAAAACTCGCGGTCGCTATGGGAGCGAACGTCACGGTATTCAGCACGTCGCCCGGAAAAGAGGCCGACGCCAAAGCTCTCGGTGCCCATAATTTTGTGGTGACGCATGACCCCGCAAACCTGGCTCCGCTGGCCGGAACCTTTAACTTTATCCTCGACACGGTCTCTGCCGATCATGATGTAAATATGTACATCAATTTGCTCGGCATAAAGGGCACAATGGTGGTCGTCGGCGTTCCGCCAAGCCCGAACGTCATTCACTCCTTCGGTTTGATATTTGGAAATAAGACACTGGCCGGTTCGCTCATTGGCGGTATTCGCGAAACACAGGAAATGCTGGATTTCTGTGCAGAACACAACGTCAAGTCGGACGTCGAGGTGATCAAACCGGACTACATCGAAACGGCATACGACCGTACGATCAAGTCCGATGTGAGATACAGGTTTGTGATCGACATGCAGTCCTAAAATTGCAATGTCTAAAGGTGAAAAAGTGAAAAAGTAAAGCCAGGCCATCGCAGTTTACGTTTTACCTTTTTCACTTTTTCACCTTTTCACTCTTTCACTTTTATGCGTTACATAGCACTCCTCCGCGGCATTAACGTCGGCGGGAATACGATGATAAAAATGGAAGAGCTTCGACGCACGTTCGAGGCTCTCCAATTTGAAAATGTCGTCAGTTACATAAACAGCGGCAACCTCGCCTTCGATGTCAGTAGCCCGCATGTAGGTAAGGACTCATCTCCGAACGAAGCCAAGTTAATAGCCAAGATCGAATCTGCCGTCCAAAACGACTTCGGGAAATCGATCCCGGTAATGATCCGCGATCAACCAGACATCGCTCGAATCCTAAAAAACAACCCCTTCGATGGCAAATTCGAAAGCCACAAGGAAATGCACGTTCTCTTTATGAAGGACGAAATGCCGAAAGTTAAACAAAACCAACTTCTCGACCAGCAAACCGACAACGAACGCTTCGCCGTCAAAGGCCGCGAGATCTATTGCAACTTGAAACTAGGCGTCGCGGATAGTCTCCTGGGTAAGGGCTTTATCGATAAGAAATTGAAGACACCGATAACCGGCCGCAACTGGCAAACAGTTCAGAAGCTCGCCGAGCTATAGACATTGATAGTGTGTATATATAGTGGGTACTATTCAATTATGGTCAAATCAGAACATAAGTGGATAAATACCCCGCTACCTGAATCAACAGTGGCAATGTCGGAGATGGTTGCTGCGGAAGGAGCTTAAAGAGGGAGCCATCGCCCGTGCTGAACGTAGCTTTGAAATGACGGAAAAAACTTGGAAGCGTAGATGTGTTTACTCTGAAACGAGGCAATATGGCATTGAAGATCCGTCGGACTTGATTGAGGAAAGCAATGCTGATTCGCAGGCCCTTTAATTTCAAACAATGGATCGATGAGCATCGGCATTTGCTGAAGCCGCCGGTCGGGAACCAGTGCGTTTACGATGACGACGATTTCATCGTGATGGTGGTCGGCGGGCCGAATTCGCGTAAGGATTACCATTGGGACGAGGGTGAAGAGCTTTTCTACCAACTCGAAGGCGATATAAAGGTGCAGATCCAGGAAGACGGCAAAGCAGTCGAGGTCCCGATCCGCGAAGGCGAGATGTTCCTTCTTCCGCCGCGAATTCCGCACAATCCGATCCGCGGTGCGAACACCGTCGGCCTCGTCATTGAACGCAAACGTCGGATAGGCGAACTCGACGGCCTTCTTTGGTTCTGTGAGAACTGCAATGCCAGGCTTTTCGAAGAATATTTCCAACTCGAAGATATAACCACGCAGTTTCAGGGCGTGTTTAAGAAATTCTACGGTTCGCTTGAACTACGAACGTGTAAGGAATGCAGAACCGTAATGGAACCGCCGCCCGTTGCTTCCTAAAAAACAGTTTGTAAAGTTTTGCAAACATCGCCGCCGACGTCTGACTTTGTTTGAATTCCGGTCAAAAGTGTCCTACATTTGGTTTGATTTCTAACCAGACCACAACTTAATTTTCGAGGAAACGCCCAATGATGAGGAAACTCTCCGTGTATCTCTCCGTTTCGACGCTCCTTGGTCTAGCAACTGCCGTCGGAATATTTGCTCAGCCACGGCGCACGCCGACGCCGACTCCAACGCCGGCAGCTGCAAGCACACCGCGTCCGGCTGCTCCGACCTTCGAATCTGCGACCTCGTCGCTTCGCTTTCGCGAGATCGGCCCTGCGACGATGGGCGGACGCGTAAACGACATCGAGGTGCCGATTCAGGATTCGCGCGTGATATACGCCGCGATGGCTGCCGGCGGAATTCTTAAATCCGTCAATGGCGGGACCACCTGGGAAACGCTTTTCGACAAAGAAGCGGTATCGACTGTTGGCGACGTTGCGGTTGCACCGTCCAACCCGCAGATCGTGTGGGCGGGTTCCGGCGAATCAAACAACCGCCAGAGTTCCTCGTGGGGAAATGGTGTCTATAAATCGATGGATGCCGGAAAGACGTGGAAAAATATGGGACTTGCCGAAACGCACCATATTGCACGCGTCGTCATTCACCCGACAAACCCTGACATAGTTTGGGTGGCCGCGACTGGAAAGCTTTGGTCGGCAAATTCGGAACGCGGAGTTTACAAAACGACGGACGGCGGAAAAACATGGGCGCACGTTCTGAAAGTAAATGAAGATACGGGAGCGACGGAATTGGTGGTCGATACCGAGAGTCCTTCCGTGCTGTATGCTGCGATGTACCAGCGAAGAAGGGCGGTGTTTGGTTTCAACGGCAGCGGCCAGCACAGTGCTCTATACAAGAGCATTGACGGCGGCGAAACGTGGGCAATGATCACACGCGGAATGCCGTATAGCACCGAAAATGCCCCGACGCCCCGCCCGGAAAATCTTCTCGAAACTGGTCGAATTTCGATCGCTATCTATCCAAAGAATACGGACGTTGTCTATGCAACCATAGAACACGCAACCGGGGGCGTTTACCGTTCGACGGACAAAGGCGAAACGTGGACCAAAATGGCCGAGATCGCTGCCGTCCCGCGTCCGATGTATTTCTCGAAACTAAAGGTCGATCCGAACAACGATCAGCGGTTGTGGCTCGCAGGCGTTGCGTTACAGTACTCGGAGGACGGCGGCCGTACTTGGACGGGCAACTTTTCGAGGGCACCACATGCCGATACGCATGGCATCTGGATCAACCCAAACGACTCGAATCATGTAATTCAGGGGAACGACGGCGGCATTAACATTAGCTATGATCGCGGGCGTACATGGGATTACTCGAATACCGTCCCGCTCGGCACGTTCTACGAAGTAGGAGTCGACAACAGTCTTCCTTACAAAGTTTGCGGCGGGCTGCAGGACAACAACACCTGGTGCGGGCCGAGCATGACGACCAATACGCAAGGCATCAGCAATAGCGACTGGTACACGATCGGCGGCGGCGATGGTTTTTTTGCACAGCCCGACCCGAACGATCCCGATATCGTTTACGGCGAATCGCAGGATGGAAACCTGTTTCGCCGCAACGTCAAATCTGGCGAAAGCAAGCAGATCCGCCCGCGTGAAGAAGAGGGCGAAAAGCGTTACCGATTCCAATGGAACTCGCCGATCCTGATCTCCTCTTATGATTCGAATACCATCTATTACGGCGGAAATTTCCTCTTTAAATCAACCGACCGGGGCGACAACTGGATCAAGATCGGGAACATCGATCTCACGACAAATGTCGATCGAAACACTTTGCCGATCATGGGAAAGGTGCCAGATCGATTTACGCGTTCGCGACACGACGGTGTTCAGCAATATCCGTCGATCACTACTGTTTCGGAATCACCGATCAACAGGAATGTTGTCTGGGCCGGAACCGATGATGGCAATCTACAGATCACACGCGACGGCCAAACATGGAAGAACGTAGTAGATAAAGTTCCGGGCGTGCCTAAAGGAACTTATGTCAGCCGCGTTGTCGCATCGCGTGCCGGTGAAGGATCAGCATTTGTGACCTTTGACGGACATCGAATGGGCGACTTCAAGGTTTACGTCTTCGCGACCAGCGATTTTGGCGAAACGTGGCGTTCAATCGCGTCGAACCTGCCGCAGAATAACGGCATAGTCAGCGTTATCCGCGAACACCACCGAAACTCGAACCTGCTATTCGTCGGAACGGAATACGGTATGTTCATTTCGTACGACCGCGGCGGTAAATGGACCAGGTTCCATATGAATCTGCCGACCGTTCCGGTTGATGACATCCTGATCCATCCTCGCGAGAATGACCTGATCCTGGCTACGCATGGCCGCTCGATCTGGATAATGGACGACATCACCGCCCTTGAGCAGATGAACGATTCGGTGCTGGGCAGCGATGTTCATCTGTTCGACCCGAGACGTTCGGTAATGTGGCGAACGTGGAACAACAAACCGCTTACGTCCGACAAAATGTTCTATGGTCAAAATCCACCGAACGGGGCGATGATCAACTTTTATTTGAAGGAACCTCTTGCCGACCGGCAGGCCGTCACAATTACTATTCAAGACGCTAGCGGCCAAACTATGCGGACACAGAATTGCACGCGGCCACAGCCGGCACCGACGCCGGGTGCCGGTGGTCCAGGTGGTGGCGGCCCCGGAGGCGGTGGCGGCCAGTTCGGCGGCGGCGGTGGCGGCGGGCAGCAATGCACGGCGAACAAGGGTCTAAATCGATGGGTTTGGGATATGCGCCAGCGTCCGGCAGGTGCAGGTCCGGCCGCAGGCGGTCCCGGCGGCGGCGGTGGTGGTGGCGGCTTTGGCGGCGGCGGAATTGCCAACCTTGGTTTCCGCGTCGATCCCGGCGTCTATACCGTTAAGATCAAGCTTGGCGACAAGGAAATGTCGAAGTCGTTCCAGGTCATTGATGATCCACGGATCGTTTTCTCTGCCGAGGATCGTGCAAAAAAGAAAGCTGCCCTAACCAAGTTTCTTCCGGTCGTTACGCGGGCAACGCAGGCTCAGCAGCAGATCGTCGCGCTCAGAACAAACGTCAACAACGCGCTTGAGTCATGGAAAAGGCCGGGATCGGGTATTCCGCAGAACATACGAACCGCGGGTGAAGAGTTGTTGAAGAAGATCGATAAGGCGTACGAGAATTGGGGAACGCCTCCTTCGCTCGTAAGCACCATCAGTCAGGCGGGACCGCCGCTTGTCGAACTTCCGCAACCGCTGAATCAACGGGCGAACCAGGTTCTTGGTGCGATCGAGAATACTTCCGCTGCTCCAACGACGTGGGAACTCGCACAGATCGAGATCTTGCTAACGAGGATCCCGACTGCGGCAGACGAGGTTCGACAGCTTGTTACCGTGGATCTGGCAGCCCTGAACAACATGATTCTCGAGGCCAGGATCCCAGCGATCCAACCTCCTCCAGGAGCAGCCGCGCCCGGTGGTCAGCGTCCTCCAGGTGAGGAAAACGATCAGTAGCTATTGCCGGTGATAACGATCAATGTGGCATTGAGTTATAATTACTCAGTGCACTTTTTCTTTTAGGCTAGCGTATGCAGCTATGGCTAATTTAATTTCCGAACTCGCTAGAGTGACAGAACTGCTGCACGCAAACGGGATAGAATATGCGGTTTGCGGCGGCCTTTCGATGGCCATCCACGGATTTGCACGTGCTACGATGGACATTGACATTCTTATTAGACCTGAATCACTTGAAAAATCGTACGAGATCGCGGGCGAACTTGGATTTGATATACGCGGACTCGACATGTCGTTCAAAGAAGGTGCTGTTGAAATTCGACGTGTCTCAAAAATTCTTGGTGAAGATGTACTGCCTTTGGATTTGTTGCTTGTAACTCCTCAAGTCGAAGACGTTTGGGAATCGCGTCAGACAGTCGCGTTTCAAGGCGGCGTTTTAAGCGTCGTTTCCCGCGACGGGTTGATCAAGATGAAAACCTTAGCAGGCAGGCCGCAGGACCTTGCAGACATTCATCGGATTGAGAATGAAGAAGATTGACATGTCAGAAAAAGCGATTCTTATGAGGCTGCGGCAGGTCGATCAGCTACGCGATCTTTGCCTTTCACTGATCAAAGCCAAGCCCATTTCGCCCGAACAAGCATCAGAACTTCGAAAACAAATGCGCGAAAGGGACGAAGGCGGCAAAAACATTTCTCGTTAACTCGCGGCTTACAATGCTCAAGATCGACGTCCACACACACATCCTTCCTAAAGACATTCCAACCTGGAAAGATAAATTCGGCTACGGCGGGTTTATCACGCTAGACCACTATCAACCGTGTTCGGCGCATATGATGCGTGACGACGGGAAGCAGTTTCGCGACATCGAAGAAAATTGTTGGGCACCCAAAAAACGCATTGAGGAAATGGATGCTGACGGCATCGACGTTCAGGTGCTCTCGACCGTGCCGGTGATGTTCAGCTATTGGGCAAAACCGGATGATGGCGCGGAGATCGCTCGAGTCTTGAACGATCACATTGCGGGTATCGTGAATGAGTTTCCAATGCGGTTTGTCGGGCTCGGAACAGTTCCGCTGCAGGATACGCCCCTCGCGATTGCCGAGCTGGAACGATGTAAGGAAATCGGCCTCGCAGGCGTGCAGATCGGCACGAACGTCAATCAGCAAAACTTGGGCGAACCACAGTTTTTTGACTTCTTTCAGGCGTGCGACGAAATCGGTATGGCCATATTCGTACATCCGTGGGACATGATGGGCGAAGCCGATATGCAGAAATATTGGCTGCCGTGGCTTGTCGGAATGCCCGCTGAAGTGTCGCGTGCGATCTGCTCATTGATCTTTTCCGGCACGCTCGAAAAATGTCCGGGCCTTCGAATTTGTTTCGCTCACGGCGGCGGTTCGTTTCCTGCAACCATCGGCCGTATCGATCATGGATTCAAAGTCCGCCCCGATCTTTGTGCAATGGATAATCCGCACAGCCCGCGTAAATACCTCAGCCGAATGTATTTCGATTCGCTCGTCCACGAACCCGCAAAACTTGATTACCTGATAAAACTCGTCGGTGCGGATCAAGTAATGCTCGGCAGCGATTACCCGTTCCCTCTCGGCGAATTAGAACCGGGCAAGCTGATCGAATCGATGCCTTACGACGAGATCGTGATCGAAATGCTTTTTAACGGAGCAGCTTTAAATTGGCTGGGTGTTGAAAGCGACAAATTTGATTATTGAGCACGAAAATGGGCAAGCTGAAACCGCTCGCCCATTTTACACTTTACCCAACAGGTCGTTTACAACTGCGGAGTTCCGGATACCGGCACCGAGGCCCGCTCAATGCTTGCGGAGCGTTTGTCAGAAAACGATGTGTAGAACCCGTAACCTACGTCAGGCGTTCTGATCTTTTCCAGATACCGATGTCCGTCAACAACGACGAAGAGCATATCCGAACCTTTAAGTTTTGTACTTGCGTTACGCAGGGCGATCGTGCTGAAAATCGCTTTTTTGGATTCGTCTCTCATTAAAACGCTGTAAACCCCGGAATTATTACGCACAAGTGTTAGTTGATACTTGCCTGCCTTGAATGTCTTTTTACCTATCGAAAAATCGAATGGTATATTGGCATCCACCTGCGTTCCGTAAGATTGTGCCGAGGTGGTAGAAATCGCGAAAAGCGAAATGAAAGAAAAAACGATAAAATTGCTGATGATCTTTTTCATGAAAACCTCCAAGACTGGTTTTAGGAATAAATTGTTTGCAGAGCCCATAGCCCTCTTACTTCGTTGCGTCGATGTGCCCGAAATGTATTAGACTCTTCTCGGCAGCATGCGTCGCTATGAGAAAGACGCCGCCGACCATCAATTTGTTCTACCCGGTTTGCAGATTCGGAAGATATTTATGAGTTCGTCACAGGTTGAAAACGCCTTATCCCAAAGCTTTGCGGAAGCCGCTGATTCTGCTGATGAATTACGCGAATTTCGGGATCGATTCCATATCCCCTTTGTATCCAATAGTTTGGAGACAATCTATTTTACTGGGAATTCACTCGGGCTTCAGCCGAAAACGGCACGGGCTTACATCGATCAGGAAATCGATGACTGGGCGAGACTCGCCGTCGAAGGCCACATGCATGCAAAGAATCCGTGGCTTCCCTATCACGAATTCGTCACCGAACCAATGGCGCGCGTCGTCGGAGCAAAACCAATCGAAGCCGTCGTGATGAATTCGCTCACGGTAAATCTGCATCTGCTGATGGTCTCGTTCTATCGCCCGACAAACGAGCGCTACAAGATCGTTATCGAGAAAGGTGCGTTTCCATCGGATCAATACGCAGTCGAATCGCAACTGAAGTTTCATGCTCTGAGTTCCAACTTTAGTTGGCCAGACGAAGAGCCAACTAAAGCTGGAACTCCAAACTTGATCGAACTCGCTCCTCGCGAAGGCGAAGCGACACTTCGCACCGAAGACATCCTCGAAACTATCGAACGTGAAGGTGACAGCGTTGCGTTGGTCTTGCTCGGAGGCGTCAACTACTACACCGGTCAGGCTTTCGATATGAAAGCGATCACTGAGGCCGGACATAAGCAAGGATGCGTCGTCGGGTTCGATTGCGCACATGCCGCCGGAAACCTTGAGCTTAAACTTCACGATTGGAGTGTCGATTTTGCGGCGTGGTGTTCGTATAAATATCTCAATGCCGGGCCGGGCGGCATCGCCGGAATTTTCGTTCACGAACGTCACGCCACGTCGTTCGACCTGCCGCGTTTTGCCGGTTGGTGGGGACACGACAAGGCAACGCGCTTTCAGATGGGCCCCGAATTCAAACCGCTCGCCGGTGCCGAGGGCTGGCAGATATCGAATCCGCCCATCTTTCAGCTTGCTGCACTGCGTGCCTCGCTTGAAATATTCGACGAAGCCACGATGCATGCACTTAGGGCGAAGTCGGAAAAGCTGACCACATATCTTGAAACTTTGCTGAAACAGATCAATGACGAACGCATTTCGATCATTACGCCGAACGATCCGGCACAGCGCGGCTGTCAGCTTTCGATGCGCGTAAAAAATGCCGACAGGAGCTTATTCAACGCGATAACGGAACGAGGCGTCTTCGCCGATTGGCGCGAACCCGACGTAATACGCATCGCACCGGCGCCACTATATAATTCATTTACTGATGTATTTCGTTTCGCCGAGATTCTCAAAGAATGCTTGAAATCTTAAACGCAGAGAGCACGAAGGTCGTAGAGGTAGTTTTTCTCGGCGAACTCTGCGATCTCTGCGATCTCTGCGTTAAAACTTTCTCTGATGACTAAAGTTGCAATAATCGGCGCAGGACTTGCAGGTTCGCTGCTCGCGATCTGTCTGGCAAAACGCGGGATCAAGGTCGATGTTTTCGAGGCCCGTGGCGATATGCGCCTTGAAGAGGTCGCTGCCGGTCGTTCGATAAATCTTGCACTGTCGGATCGCGGGATCGCAGCTTTGCGCGAGGTTGGAATGGACGAATATATGCTCACGCAGGCTGTGCCGATGTATGGGCGGATGATCCATTCCGTATCGGGCGAGACAAAACTGCTCCCATATTCGGGCCGCAAGGGCGAATACATAAACTCTGTCTCTCGTGCCGGTTTGAACATAGCGCTGATCAACGAAGCCGAGAAATACGACGGCGTTCAATTTGCGTTTAACGAACGCTGTGTCGATTTTGAAACCAAAAGCGGGGAAGCTGTTTTCGCCAGCGGAAGAACCTTTCGGGCGGACACGGTTATTGCGACCGACGGTGCGGGGTCGGCAATTAGACAGGCAATGGAAAAGCAACTCCCCGCTTTCGAATCGTTGTCGGTTTTTCTTGAGCACGGCTATAAAGAACTACACATCCCGAAACGGAACGCGGACACGCTTGTCCGCAACGATCGCGAAGGGTTCGCGATTGAACCTAACGCACTCCACATTTGGCCGCGACATCAATTTATGATGATCGCCCTGCCGAACTTCGACGGAAGTTTTACTTGTACACTTTTTCTCGCCCACAAAAGCTCCACTCCTTACAAAGGAGGAATGGATGCCGTTTCGGCAGACGAGGTAGTTCTCTCTTCGTCATTCGACCAACTCACTACCAAAGACGCCGTGCTCGAATTCTTTAATCGTGAATTCCCGGATGCAGTTCCGCGGATGCCGACACTCGTCGAAGATTTCTTTGACAATCCGACGGGCGATCTGGGCACAGTAAAGTGCTGGCCGTGGAATGTCAAAGGCCGCGTCCTGCTGCTCGGCGACTCGGCCCACGCGATGGTCCCGTTCTACGGCCAGGGAATGAACTGTGCGTTTGAGGATGTTCGCCTACTCAATTCACTCCTGTCAGTACCGTCTGCGGTAGCGGGCGGCTTGTCCCCAAACGATGACAACATCAATTGGGAGTCGGTCTATGAAAAATATGGAGCGCTTAGGAAACCGAACACTGACGCCATTCAAGACATGGCCGAAGAGAATTTCTACGAAATGCGCGACGCGACCGCCAACCCGGTTTTCCAACGCAAACGCGAACTCGAAACGCTTCTTGAACAAACCTATCCCGACTATTTTTCAAAATACTCAATGGTCACCTTCCGCGAAGACCTGCCCTATTCCGTCGCGAAAGAGAAAGGCAATGAACAGGATAGATTGTTGATGGATATCTGCTCGCGAATAGGGAGCGTCTCCGAACTACAGTTGGACGCTGTTCGTGAACAGTTGATCTCTATCGAGAACATCGATAACGAAATCCGGCAGTGGCAGACTGCGAGCGACGAAGACCTTCAAAACCTTGAACGCGGATTGTAGAAGCCGCAGTAGGTCAATATGTGGGTAAGTTCGTTGTTTAGATGAATATGAAAACCCTGGTTCAAATCGGAGACCGAGAATTGAACATCGACCTTTCGCGACCGATCGACATCTCGATACCGCTGCAATTCAACGGCCCGCAGCCTAATGCTTACGGCGTTGAACGGGCTGTGTCCGAACCTGTAAAGGCAGGCGAACTTGTCGGCGACACGCGACTTGGTGGGAGCGTAAATTTCGAACAATACACCTTCATCCCGCACTGTAACGGCACACACACCGAGTGCGTCGGGCATATCACGAGGGAGCGAATTTCGGTGCGTGATTGCTTGAAGGATGTGTTTATTCCGGCGATCATGGTCTCGCTGGAGGCAAACATTATTGACGGTGAGCCGTTGATTACAGCGGATCTTCTGCGAACGGCTGTCACGCCGGAGGAACCGGCGTTTGCGGACATGAGTGTCCGCGCTCCGGCACTTATCGTACGAACCCTGCCAAACGACGACACCAAATTAATTCGCCAATACGGGGCGGAAAATATTCCGCCATATTTCTCAACCGACGCAATGGATTACATCGTTGAACTAGGCGTCAAACACCTGCTCGTCGATATTCCGTCGATAGATCGAATCTTCGATGACGGTCAGCTGTTGAATCACCGAATATTCTGGAACGTCGTACCCGGGAAGTTTGAAATAAACGAAAACACGCGGGTCAACAGCACCATCACCGAAATGATCTACGTTCCGAATGAAGTTCCTGATGGCGAGTATTTACTAAATCTTCAGATCGCACCGTTCACGTCGGATTGCTCCCCAAGCCGCCCGGTGTTGCTCAAACCGAATTAACGCAAAGACGCTAAGCCGCAAAGAAAGAATCAAGACTCTTTGCGTCTTTTGCGACTTCGCGTCTTTGCGTTAAATGAAACTATGCGACAGCATGTTCGAGGGCGTCTTTCAGGTTGGGATATTTGAATTCGAATCCTGCATCGAGAAGCCGTTTTGGAATGACGCGGGTTGAATCCAGCAACAAGGCATCGCCCATTTCGCCCATTAGCATATGTACGGCGAACTCGGGCAGCGGAAGTATTGTCGGGCGATAGAGAACAGAGCCGAGCGTTTTTGTGAACTCTTCGTTCGTTGCCGGATTCGGCGAACATACATTCACCGCACCGCGAAGATTTTCATTTTCAAGAGCAAAGTTGACGACCGCGACAACGTCGTCGAGCGAGATCCAGCTCATCCACTGTTTTCCGCCTCCGACCACGCCGCCGACGCCGAACTTGAACGGCGTCATCATCGTCGCCAAAGCTCCGCCGTCCTTTGAAAGTACGATGCCGGTGCGGAGCAGTACAGTGCGGATGCCGAGGTCTTCGGCACGACGCGATTCGGCTTCCCATTCGCGACAGGTTTCTGCAAGAAACGTATCGCCGGCCGCACTGGTCTCAGTCAATTCCTCGTCGTCGCGATCGCCGTAAAAACCAATAGCCGACCCAGAGATAAATGTCTTTGGTTTATTTTTGAGTTTCGAGAACGCCTCGATCATCGTCCGCGTCCCGTGAACGCGACTGTCGCGTATCGTCTTTTTCTTTTCGTCCGTCCACCGAAGCCCCGCAATTCCCTCACCAGCCAGATGGATCACGGCGTCGAGGCCTTCCAGTTTTGGCAGATCTTCATCGTCAAAACCCGTATCCGCGTTCCATTGGATATGCTGTTCGTCTTTTGCCTCAGTCCGCGAAGCAAGAAGCATCTCGTAGCCTTTCGCTAAGAAAGACTCTTGTAACGCCTTGCCGATAAGGCCGCTCGCACCAGTTATTAGAATTCGCATAAATCAAAAACCAATTGGACACAGATCTTCACGGAAAAAACCACTGATGATCCCGGATCTATCAAATTGATTTTCTTATCTGTGTTCCATTCTTACTCTGAACGCAGGTCACGCCGCACAAACTCTGTCAGCATACGCAATTCGCGTTCGCTCAACTGATACCGATGCGGGACCATACCGTTCCCGCCGTTTGCGATCTGGTCGTAGATCTCGCCTTCGGTCTTGAACTTAAAGTTTCCTGCCCGAAGGCTCGGAACAACCGTTCCCTCATCAAGCGTTTTACCGTCTGCTTCGGCACCGTGACAGATCGCGCAATTTTGTCGAAAGAGCGACGCCTCGTACGATTTGCTTTCGGCAATGACATAACGCTTTGGCTTCGAGTCAAAACACGCCGTCATCGCAATCGCGGCAAAGATCAAGATCACAAAAAACTTCAGGCGACACATCTAGCCCGCAGGCGTTGCCTCCTGACGAAGCGCGAGTTTTGATATCTTGCCGGTATTGCCGATTGGGAGTTCCGAGCGAAACTCGACAAATCGCGGATACTTATTCGCCGCAAACTGTCCTTTGCACCATTCGATAAAGTCTGTTTCCGACAACTCTGCTCCTTCTTTCAGAACGAGAAAGGCTTTCACCTCTTCACCCATTTTTGCATCCGCGACACCTATGACGGCAACCAGTGAAACGGCCGGATGCGTCATGATAACTTCTTCCAGCTCACGCGGATACACGTTATATCCGCCGCGAAGGATCATATCTTTTTTGCGGTCAACGATCGCGAGATAGCCTTCGTCGTCCATGATGCCGATATCGCCGGTGTGAAACCAGCCGTTGCGAAACGCTTCGGCGGTCGCTTCGGGCCGCTTGTAATAGCCCTTCATCACGTTGGTTCCGCGTATGACAACCTCGCCGCGTTCGCCATTCGGCACTTCCTTGTCATCGTCGTCAAAACAACGAACATCGACGCCGAATATCGCCTGGCCGACGGTTCCCGGCTTTGATGGCTTCGCGAAATGATTGAACGTCGCAAGCGGCGAGGTTTCGCTCAGGCCGTAGCCCTCGAGCACACGTACGCCAAACTTGTCCTGAAATTCCTTCATCACCTCGACCGGCATCGGCGCACCGCCCGAAGTGCAGACCTTCATATTCTCTTTGACGCCGCTGATGTCGTAGCCGGTCTCGTCGGCAAATTTTGACAACGCCCAATACATTGTCGGAACGCCAACCCAAAAATTCACTTTCTCCGCGACCATCGTATCGAGCGTGGATTTCGGATCGAACCTCGGCAGTAAAACAACGCGGTTGCCGCCGTAGATGTTCGTATTCATTTGCACTGTCTGGCCGGTCGTGTGAAACAGCGGCAGCGTGATAAGCACCGTCTTCTGAACGCCGTCGGTGAAATCGAGCACCGGCAAATGAATGCTGTATGTCGTGACCACATTCGACCAAAGATTAAGATGCGTTAACTCTGCACCTTTCGGCTGGCCCGTCGTGCCGGATGTATAAAGGATCGCGCATGTGTCGTCAGGTGCCGTCGGATATGTTTCAAACACGTCCGATTCCATCCCGATAGTCTGTGTCAAGGTTTTATGACCGTCGATGGGCGAAGCTCCCATCAGATCCTTCGTCATCACGATCAGATGCTCGCACGAATCAACTTCGTCAAACGCTTCCTTCGTCGATGCTCCCATCGGCAATTCGTCGGTACCTTCGAAAACAAAAACGGCTTTCGCGTCAGAATCCTTCAACGCATACGCGATCTCGCGTGCCTTGAACAAAACGCAGATCGGGACGACGGCGGCACCGGCCTTCATTATCCCGTAATAGACAACCGGGAAATACGGCAGGTTCGGGCAGTTCAGCGCCACCTTGTCGCCGTGGCCGATCCCCATTTTCTTGAGCGCATTCGCGACCTTGTTCGACATCGCATCAAGTTGGGCATAGGTCAACCGCGTTTCGCCCCAAACGATCGCTTCGTCCTGCGGCGAAAGCCGTGCGTGGTGCGTCACTATCGACGCTAAGTTCAGCGTTGTTGCAGAAGTTGCCATAGTTTACCGAATTTCGATGAAAAGAAAACGTCCAAGAGTTCCTTAATTATAAACGAGAAATGACTGTGGGCAAGCTCGACGGAACTAAGCGCCCGTTGAAACTCCGGTGAAGTTGATCTGTTGGGACGAGGCAATTACCGCATTTTGTTTTTGGATCGAATGAACTTTAAAGGCATCAACTTGCTCAGGAAAATCGTTGCGAAAATGTCCGCCGCGAGACTCCTCCCGCCACAACGCCGAACGCGACACAAGTAAGGCGAGCGTTACAAAATTGCGCGACGACGTGCCAAGATTGGAGGCCGATATCTGCTCGAATTCATTGATCGCCCGTTTCAGTGAATCTTTATCCCGAAGAATGCCGACGCGTTCCCACATCACCTTTTTGACACGCTTCCGTACCGCGGTTGCGAGTTGAGAGTAGCGAGTTGAGAGTTGAACGGAATCGACGTCGCTCCTCGACTTTCGACTCTCAACTCTCAACTCTCCACCGTCTTTCGCAGCGGTTTCGCCCGCCCTTGCCCCGAATACAAGTCCCTCTAATAACGAATTCGACGCTAATCTGTTCGCACCGTGAACACCGGTACACGAAACTTCTCCAGCAGCATAAAGGCCGGGCAGCGTTGTGCGGCCCCAAAGGTCGGAGCGAACCCCGCCCATGCAGTAGTGCGACGCGGGGGAAACCGGCAGCATTTGTTTCGTGATATCGAGCCGATAATGTCTGCATGTTTCATCGATCTTTGGAAACCGCTTTCGCAAGAAATCGCCGTCGAGAGCGGTCATGTCAAGGAATACGTTTCGCGATCCAGTCCGTCGCATCTCCGCAACGATGGAGCGCGAGACGATGTCGCGCGGTGCAAGCTCTGCACGCTCATCGTAACGGTCCATAAAGCGCTCACCGCTTACATTACGAAGCACGCCGCCCTCACCACGCATCGCTTCGCTGAGAAGGAATCGCGGAGCACCATCGATAGCCAATGCCGTCGGATGAAACTGTATGAACTCCATATCAGCCATCTCGGCTCCGGCGAAATACGCCATTGCCATGCCGTCGCCTGTCGCCACCGGCGGATTGGTCGTATGCTGATAAAGCTGGCCCGCACCGCCGGTACACATTATCACCGCCTTCGCATAAACTTCTCGCGGAGCACGCAAAACCGGATCGAGAAACCGCACGCCGACGCAGCGGCCGTCATGCACGATCAGGCTTTCGGTGTTCGCAAAAGGGAGAAGGTTGATGGCTTTTTCCTGACCCGCGCGGGCGATCAACGAACGCACCAACTCGGCTCCGGTTGAATCGCCGTGCGCATGCAGTATCCGTCGACGCGAGTGAGCAGCTTCCTGAGTGAAAACGAGTTTGCCGCCTTCACGGTCAAACTCGGTTCCCCATCCGATAAGTTGTTCGATGTATTTTGTGCCTTCGGTGACAAGAATTTCGACTGCAGCTTCGTCACACAGTCCGGCACCGGCAATGAGAGTGTCTTCCTCGTGAAGCCCCGCGTCATCGTCTTCCGAAAGGACAACGGCGACGCCGCCCTGTGCGTATTCGGTATTGGATTCGCTCGCCTTATCCTTCGTCAAAACAGTGACATTTGCGCCGCTGGACGCGAGTGCGATCGAGGCACGCAATCCCGCAACGCCGCTGCCGATAACGATAAAGTCCGTAACCAAAGACATTACGGAAAATGTATCACAAACCGTTACTCAGTTGTCGTTCCGTGATGTTCCGACGCCTTATACAGTCCCTCGTAAGCGCCTTTGCGGAGATCGATTCCGTATTCGACATACGCTTTCAATGCCGAGATCATCTGCGACCAGCCCATGCAATTGAGATATGAGCTGTTGAGGTCGTCTTGCGTTCCGCGCCATCCGGTTTCGGCTATGCGAACGATGGTCTCCGAGTCGCCGTCAGCTTCAAACTCCATTTCGACCCGCGTGTCCAGGCCTTTCGCACCCTCCCATTTGAGGACGATCAATTCGTTTTTGACTACCTTCGTAACCTGTACGGGAAACTTCAGCTTTTCATCGCCGGGGTTGTCGGCAAATGCCCATTCGACCGTCGTCCCTTCAACTAAAGGCTCACTAGCACCGCCATTAGTAAAATAACCGCTAAGCTTCGAAGGATTGTAAACCGCATCGAACACCTCGGCCACCGGCTTTTGTATCTTTGTCTGTACTTTGAATTTCAGTTCCATAAAATGCTCCTTTACAATAAGCCTTGTTCCATTACCAAATATTTTTCATTCTGCATTTTGCACTGTGCATTTTCAGGAGTATATGTTATAGTTTTATAACATGTCAAGCGCTAAAAAAGACGATCTCGTTTACAAAGCATTAGCCGACCATCGTCGCCGCGAGATCCTCGATCTCTTGAAGGACGAGCCAAAAACGACGGGCGATATTTGCTCCCAATTCAAAAAGCTCGACCGCTGCACGGTAATGCAGCACCTCGGCGTTCTCGAAAAAGCTGGATTGATATTCGTGAAAAAAGAGGGTAAGTATCGCTGGAACTATCTCGACGTAGTTCCGATCCGAGAGATCTACGACCGCTGGATCAATCAATATGCGTCGCCGAATGTAGAGTTCCTTGCAAGACTGAAGCGCGATCTAAATGCAGAAGCCCGCACGGAGTAAGGGCGAAAAGCTAACTCTATTTCGCCCTAATTCGTGCGGGCTTCCGCAACTTTGTACTGATTTACATCGGTATCTTCAATTCCTGGCCCGGATAGATCTTGTCCGGATCTTTCAGGATGTCTCGATTGTGGTCCCAGATGGCTTTCCATTGGATCCCGTATTCCTTCGCGATCTTCGAAAGGTTATCGCCGGATTCAACGGTATGCGTGTGCATTCCGCCGCCTGCTGCGTCACCCGTCGAGATATTGAGGATCAAGTCTCCCGTGCGAAATTCCGGGTCGAGGCGTTCGTATTCATCCCAAAGTGCTTGTTTTGCTTCCGCACTCGGAGCGGTTCCGGTAACGACGAGCGTTCCGTTGTCACCCTCAGTCAATTCATAGGTTGTGCCGTTTGAATTGGCAAGTTCGAGCAGCGATACATATTTTTCTTGTGCTGACATAATCTTTTCCTCCTTGCTTAGGCACCCTTCTTCAATTCGTTTTTGATACCCGTGATGCCTGCCTGCTGGATCACCTGGATACATTCGGCATATTTAGCACCGGCAACTTCGCCCGTAACGGTAACAACACCGTTAACGACCGCAACCGAGGCACCTGTGCAGCCTGCTTTCTTAAGATTTTCTGTGATCTTGGCTGTCAAAGCGGGATCGGCAGCAGCCGGAGTTGCGGCTGGGATCGGTTTGAGCGTCAGACTGTTAACAACAGACTTAACACCCTCAACAGCTTTCGCCGAGGCTTCGGCCTTTGATTTCACTGCCGCGTCTGCAACTTCGCCTGTAAGCGTGGCGACGCCGTCTTTAACAGCAGCGGTGACCCCGGTTACTTTATCAGCCGCAAGCTTATCAGCTACGGCCTTCTGCAGATCAGCATCGCTTTTACCGCAAGCAGCCAAAAATGCGACCGCAGCAATTGTCAATATTGTTAGAAATTTGATCCTCATGTTTCCTCCTCGAAACCTTGTTGTATTAATAACCATTCAAAAATAGAACCGCTTTTTAGTTAAAAAGGTGGACAAAATCCCGGGCTATTCCCGTAAAAAACATCGGCAGTCAATTCGATTTTTGTAAGCAACAGTTTGAGTTATCTAGCTATAATTTTCAACACCAAAGTTTCAAAACCTACAAAAAATATTCTTCGTATATGAGCTTCGCAATGTCATACGACGAATATTCCGGTTTTATCACGAAATGCCAGTCCGCAAGGCAATAGACTTTTTTTCGATCCTCAAACAGCTTTCGCGCCTTTTGCTTGTCGCGTGCCAGCGGCCGCTCTTTGTGCGAAAACTTGATGTTGTACCAGCAATGCTCGAATGTCGATTCCAGCCAGATGCTTGTAAGCCCTTTGTTCTTAATAAGTTCGCGGTTACCTGTGACAGTCCATGTACCGCCGCCCAACGAAATCACCTGAGCATCGTTTTGTTCGAGCAGACGCACAAGATTCGCCGTTTCAAGCTCACGATAGGCGGATTCGCCATCAGTGTCGATGATCTCCGAGATCTTGCGTTTCGTGTTTTTTTCGATGAAAAAGTCGAGGTCAATGCGTTCGGACTTGAGAATTTGCGCGAGATGCCGCCCGACGCTGGATTTCCCAACACCCATAAATCCGGTCAGCACAACTCGCTTGGCATTATTCACAGTCTTACCGTTTTACGATAGATTCGAGCAGTTCGTAAAACCCCGGAAACGAAATGTCTGCGGCTTCGTGGTCGGTTATCTCGGTCTCACGGTCGGCCGCCAACCCGGCAACGGCAAATGCCATCGCTATTCTATGGTCGCCGAACGAATCGATCTTCGCAGCTTTGAGCGGCGATTTCCCGACGCGAAATCCATCGTCGAATTCCTCGACATCCGCGCCCATTCGCCGTAGATTTTCACAGATCGCAGCGATTCGGTCGGTTTCTTTAATTCGTAATTCTTTGGCATCACGAACTTCCAAACCACCCTGTAGCTGCGTTCCCAGAACAGCCAGGATCGGTATTTCGTCGATCATCTGAGCGGTCTCGTCTCCATAGATGATATTGCTGCCGTTTGTCGGACCAGGTGTGCCGGTTCCGTGGATGCGAATATCAGCAACCGGCTCTAATCCTGATTCCTCTTTTCCCGTGGTCCTTACATCGACGCCGAGCGAATGGAGTTTCCCAAGCAGATATGCCCGCGAGCCGTTGATGCCAACGTGGCAGATCTTGATCGCCGAACCGGGCAAGCACGCAGCGGCAACTACGAAAAACGCCGCTGATGAAATATCGCCCGGAACCGAAATATCGCGGGCATTCAAGATCGACGACCCGTCAACGGCGATAACATTGCCATCCTTATCTCCGCTCGAAACCGTCAGATCGGCACCAAGCCAACGCAGCATCCGTTCGGTGTGGTCGCGAGTCTGAGTTTTTTCAACAACGCTCGTCGCCCCTTCAGCGTTAAGCCCGGCAATGAGCACACAAGACTTAACCTGAGCCGACGAAACAGGCATCTCGTATCTGATTGGCTTCAATGGATTCCGGCCGTGAATTATCAATGGAGCAGACCCAGCCTGCGAATCGATCTCTGCCCCCGTCAACCTGAGCGGTTCGATGATCCGTTTCATTGGACGGCTAAGCAGCGATTCGTCGCCCGTCAGTACCGAATCAAACGCTTGGCCGGCAAGCAGACCGGCCATCAGACGCATCGTCGTTCCGCTGTTGCCACAATCCATCGGTTCGTGCGGCTTACGAAATCCGGACTTTCCAACGCCACGAACAACCACTGATGTTCCGTGCTGTTCGACTTCGACGCCAAGCTGCCGGATACATTTGATTGTGGAAGCACAATCTTCACCGGTCGCGTAATTTTCGATCCGAGTTTCACCCTCGGCCATAGCCGCGATGATAACCGCTCGGTGCGAGACCGATTTGTCCCCGGGAATAGATATTGTTCCGTTAATAAATTTGGCAGGCCGAATGATCACAACATAATTCTAACAGGATGGAAAAAGTAGGCGTGATTCCTCCGATTCTATTCGCGCCACTTCGTGTAATTTGGTGGATTTCGTAATGTTTTAGGACCGCTAACCACAAAATTACACGAAATCACATGAACCCACGGCTAAATTCAAACTTAGGCCCTGCAATTTCGCAACTCACTGTCTTGACAGTTTGTGTCTATTACCGATAATTTACTGTGATACATCTGTGACTGAAACAAAAGAACTTACATTGCCGAGCAAGATCGAATCGGTAGATGAAGCGGCCGTTAGGGCCGAAGAGTTTGCGCGTGCCAACGGTTATGGGGACGATGTGCTTTCGGCCGTTGATCTTGCCGTGCGTGAATCGGTAGCAAATGCCGTAAAGCACGGAAACAAGTTTGACGAGTCGAAGATCGTCGAAATGACCTTTGGGCATTCCGATAACGGGCTCGAGATCTCGGTTCGCGATTACGGCTCGGGATTCCACGTCGAAGATGTTCCCGACCCGACAAACCCTGAAAATTTGCTGAAGGTGAATGGCCGCGGAATTCTTTTTATGCGTTCATTTATGGACGAGGTCGATTGGGAAAATCCGCCCGGTGGCGGGATGAAAGTCAGAATGTTGAAGAAAAGTTTAAGAGTGTAAAAGTGAAAAAGGGCAAATGTTTAGACCTGGGAACTTTTTCACATTTTCACTTTTTCCCTTTTTGCTGTTTTTAGTCTAAAATCGGCTACCAAAGTATTTAACTTAAGTTGAGGAGAGAAAAATGTCTGATATTACTATTTCCGAACGCCAGGCTGGCGATGTAACGATTCTTGACCTTTCAGGAAAGGTGACGATCGGCGAGGGCAGCGTTGCTCTCCGCACCACGATCCGCCGCCTTCTCGGCGAAGGCAAGAACAAGATCCTGATGAATTTGGGCGGCGTCGGATATATCGATTCGAGCGGCATCGGCGAACTCGTTTCGAGCTTTACTGCTGTCAATAAAGAAGGTGGTTCGTTGAAACTCCTTAATCTGACGCAGAAGATACAGGACCTTTTGGCAATCACAAAGCTGCTTACGGTCTTTGACGTTTATGACAGCGAAGCCGAGGCCTTGGCAAGCTATAACTAAGCTTGTTCGATAGTTCACTGATTTTGAGGGTAAAGGAAGCGTGCTTCCTTTACCCTGTTTTAGTTTTACTTAAGCATCTTTCGGAAAGCCCGAATCATCTTTATTTGAGCAGGTTTTGATATAATCCTTGTTTTTCATAGGCATCCGTTTTTATGATGAGAAAAGTATTTTTTGTCGTTTTTTCGTTCGTGTTCACCGCTGCGGCATTGGCACAGGTTCCCGCGGGCTCCAGTCTCTCGAACTACGGCGTTCGAATCGAACCTGACAAGCGTGTGATTCTGGTTTTGGCCACGCTGGACGCCGCCCGAACAGAAAACGAAAAAGGCGAACTTGTTCCGGTTATGAAAACCTCGCTCTCCGAACAGGGCAAGCAGTTTCGTGAATTGCTCGGAAGCGACCTTGCCGGAATGAACGAAGGCTTACGCCGACGCATTTCGACCTTTGTTCTGGCTCACAAACGCCGCAATCCAAAGGTTACGGACGATCAGCTTATAGCCCCGTTCATTTCAATGGCGTATGCTCTTTCGCCAGCCCCAGAACTTGCCGATCCTGTCGTGACGAGCGACCTTCCCGGTAATTTGCTTGATGTGCTCGACTTTGCTCCGCTTGTTCGCGACCTTTACCGGACGACGAATATCGGTGCAAATCTCAACGACTACGTTAAAAAATATCAAGCCGCATCCGACTCACTTGTAACACCTTCTGCCAGAGAAATGGTAGGCGAGCTTTTAAGGTATCTTCACACAAAGCCGCAACTAGCTACGTTCGAAAAGGTTGTAACTCAGACGCAGAAGTCCGGCTCAAAACGCCAAACGCTTGAAAAGACGACCTTTCGCGAACGCGAACGGCGGTTCATTATCGTTCCGGAACTTCTGGCACCTGCCGGGTATGTAAATTTTGTAAATATTAAAGACGATTACTACGTCGTGATCCCGGCGGAAACCGACCTCACGAATTCCGAGGTCCGGCGTGCGTTCGTGCAGTTCGTTATTGACCCGCTTGTGCTTGCTAACGCCAAGGACATTGAAAGCGTCCGGCCCGGAATAAAACAGCTTTTGGACGAAAGGCGGAAGGTTGATTCGACAACCTCGCCGGATGTTTTTCTGACCATCACACGCTCACTCGTTGCCGCCATTGACGCGAGACAGATCGAGCATGTTAAGAATTTGATCGCCACCGACGCGGCTCGGGCAAAGATAGCCTCAATGGGCGGCAGTGATCCGACGAAGAAGGTCGCCCAGGACCTGGAGAAATTTACGCAGGAATCGGCCGATGAAACCATCCTTCGGCTTTCGGAAGATTACGACAAAGGTGCGTTATTGGCGTTCTACTTTGCCGACCAGTTGCGTGGCGTCGAATCTTCGCAGACGGACATCGCCGCCTCAATGCGAGAGATGATACTTTCCTTCGATGCGGCAAAGGAAGCGGGCCGTTACGGAAGCTATTCCGAAGCTCGTGCAAGGGCAATCGCGGCGCGCGAAAAACGTCGCTTGAATCCGCAAGTAATGACCGTTGCCGAAAATCCGGTTACGACAAAATTGCTTGCGATCCAGGAAACCATTAAGGCGAAAAACTACACGCAGGCGGAAATCGATCTAAAGAAACTCCTTGACCAGAACCCATCGGAGCCGCGGGTGTATTTCAACATCGGGAGGCTTGCGGCCATTTCTGCTGAGTCCATTGACGCTGATGCAGAGTCTGCAAAACAGCGTGCAAAGTATCTGGAGGCAAAGATCGCTTTCGAAAATGTTCTTCGCATCGATATCGCTCAAAAGAAGATATCATCGGGGCCTCAGGTTGACCCGACCTTGGTGTCGTTAACATACGTTTCATTGGGACGTATCTATGAATATTACGGCGATACGGGTACGGCGCTGGGCATTTATGATGCCGCTGTAAAACTTGGCAGAGTAGCCGGCGGCGGTTTTCAGGAAGCCTGGGACGCCAAACAACGGCTTCTGAAGAATCAGTAAATTTCCAACAGGATATGCAGGATTAACAGGATATTTGAACCCTTTATCCTGCCTATCCTATTTATCCTTTTAAGTAATATCTCCGTGTCCTCTGTCTCCTCTGTGGTGAATCATTCCTGATTCTGCTAGATTTCCAGTAATGTCCGAAACCTCTTTCCGCAGCGGTTATGCCGCATTCATCGGTCGTCCGAATGCCGGCAAATCAACGCTTCTAAATCGTCTGGTCGGTGAAAAGATCGCTGCCGTTTCGAATAAGCCGCAGACGACTCGATTCAAGATCCAAGGCATCGTGTCGCGGCCCGACGGCCAGATCGTTTTCGTCGATACGCCGGGGGTTCATAAACCCGGTCATCTTCTCAACCGCCGGATGATGTCCGCCGTACACGACGCGATTCTCTCGGTCGATATCGTCGTCCTGATGCGTGACGCGAGCGTTTCGACCGGCAACGGCGACCGCTTCGTGCTTGACCTCGTTAAGGAGTCCGGCAAGACCGCGATCCTCATTCTGAACAAGATCGACAAGATCAAAGACAAAGCCCTGTTGCTTCCGCTGATGGAATTTTACGCTGCCGAATGCGAGTTCGCTGAGATCGTTCCGGTTTCCGCACTGAAAGGCGACGCAATCGATAACCTGCTGGCTCAGATAGTGAAGCATCTGCCTGAAGGCGAACCGATCTTCGGCGATGACGAACTTACCGATCAACCGATGCGCGCAATCGTCGCCGAAATGGTGCGCGAAAAGATCCTCGCGTCAACGGGCGAGGAAATTCCATATGTGACCGCCGTCGTCACGGAGAAATGGGATGAGACAGATCCCAAACAGCTTCGCATTTTCTGTGCGATCTTCGTCGAACGCAATTCGCAAAAGCCGATCATCATCGGCAAAGGCGGTACGAAAATTAAGCAGATCGGGAGCGAAGCACGTGTCGATATCGAGAAACTTCTTGGCCGCCGCGTTCACCTTCAGCTTTTTGTAAAGGTCGTCGAAGATTGGCGAAACAAGGAACGCGAACTTGACGACATAGGAGTGCAGGAATAGTTCGTTTTCGTTTTAGTTTCGTTCTTCGATGGCTTTAATCCGTATTTCCATATAACCTACAGCTCTACATCTTGTGCGAAGGTAAAACGGCATGCCGGATCAGGATAATTCGACACTAAATATTGCCGAACCCGCGGAAGATTGTACGCCGACCGCAATTCAGACGTCCCCCGAAACCGACCCGACGAAAATCGCTTCAAAATCCTCTTCCGTCGATTCAGACGATATTTCGGGTGAGCATGACCAAGACGATCTGCGGCCAAGCCTCCTGCGCTACATTCTCGTGATTTCGCTTTTTGCCTTTAGCTCCGTCTGGCTTGTCGTAAATAACTACAACCTTCTGTCTCAGACGAGCAGTTTGCCTGAATGGAACGCCGATTGGACGGGCGAGCGGTATGTCATCACCTGGGTTAACCCGAATTTCACCAAAGATGTACTGGCGGGCGACGAGATTGAAAGTGTCAAAGGCGAGAAGGTCGACGAAAGGTACAAGTTTCGGCAATTCTTCAGAAAGCTTGATGCAGGCGAGACATATCCGATTCAGGTGATACGCGGCAAAAGGATAATTGAGGTGTCGCTTACCGCTAGGCCTGTCCCTTTTGGGGCAACCTTAAATGCGATCTTTGTCGGCATATTGACGCCGGCTGTTTTTTTCTTAACCGGACTCTTTGTTTTTTTGTTTAAACCGAATAACAAGCTTACGATTTTGATCGGAATAGCTTTTTCTCTCCTCTCGGCGGGAGTCTCTCCGACCTACGTAGTCTCCTACGCAGAATCGCTGCCGCTAGCGATCATCTGGCAAATAGGGAATTATCTCGCGCTATGGTACGCCCCAGTGCTGCTTCATTTCTTCCTGATCTTTCCCGTAGCTTTTTTAGTTGTGGACCGATTTCCAAAGATTCAGGCATTGATATATGTTCCATTTCTGGTTTATGTCGTGCCCGTTGAGATTGGACAGACGCTGGCATTCAACGGCTTTGCGGCCTTCGAGATCTTCCTTAATTGGGATGTTCTAAATCACGTCGATTTCCTTTATTCGCCGTACCTGGTGTTAACGCTGCTAGTATTCTTCTTTAGCTACCGTAATTCGGATGAACAAGAAAAACGACGTTTACGCGTTTTTCTGGTCGGCGTTGCCTTAGCCGTATTCCCGATTCTCCTTTTCGATCTTGTACTGTATCCGCTCGAACAGGCATTGGATTTCCGTCTTTTCGCGACGGACGACTGGAAGATGCTCGCGACGAACCTGCCTCCGGCCCTTGCCCCGCCCATTTTCGCGTACGCGGTCATCCGCCATCGCGTCATTCCAATTTCGTTCATCATCCGACGCGGCCTTCAATACTTGTTTGCTAAAAATGCGTTGCGGGTATTGGTCCTTGTTCCGATCGCAGCAATTGTTTGGAACGTCGCTTCCGATCCAGATCGTACGCTCGGTGATTTATTTCTTAAAAATTCGACGCCGTTTTACTCAGCTGTGGTGCTTGCTATCGGATTCGGTCTTTTGTCCCGATATCGCCTCAGCGAATGGATCGACCGCCGATTTTTCCGCGAACAGTACGATCAAGAACTCCTTTTTCGCGGACTTATCGAAAATATCAAGGCTTCCGATTCAATGATAAAACTGTCACGGTTGGTCAGCAGCCAAATACAGGCTGCAATGCATCCGTCATGCATTCATTTTTTCTATGAAACCCAACGCAACAGTGATTTTTCAGTCGGTTATACAACTGCTGAAAACTCGGGCAATATGAGGCTCGCTGTCGATTCCCCGCTATTACGTTTTATGGAGAAGAAAAATGCGACCGTCCGTTTTCCATCACTCGAGACCGACGAGCTTCCACCGACGGAGAAAGCGTGGCTTAGGGAGATAGGAGCTCACCTTCTCGTCCCAATGCATGGAACAGACCGCAAATTGGTCGGCTTTTTCTCACTCGGCGAAAAGCTGTCTGAGATCCGCTACAGCGAACGAGACAAAGATATACTCGAAACCCTTGCAAATCAGATCGCAATAGTTCATGAAAACCTTAGCCTGAAAGACCGGATGTTCAAGGAGCAAATTATCCGAAACGAGGTTCTTTCTAGGTTCGACGAAGGCAATATCAATCTATTAAAGGAATGTCCGAGATGCGGCCGTTGTTTTGACAGGTCGGCAGAATTTTGTCCGGACGATGCCGCGGGGCTGACGTTCTCATTGCCCGTTGAACGCACCATTGAGAATCGGTATCGTTTGGAAAGACTTATTGGAAAGGGCGGAATGGGCGCTGTTTACGAAGCGACGGATCTGCGGATCAACCGGCAGGTCGCTGTGAAAATACTTAGTGGAGCCAAATTTGGCAATCGGGAAGCTCTGCGGCGTTTCGAGCGCGAAGCCCAAACCGCAGGTAAGCTGAATCATCGCAACATTGTCACTATTTTCGATTACGGCGTCTTAACCACGGAAGGGGCGTTTCTTGTGATGGAATTGGTGCGCGGCGAAGGGCTCCGGGAAATCTTGGCTCGCGAAGGAAAATTGGAAACGGAAACCGTCGTCAGTTGGTTCGGTCAGGTCCTCGACGGCCTGGACGCGGCGCATAAGGCGGGAATCATTCATCGTGATCTAAAACCTGACAACATTTTGCGTACGCAGAACGAATCAGGGGCGACTCGTTTGTGTATTCTCGACTTCGGCCTGGCCCGCGAACAGAAAGTTGTGGAAAATGTGACTGTGCCCGGGACGATCATGGGAACCTTCGGCTATATGCCGCCCGAACAACTGCGCGGCGAGTCTGCTGACGAACGAAGCGATCTCTACTCCGTTGGGGTCGTGATATACGAGGCTCTGGAAGGCATTCGCCCATTTAGAGAGGACTCATATCACGCACTGCTAGGCGAAATGTCGAAGATAAATGAACTACGAACAGAGTTTTCCGGATTCTTCTCGCAGGCTCTGGCCTTTGAAAGGGCAGAGCGATTCGAGTCTGCTGCCCTGATGAAATTGGCTTTGGCAGCTTTAAGATCTGAATGATGAATCAACGGAAATGGGTGACGATAGAGGTTTCTGTGACCACCGATGCTGTAGAGGCCGTCGAATTCGCCCTGAACGAACTGGAAGCTCTCGGAACAGAGGTGATCGATTTCCCAAAACACGGTCGGGAAATCGTGACTGTCACCGGTTACTTCGATTCATTGCCCGCGCCCGCCGCATTGCAGGACGCATTAGACTATGCATTCCAAGTTTACGAAATCAAGGATCGCAGCATCGTCTCAACGAGTACGAACAAGATCGAAAATACCGATTGGCTAGCTGAATGGAAACGCTATTGGGAGCCGAGCGTGATCGGAGATTTCGTTATCGCCGCACCGTGGCACGAGGTTGAAGAGCCGCACAAGATCGTTATCCGCATCGAACCGAACATGGCGTTCGGCACCGGAACGCACGAAACCACTCAGCTTTGCCTTGCTGCAATTGAGGAACATTTGCAGCCGGGCGATTCATTCCTTGATGTTGGAACGGGAACCGGAATACTCGCCATAGCCGCCGGAAAACTCTCGGTGTCCTCGGTGGCAAATTTTCTTGCCATCGACGACGACCCGGATTCGGTAAAGATCGCGCGGGAAAATGCCGAGCTAAACAATGTGAGCGGCATCGAGTTTCAGACCGCAACTCTCGACGCCGAAACACCGCACTTCGACTTCGTCTGTGCGAACCTCACGCTCGATGTTATTCTTCCGGTACTTTCGCTGCTTCTCGAAAAGGCTCTTCGCGTTCTTGTGCTTTCAGGAATTCTTGCGGAGCAGGAAAAAGAGCTTGTCGATGCATTGAATGAACGCGGATTCCAAAACCCTGAAGTTTCGAGAGCGGGCGAGTGGATTGCCGTCACCATCGGCAAAAGTTAGTTGTCTTTCTTTATGGGCTGAACAGCTACGGGGATGTCGCCGTCGTCTGCAATCGTCAGCATTGGCTGGCGCGGCCGCGGAAACCTTGGCGTCGGCGTTCGGAATGTTGGCGGAAGTTTGGGCGACTGTATTTTTGATGGTGAAAGCGGAGCCGAGCGTTTAAGGATGACGCCTCCGCGTCCGCCGACCCACAGCCTGTCGCCGCCGCGATAGACAATGGACAGCAGCGTCTTTCCGGTGACGTTCGATTGCTGGTCCCAGGTTTTCCCGCCGTCGGTCGTCACAAGTACCACGCCTTGTTCGCCGACCGCGATGGCAAGTTCCGCGCCGACCGCGGTCACGGCAAACAGGTTCGCACGCGAAGCCGATTCCATATCCAGCCACGTTTCGCCGCCGTCGCGGGTGCGCAAAACGATCCCGTTCGCCCCGACGGTATAACCATTCTTTTCGTCGTAGAAACTAACGGCGTAGAGATTTTCGCCGACGTTTGTCTTGATCAGGTCCCAGGTGCCGCCTGCATTTTTTGTGACCAGGACAGTGCCCCTATCGCCGACCGCTACGCCGCGTTTTTCGTTCAGAAATTTAACATCCTCAAGCCATGAACGCGTTCCGGATGCAACGTGCTGCCAATACGAACCGCTGGTCGTCGTCCTAACTATCTCGCCGTTTGCACCGACCGCGACACCTACGCGATCCGACAACATGAACACGCCGTTCAGGTTTTCTGCGGTTCCCGAGTTAGCCTTGCCCCAGCTTGCTCCGCCGTTGATCGTTCTCAAAATAGTGCCGTCGTCGCCCACCGCAAATCCGCGATCTTCGTGGTAAAAATGCAGTGCATTGAGGTTTGACGCCGTCGCACTTTGCACCGGAAGCCACGTCGCTCCTGCGTCGTTCGTTATCATTATGCGTCCGCGCGATCCCGCAGCAACCCCGAGCTGATCATTAAAGAACGCCACGTCCGCAATGTCGTCACGCGAGCCGAACGCCTGACGCCGCCAACTGTAGCCGCCATCATCCGTTCGCGCTATCAGGCCGTTCTCACCGACGGACCATCCGGTGAATCTATCGACGAAAAATACATCACTGAGCCGTGGGTTTGTACGCACATTGAACGGGAGCCAGGTCGTGCCGCCGTCGCCGGTTAGCCAAACGCGTCCGGCAGCGTCCGTCATCGAACCGGACATTTCACTTGAGAACGATATAGAAAGGAAATCGCTTCGTGCGAAGGTGTTGATCCGCGACCAGGCCGAACCGGAATCGGTACTCCGCGCCACGCAGCCGTTTGCACCGGAAACGACGACCTCGCCCTTTGCCGGCATCGCAACGCCGCTTAGCTGTTCGGTTCCGCACGGGAAACTGTTTGCCCATGACGCGCCGGCATTTTTCGTAACCAAAACAACTCCGTTCGAACCGACCGCTGCTGCATTCTCGCTGTCGGCCGCGGCAACGCTCAATAGATTCTCGTTCGTTCCGGACTTGACGCTGTTCCAGTTCAAGCCGCCATTCGTCGATCTGAGGATCGCACCATTCGACCCGGCGATCCAGCCGTTTGTCGCTTGCTCACCGGAGAATGCGATGCCAAAGAAATGCTCCTTCTTATCAACGGCAACCGGTTCCCAATACTCACCGTCCACAAGCCGCAAAACTGTCGCACGCATCCCGACTATGAATGCCGACTTTTTGTCTCTGACAAAAACGTCGGTAAGTGCCGGATCATTACGCGAGGTATAAAGGCTCCAACTAAATCCGCCGTCGGTTGACCTTAGGATAGTTCCGTCCGCACCGACCGCGACGCCGTACAGCTTGTCCTTCGTAAAATGGATCGCGTTGAGATGATTGCCCTGCGGTATCGGATTCTGCCAAACCCAACCCGGACCTTGCCTTTGCGCAGAAACGAAGGAACAAAACATTAACGCAAAGACGCAGAGACGCAAAGGAAGAGAATTAACCACAGATGAACACAGATGAACACAGATTCTAAGATCGAATTTTATCCTGTTAATCCTGTACATCCTGTTTGAATTCTTGCGTCTTTGCGTCTTCGCTAATTTGCGTTAAATTTCCGCCACGCCGATATCGAGAACCGCATCATCTAAAACCGCCGTATCGACGCTTCCTTCTTTTGCGATCTTTCGGGCCAGCTTATCTACGATCTCCTGGACCTCATGGCCGTTGTGGCCCTTTATCCATTTCCATTCGACGGTGTGTTTCGCCGCCGCGTTGTCGAGCCGCGACCACCAATCATGGTTCGTCTTGCGCTTCCACCCGCTCGACATCGTCTCTATTACATACCGCGAATCCGAGAGCAGTTTCACTTTGCACGGCTCTTTCAGATTCTCAAGCCCGATCGTCGCGGCTGCGATCTCAGCCTGCTGATTCGTCGCATTCCCAAGATACTCGCCAACCGCTTTCCAATACCCTTTGAAACCAAGCACAGCCACAGCCGCCGCTCGGGTAATGCCCTTGCCGTTACCCAAACTCGAACCGTCGCAGACTATGGTGACTTGTTTCATACGACTGGAGCGGTCAGCGTCCCGCTCACGCGGCGTCCAACTGACGCTGAAGATTTTCGCACTTTGCGCTCATGGCCACCGAGACGCTGGCCGCTCCAGTCAACTAATAAGACTAATCTCATGATCCATGTATCCTTCAAAAGTATCATCATGCGAGATGACGAATAGCTGATCGAAGTGCCTGATGTTGCCGATCTGCTGAGCGAGGTTTTCGCGGCGTTCTTCGTCCATATTGGTCGTCGGCTCGTCAAAAAACGCGATGCGAATGTCCGATAGCTGCTTTAGCAGCGCTAAGCGTACCGACAACGCCGCCGCCATTTGTTCGCCGCCCGAAAGACTTTGGAACGGCCGCTCATATCCGCCCTCTTCAAGCACGATACCGTAATCTTCAGCCCATTTCAGCGTCTGGTCGGCGTTTCCCGTTATCTCGCGATACATCTGCCCGGCCTCGACCGAAACGTGATAGACATAATTCCTCGCCACGAGCGGAGCAGCTTCTTTTAGTGTCGCACGGATAAAGTCCGTAACCTCTGCAACTTTTTCAAGCCGTTCCTTTTCGCGAAACTCGTCCTGCATCGACGCTCTGATTGTCTTCAGACGGTCAAGCTCCGCCGAAAGTTCCGTCACACGCTTTGATGCTAGATCGAGCCGCGTCTTTGTTTCCGTTTGCTGTCGCTGCGATTCGGCAAAGGCAGCACGCTCCGAAAGATGCCGTTCGCGGTCGTAATGCTTTCCCGCGGATTCAAAAGCCGCTTCGGCGGTGTTCAGCAGTTCCGCGATACCCGCCAATTCTTTCGATGCCTTTTCAAATTCGGCCTCGTTCTCCTTCAATCGGTTCGCAAGCGGTTCGTGAACGAGGAAACTTCGGTAAGCTTCTACTGTCGCGTCTCGTGCATCAGTCGCTTCCCGCCAATGCTGATCGAGGTCCTTATAAGCCTCAAGCGTTTCGCTTCCGATCTTTCGATCACTTTCGAGCCGTTCGAGATTTTTTTCGATCGTTGAAAGCTTCTCACGAATCTCGATCTCGCGTTTTCCTTCGGCTTCCAGAAACGCGATCTTCGCCGTCGGATTTCCAAGTGCCTTCAGTTCCGCTTGCAAGCGATTAAGTTCCGTTTCGATCTCAGCCCGGCTTTCGGTTTCTTTCTCCAACGCTTCCTTTTCGCCTTTGAGCCGTGAGCCTTCTGCCTTGATCTCGTCGCTGCGTTTGTCCAGCACGGGGATTTGGGCTAAGGACTTCTCGGCATCTCGGGAAGTCCTTAGCGCGAATGTTGTCGCGGATTGTTCCGTTTTGAGCAGGTCGATCTTCATCCGCAGTTCGCCAAACTGGCTCGTCACAAAGCTCTCAAGCGTCTGCCCTTCTTTCAGGTTCAGACACTTCTCTGAAAGTATCGGACACAACCCATTCTTTATCTCACGCTGAAACGCCTCATCGCGTTCGAGCGATGCATTCAATGCCGCCATTTCACGAACGATCTGAGTATCTTTGGTTTGAAGTGATTCTAGCTCCGCGGCAGCGGTCGCATTTTCATGTGCTGCTTTCAGTTGTTCTGCGTTCACACGAAATTCTTCACGCAAGCGAGTGAGCCGCTCATCAAGACTTTGCACGTTTCGTGTGATTGCGTCGATTCGCGCAAGCTTCTCTCTCAACAAAGCGACATTTTTCTCAAACTCGTGCTGAACTTCCGCTTTTGGCTTCAGATCAGCGATCTCGCGATGCGAATTCTGTATTTTTTCGATATCCGCCAACAGATGTTTTTGCTCGGCAGAAACATTGACGATCGCCGTTTCGACCTTCGCCAGCTCAAGGCGAACCTTTTCGCGTTCCACACGCTCGCGTTCCAACTCCTTGAGGCGAAGCAGCGATTCCGAATGCCGCGTCGCTTCGGCGGTTACCGTCAATATCAGATCAGCCGCCTCACGCGAACGGTCTAATTCAGCCTTTCGCTGTGCGAAGACCAACGCAGCTTTTTCATTCGCACTCCGTGCCGCTTGCAAGTCTTTGGCCGCCGCAGCGATCTGCTCTTCGACCGCATCCAAATGCGTTACGGACTCCGCTTTTGCCTCCGCCTCGCGCACAAACTTTTCGAGTTCGCTCGAAAGGTTCCCGGTCTGTGATGACATCTCTTTGAACTCGATTTCGACCGATCCTATTCTCGATATCTCGCCCTCGGCCCGCGCGATCTTTACGTTCACATCGGCGATCTGATGATCTACATAACGCGCGGTTTTTAGTAACTCATCAGCACCGCGGCGATATTCCTCAACCTTCAAAAGCGTGTCAAAGGTCCGCTTTCGCTCTGTCACCGGAGCAAGGAAAATGGACGTGAATGTGCCCTGCGGAACGCCTATCGCCTGTTTGAAAAGAGCTTCGAGATCGGTGCCCGGTTCGACGCCGAGGTGCTGCCAAAGAAATCGCGTTACCTCTTCCTTTTTCTCCGCAATGCGCGTTTCTAGCCGGGGATCGAGGACGTAGTAGCTTGTTCCCGTATCGCGATAGACCGTGTATTCCCGTTCGTCAAGACTGCTTTCAAACGTAACCTTCGCCCAGCCTCTTTTCGCACCGCGCCGAAGGAAATCATCTTTTTTGTAATCCAGTACATTAAAAAGCGTCCAGGCTATTGCCTCAATGATCGTCGTCTTTCCAGCACCGTTCTCACCGGTGATCGCGGTCGAACCGCGCTCGAAATCGAACGCCGCCGAGACGTGAGATTTGATATTTTCGATCTCAACCCGCTTTATGTGCATCCGTGGCCTATGTAGATATTAAGCGAACGATAGTTAACTATCCACTTTGAACTATCCACTATTCACTGAATAAAATAGAGACCATCGGCGCCGTCGCCTTTAGAACCAATGAAAATAGAAAAAGGCGAGAGCGTGCTGCTTGTTTTGCACACGCCGCGAGAAAAACTGTTGGGGATTTTGGACGAGATATCAGTTGCCGGCGTTTCCGTCCGCTCGGTCGATCTATCGTATTTCGATGATTGGTGCTCGTCGATCGCAAACGGCGAACCGCACCTGCCGATGAACGACGCCTTTATTCCAATGTGGCGTGTTGAAAGAATGACGCGAGACGAAGGCTCCGCAGATATGCCGTCAATGGCCGACACCTTTGAACAGCGGACCGGAAGAAATCTCGGAGAGTTTTGAGTCCGCCACTCTCAACTCTCCACTGATTATTGCTTCTTGATCGAGATACTGCCGGTGTTGGTAGTGAGATTTATGTTGGCGTCACCGCTGCCGATTATTGCTTGAAAATTCTTACCGGCATCTGTGTTGTTTTGGTAGATATATTTGACCGGTATCTCGGTCGCGAACTGGCCAAAACCATATGAGGCCTTGATGGTGACAGAGGATTTGATCGGAATGTTCATTCGGATCATGCCGTTCGATGTCTTAAAGTTATAGAGCCCACCCGAAAGGAACTTACCGTTAAAATTCAATGAGCCGCTTATTGTGCTTGCTTCGATCTGACGATGGTCGATCTGTTGCATCGACACATTGCCGCTATTCGTCTTCGCCTTGAAAAGGTCGCCGATCTGGCCTGGCGTTACTCCGAAGGCCAGCACATTTCCTGTGGTCGTCTCAAGCGTGATTGCTCCGCCCGAGCCCTCGACCATCAGGTCGCCCTGATATGTTGTCGCGGCTATTCCGCCCGTAATATTACGAAGCGAAATGTCGCCTTCGACAGTTTTTACCGTCACTTTTTTAAGCGAGTCGATCACCGTAGAGGTTACGCGGCCCGTAAGCGTAAGGCTGGTTTTCATCGGCACGTCGAGTTCGATCTCGCGTCCGGCAAGACATTCGGACATCGGACCCGGCCTGACACCCTCGGCGGCGACGTTCGAAACCAGAAGCCAATTCGGTTTGCCGCTTGACGCATCTTTTTCCAGGACCTTGAAGCCGGGCAAACGTCCCGAATGGACAAAGACGCGGACCTCATCACGATCCCATCCATTTATCCTCAGTGTTCCCTCGGACACACATATCTTTATATTTACGTTCGGATCGACGAGTATGAACTTTTCAGAAGTCTGTGCGTGTTCGCGGGGGGGATAGGTCGGAAATCTTGGCGGTGCGACGTAAATATCACCTTTCGGTTTCGGGGTCGGGACAGGTGTTGCCGGCTTTTGCGCAGCAACAGTCAAGCCGCCCAAAAAGCTGCCAAAGCACAGCAACATCGAACCTCCCAATATTTTCTTAATCCGTCCTGTCATCAAAAATCTATTGTCCGCTATTGGATGCTGGCCATCAATTCATCCCGCTGAGCGACCGTATTCAAAAGGTCGATCTTGTCCTGATACGCCGCATACAAAACCTGACGTGCTGCCTGGTTATTCGGATTCTTTCTTACCGCCTTTTGCATCCGTTTTATACCGTTGTTAACGACCGCAAGGTCGCGTTCAAAAGCCACTCGCGAGGAACCTGTGAACACCGCGTCACGCCGTCCATCATACGCTTCTTTCAAATCGGAGATCGTCTGAATGTAGCTCTGCTCACCCGGAAGCGGGCTGTTGTAATCAAGAGTTATAGGCCGGATCTCGTTTCGCCTATTCGCTTCACGAACCATCTCTTCAAGTTTCTTCGGCGGGTGCCTTGATACAGTGATCGCTCCCATATCGGTGTCGGTCGTCGAAGCCTCCGTTGGAACCGGAGCGGTTGACGGCGGATTTAAATCAGTACCACTTGGAGACGAACCGGACGTTTGTACATTCGTCTGGCCAGCCACAAGATCCCCGTTTGGAGCGTCTGAAGAACCAGACCGCAGCGTCCACATCACAGCAACAAAACCAAAAACTATCAGCACACCTGCGGCGGCGGTCATTGACGGGGAAAGCAGCGACGTTGAAATGAAAGCGTAAACCTGTTTCCAAATTGGCACCTGTGCCTTTTGTACTTCGATCGATTCGTTGATGCGGCTCCACAAACGCTGTGTCGGGACAAGCGTATTCATTTCGCGTTCGAGCGTTGAGAATACGAACGAGTTTTCGTCTTCGGCGACGGCGAGGAGATTAGCGCACGCCGCGCATTCCTCGATGTGCTCCGAAAGCCGCAGCGTAACGTCCGCTGTGGTCTCGCCATCCAGAAACGCCTGGATGGTGCCACTGTCAATACAATTCCCGTTCATAGATTTTCTCTCCCTGACCTGCCGTAGAATTTTGAAAATTCTGCTCTCGCCCGTGCGACGTATGTCCCGATACTTGTCTCATTCAGCGAGAGGCTTTCGGCAATTTCCCTGTATGACAAACCCTGCTGCTTCAAAACTAAACAACTGCGAAGCGGCTCCTTGATCTTGTAAAGTGCGCGGTTGATCTGATCAACCTCATCCTGCTGTTCGTATTCCGATTCGATCGAAAATACGCTGTTCTCAACTGTCTCTTTGACGTAATTTTCATCACGCGTGTTCGCCCTAATGTTACCGCGTATCGTGTTCTTTGCGATGTTCAGCGCCACGCGGATCAGCCACGGCTTAAGCATTTCCTTGTCAACGATCGAATCCTGATGCTTATACAACTTGATGAAAACTTCCTGCGTCACATCTTCGGCCAGGCCCGGATCGCGCACGATGGACCGAGCCGCGCGGAAAACGGTGCGGTGGTGGAGCGTGAATGCTTCCTCGAATCCGATCCGTTCGCTTGCCGTCGCAGTCGCCGTATGTTCGGCCATTGAGTCCACGAAGATTTCCGTCGCCTTGGTCATTTGCAGCATCAGCTAATGCCTTTCACATCCAAAATACACCACAGCGGTTCATTTTATGACATTTTTGCCCGTCAGAAGGTAATGATACGCGTTTTTCGCGCGATCTCGCCGTCGAGGCCGCTTTCGCCGAAGGCGGAAATGAGGATATTGTGGCTGTTTTCTTCGGAATCGAGCAGTTCAATATGTAATTTCGACACACTTTTGGCCGTTTCGTCAAAATTCGGCTCGACCACGGACAGCCGCTTCATCGAATCGTGCAAATGACGACTCCCGATGCCGAACTCGCCCTCGTCGCCGTCTATCACCAGCCTGATCTCGGCCTGTTCCTGCGAAAAATACGAGAGCAGAGCCGCCGCCGAACTCACGCTCTTTTCGAACCTTTTTGGCCGCTGAACATTCTCACCTTTCTGCTCGGCTTCGATAATGCCGCGCAGCTTAAGGCCGCCGCGCATTTTGGGCGGAACGCGCGTATCGAAAATGATGTTCACGCGGCGTTCGTCTTCGGCGGAAAATTCGCGAACGGTCAATTGTGCCGAACGGGCCGTCGCCTTCCAGTCAACGCGCCGAAGGTCGTCGTTCGGCTGATAGTCGCGCAGGGCGTAAAGGTCCTGGCCAAGGCCGCGAAGCGTCGATTCCAATGTTCCCGCATCAAGCGGAAGCTCGTCGAGCCGGTGCGTGATCGGCTCGAAATTGGGGAACACGATCAGCTCGGTTTCACGCGCAGGCAGCCGACGTCGATGCCTGAAAAATCCGAACGGAAACCGCGTCGAGATCTCAAAATCCTTTATGACAAATCGCCCGCGTTCGGTAAACGTGTGCGCGGTGCGCGTTTCCAGCGTGCTGTTTCGCGGAACGTGGACAAAATGGTCGAGCGTGCGCCTGATTATCGGGGGACGCGACAAACGGTTTGCAATAAATTTTGGCAACAGCCGCCGCAGCTCCGGTGCCGCCGCCGATTCCTCACGCGTCTGGCCGCGTACTTCGGCAACGACCGAATAGCTCGGAAAAATGCGTTTTCGATTCGTTAGGCTGACGAAAATATGCGTCTCTTCACCGGCGAAGATCGTCTCTGGGAAACGCATTTTCACATCCAGCTTTTTTAAGCAAAGCCCGCCCGCAAAAAACGCGATCACGACCGCCGCAAGCAGAAACGAAAGGATAAGAAACAGGAGATTGTTGCCGGTGTTCCAAGCGGAAAAACCGATTACGGCAAGCAGCACGAGAATGACGGCCCCGCCAACCGTAAATTCGAAGGGCAGATTCAGCTGCGAAGCCTCGCGGCTGGCGTTTCTCGCAAGAGGCGGAACGACGAAGATCAGGATCAGAATGACGAAGCCCAGCGACGCCATCGCAGCGATTCCCGCCAGCCGAGCCTCGCCGATCGTGTGCGCATAAAACGTCAGCCCGGCAAGCGCCAAACCGCCAAAGACGACCACTGATCCGACGACCGCGTTACGCACATCCCGCGTCCCAAAAAGCTGCAATATCGACCGCACTTCCACACCTATAAAATACCACGGAGCTTCCTGACTGGAGCGGTGAGCGTCCCGCTCACCATGCCTGCACAGCAAGAAACGTCCCCGGTCGAGTATCTGCACCTTGTGAAATTTCTTCTCGACCTGCTTTCCCTGGCTGTCAACCTTGACCTTTATCTTGCTCGTATCGGCAAGGCCCTGCGGCAAACCAAGCTGGTCTTCAAAATGTCATCGACCGCGCGGACGATAAAATCCACCACCGGTTCCGGCGTGTAATAAACACCGCGCGACCTTCGCAGCTTCGGGTCGAACTCGGCAAGGAACGTCTCGTAAAAATGCATTTATCGGGGCTTGCGTCTGCGTCCCGGCGAGGGCATCCCGAAGTAAGGGCTTGATCGCCAACTAAGGCTTGAACAAGAGAGCACAAGAGAGTGTCCTCGCTCCGTTTAAAGGAGTTGCGGCCCCGGATTCGGGATCCGGGGCCGCGTAAAAATCGGAAGGCACAACTGTTGGCTATGCGGAGTTGTAGGCAAAAGGCGGTTTATTTACGGGTTGGTGGTTGCCGGTTGACAGACTTCTCCGCTTTGTCTGTTTCTCCGGCTTTGGAAACTTTCTCCTTCTTGGAAGCCGCGGGCTCGGTTTTCTCCGCCCGACGCTCCAATGGTATCTGATCCGCTTTCACTTCTGTTTTCGTCGCCTGTTTAGGGGCCGCAAAGCCAAATTTTCTAGCTTCACGCTCAATGGTGTTCGGATCGTTTTTCAAATAATAGATCTCTTCCTGCAGCGAAAGATTTTCGCTCGTCGCCTGCTGGATCTTTCCGTTCAGGTCCTCAAAGTGCTGCGATTCCTTCGCTAACTCAGAATACGCCCGAAAGTTAATTGTCAAAACCAACATCGTACAAAGCCCAAGCGCGACGCCGACCGGCACCCACGCCGGCAAAATACGGCGTCTTTGCTTTTTCGGCCAGCGTATCGGATCAGCCTTCGCCTTTCTCGCTAGCGGACTGTGTCGTTTTGATACTGGCTGCTTCATCCGAATTGATACTGCCTTCCCGCTTCGAGCAACGAGGTGAGTTCGTTTTTGCTCTCGGCCTCCCCGGCAAAGATGAACTTAACGCCGTCCATCCTGTTTATCTTTTTCAACCTTGCTCGGCTATTGCTCCAAGTTTCTCTTTCATTTTGCGGCAACGTCTCATTTGAGACAGCTACAACTACCAACTATAATGAACGATCAATCCCCACTACCCTTGAAGTGCTTAGAAACATAACACAAGTGCTTAGCCGATGTAAAGCGCTATTTTTCATTCCTAACATTTTTTTCTGTATCACTTAGATCGAGTCGTCTAATGTAAGACATCATGAACGCGCTTAAACTTTCGGTCAATATGAAAGCAGGCTGAAAGGGATGGGATCAAGCAATACTTTCCACGATATGTTGTGGAGGATCTCCGCAAACAGTCTACATCAGGATTTGTGCCGAGACAAGGAATTCTTATGCGGACGTTTAAGAGGGGCGTGGCATTCCCCTATTCATATGTTCCGAACTGGACTATCCCAATTGCCTGCTCGATGTATCAAAAAGGTCAAATTCGGGGCTGAGACTACCAAGTGTGTCATTAATACGCGCGGTCCATTTTGTATCGCATTGCAAGGATATCGCTAAGCCTCTGATATTAAACGACTTAAATGCATGGCTTGCATGATTTTCATGGAATGCAAGATTTGCAGACTTGGCACATCCATTGCAATTGCACCATCAGTTATATTTGCGCTCACCAAACTAGAGACATTTAGATAATGACTTATCGGGATTCGGCGATATAAGCCGGGATTGAGCGAACTATTTATTTGGAGAAATTATGACAAGACCTATCAAGCACGTCGAAAAGGGCCTAACTTACATTGCAAAGGGCGCGTTCGCCGCGGTTCGTTCGGTGAACCAGTACAAACCGAATGCGTCGTTCACGCCGAAGTGGGCGGACAAGCCTATCCTGAAATCGTGGCAGAAATCGAAGCCGACGCTTGGCTTCCCGCGTCAGACGGATTCGCTTTGCCCGAACTGCGTGATCGAAGCTCGCGAAGCGATCATCAGCGGTGACCGCGAAGTTTCGACGCTGATCAACGAAAAGGTTGGTGAGATCAAGGCGTCGATCATCGAACGCGACGGTGAAGTTTGGATGATCAAAGACTGCCCGACGCACGGCCATTTTGAAGATTTGATGGCGATGGACTCGAAGTTCCTTCAGCATATCGAATCGCTCTTCCCCGGCCGCGATATGGAATCGCACAACGACGAAAAGCTTCACAACCACGGCACGTCCACGATCAAATACGGCCGCGGTGCAGTGTTGACGGTTGACCTTACGAACCGCTGCAACATGATGTGCGACCCGTGTTTCATGGACGCCAACCAGGTTGGCTTTGTTCATGAATTGAGCATGGAAGACGTGCAGGAAATTCTGGACAACGCTATTCAAATCAAACCGCGTCGTCAGATGTCGGTACAGTATTCGGGTGGAGAGCCGACGTTGTCGCCTTACTTCCTCGACGCTGTTCGCTATGCACGAAAGGTTGGATACAACTCGGTGCAGGCAGCGACCAACGGAATTGAATTTGCGAAGAGCAAGGAATTCTGTAGAGAAGCAGCCGAAGCAGGATTAAGATTTGTTTACCTTCAGTTTGACGGAATCGGCAACGACGCCAACTCGCATCGCCAGATCGGAAATCTCTTTGATGTTAAATTGCGAGCGATCAACAACCTGCACGAAGCCGGTGTTGACATCATTTTGGTAACAACGCTTGTTAATAACATTAACAACGACCAGGTCGGTTCGATCATCCGCTTCGCTCTCGAGAATCCAAAGAAGATCTCTTTCATCGCGTTCCAGCCGGTGTCGTTCACGGGCCGCGACGAGCTGATCACCGAACAGCGTCGCCTGCAGCAGCGTTACACGCTTGCTCATCTTGCACACGATGTTAAAGATCAGGTCGGCATCACCGAACCTACACGCGATTGGTTCCCGCTTTCGCTGATGGGAGCGTTCGCCGATTTCGCTGACGTAGTCCACGGCCCCGAGAACGATTGGGGACAAGTTTCATGCGGCTGCCACCCGAACTGCGGTGTCGGCACAGCGGTGATGGTGAATAAAGAAACCAAGGAGATGGCTCCGGTGCCGCAGTTCCTGAACATTCAGGGCCTTGTCACCGACATGCAGCACATCACCGACACCAATCGGGGCAAATGGTTCTCGAACATCATGATGGGCCTCGCGCTCCTGAAAAATTACAACCCATACGGTGCACCGAACAGCCTGACGCTCGGCGGCATCCTTAAGAAGTTCGACAAGTCGTTCGGTTTGTCGGGTAAAGATTACGGAAAGGTCAGCGGCGATCGCACGGCTGAAGACATCGAAAAACGTCGTCAGGATCCGTGGAACTTCCTCTTCATCGCAGGAATGTGGTTCCAGGACCTCTTCAACTACGATTTCCGCCGCACCGAAATGTGTATCATCCCGTACGGCACGCAGGAAGGCGAAATTTCTTTCTGTGCATACAACACGGGTATCGGCTGGAGAAACATCATCGAGCACATGCACCAGAACGCGACCGTCGCCCAATGGTACAAAGACCACGGCCGCCACGAAGTTTTTGCACGCGGTAAGGAAGTGGAACTCGCTGACAAGTCGCACGGCCTTAACCTCAACGAGGTAGATCTTTCGCGTCCGAACAAACCTGAAATGGATGGCCCCAAGACCGCAGCAGAAGAAATGCAGATGATGCGTAAGCTCTACAACCAAATGGTCACGGAAAAGGCCGGCCTCAAAGCCGAACCCGTGATCCAGATCGGCGGCCTCAAACGCGAGAAGAAAGCCGACAAAGAAATGGCTGTCGCTGAATAAGCGGAGAGTGGACACTCCTGTCCGCATCTTTCAGTTAACAGAAAAGCCTCGGCGACCAATCGCCGAGGCTTTTTTTGTCAGAACCGGGAGCGGTAGCGACTGGGCTCTTATTTTTCGTGTCTGTTCGTGTTTTTTCGTGGTTCGATCTTTCTTTCTACCACCAAAACACACAAAACCACGCGAAACGAAATCAACATTCTACGAAACACCTGCAGCAAGCCTTGCGGACAAGCGATACAGTATTCTATTTGTGCAACACGGCTTCGGTGGCAATATTTCCGACTGCGAATCCTGATTTCACTAATTAGAAAGGGTTGGTGTTTTTTTGTACGAGGCGGTTAGCTGGGGCTCGATGCGGGTCTTCACTTCGCCTTGGTCGATGTAGATTATGAGCGTGGTCGGGACGAACGGCTCCACCGAAGGCGTAACGAGTGCAGGTTGCTGCGTGCGGGGTGCGGAACGCAGAACTCTTCGACTGCGGAACGGGGAACGCGGAGTGGTTCGATTGCGAATTGCGGAACGCGGCGTGCGTAGTTCGGAATTCGGCGTTGTGAAAGTATCTGCGGCTATCGGCTCTTCTGACGGCAACTGGACCGCATCTGCCTCTGCAATCTCTGTAACTTCCGGCACGTCCGCCAACTCGCTTTGCGACGCGGCTCCGTCGTACATCCCGATAAAAATTGCGCTTGCGAGGATGAATGCTCCGACCGCAAACGCGCCGCCCGCGACGAGCGAGCGATGGAACCACGAAAGCCCGTTCGGCCCTGCGCTAACGAACGCGGCAGGTAAGACTTCGACATTCGACGGGCGTTTCCAACCCGTCCCGCGGGCAAGCGGCTTTAGCACCTCGACCTCGCCCGTAAAGCGCAGCAATACCGGCCGGGGAGGCTCAGCTAGTTCTTCTGTAACGGCCCTGACAACGTAGGCGTCAAGGCTCTCATCGGGTTTCCGCATGTCTTTTCCGGTCAGATGGCCCTCCGGCCAATAATAGAATGAACGTCTTTAGATTGTAACCACCTTCCATTTATATGTCGAGCGCTTTTCGAACCGATTCAAACATTCACGACCGACCACGCCAAAGGTTCCAAATTCCGTATCCCGAAAATTTGAAGTTTGGAATTCTGGAATTTGAAACACACCGGTCGTGCCCCAATATTTCTCTGTTCGATTTCAGGCAATTCTTCTATACTCGATCTCATCACAATCTGGACGAAAGGAGGAACCTATGAGGAAGGCATTGGTATTTTCGATATTGACGATCTCGTTGTTCGGGACGGCGACATTCGCTCAACAGGGCACCACGTTTACCGGCACGGCGGTCATCTACGGTTCGGGATTTAACACGCGCACGACGACGCGCGGATTCACGCTTGTGGTCAACGCGAAAACTTCATCGACCGACGCCGCCAGATTCTTAAGCGCTCTGGAAAGCGGCGGTCAGGACGGATTGCTTCGGGCGATGGACGGTCAGGACCTGGGCCGTTTTTCGATGACCGGAAATGTCGGTGAAGCTCTGACCGGCGTGTTGATCGATCAGGTCGAAGACGGCACACGCATACGCGCCGTGTTCAGAAGGTGGATCGGTTTTGGGGAAATTCGTGGCGGTTATCGTTCAGCAGACTATCCGTTCGGCTACGTCGAGATCGTGATAAATCCACGCACCGGCAAGGGCGACGGCACGATAATCCCGGCGGCGAAAATTCGGTTTAAATCCGGTACGGTCGAAATAGAAGATTTCGGCACATTTCCGGGCCGTTTGATGGGTGTACAGATGCGCGGAATGAAGCTTCCGTAGAAATTAAATTCGGGTAGGCATGTGGACGTTCGAGGTTAACCACGCTCGGGCGTCTCCTTCATTTTCAAAGACATTGGCGATCAGCCCGGCGTTCGCGGCTATCGTCGTTCCGATCCTTTCGGGGTCAATCATCTCAGGCCGTTGGATGAACGACAGGACGACCTCACCTTCAGTCTCACTCGCCCATTTTCGCGCGAACCAATAACGGTCAACCACCGACGGCTGCGAAAAACCATAAAGCTCGCGGGCATCTATCAACAATGCGTTGATGCCCCGCTCACGGCAGAACACGATCACTTCACAGATCATTTCGACCGCTTGTTCAAGGCGTACCTCAACCCTCGGAGCGAATACCGCAAGTTCATCTTCGAGTGACAGGAATTTGGGAAGTTCGGGGTTTACATTCATAGCTAATGGGGAATCGCGATGAACACCGAACCGATAGAAAATACAACGGTCCGCAAATGATTATTCCAAACCTGAGCCGCCACGTCAATTGTTTTCAAACGATGAGATGAACCGTCCGGCTCGTCTGCCCTTGTATCCTATATTGTCTGTGCCACGCACTATATCGGCCCATATTGTCGAAAATCCGTCCAAATTCGAGTGATTTAGTGCTTGGAACGGTTTTTGCGTTTCATCTTGATATTGCCCACGCAATTTGATCTGAACAGGGGGAAGTTATGCGATTCAATCACAATTTACCGGTCAAACTTTCAGTTTTCGCACTGGTAATGTTGCTGGGAATGCAAAGCGCCGTTTTCGGGCAGCGCGACCGTAAAGGAGAAAAGGGCCAACGCGGAAACGGAGGCCAACAGCAGCGGAGCGATCGGGATTCGCGTCGGCAACAGCAGTCGAGCGACCGAAATTCGAGACAAGGAAGAAGCGACCAGATCTCGCGACAACAACAGTCGCGCAGCGATAACAACTCGCGCCGCCAGCAGATGCAAAGCGATCGAAATTCGCGTCAACAGCAAGTAAGAAGCGATAACAACTCGCGCCGTCAGCAGATGCAGAGCCTTTGGAACTCGCGGCAGCAGCAGATGAGGAGCGACCGCAGTTCGCGTCAGCAACAGGCACGAAGCAATAACGCATCGCGCCAACAGCAACGACAGAGCGATTGGAACTCACGAATGCAGCAGATGAGAAGCGACCGCGGTTCACAGCAGCAACGACAGCAGCGGCAGAGCGACTGGAACTCGCACCGTCGGCAGCAACGCAGCGACCGGCGTGTGGTGACAAACCAAAACTGGTCAATGAACAGCTACGCACGCAGAAACAGCGGCGATGACGACCGACGACGAGGCGACCGCAATCGTATGTCCGGCGTTTGGTGGAACAATTCCCGACCGGCTCAGCGTTATGCTCAAAATAATTATCGCGGTCAGCAAAGGGACTACCGAAGATATCAAAACCAGGTCCGGCGAGATCAGCGGCGTTCGTCCCTGCTTTATCGACAGTCGATCTGGAACTATCGCGACCGTGATTACAACAATTATGGCGACAACTGGCGAAGGCCGGGCCGCCGCGACCGTAACGTCTATTACAATGTTTACTACGATGACTATTACTACGACGATCGATACGATCGCAACGGTCGAAATATTGTCGGAAACATCCTGCAGACCGTTATAGCCAGTTTTCTGACGAATGGTTCAAGACCGTATTACTACACCTCGTACAGAACCTATGATTATTATCGACCGTCATATAGCGCAGTGTATTCACCGTCCGGCCACTATTACGGCGTTTCGCCGGTTTACGCCGCGTATAATGCCGAAGCCTATTATGACGATTACGATCCGTATTATTCGGGATACCAACAGGACCAGTACGAACAGGAGATCAACATCTATTTTGGCGGCCCGTCGGGTGACACGATCCGTCGTGCGATGGAAACGGGTTACTACCAGGGACTGCTCGAAGGCCAGTTTGCACGCGAAAACCGTTGGGGCGACCGCTATTACGAAAACCCTTACGTTTATCAGGAAACCGATTACATTCCGTATGCGGCCGATTCGGGTGACTGTCGCCGTTACCTAAATAAGGGCTATGAAATGGGCTATAACGACGCATTGGCAGATCAGGCCGAATTTGAACCGGACTTTGCCGGTACCGATCTCGTCAGCATGTTGATAGGAAGTACTTTGAGCGTACGCAGTTAGGCTCATTGCCCCACAAGTCGAAAAGCCGGTGAGTTAGATCGCCGGCTTTTCTACGTCAGGTCACGATACCCGCAGATGTCGTCGAGCGATACATTTCCGCCGCATAGGATGATCACGACGTGCGAATCGGACGTGAAATTCGCCTTCAGTTTTTCGGCGGCGGCAAGATTGCACGATGAAGCTGGTTCGGGGGTAACTTTGAGGCGTTCGGCGATGAATTTCAACGCGGTAACCGCTTCGGCATCGGTTACGACCGTGACGCTTTCAAGGTGATCACGAACAAGGTCGAGCGTTCGTTGAGTGACCGCGGGAGCACCGAGCGTTTTCGCTATCGAAGTGATCGCGGAAAGCGTGACCGGTTCACCCGCCGCAATTGCCTGCGACATCGCGTCTGCGCCGACCGTTTCCACGCCCCAAATACGTGCATTCGGATTCTTTGCCTTTATCGCGATGGCGACTCCGCCGGCGATGCCGCCTCCGCCGATGCTTGCGAAAACATCTGTCACCTGGGGACAATCTTCAACGATCTCAAGTCCGATAGTTCCCTGCCCGGCGATGACAAGCGGATCGTCAAACGGATGAACGAGCGTTCGGCCTTCGGCCTCGTATTGTTCGATCGCTGCGAAGGCGTCGGCAATATTCGCTTTCAGATCGATCGTCGCTCCATATCCGAGCGTCGCATCGAGATAATTTCGCGGCGTGTTCTCAGGCATCAATATCACGGCATCGACGCCCAGTGTTTTCGCCGCATATGCGACGCCCTGAGCATGATTGCCGCCGCTGACAGCCACTACGCCCTTAGCCCGTTGTTCATCCGAAAGCGAAAGCATCTTATTGAACGCACCCCGCGGCTTGAACGATCCGGTCTTTTGAAACAACTCATACTTGACGTAAACATTCGTCCCGAGATGTTCACTAAGCGTCTCGCTCCGTTCAAGCGGCGTGCGTTTCACATAAGGCGCGATCCGTTCACGGGCTGATTCGATGCAAGCAATGTTAAGTCCTGGATCGGTCACAATTGTCATATTTAGCTATGAAACCGGATTCGGAAGAAGAACGTGGTTGGGCATGGATTGTAACAGGCGTACGTCGATGCAACACCTTCACTCACGCTGATCTGCTCGATCTGATCTTGATTCACATTCATCGGCTAATGCCGTTTTAGATACCAGGCAGTAAAACTGTTGATTCGTTCCGCATCCTTTAATAAGCCAGTACGCCCGCCGACAATTTCGAAATACTCTTTGGCATAAAATCTATTTTCGGGCACCTCGATCCCTTTATTTGACCGTACTACGATGAGTTTCTTTTCCAACCCCCTATCAAATGTGGCCTTTTTTAATAAGATCAAATATGTCTTGCCTATCAACAGATCTAGCCCAGATTCTTCGATCGGACTGGGAACAAAAATGCGAATACTTGCCGGTTTCTTTACTTTTGAACCCTTAAGCCACCTTGACACAACTATTTCATATTCCGTTCCCATTTCAAACTTAAGGGACGCCTGTCTATTGGAACTATCATTGCTCTTAAAAATTCGGTCTTTTCGAACGACCATGGCGGCCGATTTAATTGATCCAACCACTATGTGTTGACTCGATTCCGCCAGCGCCTCAGCGTTGCCTCCAGTCGATGCCGACTGACCTAGCACCGCCACCGTTGCGAAGTGAAAAATCCAAATGAGCTTGTGTATAGACTGTCTAATCGACACGTTACGGCACCTCCCAGCCACCACAGGTAGATTGATAGACATATTGAGGGTTGATTGGATCCGAAATCGCATAGGCCTCATCTTCCATTTGAGTTCCCAAATTCGAAACAAGGGCTTGACGTTGTTGTAGTTTCCATATTGTATATTGAAGACTAATCGAGGTATTGAGCAATGCTTGGCTAGGCGCTGTTAAAGATTGGATTGACGAATAGAAACTTGAAGCCAGATAATAGCTGGAGGCTGTGCCAGAAATATACTGATTCTCGTGCTTCAGTTCATGCTGAAATGCCTTTGGATAAAATTGGCTCGTCGCCGGCACAAAGAGGGACATTGATGGATTTTGCCGTGACAAATTGCCAACACTGGCAACATACCATTGAGAGGACCCGCCGTTGAACGCAGTCGTAGGATTTCCCACAATTTCCGGCGGAGGAACGTAACCAATTGTTTGAGGCACGGTTACTGTGAAATTCCGCGCTACTGTAACGTCTCCACCTGAGTACGAAATTGTCACCCTTACCTCGTACACACTATTCAAGGAGGCTGTGCAGGGACCGTTGGGAGATGCAAACCAATGCGCCGTTGTACTAGTGGCAAGCTCGTTTTGAGGGAAAAATGTCAGTTGAGGATTATTCCCGGCGCCTGATGGCGACGTAAAGCTCCAGTAAATACCAGTGGCGGTTGCTCCGGTAATAGTGGCGCTAAAGTTTGCAGTCGCACCATCCACCGCGGTAGCGGGACCGTTTATGACAACCGTCGGATCAACCTGCACCGGTGCCTCGGCGAAAAGCTCATCGGAAAACGGTTCGCAGTAGGTGCCGCCCCAGTCGATCCAGATGGTGCGCGTCCATGTGCCTTGTAAATTTGTTTGGCCGACACCGACGGCATCAATGTCGCCGCCGAAATCCGTTGTCGCAATGCCGGTGTCAAAACTCTCCCATGTGACCGATTCGGACGTGTATGGCCCGAACGACTGTCCATAGGAATTCAGTTCCGTTTGGAGGCCGGTTAATGAGGCCGTGTCGCCGACCTCCATGTTGAAACCTTCCGGGTCAATCGACACGTCGTCAATCACATTCGGGCAGTGGTTAGCACAGGCGTATGTGCTGGCAACGCCATGGGCTAGGCTGATCTGCTCACTTCGCCCGCTGATCGGAGTTGCCTCGACGCCGTGTGCCGACCATGCGATCTGACCTGAATCGATATTTATCGGGATAAGTTCGCCACGGTCGCCGGGCGTCTGCTCGTCGCGGAGTTTTCTAAAATCGATTTCGACCGTCTGACCGGCTTTGAGGGTTTCGATGCCGAGCGAATATCCGCCGCCTGCGTAAGCTAGATGTGCAGTGTATTTCTTGGGCGAATCCGTCTCGTTCTTGAGATAGACCAGCGTCCTGAAATCCCCATCCGCCTTCCACGGAAAACCGCCCGCGCTTGACGGAATATTGACCGGATCGAACATCGGGACTTGAAAGACATGATCTCCGTTATGGCTGACGCTCTGGAGCGATGTAATTATCGTTCCCTTAGGAGTGTCATATTCAAGCTCGATCCCGCCATACGTGACGGAAGCCGGAAGATCGTCAATGAAATTTTCAAGCTCGAATGCTTTTGTTACGCCTGCGCCAATGGTCTTTTGAGGCAGGTTGATCGTGCCGACATCACCGTTGGGTTGCGTATAGATGATCTTGCCGCTGACGTGCGAGGTTTGAGTGCCGGTGTTTCGAACAGCAATAACGGGCGAAAGCTGTGCGCTGTTAAGGTTTCTAAATCTCAATCCGTTACCGTGCCATTTCTGGGATGCATTCGAATCCGGGTCGATAAAGTTCGACGCGGCAGAGTATCCCTTGTTCGGCCTTGCAATAAACATCCTTGCAACGACGGCTCCGGGGTTGCCAGTATGCGTGATCGAAATGCCGCCTTTTTCCTGAACCTCGCCGTTCTCATTGCCGACAAGGTCGCGCATTATTTCGAGAACGCGCGTTTGCCACGGAGCAAGCGTGATCTGAAGCGGAGTAGTTTGTTGGGGCGATGTGCCGTCAACAGTAATGCTGGCCGTGACCGTACCGCTCGACGTATTTGACACCACGACACGGGCCTTGGAATTCTCGAAAGGCAGCCACCAGACATTTTCGAGTCGGCTCGACGTGAACTTTGTCGTGTAAACAAACTGCTCTGCCCAAATAAGGTTGTGTGCCTCATCGACCATTTTGACCTGCGCGCCAAGTTGCTGCTTCCCGCCCTCATACGAGATCTTCATGCTTCCTTCTCTGAATTCTTGCGGCTGTCCGGCAAGAAGTTGATACATATCCACATCGATATAGGATGCCGCCGGAACCGTGATGGGTGCAAGGTTTAGCCGCGTTCCGGCGAGGCTGTAGATCGTCGGCAAGGCAATAATCGACTGCGAACCCTTGTTGTTCAGCATCAACGTCGTCGTCAGGCCGTCATTCAGCATGTAGTATGTGCCGGTGAGTTTGTAGGTCTCGTATTCGGGAGCCAATGAAGAAAAAGATGGATTCTGTTTCGCACCGCAACAGCCCTGCTTCGACTTGCTCATCGAGATCAAGTCGATTTCATTCGAACCAAGGCTCGTGTTTAGAAATTGAGCCGACGCGATAACGCTGATCGCCAACATCAACACGACAAAGCGAAAACCAGATAATGGAGTTGGGAAAGCGGATTGGACCATCTAAGCCTCCGTGGAACTCGGGAGAAAAGGCCTTTCTCTCGTTTGTGAACCCTCAAGAACAAATACAGGCGACAAATTCGATGCCGTCACTTTATGTTCAATTTATTGCATTGTCAACCTATCCTTCGCGACGTATAGGTAGGGATGCATGGACTTTGAGTTTCGACTGAGGAAATGGTTTAATATTAGTTTGCTCTAATGAGCACGGGCACGCTAGCGTGTTACCGGACACTTAGCCGAAAGGGGGTGAGACGAAAATGGCTTTTATATCAGTTAATATGAACGAATCGATCGAATCGGCGCTTCGCCGTTTCAAGCGAAAGGTTATCTCGGAAGAGATCATCAAAGATCTCAAAAAGCACGCTCACTTTATCCCGCCGAGTCAGAAGGCTAAGCTAAAGAGTGCGAATGCACGCAAGCGTAACCGTCGCCGTTTCAGACAGCAGCGTCCGATGAACGCTGGGCCCAGGCCGATGGGCGGACAAAGTCGATAAGGTTTAATAGTGAAAAGGTGAAAAGGGAAAAAGTTAGAGGTCGTCTCTGACCTTTCACTTTTTCACTTTTTTGTTTTTAAACAGACCTTTATTCAGTTTCTAACAGTTAACAGTTGGTCAGTTTTTAGTTGAAAGTTAATGAAACTGACAACTGTAAACTTTGTAACTTAGATCGTACCGGAGCCGACCGCAGATTTGTCCCAAACGCGTAATTCCGGTTTAACTAATCATATGGCAGAAAAGCCAAAGATCCTTATCACCAACGACGACGGTATTCATTCCGAGGGTATTGCGTTTCTCGAGGCTGCGATGCGCGAGATCGGCGATGTTTATGTCGTCGCACCCGAAACGGAGATGAGCGGTGCCTCGCACAGCCTGACATTAGCGCGCCCGCTTCGAATAAGACAGATCGACGAAACGCATTGGACCGTTGACGGTACGCCGACGGATTGCGTAACGCTTGCTCTGAACCAGATCCTGGCACCGGACATCCGCCCGGACATCTGTGTCTCCGGCATCAATCACGGTGCGAATATGGGAGACGATGCAACTTATTCGGGCACCGTCGCCGGTGCAATGGAAGCGACGATACTTGGCGTTCCAGGCCTGGCTTTCAGCCTTGTCGCATATCGCAGTCACGATTTTACAGAATCCGCCAAAGTCGCCCGTGAGGTCACGCAAAAGGCACTCATCGACAAGATCCCGGACGGAACGCTGCTGAACGTAAACGTCCCGAAAGGCGAACCGAAAGGAATTCGAATAACGAAACAGGGATTCAAATCCGCACGGCCCGTCATCAGCGAACACATCGATCCGCGCGGCAAGTTGTATTATTGGATAGGCGAGATACGCGACGGATTCCGCGCCGACGGCGGCACCGATTTCGAGGCGGTTGACGAAGGCTACGTCTCGATCACACCGATGCGAACGGACCTTACAAGTTACACAGCTGTCGAAGAACTGAAGAATTGGAACAAGTGAACGCCACAGCCTCACAAACAAACATATCTGACGAATACGCCCTGCCGCGTGCGCGGATGGTCGAGAATCTTCGCACGCAATACAAGATCGCGGACGAATGCGTTCTTGAGGCGATGAACCGCGTTCCGCGGCATCTGTTTGTTCCGCAGGCAATACAATCACAGGCATACAAGGACAACGCATTGCCGATCGCGGGCGGTCAGACGATCTCACAGCCGTTTATCGTGGCTCGAATGTCAGCGTTGCTTGAACTGAAAGGGCGCGAACGTGTGCTCGAAATAGGCTCCGGTTCGGGATATCAATCGGCCGTTTTGGCTCTCGTGGCCCGGAAAGTTTTCGCCGTTGAAAGACTCGAACCGCTTGCAGCGGAATCGAAAGAACGGCTGCTTCGACTGGGATACCGCAACATCTCGTACAAACTCGCCGACGGAACCGAAGGTTGGCCTTCGTATGCGCCGTTTGACGCAATACTTGTAGCAGCAGGCGGCCCCGAAATTCCCGAACCGCTCGTCGGACAGCTCGAGATCGGCGGGCGAATGGTTATTCCGGTTGGTGAGGATAAGGCAAGGCAGATGCTCGTCCGCGTGACGCGAAAAGAGAAAGGATATTCGACCGAGAATTGCGGCCCGTGTGCGTTTGTTCCGCTGATCGGCCAACATGGTTGGTCTACAAAGTAAGATTTCCACTTTTACTTTTTTTTACTTTTATTTTTGAACATGGAATGGATCTCTGAATATTTACAGTACCTAAACCCGAAAGTGTTGATCGATACGCTGCTTGGTATCTTCGGCAATTGGGTTTACGTTGCACTTTGGTTCATCATTTTTGCCGAGACGGGTCTTGCGGTTGGGTTTTTCCTACCGGGCGATTCGCTGCTGGTTGTTTCAGGACTTTTTGCTGCGGCGAATAAGCTGAACATTCTGCTCGTGCTGCCGGCATTCTTTCTCGGTTCGGTCATTGGCGACAGCACCGGTTATTGGACCGGCCGAATGATGGGCAAAAAGCTTTTCAATCGTGAAGACTCTTTCATCTTCAAACCGAGCCGCGTTGAAAAGGCACACGCATTCTTTGAGAAATACGGCCCGAAGACGGTCATCCTTGCACGCTTTGTTCCTATCGTCCGCACGTTCGCTCCGCTTGTCATCGGCGCGGCCGAGATGCCGTACGCAAAGTTCCTGACATACAGCGTCTTGGGCAGCCTCTTGTGGATAAATAGTATGGTGCTTGCGGGATATTTTCTTGGCGGCGTTGTTGAGAATGCGCTCGGTATTAAGCTCGAAGATCATATCGAAAAAGTAGTAATAGTCGTCGTCTTTTTGTCGTTGCTTCCGCCGCTAATTGAGTTCTTAAAACACCGTTCCGGAAAGAAAGAAGTGGCCTTGTCAGAACCGCCTGCGTAAGTGGGCGGCTGTACTCAGTCCGCAAGAATTTGTCTTAGACACTCTGCCGTCCGCTGATGCAGATGGTTCCGACATGAGAATTGACTAATGAGGTTCAGTAACCTAAACTCAGTAGCTTGACTTATCGGGGCGTAGCGCAGTCTGGTAGCGCGCACGGTTCGGGACCGTGAGGTCGCAGGTTCGAATCCTGCCGCCCCGACCAATAAAGTGAAAAAGGGTAAAAGTGAAAATGCTTCGCTTTTACCCTTTTCACTTTCACTTTTACTTTCTTGGCTTTAATTCCCAAAGCACGTTGACAATGACCCAACGACCATTGGATTTCGCTATGTGCAGATAATCGATCCAATCCGAGGCGACCACCTTTACGCTTGCCGTGTTGCCGTAAACGTCGAGGATCGTAACGTCTTTTTGCTGCTTCTCCTTTGGCGTATCTTTGCCGCCGCCATTCTTAACGGCCTGGACGAGTGTCATTGCACTCATCTGGCCGAGGCTGCTGCGTCCCTGAGTGTTCGTGTTAACGATACGCTTTGCAAGATCGGGATGAAGTGCACGTTCCATGCGTTCGGCGTTCCCTTCATACCAGCCTTCGATATAGTCGAGAGCCGCAGCGGTTATCGCCGCTTTATCGGTATCGGAAACAGTTGATTGAGCGGAAACGCCGCCGACGAACATAGCAACAAGTAAGAATGCGATAGAGCCGATTCGTTTCATTATTATTGGCACCTCTGAAATCGTTTCGTTAACTAACCGATCTGATACGTCGCAACGCTTGTCGGAGTTTCAAAGCAGCGGACCTTGTGAACCTTCACGCGTTCGTCGCCGACGCGCGAATTCAGGTATTCAAGGAAATATCGTGCGATGTTTTCGGCGGATGGATTTAGTTCTTCGTCAAAGGGCGGAAGTTCATTGAGATTGCGATGGTCGAGATATTTCACGATCTCGTCGGCGGCTTTCTTCAGGTCGCCAAAATCGATCAGCAATCCGATGTTGTTCAACTCTTCGCCACGAGCATAGATCTCGATCTTATAATTATGACCATGCAGGTTTTCGCACTTCCCCTTATATCCGCGCAATTGATGCGCAGATGAGAAATCGCGTTCGATCATTACTTCAAAAAATCCTGACATAATATTACGCAATTATATCGCACCATTCGTGGATCGGTCGAAAATTGATGCGACCACATCCAAGTCACTCGTTATCCGCATTCGCGGCAAACTAGAAAGAAAATCCATTCCGTAGCCTTTGGTGCGCAATCTAGGGTCGAGGATAGCGATCACACCGCGGTCGGTGCGGCTTCTTATCAAACGGCCGATTCCCTGTTTCAAAGAGATCACGGCCTGCGGGACGCTGTATTCTATGAACGAGCGTCCGCCGTTTTCGTCGATGAAGCGCGAACGGGCGGCGACGATCGGGTCGCTTGGAACTGCGAAGGGAAGTTTGTCGATGATGACGCACGAAAGCTGTTCGCCCTGCACATCGACGCCCTGCCAAAAGCTTGAGGTTGCGAACAAGACGGCATTCGGTGTTTCGCGAAATTTGTCCAGCAGCGCCGCCTTTGCCATCGAACCCTGTACAAAACACGGATAATTGACCCGCGAGGAAACAAGTTCGTAAAGCGCATTCATCGATTGATAACTGGTGCAGAGAACGAACGCATGGCCGCGCGTGACGTGAATGATCTTGACAATCTCGGCTGCGGCCAACTGCGTGAAATCGGGTGAACGCGGATCGGGCATCGCCTTTGGCAAATAAAGAATCGCTTGCGATTCGTAATCGAACGATGAAGCCGCCGTGAATCCCGAAGTCTTTTTTGAATCCAAACCCAAACGCTCACGGACAAAATTGAAGGAACCTGAACTAGAGAGTGTTGCGGATGTGAGAATGCACGATTCGACTTTATCGAAAAGTTTTTCGCGAAGCAGTTCCGAGACATCTACCGGCGACGCTCGAAGGAAAATCCCACGACCTCGGCGTTCGAGCCAGTAAACGTAATTTTTCTCGGCCTGCGTAACGATGAAATCGAGATCGAACCGGGTTTGCCGAGCACGCCGCAAAAGGCTTTCGACTTCGGGTTTCTCTTCAGCGAAGCCGCTGAGTTTCGACTCCAAAGCACCGAGAGCACCGTCGAGTGCGAAGTAGCCTTCGCCCAAAGGCGAGGGTTTGTTGTCGCCCGCAGATGTCCGATGCGAAAACGCATCAGGCAAAAGCGGAAATCGCCCGTCGGCTTTCGCTTGTCGAAAACGAAGCCAAAACTGATCTGCAAGTCCAATGATCTTCGCTGCGAGTTTAGTCAGCTCGCGCGTCACCACAGCATCGGTGATCGGAAGATTATCGATGTCGCGGACGAGCTCGTCGATCTGAAAATTCGAGACTTGAAAGCCGAAATAGTCGGCGGCGATGTCTTCAATAAGATGTGCTTCGTCGAAAATCACTGCTCCGTAATCCGGAATGACCTTGCCGAATTTATTTCCGCGAACATTCAGATCGGCGAAGAACAGATGATGATTAACGACCACGATATCGGCCGCTTCGGCACGCCCGCGCATTCGCGTTATGAAACACGGATCAAAATCCGGACACTTCTGGCCAATGCAGATGTCGCCGCGTGCGTTGATGCGGTTCCAAAAACGAAGGTCTTCGGGCAGGTCGACCAGCTCACGTCGATCTCCGGTTTTCGTTTCATCGATCCAATGGGCGACCTCACGAAATTGATCCATTTCGTCGAGGCCCTCAAGTATCGGCTGATGCTCGGCTTTTTTTACGCGATAAAGACACGCATAGTTCGAACGGCCCTTCATATATTCGGCCTTAAATTTTCGCGGCAATATCTTTTGCAGGAACGGAATGTCCTTTTCCATTAACTGTTCCTGCAGGTTTTTCGTGCCGGTCGAAATGATGATCCGCTTCTTTTGCGCGATGGCCGCAGCAATTGCCGGGACAAGATAAGCAAGCGTTTTACCGGTACCCGTTCCGGCCTCGACCATCAGGTGACGCTTTTCCGCCAATGCGTTCTCGACCTCTTCGGCCATCTTTATCTGGCCGTCGCGGTATTCATAGTTCTCGTGAAAACGCGCGATAAGTCCGCCTTCGCCAAAGACCGACTCGATCAGGTTCTCGCTTTTTTGCGCTTCCATTTTCATTGACTCGATGCCTGATTGTTTACGATAATCAGTTTTCGAGTTCTAGCCCGCTTTATAATTGCTGATTACAACTTCGGTCTTTCGTTCCTATTGTCGATTGTAGTGTATTCGCGTGATGTGTCGAAGTTCGGCGTGTTTTATGAGGTTGCAGTTAATGTCATTATTCGCAAACAAAAGCATTTTGCTCACATTGTCCGTCTTGTTCCTGTTCACGTTTGTGTTGATCGCGCCAACCCTGCTTTCCACATCCGCGAGTAATGACGGCGCTAAGAGCGGTTCGGAGCGGTTTGTCGATTACGACATACGCACTGCAAAGAATCCGGCGACACCGCTTTCGGATTTTAGAAACTCGGCACAACGAACGGCTTCCGAGATCGCGGACCTTCGTGACGGGTTTGTGAACGGTGAGAATGTACTTCGAACGAACGTTTCCACATTGAAAGTGGACTACAATTCGGATCTCAAGATCCCCGAGATGATCGGAACGAATGTAAAACTCGGGAGATCATTTTTAACGGCACCTTCAACCGGAAAACGCAGCGATCTGCTGGTAAAGTTCCTGACGGAAAACGAGAGTCTTGTTGGGGTTTCGAATGATCAGATCGCCGGATTGAAGGTCGCAGCCGACTACAAAAATCCCGAGGGCGAACTCGCATTCGTTGAGTTAAATCAGGAGATCGATGGTGTTCCGGTGTTTCGCGGCGAGGTTAAAGCGGGACTCACGAAGAAGAATGAGATCGTTCGGGTTATCAACAATCTTGCGCCCGGGATCGACCTGCAAAGCGTGTCGAAAGATTTCGGTGAACCCAGCAATGCGGTCAAAGCGGCGGCGGAATCTATTCAACACCCGTTGTCAGGAATTGAAAAGCGTTTGAATGGCAAAGAGTCTTCCGTCAACAAGTTGGTGTTCGGTTCCGGCGATTTCGCGACCAGCGCCGAGAAGATGTATTTCCCGACCGAGCCGGGTGTCGTGGTTCCGGCATGGCGCATTCTCATATGGCAGCCCATCGCCGCGTATTACATTATCGTCGATGCAGCACGAGGCACCTTACTTTGGCGAAAGAACATTTCGGACGATCAGACAACTTCGGCGACCTACAACGTCTATGCGAATCCGAACGCGATGATCAACGTCGCGGAGAATCCGTTTCCTTTCACGCCGGGGCCGACGTCGCCGAACGGAACGCAAGGCTTGCCCATCGCTCGAACCCTTGTCACACGCATTGGTAACGAAGTTCCTTACACCTTTAATAACCTCGGTTGGATAACCGACGGGAACAATACGACGGACGGCAACAATGTCGAAGCCGGTCTCGACCGTGAGTTGCCAAATCCCGCGGTCGGCGTCGGGATCGACCCGAACAGCCAGGCGACCGGCGGCCCGAACCGGACATTCAACTTTCCGATCAACCCCGGCGTCCCGACCAATCCTGCTGCGGGAACCGGCGACGCTCCGCTGCCGGCCGGGCAGACACCCACCGTTTGCCAAGCTGAAGGAACGGCAACCGCTCCGACGAATTATCAAAAGGCTGTCGTGACACAGCTTTTCTACGTCAGCAACTGGTATCACGATGAGACGTACCGGCTCGGATTCACGGAACAGGCCCGTAATTTCCAGAACGACAATTTTGGACGCGGTGGTGAGGGCAGTGATCGGGTCTCTGCCGAAGCTCAGGATTGCGTCGGGTCGAACAACGCGAATTTCAACACACCGGCCGATGGAGGTCGCGGGCGAATGCAGATGTTTATCTGGACGGCCCCGACGCCCGATTTCGATGGCAGTCTCGACGGTGACGTAGTGATTCACGAATTGACTCACGGCCTGTCTAACCGTCTGCATGGCAATGCCAGCGGGCTCAGCGGATTGAATATGTCGCGAGCGTTGGGCGAAGGCTGGTCGGATTTCTATGCCCACGCAATGCTCAGCGAACCCGCTGATCCGATAAACGGGACCTATGCTCTTTCCGGTTATGCGCGATACGGCGCGGTCTCGAGTTTCAACAATTACTATTATGGGATTCGGCGATTTCCGAAAGCGGTAATGGCATTCACCGGGCCAAACGGCATGCCGCATAACCCTTTAACATTCAATGATATTGACCCGACAAAGGCTGACCTTTCTGACGGCGCATTCGCTCCGGGCTTTAACACAACCGCAGATGGCGTCCACGCGGGCGGCGAGATTTGGAGCAGTGCTCTCTGGGAAATTCGTGCGAGATATATCACACGCCTCGAATGGGAAGCCGGAAACCGGCGCATTTTGCAGCACATTACGGACGGAATGAAACTCGCTCCGCTTCTGCCGACATTCCTGTCTGAACGCGATGCGATCATCGCCGGCGTGCTTGCCTCTGGCACAGCGGCCGATGTTGAAGATATGTGGGCTGGGTTTGCCCTTCGCGGGCTGGGTGCGAGTGCGAGCATTCAAAACTCCGGTGGATTGGATGCCTTTGGCTCCGGCACCGGACTGACGCGCGTCACCGAAGCATTTGACCTGCCGAAGCTGGAACTTTCGGAGTTTTCGATTTCCGATCAGGATTTTGGAAACGGCAACGGCACAGCCGAACCCGGCGAATTGGTATCCATAAATTATACGATCACCAACAACACCGGCAGGTCGTCGGGGAATATTTCTATCGCCTACGACAATATTGCGGAAAGCTATCCAGGCATCGCCCACGCCGAGTCGGTTACCGTTTCGGATCAGTATTCAGTTTCACCGCAGACCGCTTGCGGGTCTTTGCTGACATTCAATGTTCAGTTGACGGGCGTTTCACTTGGAACTGCCAACTTTCAACGCTCGATCGCTGTCGGTCGGCCTGTCGAAACTTTTTCAGAGAATTTTGACAGCGTGACTGCTCCTGCTTTTCCATCTGGTTGGACGGTCGCATCTACATTTGCACCAATGACGTTCGTTACAACTACGAATGGCCCGGACTCGGCACCGAATTCGGCTTTTGCCGCCGATCTTCCGAACTGCACCGGTGCAGGCTGCTCGACGACGGATGGCGGCGGAACCGATCTGACATCTCCATTAATACCGATCACGAGTCAATCGGGATTGGTTTCGTTCCGCCATCGATTCAACACCGAATTCACATGGGACGGCGGCGTTCTTGAGATCAGCACAAATGGCGGCCCGTTTCAGGATATCGTTACCGCAGGCGGCGTTTTTCTGGAAAACGGCTATAACTCGGCGCTCGGCGTAAGCAACCCGAATCCGCTCGGTGGGCGTCAGGGATGGTCAGGCGATTCGGGCGGCTATCAAACCACCGTCGTTCGACTTCCTGTTTCGACGGCAGGTCAGAGTATCAGGCTTCGGTGGCGTTTTGGTACTGACAGCAATACAGCGCCGGAGAACGGAGGATGGAATATCGACTCGGTCTCCGTTTCAGGTTCGGCAGTTTGTTCTGCGGTCCGGGTGTCCATTGGCGGGCGCGTGGTTGACCAGTTGGGAAGAGGAATCAGTAAGGCGACCGTGACAATTTCAAATGGAACGACGACACGAAGAGTGGGTACAAATTCATTTGGCTATTTTTTATTTGTCGAAACTCCCGGCGGCGTTCCGTACACGATTACAGCGACGGCAAAACGGTATGTTTTCACACCGCAGCAGGTCACGCCGACCACAAACATCGAAGGGCTGATCTTTATCGGAAGTTGAGATCTGACCCTCCGCCTCGTTGGCAAGGATAATTCCGCAGTTATTAACCCGATATCTCCTTGTCTGAATGCACATTCGGGGCTGAGTTAGTGGCACTTCCAGCCCTCAGCCCTAATGACGAGGTTCACCCGCATCTATTTACATCATTGACATTACCTATCAAACGGGTTTAGACTACCCGCGTTAACTCGCTCTTATTTATCATTCTCTATTTGGGAAATTCAGGTTCTGTTTGAACCCGTTTTCTTCCGGTTCTTTTTCGTTTTTTTTGGATTCATTTATTTGATTTTTATCCAGTATCTTGCACTCATAACTTGAGTTTTCGGGCAGAAATTAGAACAAACAGGAGAAAAATTCGATGTCGCGCATACCCAAACTCTTCGGCGGTTTCAAGTCTATCTTGACCCTGCTGGCAATTACGTTAGTAACTGCCTTGATAATAATTCCCGGTATCTTCAATGTTGCCGACGCAAGTATTGAACGTACCCGCAAAATTGACGGCCTCGATGCTAACCGCCTTCCCAAAATGTACGACATTAGGGACACGGTTACCGAGGGAGATGTCAAAGATGACGTTTCGGCTCGCCTAGAGGCGTTTCGATCAAAAGTCGGCACCAACGCGGTTGCTGTCGCGGATATTCGTGACGGATTCGTTCGAGGCGAAGAGAGCCTCAAACAGCGAATCCCCAACATCAAGATCGAATACAACAACGATATTCGTATCCCGGAAGTTATCTCTCCGAAGATGGATATGAATCACATCGAATTTCTTACCGGCGCCAGTGGCGGAACCCGAGCAGGCACATTGAAGAATTTCCTCAAGGAAAACAATGAGTTGATCGGCGTTTCAAACCAGAACATTGATGGCTTAAAAGTCGGTGCTGATTACTTGAACCCGGATGGATCGATGGCATTTGCCCGTCTTGAGCAGGAGATCAATGGCATTCCCGTATTTCGCGGTGAAGTAAATGCCGGTTTCACGAACGACGGCCGCATGGTCAGGATCATTAACAACCTTGCACCGGGAATCGACGAAAGCAATGTTTCTACGGTTTTTGGAGATTCCGGAAACGCTTTGGCAAAGGCTGCGGAACATATCGGCGTCAGACTCGACCATACGGAACTGAGTGTGAACGCCAAACGCTCGACCGAGAGCATCATTCGTTATGGTAAGGACGACTGGGCACCGACTGCGGAAAAAATGTATTTCCCGACCGAGCCAGGCGTAGCCGTTCCCGCCTGGAGAGTTCTGATTTGGCGCGGTGAGGCATACTACGTCATCGTAGAAGCCGAGACCCAAACCGTTCTCTGGCACAAGAATATCAGCGACGAACAAACGCAGCCGGCAACCTATCAGGTCTATACGAACGCACCGGTGGGAAATGCCGCATTTATGAATGTCGCGGATAGCGTTATGCCGCTGTCACCTTATATTTCCACGCCGGCAAACGACCCAACCCAAAATGCCCAAGGAACGTATCTCGCCCGCAGCAACGTGACATTGATCGGTAATGAAGGTGCGAATTCGTTCAACACAAACGGTTGGATAACTGACGGTGCAAACGTGCTGGATGGCAACAATACCGAGGCCGGTTCAGACATGATAACGCCGAACGGTGTCGATTTCCCGGAACCCGGTGACGCGGCGTGTCCGGGCCCAGGATGCCGAGTGTTTACATCGGCCTGGATTCCGCAGCCGGGCGGCGTAGGTGAGACTCCGCAAGAACCTTTTACAGATCCAATCGCTAGACGCGGTGCCAACATCCAAATGTTCTATGTGATGAATCTCTATCACGACGAACTATATAAAGTTGGTTTCAACGAGGTTTCAAGGAACTTCCAGGCCCTGAACTTTGGGCTCGGCGGTGTAGAAGGCGACCGCGTATCGTCGGAAGGTCAGGATCAAACGATCGGGCCGTCGTGCGGATCGAGTCCCTGCTTGAATAATGCCAACTTCGCCACTCCCGCTGACGGCGGCAGAGGCAGAATGCAGATGTATCTTTGGTCAGGTCACACTCCCCGCCGCGATGGAACGGGTGACGCCGAGATCATCATTCACGAAGTCAGTCATGGAACGTCAAACCGCCTGATCGGAAACGGCAGCGGGCTTGGCAATATGGGCAGCATGATGGGCGAAGGCTGGGGTGACTGGTATGCCAGCACACTTCTTGCACAAGCGACCGATGGCGTCAACGGAATTCACGCACTCTCCGGTTACTCTACATCGGGAGTTAACGGGCTGCTTGGTTCGTACTATTACGGAATCCGACGCTTCCCGACGGCGGTCATCTCGCTGACGGGCGGACCTAACAATCCGAATTGTAACAATGGCCCGTGTCCGCATAACCCTTTGACCTTTAAGCACATTAATGCGGGTTGCGATACGACGCTGGGAACTACGACAGCGGTAACAAGCGCATTCCGCAGGAATCCGGTTTTTGGCCCGACCGCGAACTGCAGTCAGGTTCACAACGCGGGTGAGATCTGGAAGAGTGCACTCTGGGAAGTCAGGGCCAGAATGGTTAGCCGTTTGGGCTTTTTGCCCGGCACGACGCGAGTCCTGCAGGCGGTCACCTCAGGAATGAAGTTGACGCCTGTCAATCCAAATTTCCTTCAGGCCCGCGATGGTGTTATCGCCGCAGCAGCCGCATTAAGCTTTACCGGTTCGCCTGAATTGTCAGCCGATATACAGGACGTTCGTGAGGGCTTCCGTGTTCGCGGAATGGGCTTCTCGGCAAGCGTCACTTCTTCATCGGTTGTCACAGAGGCGTTCGACACTCCGAACGTAGGAATGGTTGATCCATTCAGCGTTGCGGAAGCACCGACCGGTAATGACGGCGACGGTTTCCCGGAGCCGGGCGAAAACGTGCTGTTAAGTATTGCGGTACGCAATCCAAACACCGGTGCGGCAATCACGAATGTTCAGGTCAGCGTAAATGGCGGAGCGAACTTCAGCTACGGCACGATCGCTGACGGCGTAACTGTAACCAATCAGGTTCCGTACACAGTTCCGGCCGGAGCATTATGCGGCAGCATGCATCAGGTTACGATCAGTGTTTCCAGCACGGAAGGATCTCAGGTACCCGTAAATAAGGAATTCCGTCTGGGCGCTCCGGTCGGCGGAGCACCTGCTTCATTCACAAATAACACGCCGATCGATATTCCAAACGGACAGCCGGCGAGCACCGGTCCTGGAGCTGCAAATCCTTATCCTTCGACGGTTGCAGTCAGCGGGCTGACCGGGGCTAAAGTTATCAAGGTTACGCTTAATAACTTCCGACATGAATTTGAAGACGATGTCGATATGAGACTTGTTGGACCGGGCGGTCAGGCATTGACTATGTTGTCAGACACGGGAGGAACCACGGAACAGTTGACGCCGATCACATTTTCGATTGCTGACAACGGTGCCACATTGTTGCCGGACGCTACCGCGTTTGTCAATGGAACCACATATCGTCCGTCGAATGTTGATACCACAACGGATGCATTCCCTGCACCCGCTCCTGCCGGCACGAGTGCTGCACCTGCCGGGACCGGTACTTTCGCCTCGGTGTTTGGTACAGATGGTGCGGCGATGAACGGAAACTGGAGTCTTTATGTTTTCGATGATGCGGGTGCTGATCCTGGTCGAATTGAAGGCGGATGGACGATCACCTTTGAAGCTAACGACTTCACTTGCGGACTTGCATCGAACTTTGATGTTTCGGGCCGCGTGGTCAATTCGGCGGGTCGCGGAATTGGAAATGCAGTTGTGACGATGACGGGAGGTGGAACGCGTGTTGTTCGCACAAGTTCGTTCGGATACTTCAGTTTCGTTCAGGTACCGGGCAGCGTGCAGTACACGATCGCACCTAGTGCAAAACGATTCACGTTTACGCCTCAGCAGGTCACTCCTACCGGAAACATCAGTAATTTGGTGTTTACCGGCACTCCATAGTTTCAAGCTAATACTTGGAACATAGACAAAAAGGGCTTGGGGCATCCGCCTCAAGCTCTTTTTTCTTGCGGTACGCTCAGGTTGCGGTGTAATCTGTATGTACCTTTCGAACAATTTACTTCGTCTTTCCCCGTGTCTTTTTCGTCATAGTTTAGCCCAGCCATTTCACAGGAAAATCATTTATGAACAGATTCAGAACCAATCGTTTAAGACTTTCAGTAGTAGCTCTTTTTGCAACATTTGGTATTGCTGCTTTGCTAGGAACTTCCCTGTTTCAAGACGCTACTAATGCATCGAGTTCCGGACCGACGCCCAGCGTTTCCGGTGCGACAGGTGAAGGCACATGCGTTGGCTGCCACGGCGACTTTGAATTAAACACCGGTACGGGCGACATCACAATTACTGGGTTGCCAAAGAATTACCTGCCGGGACAGGAGTACGATGTCACCGTTACTGTGGCGCAGGCAAAGGCAACGATATACGGGTTTCAGATGACCACGATCGACCCAACCGGAGAATTTCGCGGAACCTTGATCGTTCCCCCGGCGACCCCGCAACCTCTTCAGGTTGTAGCCGGAGTTGTAAAGAGCGGGCAAGTGCGGAATTATATCGAGCACACTCAAGTGGGAACTTTGCCAACGGTTTTTGGGTCCAAATCCTGGACATTCAAGTATCAGGCTCCGGCGCGACGATACGGCAAGCTATCCTTCTTTGCGGCCGGAAACGCCGCCGACAGCGATGGCAGCACTGCTGGAGACTATATTTACACTACCTCTGCAGGATCTCTGGCCGGCACAGGCATCGCAAACTTTGACAACGATGTTAAGAGCGATCTGTCCGTATTTAGGGCCTCTAACGGAACCTGGCATTCCATTTCGAGCGAAACACAGCAGCAGGTAGAGGTTGTTTTTGGACAAGCGGGCGATGTGATCACGCCCGGTGATTTCGACGGAGATGGCATTACCGACAGAGCTTTTTGGCGTCCATCGACATCGACCTGGAATTTTCAATACAGCTCGGGCGGCGGTGCCGCCGTGCAGATCCTGCCCGGAAATATCGTTCCGGCCGCGGCCGACTACGATGGCGACCTAAAGGCCGATATCGCATTCTGGCGGCCTTCAACCACCACATGGAGCGTGAGGCGCAGCTCGGATTCAGTTACGACAACCACCGTTCTTGGACACGCAAACGATCGGCCGATCCCTGCGGACTACGACGGAGATGCAAAGGCCGACATTGCGTTGTATCGACCCGGAACTTCCACATGGTTTACGTTGCTTTCCACAGACGGTTCCCTGAACGGAGTAAAGCTCGGACTAAGAGGCGATGAACCGGTTCCCGGCGACTATGACGGTGACGGACGTTGGGATTTCGCCGTCTATCGTCCATTTTCGGGAATCTGGCATTTCCTGATGGCGGATCAAACCCGTAAGTCGGTTAAATTTGGAACGATTGGAGGACGGCCTTCACCGGCTGATTTTGATGGCGATGGCAAGATTGACCTTGCGGTATTTCTAAACGGCCATTGGGAGATCCTGAACAGCAGCAACGACGAAGAGGTCGAACTCGACTTCGGAGCCACCGGAGACATTCCCGTTCCGCGTGGCTATATACCTCAATAGGATATCCGCACAATCCGAAAAGCCCGTCAGATACTTTCGCATCTGACGGGCTTTTCATTTCGAAGGAAACAGTGTCTTTCTAGTTACCTGGTTTTGCCGGGGACGGGCTAACACCGGGTTGCGGTGTTGGCCGAAGCAGATCAGGATTAACACCCGGTATTTGCTGCACCGGCGGTTGCTGAACGTCTGAATTCGACGACGGGTTGCCAAGTGGAACCGGTTGAAGAATTGAAGCATTCGGTCGCGTTCCTGACGAACCAGCCGTTGGGACAAAGTCCGGGCGATAGATACGCGGCGTGATAAAGAACAATATCTCATTCGTATCACGTCGAACACCTTTTCGTTTGAACAGGTTACCCAAGATCGGGATTCGCGAAATGCCCGGCGTACGGTCGGTGTTTTCGCGTTCGTCGTCAAACAACACACCGCCTACAACCGTCGTTCCTCCATCCGGCACAACAACTTCCGTCTGCATCTTCTGCGAATTTATCGCCGGTGCGGCTCCGCCCACAATATTCGCGGTCGAACTGTTCTCCGCCAGAATATTGAGGACGATCGTACCGACATCGGTGATCTGCGGAGTTACGTCGATTTTCAACGGAACATCTACATAGGTGGTCGTAGCGATCACCGCTCCGCCGGCTGCCGCTCCCGGCTGTATTGTCGTGATCGGTATTTTGGTGCCGTTCTCGATTGTTGCCGTACGGTTGTTGAGGACGGTGACGCGTGGCGTGGCAATTATTTTTGCCTGTCCTTTTTGCTCTCCGGCAGTGATCAACATACTGATCTGAGCCGTTCCGAATATTCCGGTCGTCATACCGATTGCGGTATTGATAAGCTGTGCTCCAAGTCCGTTCGGCGTCGCCACCGGGACATTGGGCGGGGCTCCTGGGACAGGCATTGTGCCGATCGCAATACCACCGCCGTTCGGGCCTCTTACAGACGCGGCGAGCTGTACGCCGACATCGCGGCTGAAGCTGCGGGTCGCAACTACGATGCGGGTCTCGATCTCGACCTGCGGTTCGGCTTGGTCAAGTATCGCTACCAACTGTCGGATCGCATCGATATTCTCGCGAACATCGGTGATGATAAGTGAATTACTGCGGCTGTCAATTTCAATCGCACCGCGTCTCGAAAGACGTCGTTTGATGATTGGAAGGAGGCCTTCGGCACCTGCTGACGCTCCGCCTGACGAACTGCTTGACGAGCTGCCGGATGCCTTACCCGCCGTGGAGGTTCCACTCGGCAACGCTCCGGAGGCACGAGCGTAATTCAATCGAATGAATTCAGTATAAAGCGGAGATGTATCCAGCTTGTTATCCATTTGGAGACGATAGATCTCGCCCTCGGTCGCAAGCATTTTCGAATCCGCTACACGAAGAATTGTTCCGTTCACCTGAACACCAAGTTCCTGCGAACGCATCACCGAATCAAGGGCTACGTTCCACGGAACCTGATTTACATTCACAGTTACCGGCACAGCTTTGACCGACTTGTCGATCACGAAATTGATTCCGTACTGTTCGGTAATATAGTTAAGTATGTCGCGTACGTCCGCATTTACGACATTAAGGCTGATCGGTTCGCCGATGAAACCTGCGTCACCGTAGCGTTTTCCTTGCTGGCTGGGATCGACCTTTTGCGCGGCGGCCGCGATTACCAAAATGCCGATCAGTGTGGATGCGGCGACTACCTTTCGGATCAGGCCGCTGATTGGTTTGCGAGAATTCATGTTTCCTCCGTTGGGGTTTCATTTTGGCCCTGTTCTTTACGAGCAGAGCCACCAGAAAACTGTTTGGCGGGTACTATTTACCCTTCTTTGCAACTTTTTTCACAGGTTTCGAGGTCGGCTTTTCGGGCTTTGTCGTTTCTGCGGCTTTAGAAGATTGTTTGTTCATTTCGTCGAGAGGCGAAACGATCGGCTCGGGCGGTTTGCCGTCTCCGGGTAACACCGGAGCACTTGTTCTGTCTTTCGTGGCAGTTTCCGCTCCGTCCGGTGCCGTCCCTTGTATCTGCTCGCGGTCCGTATATTGACGCAGAGCTTTGTTCTCGACCGACGAGACGAACTTCCCGTTGCTCATCTTTGTAACGCGGCGAAAGACCAGACGATTTTCTTCAACAGCAACAAGCTGCCCGTCAAAGAACTTTTCACCGGGATAAATCGTGTACGAAAGTTTGATGGGCGTAGCTTCGACCATTGCGGCGTATCCACGCGGGGTTTTGAAAATACCCGTAACCGACATTTCGTTCAATGCGAGAACGCTTGTAACTTTGGGAAGCGGCTGGCCGTTTCCGGCTGCGGCTTCACGCAGCCTCTTGTAATACTCGATTCGGCCTTCGATGGGCGGCAGGCCCAGATTGACAGGCGGTCCCGCCGGTGTCTTGGCCGTGCCTGTCGCACCGCCACCGCTTGACTTCGTTCGGGCCCAGCCCGGTTTCGAGAACGGATCTCGACCCTGAGCACTGGCTTCCGATACCGCACCTGCTACCAAAACCGATGTGAGGATCGCTAGGCCGTAGAATGCTGCTTTCTGAATTGACGATTTATTGATCATGGCTTTTCTCTCGTTTCCAAATATTGCCGGGTGGCAAAAAAGTTCTATTTCGCTGGCGGGGCGGCGGGCTTGGCTGCGGGCTTGGCTCCGGGCTTTCCGGGAGCTGGTGCCGGCTTTGCGTTCAATACTTCAGGATCGGCATAGTACGCCGTCAGAAGAAACTGTGCGTGCAGTGTCTTTTCGGCCGTCTGCTTATCAAGCTGGTTGATCTTGAAATCAGAGATCGAAACGATTCGCGGCAGCTTCGCCATCTTTTCGAAGAAGGCACGGATGTTGGTGAAGTTGCTGTCCACTTCGACCTCGACCGGCTTTGCCATGATGCTGTCTTTTTGCGAGTCTTCCCGCGGTGAGAACCGCATCACGATCATTCGCGAGTCGCGTGCATTGTCTTGCAGGCCCTGCAGAACATTTGTAATTTCACGCTGCTCGGGCAGAAGGACCTTGAGTTCGTCGTATTCCGCAACCTTGCTGGCATAAAGTGCTCGGAACTCGTTGATTCGCTGTGTGGCGAGTTTGGCGGCCTCATTCTTCGCTCTCAATTGCTGTACTTCGTTCGTGAGCGTTGCGACCTCTTCTCGGGTAACACTCGTGACGAAATAGTAAACCGAGAAATATAGCAGTCCGGCTATCGCAACCAGTAGAATCAGCTGAAAATGCCATTTCAGATTTTTGAGTTTCTCTATCATTGTATTGTCCTTCTTGTTTACGATTCGTTTCTTGTGTGTCTTCTAGTTCTTAGCCTGAACCGCTCCTGGTTGTGCAGGCTTTGCCGGTTGAGCTGCCGCAGCCTGTGAGGGAACAATACCGTTAACATTCCCTGCCTTCGACGGCGTGTATGCTGTTTTTACAGTAAAGTTAATTACATTGACCTTTGGCGCTTCGCCGCCGCTCTTTGGTGCGGATGCCATCTGGTTCACTATCTCCGTACGCTGCGTCTCGATATTCAGGTTCGAGAACAGGCCATTCGAGAATTCAAGGCTTCGCCCAAACTGTGTAACAGCGGATTCGTCCGGCGAATTACCCTTGATCTCCATCTGATCGCCCTTTTGCTCCAGGCTTTGAAGGTAAAGGCCGGGAACCATCGAGATGCGTTCGCGAACGGCTTCAAGAACTGCACTTGGGCCGGCTTGCTCGGATCGGAGCTTTTTGATCGCTTCGATTCGTTTGTCGATGCTTGCGATCTTGTCTTCAAGCTCCTTCTGCTCTTTCATTACCGATTCAAGTTCCACAGCGATCTGCTTTTGTTCGGCAAGCTGTTTTTCCATATCGGCCTTTGCCATCTGGCTTGAGATAACATCCCATCCGACCACTGCAAGCAGCAGAAACATCACGGAAAGCGACATCAACAAGAGACGAGTGCCGGGACTGCCGACCGTACGGTCAACCGTGCTTATTGCACCGCCCTGACGATCTGTAACTGAATTGAGTAGGTTAATTTTGATCATTGTTTTGTTACACTCCCCTCATTGCAAGCCCAACAGCAACCGCCATCTCGGGCATGATCTCGTTTAAGTAGCCGCGGTCGAATTTGCGTTCGTCAACATTTACGTTGCGAAACGGGTTCAAGACCTCGACCGGAAGTTCGAGGCGTGCGGAAAGGTCCATCGCCAGGCCCTGGAGCTTTGATCCGCCGCCGGAAATCAATATCTTCTGAACGACCGTCTGATTGTCTTCGGTCGTAGCCCGATAGAAGTCGAATGTTTTCTGGATCTCCATCGCAACGATCTCGGTAACATTGCTGATGAGCGGCTCGATAGCTTTTTCTTCGACGCCTTCCGCTGCGTTGCTGACGCCGCGTTTGACGGCCTCCGCCTGCTGAAAGCTCAGGCCGAGGCTTCGCTGCAGTACGTCGGTAAACTGGCTTCCGCCGATAGTAATGTCCCGCGAGAATAGTGACCGCGTTCCCTTGACGATGTTCACGTTCATTGTCGAGGCACCGATGTTGAGAAGCGTCACAACATCGTTCTCGTTCGGCTGATAATTCATTTCATAGCAGTTCTGCAATGCAAAGGTATCGACATCGATCACCATCGGCTCTTTTCCTGCGAGCTGGATGGCCTGACGTATATTGTCGATGCGGTCGCGTTTGCACGCTGCGATCAAAACTTGTGTGGAATCTGCGGTGCGGCCCGTAACCTGATAATCAAGGGTTACGTCGGCAAGATCGTAAGGCACATGCTCTTCGGCGTGCCAGTCGATCGATTCTTCAAGCTCTTCGTCGCTCATTGAAGGAAGCACGATGTTCTTGATAATGACCGAATGGCCGCTCACGCCGGTGACGACGCGTTCGGCTTTGATATTATGATTGGCACAAACCTTTTGAATGACATCGGAAACGGCATTCAACTCCATTATCTGGCCGTCGATGATCGTTTCATCGGGAACATTCTCAAAACCAAGGCCCGCCAGACTGTAGCTGCCGCCTTTTCCTTCGAGTTCAACCATTTTCACAGAGCTGGAACCGATATCCAGACCGGCGACACTTTTCTTCTTACCGAACACCATTTTGTTTGGCTCCTTATTGGGCTTTTCCGGCTGGGCCGGCGAGATCATTTTTTCTTTATTGGAATCGAATCGGACTCACGGGACTTTGAAGCTTTGGGCTGCCACCTTTGGTAATGCAAGCATCGAGAGGACTTGATTTAGCGGATAGATCTGCTGAATGCGTTGCCCGTGAATCCTTATCGGTTGGTTTGATTTTCTTGAGTAAAAGTTCGCATCGGGTGGCGATGAGAAACGGCCTCTTTCAAGGCGTCACTCAATTAAGTTAGCGGATTGTAAAACATCTGTCAACACTTTTTTGTCATGTTGAACACCTTAGGTGAAAGAAATTTGTTCAGAATGACCGATGAGGAGAGTAGAGAGTGAAGAGTGAAGAGTTTGGAGTTGAGAGATGCGGCTCATACTCCCACGTTATTCATCAGATAAATCGAAAAACTTCCGAATAGTTTCGCGGATTTGCCCTGCATGGAGGAGTGCGTCCCTGGCGTCTTGGGCGGAAGTCGTGGTTCCGGGATACCGATGTTCAACGGCAAAGTCGGTTAGTTCGAGACAACTCGGTCGTAGTTTGAACCAGGCCAGGTTCGAAAGGCAGGATTTTGTCTAACAGAATCTCAAGGTTTTGCGTACGTTCAGGATTGACGCTCTTCTCCTGCAAGTAAGCCTTTAAATATTTTTCACCGCATTGTTGAGCATGGAACGAAACCGCCCTGTAATTAGTATCCGTTTCAACGCAATTTTCACGACTCGCGGTCGCCCAATCACCTTCCGCAAACCTTATCCATTCAAGGGTAATTGGCTTCATAAAGGACTTTCCCTTGATCGACGATTTCACGCATAAAGAAGTCTTCCATTTCAACTCGTTCACGAACCTGTTCCGGAGTGCGTACCAACAGATCAAGTGGCATGGTGGATGCCAATGTTTTTCTGATCTTGACAGCTTGTTCATGTACGCGTCCTTCGAACGGCATAACTACCAAAAGATCTATATCAGAATTGGAGTTGGGTACACCGTATGCGTAAGAACCGAAAAGAATAACTTTTTGCGGGTTGAACCGCTCGACGATCTCTTTGCACAACTCCCTAATCTGTTGCTGAATATTCATCACCTACTATTTAACTCCATCTTCGCTATCGATTCAAGATGCACTTCATCCGGCCCATCGGCCAGACGCAGCGATCTCGCGTAGATCCAAAACCCGGCGAGCGGAAAATCCTGCGAAACGCCGCCGCCGCCGTGTACCTGGATTGCACGATCTATTATCTTGAGTGCCATTTTCGGAACAACGGCCTTTATCATCGCGATCTCTTTTCGCGCCGCCTTGTTCCCCGCCGTGTCCATCATCCACGCAGCTTTGAGAACAAGAAGACGGGCCTGATCGATGGCAAGCCGTGCTTCGGCTATCCATTGCCGAACAACGCCCTGTTCGGCGACAGGTTTTCCAAATGCGACGCGCGACTTTGCCCGTTCGATCATCAATTCCAATGAGCGCTCTGCGATACCGATCAGACGCATGCAATGATGAACGCGACCCGGTCCTAGCCTGCCTTGCGCGATCTCGAACCCGCGTCCTTCGCCGAGGAGAAGATTTTCTTTTGGAACACGGACATTTGTAAATGTGATCTCAGCGTGGCCATTCGGAGCATCGTCGTAGCCCATCACATTCAGCATCCGTTTGACAGTAACGCCGGAAACGTCCACCGGCACGAGGACCATCGATTGCTGCAAATGCTTCGCTGCCGCCTTGTCCGTCTTGCCCATAAAGATCGACAGCTTGCACCGAGCATCGCCGCCGCCCGTTGACCACCACTTGCGGCCGTTGAGGATGTAGTCATCACCGTCAGCTTTGATTGACGCCGCGATATTCGTCGCATCGCTCGACGCAACATCCGGCTCGGTCATCGAAAAACACGACCGTATATGCCCGTCCAGCAAAGGTTTAAGCCATCTCTCTTTCTGCTCATCGCTGCCGTATAAATGCAGCACTTCCATGTTGCCGGTGTCAGGAGCCGAACAATTAAACACCTCGCTTGCCCAAGTGACGCGGCCCATTATCTCAGCCAGTGGAGCATATTCAAGATTGGAAAGGCCGGAGACGTCCGGCAGGAAAAGATTCCACAATCCTTCCGCCTTTGCTTTTGTCTTCAGTTCCTCGATCAACACCGACGGCTGCCAGCGGTCACCCGTGTTTATTTCGTTGTGATAACGCGCTTCGTTCGGATAGACCTCAGCCGTCATAAACTGCTCTAATCGCTTCTGCATCTCGGCGGTTCGCGCCGAATTGTTGAAATCCATGGGTTCAAAATAACATACTGCCGCAAAATTTCCTTTCCCGGTCGTCCGTATCTGTGCTTAACTGTTCAGTGTTCAATCCTTCATGTCCCATTTAAATAGTTCGTCAATAAAAAAGGAGACTAAAATGAGATCGATCTTCGGCCTTTGTATCGCAGTGATCGCAATGTTCGTCATGACGGCCAACGTCGCCGCGCAGGATGAAACGACCAAGGAAATTATCGTTCCGGGCGAATCCGGATTGAAATGGATAAACACGGGCATCGCTGTCGCTGCGGGCGATACCGTGCGGCTAGAAGCTAAGGGTCAGGTTGACGTAGGCGGAACGTGGGGAATCCACGGCCCCGAAGGCACGACAAAATTCTCCGAACAGCCTCCTGGATATTACCCGCTGGAAACAAAGCTGCGTTACGGTGTGGCGGCCAGAATCACCCCTGCTGTTGCCAAAAAGAATCAGCCGGTCCAGACGTGGGTGTATGGTGAGAAAAAAGAAGTAATAGCCGCTAGAAGCGGAACGCTCTGGCTAACCGTAAATGACGATGCGCCGGAGGGCAACATCGGCGAATTTACTGTAAATGTTACGGTCGTCAAGAAGAAGAAACCAATGTAAACTTTCCCAATGACTTCGGAGACACAGCCGACGCGTAAGGGTGAAGAACTTGATGTCGAAAAGCTCGCTGAATACCTGCGTATTCGGCTGGGATCGGGAAGTGCTTTTCCTGAGGTTCGTCAATTCCCCGCCGGAAGTTCCAATCTTACATATCTTGTTCGTTTTGGAAGCGACGAATATGTGCTTCGCAGACCGCCGTTCGGCAACACGGTGAAGTCAGCCCACGACGTGGGACGCGAGTTCAGCGTGCTCTCAAAGCTCTCGGCGGTTTACGCTCCGGCACCCAAGCCGCTGCTTTTCTGTGACGACGAATCGATCATAGGGTCAGAGTTCTATCTGATGGAACGCCGAAACGGCATCATCGTCCGCGGTTCTTTTGCAGAAGCCCGCACGTCCCGGGGTCCCCGCGAGGGCATCCCGACGCGGGGTGGCAAAGTAAGGGCGATACCGGCTCTCGATGAATCGAACTCGTTTCGCCTCGCAGTCGCCAGTTCCTTCATTAAAAACCTGGCCGATCTTCATTCTCTTGATCTGAAAGCTGCCGGACTCGACGATCTCGGCAAACCCGATGGCTACAACCGACGCCAGGTCGAAGGATGGACGAAACGCTACTTTGCGGCGAAAACCGACGAACACCCTCATCTTGAAAAAGCGATCGCTTGGCTCAACGAAAACATCCCGCCCGAATTCGGTGCTTCTCTAATTCACAACGACTATAAATTCGACAACGTGATGCTCGACCCCGACGATCTGACGAAGATAACGGCCGTGCTTGATTGGGAGATGGTGACGGTTGGCGATCCGCTTATGGATCTCGGAACGACGCTGGGCTATTGGATGGGACCGGACGCCGGCGACGAGATGCTCGACATGCCGTTCAACCCGCGCGTCCTGATGGAAAACATTTCCCGCCGCGAACTAGTCGATATGTACGCCGAATCTTTGGGACGCGATCTTCCCGACATGCTCTTCTACTACGTCTTCGGCACCTTCAAAATCGCCGTCATCTGCCAGCAGATATACGCACGATTCGTGAAAGGATTCACACAGGATAAGCGTTTTGCGGGTTTTGATAAGTTTGTCGCCGCGTTAGGACGTATCGCCGATGGGGCACTTACCCGGCGTCAAATCTGAAACTATTAACTAACCACTATTAACTAGTACCTATTAGAAAAGAAATCCTATCTAACAGTTAACAGTGATTAGTTGTTAATTAATTAGTTTCAATTCACGCCGTCCGTTCGCGCCATGTTTGCGGTGCCGAACCGTCGTCGCGGCGTTCCATTGTGATTGCACCGGGAGATGGGCAGACGAGGGCGCAGAGGTTGCAGCCGACGCATTCTTCTTCGATGACGCGCGGATAGCGAGCGCCATTCGACTCGACAAACTCGAAGCTCTGATGCGCACCGTCTTCGCAGGCGACGTAGCAAAGGTTGCAGCGGATGCATTTGTCTTCGTTGACGTGAGCTTTGACGACGTAGTTTAGATCGAGATTACCCCAATCGGTCACGCGGTTGACACTTTTGCCGATGATGTCATTCACCGATGCGAAGCCTTTTTCGTCAAGATAGTTATTCAGCCCGTCGATCATATCTTCGACAATGCGATAGCCGTAGTGCATCACGGCTGTGCAGACCTGAACATTCCCGGCTCCAAGCAGCATGAATTCGACAGCGTCGCGCCAAGTGTTGATGCCGCCGATGCCGCTGATAGGAATGTTGAATTCTGCATCGCGTGCGAGTTCTGAAACCATGTTCAACGCGATGGGTTTTACTGCGGTTCCGCAGTAGCCGCCGTGAGAGGCCATCCCGTTTACATTCGGATACGGGATCATCGTATCCACATCGACACCCATGACCGAATTGATAGTGTTGATAAGCGAAACCGCATCGCCGCCGCCTTTTTGTGCGGCACGACCGGGCGGGACGATATGCGTCACGTTCGGTGTCAGCTTTACGATCACGGGCAGGTCGGACACTTCCTTTACCCACTCCGTGACCATGCACGTGTATTCCGGCACCTGCCCCATCGCCGCACCCATTCCGCGTTCCGACATGCCGTGCGGGCAGCCGAAGTTCAGCTCAAAGCCATCGCAGCCTGTATCCTGTGAACGCTTCGTGATCTCTTGCCATGCTTCTTTTTTCGACTCCACCATCAGGCTTACGATGACGGCGTGGTTCGGATATTTCTTTTTGCACTCGGCGATCTCTTTGAGATTCACCTCAAGCGGACGGTCGGTTATCAGCTCAATGTTGTTCAAGCCGATCATGCGCAATCCGCCCTGATCGAGCCCCGCAAGCCGCGATGAAACATTAGTAATAGGCTCGCCGAGCGTTTTCCAAACCGCCCCACCCCAACCCGCATCAAACGCACGCTCAACCATCGAACCCATATTCGTCGGCGGTGCCGAAGCAAGCCAAAACGGATTCGGCGACTTTATTCCAGCGAAGTTAGTTGATAAATCAGCCATTTTTATCTGATTCGAAACCGGCTTTTATACATGAACAAATAAAGGCCGAAGGAAAACAATAGAACCAATCCCGCTCTGAGGGACGCAAGATCGTCGATCGGGGTCGAGGGAATAGACTCGTGCGACAATAAATACGTCTTAGATGGCTCTGCCAGTTTAGGCAATTGCTCCTTTGCAACGTCCACCTTTGCTGACTTCTTGTCCTTCTGACGTTTCAAGAAACGGGTCACCTGTCCAAGTTCGGCAACCTCAATAAATCTTCCTGGATATGCCGCGCTTACAGTTCCGTTAAGTTGGACGTTGAGCAAATAGATTCCCTTCTTGTTCACACGACCAACATGCGTGCCGGCGGCACAGGCCCAGTTATCTGACCAATTGATCTTCAAATTGTCGCCGGGCATCAACTGTGAACCCTCCTGTGTCTTTGCTCCTTCTGTAATAATCTTCTCGACCAATATCTGCCCGCTGCCCAAACCCTCCTCGTTCTCAAAGGCAGAGTGAAGGGTTCCTATGACAATGAGGTCGCTTTCAGCAACAAGCTCGTCTAATGGTACCAATGCCCACTTGGCGAAAATCGGGGTCGTGAGAAGAAACAGGATCAATAGAATTTGAATGCGTTTTCTCATAGGTACAGCGGCCTCCTCGCAGGTTAATGATTATTAGACGCACGAGGTGGAAGTTCGTTCCCGGGATTTATACCTGCTAACTTTACGTCCTCTCCCGTAAGGCTGAGGTGAATGCCCTGAGCGGCCTTCTTTCCCATCTGCGAGGCGTCAACGGCTTCGGCACCACCGTTTACGCAGTCGCCGCCGGCGAAGATATTCGGCTTTGAGGTCTGCATTTTTTCGTTGACGATAACTCGGCCTTTTTCATCCGTTTCGACGCCGCATACATCGGTAAAGAAGGACGTCATCTTGGTCTGGCCGATCGCTTTAATAATCTGGTCGCACGCGATCTCGAATTCCGAACCATCGGAGGATTTACATTTCAGGGCCTCGACCTTCCCGTTGCCAATTAATTCGATCGGAGTAGTTTGAAAGTGAAACTCGATGCCGCCCTTGCGTGCGAGTTCCATTTCGTAATCGTAGGCTGGCGCGTCTTTTTCAGTGCGTCGATAGATCATCATCACTTTTTCGGCACCGAGACGTTTTGCCTGAGTGACAGCATCGACTGCTGTGTTTCCAGCTCCTATCACGGCAACATTTTTACCGAGTGGAACCGATTTCCATTCACGGGTTTTTACGCACTCAATAAAATGCAGGGCATCGATCACGTTCTCCAGATCTTCGCCGGGGATTTCGAGCTTATTTGTTTCGCCAAGTCCGGTGGCAAGAAAGATCGAGTCGTGCCATTCGTTCAAGTCGTTGAATGACACAGATTGAAGAGCGGTCGTCTCGCAGTTTTCCGTCGGCGGAATTTTGGCTTTCATGCCCTCACCGTGAGCCACTATCTCGATATTCGTTAGGAACTTCACCCCCATCTTGGCAACATGCTCGACCTCGCTCAACGACACAGCTTGCGGCATTTTGTATTCTGCCATCCCATAAGTATCAAGTCCGCCTGCTTTTTCACGGCGTTCGTAAACCGTCACATCGTAGCCGAGACGGGCGAGATATGCCGCACAGGAAATTCCTGCGGGACCGGAGCCTATAATTCCAACTGACTTCCCGTTCGGTTCGCCTGCGGTGAATATCTGTTTTTCATTGAGCAATGCGTGATCCGTAGCGTAACGCTGCAGTCGTCCGATCTCAATGGGCTTTTTCAGCAGTGTTTTTTCGACACACGCACCTTCGCAGAGTACCTCGACCGGACACACTCGAGCACAGCTTGCGCCGATCGGGTTTGCGTCAAAGATCACGCGAGCCGATCCGGTCAGATTGCCACTCGCAATCTTCTTGATAAACGAAGGAACGTCAATGTGCGTAGGGCAAGCGTGCATACACGGCGCGTCGTAGCAATACAGACAGCGGTTAGCCTCAGCCAACGCCTCGGGCATCGACATCGCCGGATTTATCTCGGCAAAGTTTTGCTCGATCTGGGTAATGTCGAGCGGTGTGCAGAAGGTATTGGACATAGGATTTAACGCAAAGTCGCAAAGTCACCAAGACGCAAAATGAATTATTGCGCCTTTGCGTCTTGGCGACTTTGCGTTAGATCGATCTTAGTCGGCCACGATCGGACCATACGCATCGGGGCGGCGGTCGCGGAAGAACTGCCAAGTATTTCGCACCTCGCGGATCTTGTCCATGTCGAGGTCGGCGACGATCAGTTCGTCCTGATCGCGTGAACCTTCCGCAATTATCTGTCCACGCGGATCGCAGAAATAGCTTTGGCCATAAAACTCGCCGATGTTCCACGGAGCCTCGGTACCGACGCGGTTGATCGCTCCGACGAAGTAGCCGTTAGCGGCAGCGTGTGCCGGCTGCTCCAGTTTCCAGAGATATTCGCTCAGACCGGCAACGGTCGCTGATGGATTAAAGATGATCTCGGCGCCGTTCAAGCCAAGACACCGGGCACCTTCCGGGAAATGCCGATCGTAGCAAATGTAAACGCCGATTCGTGCGAAGGCAGTATCGAAACACGGATAGCCAAGATTGCCCGGTCGGAAATAGAACTTTTCCCAGAAGCCGGGAGCGACGTGCGGAATGTGCGTCTTGCGATATTTGCCAAGATATTTGCCGTCGGCGTCGATAACAGCAGCCGTGTTGTAATAGATCCCGGCCTGCTCTTCCTCGTAAACCGAAACTATGAGGACCATACCGAATTGCTTTGCGACATCCTGCATCAATTGAACCGTCGGCCCATCGGGGACGCTCTCGACGGCTTCGTACCAGCGTGTCGATTGTTCGGCCATAAAGTAGGGCGTCGCGAAGATCTCTTGGAAACAAAGCATCTGCACACCTTGTTTCGCAGCGTCCTCGATGAACTTCATCTGGTTATCGATGTTCGCCTTTTTGATTTCGTCGATCGGCGCATCCGTCGGTGCAACATTATGTGCCTGTATCAGGCCGCATTTGATTATTCTTGACATAGGAAAGTTTTACCACAGAGATCACAGAGAACGCTCAGAATGAAAAAGAAAATTTGGTCTAAATTATCTCTGCGTTCTCAGTGTCCTCTGTGGTGAATATCTTTTGCGGCGGCCAGACCGCCATCAGTCCCCAATGTACGAAAAATGCGACACCAAATCCAACAAACCATGCGTAGTCGTACAAGGGACGAAGTGTAGGAATTATCAGCCCTATCCACGCAAAAAAGCAACCTAAAAGTGTGGCGATGACCGCACGCCAGTTCCAGCGGCGATACTCGCCCTTTGTTCGGTAAAGGTCGCCGAGGTTTAACTCTTTTCGTCGAACTATCCAGTAATCGGCGATCAGTACGCCTGCTATTGAACCAAGACCGCCTGAATATCCAAGCAGCCACGAGAAAATATAGCCGCTCGGATCGGCAAGAAGTTTCCACGGCATCATCAATATGCCGACTATGCCCGTGATCAATCCGCCGGTGCGGAATGAGATCAGCTTTGGAAATGCATTCGCAAAATCGTTTGCCGGAGAGACGACGTTGGCGGCGATGTTTACCGAAAGTGTGGCAACGACAATGGTGAACATCGAGACCGCGACGACAACTGGCTGTGAGAATTGGCCGACAAGTTTTACCGGATCCCACGCATCAGCCGGATTCATTTGCGGGAAAACAACAACCGCCGCAGACGTTATCAAAATTCCCATTGCCGCAAAAGCGACCATCGTCGTCGGCAATGCGACAGTCTGCCCGATGACCTGTTCACGCTGGCTTTTTCCGAAGCGTGTGAAGTCCGGCATGTTCAGACTAAGGGTCGCCCAGAAACCGATCATCGCCGTCAGCGAAGGAATGAAGATCGGAAAGAATTCGCGAAAGGTCCGGAATTTTCCGGGCTCGTCGAGCAGAAAACCGACACCGCCCGCCTGATTGAGAATCCAGACAAGCAGGATCGCCGTCATCACAAGAACAAAAGGTGCGGCCCAGTTCTCAAAATGCCGCAGCACGTTCATCCCTCGATAAATGATAAGGATATTCAATGCCCAGAAGAGCAGAAACGAAAGCCACTCGGTCGGCGTGTGTCCGCCGATTGGTCCGCCGAACAGCGTAGCCCAACCCGGAATGAACGCAGAAAAAAAAGTCTGCAAAGCCTGTCCGCCGATCCACGCCTGAATCCCGAACCACCCGCACGCCACAATTGCACGCATCAATGCCGGAAGATTCGACCCGAATGTTCCGTATGCCGCTCGTGCAAAGACCGGAAATGGAATTCCATATTTTGTACCCGGATGCGAATTTAAAAGTATCGGCGCAAGCACAATAACATTTCCGAGCAGTATAGTTATCAACGCCTGCCACCAATTCATTCCGGCGGCGATCAACCCCGACGCCATCATATACGTCGGAATGCAATGCGCCATCGAGATCCACAACGCCGCGTAGTTATATGTTGTCCAATTACGTTTAACAACCGGCACCGGAGCAAGGTCTTCGTTATATAGTGGCGAAGTCTCTATCTCGCGCAGCGCCTCGTCTTTCAGTTCAACGCGTCCGTCATCGTGCTGTATGGTTTCGGTCATGGCGTGCGAATAGTTTTGACCATAGTACAAGAGTTTTCAGTTTCAGAAAAAATGCAAAAACCCATTCTTTCATAAAGGGCTTTCGCCCGGTTTCGTTTATCGACGCTCAATGAGACCTGATCAAAACTTTCGTCCGAAAGTTTCTCTAAAAGGGCATTTATCATCTGTTCGCCAAGGCCTCTATTTCGCCATTCGTCTTTGATAGCGATCCCGAGTTCCGGGGTTTTTCCGTCAACAAATCCGTACGATCGATTTAGGTCTGTGTAAACCCGAACCCAAACCGCGCCGCTCAAACCGGATTCTGTAACGAGTACAAACGCGATGTCGCCGGATCGTTCGCCAAAGCTGTCGAAGTAATGATCGAGCACCGATTCAAGTTCGGCAAGTTTTTCTTCTTTTTTTGAGAGATCCGGGAAGAATATCGCCTCACGGAGCATGTCGTGAAGAAAGGGATATTCGTCAGATTGTATTTCACGGATTTCGAACTGTGAATTCATTTTTGAGGATTTTGAGCGGCTTGCTCTCAGAGACGTTGATCGAATTCTTCTGTAATTCCATCGCTTTCTTTGGATTATCGGTCAACAAAATGATGGATCGAACTTCAAGATCGTCCAGTATATTGGCTGCGGGTCGATAGTTTCGCGCATCGGCTTCGTAACCCGCATTCATATATGCGTCAGCCTGAGAAAAACCGGCCTTCTTGTATGCGCTGCTTTTCATCAATGCGAGATGCCCGTTACCCTTACCTTCCTGATCGAGATAGATAATAACCCCATTTCCCGCTTTTTCAATAGCTTTTTGAGCCGCCGCCATTTCGGCAGCACATTCGCATTCGACGCTGTTAAAGACGTGGCCGCCGATACACGCCGAGTGAATCCGGCAAACTAGGTTCTCGGCTCCAGACACATTGCCCATAACAAGAGCGATGGATTCTGTCTGACCGTCACTAAAAAGCAACTCGGTGAATGTACCGAATTTGGTTTCGAGTTCTCTTTCGGCAAGACGTACCAACATAGTGGAATTTGAATCGCAGCCGTAATTGCACAGATGCGTAAGAGATAATAATACGCATTGAGGTACTTTCTTAAACCAAGATCACACTTGGCGACATCGATTGTCATCCAGCGGAGCCTTTCTGATATATCCGACCGGGTACCCACATCGAAGGAAGTATCGACGGCTAACCTATCTTGTCGTTAATATCTGAATTTTTCCGCATATAGGTTTGTGAAGAAAAGCTAATGGGAGAAAAATCAAAATGGGTCATATTAAATGCGAAATACACGCAAGCTTGGGTTCGGATATGTTTACGGTTGAAGTTAAGTCGAAGGACGGTAAAATATACCAGAAAAGGTCATCTGTTCTGCATTTTGCTACCGATCCCTGGGGGACCAAATCTCCTTACGAAACCGCGGTTGAGGCCCTAATCTATGTTGATTACGGCGACGTGATTACCGCGACCAGAGGTTCTGGTGGTGTCCGCTTAACGGACATCGATGCGGCTGGTTTTACGGGAAAAGGTCATCAGTTATCTGTAAAGCCGCATGCAAGCCTTAGTCAGGTAAAAGAAGTAAAGGTCACAAAAGAGAATGTCATGGTCCCTCCGCATACTTTCAGCAAGCCTGATCCGAATGCCAAAAAGGTTCCTCATCGCTCGACATCGGTCTGGAATGCTTAGAAGGCTTTTCGCATCCTTTGGCTTAATGGCTCAAACACTCGCTGCGTTTCAGGAATTGGCCGTCGCCCTGTTTGCCGGTGTGTTCGCCGTTGTCGATGACAACGCGACCGCGTGAGAGTACGGTCTCGACCTTGTTTTCCACAACGAAAATCATGTTATTGCCAAGCCCGCAAACCGCATGCAAACCGACTTAAGGTCTGCGTGCGGTTCCTTTATCGCCCGACTGCTCCTTTTCTCTATTTAGCTCCACCATATCTACGCTTGAGGCCGAGTCACCGATCAAGTGTTTGGCAAAATAATCCGCTCGCACCCAGAAAAAATAGTTTGTGGCGTCACCGAAACCGTGACGCTTACCGGGGATCACCAGCATATCGAATCGCTTGTTCGCTTTGATCAAGGCATCGACCATACGCAGCGTCCCGGCCGGATGCACATTGTTGTCGATGTCACCGGTGGCCAACAATAAATTGCCCTTTAGATTTTTAGCAAGGTCAGAGTTTTTATCAATGTCGTACTCAAACTTGATATTGCCGTCCTTGTCAGTAACCTCTTTGACGCCGTCGTGTTTTTCGCTCCATGCCCGGTTGTAAATGTTGTTCTCGTGATTGCCGGCTGATGAAACAGCGACCTTGAAGAAGTCGGGATAGACGAGCATTGCAGCCGTGGACATAAACCCACCCCCCGAGTGTCCGTAGATGCCGACCTTATCTATATCGATAAAGGGCATTCGACGAGCGAGTTGCTCGATCGCAGTTTTCTTATCTGCTAGCCCGTAATCGCGTAGGTTTCCGTAACCGAAATTGTGGTACCACTTTGATCGCTGGGGGTTTCCGCCGCGGTTGCCGACCTCGATAACAACAAACCCGAGTTGGGCAAGTGCCACCCGGTCATTTCTCGGCGTAAATGCCTTTGTTACGCTCTCGGTCTGCGGGCCGGGATAGACGTACGCGATGATCGGATATTTCTTGTTTGGGTCGAAGTCAAAAGGCTTGTACATCACACCATAAAGATCGGTAATCCCATCGTCAGCTTTAACTTTGAACGTTTCTGGAAATTTGTAACCCGACTCCACCATCGCAGAAAGATCGGTAGTTTCGAGCGACATCAGTTTGTTGCCCGCGTTGTCGTAGAGCACCGACTCTGGTGCTGTATTAACGCGCGATGAATTACTGACAAAACTCCTTCCCGAATCTGACATCGACACGGACGTAGTGGCATCACCGACATTGAGCTGCCTCATACATTGCCCGTTGCACTCGGCGTTGGTGCCGTTGCCGTCGAGACCGATCCGGTAAAGGTGTTCATAATATGGATCCACTTTTGGGTCGTTACCATTTGCCATGAGGTAGAGCGTTCGGGTCTTTTCGTCAATGCTCTCAATTGAGTCCGCGTAAAACTCGCCTGATGTTATCTGATTTTTGAGCTTCCCATTGGCGTCGAACAAATAATAATGTCCCCACCCGTCACGCTCCGACCAGTGGACCAACTCCTGGCCGTTATTGATCAGCCTAAGAGGCTTATACTCGATATATGTATTCAGCCGTTCCTCGATCAGCGTTTTAACTTCGCCCGTTGCCGTGTCCGCTATGCAAACGTCAACACGATGCATGTCACGGCTCGTTCGGTTGAAATAAAGTTTGTCGCCCGTATCGCTAAGCCACTTTGGTTCAACAGCCGAAGTCGGCGGAGTACCACCCTGTTGTTGTTGCTGCTGATCCTGCTCGCCGGTCCGGTCAATTTGTATCCCGCGGGCGTTCTCACGTTCGAGATTCGTGACCGGCGCGGTATAAATCGAAACCTGCTGATCCTTGAACCGGTCACTCTTCACCTTAACCCGGGACTTGGCGGCGAGATCGAACACTTCGACCTCAGACTGAGGCTGATTTGCTTCACCGGGCATGCCGTATCGATAGGTCTCTAGTTTTGGCCGTGGATTACTAAGCGAATTTATCACCCAAAGATCGGCGACCTTGCGCTGGTCCACTTTTACAACGGCGATCTTACTGGAGTCCTTCGACCAGACTACGCGGATCCCCGGGACTCGTGGCGTTTTGTTCTTTTCGCTAAAACGATACGGACCTTTCTCTTCCTCGGTCAAACGCCGGGCGTACCCGAAAAACTCTTCGCCGTCGGTGGTAAGCTGTGTTTCAACGATCGTGGCATCGTCTTCCTTCTTGAGAGCCTTGGCATAATTTTCCGCATCCATCATGTAGAGGTTTTCGCCGCGTGCAAATACGATCGCCTTTTCGTCCGGCGAGACCGCGGCCCAACGAGCCTTTCGCGGCGGAGCGTAATCAGGCAAAAGTTTCAGTTGCGCACTTGCGAGGTCGTATTCAAAGTAGATCGTCCTGTTTCGCGGACCTTGTCCCGCAGATTGTCCGCCTGTCTCACCTGTACCGTCAATGGCTGCGCCTCGTCTCGCCGGCGGCTCTTCCTTTTTCAATCCCGGTATTTCGGCATCCCGCGGAACATTGACATCCAGTCGGATGGCTGTGTCTTTGTTGATAAAGCGGATCGTCGTGATCGGCAAATGCTGGGCATCGTATGGAATGCGCGTCAGAGTCGTCAACAACGCCGCCATCTTGGCAGCGTCGAACACCGGCAGTTTGGTCCGCTTGAGAGGATCGACGATAACAAACCGCTTCCCGGAATTGGTTTCGTAGCTATACCAGAACCGGTCACCCGTTTCGAGCCAATGCGGTGTGACGTTAGTATCGAAAAGCATTTTGCCAACCTTTGCGGACGTCCACCTCGATGCCAGCTCGTAGTTCGCCTTTCGCAATCGGTTGTCCGTCGCCGGTTTCCCGGCATTATCCTGCGTCCGGACGAACGACGAAAAAACGAACGCGACGATACCGAAGCAAAGAGTCCACGTCCTGAGTTTGCGCAAAATGCGTAGTGATCCACTTCGTAGCTGCATGAAGAGAGTTCCTCCTGACCTTAAATTTGATTTGATTTTTGTGACTAGTCAGAACTGTAACATTGAACTCGAAAAGAATCCAGAAACCAGGTCCGAGCAACGAATGCGACTTCCCCGAAATTAGATCTTTACGCCCTCACCGCGTTTCAGGAATTGTCCGTCTCCCTGTTTGCCGGTGTGTTCGCCGTTGTCGATGACAACGCGACCGCGTGAGAGTACGGTCTCGACCTTGCCTTTTACTTTCCAGCCTTCGTAGGAGGAATAATCGACGTTCATATGCTCGTGTTCGACGCCGAAGGTGTGTTCTTTTTCGGGGTCGAAGATAACGATGTCAGCGTCGGAGCCGACGGCGATCGTTCCTTTTTTCGGAAACAGACCGAACATCTTTGCGGCGGCGGTCGAGGTTAGCTCGACGAAACGATTCAAAGAGATTCGATTCTCGACGACCCCACCATTGTAGATCAGCGACATCCGGTTTTCGACGCCGGGGGCTCCGTTTGGTATTTTAGAGAAATCGTCTTTGCCTAATTCCTTCTGTTCCTTCATACAGAACGGACAGTGGTCGGTGGAGATCACTTGCAGATCGTCCATCTTCAAACCTTTCCAAAGCTCGGCGTGGTTGTGTTTTTCACGCAGCGGCGGCGTCATCACGAACTTTGCACCTTCGAAATCGTCGCCGTAATCGTCGATCGAATGGAAAAGATATTGCGGACACGTCTCGGCAAACGCCGGAATACCCCGGTCGCGGGCCTGCCGCACCTGATTGAGCGCGTCCGTACAGCTTAGGTGCACGATATAAACCGGTGACTCGGCCATTTCGGCAATGGCGATGGCACGATGAACGCCTTCGGCCTCGGCGATGGTCGGCCGGGTGAGAGCGTGGTATTTCGGGGCCGTTCGCCCGTCTTTAAGAAAGCGTTTGATGATCTCGTTGATGACGATGCCGTTCTCGGCGTGCATGCAGATCAAACCGCCGCGTTTGCCCGCTGCCGACATTGCACGAAAGATCGTCGCGTCATCCGCCAAAAACACGCCCGGATATGCCATAAACAGCTTGAACGAAGTGATGCCTTCGTCCATTAGCCGATACATCTCCTTCTCGTCGCCATCCTCAAACTCGGTCGTGATGAGATGAAAGCCGTAGTCGATCGCCGTCTTGCCCTCGGCCTTTTTGTGCCACGCATCAACACCCGTGGTCATCGATTCGCCTTTCGTCTGCACCGCAAAATCAATGATCGTCGTCGTCCCCCCAAACGCCGCCGCCCGCGTTCCGGTAAAGAAATCGTCCGATGCGTAAGTCCCGCCAAAAGGCAGTTCCATATGCGTATGCGGATCGATCCCGCCTGGAATGACGAGCTTACCAGATGCGTCAATCACAACATCCGCCTCCATATCCAGCCGCTTGCCGATTGTCGTCACGGTCTCGCCGTCAATAAAAATATCCGCCCGATAGTCGTCCACCGCAGTAACAATCCGGCCGTTTTTGATTAGTGTTTTCATAAGCAATTAACCACAGAGTCACAGAGGATACCAAGAATGAAACTTAATCCTTTGAATTGCAGTTATTCATCTCTAGTTTACCCAAATAACCCGCTTTAAAACTTCGTGTTCTCTGTACTCTGTTGTGAATCTCTTCTTTACTCATTCTCCTAAAAGTGATTTCCCGCCGAATAACTTCGCGCCGGCAATCGAGGTGTAAAAGCCGTAGATAGTCAATCCCGCCAAAACTAGAATAACCAGTATGAAATTGCCGGCGTACCAGGTGGTGAGGTCGACAGCAAAGGGAATGGAATTAAGAAATGAAAGGAAAAAGAAAGAGAGCGAAGCCAAAACCCCGAACCGGAACGCAATAAGTACCAGCATCGAAATCTGAAAGATACCATCTATCGAGTCAAGCAATGACGCTTCAGAATTTACTACGAGAGCGGGGACGACCAGCAACAGCCAAACCGCCGCAACCCCCAACCATTTCCGCCGAAGAAGCAAGCCTGAAAACAACATGAAAAAGGCGACCCCAAAGCTCAGAAAGAGTGCAAGGCTGGCGTTATCTGCCAAAAACGCGGGAAAGATGTTTATACCGCCCAAATACGCCGGGTCGTCCCAACTGATGAGAGGCGGGTCGCCGAGCCATCTCGGTATGAAATACGTCAACAGGAGGCCGACGATCAGTGTCAATGAATAGCCAGCCGCACCGATTAGAACGTCACGCCCGACGAGCGGATCGCGCCAGTCGCCCGTCAGCAGACGATTCCACGCAATGACACGCTCCGGCGCGATCTTCCGCAAATACGGCTCAAATGCCAGGTACATCAAACCACCGATAACCGCCCATGTCAGAGCGTATGCCATTGCGGTTTCGAGAAGGCGGTATTCGCCTAAGGAGGCGACATGGTGGGTGGAAAATAGCCAGATGATCATTCGCAGTCCGAACAATAGAACTGCAACGCGAAAAGCGTTCTTAAGATCGCTGCGTCCTATCTGGACATTTTTTATTGCGAGCCACACACTTCCGGATAACATGATAAAGAAGAGTGCGATAGTAATTACCGGTCCTGCGACACCGCCGGGCGGCCCAGGAGTTTGACCTGGCGGCGGCGTCCACGGCTCGACGATCGCAAAGCTGACGAGTTTGCCGCGGAGCGTTGCCGCCTCGATTCGGAACGCAATATCCGGCACGCCCGGATAGGTGCCCGAAAACGCACGCTGTTCGTCGTAGGCTTGCGACGGTGTCCACTGCGGTTCGGTTGATTGAAATGAAGCAAGATCCAATCCGGCCTCTTTAAACAGAAGGCCCCAATCAAATTCGCCACGTGAACTAGCCGTCTCTATTATCCGCGACGGAACACCTTCAAAAAAGACCAAACGCCCCTTTGTATCAACGAGGATCTTCGTCATGCCTGGGACATTATTGGGCGGATCGTACAATGTTGGTTCGCCGCCGGCCACGGGAACGATCGGCTCAGGGCTGGCTCGGTACAGAAACTGTAAAACCGCCGGTTGAGCGCCTGCCAGTTTTTTCCATCGATCCTGCGACTGATCATTTTCCTTTACATAATCAAGATACGAGGTGAACATGTGGAACCTGTGATAGGAATCAACCGGAGTGTATCCAAACTTCTCCGCCAACTCACGGCTTCGTTCACTCAAAACGTCGGGTGATTTGTCGAGCGGGACAAAGTGCTGCAGCGTGCGCCTAGTCGTAAGCCCGATCAGGAGTCCAAACGCAATAAACACGGTCATCATCAACGCGAAAGCAATGCGTGGTCGAAGCATTCCGACCTTTGGCGCGGCGGCGACCATTTCGGGCGACGGCGTTTGCCCTGCATCGAGAGCGATCTGGAGTGGATTGCCGCCCGGAAGTGACATCGCAACATGAAGCGCGGATTGCGGACGATTTTTCGGGTCTTTCTCAAGGCATTGGGAAATGGCGCTCTCAACCAGCGGATCGATTCCGGTAACGATCTCTGAAGGATTTCTCGGGCTTGTAGTCGCCTGTTTTACCTGAAGTTCTTGAACTGAATCGCCCTCGAACGCCTGTTTGCCCGTAAAAATCTCGTAGAGCAGCAGCCCTAGCGAATAGATATCGCTCCTTTGCGTTACCTCTTTCCCGTCGATCTGTTCCGGCGACATATAGGCTGGTGTTCCGACTCTAGATTCGTTTCCCTGAACTTCCGCCTCTATACCGGCAATGCCGAAATCCGTGATCCTTGCTTCGCCGTTTGAATCGATGATGATGTTCGCGGGTTTAAGATCGCGATGAAGTATTCCCGCTTTATGGATCGCGGCCAGGCCCATTGAGATGTCACGCGAGATCTCGACTGCTTTGTCCGACGGAAGACGGCCAATTCGCTTGAGCAGCATCGACAGATCATCGCCGTCGATGTATTCCATCGTCAAGTAATAAAGCCCTTCCGTCTCGCCAATATCGAATACGCGACATACGTTCCGGTGAGAAACCTGTCGAGCGTTGCGAACCTCGCCGCGAAAGCGTCTCAGTAAGTCTTCATTTTTTGAAAGCTCTTCGGGAAGGAATTTGAGAGCGACTGTCTGATCTAATTCAAGATCGTCCGCCTTATAAACCTCGCCCATCCCGCCTTTGCCGATGAGACCGACTATACGATATCGCCCGGCAAGCACTGTTCCCGAAACAAAACGCGCACCGCCTCCCGTGGTCGAGTGCGTCTTATTTCGATTGGATGGATTTGAAAGTCTTGTAGGTGTATTGCCTTGCGGATCGGCTGGCAGCACCGCAGTTTCCTCAGACTCTTCAACGATGCTCAAACCGCAAGCAGGGCATTTTGTTTGCGACTCAGCTATTTCGGCTGAGCATTGTGGGCATTTTTTCATTTTTTGTTAGGCAACCGAGGCTTCGAAAAGGACGAGTATCAACCGTAATGTCGGATCATTGCCTTGGGTAACTCGTCATCTCTGATTCCCATTTATTAAATTCGGCCCTGAGCTGTTCAAGCTTTGATGGCAGAGCCATCGTAAACTCGGCCTGCTCGTGTTCGTCAACCGACAGGTCAAAAAGAAACTCATTCTTGCCCTCGCGGATGTACTTCCATTTGCCGTGACGCATCGCCCCCTGACGTTTTGTTCGCCAGAAAAACGGCCTTTCGAAGAGCGGCTGTTTCCCGTTTAGTACATTGACCATATCCCGGCCGTCAAGCGGGTATTTCGGATCGGGCTTGTTTCCGGCGGCGGCGATCATTGTCGCAGTCCAGTCCATCGTGATCACGGGCTGATCGCTTACCTTCCCCGCCGTCGTCACGCCGGGCCATCTTACAATAGCTGGAACGCGCACGCCGCCCTCGAACAGCTCCATTTTTTGACCTCTAAAGGGCCAGTGATATGAAAACCGTTCGCCGCCATTGTCGCTGGTGAAAATGACAAGCGTATTTCGCTCGAGTCCGGAAGCCTTCAATGCATCCAGGACGCGCCCGATACCTGCGTCCATACTCTTCATCATATCGGCATATATTTTCAGCGAACCTCCGGCGCGAAATCCCGCCGGACCGTATTTCATGGCATCGCTAACGGCCTTATCTTTCGGCCCTTCCCAGGGCCAATGAGGTGCCGTGTAATGAAGGCTTAAGTAGAACGGTTTCTTGTGAGGGCTTTTGAGGTAACTAACCGCCCGCTCGGTCAAAAGATCGGTCATATAGCCGATGCGTTCCACCGGCACCTCGCCTTCGTAGAGATCAAGGTTGGCCGTCATATCCTTGTGCGTAAAATGATCGACGGCTCCGCTCATATTCCCGAAGAACTCATCGAATCCAAACTTCAATGGCCCGAAGTCGGGTAAGTAACCTAAGTGCCATTTGCCGATAAGGGCGGTTTCATATCCCGCGGCTTTGATAAGGGAAGAAACAGTCGGATGAGAAACCGGAATGCCAGTCGTTTTGACGCGGTCGCCGATCGCGCTTCGTTCGTGGATCGGTTCTTCCAGCCCGACGGGAAGCCTCGCCGGATATCGCCCCGTGTGAAATCCGACCCGCGTTGGCGTACAAACAGGTGCAGCGGAATACGCATTTGTGAACCTCATTCCCTGCGCTGCCAGTTTGTCGAGATTCGGTGTTTGATAATCGGGACGCCCATAACAGCTTAGATCACCCCAGCCCATGTCGTCAGCAAGAATGAATAAGATGTTCGGCTTTGAAGCCGCAACTGAAGTCGAATTCATTAGGGCCGCAGCGGCCGTCGATGCACCCACGGCGCCGCCTACGAATTGACGCCGCGTCAAAACCCGGTTTTTCCTACTTTTCATAAAAATTTTCTCGATTAGACGCGAATTTAATTCGCGGCCCGAAAACGCGACCGTCTTTTATAATTATTCTCATAGAATTTTCAGTTTGGGTTGCGCGTTCTTCATCGGTTAAAAGCCACTACGCAGGTTGAAAGCCCAAGCTCGCGATCTTGCCGTCTTTTCCTTTAACTACGTTCATGTACGCGGTCTCTGTTGTAAACTCGATGCGATACCGGTACGAGACATCAGCAGCAGTCACTTTTCTGGCCACAAGTTCGAACTTCTTTATTTCGCCGAGAGACTTGATGAATGCAGTGAAGCGGTCTTGTGGACCGCTGATGATCTTTTGCATCTCGGACGTGAAGAGGTCAAGGTCAGGTTTCCCTGCGGACATTTTCTTCAACTGATCGAGCAACATCGCTGTAACTTGCGGATCGGGATCTTTGATAGGTTTCGGAATGAGGCTCGGTTCAACGATCTCGGCAATGCCTCGGGCAAGTCTGCTCTGATTCGTTTGGGCGAGATTAGCAAAAACTATAACGGTCAGTTTGTCGTTGGGGTAACGAGAAATGTGAGACTTAAAACCCTGCCACGCGCCGCCGTGTTCGATCACTTTACGTCCGTTAGCTGTTTCGTCCAGCATCCAGCCAAATCCATAGTTAGTCGCTCGTCCACTATTCAGTTTCGCGGGCGTCCACATCTGATCGTAGCTTTCCTTTTTGATCAGTTTGCCTTGCGTCAGAGCTTCGTCCCACTTGATCATGTCGAGTACCGTTAAATAAAGTGCTCCATCTGCGGTCGTATTAAACTGGGGAGCTACCCAGGTCTGATGCTTTAATTCGCCGTTTTCCAAACGATAGCCCATTGCTCGATTTGGAATAATATCCGCTTCGCTAATTACCCGAGCAGTCGTCATTCCCAAAGGTTTGAAAACGCGCTCCTGCAAATAATCACCGTAAAATTTACCCGAAACCTTATGGATCATTACGCCTAATGTCAGATATCCAAGATTGCTGTATTGCCAACGCTCGCCGGGTGCGAAAGCGGTCGGCACAGCCTGGGCCTTTTTTAAGAGTTCGTCCTCGGTGTAGTCCTGCCAGAGATTGAAATCCTGCGTGTAATCGGTCATTCCGCCCGTGTGGGTCAACAGATGGCGAACAGTGATATCCTTCCAACTTTCCGGTACCGTTCCCAAGTACTTGGATATCTTTTCGTCGAGGTCTATTTTCCCCTCGTCCACGAGCAACATAACCGCCATAGCGGTGAACTGCTTACCAACCGAACCCGATTGAAAGATCGTCTCGGGTTTGACCGCCACTTGGTGCTCAACATTTGAGAATCCGTAACCTTTCACCAGCACTGGCTTGCCGTTCTTTATGACCGCAATTGAAACACCGGGAATCTTTCCCTTCTGCATTTCGGCGTCAACAAATGAATCAACTTTGGTTACCAGCGCATCTTGAGCGTGGGAACCTCCTGCACAGATAAGTACGAGCAAAATCGTTTGCAGAACGGTAAAACTGAGCTTTGCTTTCATATTTAATCGGGACTCTTTCGCATTTTTAGCAGCAGCCCCGAGAATCCAACCTTCTCGTATGCCCTGATAGCGGCGAGATTCTCGACATAAACCTCGAGCCGCATTTCAGTTACGTCATGTGAGTTTGCCCATTGTTCGAGTGCTTCAATGATCTTTTGATTTACACCTTTTCCGCGATGTTCTGGGACGGTGTACATAAATCCCATGTAAGCGTGTTGGTCGTGTTTCAAGTACGGCTTTGATTCCTCAATTCGGGCGTAGCCTGATCCGACGACTTCGCCGTTTAATTCGGCTACTACGAGTCTGACATTCGGCGTCGCGAGCATAGCCGCCATGTCGTAGTAGCGAATATCATCCCGTTTTAGCGTGACATCGAAAGGCCGTTCCGCCTCGATCACGCCTTGCTCAAATCGCAGCAGCGTCTCAAGATCCTTCTTTTCGGCCGTTCTTACGATTACTTCGTCCATCTAATAAGACAAGCTACTTCTTCAAGCGTTCAAATGGCATATCCCGCATACGCGAGCCGCCGACGTGCAGCTTATTGATCTTGCCTGAAGCATCACGAGTCACCCAAAGAATATAGCCGGGTAAGCTGAAGTGATCTTTGTACAATGCGGTCAGCGGCAGCGATGTCGTCGGCCTTTGTTTCAGAAACGCTTTGCCGCCTTCGACCCCGAAAGTAAATGTCGCACCTGCCTCTTCGCTGTACCAGTCGCCGGCAAACGAGCCAAGCTCATCTGCCGTCGGCGTCCACGGCGATTCCGCAACCACCCTGGTAATCTCACCGTCGATAGTTCGCTCGGCAAATGCCGGTTTTCCGTCCTTGTCAAACTTGAACGTAACGCGCACAGGCCCGTTGCCGGGTTGAAAAGAGCCATCCTTTAAAGCCCGCAGCGGTGTGTTCCCTAGTCGAAGGACTCCATTCTCGAAAACCGTCCGCACTACATTCCGAGTCTTCTCGTCACGCCACAAACTCGCGTATTTCTGAAGGTCTGCCGGAGCTACTTCCATCGATTCGGGCTGTACAGCCGGTGGCGGGGCCGGCCCAAAGATCTCGTCCGTTATTGCTGCGGCTAAACCTGAGGCATTTGGACTCGTTCCGTTGCAGAGAACGGCGACGGAAACTTTTTGGTCGGGGTAACGTGCAAGAAATGTTTGATAACCCGCCGTCGAACCGCCGTGCGAAACATCTCTCATACCGTTGTATTTGTCCACAACGAGACCGAGTGCGTATGGGATCTTGCGGCCGTCGTTCAAAACGCCCTGCGTTTCCAACGCCTGAACCAGCGGTGCGCCCATCGACCGCGAGTCGAGCATCGCATTCCACTTCAGCCAGTCGCCGACGGTCGTCAGCATTCCGCCGTTGCCGTAAACATTCATAAACGGCATGTTCAAAATCCACGGTGCCGTCGGCCCTTGTCTTGAATACGCTTGAGCCCTGCCCGGGACAATGCGTTGATAATCGTCTCGTTGTGAGCTTTTCGTCATACCCAGCGGCTTGAACAAACGCTCTTCGGTAAATGCCGCGAACTTCTGTTTTGAGACACGTTCGACAATGATCGCTGCAAGATTGTAACCGCTATTCGAGTATGAGTATTCCGCGCCCGGCGTGAAATCAAGAGCTTTCTGATGAGAGATCACATCGAGCGCAATGTCTTGTGTAACAACACGGTTGCCGCGGCCAACGCCGGTGAGTTGCATGACGGAACCCCAATCGCGCAGTCCTGCGGTGTGGTTGAGCAAGTGCCTGATCGTCAGCGGCTTTCCATAATCCGGCAATTCCGTAATGTACTTTCTTACCGGATCGTCAAGGTTCAGTTTTCCGTCCTGCTGCAAGAGAACAAGAGCAGCGGCCGTGAATTGTTTCGCGACCGAGCCGGATTCGAAGATAGTCTGCGGCGTGTTCGGCACGCCGTGCTCCATCTCCGCCAAGCCAAAAGCCTTTTCAAAAACCGACTGGCCGCTGAGCGAAACGCCGACAGCACATCCGGGGGCAGGAGCGACATACGCCTTTATCGTTTTTTCCCACGCGCGTTCAGCACCGGCGACAACCCTGGCTTGATCCGGAACCGCAACCTGTGCGGGCACCAAAGCAAAACTGAATGAGAGCAAAACAAATGCAGCAAGAATATTCTTTAACATATGGGCGATACCCCAGTTTAGCTAAACTTTCGAAGGTTGGTGCCCTGTATTACGCGAAACCCTCTGCCAGTGTTCGTTATTTTTGTCTGACGGCCAATCAGCATAACGTTCCGTACGGATGACGTTGGCATAGAGCCCGTTTAGCCGATCTCGACCACATCAAATCCGGCATTGCTTGCCGCATCCGACAACCGCCTATCGGCACATATGAAGGGCCGGTTTCGCGGGAGCTCGCTACACCAGACTAGGGCGGCGGCCAGTTGAAAAGCATCCAAGGCTCGAATATTGTGTTTAGTGGTCAACGAAACTGCAAGTTTCAAAATGTTGTCATCAGGTAATACGACAAAGGCCAATGACCTTAAGTTATTCCATTTCTCTAACGCTCGATTAGACTGATTTTCTGTCAAGACCCCGTCACGCAAAAGGCGGTTTATTCCGCTGTGTATTTCGACTTGTGTGCCCCACCAAACTACAGGCTGCTTGAACCGACGTCTTATACGACGAGATTCGTTCGACACTACCTGATTGCAGTAAAGGGGAATGATCGCGCTCGTGTCCCAAAACGAAACATTAGCGCTCATCACGTTCCTCTCTGATACCTTCAAGGATCTTATCTAACGGTATACTCGGCAGATCATCGTCTTCCCAGAACGAATCCGGCAAAGGGCCACTGATAGCCGGGGGAGCAAGAATGCCTTCTGCGACCAGCTTTTGTTCTTCCGTTTCGTATTCTTCTTTTTCAACAAACGGAACTATTTTGGCAAACGGAACATTTCGCTCGCTGACAATAACCTCACCGCCGTTTTTTACATCTTTGAGATAAACACTCAAGTTGTTTTTTAACTCGGCGATGTTTGCCCCTCTCGAAAGCCTCGATCTTGCTATTCTAATACTCATACTTAGCCACAATAGCCTACTTGGCCTACTTGGTCAAGTTATTTAGCAAAGTGCCAGGCCCGCATCTAGCGCCTCGATCAGTTTGTCGATCGAATCGGTCGTCGAATTTAGCATAACGCCGGTGCGAATGACGTTGCCGTAGAGGCCGCCTTTGCCGATGAGGACGCCCTGGCGTTTTGTCTCTTCGAATACGCGAAGGACGAGATCGGGTGCCGGTTCTTTTGTTCGGCGGTCTTTTACTAGTTCGAGTCCCTGCATCAATCCCATTCCGCGAACATCGCCGATGCAGGCGTATTTTTCCTGTAACTTGAGCAACTCGTTATGGAAATAATCGCCGACGACGCGGGCGTTTGTCCGCAGATCATCTTCTTCGATGACGTTGATCACGGCGAGGCCCACGGCCGATGAGACAGGATTCCCGCCAAACGTCGAGAACGTCAGTCCCGGAAAAGCATCGGCAACTTCGGGCGTTGCGATCGTCCAGCCGATCGGCACGCCGTTGCCCATACCTTTTGCCGAAGTGATGATGTCCGGTTCGACCCCCCAATGTTCGATACCGAACCATTTGTCGCCCGTACGTCCCCAGGCTGCTTGTACTTCGTCCGAAATAAACAGTCCGCCGTGGCTGCGTGCGATCTCGGCTACGCGAGGGAAATATTCCTTCGGCGGGATGATAAAACCGCCCACGCCAAGTATCGTCTCGGCCATAAATGCGGCGATGTTGCCAGTCGTCGTCGTGTTTATGATCTCTTCGACATCATCGGCACAAGCAACACCGCATGAAGGGTATTCAAGTTTGAACGGGCAACGGTAACAATACGGAGCCGCCGCATGAACAACGCCGGCAACCTGCGAAGCGATCGGCTTCCAGTTCTTATGCCCGATGGTGGACAATGCTGTCGCGCTGCGTCCCGCATAACTGTGCCGCAGAACGACGATCTCATTATTCCCGGTCGCGATCTTTGCAGCAAGAATCGCCGTATCGTCGGCCTCCGTGCCGCTGTTTGTAAAGAACGATTTTTTTAGGTTTCCGGGCGTTATCTCAGCCAGCTTCTCCGCCAGATCACCCTGCGGCCCGTTCGCATAGAGCGTGGACATATGAGCGATCTTATCGACCTGATCTTTCCACGCCGCATTAACCCGCGGATTGGCGTGCCCGACGCTCACGGTCAGCACGCCGCCGAATGCGTCAAGATACTTGTTACCCTGATCGTCCCAAACGTACTCGCCCTCACCTTCTACGATAGCCAACGGTTCCTGATAGTAGGTCGCAACGGCCGGAAAAAGAAACTCCTTGTGCTTTCGTACCGCATCGGAAACGGTCGTTCGGTGTTTAGGTGTCATATTGTAGTCCTCGACTAAATCTTTGCGGATGATAGCAGAGTTTCCGCATCAAACGAAGCATTCTTGCCGTATCCGAAACAGCTTGACCTACCGGCATTTCCGGCATATTCTTTCAAAAGTTCACCGCTCCGACGCGGTTCCCCTTCCGTTTCACACAGGAGAATTTCATGTTAAGAGTGGTCAAGTACGTCCTTGTAGTCCTTTCGCTATTCGCTTCAGCCGGATATTCGCAAACGCCCGATTCAGGAAAGCAGGTTTACGAACAGATCAAGGCCTTCGCACTAACGGGTGGAAAGGCCGATGTGAACACTTTGACCATAAAACGCGACAGGGCACAGTTATCGTTCACCGGTACCTTTTATTTTGCAGCACCTGTTAACGGACGCGTAACCGGAGCGGTTTTTATCGGTCAGGGCTCGATCCGCGTCGGAGTGCCGGAAAGCAAATTTGAAACCGAGAATCTGAAACGCCTCATAAAGGCGGAGCAGGTTAGCACGGCTTTTACGAGCGCCGTTCTTCGGTTCACTGACGACACGTTTGATTTGATCGGCAAGAGCAAGACTGACGGCTCGGCACCGCCGGACGCGCAAAAGCTGGCTGCTGAGTCGAATTCGCTTTCGCTCAAACAATCGGGAATGAACCTCGCGTCGAGATTGACCATCTCGCTGTTGAACAATGAAACTCCGGGATTTTTCTTTGGAAGTTTTGACGGTTCGCGATATGAGCGATTCAACTTTTTGCTCGATCAACAGAACCGGCTGCCCAACGACGTTTTCGCAATTAATGGCGGCGAAAAAGGACTGATATATTCGTACAACAATTCGATCAACGGTAACGACGTTTGGGCGGCATTCTATAGCGAGACTGACTATGCAGCCGGCAAGGCTACTTACGCTGATGCAAACGACATCGTCGATATAAACAGCTTCAAGATGGAACTCGACCTCAGACAGCCAAGCGCCAAGCTCGGTTTGCGCACAACTGTTTCGATGACATCGAGATTCGCGAATGTTCGCTCTATACCTTTTACTTTGGGAGAATCGCTCGGAGAAACGTCGAACGAACGCCTGAAGAAACAACTTCGAGTTAAAGCAGTCCGAATGGGAAGTACCGCGATCGATTCGATCCAGGAGGACTGGGAAGGCGGCTTGACCGTTTTTCTGCCGCAGGCTGTTCAAGTCGGCCAGTCTATCGATATTGAATTTGAATTTGAAGGCGATTTTCTCCAGGCACCGCCGAACATTCCAAACTGCTGGTATCCGAGATCGACGACCAGTTGGTATCCGAGACACGGTTATCTAGACCGTGCTACTTACGATCTGAAGTTCATTCACAATAAGAAAGTGCGGGTCGCGACAGTCGGTTCGAGAACGAGCGAAGAGCCAATGCCCGACAGCAAGGACGATATGGTAACCACATATCAGATCAAGCAGCCGGTTTCATTGGTTACGTTTGCCGTCGGCCCATGGGAACGTCACAAAGAAACAATAAAATGGGACACCGGTGAACCGGAGATACCGCTTGAATTCAATTCTATGCCCGGTTCTTATCTGCCCATCAAGGAAGACTTTATTCTAGCGGAACTTAACAATTCTGTCCGCTATTTTCAGGCGTTATTCGGTTCGTATCCATATTCAACATATAGTGCGACGTTTCACCCGTATGGATTTGGCCAGGGATTTCCAACGATGCTGATGATCCCGGCAACCGACCGCGCCAGCAAATATACATATGCGTTCATTTCGCACGAGACCGCTCATCAATGGTGGGGCAATATCGTTGCGTGGCGGTCATACAGGGACCAATGGCTGAGCGAAGGCTTTGCCGAATACTCGGGCGTAATGTACACAGCGGTTCGCGAGAACCCCAAGGCGGCCCGCTCGCTGGTCGATAATATGCGGAATTCTTTGAAGATGAAGCCGGAAACCCTTACCGGTTTAGGGACTGGTACGCTGAACGATATAGGCCCGATCGTAATGGGTCATCGACTCAGTTCTTCGAAATCCTTCGGTGCATATCAATCCCTGATCTACGATAAAGGCGCACTTGTTCTAAGAATGCTGCACTTTCTTTTCTCCGACCCTTCGTCAGTAAATGACAAGATGTTTTTCGACATGATGAAAGCTTTCGTCGCAAAACATAAGAACTCGACGGCATCGACAGAGGATTTTCTCGCGGTCGCAAACGAGCATTTCGTTCGCACCCCCATCGCACGAAAATATCGCATTACCGACCTGAATTGGTTCTTCCAGCAATGGATCTACGAGACAGCATTGCCATCGTATCGATTGGAATATACGATCTCGGCAACCCCCGAAGGTACTCCGCTCGTAAGCGGAAATCTGATTCAAGAGGGTGTTCACGACAAATGGTTTATGCCGGTACCGATCGTGTTCACATTCGATGGCAATAAAATTGCGTCTGGAACAGTTCACGCCCTGGGACCGAAAACACCTTTTCAGATCAAGCTGCCTTCAAAACCCACCAAAGTCGAATTAGACCCTCATCGTTGGGTGCTCTCGGACAAAACCGAAACGAAGGGCGTTTAATACAGATTGCCTTCGCGCTTCCTTCCGGTGTAATCGACATAAACGACCTTTAGCTCAGTGTAAAAATCGAGCGACGTCGAGCCTTGCTCGCGGGCACCTAGCCCGGTATTTTTTGTGCCGCCGAACGGGATGTGAGCTTCACCGCCGGTCGTTGGTGAATTGACGTGCGTCATGCCGGATTCGATCTCGTCAATAAATCGATACATCGAATTTGCGTCATTCGTGAACACCGATGACGAAAGTCCGTATTCGCTGTCGTTGGCGACCATCATCGCTTCTTCGAAGTCTTTTACTCGCAAGACCGACAAGACCGGCCCGAAGATTTCCTCTCGTGCGATCCGCATATCGTGCGTGACGTGATCGAAAACCGTCGGCTCGACAAAGAAGCCGTTTTCCAATCCGTCGCCCTCCGCTTTCTTACCGCCGCAGACCAATGTCGCGCCATCTTCGCGGCCGATGTCGATGTATTTGAGAACCGTGTTGAACTGTCCCTCATCGACCGACGGGCCGATGTCGGTATTCGCTTCATCTCCGGCACCGAGCCGAAAGGTCTTAGCCCGCGCGACTATCTTCTCGACAAATTCGTTGGCGATTTTGTCGATCACGACAGCTCGTGACGTCGCAGTACACCGCTGTCCGGTCGAACCGAACGCACCTTGCGCGGTTGATTCCACCGCCAATTCCATATCGCAATCTTCAAGCACGACGACAGGATTCTTGCCGCCCATCTCCGCCTGCACTTTCACGCCCCGCGGAGCGACCTGTGCGTATAATTTCAATCCGGTTTCGGTCGAACCGGTGAACGAGATCGCTTTCACAGCGGGATGATTGACGATCTCATCGCCGGCTTCGCTGCCCGAGCCGAGAACAAGATTCAAAACGCCCGGCGGTAATCCGGCTTCGTTGAAAATTCCTGTAAGCAGTACGGCCGTGTAAGGAGTTAGCGACGCAGGTTTGAACACGACCGTGTTACCCGCAACCAACGCCGGAGCGATCTTCCACGCCGGGATCGCGATCGGGAAATTCCATGGCGTAATGCACGCAACGACGCCGTGCGGTTCCTTGATCGTGTATGCAAAATTCGCGGGCAACTCGGATGGAATGGTCTCGCCGTTCATTCGACGCGATTCGCCGGCACAAAATTCGACGACGTTTATTGCTCTGGTAAGTTCACCGCGAGCCTCGGAAAGCGTCTTGCCTTCTTCGCGCGTTATCGCGGCGGCAAGTTCTTCTTTTCGCTCTTCCATCAGACGGGCCGCCTTGGCGATGATGCGGCCGCGTGCAGGTGCGGGCGTCGCTTTCCATGCACGAAATGCATCATATGCGGCTTCAACGGCTGAGCGCGTTTCCTCGCGTGACGCAAGTTCTATTGTCCCGATAACGTCGCCGGTTTTTGCCGGATTGATATTGACAGTAGTCCGGCCTGATAAAGATTGAAGCCATTTTCCGTTAATGTATGATCGAAAGATTTCCATAGAGTATTTCGTCGAACCACGCTTCAAAGGCAGGATAGAAACTAACAGTTACCAGTTGTGAAGTTAACAGTTAATAGTTTTAACTGTTAACTGTAAACTAAGCAACTAATAACTGTTAGAAACCAAATATTAGTGTCGATCAAAGTGGCAAACGATCTAAGACAACTGCTCGAACAACAGGTATCAAAATGCGGCAACCACACCTTTCTGTTTTCCGAAGCGGACGGCCGCGAATGGACGTATGACGAATTCGATGTCGTCGTAAACCGCACGGCGAATTTACTGCTGTCTCGCGGAATCTCGAAGGGCGATGTCGTCAGTTTATTGCTTCCAAATTCGGCGGAATACATCGTTGCGTATTTCGCCTGTTGGAAGATCGGGGCGATCGCCGGACCGGTGAACTCGCTTTTGAAGCCCGAAGAGATCGAATGGGTCGTCGGCAACTCTGAAGCAAAATTGGTATTAACGAATTCCGCATTTCGTGATGTTTTGTGTAATTTCGTGATCTCAGAAGAGGAATCAACCACGAAATCACACGAAGAAACGCCAAAAAAACAGAAGGTAATATTCTACGAGGACGTGGCTGTTGCAACCGAAGGATTCGCTGACGTTCTTGCAAAAGTTGAACTCGCGACGAACGACGAAGCAATCATCATCTACACCTCCGGCACTACCGGCAAGCCGAAAGGCTGTTTGCTGACGCACGGCAACCTGATCGCAAATGCTCAGCAGATCGCCGAGTGGATGAGCTTTGGACGGAACGACCGGTTGCTGACCGTTATGCCGCTGTTCCATATGAACGCAGTTTCCGTAACTACCATGACGGCCCTTTTTTCCGGTGGTTCCACCGTCGTTTCGCCGAAGTTTTCAGCATCGCGGTTTTGGGACATCATCGAGAACTATCAGATAACCTCGTTCGGCTCAGTCGCAACAATGCTGTCGATGCTCCTCCAAAGTCCAAAGTCGCAAGTCCCAAGTCCCAAGTCAAACAAACCGCAATCCGCAATCCGCAATCTGCAATCTTTGAGGTTCGCTATGTGCGGCTCCGCTCCGGTTCCCGCTGAGGTCCTGAAAAAGTTTGAAGAGACATTCGGCTGTCTGGTGATCGAGGGCTACGGGCTGAGCGAATCGACGTGCCGCTCGACCTTCAACCCGCCGAATGAAACGCGGCGACCCGGCTCGTGCGGAAAACCGATCGGCAACGAGATGAAGGTCTTTGACGAAACGGATGAGGAAATTCCTGACGGTGAACTCGGCGAGATCGTCATGCGCGGTGAAAATATTTTTAAGGCCTATTTCAAGAATCCTGATGCGACCAAAAAAGCTTTTCTCGGCGGCTGGTTTCACACGGGCGACATCGGCTACCGCGACGCCGACGGCTTTTTCTATATCGCCGACCGCAAGTCTGACATGATAATTCGCGCCGGCGAGAATATCTATCCGCGTGAGATAGATGATCTGCTTTACACACATCCGGCGGTCGCGGCAGCGGCTGTGATCGGCGTGCCCGACGAACTCTATGGTGAAGAGGTCGCGGCCTTTGTGGTTCTCAAAGATGGCTTTTCAGCGACGGAGATTGACATAATCGAATTCTGTAAACAGCATTTGGCCGATTTCAAATGCCCGAAGACCGTTCATTTTGTCGCCGACATACCAAAAGGGCCAACCGGCAAATTGCTAAAACGCAAGTTGGCAAGGTCATTGCATTCGGCCTAGTTCAACCTCTGCCGCGATGTAACCAAAGCTCGCCCATTGATTTCCGGCTACGATCTGTCGAAAGACAGCAATCGCCTTCTCTTTGTCTCCGTTGTAGAGAAAGTAATTCCCGATGCCGTAACCGAGCGATGCCGAACCAAGCGTATTTGCATCGCCCTGAATTTCCGCGAGCAACGCATCCGCTTTTATCTCGCCGCGGTTCAGTTTGATCAGTTTCAGATAATCGGTATTTTCTATTACTTCGATATCGTCGGCGAATCCGTCAAGGATCTTTGCACCATCTTTGGTATTTCCCATTCGCCGAAGCGTCATATAGTGCCAATACGCGGTCGCAACGCGCATGTCGTTATTCTGCGACACCTTTTGGCACTCCTTGTACGCTCGCAACGCATTCTTAAGATCGCCTTTGAGGTAATAGGCAAGGCCCAAGTGATACCAAATGTTCGATTGCAGCGTGCCCGTCGGAATATTCCTCGCGTTCGGCAATCCGTCCGGCTCGACCTCGTCCGGCTTCCCTTTGATAAGTTTTGCTGCCTTCTCAAGATCACGGATCGCATCGTCAAAACATCGGATCGAAATGTAGCGATGTGCCCGGTGACGATAGAACCGTGCGTCTTTCGGATACTTTGAAATTCCTTCGGTGAAAATTGTGATTGCGTCTTTGTAGTCGCCCGGATACGCAATGCGTCGGCCGAGCCAGATCAGCGTGTCCGCCGTTGGAGCTTTGGAGTGATCGGATCGAGCTTCGGCAAGTTTTGTTTCGTATGCTTTTCCCGCTGATTCGGACAAGACAGGTGCAACGACCTTTGCGGATTCAGCACAGGTTTGGGCGGAACCCGACACGACGAAACCGCTGACTATCACGGCAAATGCGTATATCAATTTCATGGTGAGCATATTAAGAAGTGGACGTGAGTTGAGCGTATCGCCCTTACTAACGTGCGGGCTTCTGCATTGCGTCCTTTGCGTGAGAATATCATTCAAATAGACTACGAATACAATATGACTGAAAGTTCATTCACCTATTCACTTCCGGAAATCATTCAAACCTCACTCACAGCCGAGGTTGGAAAATGGAGATCCGCCAACAAGATTCAAAGGATATGGAACAAGGACGCGGCCGTTTGGACCAATACCGACGAATCAAAATGGCTCGGCTGGCTGAGTATCGCGGATGAAGAACTTGCCAATCTGCAAAAGTACCGCGACCTTTATGCGGACATCACAGAAGCCGGATTCAAAGATATTTTGCTTATGGGAATGGGCGGCTCGTCGCTTTGCCCTGAGGTTTTGGCGATCACGTTCGGTGTCAAGAATTTTCATATTCTCGATTCGACGGTTCCGGCACAGGTCGAAGCTATCGAGAAAAAACTCGATCTTTCAAAGACCCTGTTCATCGTTGCCAGCAAATCGGGTTCGACGCTCGAGCCGAATTGTTTCAAACAATATTTCTTCGATCGCGTTTCGAAGATCAGCACTGAACCCGGAAAACAATTCATTGCTATCACCGATCCGGGTTCAAAGATGGAGCAAGCCGCTAAGGCCGATGGTTTTCGTCACATTATTTATGGCAAGCCCGAGATCGGCGGACGTTTCTCTGCATTGTCCGCGTTCGGAATGACGGCCGCTGCAACAATAGGGCTCGATGTCGAACGAATTCTTACTGCTGCATCGGCGATGGCGAAGTCTTGCCGAAACGAACCCCCAAGCGAAAATCCGGGTGGATTGCTTGGGCTGATTTTGGGCGTTTGTCACGCCCACGGGCGCGACAAGCTTACGATATCGACTTCGCCTGAGATCTACGACCTCGGTGCCTGGCTCGAACAGCTTATTGCCGAATCGACCGGCAAGAACGGCGTTGCAATAATTCCGATTGACCGCGAAAAACCTCAGTCTGCGGTCAGTTACGGCAGCGACCGAATCTTCGTCAACCTCAAATTGCGTGGCAGCGACAGTGATGTCGATCTCGCCGCACTTCACGCCGCCGGCCATCCGGTGATCGAGATCGTCGTCGACGACATTTACGACATAGGTGCTGAATTTTTCCGTTGGGAATTTGCTACCGCAGTTGCCGGTGCGGTGATGAATTTGAATCCCTTCGATCAACCAGATGTCGAATCGGCAAAGATCGAAGCAAAAAAAATAACGGAAGAATATGAACAGAGCGGATCGCTGCCGAAGGAGAAACCGTTCTTCGAAAATGAACATTTCAAGCTGTTCTCGTCGGAATCGTATGCCGCAAGATTGGCCGGGATGACCGATGAAAGGGGCCTCGCGGAATACATTTCCGCACACCTTGCGAACATTGAAGAGAACGATTACTTCGCCTCACTCGCATACATCGAAATGAATGACGCAAATGAACGTGCTCTTCAGAAGATACGCATGCGTGTTCTGGAAAAGCACCTTCCGGCGACGTGTTTAGGATTTGGGCCGAGGTTCCTGCATTCAACCGGGCAGGCGTACAAAGGCGGAGCGAATAACGGCGTATTCCTTCAAATAACGTCGGATGACGAAACCGATCTGCCGGTTCCCGGACAGAAATATACTTTCGGCGTTGTGAAAACCGCACAGGCCCGCGGAGATTTTCAGGTGTTGTTAGATCGAGGCCGGCGTGCGTTGCGCGTTCATTTGACCGGAGACGCAGCGGCCGGACTTGCGGCATTAGCAGAACTTGTTTGACTGCCGGTTATCTCGCTGATCACGCGTCCAGGCATCCTTCGGTATCCGAGTTTGAAGAGTTCAGGATCGGGCCGGTTTTGATCGTCCAGCCTGCCCATCAACCGCAGGATCGTCGGCATCATAGAAAGGCTGTCATACGGTTCCGTAATTCCGAGCCCACGCGGAATTCCTGTTTTTGCGCCACCCGCCATCATCAGCGTTGCGTTGGTCGAAACACGAAAAAATGATCCATGGTTGCCTCCCGGATTGAATCCGCGAATATCGAAGTTCCAGTGATTGTTGGCAAGGATCAGCATATCCGATTCCGTCAAACGTCGTTGGCGCCCGCGAAACCTTCGGATCAACTCTTCATCGGCTGTATGGGTTGGTTCGGTCTCATCGAAAACCGGATGGCGGTCGAGTTGCTCGTTCAGTCCGATGACGGCATTCGAATACATCGTTTTGTGGATCGCGCGGAACCAATCCATCTCCGGGTGCCATCGGCTCAACCAGTCTGTTCGCAGTTCCCGAGGAACGGTAAACGCCGGATCTTCAAATATCTTCAGCGGAAAGCCATCCGACCACTGTTCGATCTTGAATGTGACCTTGCCGGACGCATCCTGCTTCAAACTTGAGATCGGCAAATATCGAAAGTTCATTGACTTGTCCGCGGCAACGCGCGTAAGGATCAATGCCTGTTTATCTTCGCCGCCGTATATCCAGACAGGGTTGTCGTTCGGTTTCAGGTCTTCCGGCAGTTCGTTCACTATCGATTCGAGCGGAACGCGGATCGCAACAAAATCGATCGGCTTGTTGCTCACGCCTTTCTGCATATTGCTCCGGATCGACTGTGATCTAAGCAGATTGAAATAATCGACGGTGACAAAACTACGGCTCTCATCAATGTCGCCATCCGCATCAGCCACGAGACCGCCGGGCGTCATCCCGACGACGTAATTCTGCATTTGATGGATCGTATTTGAGCGTCCCATCGAACCCGGAGCGATCAGATCTTCGATCTTGAACCTATTGGGATCGAAATTCTCGCGGCTCAGACTTAGAAGATTACGCAATGTTGCGATGTACTTCCGATACGCCGCAACATTGTCCCTCTCGGACAAAACGAGTGCCTGGAGCCGTCTTGCCGCCTTGTCGATACCGCGTGCCCGGTCTTCGACGGTGAATTCTTTCGGCTGCGTTTTGATGACCTTTGCCTTCTCATCGATCCAGCGGTCGAGAGCACCGAGTTCTTCGGTGAGTTCATCGGCATTCTGCTGCCAGTACGCACGGTGGTCGTCGATCTGTTCGAAAAACAATGCTGTCGCCGCTTTGCGGTTTACGGCGGACAATTTCTTCCCTTGCAATTGCTGAAGCAGCATGTGCATCTGATTCAGCCCGCTTTCACGCAAATGTATCGACGAACGCTCGTTGCCGTCAAAATCGACCAATGCGGTCGGATATGCATTCTGCCCTTTAAGATAAAACGTATTTTTCGACGGAGTGATGATCGCCGGGACAAGCGGATTGACGCCTTTGACGGCGTAATCGAGCAAAATGCGGCGTTTTGTCATCACATGATGTCCGCCGCCGGCCGCATCCGAAAGCATCGTCACAAGATTGAATCCCTGGCTGAATATCGGTTCCTTTGCATTGAAACCGTGATCCGAAACCAGCACCATCGCTGTTTCGTCGGCACGCGAAGAAGCCATTATGCCGGTCCAAAAACGTCCGAGCGTAAGGTCGAGTTTTTTCAATTCGAGCAGCCGCGAGGCTTCGTCATTGTTATCGTGCAGAACATGGTCGAACGACGTATCGAAAAAATCGTAGTAGTCGATCTCGGGGCGCGTTACAACTCGCTCGGCGATCTCACGCTCATTCTGCCTGACGGTCATCGAAAGAAACTCGAATCCGAGCGAATACTCGTTCATGAAATCGACGCGGTCTCGCGGAAAAAGATTGATGAAACCGCTGCCGAGATTCCCGAGCCAATGGTTGTCGCGCTGATAAAGCTGCGGGCTGTGGTAACGCTTTTCGTACGGAAACATATCGACAAGAAGCGGAATCTTCAACTGATCCATCACCTCCGCCGCCGGCATGTCTGCGCGTTTGGCAAAAAAATTATCGAGATAAAAAGCAAAAAACCTTAGGTGGTCGTAGGTCTGCAAGGTGAAACGATCAAACTCGACGTTGCCCTTTACCTGCATATGCTGGCCGGTATCGACCATTCCCCAAGCCGGGCCGGAAAGGCTGATACCGCGTGTATAAAAATTCGGAACGCGCGTTCCGTTCTTGTAAAAGATCTCGTCAAACCATGGGAGCATCGATTTTCCGGTTTTCGGATCTTTTTTCTTTACATACTTTTCGATCGAATCATTCGGCAGCCCGTCGATCTTCACCACCACAAGGCGCTTCACACCCTGTGCGGAAACAGCTCCCGTCAATACCGCAAGCAGCAGGGCCGCGAACACAAATCGAATATCTAGGAACTTTCTGTACATCAATTGATCTCGAAAATTATGGGAAACTATTGCAGCCCGGTGACAAGCACGGCATCACGTTTAGAAATATGCTGGCCCTCGGCCTTTGCACGTTTCAGGTATTCTGAAGCGGATTCACGCCAACGGGCCTCGTAACGCTCGTTGTTGTAAATACTTAAGAGCTCGTTCTTCGCCGCTGCGTCGTCGATTTTATAAAGTCCGGCCATACACGCAAGGCGAATATCGGTGTCAAGCGTCCCGGCAAAGATCTTCCCGATCGCCTTCGCCGTCTTGCCTCCCGCGTATTTTCCTTTTTCGGCAACGAAATTTAGTGAACGCATCAACTCAGCGACATTCGCATCAACCTCAGGCCGCACAGAAAAGTATGCCGTCTCGCGGATTCGCCGTTCGTGAAAGGCAACCTGTCGATTCATGTCCATCTTTGCGGCAAGTTCCGGCGTCGGGGTTTTCCGGTGTTTATAAAGTCCAAGGGTCAGGGCATTCGCGATCGTATATTTCAAAGGAATCTTCCCGTTGTAGTAGGCAAGCGTCATTTCGTCTATTCGTCCTTTTTCGAGCTTTAGACGCAAGCCGTCAGGATTTTTCGAATACGCAACGAGATTCTTATATTGACCGCGTGCTATACGAAGCTGATCCGCAAGATCATTTTCCAGCGGGTTGATCGACACCTTTTCAACCTTATCCGCGATGTCTTTTCGAAGCTCTTCGTTCAGCTTTTCGTCCATCGCAAGGATCATCTTCAATTGCGAGTACGAACGCATACGAGACGGTTGATTCAGATCGGTTCCGCGACGGCCGGTGACGAATCCGTAGAGGAATTTGCCCGCCGTCAACGCAATACCGCCGCCCTGCGTAAACGAAAGGACATTACCCATCGCGTCGTCGAAGGCACGCTTTGTAATTTCGCGCCTTTTTGGATTACCTGTGTCGCGAAAATCGACAAGAATGATGGGCACATGCGGATGGTCCAGCCCATAGATCGCAAGCGGTATGAGCGTCTTGCTGACAGCACCGGGCGTATTCGCTTCAACCTCACGACTTTCGGCATCAAACCACCGAACCTCCGAATAACCCTTCCAATCGTTCAGCCGCGGGTCGCCCCACGGACTCTTTATGTTCAAGAACCGTCCTTCCCAGGTGCGTGCTTTGTTCGCTTCGAGATCTTCTTTCATCACCCAAGCTATGGCGTGCTTTGCATGGCCATCTGCCATTTCGAGCGGCTCGAAATAAAGACCTTGAGCTTCAGTAAAACGGCGCAGCAATTCGCGGGTCTGCCCGCGATTCGCGTTACCGGAAACAAGCATTCGTTCATCGGCACGAAGATTATTCTCCGGCTGCATGAAGCCGCCTAGTGCTTTATCCGTCAAACCAAGCCGCGTTTTGATATCAAGCATCTCTTGATCCGTCAAAACCTTTTTCCCCTTGACCTGTTCGTAAAGCGAAAAGATGGTCAGTGCCTCCGCGATCGCGGTTTTCTTATATTGTGACTTGTTCTCCCGAAACGGGCCGTAGAACATCTTGATCTTGTTACCGGGAGCGGCCAACCAGCCGCGGCGCATCATCTCCCAAAAAATATTCTCAAATATGTCGGTGCCCGTGCCGTTGATGTCAATTATGTGCGGCGGCACGGTTGTGCCCGCTCCTTTCTTGCCGCCCGAACGACGATAGTAGAACGGGATCGCCGACATTATCTTTTGCGTCGTCGTCGGAGTTGTGTAGGTCAACATCCAAACATAGCGCAGCCGGTCGTTATCTTTGTTTTCATCACCAAGCGTGTCTCGCAAAACGCTCAGTAACGGTACGGAGTCGCTCTCACCCGGAAGCGGGTCGTCAAAAGTTCCGTTCGTTTTATAAAAGATCGTTACAAGCTCGGCACCGCCTTCGATAGGTAAAGTTTCGACCGAGAACGGAAGATCGATACCATCTTCCTCAACGGCAGTTTCCTGTCGATTTTCCTGAACCGCTACGGAACCGACGGTCTGGGCGAAGACACCCGCAAACAGCGCCGTTGAGACGGCCAGACAAAACAACCATCGGGCTGCGATATTCTCGAATTCTCTAACTTTCATGAGGATTCAAACGCCTAAAGACGCACTTCTTATTCGATTCGATCAGTGCCAGGTTAACAAAACAATTCGTAGATAATACCACGACCAAAGCATTACTCCGAAGTTCAAAACAGTCTGTGCCGGATAGGCCAACGTGCAATTATTTGAACAAATACAAAGGTTTTTCCGCATATTCGATGGCGTTGAAGCACGAAGGTTTGCATGTTTTCACATGCTCTCACGGTCACGCCGATTGCGATTCGATTGAGCAATTGTGTTAGGATTAGCGGTTTGAACTTCTAGGAATATCGGATAAATCAAATGGCTAGTGATGAGTTGCTGCGACAGGAAGCGGAAGAGATCGAGGCGAAGACCGTTGCAGGAAAGTCGCTTTTGAAGAGCCATTTTATTTGGCTTCAGGGCGTCATCTTCCTGCTAGGCCTTAGCCTATTGGTGTTTCTGCTATATAAGATCGGGTTTGGTACCGTCTATGAGACCATCAGCCAGATCGGTTGGGGCTTTTTGCTGATTGTCGCAACGAATTTCTCCCGCCATCTCATCCGCGCAAGCTGCATTTATTTTGCAATACCCAAGGAGTTTCGAAATGTAACCTACCGAAACGTCCTTGCCGCCAGGCTTGCCGGCGATGCGATGAATTTGATCACCTTCACAGGGCCGGTTCTTGCCGAAGCTACCAAAGCCGCAATGCTGCGGAACAAGATCACATTTTCACGAAGCGCGGCGGCAGTCATCGTTGACGATATAATGTATTACATCTCGGTCGCTCTAATGATGTTGAGCGGCGTTGCGTTAATGGTGCTAAGCGTCGGTGTCGGCGGCAAGGTGATGCGCTATACGCTGATCGGCGTCTCGATCGGCGCTCTCGTGATGCTGGTTGGGATGTTCCTGGTCATTAAATATAATGCCCGGCCGCTTAGCTGGTTATTAGATAAGCTCGACAATAAAGGCTGGCTGCCGAAATTTGTTTCAACAAAAAAAGATCACGTTCACGAGATCGAGACGAATGTTTACAGCGTCTATTCTGAACGGCCGCAACTTTTTTATTCGCTGCTTGGTCTAGGATGGCTTGCCCACATCACAAGCGTTCTTGAAGTGTTTTTAGCCCTATGGATGCTCGGTTACAAAACGACGGTCATCAATGCATATATCATTGAATCGCTGACGAAAGTGATCAATGCTGCGTTTAGTTTTGTTCCGGGAACCGTTGGTGTGTATGAAGGCGGGAACGGAATTATCCTGAAAACGCTGGGGTTCACTACAGCTATTGGGGTCGCGTTGGCACTTGTTCGTCGCGGGGCAATCCTTTTCTGGGCAGCATTTGGATTTGCGATCCTGCTTTGGCGAACAGTTGACAGCGGCACAAAATCATTCAAGAAGAAGGCGGTCGAACCGGTCGGCGAACCGGCAGTTTCTGAACCGTTTGCGGACTAACCGTTAATAGTTACAAAGTTTACAGTGGTCAGTTGCTTTAACTGTCAACTAAAAACTAACCAACTGTTAACTGTTAGAAACCAAATTACATTAAGCAAATAGCCACGAATGCACGAATGTCTTTCCCCGCATCTGTGCGGCTTATGCGTGCATTAGTGGCTGTTTGGTTGCGGCAAATCATGGCTCGTTTGAATCACGCCTTACATTTCGTGCGCGGTACATAGAGACCATATCGATCGCTACGGTGCTGATCCCGAATAGCAAAAGCATGTGGACAAACCCGCCTCTGCCCATCAAGACAAAGATCAGCCAAAGCCCTAACAATGTTCCGGCAATTAACTTCAATCCCATAAGATCAGATCATCTCATCGAGCGGCCGTTCGATCCCGTCGGTTCCCGGAAGAGTCGCGTGGGTCGCGAGGTATTCATCGTCCTTGTATAAAAACGTCAAGAGCTTTTCGCCGAGCGTAGCCGGAAGCACGCCCACACCATGCAACGCTTTTAACGATGACATCGAAAATCCGTATGGCACCGGAATTTTCAGGCGACTGCGAACGTACTTTTTCTCAAGTTCAGCGAGAAAATCGTTTATGTCGTCGGGCCGTGTCGGATAAATGCGATACAAACCGGTTGCGATATCCTCGCTCAAGACGACTTCGATCGCATTCAAAAAATCGTCCGTGCGGATCGGATATACCTTCACCGAATTTTTTGTGAAGCGAACCGAAAACGGCAGTTTCTTCACCACCTTTACCAACAGTTCATACGGCCCTCTTGGCTCTTTATCGACGATCAATCCAGTTACTAAAATGGTCGCGCCAAATTCGCGAAGCTGATTTGCGATCTCAAATTTCGTCTGGCCGTAACGACTCAGAGTTTTAGGCGAAGCAGCAACTGACGAGATAAAAACAAGTGCTTCGGGCCGTGAAAGATGTATTTGCAAATTCTCGATCATTGAAAGATTTACTTTCAGGATCTCATCCTTGCTGCCGCTTCGGACCCAAGCGAAATGTAGCACTCGATCAGCGACCTTTACTTCTTCAGCCGCAACCTCATCAAGCGGCTTCGTCAGATCGGCCTTGATATAACGAATTCCCCCGTTAGCGAACAGGCTGGATTCCTTTGCCCACGGCGTGATGAATGCCGCGATCTCGTATCCGCCTTTCTCCGAAAAATGTGCTAACAGTTTTTGTCCGAGATAGGAATGCGCTCCGGTGAGAACAATGCGTTTGCTAACCATTAAGCGACTCCCTAGCAGTGCGTGCGGCATTCGCCATTATGGTGAAAGTCAGCGTTTGTGCGGGGCTTTCGGGGAACACGGACGAATCTGCGATGAAGATATTAGGCATCACCTCGCCGTTCGGCTTGACCGGAACGGGTGAATCGTTATACGCGAAAGCACCGACGTAATGCGAACTCGTGCTCATTCGCACCAGCTTCACCGGCGGCAATATAAAGCCTTTCCCGGAAACCACGCGGCGAAGATGTTTGAGAACGTCGCGAGCGTATTCGTCCGACGGGCCATACGATTTTTTATCGACGCGAAAGCCTTCGCCGTTCAATGACAGAGAATACGATTTCGAAATCTCGGTCGGAAAATACATCTTTGCAAGTATCATTCTCGCCTTAAATTTCGACGCGAAAAATTGAAGGTATCGCCAATAGCCGACCGGAAAATAGTATCGCCAATAGTAATCGGCAAACGGCGAGATATGGACGTGTGCGTAGTGTCCGTCCGGATCGTTTGGTACGACACCGAGGATAGTGTTCGTTATAGAAATATACTCGGAGTGATCGCCGTTCGACGTGCCGCCGCCGAGATAAAAGATCGGGAAGACGTACGAGTTATTATCCTTTACCGTAATGCCTTCGCTGATGCCGAGCGAGCGCATCAATATCTCAGAAGTGCCGAAACATCCGGACGCAAGATAGATTTTATCGAATCCGCCGTGGTTGCCGCTTTCCGTTCGCAGCGAAACTGTGTCGTTCGAACTTTCGACACTCAAGACTTTCTCATTGATGATCTGCGAAACCTGTCCGCGTGCCTTTGCCTGTTCGACCGTTTTCGTTGCGTCATAGATCGAGCTGCGAAAACACCCGTACATGCATTCACCGCAATAGACACAAGAATTCGACTTGTCCCTGGTTTCGACGGCGAGACGATTCAAACCCGAAATAATCTTGTAGTTTCCTTTCTGATCTTCCTGGCCGTTTATGTGGTCGTTGAGTTTCGCGATCGGACCGGGAATATCTATCGGCGGACGGTTTACGAAATCTTCACCGAAATATTCGTTCAGTTCATCGTGCTTTCCCGATATGCCGATGTGATCGGCGATCTCGCGGTAAAACGGTGCCATTCCGTCAAGGCCTATCGGCCAGCCGTTAAAGTCCTTCGGGACGAAAGGAAAGACACTCGCGCTCCAATGTCGGCTCAGCCCGCCGTAAAATTCGCTGATAAACGGTTTCGCATTTTCGCCAGCCTGATGTTTTCTAAGTCCCTGGCCGAAGAATGTTTTCGGCGGCGGAAAGGCGAATCCGAATTGCGATTTTATCTGCGAATGGAGTTTGTCGTATTCGTCTGTTGACCAATCTTTGGGCGCACGGGTATACACCGGATTCACGTCCGGTTCCTTGCCAATATCGAAAATCGTGATGGAAGCGTCCGGCGCACTCGTCTGTAAGCCGATCAAAACGCCGGCGGCGGCCGGGCCGCTCCCGATAATTGCAACCTTCATTTGAAACTCAAGTCGTGCAAAAAAGCGCGATTCCTTAGTTTATACGTTCGCGGGAGAAGGTGCCAATTACCGGCGGGTTAGTGCTGGCGAAAAATACTGATGTTCGACTCGTCAACCTGGAACACTTTGACCGCCGGAATATCACCGAGTTTGATCTGGCTGATCGGCATGGACGAAGCGTTGAGCTTGTTAAGCATCTCGAAATTGCTCAAATAACGTCGCCCGCGAGCGTCGATCACGATATCTCCGACGGTAATCCGGTTGAGTTCGACCGGGTCGGAGAGCCAAACTGAGATCAGGTCGGTTCGGCCTTCGTGATGAAGATGAAATTCGGTGAGCTTGGGCGTTTCGCTATATACGCGAACGCCGGTTCCGGCATTTGCCGCAATAAACTTTGCCGTTTCGCCGAGACGCGCGTCAAAGAACTCGTCATGCGGAAAGAAGTTCCCGGGCTCGTCAAAGCTGCGTCCGATCGCGTTTGTATAGAGCCGGTAATACGGCTCAGCACGCAACGCGCTGATCAGCGGGACAGCGGAAATAACGATGAACGCGGCTGCGTAAATTCTATTTCGCGTCAGCAAACCGATCGAGCCGGTGCGCGCAAACAGATCCGAGAATTTTCCGGCAAACCACGCGATGCCTATCGCTGAAATGATGTGCACAACGGGTAAAGCGAAAACGAAATAGCGCGTGAATTTGCCGCCCAGGACCGAGAACGGAAGGAACCAAAAGAAGCAGTACCAAAAGATGAAATATCGCCCGTCACCGAGACGTTTTTGGAACATCAAAACCAACCCGGCACCGAAACCGATCAGCGTCGTTACCGGTATTTTCACCAGCATAAAAACATAATAAAAATGCCACGGCACGCCTGATAGCCAAAGCGTCAACTTGTTCCGATGGATCGCACCGAGATATTCGTAACTGCTCTCGACCTTGTAGCCGACGCGGTTTTCGCTGAGGAATGAAAGCATTGCCTTCCATGTATCAGGCAAAAGTATGGTTGGATTGAAAATCAGAAACGACACGCCGACGATGATAAAAAAGACGATCCATTTATTTCTTCCGAATCGCCATTTCGTCGAAGGCAGTTGCTGGAACGTGTAATAGTAAGCTGCCGAAATCGCCAAAAAATGCGGGAAATATTTCGTCGCGATCATCGCACCGTAGGCGGCGGCAGTTCCCCACAGCCATGTGAAATAATTGCCTTCGCCGTTCTCCGCCGCACGCTGGCTTCGCACGAGGAACCACATCGCAAGCAGAAAGAAAAATGTCATCACGGCGTCTTCTTTTGCAATGCGCGAAAAACTGATGCCCGATGGATCGAACGCCCACAGTGCGGCGGCAATCAGCCCGACATCTTTGCCAAACAGTTCGCCCGCAAGCAGAAAAATGACGATCGCACACAACGAACCGATGATAACGACCGGAAGCCGAAGTGCGGTTTCCACCGGGATCTGGCGTGATGCGCACGCCTGGGCGAAAGATGTTTGATTCCAATGATCGGCGGCGGAAACGCCGAGCGTGAGGATGCCTTTGAGTAAGAATGGATGTTCGCCGTTCGTTCCGGTCAGGCCGTTCTCACGATATTCCTGAACTGTTTGGAGTTTCTTCCATTCGTCTTCGCCGAGACTTTCCGAGCTCAGTTGCGATACGCGAAGCAGAAAACCGCTGACCACAAAGATCGCGAGCAGACCAATGATCGCAGCACGCGAAAGCGCGACGCGGCCATCGAGGAAGAATGGGCCGGGGTTGATCGTCGCCGTTGATACGCGGTCGCCTTTCATTCGTAATTGAGTGCCTCGACCGCGTCGAGCCGCGCGGCTCGCATTCCCGGATAAAGTGCGCCGATCGTCCCGCTAACGAGACCGACGATGAGGATGTTCAATAAGAGCTGCGGTTCGATCTCGACCTTGAGCGTCGTCCAATGGGTCAAGATATATTTCAAAACGTATGTCGAGATAATGCCGAACGCGACACCCGCGAATGTGATAAGCAAAGCTTCCTGCAAGATCGTTACCGCGATCATCGTCTTCGACATTCCGAGCGATTTCAATACGCCGATCTGCCGCGTACGCTCGGTGACGGTCGTGTACATCGTCAGCAAAATTATCAGCGCCGAAATGCCGCCCGCAACGGCGACCACTACATTCAGAAAAACGCTCAATGCCGTACCGCCGGCCTGCATGTACAGTTCTTCGATTTCGCTGGTCAACAGCATCTGATACTTCGGAAACGCTTTTTGTAACGCCGTTCCGACGACCTCAGGCGAAGCTCCTTCGTTAATCTTGACGAGAAATGCCGACGCCTTGTCTTCCGCTCCAAGCTGTGTCTGCATCGTCGAAAGCGGTATCTTTACACGCGAACCGACGCTCGGTTCGTATGTGCCGACGATCTCAAAATCACGCTCGTAAATCTGAAATTTATCGCCGATCTTTAGCTTGCGATTCGCGATCCAAGCCGCGTCAGACATTATCTCGTCCTTGCCCGCAACGAACGCACGCCCCTGCGTGACGGTCATTCCCGCGACCTGTGCATACTCCTCGAAATGAATGCCGTCGATCAAACGGCTGCCGGTAATTCCGTCGGTCGCGGGAACGCTGTTCTGAGCGATCGGCACAACTTCGGCAACGCCCTCGACCTTTTTGACTTCTGCGATCAACGAAACTGGAAGCCGCATTCCGTCAGAACCGCTCAGCCCAATGCTGCCCGACGGGCGAAACATTATCTCCGCACCGACGTTCGATTCGCGCTCCGCCCGCTCACGCAAACTGCCGTTCGCCAAACCGATAGTAAACGCGATCAGCAGCACGCCGATACCGATACCGACAATGCTCACTATCGTCCGCGCCGGACGGTGGAACATATTTGAAAAAACAAGGCTATTCATTTATTGCCAATAAAAAAATCTTGACCTTAACTTCGCGATAATACCAGCGTGTTATAGGCCAAGTAGTTGAATTTTGTATTCTATCGAAAAATATCGTCAATTTCGAACGCGGTGCGCGAAGTCAGATAACTTCATCGCGGACTTTTGAAGGCGGGAACAGGTGCGCCACAAGTGCGCCGGCGCGCATGGCGCAGGTGGCGCGCTTAAGGTCGATCTCTAGTTCGGAAATATATCAATTGCGGTAGAAATGAGCTTTTCGAGGTAAGTTCGTCCCATTACGCTTAAATATGTCGCAACTTCTGGCTGATCAACTATCTTTCCCGAAGGGAAAATCAGAGTGCCGTCATTTCGTTCAAACATATTGTAGGAAGAACCCTCCGGGTCGCTGTGAACGTGCTTATGCAGCATTCGGACAAAGTCCTTTTTGAAGTCTTGTTCCGCCGTCGGATGCAGATGAGCCATCAGCATTTCGAAAGAAGGTTGATCCTTCCGCGGCCAGCCATTCCGCCAAAACATTAGAGCATTCGGATGGTCACGAAGCCAACATATGGTTCCTGCTCGATCAATAAGAGGACGCACTAGTATCGCTGCGGAATATAGATATGCTTGTCGGATTAGCTCCCTAATACTGAGTGAAATGCTTACCCCTTGCGGTATTATTTCGGTCGCGGCAATCTGCAATTCGTCCAAGTTTCCTTCAAAAGTTCGTGCAGCAATCGATGTGTTAACTGCCATCGCCAGTGGAATCATTTGGTCAAAGGCGAGCAGTTCTGCATCGCCCAAGTACGGCTCATTGTGAGGTAAGTAAACAGCTTCAACTATATGGGCCTTCATAGCGTTTCCATTTCCTCGTGATCTGAACGATTTTTTATTTGCCGAGAGCAGCCTGTATTGAAAATTACGACCTTTTCGGCGGAATTTATCTGTCCGTCAGCGATTAATTTTCGCTCACAAGTAATTTGGCAGCATCGTTTGGATATCGTTCCAGCCTCGCCACGACTTCCCGCTCCAAAGTCCTATCATCATTGTTGAACTGCAGAATACGCAGGGTTGCTTTGCCGATGTCTGTCGAGGGCAGAATATTGACACCAACTAGCTTAAAATGTTGACTCCAAACATCTTTTCGAGGATTGTAGAATCTTACGATCTCGTTTGATCCTTCCACCACAGAAGCAATGTCGCTGCCCTTATTACGATTACAATATACGCACGATAACGCAAGATTTTCCGGTTCAGAAGATCCGCCATGTTTCAGACTGATAATGTGTTCTATCTGGTGTCGATAGTAGGAATCTTCTTCGGCAATAAGGCAGTACTCGCAGATGTTTCCAGCCCGCTGCGAAACCATCAGGCGAATTTCTGCACTTATGTAGTTACTCATTCTTGAGGAAATCGCGGGCACGAACCTTTGCCAGCCGCATTAGATGTTCGATCTGCATATAATGGTCAAGTTCTGATTTTTCCGCAGGTGAAACATCACCATTCTTTTCACGAATTAACAGGTCAGCGACACGTGCCTGTGACTCCTCGGATGGGCGGAATGCGATCACGTTCTGCGGCGTAGTACCGGCGGCGATGAAGTCAACCACTTCCTCGTATGCTTTGACAGTGTTCATATCACCAAGAGAATACACTAGATCAGACGAAGCTTTCAATGAATTTAGTCTGTAACCGCCGTAGATATAGGCTTACCTCGCAATTCCTAGACAAAGGCCTCGAGGTATTTGATTCCCGATCCTGTGTTAAAAATAACAACCTTTTCGCCGGAATTTATCTGTCCGTTGGCGATCAGTTTTCGGAGAGCGGGAAGGCACGCGGCACCTTCGGGGGCAGCAAAGATGCCGGTCGCGGCACCGATCTCGGCGACGGCTTTGGTCAATTCTTCGTCAGTTACGGCGATAGCGGTTCCGCCTGAGGCTCGAACGGCGTCGAGGATGAGGAAGTCGCCGATAGCTTTTGGCACCCGTAATCCGGAAGCGACTGTCGAGGCGTTCTCAAATTCGTCGGCGAACCTCTCGCCGTTTTCAAAAGCACGAACTATCGGCGCACAGGTTGTGGATTGCACCGAGATCATTCGTGGCCGCTTTGCACCGATCCAGCCCATCTGCTCCATTTCGTCAAAGGCCTTCCACATTCCGATCAATCCGGTCCCGCCGCCGGTCGGATAGAGGATCACATCGGGAAGCGACCAGTTCATCTGCTCGGCAAGCTCATAACCCATCGTCTTTTTGCCTTCGACGCGATACGGTTCCTTCAACGTGGAAACATCGAACCAGCCTTCCGCTACCTTTCGCTCGGCGACTATCTTGCCGCAATCGGTGATCAGGCCGTCGATTAGCGTCACGTTGGCACCGGTTTGCTGGCATTCAACGACATTTGCTCTCGGCGTGTCCGACGGCATAAAGATGTACGCTTCCATTCCCGCACGAGCCGCATACGCAGCCATCGCACCGGCGGCATTTCCCGCCGATGGAACGGCAACCTTGCGCACGCCGAGTTCCTTCGCCATAGAGATCGCGGTGGTCATCCCGCGAGCCTTAAAACTCTGCGTCGGGTTTTGTCCTTCGTCTTTAATGAATAGATCGAGATTGAAGTCGAGCTTTTCCGCCAACCGATGCGCGCTTAGCAGCGGCGTCCAGCCTTCGCCAAACGAGACGACGTTATTCCAATCGGAAACGGGCAAAACTTCGCGGTACCGCCACAGCGACGATTCACGGTCGCCGAGCAATTCACGCGTCAGTGTCTGTGCGGCTTTTTCGAGATCGTAACGGACAAGCAGCGGCTTGCCGCATTCGACGCAGAGATTTTGCAGCACGCCTGCTTCATGACGCAGACCGCACAATGCACATTCGAGATGAGTGACGTTCATAAGAATAAATTAGCCACGAATTATACAGATTACACAAATCCTGAAAAGAAATTAGTGAAATTCTTGACTAATCTATTTGGCTAATAAAGGCAGGAGTTCTTTGTAAACATTCTCCGTCATCAACTTCGCCCCTTCGGCGTTCGGGTGAATACCGTCGCCCTGATTGAGTTCTTTTTTTAAGGCGATGCCGTCGAGCAGAAAAGGAAGATATGCAACATCGTACTTTTCAGCAAGGTCGGGAAAGACGTTTGAGAAATCTCGCTGATAGTCGCCGCCCATCGTCGGCGGAGCGATCATTCCGCACAGCAATATCTTTATGTTCTTGGCCTTTGCTTTTTCAATGATCTTTTCAAGATTGGCCTTCATCCGTGCCGGCTGCATTCCGCGTAAAAGATCGTTTGCTCCGAGTTCAAGGATCAGTATCTCAATGCCGTCGGTCTCCAGCGTCCAATCTATCCGCTCTAGTCCTCCAAGCGAAGTGTCGCCCGAAACACCGGCGTTGATAACCTCGTATTTGTATCCTTCGGCATTCAACTTCTGCTGGAGCAAAAACGGATACGAGTCATTCTCTTCCAGCCCAAACCCGGCCGTCAGGCTGTCGCCGAAGGCAACGATCTTCGCACTCGCCGCCGCGTTCTTAGGCATTACGAGCGGTTTCGAATCGACGTCGATCTGCTCGGCGGTTTGCAAACCGCACGCGGTGTAAGCGATGCAGATCAGGGTAGCGTAAAACAAGATTAAGCTATTTCTTTTCATTTTGAACGATCAGCGGCTGCAATTCCCCGAACACGTTCTCGGCAATCAATTTCGCACCAAGTCCGTTTGGATGAATTCCGTCGGCCTGAAGATGTTCGGGATTGCCCGTTACGCCCGCCATAAAATCCGGCATAAGTTTTACGCCAAACTCCGCAGAAAGTTCGACGTACATCCGGTCAACGGCTGCGGCATATTCAGGCCCGTTTTCCGGCGGCGAGCGAAAACCGCACAAAAGAACGGCCTTGTTCAGATCACGAAGTTTCGAAAGGATAGAGCTTAAATTACTCTTCATTGTCGCGACCGGAACCTTCTTTGCGATGTCGTTCGCCCCGAGTTCGACCACGAATATCTGTGAGGTCTTGATCCCCGAGGCAAGATGCAGCCTTGCCAAACCGCGTTCGGTCGTATCACCGCCGTATCCATAGTTCAAGACCTGAAATCGGTGGCCGGCATTGTCCAGGGAGTTTTGCAGCAATGCAGGATACGCCTGACTGCGTTTCGGCAAACCGAAGCCGGACGTAAGACTGTCGCCGAACGCGATGACCTTCGGTCGATCGTCGATCGTCGGCTCGCTGAGCGACTTTTGTGGAGTTTCCGGTCGCGCCGGAGGCTGTTCCGCCGAACATCCGAAAAAGGCGGCCGTCAGCGGAAAAACGAAACAAACAATGAGCGATAATCGAATAGACATTATTGTCCCAACTGGGGATTGTCTTCTATGTGCGCAATTTGCTTAACTCAAAATAGATGATCAAGATTCATAATTTAACAAAAAATGTACGGTCTGGTACGGAAGACCTGACAATTCTTGATGATGTTTCGATCGATATTCCCGAAGGCGAGTTCGTCGCATTAACCGGAGCGTCGGGCAGCGGTAAATCGACCTTGCTCGGCCTGATCGCCGGTCTCGACGCACCTTCGAGCGGAAGCATCAATATTGATGGCGACGCGATCACGTCGATGAGCGAAGACGCTCTTGCAGATATTCGCAGCCGCAAGATCGGGTTTGTGTTCCAATCATTTCACCTCATCCCAAGCCTGACGGCGTTTGAGAATGTTCTCATCCCAATGGAGATCTTAGGTGTAGGCGGTGCAAATGACCGTGCCCGAAAGCTGCTTGAGGATGTCGATCTGACAAATCGCGGCCATCATTATCCGAACGAGCTCTCAGGCGGCGAACAGCAACGCGTTGCCATAGCCAGAGCTTTCGCAAATTCGCCAAAGATCCTGCTTGCTGACGAACCGACAGGAAATCTCGATTCAAAGAACGGCCAGCACATCTTTGATCTGATGACCGATCTGCATAGCCGAAATAACATCACACTCGTTTTGGTAACGCACGATATCGAACTTGCGAGGCGAGCACAACGGCAGATCGTCCTGAAGGATGGTCGTGTCGTAAGCGACGACAGCAGAAGCCTGACCGTAAGGGAGGGCTAACGAGAATTGACTTTTTTGCCCCTTCCTTACGGTCGGGCTTTTTCACATGAGATTTATCTTTAACTTAACCCGACGCGAGATCCGCTCATCCTGGCGGCGGCTGTTGTTTTTCTTTTTGTGCATCGCACTCGGTGTCGGGTCGGTCGTTGCGTTGCGTTCGCTTATACAAAATGTGACGCGGGCTGTCGGAACCGACGCTCGGGCGTTGATGACTGCCGATCTTGAAATAAGTTCATCGAACGATTTCTCGCCCACCGATCTCGCAAAGATCGAACCTGTAATTGCGTCTTCCGGTATTGTCGAAGCCCGTAACGAGACGATCACGACATCGTCGATGGCGAGTCCTGTCGATCTTACAAATCAAAACGTGCGGATGGTCGAGTTGAAAGGGGTCGAACCGCCGTTTCCGCTGGTCGGCAAGTTTGTCCTGGATGGGGAAAAGCCTTTCGAGTTTGCGTTACTTGAAAATAAGGGAGCAGTGGTCGCCCGTATCTTGCTTGAAGACTTAAAAGTAAAGGTCGGCGACAAGATCAAGATCGGCGAAAGCGAGTTTCAGATCCGGGCCGTTTTTGACGAAGAGCCCGGGGGCACGAGCGGCTTTCGCATCGGCGCACGCGTTTTCGTTCAGAAGAAGGCATTTGATGAAGCAGGGATAAACCGCAACACCAGCCGCGTCCGGCATCGCATTCTTTATCGAACGACGGACAATCCAACGGAGCTTGTGACGCAGCTTCGCGAGACGTTGAAAGGCACGGCATTGACCGTTCAATCGTATCGCGAAACGCAGGAACGCATCGGCGAACAGTTTGCCCGCACTGAAAACTATCTTGCTCTGACAGGATTGCTGATCCTCGTGCTTGGCGGCATCGGCGTGTGGAATGTATCAAGAGCTTTCGTCGAACAAAAACGAAAAGCCGTCGCAGTTTTGAAATGCCTTGGCGCAAGCGGCAATAAGATCATCGCGGTTTATCTGCTGCAGATCCTTACGCTCGGTGTTGTCGGCAGCATCTTCGGCGTTGTGCTGGCTCAGCTCGCACTCTGGTTTGTCGGAGCGAGATTTGCAGAAGATCTGCCGGAAAGGATGACCTACATTGTGACGCTTTCAACGGCATTTCAAGGCATCCTGCTCGGTGTGCTGATCTCGATGATCTTTTCGGCGTTGCCGCTTCTTCAGGTGCGAAACATCAAACCGCGGCTTCTGCTTCGCGACGAGAACAACGCAAGCTTTCGCACTTTCGATAAGACACGTTTGATCCTCGGTGCGGCGTCGATCTCCGCTCTGCTTGCACTCGCCGTGTGGCAGGCGGGTTCGATAAACGTCGGCCTGTTCTTTCTCGGAGGCCTCGCTGCAACCTCGGTTGCCCTTTATATCGCGGCCGTTGTATTGACAAAGCTTGTGCGTCGGCTGCGGCCTTTTGGTTCGTTCGCCGTGCGCCAGGGCATCAATTCTCTCTATAGACCGGGAAACCAAACCCGGATAATTTTGCTTGCGGTCGGCCTGGGCGCATTCGTTGTAATAACCGTTCAGATCCTGCAAACCAATCTGGTTCGTGAGTTCGATTTTTCACGCAACCAGCGTCTGCCGAGTTTGTTCTTCATTGACGTTCAAAAAAGCCAAAAGGATGAACTTGCGAGTCTGATCGAAACAACCGCCGGCGAAAAGCCCGAAGTTACACCGACCGTTCGCGCACGCATCGCCTTTTTGAACGGCGAACCTATGGGCGGCAATCTGCCCAATGAAGTGCGCCAGCAGCAGGCACAGATCGGTCGCGAATTTGCCGTAACCTATCGGCCGAATCTCGACGACAATGAAACTATCGTCGCCGGACGTTGGTGGAATTTGCAGTCTGAAGTTCCAGAAGTTTCCGTCGAGGAAGGTGTCGCAACTCGTTCGAATATTAAGCCCGGCGACTCGATGACGTTCGACATTTCGGGCCGTAAATTAACGGTTCGCGTCGGCAGCATTCGTAAGATAGACATTCGCAATACGCGCACCGCGTTCGTTTTCGTATTCAAACCCGGCGTTATTGACGCGGCACCGCAGAGCTATGCCGTGACAACGCTCTCGCGTATCGGTGCCACCGAACGTCAGCGGCTCCAGCGTGAATCGCTGCTTCGTTTTCCGAATCTCCAGGTCTTTGATGTCGCCGATATACTGACCGCCGTTCAAAAACTAATCAATAACTTCGTCATCGCGGTTTCCTTCGTAGGAAGTTTTGTAATTCTGAGCGGTATTCTGATCCTGATCGGCTCTATCGCTCTCACGAAATCGCAACGCATTTACGAGAACGCCATACTGAAAACGCTCGGCACCCGAAGATCGTCTCTGGCTGCGATCCTGCTTTCGGAATACGGTGTACTGGGCTTTTTGGCGGGATTGATAGGTGCGGGTTTCGCGGTGGTCTTGTCCTTCGTCGTCAGCAAATATTTGCTCGATATCGAGTGGTCGTTCGACCCGTTAATACTGCTGCTCGGCGTTGTCGTCACAACGCTTGTCGTAATGATAGTCGGTGTCCTTGCGAGCTTTGACGTTTTGCTGAAAAAGCCGCTGGGAACGCTACGGATGCAATAGCGAATTTCATTCGGTGGCGGGCATCGGGTGATTTGCCAGAACCGCACGCATTTGCACCAGCGAGAAAAGCGTCTCAACATACGCCGAAAAACGATGGACGATCGGGCCGGCGTCTTCAATTGTGTTGGTCAATTCGATCTCGTTGCAAAACCGCTCGAATGTTTCGCGGTCCTTGTAAAAGAGAAAAGTTGCCGATAATTCAAGAAACTCCCGCAGTTCGATCCGCAGTTCCTCCAGCTTATCGAGTTCGTTCGCGTTCTCGGCATTCCTAACCTTCTTCAGTATCAGCCAGAGCTGTGCGCGAAGCTGGATCGACTCTTCAAGCTTCTCCTGAAAATCCGGAAATATTTCGCCTGTCGCCGCTTTTGGATCGAAGGTCTGTGCAAAGCCTGAAAGCAGTTGCCGGATATTATCGTTCAGGATACAGTAGGCCGATTCGATGTGTGCATAGGCTGTTATCGCCGAACGCACTTCCAGCACGGGCACTAATTCCTGTGCGATCAGTTTCTTGCTCTCGATCGAAAGCATATATGACGCTGCGTCGAGCATTGCGAAAACTTCTGATGACTCATCAGGGTGAACGGCAAGACGCCGGTTTATCTCGTCTATTATTTCCTCGGTTGCCTCGATCAGATATGAGAAGATCGCGATCGACGGGCGGATCGGCAAATCTTCGTCCAGCATTTTTCTTACTATCGATAACGATTTCAATATCCCGCCAAGTTTGGGGACGATCCGTTCCAATCCGCGAAAATCTTCGCCATTGACCGTTCCGGGCTTCAGCAGCACCTGCACGCCTTCGGGCAATGAGTACTCACCGGTTCGTATAAACTCCTGGCTGAAATCTTCAACGATCTGCAATCTGGCGATGCGGTCCGTAAGTGCGTGGCACCAGGCGGCCCATTCCTGTCCATCGGTTTCCGGTGAACGTGCGATGGCAGTGTTGAGGACCAGAGCATCCGGGATGAAACGCTCAACCTCCAGAAGGCGTGAACGCGTGAATTCAGGATCGGTCGTCTTATCTGCCCGAAGTGAACGCGAAAGGTCGGCGCAGCGAAGCAGTATCGCCCTGCATACACTAAACTCCGCCAGAAATGTACGACCCGCGGGCAAAGACTCTCGATTGCTCAGAAAGGTCGCCCGTCCGACGGTGCAGAATGATTCCAAACCGGCGAGCCATTGCCCGAGTTCAAAATAATGGTCAGCCGAAACAAACGCATCGGCAAGCGCACTGTCACCGGCAATGCTTTCTTCCAAAGCAAGCTCTTCTATATCAAGCAATAAAGATTGACCGGACTCTGCGCTCAACAAATTTCCTCGTGTATTGTTAACTGTGAGAAAGGCGGGTTGCGGTTATGCCGCTATATAATTTATACCGCATTACCTATGCGGCTGGCAACGGATATTTCGATGTGCAGGCGAAAAAGTAGATATTTTTGTCTTATGCAGTTCTTATTAGCAACCAGAAACAAAGGAAAGATCGCGGAGATGCGCACCCTGCTTGCCGACGCGAAGATCACGCTTATCGGACCAGACGAATTGAACATCGCTGATGACGTCGAAGAGACCGGTTCTACCTTTGCCGAGAATGCGATGTTAAAGGCGTCGTCTTACGCGCGGGCTTCGGGACTGCATTCGATGGCTGACGATTCGGGGCTCGAAGTTTCGGCGCTCGGCGGACGGCCGGGCGTTTATTCGGCACGTTATGCGGGCATCGGCACCGGCTATGACGAAAAGATAGGTGCGTTGTTAGCGGAGATCGAATCAACCGGCTCAGCCGACCGAACGGCTCGTTTTGTTTCGCATATCACAATCGCGGACCCGTCGGGAAAGTTGCTGTTTGAGGCGGAAGGAATTTGTCCGGGATCGATCAGAAATACGCCTCTCGGTAACAATGGATTTGGCTATGATCCGGTCTTCATTCCCGATGGTTTTGACAAAACTTTCGGCGAACTCGGCGACAAAGTTAAACAAACGATCAGTCATCGTTCGATCGCGATATCGAAAATAATCCGATTTTTACGCGATTTCGCTTGACCCGCGCATTATTCGCCTGTAAAATCCGATGCTTGGAACCGTTTCGCATGACGACATAACGGGGCGTAGCACAGCCTGGTAGTGCGCTCGCTTTGGGAGCGAGAGGCCGCAAGTTCGAATCTTGCCGCCCCGACCAAAAAGGCTGGCTAACAAGATCGGAACACCTAACCTAAAGTTGCTGTTTCATTCTCGCCGGCATCTCAGTTCTAAAAGGAAGTACTTATACTCAAACCACCTTGGAGGATAATTGAATATGGCTCGTATGACACAATCCGAGATAATCGGATCAATGGCGGACTCTTGTGAACTTAAAAAAACGGACGTGAAAGCCTTTTTCGATGCCTTGGCTGTACTCGCTACTGCTGAAGTAAAGAAAAATGGTGAATTCACCCTTCCCGGCTTTGGCAAGCTCAAGAAAACACACCGGAAGGCCCGCGATGGCCGCAACCCGGCAACCGGTGCTGTTATCAAGATACCGGCAAAAACGACCGTTAAATTCAGCATCGGCAAAGCGATGAAGGATTCGATAGCTTAAGTAATCGCAACAGTTTAGAGCATTATTACAAACCGCCGAATTTCATAGATCGGCGGTTTTTTGTGTCTAAAACTTAATAAAAATTAAAAAAAGTTGGTGACAAATCAATAAGCGTTTGTTATCATTATGTTACAGAGTTGGGCATAAGATCGCGCACAGAGTTTCAGCAACCCGATAGTTAGAGTTTTCGACTAACTGCATTTCGGAATTATGCAGAAAGGTGTATTTTTGTTTGCTAACTTATTCCCAATAAAGGGGTTTTGTTGTTATTAAGGGGTTAATTCGAGAGACAAGGAGATCATAAAGTGGCAGCAGCTAAACCTATGACTTTGCAGGACAGAATCTTGCAGATCGATCATATTCAGGCTCGCCGGTTTACGAAGTTAACTGGCGATTCTATTGATATTGCTACGCAGGGCATCATCAGACATCTTCGTGCTTGTGCACGAATGGATGTAAATCCTGATGCGTCTGCGGTTCGCGAGATCATTGACGACGCGCTGAATGGCAGACGCGTCTTTGCCGAAACGTCGAACGACCTTTTGGCGGCCTAAGCAGTACTTATATTTTTTTAGTTATACCAATTGGCTGCCGTAATCCGGCGGCCATTTTTATTGCAGAGGCCCGCACGCAGTAACTTCCACTATTTTAGTGCAGCTTTATACAGCATTTGCCCGCCGATGAGTTCCCCGGCGTCAAGGTCATACCATTCCTCTATATTTGTCAGATCGAACGTATGATCCGTTGGAACTATCAAGTACGAGATCCTGGGGTTTGACGCCTGTTGTTTGCCAAACGAATCGTAGTAAACCTTGTATTTCGCGACCTCATCTCTTATCTCTCCGTAGGTCAGCGGCTTGGCATCAGAGCTTAGCCGGTCCGTGTGCCTGCCCCAGCCAAACAACGCGATCTGCGAAACAAAATCATTCTTCAATAGATAGTCAAGCCCTTTTGCATCGATCTTCTGATAGTAAAGCTGCTGGTAATAACGCTCTTTGCTTTCTTCCCACGAAAGACCGGCAAAAACGTGCTGATGGCGCGCCCACAGAACATTCTGCGGCGTAACGCTCGGCAGATCATCCGCAAGGAGCCAGTTTAGTGAAAGGATGGTCGTCCGACGCGGATCGGCTTCAGACTTCGCAAGCACTTCCAAACGCTTCGCGAGCGGCAACGCTGCGTCGCGTTCGGTGTTAGCTTCATCGAGAACGCGAACAGTATAGTGACACTCGACAAATCCCCACGCCGCCGCCGCCAGAAACAAGAACATGCACGCGAGCTTTGGCACCCAGCCTGTCAGCCTGTTCCTTACAAGAATTCCTATGGCCGCAAACAACGCCAGTGCCGCGACATAATTGCCGATAAAAACCTGATAGTGGATCGGCTGGAGCGAACGGCCGGTAATGACCTGCTGATTGAAGACGACAAAAGCAACAAGCGAAAGTGCCAATACAAAAAGTGTCGAACGGTCTTTTAGTTCGATCACTTTCGACGCCAATCCCGCGATCAAAAGAACCAAAACCGCAAAACTGATGTATTCGGGAAACCGGAAAAAGTCCGGCGCGTGCGTTCGCACGAGCAGTTGGACGTGGTCCATCGTGTCCGCCCGTCTTGAGAGCAAATACGCGTAAGGTATCAGCGAAGCCAAACATCCCGCACCAACGATAGCAAGATTTCTGATGTCACGTTTCCAGCCTTCCGGACGTTCCACCAGCCACACCAAGCCCACGCATCCAAGAAACGCCGCCGACGTCGTCCAAATATAAAAGTATGAATAGACGCAGTACGCGAAACAGAAGATAGAAAAGGAGATGGGGAGAAGGGGAGAAAGGGAGTAAGATCTCCTGTCTCGGGAATCTGATTGCTGATCGCCGACTGCTGACCGCTGACTGCTAAGCAGCTTCCAGATTGAGGCCACGAAGCCGAAGAACGCCGCCATTGCCAGCGCCGGAAGATAACGCCGGAATCCGGGAAAATACGGATACGAGAATCCATCGAAAAATATTTCAAGCACCGCTCCTTCGCCAGCGGCTAGTGTGCCGAAACAAAAAACTGCCAATGCGGCAGCCATCGCGTACCAGTTGTCGCCGGTCAATCGTCCAAGAAACCAGAACGCCGCTAACGCCGCAAGAAATCCTGCAAACGCTCCGGCAAGCGTCATTGCCCACGGTGTGCCAATGCCAAGAACGCGCGCAGGGATTGCGACCGTGTAAGGCGCGGCGAATTGTATCGAGAAAAGCGATTCGGGCTGAGGAGTTTCCGGCGTCTGATCACGCCCCGTGTAAGGGTCGTTCTTTCGCGGACGACCGTCGATCAGCGCACGCACATAGGATGCGTAAGCGACCTCGTCAATATCGTTATACGCGTAATGGCCGTTCCAGTCTGACCCTCGCAGATACAGCATTTTGAACTGCGGATAAAGACAAAATATTGCAAGGAATATCCCGGCAAGAACACCAAATCGCCAGCGAAGTTTCATAACAAAAAGAAATGAAAGATTAGCACACGCCGCGCGAAAACACTCGGTGTTGTCGGCTCGCCAGTTGACAAAACTTTACCTAAGACGTGCAAGATAATGAATCTTTTGCACGTCGCCGGTCGTCTTATATATAGCCCGCTAATATCGAAGTTTCATCCGGGCAATTTTACATATAGAGGCAGAAATCATGACAAACATTAAATCCAAACTTATCCTATCGGTTGCAGTTCTTATTCTCGCAGGTGCTTCCGCAGCCAGCGCACAGATGGGCTTTGGCTCAGCAGTGAAGTTCGAAATGAAGGAATCCTTCGTCGTTAAGGACAATACATTTCCGGCCGGACGCTATACGATAGCTCAAACGCCGAGCCTTGCAGATTCGTCTTCGCTTTTGATCTTGCGCGGCGAAAAGGGCAAGTCGATCATCTTCGACACTAACTCGGCAATGGCCTCAACCGCATCAAACGACACAAAGATAGTCTTCGATAACGTCAACGGAACCCTGTTTCTTTCAAAGGTATTCGTAACCGGCGAAACGACCGGATTTTCGCTGTCTAAAACCAAATACGAACGCGAAATGATCGCCGCCGCAGAAACGCCGGTTCGCGAGGTCGTAATATCAACCTCCGGCCTTTCGCTGTAAGAACATAACACCAGCTCTGTAATTAAAAGGCACGGCCGAAACGCTGTGCCTTTTTTATTGGCTATGCTAGAATCCTGCCCATGAACGGCCTCAAATTTCTTTGGTTTTCTTTTGTCATCGTTGGCTTTACATCGGTGGGCGTCAACTCTCAGGAACAAGATGCTCCTGCGAAGCTGATCAGCGCTCCGCAATTTGCACTACCCTCGGAGGCAATAGCCGCAGGGATCGACGGCAAGGTTACCGTTCATCTAACTGTAAAGAAAACAGGTGAAGTAAAAGATGTGAAAGTTCTGGCCGGTATCATCTGGCCGTGCGGCTCGAACCCGAAAGGCGAGATCGCACAGGTACGGCGGGCGATCACAGAAAATATCGAAGCCGCAAAGTTCTCGCCGGAGATCAGGGGCGGTAACGCAAGTGATTCCAACATTGCCTTAACCTTCTTCGTTGGGCGGATCTACCGCGAAGAAATGCGACGAAAAGCATCTGAGGAAGCCGCAAAGAGCGGTAAAGCTCTCCCAAAATTGATCGAAGGCGGTGTTATCAATGGCAAAGCCCTGAGGCTTCCTAAACCGCCGTATCCGGCTGCGGCACGGGCTCAGTATGTGAGTGGGACCGTCAGCGTGCAGGTGTTGATCGATGAGCAAGGCGATGTTGCCTCGGCTGGAGCGGTCAATGGCCATCCGACCCTTCAGCCATCAGCCCGCGAAGCCGCATGCGGGGCAAAATTCTCACCGACCTCGCTGCAAGGAACTCCCGTCAAAGTGTCCGGCGTGGTCACCTATAACTTTGTTGCTCCAGCACGGCCAATGTAAACTTGAGCTATGAGCTTAAAGGAAACGATAGTTGTTGATCTGACGACGGCGATGAAGACTAAGGACGTTGACCGGCTTTCGACGCTGCGGATGGTGAAGGCAAATCTGATGAACCGCCAGATCGATAAAGGCGGTGAGTTGACGGACGAAGAAGTGCAGAAGGCGTTGCAGTCGCTTGTAAAACAGCGCCGCGATTCGATTGAGCAATACGAAAAAGCTGGCCGTACGGAGCTTGCCGCAAAAGAAGTCATCGAGATAAGCCACATCGAGCACTATCTGCCGCAGTCCGCTTCCCCCGAAGAGATCGAAATGGCCGTCGCCGACGCCGTCGTTGAAACCGGTGCAACTTCAATGAAAGACATGGGCGTCGTTATGAAAGCCGCGATGGTCAAGCTGCAAGGCAAAACCGCTGATGGCAGGATGGTGAGTGAATCGGTAAAAGCCAAGCTTAACTAATAACGAATAGTGAACAGTGAATAACGAAAAACGGTATCTTAAAGGGCCGATCTTGTTCACTATTCACTATTCACTATTCACTATTCACGATTCACTTTTCACTACCCAAATATGTTGCGCACCTTGTCCATAAAACTAGCGTCATAGAAGTCCTTATCTTCTACGTCGGCCAACTTCTCCAATACCTTGCGTTGTTCCTTAGTTAGTGACTTCGGCGTGATGAGCGTCGTTGCTACAAAGAGGTCGCCTTTTCCGCGTCCGCCAAGTATCGGCATGCCCTGCGATTTCACGCGAAAGACGGTTCCCGTCTGCGTTCCCGCCGGGATTTTTAGCTCTTCTTCACCGTCTAGCGTCTTAACCTTTACATCGGCACCGAGTGCTGCTTGAGCGAACGAGATAGGAAACGCCGAATAAAGATTCGCACCCTGGCGTTCGAAGGTCTCGTGCTCTTTGACGTGAACGACCACGAAAAGGTCGCCCGACGGGCCGCCGTTAACGCCCGCTTCGCCTTCGCCGCTGATCCGCAAACGCGAACCGGTCTCGACGCCTGCGGGAAGCTTTATCTCAAGCGATTTTTCCTTCTCGATGCGTCCCTGGCCGTGGCATTCCTTGCACGGGTTGCGAATGATCTTGCCTTTACCGGAACAGTTAGAGCAGGTGCGCATCACGCTGAAAAAGCCCTGCTGATACTGCGTCTGCCCGCTGCCGCGACAGGTAATGCAGGTTTCGGCCTGTGTTCCGCTTTCGGCACCGCTGCCGTCGCATTCGCCGCAGGTTTCGAGACGCGGTATGCGAAGCTTCTCGTCCTTGCCGTTCGCCGCATCCTCGAGCGTGATCTCAAGATCATACCGTAGATCGGAACCGCGTTGAACGGTCGAGCGCGTACGCCCGCGCGAACCGAACATATCGCCGAACCCGAACATATCGAAGATGTCTTCGAAGTTCGTAAAGCCCGGCTCGAAACCACCGCCGCCGACACCTGCGTGGCCGAATCGGTCATATTGTGCCCGCTTTTCGGAATCGGAAAGCACCGAATACGCCTCGGCACATTCCTTGAATTTCTCTTCCGATACGGCATCGCCCGGATTCTTGTCCGGATGATACTGCACCGCCATCGAACGATACGCCTTCTTTATCTCGACCTCAGTCGATGTCTTGGTAACGCCCAAAACCTCGTAATAATCTCGCTTTGCCATAAAAATAAGTTCAAAGTTCAAGGTTCAATGTTCAGAGTTTACGATTCAAGGTCAAGAACTCGACATTGAACCTTGAACTTTGAACTTTGAACCAAAAAAATCGTCAGCCCAAATCCTTGGAACTGACGCCAACCTTTATTGTATCGGATGTGTCAACCGGCGTTCAAGTGGATCAAGCATATGAATTGCCACGCCCTTCTGAATTGCCACGCCTTTAGGGCGTGGATAGTAGGCAGGAGAGAATCGGGCTTTAGCCCAACCAACGCATGGTTGGGCTAAAGCCCCGGGATATCTTTAGACCGTAAACCTCCACCTGAAGGTGGAGGCAATTCATAAAGCAAAAAAAATGCGATCCTGGAAGTCATTGGAAACAAATTGTTTAAGGTCGATTTTGGCCGCTGCGAAGAAATAAACCACGAAATTGGTGCTCTAAAACGCGTTTTTTGACCCCAGATACGCGACAGCGCGAACCGCAGTTTCGCGCCCGTGCCAAATGATACACCATCACTCTTCCCCGCTCTCGCCAAAATTCCCGCGCCTTGAACACCTATCTTCCGCCCTGCTTCACCCCAACCGTTCTCGCCCTGTTCGTTTTCCAATCAGGTATGCATTGGCCGAGCTCACGAGCTTTTCTGAACTAAAGGTTCGTCGGTCGATGTTTTCGCTTCGCCGCCAGATTCCCCTATAATACTTTGACAACCGATGACCCCCAACGAGGCTCTCACAAGGAAACGTCACATTGACGGGCAGATCACCAAAGTTGGTTGGAATCTGCACGATTCCGCCCAAGTGCGCTTCGAAGTTCCGGCAAGGGATCGAAGATGACTGGGCAGATGGAATTACCGACTATTCTCTTTATAAGGTGGACGGCGAGATCATCGCTGTTGTTGAGGCTAAACGTCAAAGCCGAAGCCCGCAAACAGCCCGCGAACAAGCCAAATTGTACGCAATTGCGATTGAAAGGAATCAGAGCTTTCGACCGTTCGTTTTCCTAGCGAACGGAAATGAAATTTGGTTTTGGGATACCGAAACAGAAACGCCGCGTGAGGTCTCAGGATTCTTTTCCCGGTCAAGCCTTGAGCGGTTACTCGCTATCAAGCAACGTCGTCTCCCATTATCACAAACCCAAATTAATAAAGGGATTTCGGGCCGTTCCTACCAGCAAGAGGCAATTCGCCGAGTTGCCGAATCATTCGAGCAGGGCAAACGAAAGGCATTGCTTGTTATGGCAACGGGCACCGGAAAGACCCGAACGTCAATGGGTTTGATCGATCTATTTCTTCGAACTCAGCAGGCGGAAAAGGTATTGTTTCTTGCCGACCGCGACGCACTTGTAGATCAAGCGCTGACAGATGGTTTCCGGGCACATCTTCCTGACGAACCAAACGACCGAATTTATACGCACAGCATCGATCAAAACAAACGGCTTTATGTTGCGACTCTTCAGACGATGACAAGATGTTTTGAAGAGTTCGATCCTGCGTTCTTTGACCTGATCATTTTCGACGAAGCCCATCGTTCAATTTTTAATAAGCTCGGCGTCGTAATGCAGTATTTCGACGCCCGAATGATCGGCCTAACCGCAACTCCGGCAGGATTTGTTGACCGCGACACATTTTTGCTTTTCGATTGCCTTGATTCGGTTCCTACATACGTTTATCCGTACAAAAAAGCGGTAGATGAAAAGGTGCTTGTCGATTACAGCCTTTACAAAGCGCAGACAGGTTTTCAACGAAATGGAATTAAGGGAGCTGACCTGACCGAGGAAGAACAAAACACGCTAATCGAGCAAGGCATCGACCCCGATGATCTTGATTATGCTGGAACCGACATCGAACAAACCGTTAGCAATAAGGAAACCCTCCGAAAGCAGTGGGAAGAGTTCTGGGACGTTTGCTATTTCGACGAATCCGGGCTTCCATGCAAGACCATTGTCTTTGCGATGACTCAAAAACATGCCGAACGGTTAATGCTCGCGTTTGAAGAAATGTTTCCGCAGCATAACAATCTGTGTCGAGTTATTACGTTTGATACCGAGCGTGTTCGCGACGGCAGTTATGGTGCTGGATTGATAACACAATTCAAAAAAGCAAATGAGCCACGAATTGCTATCTCGGTCGACATGCTCGACACAGGGATCGACGTTCCCGAAGTTTGCAATCTTGTCTTTATGAAGCCCGTTCGCTCGCAGATTAAGTTGTGGCAGATGATCGGACGCGGAACGCGAAACGACGAAGCATGCAAGTTTAAGGAACGACTGCCGAATGGTCGAAAGACAGAGTTTAAGATCATCGACTTTTGGGAGAACGAGTTCGACCGTAACGCCGAAGAAAATGAAAAGCAGACGATGCCTGTGCTTGTCCGCCTTTTTAATACCCGGTTAAAGACGCTTCGGCTATTGCTTCGGAGTCAGGACAGTGAAGAATGGAGCGAAACAGTTGCCGACCTTCGTGAAATGATTGAACGAATTCCGCAAGATACATTTCACGTAAAGCGGCTTATGCCGCAGATCGAAAAGGCATGGACAGATTCGTTTTGGGGGTTTGTCGGAAATAACAATATCGATTTCTTAGAGAATCGGATCTCACCGCTTCTTCGCTTTGCGTCCGAGGTCGATGTTTCCAAAGAGACGTTTACCAACAAGGTCGAACGTCTGAAACTTCAGGTCTTGACTGGCAAAGATACAGACGCCACCGTAGAACAGATCGCTGAAGACATCAGTCTATTGCCGCCATTCGTCCAGCAAATTCCTGAATGCAAAGAGGCAATGGATCTCATTGCATCGACCGGATTTGAAAATGCCGGGATCACGCAATTGAATCGGGTAATCCGTGCCCTTGCCCCACAAATGAAGTTTAGGCAAAATCGCGAGAATGTTTTTCAGATTCTCGACCTGCCTGACTTTATTGCTATTCGCGGATACATAACGCTTACCGAGGGCGGCGAAAGAATCTATGTTCAGGAATACAAAGATCGTGTTGAACGGCGGGTGAAAGAAATTGTCGAAGATCATCCGACAATTGCCGCCATTCGAGCGGGCAATTATGTAACCGACGAGCAATTGATCGAACTGGAACGCACACTTCGAAAAGACCTCAGTGTTCGCGATGTTCAGCTTTCGACTGACAACATTCTCAAAGCTTACGGTTGGCGCGTTAACAGTTTTCTTGGCTTTATGCGGCATTTGCTTGAACTCGAAGAACTGCCTAACTACGAGACTATCGTCGTCAAGGAGTTTGACGAATTCATCGCCGAGCATCATTACAATGGCGAACAGATTCTTTTCCTGAGAACTCTTCAAACCGAATTCTTGAAGAAGAACGAGATCGAGCTCGTTGACCTATACAATCTTCCGTCCATTCAACGTTTTGGAAACGCAGCCGTTGATCGGTTGTTCACCGAGAATGAGCGGTCGAATATTTTGCAGTTTACCAAGAGAATCGCGGCTTAGCCGCAGTGATGTGCGGAAAGGCTTAGCCTTTCCGTTGGGACTCAAGGAAATCCCTCCCACTTCTCGCGGATCTAAATGACTGTCGGTCATTTCGATCCGCGAGAAGTGGGAGAAAGTAGAGAGAAGCTCGTGCGGCGAGGAATAGCCATCGCCGCACGGCACTACGGCATAGCCGCACGAAGAATTTAAAAATGCTCACAGACCCCAATCTAAAATCAAAAGTCGATGCCCTTTGGGACAAGCTCTGGACGGGAGGGCTTTCTAATCCGCTTGATGCTATCGAGCAGCTTTCGTATCTTTTCTTTCTCAAACGTATTGATGAATCGGAAGATAAACGTAAACGCACCGCCGACCTTCGCGGTTTTGAATACAAACCGACATTTGAGGACGAGACGCTGCGGTGGAATCACTGGACGCGGCTTGCTGCGGGCGATGCTCTAAGACACGTAAAAGAAAAAGTCTTCCCTGCACTCAAAACGATCAGCGGAACGGGAAGCTCGTTTGAGCTTCAAATGGAGAATGCGGAGTTTAAGATCAATAAACCCGCATTGCTTATCGAAGCATGTAAGGCAATCGATGAGATGAATCTGTCGGCTCAGAATCAGGATGTTCAGGGCGACCTTTACGAATACCTTTTGAGCAAACTCAATACCGCCGGACGCAACGGCCAGTTTCGCACGCCGCGTCATATTATCCGGATGATGGTTCAGATGATCGACCCGCAGGCGACCGAGCGCATCTGCGATCCCGCAGCCGGAACGTGCGGCTTTCTCGTCAACGCCTATCAATATATTCTCGAGCAAAACACCAGCAAAGAAGTTCTCCAATACGACGCCGAAGGAATGCCGCACAACCTGACCGGCGACCTGATGGATGAAAAGAGCGAGAAGTTTTTGCAGGGCAGTGCGATCACGGGTTTCGACAGCGATTCGGGAATGACGATGCTGCGGATCGGTTCAATGAACTTGATGCTTCACGGCCTGAGCCATCCGAATTTTCGCTATGCCGACACGCTCTCGAAAGGCTATACCGAGGAACGCCGTTATAATGTTGTGCTTGCCAATCCGCCCTTTAAGGGAGCGGTCGATGCGACAACGATGGGCGATGATCTGCCCGCGACGATAAAGAAAACCGAACTGCTTTTTATCCATCTGTTTCTGCGGATGCTCGATTTCGGCGGACGCTGTGCCGCCATTGTGCCGGACGGCGTTTTATTTGGCTCATCGAATGCTCATGTATCAACCCGAAGAAAGCTGATCGAGGAAAATGGCCTTGAGGCCGTTATCTCGATGCCAAGCGGTGTTTTCAAACCGTATGCCGGAGTTTCGACCGCGATCCTTATCTTTACCAAAGCGGCGACGACGGAACGCATCTGGTTTTACGATATGTCGGCGGACGGATTTTCTCTTGACGACAAGCGGCAAAAGATCGCGGACAATGATATTCCCGACATTATCGAATGCTGGAAACGGCACAAGGCAAAGGACGATGCGTTTTATGCTCTGCGAACTAAGCGGCTTATCGAACTAAAAGAACTGGTGGCTCCGATGAAGACGCGAAGGCTTGAATTGCAGCGTGACATCAACCGCCTCACATTCGAAAGCGTCATCGCACCGCCCGAAGACGATACCGCCCGCATCACTCTCGAAACCGAAGAACAGCTTCTCGCCGAACTCGAAGAACAGATCGCACCGATCCAAAAAGAGATCGACCAGCTTGGCAATCAGTTTTGGGTGACAAAAGCGGAAGTGACGGCAAACAAATATGATCTATCGGCCAGCCGCTACCGAAAGATAGAGCCTGACGAAACCTTTTATGAAGAACCAGACATTACTTTGCAAAGATTGGCTACCTTAGAGACTGTCACGAAAACGGGAATATTGGGATTGTCGGCCGACATGGTTGCTGCGGCATGAGTAAGCAAAATTTCTAAATTCTGAATGAGATTAGGTAAAATCTGCAACTTTTCTTACGGTGACAGTCTGCCCGACTTGTCGCGAATAAAAGGTCGTTTTCCGGTTTACGGGTCGAACGGCATTGTTGGTTGGCACAACGCTGCCGTCACGGGAGGGCCGACGATCATAATCGGACGAAAGGGGTCGGTTGGCAAAATCCATTACAGTCCGAACCCGGTTTTTCCAATCGATACGACCTATTTTATTGAAAAAACAAAGATCCCGTGTGATTTGCGCTGGCTGTACTATGCTCTCTGCACGCTCGGCCTTGAGGATTTGAACAGAGCGGCAGCAGTTCCAGGGTTGAATCGGGAAGACGCGTACGAAAAGGAGCTAATTTTTCCTAGCGAGCCGGAACAAAAGCGGATTGCGGCGATTTTGGATAAGGCTGACCGGCTGCGGCGACAATGCCGCTTCGCCCAAACCCTTTCCGCTTCCTTTCTCGAATCCGTCTTCATCAAAATGTTCGGCGATGAATTGAACGACGATTATCCCAAAACGGATTTAATCAAACTTGTGACGATCACCGGCGGTGGGACGCCTTCGCGAGAAATCGACGAGTATTTCACCGGACGAATACCGTGGCTAACGTCTAAGGATATGCGGGGCGATTATATCTTCGATACCGAAGAGCACATTACCGAAGAGGCGATCAAGAAGAGTGCGACGAAACTTGTCCCTAAAGGCTCGATTCTGATCGTTGTAAAAAGCAAGGTTCTTATGCACAGACTTCCGCTTGCCGTTGCTCAGGTTCCGATGTGTCACGGTCAGGACATCAAATCACTTCAATGTTCGACAGCGGTCAACCCATTGTTTTTGGTTTATGTTCTAAAACACAATTCACCGTATTTACTACGAATTGCCCGAGGTGCAAATACCGAGGGCTTAACCTTGCCGATGCTTGAGACAATTCAAGTTCCTAACGCGCCGCTTCCATTACAAGAAAAATTCGCCGCGATCGTCCAAAAGTTTGAGCGTATCCGCCGCCAGCAACGCGAAGCCACCCGCCAGGCCGAACACCTCTTCCAAACCCTCCTCCACCGCGCCTTTTCCGGAAACCTCTAGTCGTGTGTTTCATAGCTTGACACGAGTGTTTCATATATGATACGGTGTATCAGATGAGAGTTGATAGTTGAGAGTGGAGAGTTAGAGACAAATGAACGGAATGAATAACAGAAGGTGGACGAAGTTTGAGGGTGGGCCGAATGGCGGGGAACGGATGTTGTTGCGGGTGACGTTGAATTCGCGGGGCGTGATGTTGTTTAACAGCAGGGCGTTTGAGGCGATCGGGTCGCCGGCGGCGGCGGAGCTGATGTTTGACGAAGAGAGCCGCGTTATCGGGCTAAGGCCGCGCGATCTGCGATTTCAGAACGCGTTCCCTTTCAGGCATATACAGCGTGCGCCGAAATACAAGTACCGGATATTGCACGCCGCTCCGTTCTGCCGGCATTTCGATATCAAACCGAAGAACACCGTCCTTTTCACTCAGCCTGATATGGACAACGACGGAACTCTGCTGCTGGCGCTGGAGTCGGCGGTGAGCGTGGGAAGAGGGTCGAGGTCGGTGCGGAGCGTGGACACTCCTGTCCACATTTCGAATTAGTTTCAATGGGGAGAAGATTTCGAACGCTCCGGCTAATGGGGACAAGATTTCGAACGCTTCGCGTTCGTGGGGACAAGAGTGTCCCCGCTCCGTTAAGCCGGTGTGAGCATTGAGGCGGTTATGCGGCTGGCGGTTTCTTCGACCTTGACGAGCACGAGTTCGATCTCTTGCTTGTCGGTCGAGGTAAGCGATTCTTGTGCGTTGTTGAGGACGCCGTTTATCTCCTGCTGCTCTTCGAGCGGGAACGAGCGGCCGTATTCGACCATCGCCCGCCGTGCATTTTTGAGCATGTTCTCCAGTTTGATACGCATCGTTATCATTTCGCGTTCTTCGCGGTCCTTCTCGACCGAGCTTTCGGATTCGCCTATCAAGCGGTCGATCTCTTCCGGCGAAAGTCCCGATGAGGGGGTGATCTGCATCGCCTGTTCGAGGCCGGTCATCTTGTCCTGCGCCGAGACGTTGACTATGCCGTTGGCGTCGATCTCGAACGTAACATCGACCTGCGGCACGCCGCGCGGTGCCGGCGGTATGCCGACGAGTTCGAACTTGGCAAGGCTTCGGTTGCCGTTTGCGATCTCGCGTTCACCCTGAAGTATATGGATCTCTACCGACTGCTGATTATCGACAACGGTCGTAAACGTCATCGTATTTCGCAGCGGTATCGAAGCGTTGCGTGAGATCAGCTTTACGAAAAGTCCGCCGCGTGTTTCGAGTCCTAGACTGAGCGGCAGAACGTCGAGCAGCACGATGTCTTTCACGTCGCCGGTAAGAACGCCGCCCTGGATGGCCGCACCCATTGCGACAACTTCGTCAGGGTTGATCTCGGATGAAGGAGCCTTGCCGAAAACGTCCTGAACGGTCTTTGCAATGATCGGTGAACGGGTCTGGCCGCCGACCAGGATCACCTTGTCAACATCGGCTGGCTGCAGTTTCGCATCCCAGAGAGCTTTCTGACACGGCTCTACCGACGCTTCCACCAGGTCTTTGACCAGTTCTTCAAACTTGTCGCGGGTCAGATTCGCGTTGATGTGCTTCGGCCCGCTTGGATCTGCGGCAATGAACGGCAAACTGATACTCGTTTCCGGCACCGACGAAAGTTCGCACTTCGCCCTTTCTGCGGCTTCCTTCAAACGCTGTAATGCCAATCGGTCGCCCGAAAGATCGATCCCGCTTTCGGTCTTGAAGCTCTCGACAAGCCACTCGATTATCCGCTGGTCAAAGTCTTCACCGCCGAGAAACGTGTTTCCCGAAGTCGAAAGAACCTCGAAGACACCGTCATTTATCTCAAGTATCGAAATATCGAACGTACCGCCGCCAAGATCGTAAACCGCGACCTTTTCGGTCTTGGATTTACCAAAGCCGTAGGCAAGAGCGGCAGCCGTAGGCTCATTGATTATGCGTTCCACTTCGAGACCGGCTATCTTGCCTGCATCACGCGTTGCCTGACGCTGCATGTCGTCAAAATATGCCGGAACCGTTACGATGGCCTCAGTTACCTTTTCGCCAAGAAATTCTTCGGCTGCAAGCTTGAGCCGCTGGAGCACGATCGCCGATATTTCCGGCGGAGAATAAACCCGGTCAAGCACGCGGATGTGCGCGTCGCCATTTGGAGCTTCGACGATCTCGAACGGCATGGTCGAACGCATTTTTTCAACTTCGGGTGAGTTGAACTTGCGGCCAATGAGACGCTTCACGGCGTATAGCGTGTGCGCAGGATTGGTCACCGCCTGACGTTTTGCGATCTGGCCGACAAGCCGCTCGTCTTTATCCGTAAAGCCAACAACCGAAGGTGTTGTTCGGCCGCCGTCTTTGTTCGAAATTATCTGCACGGTACCGTTTTCAAGAACGGACACGCAGCAGTTTGTTGTTCCAAGGTCTATTCCGATTACTTTGCTCATATTGTGGTTCCTCGCATGGCGAGTTGTTGAACGTGAAAGAGGCGGGGTTTATTGGGGCGGGTTGTCTGACTCGGCCGCAGCCGAATCCGGTTGGTTATCGGGAGATACATCGTTCTCTGCGGTCGAGATCGGCATTTCAGGCTCTGAATCAGGATCGACCATCTTTTCGACATCAGGCTTTTCATTTGTGGGAACGGGTTTTGCGACGCGGACGATCGAATGGCGAATGACGCGATCGCCGATCCGGTAACCCTTCAGCATTTCTTCGCAGATCGTATTCGGCGGAACTTCGTCTGTTTCTGCCGTTGCGGCAGCTTCGTGAAGATGCGGGTCGAACAGTTCCCCGATCGTTATGATCGGCTCAATTCCCATCTCGCCCAGGACTTCGTTCAACTGCTGATTCACCAAGAAGACGCCGTCGAAAAACTGAGAAAACTCTTCATCCCGCGTGTATTCATGCTGGATCGCAAACTCGATACCGCGATTCAGGTTGTCGAGTACCGGAAGCATTTGGACAGCAAGGTTGCTGACCTGATTTTGAAACGATTCGCGGCGTTCGCGTTCGGTGCGGGATTTGAAATTGGCGAAATCCTTTCCCCGTCGTTGCGAGTCGGTCATCATCTCCTGCTGTTCGGCCTTTAGCTTAGATATCTCGCCCTTTAGTGTCTTATTCTCGGCAACGAGATTTGCGTTTGCTTGCTTCAGTTTTGGATCAATGACGGGCTTAACGGGTTTTACTTTTACAGCCGTCGTCTGCGGAAATTCTTCTTTGATAAAATCGGGCAGGTTGCTGTCATCAAAACCTCCGGCGATCTCGATGATCGACGTCTCTGCCGTTATATGCAGGTCCTTTTCCCGTGCTTCGAGTTGGCGGATGAAATCATCCACCGAAATTGATTCGGCGGTTTCTTCGGCCGCGCTGTCCAGGCTTTCAATGTCTTGATCTGGGTTCATTATTTGTATGGCCGGTAGGAATCCGGTCTAGTTCGATAGGCTGTCTCGAGACATCACGCGTTCGAGTACGCGGGCAACGTAGGAAACGATCGATATCATTCGGGCATATTCGATCCGCGTCGGGCCAAGGACGCTCAAGGTTCCGATCGCCGAACTGTCGCCGATTCGATATGGTGCAGAGATCAGCGTGCAATTCTGCAGCGAAGGTGTGCGGTTTTCGCGGCCGATGACGACCTGAACATCGCCTTTTGCCGCCGTGTCGCGTGCAACGCATTCGTTGAGTATCTCCAGCAGGCGAGACCTTTCACCGATGGTTGCAAGCAGTTCGCGAAGCCTTTCGAGGTCGGCAAAATCCCTTTTGGTCAGGATGTTCGTCGTCCCGTTGACGAAAACCTCGCCGCGGGAATCCTCATCGCTCTCGATACTTTCCGAGCAGAGGATAACGGCCGTTTGCAGCAGACTATCGAACAACGCTTTTTCCTCGTGCATCCGCGACAGGATTTCCGTCCGGATCTCAGCGAGGCTCTTGCCGACAAATTCCGCATTCAGATAGTTTGCGGTGCGTTCGAGTTCTTCTTTTGCAATGCCGATGTTCAGCCGGATTATCCTGTTGTGGACAATATTCGGTGAAGACACAAGCACGACGAGAATCCGATTGTCGCTCAAGTTTACGAATTCGATATGCTGCAGGCGGTCATTCGCCAAGCTGGGCGAAACCACAATGCCTACGTTATTTGAAAGAGCAGAAAGGAGTTCGGAAGTACGTTCCATCAGGCGGTCGGGAGCCTCAACAAGTTCACTCGTACTGAGACCAAACTCATCGCCTATGCGGTGAAGGTCGTCGTTCGAGATGCTGAGGACGCCTAAAAGATTGTCAACGTAATACCTGTATCCTTTATCGGTCGGGACACGTCCGGCGGATGTATGCGGCTGTTCGAGCAGCCCCATTTCCTCTAGTTCGCCCATCACTCCCCTGATCGTTGCCGAGCTTAAACCCGAAGCATTTGCAAAACGATCTGCGATGGTTTTTGATCCAACCGGTTCGCCGGTGACAAAATGTTCATTGATTACTGCCGTGAGGATCGTTTGGCCGCGAGAATCGGGATATTGTGGGTTTCTCTCGATATTTAGGTTTGATTCGCGAACCTGCATTTTGGCATGGCGAGCTTGGTTCATACCGTTCGGACACGGTATGCTTCCATTAAAAGGAATAGCATTTGAAAGCTAATTCTGTCAACAATTATTAGTTAAACCGTGATAAACGACCAACCGGGCTTGTTCGATTACTCAATCGAAAGTTTTTACCAGGAAGCCTTTCAATACTACGACAAAAACGGGACGGTGCCACCGGTCCACGTCGAATTTTACCCATATACGGGACTAAATCATACGATCCGCATCCGAAACGGCCAGGCTTTTGTTCGAATTTCAGAGTTTTGCAGAAAAATGGTCCCAGAAGGACAGCGTGCCCTTGCCCATATTCTAGTCGCCAAACTCTTTCGCCGCCATGCCGCAAAGGTTTATCAGGAAACATACAACGCTGCCGTCAAAATGCCCGAAATTCAAAGCCTCGCACACGCAGGCAAGCGCAAAAGGCGAAAGATAATTGTTCCGCCCGAAGGCGACATTTACGACCTGAACGAGCTGTTCCACGATGTGAATACAAAGTTTTTTGGCGGTGCGATCAAAAAGCCCGTGCTTTCGTGGTCGCCGCGAAAGACCTGGCGCGTCCTCGGCCATCACGACGCCACGCAGGACGTCATCGTCATCAGCCGCTCACTCGACACGACGGAAACGCCGCGTTACATAGTCGAATATGTAATGTTCCACGAGATGCTCCACATCGCCCACCCAACAAAACACGTCAACGGCCGACGATACAATCACACGCCCGAATTCCGCCGCGACGAACGTAAATTCCCGCACTACCGCGCCGCCGAAAACTGGATCCAAAAGAACGTCAACCGACTTCGCCGAGCCGCGAAGAAAAAATAGTATGGAGGTCTGGTAACTAAGAGAGTCTTCTAATCACGCTCAGTCATTTTAATAATACGCAGTCAGGAAGGGGGCTTGCCCCCGCTAACCTTCGCCTCCCGCCACTCATTGAATTTTGCATCTGCCGCAGCCTGTCTTTCGGCCATTGCCGAAGTCAGCTTCTCAACATCCTCCGGCCACCAACACACTTTATCTACCTGAAGCAGCGGATCACTTTCTTCAAAGTAAAACGCTCGAAAACTAGTCCAACGGTAATCTTCCGCGCTTTTCGCCAGATTCGCCCTAACAGGATTTGCGTGTATGTAATCGATTTTCTGCCTGATCATCCAGCCGCTCCACAAGGCCAACGCTTTAAAGCCTTCCTGCCAAACCTGATTCTCCTTTCCGTTCCAGAAATATTTGCTGGGCGCGAGATCGACCAATCGCTTCGCAGATAAGCTCTTCAAAATTCCGGTGCTGGTTTGAATGGCGCCGTCTCGTGGATTGAGCGTTAGGTGAAAATGGTCAGGCATCAGGACAAAGGCGAGCAGTTTGCATTCGCGATCCGCACGAAGAATTTGAAGTTCTTCGAGGAAAGCAATGCAATTCTTCTCACTTCTGAATATCGGCTTGCGATTGAAAATATTTCCGGTTACAAAGTGCAATGCACCTGGAATATTTTCATTTGTCCATTTTCTCGCCATCGAATAAGAGCGGGGGCAAGCCCGCCTTCCTGACTGCGTGTTGTTCAGTTGAACTGGTAATCCTAAACAGCAAATGACACCAGTTATTACTCTTTATCAAACTGAGTGATGATCCATCCGATAAGACCAAAGTCTGAAATCATTCGACGATCGATGCCATTCCTATTGAAATTGGTTTCAGTAAAATATCGCGATCGAGGACTTGTCTCGGTCGAATTGGCTTCATCCAAAGCCTTCACGATCTCTCTTGTTACTTCCGAATCGAAACCTACGGTTACGGCTGGCGCCCTACTATCCAAGAGCCCTGCGAGCACTGGATCGTTCGCCCAGTTCCGAGTGATTCCGTACGCCTGAGTACACTGCGAAACGGCCGCGGGGTTACCAAGGATATCGAACTCTCCGCTACGACTATTGATCGCCAAATTTCGGTCCTTCGACACTCGGTACTGCCCTTCTTCGTATTGCTCGTCCGGAGGTCCATTAAAATTGATGTCTTTGGATATCGATTCGTAGAAATCTCTCGCGGTTGCGTTGACAATAACCGCAATCCTTTGACCGTCATTATCAAGTCTGACCGTTATCAATGCTGGCTCAATCGAGCCGAGAAATTTTTCAGGATCTTCGATGCCATAGGGTTCAAACAAGCCTTTTGAAAGACTGACAATAAGCGAACCTGTTAATTGATCCATGCCATTGGTCGTCGCAAGCAAAACGCTTCGCCAGGCAATTCGCGGGTTTTTCAGGCTGTACCGAGTAACACTACTAAAACTCTCCGGAATCACGTCAAAAATTGAGCTTCTCGAATACTCGGGTCGTGTCCCAAGAATCAGCGTCTCACTGAAAACATTTGCGAGATCCGCATCCAATGTGACGGAAAACTTGTCTTCGATACCATTTTCGTGCTTCGACGCCTCCCAGACAACTTCCTTTACCGAATTGCGCAGAATTTGTGGAATCAACCCTGAAACCGCACTTCGCACTTCAGGTTCGTCACTGGCCTCGGAGGCGTATTTTACGCCAAGGACGTTTGCGATCTGGGCGACACCGTCGGGTGAGACGTAACCGAAGGCGAGACGGTCGCCGTTGGTTATTTTTGGGTTTTTTGAGATTGCGTCAGCTTCGCCGCGTTTTACGGCGAGAGATTTTTCGATGGCGGTCTCGTCGTTTCCGAAAAAGACGACACTTCCCTGCACCAGCGCGTATGCCTTTCGGCCGTCATTCGCTTTCCAGACAAAATACTTGCCGTCGTGCTTGTCGGAGGTTTCGAGCAGCACCTCGCCGCCGTAAACATTATTTATGAACTCGCCGAGTTTTTGTTCCGTAAAGGCGAGAGCCTGATAGTTCCATGCGTTGGTTTCCAGGATCGCAACGAAACGCGGCTGGAAATTCAGCACGGCGGCTTCGTCGGTTACCGGCTGTTCCTTTGTTTCAAAACCGGTGACGGCAACGGCGAGCTTTACTCCATTCAATACGGAAAAATCCGGCACGGTCTTCGCAGCCTCGCGAAACGCCGGGCGGTCGGTGATGGTTTTCATCACTGCTCCGAGGTCGTTCGATTCGAGATAGACGAGGCTGTCGGCGGGGATCAATGTTCGCAGATCGGTCGGTTTCGACCCACAAGAAGAAAGAAGAATTAGCCACAGATAAACACAGATGCACACAGATAAGAACCGGAAAGGGGAAACACAGAAATATTCATGTCGATGTTTTCTTGATCTGCGTTTATCTGTGTTCATCTGTGGCCAATTACCGTGGTAAAATCCGATTCAATATGATGAAAGTATTCGCTGACGATATTTTACGGGATAAAGTTGCGTTTGTAACCGGCGGCGGCACGGGCATTACGGGCGGTGTCGCCCGCTCGTTTGCTGAGCATGGTGCAAAGCTGGCGATAGTGAGCCGAAAAGAAGAAAACCTCGCAGCAATGAAAGCGGAAGTAGAAGCGTTTGGCGGTGAATGTTTCACCGTTGCTGCAGACGTCCGAGATTTCGATGCTGTCGAAAATGCTATTGCTAAAACCGTCGAGCATTACGGCAAAATAGATATAGTTGTCAATGGTGCCGCCGGAAACTTTTTGTGCGCGGCCGATCAGCTTTCGGCGAACGGTTTTGCGACGGTTGTTGATATTGATACGAAAGGTACCTTTAATGTATGCCGTGCGGCGTTCGACGAACTCAAGAAATCAAAAGGGCAAATTCTAAATATTTCTGCCACTCTTCATTATCTTGCGACGCCTATGCAGATACACGTCTCGGCCGCAAAGGCCGGCGTCGATGCGATTACGCGAAACCTCTCGGTCGAATGGGGCCGCCATGGCATCCGCGTAAACGGCATCGCACCCGGGCCGATCGAAGACACCGAAGGAATGAAACGGCTCCTAATGCCGGAGCTGAAAGAAAAGCTGATGCGAAAAATTCCCATCGGCCGCTTTGGACGCATCGCCGATATCGAAAATGCCGCCTTGTTTTTGGCTTCTGACGCTGCAAGCTATGTAAATGGGGTAACACTTGTCGTCGATGGCGGTTCATGGCTGCTAGGGACGAGTCTGACTTAGTTCTTACTTTGCGTTCTCTGCGTCTTTGCGTGAGATAAATCCGATTTCACGCAAAGTCGCCAAGATCCCAAAGAAACACAATAGACGATGCTTTTAGTAATCGACAACTACGACTCATTCACCTACAACCTCGTGCAGTACCTTGGCGAGCTTGGAGCGGAGATGCGCATTGTGAGAAATGACGAAGTGACTGTTGATGAGATCGAAACCAAGTTGAAACCGGAAAAGATACTGATCTCGCCCGGGCCGGGAACGCCGGACGACGCAGGAATTTCACTTGGCGTGATCGAACGTTTTGCAGGGAAGCTGCCGATGCTTGGCGTCTGCCTCGGCCATCAGGCGATAGGACAGTTTTTCGGCGGAAAGGTTGTACGAGGGCCGCAGCCGGTTCACGGCAAGCCGGTGAACATCACCCACGATGGCAAGACGATCTTTAGCGAAATCCCTCAGAACTTTGCGGCAGGGCGTTATCATTCTCTCGTGGTTGAGCGCGAATCGGTTCCCGAATGCCTTGAAGTCTCAGCCGAATCACCCGACGGCCTCGTAATGGCCATGCGGCATAAGGAAATGCTGATCGAAGGCGTGCAGTTTCACCCCGAATCGATCCTGACCGAACACGGCAAATTACTGCTAAAGAATTTTCTCAATCTTCGATGAATTTCCGCACGCCATTTGGATATCTCTACGGCCGGATCATCGACCTTCGAAACTACTTTTACGACCACGGCATTTTCAAGACTCACGATCTCGGAGCGCTCACGATCAGCATCGGTAATCTCACGACCGGCGGAACTGGAAAGACGCCGCTGGTCGCGTTGATCGCTGAGATGCTTTTTGAGCACGGTGAAAAAGTATGCATTCTTACACGCGGTTACGGACGGAAGAATGAGAATGAGCGCGTACTGGTTTCCGACGGTAAACAGGTGCTGGTCGATGCCGATACCGGCGGGGATGAGCCTGTAGAACTCGCTCACAAATTGATCGGAAAAGCGGTCGTGGTCGCAGACGCCGATCGCGTTGCGGCGGCGAAATGGGCAAAGGAAAACTTCGCGATTACGGTATTTATTTTAGATGACGGTTTTCAGCATCGCCGGGCAAGACGCGATATCGACATTGTTTGCATAGACGCAACCGATCCGTGCGGCAACGGGCAAACACTTCCGGCCGGGACGTTGCGCGAATCATTTACTGGTTTGAACCGTGCGGATGCTGTAGTGATGACACGCTCCGATCAAGCCAGCGACGTTGAAGAACTGGAGGCACGACTGCGGGCCAGAAATGCGGACGTACCGATCCTTCGATCAACAACGAAGATCACCGAGATCGTTCCGCTCGAAGAATTTTTTCACGCAAAGACGCAAAGCACGCAAAGGAAGTTGCCCGAAGGTGCGTTTGCATTTTGCGGCATCGGAAAGGCTGATAATTTCTTTCTGTCGCTTGAAAATTTTGGCGTGGAGATCGTCGGGAGGCTTTCACTGAAGGATCATGCGACTTACGATAACGCGATGTTGAAAAAAATCGAAGCGGCATTAAGGTCTTCAAATGCAATAGCCTTGATCACTACCGCCAAGGACGCCGTGAAACTAAAAGACATGAGTTTTGGGTTGCCGTGCTATGTGGCAATTGCGGAAACGGTTGTGGAGAACGATGAAGAATTCCGAAAGCTGATCACTTCTTCTTCTTAGTTGGCGGTTCGCTTTTGTCGCCCCAATAAAACGCCTTGATGACCAGCAAATAAACAACAAGGCTGATCGCAAGCAGAATAAAAAAGAATACGACGATCCAGGCAAGCGGTGACATTTAGACATTCTCCTGTTCGGGCTGACGCTCCGATTCGATAAGCTGCGTGACCAAACCCCTTCCGCCCTGATGTTCGATCACGTTGCGATAAATGACTGTTGCGATCGCTACGATCGGTATCGAAATGAATACGCCGGGAATTCCCGCTGCTTGTTCACCGGCAAGAACCGACAGAATTATCACGACCGGATGAAGATGTATTCCGCCGCGCACGATTCGCGGATAGGTAAAGTAATCGTGAACGACGCGGAGCACGATCAGGAACACCAACGTATATAGTCCCTTGCGGGGGTCGTCGGAAAACGAAGAAGCCGTTACGGCTATCACACCCAGGGCCAGCGGCCCGAGCAGCGGAACAAATTCAAAGATCCCGGCCAATATTCCTAACAACAGCGCGAATCTTAACCCGATAAGATAAAACCCGATCGTACAGATCGTCCCGATCAGCAAACACGACACTAGTTGAGCCCGGGTGTATGCCGCAAGGGTCGTGTTAACTTCACGAACCACATTTTCGGCCCGCATTCGCCACCGGCCGGCCGGGAACATTCGCAGGACGAACAGTCGGAAACTGTTTGCGTCCTTCAAAAAGAAGAACGAAAAGATCGGAATAATGATGAACCACGGCAGATAGGTCAGCGTGGTGATCACAAAATTCCCGAACCAAGCGGTCACGCGTTCGCCCATGCCTATTGCTTGCTCATTTATCTTGGTTTGCACCTCTTCGGGGACACGCAATCTATCGAAACGACGATTCAGATCGTTGAACGACTGGCGAATCCCGGATGCATAGTTTGGAAGATTTGTTCCGAATTCCTTTCCCTGCTCGATAACCGGCGGTGCAATATTCGCGATAAAGATCCCCAGGATCGATCCGACGATAAGATACGAGATCAAAATAGCGACTCCGCGAGGCATCATCCTGTCGAATTTCGTACCGCGGAACGGACTTCGGATCAGCCGCACCAACGGATCGAGAAGATACGCCAGAAATACCGATATAACGACAAGAAACGACAGGAAGGTAAGGGCTCCGATGATGTTTTCGATCCGGTTGGCTACAAATAGCAGCAACAGCGTAATGAAAACAACGCGTGCGATCGAGCGTATCGACGGTGACGACGGATCGAGGTAAACACGAACCGGCTCTTGCGGATCTGCCTCAACCGGCCCGGTTTCTGTTGGGTTGTCGTCCAGGATTTTGGGCATGATTTTCGAACCAATCTATTTAGGCGAATTTGAGTTTGTCTTTAGTATCTCGCTATTGGGTTTAGAGAAATCCTCGAAGACAAACCGGTCTCGCAATGCCTTAAAGTTTTCGGGCGGATATCGGAAATTCGATCCTACGACCAACGCCCTCTCACCATCAGAGAGTTTTTTTCTATTTATCTCATACGGCGTGTTCGCATTCATGAATGCTTTATCTTCCGCGTCGAGAACAGCACCGTCCTTTCGTTTGAAGACGAAAACGAAATTGAAATCAGCCGTTCGCATCCCCGCGACATCGGATTCGACCGTCGAGGCCGAGGGTTCACCTGGCGATTCAGATCGAGAATCCGGTGTCGTCCCGGCAGACGAATCGACTATACGCTGATTCGGTGTGCAGGCGACACCAGCAGCCATGAAAACCAAAACGATAGCGGTTAAAGGTTTCAGTTTATGTTCTCCTCTTCATCAGGGTCGGCATTCGCATTGGGATTCGTATTCCGCTCTTCATCGTCAAGGATCTTCTTTTCCTCGGGCGTTTCCACCGTGTCTTCGGCATCCTTTGGAGGATCGCCTTTTTGATCGCGGATCTTCAAAATACGAGCCTCGTCATCTTCATAAATGATCTCGGCCCAGCCGCTGTCGAGCAGTTTGGCGACCATGTCCTCATTTTCCTTCGCGTCGGTAAACACATATTTGGCACCGAACCTGTCGCGAATCTGCGGTCCGGCGTCATCGATCTTTCCGGCGGTGATGTCGGTCAGCAGCTTATACAGATCAGGGTTTTCCGAATACAAATAGTTCGGGTCGAGGCCATAAACGTAGCTGTGCTTTTGATCGTGAAAAAACAGCTTTGGAAAATCGTCCCAGTTTGCGTTGAAGATGCGTTCCCCGGCGGGAATATTCTCTTTGCCCTCGGGATCGTTGGCGACCATCCATTCGGCAGCACTTTGATACTTGGTAGTCGAATCATTGCTGCTTATCGTACCCATCAGCCCGCCGAAGTCGATGCCAAAACGCTGGAGGCCGATCATGTTTATCATGAATACAACGCCCAGAATGATGCCGAGTGTCCAAATAGACGCCTGTTTGACCGCAGCCCAACGGTCATTAACTACGTTGCTTTTCTGCACGTCTAAATACGGTTCGATCTCCCGTCTGAATTCGTCGGGCAGTTCGAAAGTCTGTTTGATATTGAAAGCCTGCACGCTGAATGCGGCAAACAGGATCGCGAACGGCGGGAAATATTCGGCAAACCGCTTGGAGCGAAACTGTGCGGCCAGCAGTATCGAAACGAACATCAAAAAGAACGTCGCTTTCTCCGGCAGCTTGCCGTTTTTCGGCATGAACAGGATGTAGCCGATCAGCATCGCGACCATCGCGACCGGAAAATGCGTGAGCAGTTCCATGCCGTTGTAGGGATACCATTCGCCGCCGACCGCAACCGCGAAATCACTGCCGACCTTGAATTTCGTCCAGAAATGCTCACTAAAGAGCGAAATATTGGAAGGAAAATATGGATTGATCACGTTGCCGAATATCATTCCGGCAGTCGTGTATGCAAGCGGCTGCCATTCGAATTTTCGTTCGTTCCACGCGATTATCACGACCCAAATGAGCGCGGCTATCCACAAAAGCGGGAACAAACTATACGTCCAAACGAACGCGAACATCAGCGGCAGCAGCCAGACGTAACGCCGCTCAAACAGAAAATAAATTCCGGCTATCGTAAAGACGATCGTCAGCGGCGGTGCCTTTGCCATGTTCATCCGGTAATAGAACATATTGGCGCAGGTCAGGATGGCCGCGAACCAGATCAGCATGTGATCGACCTTGTAGCGGTACAACATCCAGTAAACCGAAAAGATCGCACACGTCGAAAAGAAGACGGCCGCAACTTTCGCCGCGGTTACCGGCTCAAAGAACCAGAGGAACGGGATCTGCAAAAGGTGGAACAGGAAATGATGGTCGTTGTAATCCTGCGGATTCAACACCGTCAGCGGCAGCCATTTGAACTCCGGCAGCCACTTGAACTGCGAGAAATTTTCCCACAACAGCGAGCTCCAGCGGATGTGATAATAGCCGTCCCAATCGCCGCAGCAGATCGCCGTCGTGCGAAATTGCAGATACGACATCACGATGATGATCGCCAGCAGGCCAAAGATCAGATAGACCATCCGCGTGGCCTCTTCGGTCTCAAGATACTGCCGCCAGGTCTGTTTTGCCGCCGGAACACGCGGTTCCGCCGCCGCAGTTTCGGGAGTTTGTTCGATCGGTTCGTTCATTTATAGGTCGGGCCGTGCTGTTTGAAATGCTTTGACAAAAGGAAAAAGTAACACGAAATCCGCCCGTTTATCCACACTCGCGGAAGATATTATCCTTGACCAGAGCTGCCGCCGTCCCGATGGCTATGAGCACATTGTGCGAAAATTTAGCGTGCAAGGGCACGCCAGGTGAGCGGGACGCTCACCGCTCCAGTCGGTCATTTGCTACAATCTTCCTTCGCGATGTATCCAAAGGGAAATTTGTTAATTCCGGCGCCGCATGGGCAGCTTGAGGCGATATTGAAAGAGCCGGTCGGCGAAAGGCTCGGTGTGGGCCTTGTGTGTCATCCGCATCCGCTGGGCGGCGGGACGATGCACAACAAGGTCGTGTTTCGTGCGGCTGCGGGTTTGATCGACGCGGGATTGACGACGCTGCGGTTCAACTTTCGCGGCGTCGGTGCTTCGACCGGCGTGCATTCGGAAATAGAAGGCGGAATGGAAGATGTGCGAACAGCGCTTGATTATCTTTCGAGTGAGTTCCCCTCTGAAGACATTACGCTTGCGGGATTTTCGTTCGGTTCGCGGACCGGAATGGCGGTCGGGATAGACGACGACCGCGTAAAGAGATTGATCTCGATCGGAACGCCGGTCGAGAAATATCGTGATTTTGATTTCTTAACGTCGATCGAAAAGCCGATACTTTTCGTTCACGGCGACAAGGATGAGTTTTGTTCGGTCGAGGGTCTGCGGTCGCTAACCGACCAAATCCCTCACGCCGAGGTTGTCATCTTCGAAAACTGCGGGCACTTTTTTGACGAGCACTTGAATGAGCTGCGAGAGACGATCCGCGATTGGGTGATGAAGAATATCTAACGCAAAGACGCCAAGACGCAAAGCCGCTATACGTTTCTTGCGGCTTACCGTCTTTGCGTCTTTGCGTTAAGAAAGTATGGACAATCAAGAAACAAGGGATGCGGCGATACGCCTTACCATGATGCCGCGGGACACGAATGCACACGGCACGGTTTTTGGCGGTGTTATTTTGAGCTACATCGACGTCGCCGGCGGTGTTGAGGCTGTGCGGCACACAAAACACAATCGCTTTGTTACTGTTGCGATGAAAGAGGTCATATTTCACGAGCCGGTCTTTATCGGCGACCTGGTAAGCTTTTATGCAAAGACGCTCAAGGTCGGGAATACTTCGATCACGATCCACGTCGATGTCGAGGCCGAGCGATTCGGAACGCCGGGCGTGATAGCAAAGGTCACGGAAGCCGAGATCATTTTTGTTGCGATCGACGAGAAACAGAAGAAAGTGAAGATAAGAAGTTAATATAGGAGAACCATGCCAACAATAAAAGCAGAAACCGCGACAGGTTTACAAGAGTTCGAATGCGAGGCGGGCGGAAAACTCGTACTTTGTCTTGAGGACAACGGGATCGACATCCTTCACCGCTGCGGCGGAAACGCGCGATGCACGACATGCCGCGTCGAGGTGATCGAAGGCGATCTTGGTGAAATGCGAGAGCCGGAAGAGGCTGTCCTCGCGACAAAAGGTGAATTGCCGCCGAACACGCGCCTTTCGTGCCAGAACCGCGTTAACGGCGATCTGCATGTGAAAGTGATAAATCAGGTCAGCGTTTCGGGTATGGACGCCGGGCCACGGCCTGCGGACGAAGACACGCCATAAGCCTGATGCTATTTCGCTCTTTTCGTGTTTGTTAGTGTGAGTTCGTGGTTAGGTTTTTAAGGAACTGAACCGCTAAATCACACGAAATTGCACCAACGAAACCACATTAACGTGGTCGGGACTCCCTGCTCATCTCTGCTATAATGGACTCTAGCCAACTTTATTTGGAGGGAGAGATATGGGTATTAATACTGTTTACAAGGCTAAGTCGTTCGATCTGAGCGACCTGACCGGCATTTCCAACGAGACGCTTGCGATGCATTTCAAGCTGTACGAAGGTTACGTCACGAACACCAACACGCTGAATTCGCAGATCGCAGAAATGATCTCGGGCGGCGAGCTTGATGCGACGAAGACCGCGGCGTACAGCGAACTGAAGCGGCGCTTTGGTTTCGAGTACAACGGAATGGTACTGCACGAATACTATTTCGAGAATATGGAAAAGAACGGCACAGGTGATCCGGCAAAGGATTCGACGTTTGGAAAGGCTGCAGCCGAAAGCTTTGGCAGCTACGAAGTTTGGAAGGCCGATTTCGTCGCGACCGGCAAAATGCGGGGCGTCGGCTGGGCAGCAACTTATCAGGACCCGTCAAACGGTGGGATCTCGAACCACTGGATCAACCTGCACGAGACCGGCAATGTTGCCGGCTATAAGCCGATTCTGATAATGGATGTTTGGGAACACGCATGGATCAAAGATTACGCACCGGCTGACAGGCCAAAATACATCGAGGCATTCTTCTCGAATATCGATTGGGATGCGGTAAGTTCGCGACTCGGGTAGGTCCGAAATTTTCTAAGTGTAGCTATTAGCTGATATGATAGCTGTCAGCTAGTAGCTATTTTTCCTTTTACGCCGAGTTCGTATAATAGATATATGATCGAAGAACGCGTTCTGGTTCAAAATTTCCTAAACCGCAAACAGCGGGAACGGCTAAAGAAACCCGATTGGCTGAAGATCAAACTCGGCGACCCGCGTAATCAGAACGCGGTGCTTGAGTTGATCGACGGGCTGAATCTGCACACCGTCTGCCAGGAAGCGAAATGCCCGAACATCTTTGAATGCTGGACTGACAAGACGGCGACATTCATGCTTGGCGGCGATACTTGTACGCGGCACTGCGGCTTTTGTGCCGTCAATAAAGGCAAGCCGATGGATTTGGATCCGCTCGAACCAACGCACGTTGCCGAGGCCGTCAAACATCTCGATCTCAAACACGCAGTTATCACGTCCGTGAACCGCGACGATCTGCCGGACGGCGGCTCGATGCATTGGGCCGAAACGATAACGCGCGTTCGTGAGATCAATCCTTTTTGTAAAGTCGAAGTCCTCATCCCCGATTTCAACGGTGACGAAAACGCATTGAACAATGTGCTGATCGCACGTCCCGACGTTTTGAATCACAACACCGAAACCATCGCGCGTCTCTATCGCCGCGTTCGCCCGGATGCGATCTATGAGCAGTCGATGGAACTTCTCACTCGTGCCGCATATTTCCGCGACACGCAAATGCCGTCGATGAAAACCAAGAGCGGCATCATGGCCGGCCTCGGAGAAACATTCGACGAGGTCGTCGATCTGATGAAGGACCTTCGCAAGGCGTCGTGCGACATCATGACCATCGGCCAATACCTCCAGCCATACGAAAAACGCCTTCCGGTCGAACGTTACGTCACGCCCGAAGAATTCGGCGAATGGAAAAAGATAGGCGAGGCAATGGGCTTCAAACACGTCGAATCTTCGCCCCTGACTCGGAGTTCGTATCACGCACGCGAACAGGCCGAATAATACTAAGAATCCAGACAATTTCGCGCTACAATTCGTAATATGACAGTTCAAACGATACCAGCGATAGAAGACATGACACCTGGCCAAAGAGTAGAGCTGATGGAAGAACTATGGAAGGTAATGTCCCGGCGGCCGGAAGATATCGAGGTGCCAGAATGGCATCTTCGCATCCTCGAAGATCGTGAGCGCTCTTTAGCAAATGGTGAGGACGCATTTATCGATCTTGATGTTGCGATGGCTGAGATACGCGATTCCATTGAGATGCGAAAGAGACCGCGATGAAGATCAACATTCTTCGCAGCGCGCGGAACGATCTGGAGGACGGATATCTTTTTTACGAAAACTGCGAAGAAGGTGTCGGAGAGTATTTCTTGAGATCGCTGCACGCAGACATGTTGTCTCTTCAAACTATTGCCGGTGGTCACCAGATCACGAATGGTTATTTCAAAAAACACGCATCCCGATTTCCACATGCAATATTCTACAGGATCGAAGGAAATGAAGTCAGAATATATGCCGTTATTGATACGCGCCGCGATCCAGAATGGATCAGCGAAAGATTGAACTGATGTATATCTTCGCTGTTGACGCGCGGAGTTCGTATCATGCAAGACAACAGACTGAATCAGGGAATAGCGACTAATTGGTCAGGAATGACGTCACTCAGCAAGCCAGAAACCGGGGATTCCGAAGATGCATTGTTCGTTGGAATTCCTTCGTTCGTAGATCGTGAGGCCCTCGCGATCCATATCAATCGCTCCCAAAATGGTTTACATGCTATTGAGTTTGAAGCGTTTTATGAAGAGTTCGTTTCTGACTCGGACAGAGCGGCGGTAGTTCTGGGCGCAGCCAAGATCGATGATATTTTAGCCCGCATACTTTCAGCCCGTTTAGTGCGATGTGTTGATGAGAAATCGGATGAACTACTAAACGCTTTCAGACTTGGGCTCATATCAAAGGAATTTCGCCGATCTTTACACCTAATTCGGAAAATTCGCAACACATTTGCGCATGATCTGTAGGGGTGTTCTTTTGAAACTCCTTCAATAAAAGATCAGACACGAGAGCTATATGCTTCATATGAAGGTCGGCTGTTCACAAAACGTTTTATGCAACGGTTTGGAAGCTTAGACTCTTCCCCAATAAGATTTCGAACAGTTCTAGCGATTCACATGCACCGATTGAATATGATTAGTGAATTAGTAAAACAAATCGATGGCGATGAGGCCTATCCACCGTTAATGCCAAATTGGGAAAGACTTAAAGAAGAAGGTCTCTTGATAGATGAAGACCCTGAGGATGATGTGTGAAATCAGCATCAAATTTAGCAACGCTATGTTAGTATCGTCGTATGAAACTCAGTCGCGATATACAGAGTCTTAGCGTTTTCAAAAGAGATACTTCCAAATTCATGCGCCAGATGAAGAAGACCGGTCAGCCAATCGTCCTAACCGTGAATGGAAAGGCTGAAATGGTCGTTCTTGATGCAGAAAGTTACGATTTTCTGCGCCAAAAAGATCGGATCGAAACGATCGAAGGAATTCGACGCGGCCGCGAAGATGTTAAAGCTGGTCGGGTGCGAGATGCAGAAGAATTCTTTGAAGAGATGTTTGCAAAGTATGACATTCCCTGGAATGAATGAAGTACAGGGTCAAGACAACGGCAACCGCTGAGGCGGACATATTGACGTCGTTTGAATGGGGCGTAGAGAACTGGGGAGCACCGATGGCGAAACGGTGGACGATCCAGTTGAGAAAGAGATTTAGGGAACAACTCACGCAATTTCCGCTCAGTTGTCCGTTAGCGCCGGATCAGGATATTAACGAACCGGATGCCCGCCAATTGATTGTTGGCCGATATCGTGTCATATACGAAATCGAGGGTTCGCTAGTCCGTATTTTGCATGTACGCGGACCATTCGTACCGACTGAATCTGACGAGAATGGAGTAGATGAATGAACGAAACCGAAAAACAAAGTGCGATCGAGGTGTTGAATAAGATCCTCGAATTGGAATTGGCGGGTGTGGTGCGTTATACGCATTATGCTTTGATGGTTTTTGGGTACAACCGGATACCGATCGTGTCGTGGCTGAAGAGCAATGGCGACGAGTCATTGATGCATGCACACAAGGCGGGTGAGTTTGTGACGATGCTTGGTGGGCATCCGAGCCTGAAGATCGGGCCGCTGCTTGAGACTGAGAAGCACGACATCGGCGATATCCTGCGCGAAAGCCTCGATCAGGAAAGCACGACCCTTGCGGCGTACTATGAATTGCTCAGCGCTACAGAAGGCAAATCCGTTTCGCTTGAGGAATATGCGCGCGAAATGATCCTGCTCGAAGAGATGCATCTCGACGAGGTGAACAAGATGCTCCGCAAGCCGGGTGAGATCGAACCTTTCAAAGAATAGTTACGGCATCCTGCCGTTCATCAATTCCGCCACCGCGCGGTCGAGCTGTGAATCCTTGCCCGCTAACGATTCGCCGATCGGCCGCGTGACGGGCACATCGACCTGCCGCGGATTCAACTCCATATTCTTTCCGTCCGCTCCGAGAATTAACTGTCTTGGCAATCTAACTGTCGTTCCGTCAAAAAGCTGTGCGTTCCATGTATAAATGATCCAGCCGGATGTCGGTTCGCCGACGACCTTGCCGAGTTTAAGCGTACGATAGCCTTCGGTCATGTCTTCCGCGTCGGAAAGCGAATGCTGATTTGTTATCAAGATGGTCGGTCTTTCCAGTGCCCGTTGTCCTAAAGCAGAACGTGCCGGCACATTCCACAGGCCGCGTTCCTTCATCGTCATATAACCGCGGCGAGAGAGTATGTCGATCACATAGGGGTTGATGAAGCCGCCGTTGTTGTTGCGGATATCGACGACGACGCCTTCTTTCGATTGATTCTCGGCGTCAAGGTCGATGTAAAGCTGGTTCAGCGATCCCTGTCCCATATCGGGCAGATGGACGTAACCAAGTTTTCCGCCACTGATCTTTGCGACGTAGGCTCGATTGTTCTCGACCCATTGACGATAAAGCAGATTCTTTTCCGCACCGGTTGAGACGGGGCGGACAATTACCTCGCGGCTGTTCGAACCGTCGCCGATTGCGGAAACTCTTAACACCACACGGCGACCGACCTTGCCTTCGAGTAGTCCGTCGATGTTCGATCCTTTGCTAATGCCTGCGCCTTCAACGCTGACAATGTAGTCGCCGACGTTGATCGTTTTGACGACGGCCGCAGGGCCGAGTGCAATGACCTCTGTGATCTTAAGACGTCCGTTGTTTTCATACTCAGCCCGGTCAAATCGCACGCCGAGTTTCCCAACAGGAGTTGGTTGCGGCGGTGTCGTCCCGCCGGTAACTCCAAGATGCGAGGAGTTCAGTTCCCCGACCATCATGCTCATCAGCCGTCGAACCTCATCCTGCGTGCGTGCGGCGGCGATGTACGGCTCGTAGGTGGCACGGACCGCGTTCCAATCAGCACCGTGATACTTATCGTCGTAGAAATTATCACGAAGGTATCGCCATCCCTGTTTGAATACCTCCATCTTGTCTTCGGCGAAATTTACCGGGATGTCGATGTTGATGTTCAATGGGCGCGACTCGCGGCGTTCGAGCGTTGCAATGTTGATCCGCCCGTTTTCGAGGTAGTAAAGCTCCTTGCTGTCAGGCGTGAACTGGGCCTGAGATTTGAATCCTGCGGTCGAGGTCAGTTGTCGCGACGAAGCATCGGTCGCGAGTTCGTCGAGATTGCGAAGATAAATATTAAATTGCCCCTCGGCGGATGCAAGGATCGCGAGCGTTTTGCCGTCCGGGCTGATAGTGGGCGAACCGCCGTTGATGCCGGTATTCAATAAGCTCAAGCGTCGGCGAATATCCTCGAAAACGATCTCAGTTTTCTTATCTTCTTTTTTCTCGGCGGCAACTGGCGAAGGTGTTGGCGAAGCGGTCGGTGCAGGTACCTGTCGGTCGCGCGGATTTTCCTGTTTGAACAGATCGCGAAACTGGTCCTCGCGAAACCTTGGCGTGCGAAGCGACAGGTCGATGCGGGCGATAAAGTTATCCTCTGTGCGTTGGTTTGTGTCGAACAGGAGATAGGAGCCATCGGGTGCCCATGCGATCGTTCCGCTGTTGGAATTGGCAAGGAAACTAATTGGCCGTGCGGCACCGCCATCGACGGAGACGACGTTCACATTCGTGTAAGAACGCGTTTCGGGCGTGTATGTCAGATAGGCGATCCATTTGCCGTCGGGCGACCATTTGAAAGAATCGGCACCGAAAAGCGGGGCCGGATCGGTGTAAAACTTCGCCAGCTCTTTCGCTTGTTTGGTCGCGGCATCCATCACCATCAAGAGGCGTGAATTACGTACAAACACGATCGATTTTCCATCGGGCGAAAACGCGGCCCCCGAGTCGCTGCCTGGACCAGTCGTCAACTGCGCTTCTTTTTCGGACGCAAAGTCGTATTCGTGCAGCGTCATCGTTCCGCTGCGTTCAGATGTGTAAACAAGCCGACGGCTGTCGGCAGACCATGAAACGTATGATTCGGGTGCCGACGTATTTGTTATGCGGACGGCGTCTCCGCCGTCCTTTGAAGAAGCTGCAAAAACTTCACCGCGTGCGATTATCGCAACTTTCTTGCCATCGGGCGAAAGGCTGAATTCGCGTATCTGCGTCGAAGCGCTTATGCGGTCGGCGATCGGCGTTACCGATGCTCCGCGCAGAGCGATCGGCACCTCGGCTGCACGTCCGGCGTCCGTCACCATCTTCCAAATTTTGAAATTCCGTTCGAAGACGATCTCCCGCCCGTCGTATGACATCGATGCCCATAGAACGCGGCCGTCGGTAAAATTCGTGACCTGTTTTGCCTGACCGCCGCGCGGCATGGTCCAAATGTTTTGTTTTCCGCTGCGGTCGGAAACGAAGAATGTTCGCGAACCGTCGGCGGTTACCATTGGCCAAAGCTGTTTTGCGCCGCGTGGAGTTAATTCCGAATACTGCTCACCGCTTTTCTGCCAAAGTTCGCTTTCGTCGATATGGCTCCTTCCGTTTCGCCACCATTGTCCGCTGCCGATTCCGCGTGCCGCGAAAACGAAAGAGCCGTCGGCCAACGGCGATGCACTATATTCGCTTGTGTACCGATCCGAACTCATCTGCATCGGCGTACCACCGGTTGCGGCGACGCGGTAAATGTCACTCATCCCGGCGATGTCGCGTGCGTTCGATGAGAAATAGATCCAGGCTCCGTCGCGCGACCAGGCGTCGAGATTTTCAACGCCGTCGTCATATGTCAACCGTCTCACACTGCCGCTGGCGAGTTCGAGAAGGTATATGTCGCCGTTGCCGGTGCGGTTCGAACCAAACGCAAGCCATTTCCCATCGGGCGAAAAAAGCGGCTTTGCTTCGTTGGCCGGATGCGAAACAAGCAGTTGCGCGTTTCCGCCTTCGGCAGCGACGGTCCAAATATCGCCGCCCGATACGAACGCGATCTCCTTGCGGTCGGGCGAAAGCGATGGCTCGGTCATATAGCTCGCGGATTGGCCGAAACTTGCGAACGACGAACAACCAATGAACGCACTTAGAAATAACAGGTTGAGTTTCATAAAGATCTTCTTGACGGGTCAGAACTTGGAAATTATACGCCGAATCGCTCAAAATGTTTATTCGTCGGGTTCTGCGATTTACATTCCCGGCGCCACTCGCCGATAATATTCGGGCAATATGAAATACGGTCTGATCGCCGGAAACGGCCAATTTCCATTTCTGGTCGTTGAGGGCGCCGAAAAGCAAGGCGTTTCGCTGGCGGTCGTGGCGATCAGGGAAGAGACCGATCCGAAGATTAATGACGCTGTCGAGAATGTTGAGTGGGTCGGCATCGGTCAGCTCGGCAAGATGATCGCATTCTTCAAAAAAAACGGTGTCGTGAAAGCAATGATGGCCGGGCAGGTTAAGCACGTTCAGATTTTTTCGGGTTCGTTACCCGACGTACGGATGATGAAAATGCTTTGGAGTTTGCCGAAGCGAAACACCGATGCATTGATCGGCGGAGTCGCAAACGAAATGGCAAAAGAAGGTATCGAACTTATTGATTCGACATTTCTTATTCCGGATCAGCTTGCACAAAAAGGTGTGTTGACGCGCCGCACGCCCGACGAAACGGAACTCGGCAATATCGAATACGGCTTGCAGATCGCCTCGGAGATCGCGCGTCTCGATCTTGGACAGACCATCGTCGTACGGGCGAACGCATGTGTCGCCATCGAAGCGATGGAAGGAACTGACGCAACGATCATACGGGCGGGCGAACTTGCGAAAGGGCGGCTAACGGTCGTGAAGGTCGCAAAGCCGGATCAGGACATGCGATTTGACGTTCCGGTCGTCGGACTGCCGACAATTGAGATTATGATCGAAGCCGGTGCGACGTGCCTTTCGGTCACGGCGGGAAAGACGCTGATCTTCGATCGGGAGCAGATGATCGACCGTGCGAACAAGGCCAAAATATCGATTGTCGGATCCTAGAACAGAAACCTTTTTTGGCAAACTATCGTAAAATATCTACGTCCTACTTATTACCACTTTTCGGAGAAACAATGAGAAAATACTTTTTTGCCCTTTTGCTGGTTACCGGTTTGCTTATGCCCACCGCGGCGTTCGCCCAAACGGTTCAGATCACATCGGATGAGCGTAAGAGCGCCGAAGCGATCACTGCCGGTCAACTCAGTAACTACCTTCACTTCGTTGCGTCCGACGCGATGGGCGGCCGAGACACGCCTTCGCAGGGGCTGGACATAACCGCCGAATTTTTGAAAATGAACCTCCAGCGTTGGGGCTTCAAACCCGCCGGCGATAACGGAACCTTTTTTCAGAAGATGGCGCTTTCACGCGAATCGATCGACCCCGCTTCGATGAAGCTTGAGATCGGCGGAAAGGCCCTTACTTACGGCGAAGATTATTACCGTATGGCCGGCAGCGGAAGTGCAAGCGGGCCGCTCGTATTCGGCAAAGACGGCTGGATGGTCAAGGCGAAAAATATCGATGCCTTCTCGGGCGTTGATGTTAAAGGCAAGATCGTGGTGATAACAAGCTCCGGTTTTTCGCAGGCGAATTTGACCGCACGGCCTGCGGGCGTCACGACAGACGATCTTAAAGGAGTGAAGGGAACCGATTGGGCTGACGCTGCTGCGAACGCGACGGCAAAGGGAGCAACAGGAATTATCTTCGTCGCCCCGCCTCAGTTGCAGACAAACTGGGCCGGACTTCGCGGGTTCCTTGGTCGAGGATCGATGTATCCGGAAAAGCTAAGGGATGCACCGGCCGGTCAATCGACGATTCCGGTCATGCTTGTTTCAAAAGCTACCGGCGATGCGATATTCGCGGGTGAATCCGGCATTGGAACGTCAGAATCTGCTTTTGCGATCAACAAATCTGCGAGCATGGCCGGTTCGACAAAAAAAGAAACGCTGTGGACACAGAACGTCGTCGCCCTTTGGGAAGGCCGCGATCCCGTTTTGAAGAATGAAATGGTCGCGGTCGGTGCTCATTACGATCACGTTGGCACGAACCCGAACGCTCCGGGTGACGACAAGATCTGGAATGGGGCCGACGACGACGGTTCGGGAACGGTTGCCGTGCTCAGTATTGCCGAAGCTCTTGCGAAATCAAGCGTTCGTCCGAAACGGTCGATCCTGCTCGTGTGGCATTGCGGCGAAGAAAAAGGATTGTGGGGAGCAGATTACTTCAATAGGTTTCCGACGGTCGATATCAAGAACGTGATAGCGCAATTGAATATAGACATGATCGGCCGCAGCAAACCGGCTGGCGATACGAATCCACGCAACAAGGACCTAACCGGACCCGATGGCGTTTATGTTATCGGTTCTGAAATGATGAGTTCGACGCTTGGTGCGATCACCAAGGGCACGAATGATGCCTATCTCAAGCTCGGTTACGATTATCGCTACGACGATCCGAAGGATACGAACCGGTTCTTCTTCCGTTCGGACCATTTCCACTACGCACAAAACGGCATACCGATCTCGTTTTGGTTCGATGGCGTGCATCAGGATTATCACGGTGCCGGAGATCATCCCGACAAGATCGATTACCAGAAGATGGAAAAGATTACGCGGACGATCTTTCTGACGATGTGGGAATTGTCGGATCTTAAAGAACGTCCGAAGGTCGATAAACAACTTCCGCCGGAACTGACACAACGGTGAAAGAACGAGAAACGGGGAATGATGCGTTCCCCGTTTCTTATTTTGCGTTTGTTTTTGCTACGGCTTTCTCTTTTTCCTGAGAGATCAGAGCAGTCGCTTTTCCGATGAAGTCCGCAAACAGTTCATCGCGATACTGCTTGTAGGTTTTCTTGTCGGCTTTTTCAACGGTATCGACCGACCCTTCCTCTGTTGCCGGACCGGATGTTTCCTCCGATTCTTCCGATTCTTCGGGTTCGACAGCCGGCCCGTCGATCACTTCGTCCTCGACCTTGTCTTTCGTATCGTCAAACTCTTCGTCGTCGTCCTGATATGTAGCGTTGCTAAATTTTTCGCTGATCGAGGAAAGTTCTTTGTCCTTCAGAACCTCAGCGATCGAACTCATCCAGTTGTGCTTTTCGTAGTTGTCTTCACCCGTACCGCGAAGCCTGTCGAGCATTGCCGCCGCCAGCTTAGAATCGCCCCAGCGTTTTACCACGTCGAACAGGACACGGTCGCCGTCACGATCCCGCCGTACAGATGTTTTCTCGTCGGCCTTCGCGGACTTGCTCGAGATAGCGATGCTCATCAACTGCGTTTTCTGCGCATCGGTCAACAGACCTGCATAGACGCTGTTGTCGAACTCGTCGTCTTCCTCGGCGATCTCTTCTTCAACAACCTCATCGGCACTTTCGTTTTCAGCACCGGCTTCGTCTGCCGCAGATTCTTGTTCCTCGGCCTTTCTCCTCTCTTTCCAATCGAGATTTTGAAAACTGCTGTGAAGTTCAAAGGCACCTTCCCAACGCGTTACGGGATCGTCAATGCAGCGGATAAGCCAGTTGAGCACGTCGGCATCGTTGCCGTTCTTTTTCGAGAGAATACCTTTTAGCTCTTTGACGCGGGCCTCGTACGAAGAAAGTTCCGTGTCCTCCAGCCGTTTGATGCCGTCGCGATAATGGGTAAGGTCGAGAACCCGTTTCCCTTTCTTAACACCTTCTTCCCCGTCTCCCTCTTCGACATAACGCAAGAACAACATCACGTTGTCGCCCGGCTTAAGGCTGCGGTAACTGTCGTCCTCGAATTCCTCTTCCGGCGCCTCAACCTCAGGTATTTGATCGGCCGACACCTCTTCAGCGTCCGGCGTTTCAACTTCGGCGGCAGCGGAGCCGGTGTAACGATATGCATCGTAGGTCCGAACAAAGAACTTTCGCGATTCGCCCTTCACGGTGTTCGAGATCGAAAAATGTTCGGATACGGATACGGTTTTTGAGTCTTCGTCGGTACGGGTGACTTCGCCGTCCGCAGTCTTGTCGAATTTACCGATATAGACGGCGTCGCTTCTCTTAAAAAGCGAAAGCAATGTTGACGGCGGTTCCTCGGGGCAGCGTTTTCGAGCGGCATTTGCCGCCGGTACGCCGAGCGAAACAAACAAAAGCGAAAAGATCGCGCCAATGGAAAAAAGTGACCTAAACATTCCACTTACTCCTAAAAACTAAACTTCAGTCATGCGCGCAGCTATTGAGAATCACGAGATCGAACAATAGTTGCCCGCGTCCGGAGAACGGTTGTCGGATTAGACGGCGAGTGGATAGAAAAGTTCCAGCGTTGCCGGTTATTTTTTCTCGGATTGGAGCTTTCTATAGGCTTCGGACTTACTTAGACCAAACTCTTTCGCGGCACGCTTTAATGCCGCCTTTCTGTCCTCGCCCGCCGACTCCAATTCCGCCACTCTCGTCGCCAACGCGGTCTCCGTTTGCACCGGTACCGCATTGTCCGTTCGCCCGGCTATCACAAGAACGATCTCGCCCTTAGGATTTGCAGAAGAATATTTGGCCGCAAGTTCCGAGAGATTTCCGCGCACGACTTCCTCGTGCAGTTTGGTCAATTCGCGGACGACGGCGGCATTTCTGTCGCCTAGAATTTCGAAACAATCGCCCAGGCTTTTTGCGAGGCGGTGTGGTGATTCATAAAAGATAATTGTGCAGGAAAGATCGGCAACAGCGGATAGACTTTTTCTTCTGTCGCCGCTTCGGGACGGCAGAAAACCGCCAAAGTACAAGCTATCCGTCGGCAGGCCGGAAATGATCACCGCGTTGACGAAAGCGACCGGTCCGGGAATCGAAACGACCTCGGAGCCGGTCTCGTGTGCCTTTTGAACCAAACGATATCCCGGATCGCTGATGCCCGGCGTTCCTGCGTCCGACACTAACGCGATCGACTTACCTTCAATAAGCAGCTTGCCGAATTCGTCAGACCTTTCGGCCTCGTTGTGTTCGTGATAGCTAACGAGTTTGTTTGAGACGCCGATCGCGTTCAACAGTTTCCGCGAATGCCGTGTATCTTCGCATGCGATCAGATCGACCTCAGCCAGCGTTTCGATGGCACGCTGCGAGATGTCTTTGAGATTGCCAATCGGCGTTGCGACGAGATATAGCGTTCCGGGCATAGTTTGGAGTTCCAGCTTTGGCCGGCCTGTTGTTAACAATAAGCCTGCTCAAGCAGGAACTCCAAACGAAAAGGCCCGAACATCTCTGCCCGGGCTTGAAGGTTAACGTCCTATTCAGAAGTTAGAATGGGAAACGTCCGTTTCGTCCACGGTTCTGATTACCGTATGCGCTTGCCACAATGTTCAGGTCGCGGCGAATCGCTTGCCATTGATACTGAAGGCCTGAATTTCGACCGTATCCGCCTGAGCTGCCGATAGCACGGTCGATCTGCGAACCGATGCTGAGCATTCGGTTTGCCGCTTCCTGTCCGCGATACATATCACGGCCATTGTTATCTGCCCGCTTTTCGAATTCGTTCGCTGATTTGCGAAAATCTTCGGCAAGGCGTTTGATGTTGCTGTTGCTATAGCCCCGATTGTTGCCGCCGTTGAATATCGTGCCGAGAATTCCGCCGCCGCCATAGTTGCGATTGCGGTTGTTGCCGTTGAATTCACGGTCAACCTGTTTCTCGAAATCCTTGCTGCTGTCTTTCAAGCGATCAGCAACATTTTTAAGATTGACGCCATAGCCGCCGCGATTATTTCCGGCGTTCGGATAACCGTAGCCGCCATTGTTGCCGCCCCATTGCGCCGAGGCTATGCTCGGCAGTGCCAAAACCAACATTGAAAATGCGCTTATCGCGATAATGTTTTTAATCCTTTTCATTCTTATTTCCCCTTTCCTGAATATCATCGCAATGGTTTCGGCCATTGCCGCGTTGGTCTTCGCAATGGACGTGCCAAACCTTCAGAGGGTATCGGAAGGACGACACAAGATGTTTAGATACACTAATTACGGGAGAGCGTGGTGCGTGGAAAGAAAAGGAGCATCGCCGCAATTAAGCGCAGATGCTCCATTTGGTTTAGCCAATGTTCGTTATGGTTGAGGCTTATTTGCCTATTGCCTTTGCGGCGTTAAGGCGTCCCCCGGTCGAGACCTTTCCGTTCAGTGAATCGATCTTATCGACGGAATTCAAAAGACGTTCGCGGAGTTTTTCAACCGAAAGATTCGGCGACTTCGCGAGTATCAATGCAGCGACGCCCGCAACGTGCGGTGTAGCCATTGACGTTCCAGACGCTCCTCGAAAATCATCATTAAGCCAGGTCGAGACGATGTCTTTTCCGGGTGCTGCGATATGAACTGTTTTAACACCGAAATTCGAGAACGACGCGAGGTTGTCTGCACGGTCGAGAGCAGCAACGCTTATCACGTTTGGCAGGTCGTAGTTTGAAGGATAGTGCGGACGCTTGTCGTTGTCTGTTGTCGCATTCCCTGCGGCTGCGACGAAAAGGATTCCGGCATCGCCTGCGGCTTTGATCGCATCACCGAGAGCTTTCGAACGCGAGGTCGATCCCCAGCTTGCGCTGATCACGCGGACGTTCACCCCTTTCTTTTTGCGGTCGATGGCGTAGTTGATCGCCTCGATGGCATTCTTGGTCGAACCGAATCCGCCGCGTCCCAAAAACTTGAGCGGCATTATCTGCACTTCCCAATTGATGCCGGCAATACCGATGCCGTTATTTCCCTCGGCACCGATCACGCCTGCGCAATGCGTGCCGTGGCCGTTGTCGTCCATCGGATCGGCGATGTTTGCATCGGCATCGTAGCCGTTGCGGTCGTCAAAAGTTCCAAGTTCATCGTCGGTATATTGCGGAAGGCTTTCGGGTCGGATCCACATATTCGAAATGAGGTCCTTATGCGTGTAATCGACCCCGCTGTCAAGCACGGCAACGACAACTTTCTTTGTGCCTTTAGTTAAAAGCCACGCCTGCAGGGCATCAATGTCTGCCCGTTCTTTTCCGCCGTCGGCACCGGCATTATTCAGTGCCCATTGATCGGCAAACTGCGGGTCATTCGGTGCTCCGACAGGATTCTCTCGATAGACAAGTTCTTTGCTAAACGGTTCGTTCTCCTGCGGGTCAAGACGGATCTCGTAATTTGGCTCGGCGTAATCGACCAGATCGGTCATCGCGGAATATTCAGCGACCACAGTATCGACATCGGCGTTGTCCAGATCGTCGATAGCATATAAACCTTCAACGGATTCGATCTCGTCCTCGATGCGGTCATTCGACTGTGCTGCAAGATCGCGAATGGTCTCATGCAAAACACCGGTCTTGAACTTGACCAGAATTTCCGCCTCGTTCTCAGGGCGCGGACGTTTTGGACGCTTTGGCTTTTTGTGATCGCTCGTTTCCTGAATTGCCGGCCGCAGATCGGAACGCCAACGCTGGATCTGTCCCAGAACTGCTGCAAATGAAACTACGATCGCGACTATCGTGATCCGTATCCAAAGATTATTACGATTCATAAAAACTCCTGAATCCTATTTTTGTGGCCTTTTGCGTCTTCGCTTTGTGAACTTTGTGTTTAAGAACAATATTTAACACAAAGGGCACAAAGTCGAACACAAAGTACATCGAGACATTGAAGACTCGTTATCCGATAACGTGATTCTTTCCTTCAAAACCTTTCAGCCGAAGCTGATATTTATCGGCCCGGTATTCGTATGATTTGCCTTTTGCCGACGCATCGATCCTCCAACCGCTTGAGATCATCTGTGCGGCCATTTCGCCTTTGCCGGCCAGGCCGAGCGAAGCGTCGGGAAAATCATTATCGCTTGCAGACGCACTGATCTCGCTTTCGTTTATCTTCAAACGCTTTGCAAGATCCGATTTCGCCGCCGCGACCGCACTTTCTTTTGTAAACCCCATATGAACTCGTCCTTAAATTCTGATACTTCTACGAGGAATAGTCAACGAATGTTCGGTTGCCGTAAGAGTGACGGCTTCAGCCGTTCGGCTTTGAACGCCTAAAGGCGTCACTCTTACTTAGATTCCTCACGATCTCTACAACTGCCGGAATAATGTATGTTGCACATGCAAAACCGAGGATCAATCCAGTGATAAGCCGCGAAGCGTGATTGTTTTCCCAGATGCCGGTCACGCCGAGTGTCCAGTCGATGCCGATTGGCACAAGTGAAAGGAAAAGCCAGAACCGCGGCAGCGGTTCGATCTCATCGATCCTACGCCAAAGCGGATACACAACAAGGCCGAGCAAAATGCCGAAGTAAACGCCGAAGCATCTTGAGCAAACAGCGAAGGCGTGGTCGCCGATGTGAAACGAACGCTCGCTCTTTTGATGGCAGATATAGCTGAAAAAGCTGTAGATCGGTTTAGCGAATGAGTCGATGGAATTTGCGGCGAAGATGGGTGCCGCAACGATAAGAAATACCCAGACAAAAGTGATCGCAAAAGTAACGATCCAAACTCGTTTGGCCTGAGAGCGAAACCGCTGCTGTAGTTCGACACTTAAATATTCTTCGGCCGGATCGGGCATCTTAGTAAGAGTGACGGCTTTAGCCGTTCGTTTTCCCGAGTGCCGAGAGAGCCGAACGCCTAAAGGCGTCACTCTTACAGCGTCACGTTTACACAGCGGCTGATTTATTTATCGCTTTTTCGGTTTCCAGTATCTGCTGAGTCGTTTGAATGACTGTATCGGGGTTCAGTGAGATCGAATTGATGCCCTTTCGCACGAGAAACTCGGCAAACTCGGGATAATCCGAAGGTGCCTGGCCGCAGATGCCGATCTTTTTGCCCGCTCGGATCGCTGCCTCGATAGCCATCGCAACCATCTTTTCGACCGCACCATTTCGCTCGTCAAAAAGATGGGCGACCATTTCGGAATCGCGGTCAAGCCCGAGAGCAAGCTGCGTAAGGTCGTTCGAGCCGATGGAATACCCGTCGAAGATCTCCAAGAACTCGTCGGCGAAAACAACATTCGCCGGAAGTTCGCACATCGCATAAATTTCAAGGTCGTTCTCACCCTGAACAAGGCCGTGTTCGGACATCAACGCGATAACCTTTTTACCTTCTTCGACCGTGCGGCAAAACGGGATCATCGGCTTGATGTTGATCAAACCCATATCCTCACGGGCACGCTGCAATGCCAAACATTCGAGCCGAAAGCCAGCTTTGTAACGGTCGTCGTAATAGCGCGACGCACCGCGGAAACCGATCATAGGATTTTCTTCGTGCGGTTCGAATTCCGCTCCGCCGACGAGCATCGCATACTCGTTCGATTTGAAATCGCTCATGCGAACGATCACCGGTTTCGGATAAAAGGCGGCGGCGATTCTGCCAATTCCTTCGGCAAGCGAACGCACGAAAAACTCTTTCGGATCTTCTTCGTGTATGCGTGCGGCAATGGTCGCAATATCGTCGCGATTCTTGAGCTTCGGATAGTTCACAAGCGCCATCGGATGAATTCCGATGTGGTTGTTAATGATGAATTCGAGACGTGCCAGGCCAACACCGTCGTTCGGCATACGCGAAACGGCGAACGCATGGTCGGGATCGCCGACGTTCATCATAACCTGTGTTTTCGGTCGTTCCGTGTCGGTGATCTTGTGTTTTTTGACATTAAAATCGACCTTGCCGTAATAAATATTGCCGACATCGCCTTCGGCACAACTCACGGTTATCTCGCTGCCGTTCTTCACTTTTTCGGTCGCGTCGCCGGTGCCGACGATGCACGGAATACCGAGCTCGCGGCTGATGATCGCGCTGTGACAGGTACGTCCGCCGCGTTCGGTAACGATCGCGGACGCGCGTTTCATTATCGGCTCCCACGCCGGATCCGTCATCGTCGTTACAAGGATCTCACCCTGTTTGAACGTGTTAAGTTTTGCAGGATCAAGCAGAACGTGTGCTGTTCCGCTGCCGATCTTTTGTCCGACGGCAACACCGGAACTAAGCGGGGCTCCGTGGTCGCCGGTCAGTTCGTAGGTCTCGATGTAATTAGTCTCGTTCTGTGCGTGAACCGTTTCGGGCCGTGCCTGCAGAATGAACAGTTCGCCGGTGATGCCGTCCTTTGCCCATTCGATATCCATCGGCTGATGCTTACCGGCAAGTTTCGAATAGTGATCTTCGATGGCGCAGGCCCACGTCGCAAGCTGCAAGACCTCAAATCCGGCAAGACACAGGCGATTTCGCTGGGTATCGACAACGTCGCGAACCTGTGTGCCAGTGCCGTCGTCGGCAAAGACCATCTTTACTTCTTTAACGCCAAGCTTTCGCGTGACTATCGGTCGAAAACCCAATTTCAGCGTCGGCTTAAAAATGATCCATTCGTCGGGCGTAGCCATTCCCTGCACAACCGCTTCGCCCAATCCCCAGGCACCGTTTATCACGACCGCTTCGCGGAAACCGCTTTCGGTATCGAGCGTGAACATCACACCCGAACACGCAATATCCGAACGCACCATCGGCTGAACGCCGATCGAAAGCGCGACGTCGAAATGATCAAAACCTTTCGCCGTTCGGTAAGAGATCGCCCGATCGGTCCAAAGCGATGCATAGCACTGACGGCACGCTTCGATCAGGTTCTCCGCTCCGCGAACATTCAGAATCGTGTCTTGCTGGCCCGCGAAGGACGCATCCGGAAGGTCTTCAGCAGTTGCCGACGAACGGACGGCCACCTCAAAATTCTTCTTGCCGATCCGGTTTCCGAGCGACGCATACGCAGTATGGATCGCGGCCTCAACGTCCTGTGGAAACGGCGTTTCGGTCATTAAAGATCTAGCTTCGGCACCGACACGCGCGAGTTCGTCAAGATCGTTTACGTCCAGCCCCTTGAGCAATTTCTTCAGCCTGCCGCGAAGCCCGTCCGTCTCAAGCAGCAGCTCATAGGCCTGGCTCGTGGTCGAAAATCCATCGACCGCACGCACGCCCTGACCTGTCAGTTCGCGGAAAAGTTCGCCAAGCGACGCACACTTGCCGCCAACGATCGCAACGTCACCGGCTCCGACCTGGCTGAAATCAAGTACATATGGTTTCTGTTCGCTCATTACTTTATGCTCTTACCGCCATTGTATCTTCCGGAAGGTCACCCGTATCAGCCCGTAGATACTGCCGCATTTTAGGTTTTAGCGACGCCAATAATTCCGCTCTTGATTTCGTTTCAAGCCGCTTGCCCATGTAGATCTTGCCCATCTTTGCCAACCGCTTTTCCGATAACACCCCTGAGAACATTAACAGCGGGTATGTGAAGTTCGGGCCATTCAGTTTTCGAAGCTTGTACAGCCACATCCCGATCGAGCCGATCCGCCAGGCAGTCGGTCCCCACCAACTGTATTGTCCGGGTCGGGAATTCATCTTCCAGCACTTCATCATCAATTGCCATTGCAGCGGCGTTAGCTCACGCGTCTGTGTAACGCCTTTTTCCATTTCCATCCGCGTATCGTGAAGCGGCGTAAATATTGATGGTATTAGAAAGGCGAAAAGGCCTCGGCGTTCCATTTCATAAACCAGATCGAGCGTCGCCATGTTGTCCTCGTCTGTCTCCTCCGGATTGCCAACGATCAGCGTCATTGCCGGGAACCAGTTGTTTTCATTCAACACTCTGAGGCCCTCGAGTACAATGCTCGGCCAGTTATCGATAGAAAACGGCACACCTTTGCTTGCCATTATCTTCTTCGCCATTCTCACAGACCCGGTCTCAAGGCCGATAAGCGGCGAGAGAGCCTTTTTTTCCGGATGCGAACTCAGATAGGGAAAATGGATCGGGCTTTTCGGAAGCAGCAGGTCCGAAAGCTGCTTTATCATTACGGGGTCAACAACGGCCGGTGCAATGGTCGAGTGGCTGAGCACATGTTGCTCAACGCCGGGAGTTTCGACGACATCCCTGTACAGATCTACCAACGCCTCGCGGTTGGGGAAATAGAACGGCGTATCGGTATGTACTTGCCCCCAGATGAACATGTCTTCGGTCGCCAATGATATCTGCTTGTTCCCTTCGCGTACGTTCGCCCGCACCGCGTCCATTATCTTGTCCTTCGGCAGATCGATCTGCGGATTCAGGTCGGGCACGCAGAATTTACAGCGTCGGCCGCAGCCGGTCGTCATTTCGACGACGCCGAAGGTCGTGCGTGTGTCGGGAAACATTATCGCGTCGCGCGTCGAAGGATGTTTTACCGTGATCTCTTTCGGAAGGTCTTCGCCCCGGATCGCCTTTGCAAACAGGTCGAGTGTTTCGTTCGATTCGCTGCGGCCCTCGACAACGCAATCGATCCCGAGTTCGTCGTACATATCGGTCTGGATGATCTGCCAGCCGCCCGAACCGCCGACGATCACCTTAAAATTTCCGCGGTTTGGATTCGACTTGATCTGCGCGAAAAGCTCACGCGAATAATGCGAGTTGATCGGCATCTTTGACGAACCGAAGATCGACGTGTAAACACCGGCGGCAAACGTCACGCCGAGCGGATTATGCGTGGAAACCGCAACAACCCGTGTTCGCGGACCAATGAATTTTTCAAGATCTTGCGGAAAACAAGAAACTATGTCGCCTTTCTCGTACGCGCGTTCAAGTGATTTTTCGACAAGACGAACGCCCGCAGGCATGTATTTCGCCGAACCGTCCGGATTGTGCTCGACATTTCGCCACTCGGGATATTTGCGGTTCAGAATTCCCTCAAGCCAGATCGGCAGCGAAGCCATGGCCATTTGAATGAAGTAACCGGCATGATCGATCGATTCTGTAAGCGGAGCCGTCAAAACGATCAGCTTGCCCTGACCGTCGTTCGCGCGTGCTGGACTTTGGCCACCGTTGTTTCCATTCGTACTGCTCATACTTCGTATCCTTGAGATGCAAGACGTATGCTGATGAAAATCTAGAATCGAATGACGGCATCCGGGCCGCCTTCGACGTGGACGGTGTCGACAAAACGGATGCTCTTTGAATCCGTTGTCATCACGACCGAATGCGTTCGTTTGCCGGAGCCAAAGAACCGAACGCCGCGAAGCAATGCTCCGTCCGTTACGCCCGTCGCGGCAAAGATCACTTTCTTGCCCGGCGCAAGATCGTTCGTGTCGTAGATCTTGTGCGGATCGCTGATGCCCATTTCGTTGAGGCGCTTCATCACTTCGGCCTCAGGCGGAACCTTGTCCCGATCAACGCCGAGACGTTCCGGATCCCAGACCAGCTTTGCCTGTATCTCGCCGTTCAGGCATTTCATAGCGGCGGCGGTTATGACGCCTTCCGGCGCACCGCCGATTCCCATCAACGCATGAATATTCGTCCCGGCGACGGCCGCAGATATTCCGGCTGAAAGGTCGCCATCCGAGATAAGCCTAATACGGGCACCGGCTGCACGAACTTCATCGACAAGCGCCTTATGACGCTTTCTGTCGAGACAGATAACGGTCAGATCGTCAACGTCACGGCCAAGACGGCGTGCAATATTCTTTAGATTTTCCGTAACCGGAGCATCGATATCGACCGCTCCGCGGCATGACGGGCCGACGACGATCTTATCCATGTAAATGTCCGGCGCATTGAGCAGCCCGCCGCGTTCGGCAGCAGCAAGAACGGCAATCGCGTTGTTGGCACCTAACGCACAGAGGTTCGTTCCTTCGAGCGGATCGACCGCGATATCGACCTCAGGAAACTCGGCGCGAGCTTCGTCGGAAAAATTGCCGCCGCCGACCTCTTCGCCGATGTAAAGCATCGGTGCTTCGTCGCGTTCGCCTTCGCCAATAACGATGCGGCCGCGCATCGGCACGGTGTCCATAACTTCGCGCATGGCCTCGACCGCAACATGGTCGCTGTGTTTTCTGTCGCCCTGACCCATTGTCTTGGCAGATTCGATTGCCGCGGCTTCGGTAACGCGTAGAAAGTCGAGTGCCAATTCGCGGTCAGCCTTGATGTTTTTCATCTAATGCTCCGTGGAAATAGTTTCTGGAATTTTATTTTGTAAACATCGCATTTTAGCATTTGTTTCGTATCATTTGACAAGTATCACGCTGGATATTACGGTTTTAGATTGACCGGCGTTTGAGCCGGATAGGAGATAATCAGATAGATGACATACATTGTTGCCGAACCATGTATCGACTGTAAATACACCGACTGTGCCGCCGTATGCCCAGTCGAGGCCTTTCACGAGCTGCCGGATAAGCTGTTGATCAATCCGGATGCGTGCATCGACTGCGACGCATGTCTGCCTGAATGCCCTGTCGAGGCTATATTCTCGGATATGTCGATACCGGAAGAATATATGTCGTGGCTCGAGATCAATAAGGAAGCCGAAAACTATCCGATAATCAGCACCAAACAGCCTGCTCTGTTCGGATCGACCTGCAAGGGCCAACCGGAATAGTGTCAGTAGCCCGCACGAAGTAAGGACTTGATCGACAGTATCGGTAACGAACTAAGGGCTCAATTGCAGAAGCCCGCGCGTAAGCAAGGCGTAACATTCAAGTTGAGTATTACGCCCTACTTCGTGCGGGCTTCTGCATTTAAAGATTCAGCTATAAACTATCACCATGATAGAAGCCATCGATCCAAAAACCATCGAGAAAACACCCGTCAGATGCGAGGAATGCGACCGCGTAATGGAGCATTACAACACATTCGTGTCGCCGACAAATGAACGAAAGATCGTCTGCTGGCAATGCCTTGCCCGCGAGGAAAAAGGCTTTTTCGCACACCGGGATTTCCGCCGAGGAGCACGCAGCGGCATCATTCCAAGATAAATAAATTATGTTTGCCCGCGAAACACACGAAAGAGCGCGCAAATTACTATCTTTTCGCGAAATTTAGCGTATTTCGCGGGCAAATTCTTAACATGGCTGTCAGAAGAATCACAGAATATCCCGAGGCAGTCCTCGCCGAAGTCGGCAAGCCCGTCGAAAAGTTCGACAAGGAACTCGCTGATCTCTGCGCGGATATGTTCGATACGATGTATGACGCAGAAGGAGTTGGACTGGCGGCACCACAGATCGGGTTGAACCTGCGGCTGTTCGTGATGGATTGCGCGGGAATAAAGTTGATCGCTGCGAATCCAGAGATCGTTCACACCGATGGTGAGCAATCTGGGCAGGAAGGCTGTCTTTCTGTCGGCAAAGTCCCTGCGGTCGTTGTTCGCCCGATGAAAGCCCGACTGAAAGCTCAAAATGAAAAAGGCGAATGGTTTGAAGCGGATGCGGACGGCTACGCCGCACGCTGCTTCATGCACGAAACCGACCACTGCAACGGCAAGCTCTTCATCGACCACCTTCCAAAAATGCGCCGTGAGATGATCGTAAAGCGCTTTAAGAAAGAAAAGAACTGGAAATAGTCGCCACGCATCGAACCGGCCTTTCCACAAGCCGTGGATTTTTCTGAGACCCGACGCCCTGATATACTCGAACATATGCAATGCCCTATAGATCAAACAACGCTTACGATGACGGAGCGACAAGGCATCGAGATTGACTACTGCCCAACATGTCGCGGAATTTGGCTTGACCGAGGCGAGCTGGACAAGCTGATCGCGGGTGGATCTCCTACGTCGCCGTCGAGGCCAACGCAACAAGAGAGACCGCAACAGGAACCTTACCGCGAAGAACGTCACTACAAATCCGACGATCATTACTACAAGAAGAAAAAGAAGGAATCGTTCTTAAAGGATCTCTTCGATTTTTGATCTCTTGTCTATCGAACCCGCTTTTCGCCGGGTCGAAATGTAACAACTGCCTGTGCCTTTATATCGGCTTCCGTGAACGCAACCTTCTTCATCTCGCCTTTCGCGAACATATCAGCCTGAACTGCGTGCCACGGCGATGTTGTCAGACGGCTCTGTCCGTATGCCAACACCGAAAAGGCACGCGGCGTGTCGCCAAATTCGACAGCAAACACCCATCCATCGCCAACATTCGCAACGGACTTTCCATCGGCATCGCGCGTGTAACCCAGGACGCGAAAGCAGCCAAGCTCATTTCCGCAGCCTCCGACCGGCACATCAACCTTGCCGCGTCTGACGCGATGAACGTCGCCCCATGTGACGTCAATGCTGCCGTAACGCTTTTTGGTTTCTTCGACGGCCCAATTAAAAGATTCGACGGCGCGTTTCGTATCAGCTAGTCCATTCGGCGTGTTAAACGGATCGTTAACATCCCAAACCTTCGCGAAGCGTTGATTCGCGGGAAGCAGTACATTCACATTCGGGCGAAGACCGGAGTAGTGGTACCACCACAGTTCGAAGATCGTCGAACCGCGGCTACCGGCCGATGCGGTGTTGTCCCAGCCTTCGAGCAACCCGATGGCGGACGCCGCATCACCGGTCAGATTCGTCGCCTTTACCGCAGCGATCAAGTCACTTTTAATACGGTCTGCAAGCAGCATACGATAGTTGTGCTTCAACCTAACAACGTCTTCAAGGCTGAATTTTTCATCGCCGTTTATCAACTGCAACGCCAGTTGACTGCGAAGCGATAGTTCCGGCTCTTCGAAATTCGGATACTTGTTCTTCGTTTCGACCGGCCCGCGAATGTTCGAATAGTGCGGCGAACTGTTCTCATTGTGAACATAGCCGCCCGGAGGATTTTCGAAACGCGGAAGGTCTTCGTAAGAAACAAATTTCGTCCAAACGTCGGAGGTCTTTGTCGAATGAACGGCAGCAAGATCTTCGCCCGGCGGATGAGGCAAAAGCGGAAGCGAGGCGTTCCACAGCAACAAAATATTTCCGGCACGGTCGGCATATGTAAAGAACGAAGTCGGACGCGCACGCATCTTCATCGCCTCGTCCCATTCTTTCAGCGACCGGGCACGCATCATTTTCAAAAACTGTTCACCGCCGCGATATTCGCCGTCACCTGCGTATTTGAAAATATAGACTTTTCCGTTTGCCCGATGAAAAACAGGCCCGAACTGCGTTGACCAAAACTCGCGCGTCTCGGTCGAGATGCCTTCACCGTTTCGGAATGGAACGGTTATCGATTCACGCTTAAGCGCAATGGATTTTCCGTCCAGCAGATAGTGGTCGGGTTCTTTCGGATCGACATCGAAGGAATAAAAAGTATCGAGATCGGGCGAATTGTTAGTGGTCGAAAATCCAAGATCTTTGTTAAATCCGCCGATCACCGCGAACGGCCCGCCGATGCGAAAGTCGCCGTAAAAATCGATCACGCCGGGCACCGTCATTTGCGCTTCATAGTAACCGGCCGTCCATTGAAGATGCGGATTGCGAAGCAAGATCGCCTTGCCCGATTTTGTCCGGCTCGGAGCGAACGCCCACGCATTCGAGCCTTCATCGGCTCGTTTTCCCTCTTCTTCAGACAGTGTTGCAACGGGACGATCGGCATTTGCCGACGGGTTCAGCCGATTCAGGAACAGACGTATCTTTCGGGTCGAAGGCGGAATGATCTCAGTTGCCAGCACATCGCGTCCGGTAAGATCGGTTGGCATTTTGCCAGGAAACTCTTCGGGATGAAGCTCTATGTATCGATTGACTCCGGCAGCAAACCCCTCGTAAACGTCACGAACATCCTTGCTTAGCTTTTCATATTTGTCGGCCGTTTTTTCGAGTTCGCGACGAATGAGGAAGTCGGACTCGATGCGCTCATATCCCGCAACCCACGCCCATCGTCCGCTCGCCTCAAGCACTTCCATCGCCGTCACCGGGCCGTAGTCTTCGAGCTGAAGCAAAGCAAGCGCATAGCCCGCCGCGCGCAGATTTTCCGCACGAATATGCGGAACACCATACGCCGTTCGAATTACCTCGACCTGCTGCCATAGCTCTTTTCCCGGAGACTTTGCATCCTGTGCAGCGACCGATGACCAAACGCAGACGAGAGCGAGAACCAAAAGTGCTGAGAAGCGAACTTTTTTCATTTGATGATTTGAGTTTTAAACAATGATTTTTCTTCCGTTAGTTTAACGCAGGCAAGTTGAATAAGTTCAGGATCGTACGACCGCAAACGACGTGCGAAACACAGGAAGCTCTTTATCCTCAACTGCCCTTTCACGTTCGGTTCGGACGGGAAAGAGATTTTCCGAGATCGGTTTTTCGACGAACCTCTTGTCCGACCGAAACAGATCGAACATTTCCTCAGCCAGAAATTCAATATCAGTTTGCACGAACACTCGGCCATTTTTGGCAAGATGCCGCGCTATCGTATCGACGAGTTCGGAGTTGACCATCCGGCGTTTCGCATGCTTCCTCTTGAACCACGGATCGGGAAATTGGATTGTAACCGCCTGTAACACGCCTGTCGGAATTCTTTCAAGCAACCTGTCGAGCCAAAGCATCGCGTTACAAAAAGCGTAATGTAAATTTGTCACTCCAGCCTCGGCGGCAAGGCGATTCGCCTCGTCGACGAGCGGTTCGCGGATCTCGACGCCCAGATAGTTCCAATCCGGTTCAGCCTCTGCCATTCGAAGCAAAAACCGTCCGCGTGCGCAGCCGATATCAAGCAAAAGCGGCTTGGTCGGATCGGCAAATATCTCGTCAATAGCGACAGGACTTGGAGCCTGTCGATAATACGGCGAAAGTGGATTTACATGTTGATGAACGCGAACTCGAGGCATTTTATATGACGCCCAACGTAAGCAGGATGCCGAAGGCGCATGCTGCCAAATAAACTCCCAGAGCGATTAGTCCGAGTGTTTCCGTTAATTGACTCGCTTCGCTCGGATTTACATTCGGATCGCTCGGTATCTGAATGAGGCCATATAGCCCACCCGCAACAAAGCCGCCAAGATGACCAAAATTATCTATGGTTTGGAAAAGGACGAGTCCAAAAATCGCGATGAAACCGATGTTAATGAGCAAGCTTTTTCTAAACTCCGGGCTTATGAACTGTCGACGCCGGAATGCATATACCGCGAGATATCCGATCACGCCTACGATCCCTCCCGAGGCACCGACCGAGGTTCCACTCGGATTGACGACGAGACTCAATATGCCTCCGCCTATGCAGGAAAGCAAGAAGGTGATAGCTAGATGCGCTCGATTCGAAAGTTGTTCCGCAATGCGTCCAAAGCTGTAGAACGCATAGCTATTCATGAAAACGTGGAGAAAGCTGGCATGAACCGTTGCCCCGGTCAGAATCAACCAATACGACCCGGCAAGAAAAACGGGCTTGTCGAACGCCGCAGCACCTGCCCTCGGCTCATCCAACCCCGCCATCAACTGTGCAGCAAAGGCGCACCCGATTCCAATGAGCAACGCGATCGTGTACCAAGGCTGAGGCGGCGGCTCTGTGGCGTCAACTATAGAAAGAGCATTCTCCTCATTCTCTTCGTCAAGGTATTGTGTGGACATAAAACGGTCTAGATCGCGACTCCGCCGTCAGGTTGGATGACTTGGCCGGTAATATACTTTGCAGAATCCGACAGCATAAAGCACGCAATTTCCGCGACTTCCTGCACATTTCCAAGTCTTCCTAATGGAATCGAAGCAAGAATTTTTTCGCGGTAATCGGCGTTCATTTCCGAAGCCATTTCTGTTTCGATGAGGCCGAGGGCAAGCGCGTTTACGGTGATTTTTCGGCTGGCGATCTCCTTGGCAAGCGATTTGGTCAGGCCGATCATGCCAGCCTTCGACGCAGAATAATTCGACTGGCCAAGCATTCCGACAACGCCGGAGATGGACGAAATATTCAAGATCGAACCACCGTTCTCGTTCTTCATCATCGGCCGCAACACGGCTTTTGAAAAATTCCATGCGCCTTTGAGATTCGTATCGATCACGGCGTCCCAATCGTCTTCTTTCATTCGCAGGATCAACTGATCGCGCGTTATTCCGGCGTTGTTGACCAGATAATCGACGGTGCCGAATTCAGCGGTGACAGCTTTTACGAACTCCGCAGCGGCTTCGGTATTGGCAACGTCGCACTGTGCGGCATACGCCTTCACGCCGAGGCCCTCGACCTCGGCTTTCAGCTTTACGGCCTCTTCGGCACTTTTGGAAAAGTTAAACGCAACACCGCATCCGCGCGTTGCAAGCTCCAGCACTATGGCTTTCCCGATCCCTCGCGTGCCGCCCGTGACGATGGCAGACCTTCCTTCAAATTGTTTTTCGCTCAATGTCTTTTCTCCGATTAGGTAAGCATTGATTCTAGTTTCGTAAAGTACCTGCGTCAAAAGCCATAGCCGTCGAGTGGACGAACGAACCGATTTTCCTTATTATCGCGACAATATGAAAAACTGTGTCATAGCCCTTTTGCTGATCCTTTCTTTCGTCTTCGCCGTTCCGGCCCAGGTTAATTCATTTGTCATCCGCAATGCTTCTATCGTTGACGGAAGCGGAAAACCGGCGTTTGTCGGAGACGTTCGTGTTGTCGGCGACAAGATAACTGCTGTCGGAAAGTTGAAAGCAAAAGCGGGTGAACAGGTGATAGACGCGACCGGTCTTGTACTCGCTCCGGGCTTCATAGATATTCACAATCATTCGGAATCTGGGCTGCTTCGCGAAGGAACTGCGGCGAATCAGGTCTCTCAGGGAATCACCACAATTCTTGTCGGACCCGACGGCGGTTCTCCGTTTCCGATCTCAGACTACTTCACCAAATTGAACGGCAAGATCGCGGTGAATGTCGGTTCGTTCATCGGCCACGCGACTGTCCGCCAGGAGATCCTGAAGAACGATTTGAAGCGTGCGGCGACCGCGGAGGAAGTTGCGGCGATGTCGAAGCTGGTCGAGCAGGCAATGAACGAAGGCGCGTTCGGCTTGTCTTCGGGCCTCGAATACGACGCAGGTTTTATGGCGACGATTGAAGAGTTGATTGAACTCGCACGCATTGCGGCGAAGCACAAAGGCATCTACATGAGCCACATTCGCGACGAAGAAGAAGGATTTCGGGCCGCGATGGAAGAGGCGATCCGGATCGGACGCGAAGCAAAATTGCCGGTGCAGATCTCGCATATCAAGATGGGCAACCGCAATGTCTGGGGCAAATCAGCCGAGGCGATCACGTTGATCGAGGCCGCAAGGAAAGCGGGACAAGATGTGACAGCCGATGCCTATCCATACACCGCGTGGGCATCAACGCTCACAGTTCTGGTTCCAAGCCGCAAGCACGAAGATCGTGCCGAGGTCGAAAAAGGTCTGGCAAATGTCGGTGGTGCGGATAAGGTATTGATCACGAATCACTCAGCGAACCGCGATTATGAAATGAAAACGATGGCCGAAATCGCGGCGTCGAAGAACACCACACCCGTTGACCTGTACATCGAGATCGTAAAGAACGGCGGTGCCGCTGTTGTATGCAATTCGATGAGCGAAAATGATGTAAAAGCCTTCTACACGCGGCCATGGGTAATGGTCTCGAGCGACGGCGGTATCGGAAGCCGGCATCCGCGCGGGACCGGAACATTTACTCGCGTTCTTGCGAAGTTTGTCCGTGAAAACAAATGGCTTTCGCTCGAAGAGGCGGTGAAGAAAATGTCGTCAATGCCCGCAGTCCGGCTTGGTTTGAGAGATCGCGGTTTTATCAAGAAAGGAAAGAAAGCGGATCTTGTATTATTTGATTCTAAAGAGGTTACAGACCAAGCAACCTTCTCTGCACCGCAAACATTATCGACCGGAATCCAATCGGTTTTCGTTAACGGCGTGCTGGTTTGGGATAAGGTAAGAATTACAGGTGCCTTGCCAGGCTCTGTACTAAAACGCAACTAAAGTTGGACGCCTATAATTTGTCCGTCATCGCTTTTAGCTTTCGGGCCGACAATATCAACCCGATCGTAAATGTCGGACATTGGCAAATCGCAGTCGATGGACGTGATCCGAAATATGCCTTCAACCCCTTCAAAAACATTGAAAGTCCATTTTCCGTCAGATTGTTTTTCGTGATGCTCGATAAAGGCGATGTCTTGAGAAATCAATACATAGTCGGTCAAAGTCGGAATTTCCTTCCTGTATAGGAAAAATTTCTTGGTCTGGTCGTATCTTTCGGTGGACGGCGACAAAACTTCGACTATGACCCTGGGATTTAGCAAAACATCCTTTTTTTCGTCGTGAAAAATCGGTTCGCCACAAATAATTGTTAGGTCGGGGTAAGCAAATAGTCCGAGCGTTTCGGCGCGAACTTTCATATTTGGCGACAGGGCTTCGCAGGCTTTTCCTTTCAGCCTCAGACTTACTTCCCGAGCGATGTTGATACAAATGCGACTGTGAGCTAGACTCTCGCCCGCCATCGCGTAAATCCGGCCATCCAGGAACTCGTGTCGCACATCGGCCGCACGTTCAAATTCGAGATATTCTTCAGGCGAATAGACATTTTCTTTTCGCAGTGCGAGTGCCATACCAACAATAATTTATCACAGGTTCGGATGAGTTTATCCATTCAAGGCGTTCCTTTGCATCTCAAAAAGCATGTTGACGCCGATCTCGCCGAGTTTGAGCATCTCGTCCATTTGTTCGCGCGAAAACGGCTCGCGTTCGGCGGTTCCCTGGATTTCGATAAACTTACCTGCGCCGGTGCAGACGATATTCATATCGACATCGGCGGTGGAATCTTCGACGTAGGCGAGATCGAGGATCGGTGTGCCTTCGATAATGCCGACGCTGACGGCGGCGACCTCGCTCAAGATCGGATTCGTCTTTATGATCGCGTTCTTAACGAGCTTACGGCAGGCAAGAGCGAGAGCAACGTACGCTCCTGTTATCGATGCACACCGCGTTCCGCCGTCTGCCTGGATCACGTCGCAATCGATAAAAATCTGCCGCTCGCCGAGCAGTTTTGTATCGACGACCGCACGCAGACTTCTACCGATCAGCCGCTGAATTTCCTGTGTTCGTCCTGAGGGCCGCTGTGTTTCGCGTTGCGTACGCGTGTTCGTGGCACGCGGCAGCATCGCATATTCAGCGGTCACCCAACCGATGCCTTTGTTTCGCATGAACATCGGCACACGATCCTCGACCGACGCGGTACAGATCACCTTTGTTCCACCGACTTCGATCAACGCCGAGCCTTCGGCGTACGGCGAAATGTTCGGGGTGATCTTTGTTTTGCGGATCTCATCGACCGCACGATTGTCTTGTCTTTCGTAACTCATGTATTTTTTGCCCGCGAATCACGCGAATGGTCGCGAATAAAGAACCGCTTTCTTGTTCCTATTCGCGCAGATTCGCGTTATTCGCGAGGCTAATTCTTTCTTAATTCGTCTATACCGTAAACCTCGATCGCCTCAAGCTTGGACGGCTTGGCTCCGAGAAAGCGTTCGGCAACGTGGGCAAATCTTTCAGCGGCGTCGGTAACGTAGAAATGATCCAGGTCATCGCACAACTGACGTTCGCCGGTATGCGGTTTCGGGTTTGCCAAGCCCTTTTCATTTAGAAGCTTTTCAACCTCATCTGCTGTTGCCTCGCCGGAATCAACTAGCATAACATCGGCACCGACCGTCTGCTGAATCACATCCCGCAGAATCGGATAATGCGTACACCCGAGCACCAGAGCGTCCGGCTTGAATTCGCGCATGGCTGCCAGATGGCGAGCGGCGATCGCAAATGTTTCAGGCTCGTGCGTCCAGCCTTCTTCGGCGAGTGGTACGAACAAAGGACATGCCGCTTGCAATACCTCCGCATTCTCGCAGGCACGTTTTATCGCGGCCTCGTATGCGTTGCTTGAAACCGTCGCTTCAGTTGCGATAACTCCGATCTTAGGGTTGTTGCACTTGGTAATCTCTACGGCTTTTCGTCCGCCGGGCCCGATCACGCCAACGACGTCCAAGCCGATATGAGAACGTATCGCCGGCAAAGCCAACGCCGACGCCGTGTTACACGCCACCACAAGCATCTTTATTCCGAGCGACGCGAGAAACTGCGAATTCTCAAGCGCATACCTTTCGACCGTTGCGAGCGATTTTGTTCCGTATGGAACCCGCGCCGTATCGCCCAAGTAAACAAAATGTTCGTTCGGCAAGTGGTCATGCAGCGCGCGATAGACCGTCAGGCCGCCCACGCCGGAATCGAATATTCCTATCGGCCGCGATCTGAGATCTTTTTGCTCGTAATCGTGTTGCATCGGAAAAGAATTAGGCTACAAAATTGCAAACCTTTCGGCAATCGCGATTCGCGAGAATAAATTCCATTGAGAAGCCGCTTGCGCTTTGGTTGCTTAAAAAAACAAAACGGATCTAAAATTTCAAATATGAAATCTCAGATCCGTTTGTACTGAAATGGTGGAGGCGGCGGGAATCGAACCCGCATCCAAAGGTTGCGACCAGTAAAATCTACACGTTTAGTCGATTCACTTTATTTTCGCCTTCAAAGAGCAGATGAACCGACAAGACCTCTTCGAAAGCTAACCCGGCTAACTTTAACCTCACGCCGCAGGTGGAGGCGTGATGCGAGCCTGAACTGAGTTATGCCTTAGCCGGTCGCATCAGGCGGACTTCCGGTAAGACACTTCTGGTCTAGAGTTAACTAGGCAGCAAGAGCTAATTCTTGATTAGCATTTGTGTTTTGTATAGTTTTGTTAACGGGCTAACCACACAAAAGCCCGACGTGCATTCAAAGATCTATACAAGCCCCTGTCGAAGCCTGTCGCCCCCGGAGCGCGGACACTCTTGTCCGCATCTTATCATCCGCCGTTTCGAGCGGACTGCTAGTTTACGAAAATTAGATGAGAATTGAAAGGTTGGCGATGTAAACAATCTTAATTCGCCAACAGCCATTTTTCGGCCTTTACGACGTCCTTAAAAAGCTGCATTTTCACGTTCAGATTCCGAAGGATCACCTTGCCTGCCTCGGGAACGTCGTAATGGTCATAACGCTCGACAAAGGCAAGCGAGCGGCCTTTTAGCATATCGGCTACCGGGCCGATCACCTCAAGCATCTCGTGCATCGAGATCATTTCGACAAAGTTGTGTTCTAAAAGGATCTTTGAAATGCCGAGTTCATTACATTCGTCGTCAATCTCGTGCCAGTAGGCTAACGCTATCTCCGGCGTGACCTTAAGGCCGCCGACGATCGCGTAAAGATAGCTCCCGCGATTCTCTGTTTCCAGCGAATATGGTTTGTCGTCGTCCACACCCTTCTATATATGCGAATTTGAGTTCTTTTACAAGCTAAGCTGCCTTCCCGTTAGCTATCAGCGTCGGGTATTTGCCTGTCCAGCAAGCGTTGCAGGATGAAGATGCTTCAACACCGATAGCCTCGAGCATTCCGTCCAGCGACAGATAGCCCAGCGAATCCGCACCGATGTATTCGCAGACCTTCTCAACAGGCAGATTTGCGGCGATAAGGTCGTCGCGGTCGGGTGTGTCAACACCGTAATAGCAGGAATGCGCAGTTGGCGGGCACGAGATACGCATGTGAACCTCGGTCGCACCGGCTTCGCGTACCATCTGAACGATCTTTTTCGAGGTAGTCCCGCGAACGATGGAATCATCGACCAAAACGATGCGACGACCGTTGATCAGGTCTTTGATAGGATTCAGTTTCAGCCTTACGCCGAACGAACGGATCGACTGCGACGGCTCGATAAACGTCCTGCCTACATAGTGATTGCGGATGATCGCCTGGCGAAAATGAATCCCTGAATAGTTCGCGTAACCGATGGCCGCCGCAACGCCGGAATCGGGCACCGGTACGACCAGATCGGCATCTACGGGATGTTCCTTCGCAAGCTGCCTTCCCATTTTATGCCGCGAGGCGTTGACCGATTTACCGAATATGATCGAATCGGGACGCGAAAAATATACATGCTCAAACGTGCAAACAGCCGTTTGTTTCGGTGCGAACGGTTTCGATGTATGAAGCCCTTTCGCGTCAATGATGATCATCTCGCCGGGTTCGACCTCGCGAACATATTCAGCGTCGATCAGGTCAAACGCGCAGGTTTCGGATGCGACGCACCAGGAGTCTTTTTGCTTTCCGAGAACAAGCGGACGAAAGCCTCGCGGGTCGCGAACGGCTATCAGTGCCTGCGGCGTAAGGAACAGCATCGAAAACGCTCCTTCGGTTTCCGACAGAACTTTTTCGATAGCATGCACTGCATCGCGGGCCGGCGTTCGGGCAATACCGTGAAGGATCGTTTCGGTATCGGACGTGGAAGAAAAGATGGCACCGGCACGCTCAAGCTCGATACGTTTCGATTCGGCGAAAGGCAGATTTCCGTTGTGACAAATGGCGATCTTGCCGTGCTGGCACGTCACAGAAAACGGCTGGACCTCGTCAATGGTATTTTTTCCGGCGGTCGAATATCTCGTGTGGCCAATGGCAGCGGTTCCCGGCAGCCAGCCGAGCACTTCCGGATTCAGCACATCGGCGACAAGTCCGATGTCACGCTGCTGAAACATATCATCGCCATCCGACGAAACAATTCCGCACGCTTCCTGGCCGCGATGCTGCAACGCAAACAACCCCAACTGCGTCAGCGTCGAAGCTTCCGGGTGGCCGAAGATGCCGAAAATGCCGCATTCTTCGTGAAGTTTGTCGAGAACCAGATCCATCAGTTCTATTCTAGACCACTCGCAGTCTCAAGCGCACGGCGCTCGGGGTGTAATTCTGAGTGTGTTTGATAATAGTTAGTCCGACAAGCGTAGGATCGACAGTTGAACGGAGCAATTCTGAGTTATCTTCGGGCGGTTTCCCTTGAATTCGTAGGTCCATCATTTAATAACGAAGCGGCGAGATTGGTAAATCGTGGATCGTTGCTTAACTGCCTAAAGGTCGGGTCGGCGACGAAAAAAATTGCGTCTAACTCCCGCGCTTCGTATGCACGTTCTAACCAGTGCAGTGCCTCGTCGAGTTTGCCGAGACGGGCCTTGTATTTAGCGGCGCCGTACGCATGTGCCGGACGCCGCTTTTCCAATATTCGCGCCCGTGTGCGCCAGAAAGCCCTAATGCCGCCGTCCCTGTAGGCCGAGCGGAGGTCGTCAAGCTCATTTGGATAGGCTGTCGTCGTCATACTCAACTCTTCGGTTTTAAAGTACGCATCAACGGCCTCGGCATACATCTCTCGCTCTGTATAAATGTCATAAAGATAAGCCCGAGCACCAATGAAGTTGGGGTCCATTTCGACAGTCTTGCGGCACTGATCGATAGCCTCATCGAATTTGTGTGAGAAGTAAAGTATTTGGCAAAGGTCTGCATTGATAGCCGTCGAAGCAGGTTCGAGTTCGAGGGCTCGTTTCATCTCGGCAATTGAAGCTCCGCCCCTTCGTCTGAGTGCGAGATTTATTGAATACCATTGATGAGCCGTAGCATATTCAGGACTCAACGCCAGGGCCTGAACGAAAAACGGTTCGGCTTCCGGCAGTTTCCATTCCCAGAAAGTTCTGACAAAACCGATCGTCGCGTATGGCTGGCCCAGGCTTGGGTCGAGCCGGATAGCTTCATTCGCGGCCACTTCCGCCTTCTTCCAAAGATTAACGTCGAAAGCATAAGCGTCGGCTAGCGCCGCATGTGCAAGTGCAAAATCAGGGTCTTTCTGAATTGCCTGTTCAAGGTTAACAGTGGCCTGATGCAGTCCTTCGACCGAGCGATCTTGCCATAGAGTACGGCCCGACCGATAAAGCTCGAACGCTTCCTGATTTGAGGTTCCGCGACCCGCCGCCATTACTGTGAGCGGATTCTTATTGTTCTCCGGCCCGCGGTTTACCCAAACGGCGCCGAGAGCCAGCATGACAAACATTGACGCGGCAAAGACCAACACCGGCCTCGCGTGTCGAGGCCTTTCTCCGGTTTCGCGGTTTCGCTGCCGACCCGCTTTTTCGGCGACCGGTTGCTCGTCTTCTTCAGTGATCTCACGCACATCGCCGTCAAAACGGTATCCGCGCTTTGGCACCGTTAGGATGAAATCCGTGCCTTGACCCTCTTCGCCAAGAATGTTTCGGAGCGTCGAGATGGCCCGATAGAGACTGCCGTCCTCTACGAACGTCCCAGCCCAAACCCGGTCCATTAGTTCCTCTTTTGAGATAGTCCGTCCCTTTTCTTCGACGAGAACTAGTAGGACTTCAAATACCTTTGGAGTTAGGGGCACATCCTCATGCAAACGAAACAGTCGGCGCTCTTCAACGTCAATTCGGAATGAATTGAACTCGTAAAAGCGTTTCGACATGCGGTTAACCATGGGCCTTTAAGAACTTTCAGAAAAAAATCAGATTTTTAGCAGTACTTTTATCCTGCTTCGCCCTATATTGCTAGTGCCGGAAATTATAGATCACGTTTGCAGCCAATAGCAACAATTCGCAAGAACAAGAATATTATGTCAAATCGATTAGGGTCGTATAAAGAACTCTTTTGTACCTCGCTCTCAATGCCTAAGGTTTTCAAAGTAATTGCGTTGTCGTCATTGATGGCGCTTGCTTTTGCGTTTAGTGCATCGGCACAGGGCGGGGTTAACATTTACACGTTTGCAGAATCTGCGGGAGCGTACACGGCGCTCGTCGGGACCAATTCGACCGCTGTCGGTGATGAGGGATTCGAATGCGGCATTCCTATTGGGTTTGATTTTGTTTTTGGCGCGGCTCTTTATACCCATTTCTGCATCAGCACGAACGGCTTTATACGACTCGGCGACGCCACTACGACAATTGTCGCGGGACATCATGTCAACGAACTCCTGGCTACCGCGCGGTATAGACCTTTGATCGCCGCACTTTGGGATGACGGCAATCGGAATACGGGAGCGATCACATATTCCACAACCGGTGCCCCGGGTTCCCGCGTGTTAACTGTTGACTGGAACAACGTAAATATTGGGGGCGGCGGATTTCCGCACCCGTCGAATTTCGGGTCGTTCCAGATTAAGATCTACGAATCGACAGACATTGTTGAATTGATTTATGGCTCAACGCTGCCACTGGCCGGGAGCCTTTCCGCTTCGATCGGATTGAATGATCTGGGCAGATTCCTTAGTGTAAGGCCGGGAAATCCCGCGATTCCCGACCCAATTGTACCCACCAATAATATTAATTCGACCACCAACATCGCGGGAAAGAAGTATACCTTTACGCCGCCGCCGCCTGCTCCCGGCCTGCTCCAGCTTAGTGCCGGAAGCTATTCGGGCCTCGAAAACTCGATCCTTGCTGCTAACGTGGTTCGCATAGCGGGAAGTTCGGGAACCGTGGGTGTGACCTACAACCTGACGACGACAGGCGCAGCCGTGGGCGGTGCAGCCTGCACCGCCGGAGTCGATTACATCAATCCAGGGACTCAAACATTGAGTTTTGGAAATTTGGTTACAACGGTGCCGATCAATATTACTCTCTGCGTGGACTCGGTAACGGATATCAACGAAACATTCACGATAACACTGTCGGATCCAACTGGCGATGCACAGTTAGGTTCGCCGACATCGGCAGTCGTGACTATCACCGATCGCCCGCCGCCACTCAGCGGTCAATATTTCATTCCCGGAGACTACCCGTCGCTGACCAAGAACGGTGGTATCTTTGCTGCGCTTAACTTGTCCGGTGCAAGTGACGACATAATCATTTATATCGCAGCTGATTTGACCGGCGAATCGGGTTTGCATCCGCTCAACGAACTTCCCGATGGCCATAGCGTTTTGATCCAGCCGCTTGAAAGTGCTCGAACCATCTCGGGGCCGGCCGCCAACGCGGTCATCATTCTCAACGGCGCGGATAATGTGACGATCGATGGCACGAACGGGGGTAAGGCAGTCGGCGACAACGTGGCCGGAGGCGACCCAGCCCTGCGTGGGTTGACGATTGTGAATACCGACAGTACGACCCCGACGTCAGCGGTGATCGCGCTGCGCTCTGGCTCTAATGGCGCACAGGGTAACAGCATCCTCAACGTCAATATTGATGGGAATAGCCCCGAGACAACCTTTGTCGGCATTTCAATGGGTGGGGCGACCAACCGGGCGAACGGAGCCAATAATCACTTGAACGCCGTGATCAATTGTCGTATTCGCCGTGCCGAGTATGGAATATTCTCCGGTGGCGAGAGTGCCGCTAATCCGAATAACGCCACGGAAATCCTTGAAAATGATCTAAACGCGACCGGGCCCGACCGTATTGAGCGCGTCGGCATCCTCATCGTCAACGAGTCCAACGCTCGAATAAGAGAAAATAGGGTCGGCGGCCTGCAGACCAGTACGGGCAGTCAGGACGCAGTGGGGATTGGTGTTGGAACCGAAACGGTGAGCGTCTCAAACACAATTGGAGGCGGCGTCACGGGGACCATTGTGACCAGAAATTCAATAAGCGGGGTTAATAACAACAATCCAAGCGGTTTTTCGGCTGTGGGAATTGCCGTTGCGGGCGGCGATTTCTTTAACGAGATCTCAAATAACTTCGTTACGGGCGTGATCTCGTATTCGACCTCGCCCGATATCGCGGCGGGAATCTATGTCGTCGGGGCTTCCGGGTCAGACACGAAGGTTTACCATAATTCAGTGTCAATGACCGGCGACCGGAGCGGAGGCGGCTCGAGTGCGAACCAGATGCCTAGCTACGGTCTCGCAGTTACTGGCTCGAACCCGCAGGTGTTCATCTTTGATAATGTCCTCTACACGACGCAGACCTCGTCCACGGGCGGGACAAATGCGAGGAGCTACGCTATTGGACTGGCGGGCTCCGCATTTACGAATCTCCTGTCGGATGCGAATGGGTTCTGGTCAACTGGCCCCAATGACGGTGGATTCCGCACCGGTTCGCTTGTGGCCGGAGCCGGAACGAGCCACGCTGATCTTTCTGCATGGCGGACGGCAACTGCCCTTGATCCGGATTCCATTGAGGCCGATCCGTCGTTTGTTAACCCGCTTACCGACCTCCATCTTTCAGGGACTTCCAGTCCGATGCGGAATGCCGGAAGGCTGGTCGGCGGTATCACCAAAGACTATGACAACGAGTCTCGTCCGAACCCAGTGGATGGATTCGGCGGTGTCCCGGTTGATATCGGGGCGGACGAGTTCTACGGTTCCGGTACGACCACTCTCGCGATCAACGACGTAGCCCAGACGGAAGGAAATGCGGGTTTGTCGCAATTAACCTTTACCGTGACCAGGTCGGGATCGCTTACGCAGGCCTCATCGGCTTCATTCACAACGATCAGCGGCACCGCCACCGGCACCCTATTTCCGGTGATAGGTACCGATTTTGTAAATGATTCGGGCACAATAAACTTTTCGCCGGGACAGGCGTCGGTGCAAATTCCGGTTACGATCGTAGGCGATACATTCTTTGAGCCGGACGAGACATTTACTGTTCAACTCTCTGGTCCATCGGGTACGACCATCAGCGACGCCGACGGTCTCGGTACGATTATAAATGACGATTCTGCACCTACCCCGACCCCTACACCAACGCCGTCGCCTACGCCGTCGGGACCGGCGACGCTTTCAGTCATCGACGAAACACAGGCCGAAGGGAATTTCGTTAATGTCGCGTTCAGCTTTCAGGTGATAAGGTCAGGTTCGACCGCGGAAGCCGCCTCGGCTTCATATGAAACAGTTGGCGGCTCGGCCACAACCGGAGGCTTCCCCTTTCCGGTGCCGTTCGCCGATTACCAAAGAACTTCAGGAACGGTCACATTCGCGCCCGGTCAAACCGCTGCACAAATCCCCGTAACCGTCATCGCGGATCGTCGTCTTGAACCCGACGAGACGTTTACAATACAACTGTCTAACGCAGTTGGTGCGACACTCATTGACCCGACCGGTCTCGGTACGATCGCAAATGACGATACAGAGACTCCGCCGGCAATTGCGCTGATGGTCAACGAGGTTGACAGCGACACGACGGGCTCGGATACACAGGAATTCGTCGAATTGTTTGCGCGTTTGGGAACCTCGCGGGACGTGCCGGAAGTGCAAATTCCGCTTGACGGTTACGTCGTCGTCCTGTACGACGGCGAGGGCGATTCATCCTATTTTCAGGCCTTTGATCTCGATGGCCTAACGACGGATGCCAACGGTTACTTCACCATCGGAAGCTCGACCGTGCCGGGGGTTGATATCGTTATTCCGAACAACACGCTGCAAAACGGAGCGGATGCGGTCGCGATCTATTTCGGAGACGCCGAGGATTTCGCTTCCGGCAGTTCGATAACAACAGAAAACCTGCAGGACGCTTTGGTTTACGACACGGACGATGTTGACGATAGCGGGCTCCTTGCCCTATTGAATCCCAACCAGCCGCAGATCAACGAAAATGGCATAGCCGCGTCCGAGACGGTTTCGATGCAGCGGTGTCCGAACGGCTTCGGCGGCGGAGGAGTCACATTGAGCTACGCGCTGCATCTTCCGACGCCTGATACTCAGAATACTTGTCAGTCCTCCGCGGCATCGGTTTCCGGGCGTGTGCTAACCGCCAGCGGCCGCGGACTCGGCAACGTGATCGTGTCGATTACTGACGCAATGGGCGCTTCGCGGAATTACCGGACAAGCTCGTTCGGCTACTTCTCTATTGACAACGTCCGTATGGGCGAATCTCATACGGTGCGCGTTTCCGCAAAACGCTATCAATTTTCCGAACAGACCGTCCAAGTCAATGGCGATGTCTTTAACGTCGATTTCGTCGGCACTGAGAGCCCGCCGCTCTTCTGATTTTCAGTGTGTTAGTCGGCCCGCGGCATTCATTCGACAATACGATCCCGCACGCTTCCTGGCCGCGATGCTGCAACGCAAACAGCCCAAGCTGCGTCAGCGTCGAAGCCTCTGCGTGGCCAAAGATGCCGAAAATACCGCATTCTTCGTGAAGTTTGTCGAGTAAGATGTCCGCCGTTATATGTACATTAACTGATTTCGCATTTCGTCGGCTGAAAATCGCTCAAGCAGTTCGAGCATCTTATTGGCGATCTCATTTGGCGGTCGTAAAACTGAAATTATGATGCCTGAGTGGTTGGAACCGCCTTCAAAATAGTTTCGTGCCAGATCTTCAAAATCGACACGGTTATGGGTTAAAATCGCAAAACCATTTATCGTTGTGTATCGAAGCTGATCGGGGTCGTCTTTTCCTTTCCGATGTGAATCGGACGTAGTTTGAACGTCATGTCCATTTGAACGCAGAATATCCGCGACAACCAAAGCGACATCTTCGTCCAAATAGATCTTGGCATACAGTTCCCTCATTGCCGCCGCAAAGTTTGCTCTATGAGTTCATCAGGGACGCTGTGCTTCTCAATGAGATCTTCAATTTCAGACTGATTGTCATAGAAATAACTCATTGCCTCGAAGACCTCGGACAGCGTAAGGTGCGGCAGTGCTTGGACGATCTCCTCTGGTGAGTAGCCGAGACGCCAGTTCAAGACAATCGTACGAACTGGTGTCCTCGTACCCTTTATCACTGGTTCACCGCCTTGAACCCCAGGAACCGATGTAATATATCGATATGCAACAGTCGTATCCATGATGTAATTATAAACCAAATATCAATCCGCAGGAAGAATTCTCCCGCGACATTCACCGAAGCCGATCCGTCGAAAGCCTTCGCGTTCGCAGTAGCCTTTCATGATGATCTCGTCGCCGTCTTCGAGGAAGCGACGGGTTTCGCCCGACGGTAATTCGATCGGCTCGGTGCCGCGCCAGCTTAGTTCTAGCATCGAGCCGCGTTCGGACTTTTCCTTGCCGGAGATCGTGCCGGTGGCGATGAGGTCGCCGGTTTGAAGATTGCAGCCGCCGGAGGCGTGGTGCGTGAGAATCTGGCCGATAGTCCAGTAGAGGTCTTTCATGTTGGACTTGCTGAGAAGGTGCGGCTCGATGTTTTCGTCGCGCATTTTTTGCGTTTGGATAAGGACTTCGAGATTGATGTCTATGCCGCCGAACTTTTCGTTTTTTTCGTCGGCAAGATAATCGAGCGGTGCGGGGTCGCCCGCGTCGCGTTCGAAAGCCTTTGTGCGGAATGGTGCGAGGGCCTCCATCGTGACGACGAAGGGCGAAATGGTCGTGGCAAAGTTCTTTGCGAGAAACGGCCCGAGCGGCTGGTATTCCCACGCCTGGATGTCGCGGGCGGACCAGTCGTTGACGAGGCACAGCCCGAAGATATGTTTCTCCGCTTCGGCTATCGGGATCGAAGTGCCGAGTTCATTCCCCTGCCCGACGAAAAGCCCAACCTCCATCTCGTAGTCGAGACTCTTACACGGAATAAACACCGGCGGAGCCTCCGCATCACTCCGATTCTGCCCCTTCGGCCGCTTGATGTCCGTCCCCGAGATCACGATCGACGAAGCCCGCCCGTGATACCCGATCGGAACATATTTATAATTCGGCAGCAAGGGATTATCAGGCCGAAACATCGACCCAACATTCGTCGCATGATAGATCGAGCAGTAGAAGTCGGTGTAGTTCGGAATGAACTGCGGAATGTCGAAATTCGCTTCATTCAACTGTACAAGACATTTCGCAACCGTAGCCTGCTCTTCGTTGGACGCTTCAGTGGAGAGGATGCGGGAAGCCCAAAGCCGCAACTTCGATGCTGAATCATCGCCGAACATCAGATTCGCGACGGTTGCTCCTGCGTGAGCAACCCCAACCCAGTTGTGATCTAACGCCTCAAACAGTTCTCGTTTACGACACTCTGCAAGATCCAGCACAAAGTCACCAATTAGTATTCCAAGCCCAAAGTCTGAACCGTACTGCGAGTTCGCTTTTTGCCGTCTCTTCTGAATTCCAAATCTGCAAAACGGCAAATTCTGTATCGGAAAATCCGTATTCGGATCGTTGGCGGATTCGACCCAGCTTTTGAGGTTCGGGTCGTGTGTTTCGTTTATTTCGTATGTCATATCAATGGGTGGAGATCTTCGCGGGGCACTTCGGCTTACAATAAAACTCGGCGTTCGTTCTCAAATCCTCGAAATGCCTTCACGAATTATCGGAACGCTTTCACAAAAATCGATACTGCGTTCACAAAATTGCTTCAGAAAAAAACACTTCACAAACTTTCGTTAGGAATGCTACACTGTCGTTGGTTTTTTGATCTCACCTGTTCATCCCACCAACTCACAAAAAATATGTTGAAATTTAATCCACGCCGCGTTTTTGCGCTTCGCGGTATCGACAATGCCCTCACCTTCATGATGAACAACGGCTTCACCCGAAGCACCGCCAGCACCATCCTCAACATGAACACATCCGCCGCAAAGCAACAGCACGTTGAACGCCTGTGTGTCCTGCTGAGCTGCACTCCGAACGACCTTTACGAATGGAAGCCGGACAGCCGCGTGCTGATCACAAAAGATCATCCGCTGCAGTCGCTTACGCGTATTCATTTTAAGGACCCGCTCGAATTCCTCAAAGAGATCCCGCTGGAAAGGCTGAACGCTCTTTTTACAACCGCCTGATCCTAAAGCAACCCTAACGCCTGCAGGTCCGCAACCGGTTCGTCGAAAGAGCACGAACCGAACGAGTGCATACCTTTTCGACGAAGTCGGTCGAGGTGGCCGTTTGAGAGGAAGTGTTCGCCGCGCCACGAGACGCCGTTTTCGTTGAACACGAACACTTCTTCGAACTCCTCTTCCATTATTTCTTCGAGCACGCCGACGCGGTAGCTTTCGCGCGCAAACGCCGTCATCATCAGCATGTTCAGAAAGCCGTGCATTGTTCCCTGCGGCGCATCCTGCGCGTAAGTCAGCGGTTTAAAGCATCGCATCGGATGATGCAGGCCCGCCGTTGCCTTGAACGGCACGTTGGCTGCCTGGCATGTGCGTACAAAACGGATGATCTCGCGCGAGGTTGGAAAATCTTCACGCGTCACGCCGCCCGTGCGTATCTTCGCGTTCTGGCCGAGCATCGCAAGTGCCATAACAAGATCGACAAACGCATCGCCCATCGCGATCTCGAAATAGGCCGTCAAACCATCCGGCAAAATTGCGGCGGTGTTCTCTACCTTTGAAACTGTGTTGGCCTTTACTTCAAGCACATCGCAGACTATCGACGGTGCGTTTGCCACGTTGAAATCAGTGATCTTTCGCAGCGTGTCGTTAATGTCTTCACCGGCGACGACCGCAAGCTGCCACGGTTCGCCGTCGCGCGAAACGAAGTCGCGGGCAACATCGAGAAACTCATCAAGCCGTGCGGCGGGCACGACAAAACGCCCGAGCATCCAACCGTAATTGCTGTTCCGATAGGTCGCAAAATTGAGCACAGCTTCGCTCATCGTCGCTTGTGACGGCGGAAAAAGCCCTGCATAATCAATGATTTGCGAGAGCAGAATGCGTGCTGATTCCTTCGGTTCGGTATCGGTCATAGCGGTGTTTCCGGTGAAACGAGTGCTTCAGAAAGGATAAATGCTCGCGATGCGATTTACAAACCTATCGCATCGCACGTCGTTCGCACTTGTTTTCGTAAAACACTTCGGTTATCTTTTCTTAAATTTTTTAGCGGCAGTTTTTGAATGCGTGTATTAGGCATCGATCCGGGAAGCGAAACGCTTGGCTGGGGAGTGGTCGAAGGAACCGGGTCGAAATACGATGCGGTCGATTTTGGCACCGTCAAGTCGAGCACGAAATTGTCGTTTTCAAAACGGCTGTTGAGCATCCACAACGGCGTATTGGCGATCATCGATAAATTTCAGCCCGATGTGCTGTCGATAGAAGATTCGTTCTACGCAAAGAATGCGTCGGTCGCTATCAAACTTGGACAGGTTCGCGGTGTGATCCTTTTGCTTGCCGAGCAAAAGAGTCTGCAGATCGCCGAGTACGCCCCTAGATTGATAAAGCAAACCGTTGTCGGTTACGGCAACGCGGAAAAACATCAGGTTCAGCAGATGGTGAAAGTGCTTTTGAAGTTGAAGGAAATTCCAAAACCGCACGACGCGGCGGACGCTCTTGCAATTGCGATCTGCCATTTTCACCACGCTGCGCTGAACGAAAAGTTAAAGAAAGCAAAGGTCTAGTTTTGATGAACGCGGGTTCCCTAAAACTCATATTCGTAATATTCGTACTGGTTTTGTGCGCCGTTGAATCACAGGCGCAAAAGAAACGTGTTAACGCCACAAAGTCGCCATCGACAGTCTCGGCAAGGTCGCGTGAGGTCGGCCAGACGGCAGTCGTTTTGGACGAAACTCTTTCGGTGCTTCGTGTTACGCCGAGTTTGTTCGCCGACGGAATCCAGCGAATGCGTCGCGGACGCGAGGTGAAGATCCTGGGCGTGACCGAAGCCGATGGAGTTAAGTTTTTCAAAATTACAGCGGAACCAAAGAACTACGGTTGGGTACAATCCGACGCGGTCTTTGGTAAGTTTCGGCCTGCTGATGAAGAACGCCTCGCACGACTGGTACAGGCTTCAAGCGGCTTCGAGCAGTTAGAGATCGCCGCTTACTATTTCTCGCTTTATCCGAATTCGCAGTTTCGCCCGGCTATCCTTTTACTCTTTGGCGATCTTTGTCAGGAAACGGCAATTCGTCTTTCGAAAGAAGCCACCAGCCGTCTCGACCGCCGTGAGATGGCCGCCTCGGCCGCACCGCTTCACAGCTATTATCTGAACTACGTCGGCCTCGACCGATACCGAAAGCTCGGGATCACGTTCAAATTCAATTCGACGACAAAGCTTTATTATTACGAAGGCGGAAGTTGGGTCGAGCTTGCGGAAAAATTCCCGTCCACGCCCGAAGCGACAGAGGCAAAAAAGCGGCTTGATTCGATCCGCGAAAGATCAGACTCAGCACCTCAAAAATGAAACAGACTAAACTCGGAGTCAAAATCGGCCTAACAGTTAATAGTTACATAGTTTACAGTTATTAGTTTTTTCAACTATTAACTAAAAACTAACCAACTATTAACTGTTAGAATGAATCCGCCGCTCAATTTAAATTGCTGCGGCTATCTGTGCGGCGACCTTCGCGTTATTTTCCAGCAGCGCGATGTTAGCGGCCAATGTGCGGCCGACGCTTCGATCCGACATCTGCGAAAGCAGGAACGGCGTGATCTCCTTCCCCTTAATGCCCTGTTTCGCGGCGGACTTTAGAGCATCGGAAAGTATCGCTTCAAGATCGTCTCTTGAGATCTCAAATTCACTCGGGACCGGAACTGTCACGAGGATCGCGTTTCGCATTTCCAATTCGTCACGGGCGATGATGGCCTGTGCGGCTTCGCGTGCCGTGTCGATCCGTTCGTCGATCGCCAAACCGCTCGAATGCGAATAGAACGCCGGCATTTCGTCACACTGCCATCCAAGCACCGTGATGCCGTTCGTTTCCAGCCACTCGCGTGTTGCGGGCAGATCAAGAACTATCTTCGCACCCGAACATACGACCGTGATCGGCGTTTGCGCCAGTTCCGGCAGATCGGCAGATACGTCCGTTCGGTCGCCTCGATGAACGCCGCCGATGCCGCCGGTCGCGAATACTTTTATTCCGGAACGGTGAGCGATAAAAGCCGTCGTTGCGACGGTTGTCGCACAATCCAGTTTTTTCGACACGGCAACGGGCAGGTCACGCCGCGAGATCTTTCTGATGTTCTCACCGGTCGCAAGCCGTTCGATCTGATCTTCGTTTAGCCCAACGTGGATCTCACCGCCGAAGACGCCAATGGTAGCCGGAATGGCACCCCCGTCACGAATGATGCGTTCGAGACGATATGCGGTTTCGATATTTTCAGGATAAGGAAGTCCGTGAGCAATAACGGTTGATTCGAGCGCAACTATCGGCGTGTCAAAATGCAGAGCACCTGTTACTTCTTCGTTGAAGGTGAATTTCATCAATAAATTGCCACTAGCTTTAGCTAGTGGTGTAGAAAAACAAAATGAAATTGGGCTTTAGCCCAAACACTTTCGGCTAAAGCCCTCAATGAACCATTTCATCAAGATTCGGCTAAAGCCGCAGTTCTTGAGATCCCGAACCACTAGCTAAAGCTAGTGGCATTGACAAAACTATTTTACAAACTTCCCGATCCGGTCAAGCCGCGGTTGCGTGAGGCAGCCGTACCACCTGTCCGATGCTCCGCGGTCGCAAGACCAATAGACGAACATCGCCCGGCCGATGACGAGTTCACGCGGAACAAAGCCCCAGCCGCGGCCGTCGTCGCTTTGATCGCGACTGTCGCCCATCACAAAGAAGCTGTTTTCCGGCACGGTCATCGGCTTTCCCTGAACGCCGAAATTGAACTGCCGTGTTGGAAGCTTGCCGCCCGCCTGGACCACTCTCGTGGTATCGGAATCGTAATACACATCCCATTTGTCTTCGGGTTTGCGTTCCTCAAATTCCTTGGTGGTGAGTGCTGCATCTCTTACCTCGGCATCGCCGATCACGCGGTGTTCGTCCAAAACCACCCCGTTGATAAAGACCTGATTGTTTCGAAACTCGACCGTTTCACCCGGAAGGCCGATTACGCGCTTGACGTAGTTAATCTGGTATTTCATCAGGCCGCGTGATTTATCCGACTGCGGATCGACGCTGTTGCCCGGGTATTTGAAAACAATAATATCGCCGCGTTGGACGTCGCGCATCGGCAGAAACGGCAGCGGATTGCCGCCCGGATTAAAGATGAACTTATTCACCAACAGATAGTCGCCGATCAGGATCGTGTTTTGCATCGAGCCGGTCGGGACGGTGACGGCCTGAATGATGAACGTCATTCCGAAGATCGCCATCACGAGCGTGACGGTGAACGATTCCAAATACTCTCGAAAGACCGATTTCGGCGGGCCTTTCGGTTTCTTTTCTTCTTTCGGTTTTTCCTGTTCCTGCTTTTCTTCAATTGCCATAAACTTATTGTATGAATTCGTGTGATTTCGTGTATTTTAGTGGATCGGATTTCTCTTCAATAAAGACGAACCACAAAATCACACTAATCGTCGTTGTTATTGAGCATCGAGAGGGCGTTATTTGCCGCGACCATTTCCGCGGCCTTTATCGATCGCCCTTCGCCGCTCGAACTGCCCGATTCCCAAACCGCTTCGACGTAGAACGTGCGTGAATGCGGCTGGCCTTCGCTACGCAGCAGTTTGTACGTCGGGGCCGCCATTTTGTTCGCCTGCAGCGTTTCCTGCAACAGCGTTTTGAAATCGAGTGAACTTCTCGGCGTTGCGGTTCGAAGCTCATCTGCCATCACGCGGGTCACAAACAAACGGGCCGCTTCGTATCCGCCATCAAGAAAGATCGCCGCTATAACGGCTTCGAACGCATCCGCAAGGATCGCGGGATTTCGCCGTCCGCCGATCTTTTCCTCACCGGCACTGAGCCGAATATGTTCTTCAAAACCGAGCCGCTCGGCGGCGGCGGCAAGCGATTCCATACGCACAAGGCTGTGCTTCATCAGGCTAAGGCCGCCTTCATTAACGCCAGGATTTGCCTTAAACAACGCTTCAGCTATGACCAATCCGACGACCGAATCGCCCACGAACTCAAGCGTTTCATTTTCGGCGGCACGAACAACATCCTCGTCCTTACCTGCATTTTCGTGCGCCCACGAGCGGTGCGTGACTGCTCGTTCCAACAAACGAAGTTCGCGAAAGCTATACTGAAGTGTCTTTTCAAACTCTGCGAGGTTCATCGCCGATCGTAAAACCTCAATTCTAAGGATAAAGCCGCGAAAAAGAAAGCCGGACATTTCCCTTTCGGGGCGTCCGGCTCTGCTTCTTTAGATCGATGCCTGGTTCAAGTTACGGTTTGATCGCTGTCGCGGTCTTGCCGTTCGTCGGAGTTGTTCCGGTTGTTGACGTAGTGGTCACCGGATCGGGATCAATGATCGGCGTTACTTCGCTGGTCGGATTCGGAAACGGCTTTGCGGTCGTTGTTGCTAAATACGCATCCATACCTGTTTCCTTATCAAAGCGGCGTTTGTAAAGGTCCTGAATGGTTTTCAGCAAACCGTCTTTGTAAGTTTTGTCGTTCGCCGTCGCGGTCGGAGCAACCTTGTGCGCCCTGGCAAATGCGTCGATAGCACGTTCCGAGTAGCCGTTGAAAAGTCCAACCTTCGCCTTAATATCAACGTCGATCTTTTCCTTCTCTTCGTCGGTCGCCATCGCCTTTTGCTTTTCGATCATTGCCGTGATCTCAGAGCCAAGCCTGGCCGCCTCGCCTACATAATAGTCACCGATCGTGCCGTAAATACGCGGCTCGTTCTGATTCTTACCCGGAAGCTGCGTTACTTCGTAATAGTACGGCAATGCACCTTTCTTGTCATTCTTTGCCCAGTAATTGATAAAAGCTATGGCGTACGTCATTTCGCTGATGGCGTCGTTCTTTGTCATTTCGAACTGAAACACACCGAATACGTCTTCACCCGCTTTATTCTTTTTGGTCGCAACTCCTCCCGCTTTCAGTTTCGCAATAGCCATTTTAGCGAATCGAACCGTGTCATCGTTAAAGTCATATTTCTTGTTATATGACTGGTAAAGTCCGATCAGGCCCATTGGAACCATTATGTTGAGATTGTCGGGCTGTTTAGAAAGCAGTTCTTTGCCGGCCGCATAAGTGTCCGCATATTTCTCACCTGTGATTCCTGCATCAAAACGGTCGAAGCGCTCCTTAAGCCAAACCCTTTCATCTTCTTTGATCTTACGCTCTTCCCATTTAGGCATTTGCACCTTTAGCCAATCTACAAACTCCTTTGGTGCTTCACAAGCCCCGAATTTCTCCAAATAACTTTTGCCCGCATCGATTGCCGCTTTGACCGTCGAGTTCTTTGGATAGTTCGCTCTGATCGTAGCGTCAAGGGCATTCATGCCGTCAATGTCGTCGCAGCCGGCCTGGGCGAACGACGTTCCCGAGCTTGCCGCGATGAATAACGCAGCGAGCATTGCTAAACCGATCGATCTAAAAAATGTTTTCATTGTAATACCTTCCTCCAGCCGTAACCTGACTTCCAACAAATTCGCAAATCCGGTATTTCGGATTCTGCGTAAATTCAGATGTATTGCAGAAAAAAATCGTTGCAAAAATATAGGATAATCTCAAAATCCGGTACGGCGTTTCGGGCGCACAGTTCCTATGATATTGAATTATAAATAATCACGCAGAAATCGAGGTTCTGTCAAGTAATATACGGCCAACAAATCAAAAAAATGAACCATCCGCTTAGCAAACAGTCCATTTCATCTTGTGCAAAGTGTTGAAAGTGTTTACTTTTCGTTCTTTATAACCCGTGGACGCTGTTTGGCCGGCTGCTCGTCGGATTTTGAATCCTTGTTGTATGGAATGACGACCGGCGAAAATACGGGGGTTGACATTGCCGTCTTTACAACCGTTTTCTTTGGCGCCGAAGGCTGAACGGCAGTTCTGACGATATTTTTGCCCGTGTCCATTTGCTCGGCGGTTTCGGCGTCATCGTCCTCGTCGTCTTCCGCCGATGCAGTCTGCGAATCGATCTGCGGTGCAGCAGCACGATTCTTGATCGCCATATACTTGTTCTGGTCACGCGAGATCTGCGGTGCGAGTGCGGCGTAAATACGATGTGCGACACCGGCAGCAAATTTGCCGCGTTCGCTCTCGCCGCGGGTGATAACGACCACCGCGTATTTCGGATTTTCGACCGGAGCGACCGAGGCGAACAAACCGACCCACGAGCCCTTTCCGATGCACGAACCGGTCTTTCCGGCTATGCCAAGCGATGGATCGACACCGCGTCGTGCCGTTCCGTATTCGGCGGCTCCCATCATTCCGGGAAGCACGCCTTCAAAATTTTCGTTTGGAAGGTCAATTTTTCCGTTGAACTGCGGACGATATCCGGCCCGTTCGATCTTCGGCTTCGAGATGTGCGGAACGACCTTTTTGCCGTCGTTTGCCAATGACGTGACCAATACCGCAAGCTGCAAAGGCGATACTTCAAAGTCGTCGCCGTGCGAATATATTCGTGGATTGTTGTTGTTATACGGAACCCGGCCGGAGGTTTCGCCGTCCGCATTGATGCCCGTCTTTTGACCCAAACCAAGCTTGCGTGCGTAATCGACCATCTTCGTGCCGCCCATCTTAACGCCGGCTCGTTGGAAATAAGGGTTCTTTGAATACGCTAACGCAGTGTTCAAACTGATGGATGAAGCATCACCAACAATGTTGCCATCATTGCTGATCACGTTTTCGCTGATCCCGGCAACGCCCGTCACAAGCTTGATCGTCGAACACGGCTTGAAGCTGTTTCGGATCGCCCAATCCTGATTGACCATCGTCACGACCTTACCGGTCTGAGCTTCCATCACGACAATGGTTCCGGCACGGCTGCCAAGCGCGTCAATAGCGGTTTGACGAATGCTAAGGTCTTCACCCTCGGTGTTGTCCTTCAGGATATTTGCCTGAGTTTCGGTTTTCAGGCCGCGTTCGAATGCGAGTTTACGTTCGCGTGCAATGCGTGCAGCTTCTTCACGGCGACGCTGTTCGGCCAACGCAGCGGCTCGGCGTGCTTCTTCGGCTTTCCTGCTCCGTGCTTCGGCTGCCGTGTCTTTTTTACTCTTCTTTTTGTTCTTCGCGTCGAGTTTGGCCTGTTCGGCTTTTGTGAGTTTCTTCGCCTTTGGATCGTTCTTCGCTGTGCGCGAATTTTTCGCCGAGGCCTTCCTGTCTTTCGGGGTTACTTTCGACTTTGCTGCCGTCTGCGTGTTTTTCCTGGCATCCTTTGTCTTTGCAGTCGTCTTCTTAGCAACGGGCTTTGTCGCTGCCGCAGGCTTCTTGGCCGGCGTCTTTTTTGTTTGTGCAGTTACGCCAAACGAAAAAACGGAGAGGACGAAAACAAAAGCGGTTACGAACCAAGCGAAACGCTTTTCGGGCAACATTAACTTCATGCGGTACCTCAGCTTATCGAAGATTTTTTCGTGAATTTTGAGAGAGGCAAAATGTTTCGCCGGGTTGAACAATTGGTGAAGCGAAACTTTTGGTTTTTGCTAACGAAAACTATAACATTCAATTCGGACACGTTGCAAGCAGTTTTGATCTATTGCATAAGATTTCCTGATAGATGGACTTTTTCTACACATTTCGCGGCCGTTTGCTTGTGATCCTGGCATTACTGCTGATCGCAACCCTTGCGCTGCAGTTTTATCTCAATCTCAAAACTCAGAATGAGAATGAAGAGCGTCACCAGATCGAACGGCAAACGCTCGCCGCCGGTTTTGCACTTGGCTTTAGCGCGATGACGTCGAAGGAAAAGTACCTCGCCGATCTGGCCGATCAACCCGGCCTGCTCGACGATGAAGCGCATGAGCGCATCCGCGACATCATCGTCATTGATAACGAATGGCAGATAAGAGACAGCCTGAATGCCGACCTCGTGCCAACTACCAATGCTGACGGCACGGCGTCGTACAAAAAGCTAAGAGATGTGACCAATCTTCCGCCATTGATGGAAGGCTCCAGACTCGGACCGGACATTGAAAACTTCCCGAATCGAAAAACAGCCGACAATAAGGAGAGCGACGACGAAGCACACGCGATACCTATCGAAACTACCAGCGACGGACGCTGGTATGTGATGGTGCTGCTCAAAAACAACAAAACTGAAGCTGCGTGGCGTGCCGCACAGCCCCTCGTTTACACACTTGGGATCGTTTTGGCTTCGACCTTGATCACGCTGCTGCTTGTGTGGAGGTTCACACGGCCGATCGCAAATCTTTCGGATGCGGCACGTTCGGTGGCGTTGGGCGATCTCTCGGTTCGCGTCCCGCATTCTGAACGGCCTGACGAGATGGGACAGCTTGCGTGGAATTTCAATGAAATGACCGCCGAACTTGAAAAGGCAAAAGTTCTGGAGGAACAACTCAGGCAAGCCGAAAAAAGCGCGGTCGTCGGCCGGCTTGGCTCGGCTATTGCACACGAGATTCGCAATCCGCTGAATTACATCAATCTGACGCTCGACCATCTCAAAGCGAAATTTGTCCCCGGCGACGAAACAAAAATTGACGAATACAAGAGACTGATCGGGCAGATAAAAAACGAGGTAGCTCGTATAAACCAGCAGATCTCCGATTTTCTAAATTATTCGCGTCCGGCGAAGGCGAATCTGCAGCCGGTCGAGGTACGAAAAGTCGTCGAAGATTCGCTGCGTCTGGTCGAAGCTCAGGCGGTTGAGAATGACATTAAGATCGCGGTCATCGAACACGAAGAAGTACCGCAAATCATGGGCGATCCGGAGTTTCTGCGATCTGTATTCAACAACCTCTTCATCAACGCTGTTCAATCAATGGGTACTCGGGGCGGCAATCTGAGCATCAGGATCTCGCCCGAACATTCGATGGTTCGATTGGACATAGCAGATACAGGCAACGGCATTCCGCCCGAAAACCTCTCAACGATATTCGAACCGTATTTTTCAACAAAGGAAACCGGCACCGGCCTCGGCCTGGCGATCGTGCAGAAGATAGTTGAATTACACAACGGCTCGATCGAGGTTGAATCGACCGAAGGCGAAGGAACAAAATTTACTGTGAGACTACCGATGTCGGAACCGCCTGTGTAAGCGGGCGGCCAGTTTCGCAACGGTTGCACAAGTTAAACGAACTGACCGCCCGCTCACGCAGGCGGTTCTGACAAAACCTATGGCAAGAAAATCGATCCTCGTCGTCGATGACGAGAAAAATCAGCGGGAAATTTTGGAGACGATCCTTTCGGGCGAGGGCTACGACGTGACGACTGCGAGTTCCGGCGAGGCGGCGATGAAGTTTGTCGAATCTCGGCGGTTCGATCTGGTTCTGACCGATCTGAAAATGACCGGAATGAGCGGCCTCGACCTGCTGAAAGAACTGACGAACTTCGACAAGTCGATCATCGTTATTTTGCTGACAGCTCACGGTTCGGTTGACTCTGCGGTCGATGCGCTGCGCCTGGGTGCGTTCGACTATCTGCAGAAACCGTACGACAGCGACAAACTGCTCGAAACCGTATCGCGTGCGTTGAACAAACTGTCTGCTCTCGACACCGAGATCGTGTCCGTTTCACCGGAAATGGACAAGGTCAAAAAGCTGATCCTAAAGATCGCGAAGTCGAATTCGACCGTGCTCATTCGAGGCGAAAGCGGCACAGGGAAAGAGTTGATCGCCCGCGCGATGCATATGAATTCACTGCGTGCCAACCAGACGTTTCAGGCAGTGAATTGCGCCGCGATCAACGAAAATCTGCTTGAGTCCGAGCTGTTCGGCCACGAAAAAGGGTCATTCACCGGTGCCGTTGGCGAAAAGAAAGGTCTGTTCGAAATTGCCGACGGCGGCACGCTGTTTCTGGATGAGATCGGCGAGCTTGATATCGCTTTGCAGGCGAAGTTACTGCGTGCATTACAGGAACGCGAGATCCGACGCGTCGGCGGCGTCAAAGAGATTCCGGTCGATGTTCGCGTGCTTGCCGCAACGAACCGCGACCTTCTGAAAATGACCGAGGAAAAGCGTTTTCGCGAAGACCTTTACTATCGTTTGAATGTTCTCTCGATAGAGATACCACCGCTTCGCGAACGCCCGACCGATCTTCCTGTTCTGCTCGAATATTTTGTCAAGAAACACACGCGAGGCACCGACCGCGAAATAAAGATCGACCCGGCGGCTAAGAAACTGCTCAGCGACTACCACTACCCAGGCAACGTCCGGCAGCTCGAATCCGCCATCGAACGCTCGATTCTTTTGAGCGAAAACGACACCATCACCGTTGACGACCTGCCGCCGGAAATGAAGCAAGGCGGCGGCACTGCGACGACCACATCGGGCGATTCCCTTTTCAAACTCCCTGCCGAAGGCGTCAATTTCGAAGACGTCGAACGCAGCCTGATAATGCAGGCAATGGACCGCACCGACAACAACATCACAAAGTCCGCAAGACTGCTCGGGCTGACTTTCCGAACTCTTCAATATCGGCTTGAAAAGTTTGGGTTCAAAAAGGATGAAACGAACGGAACCGACGAGGCTGATGAAGCGTAAATCTGTGTTAGAATTCGCCTGAGGCAATCAGATGATAACAGTAGAAGGAATATTTAAGGACGGCAAGGTGGAGCTTCTTGAAGCAGTGTCGGCTCCGAAGCAGTCGAAAGTTCTGATTACGTTTCTTGAGAACACTGATATTCAGTTGTCATCTTTGAATATTGGTCAGGAACAGGCGGCCGAATTGAGGAATAAGTTTGCCTCGTTCGAAGATTGGAACGACCCAGCACTGGATATATATAACGACTATGACAACGCCAGATCAGTCCTCGAAGACAGGGCATAAACGCGGCGACGTTGTACTTGTGCCGTTTCCCAATTCCGACTTAAGAACCACCAAACTTCGTCCTGCATTGATCGTTCAAGCGAACGATTTGGAAACTGGAATTCCGCAGGTTGTTATTGCAATGATTAGCTCGAATCTAAGCCGTGCCGGATACAAATCTCGCATCCTGATAAAGACTTCTACTGAAACAGGCAGGAAAAGCGGATTGCTTTTCGATTCGGTAGTGATGTGCGACAACCTGGCAACAGTTTCATTTCATGCGTTAAATCGGACAATCGGACACATTGACGAGCACTCCGAAATCGATATTGCTCTGCGACATACACTCGGATTGTAGGAGACCGCGATGGAATGGTTTTCGACATTAAGTTTGGCACTCGGGACGGCTTGGACGTCCGGGATAAACCTGTACGCCACGATCTCGGTTTTGGGATTGCTCCAGCGGTTTGGCGGCGTGAAACTGCCGGGCGGGCTTGAAGTGCTTGATAACTGGTGGATCATCGGCGTTGCGGGGGGCCTTTATATTGTTGAGTTTTTTGCCGACAAGATCCCATACGTTGACAGCGTTTGGGATGTCGTCCACACATTCATCCGAATTCCTGCCGGAGCGATCGTTGCGTACGCGGCGGTTTCGGATATGGACCCGAGCATCTCGATCCCGGCCGGACTGGTCGGGGGCGGATTTGCGTTTGCTTCGCACGGCACGAAAGCAGCGGCACGCATCGGAGCGAACCTTTCACCCGAACCTGTCTCGAACTGGGCACTGTCGCTATTTGAAGACTTCATTGCATTTGCGGGCGTGTTCCTCGCCGTATTCGCCCCGTTTGTGATAGCCGCTGTGCTCATTGTTTTCCTTCTGTTTTTCTTTTGGTTCTTCAACAAGATCCTCAGGGCAATTCAACGCCTTTTCATCGCAGCCCGGGCATTTTTTAAAGGCGAAAGTTTTGACACGATTGCACGCAAGGCCGGCTAGTCTCGAGCGTTCTTCCTCTGCAAGTTAATTCATAACGGAGGAATATTATGAACCGCTTTACTCTAGCCGCGATCACTTTGGTCGCGCTTTTCTCAGCTTGCGGCACTTCTGACACCGCCAGCATCGCCGAAAATCAAATTGCACAAGTCTCAAATGCTCCGGCAGCCTCAACGTCAGATGGTACTTTGGCCAAAAGCGTCGATCACAAAGCTGAGTACGGCGCGGCTTCAAACACCGCTGCGGCATCCGCCCCGATCAGACGTTCCGCCCAAAAACCGAAAGCTCAGAATGTCGTCCAAAAAACGTCGTTAGCTCAGGCTCGCGTCGTTCAGGAGGCACCTTTAACGATCGAGCGAAAGGTAATCCGCAACGCCGAACTTCAACTCGAATCAGAAACTCCCGAAAACGCTCAACGAAAAATTACCACGATCGCCGAAACAAAAGGCGGCTTCGTCGTCGAATCGCAGCAGAGCAGCAGCGACGATCAGGCAAAGAAGCGTGACACGGTCGTGATGACGGTTCGCGTGCCAGCAGACCGTTTCAGCGACGCTCTCAGTGAGATCCGCGACGCCGCCGACCTTGTGATCACCGAAACCGTAAAAGGCGAAGATGTAACCGAAGAATTCATTGACGTCGACGCTCGGATCAAAACCCAGAAGGCGCTTGAGATGCAGTACATGGAAATAATGAAACGGGCGAACAGCGTCGAAGATGCGCTTTATGTCCAATCAGAACTCGCGTCCGTCCGCGGTGAGATCGAGAAAGTCGAGGGCCGAAAGCGTTATTTGGACAATCAATCCAGCCTTTCGACAATCCGTATCAAGCTCCAGACACCGGCGGCATTCACCGCCAGCTCAGGCAAATTTTCCGGCCGCCTAGCAGAATCATTCGGCAGCGGGATGGATGTTGCGTTAAACTTCATTTTCGGCCTCGTCGCGTTTGTCGTTGGAGCGTTGCCATTTGCACTGGTATTCGGCGTTCCCGCATTTCTTATCGTTCGTCATTTTTGGCGAAAGCAGAAACGGCCGATGTCGGTTACCGAGATCGCGAAAGAAGAGTTGGAAAACAATTAGATGGAAAGAGTCTTTCAGATATTTGCGGTGGTTCTTGCGGGAGCCGCCGCGTATTTTTTGTGGGCGGGCAACAAGGATTACACATTTATCGCCGTCGTGCTTGGCTGTTTGTCCTTCTTTCTGAGCATTCGTTTTCAGGTAAAGAATCGGAATATCGCCCGCGAACGCGAAAGGAACCGGCAGAGCGAAACAGTGGAATAATGAGGTGCGCCACTGGTGCTCCGGCGCGGGCGGCGCGGGTGGCGCAGTTCGCGGGATAGCCCAAATCGACGCATTGCGTTAAAATTCCCCTGTGACAACGATAGAAGAACTTCTTGAAAGCAACCGCCAATGGGCGGAATCGCTAAAGGCGGAGGACCCGACGTTTTTTGAGCGTTTGTCCGAAGCACAGAATCCCGAATTCCTTTGGATCGGCTGCTCTGACAGCCGCATTTCGCCGACCTCAAGTATTGGGCTGCTGCCGGGCGAGATGTTCGTGCATAGAAACGTCGCCAATCTGGTAAATCACAGCGATATGAACTGTCTTGCGGTGCTGCAGTTTGCGATCGAGGTCCTGAAGGTCAAGCACGTCATCGTATGCGGCCATTACAACTGCGGCGGTGTTAAGGCGGCGTTTGACGACGCACGCTACGGCCTTGTCGATAACTGGCTGCGGCACATTCAGGACACGATGCACAAGTATAAGGACGAGATCGACAAACAGCCCGATTACAATTCGCGTCTGGACAAATTGTGCGAGATAAACGTCATCGAACAGATCGTGTGCGTCGGCGAGACGACCATCGTCCAGGATGCGTGGGAGCGCGGTCAGGAACTGTCGATCCACGGTTGGATATACACCATCTCCGACGGCATCTATCGCGACCTCAGAGTGTCTGTGAGTAGTATGGAAGAACTTGAGACAATGCGGACGCGAACCTTCGAGGAAAGACATCTGATCGGAAAGGCAGCATGACGGCAACTGAAAATCTAAAGAATTTTGTTTTTGTGATCGCGATCTTCGCGATGTTGGCTGGAAATAGCTTCGCCCAGATGTCGGGCAAGCCGTCGCCGTCGCGCGAACCGGCCGGATCGAGGCCCGACAAGCCGGATTCGAAAAAGAACTCTCTTCCGAAAATTTCATCTCAGGAAGATTTCGACTCTATCGCTCGAACTTATCACGCTAACACGCCGTATTCGCTTCCGCACGCGATGTTCGTCATCGACCGCCGTGCGAGGAACAAGGTCTATTTTGTAAATTCTCAGCGGTTCAAGTTTCACAAAGATTTTCTCTTGGCGACATATCTGGTCCCGCGCGGCGCCGATGTTTTCAAACCGATATATATCGACACCGACCGCCGGTTTATCGTTGGCACCATCGCTTGGCAGCGGACCGTCGAGAAATTCACATGGGAACTTTGGGAAGGTGATCTTGCGACCTCGACGTTGATAAAAACGGCGAACGACGCCATTAACGCAGCGTTCTTCCAGAGCGTTGCGTATAAGCCGAATTCAAACAAACAGGAAGACGCATCGGCCGAGCTTGAGATCGCCCGCGTTCTGCAAAGCGATATAAGCAAGAATCAGGAATACTTGGCGCTGAATCCGGGCAAGGCCGTCGGTCGCATTCACATCATCGACAAGCTTGACGATACGGTCGAGATCGGCGACAACGAAATAATTGTGTTGAAGGAATTGCCGATATCGCTTCCTCCGGTTCGCGGCATCATCGTCGCTAAACCTTCCTCGCCGTTGTCACACATTAACATTCTCGCGAAAGGGTGGAATGTGCCAAATGTTTATATCAAAGACGCCGATAAGCTGTTTCGCGATAAAGACACGTTCGTCTGGCAACTCGACGCGACGCTGACGAACTACAAGTTCACGCCGGTCGATGTCGAGAAACTCAAAACTGAGTATGCCTCGCCTGATCAACAAGTACCGCCATCGAATTTGAAGGTTGCGACGCTTGCAGGCCTTCGAGAACAACGAAAACGCGACAGCGTGATCTACGGCGCAAAATCTGCAAACCTCGGCGAGATGCTTCACGCGAAAGTGCCCGGCATCACGGTGCCCGACGGGTTCACCGTGCCCTTCCATTGGTACGAAAAGTTCATCAAGGCGAACGGCTTCGACGAGACGATCGCTGCATGGAATGACGATCTTGAATTCGTACACAACCCTCGTATCCGCCGCAAAAAGCTCGAAGATTTTCGCGGGCGCATCCAGTCGGGTAAATTCGATGCTTCGCTGCGGCGACAGATAATCGCAAAATGGCGAACGCAGCTTCGTTCGCAGCCGGTGTTTGTCCGCAGCTCTTCCAATGCCGAAGACCTGCCGAACTTCAGCGGAGCAGGCTTGTATTCGAGCGTCCCGAACGTGCGTGAAGCCGAAAAGCTGATCGAGGCGGTGAAAAAAGTGTGGGCCTCGCTTTGGAAATTTGAAGCGTACGAGGCTCGCGTTCGAAATTATGTCAGCCAAAAAGATGTTTATATGTCGGCACTGATACAAGTCGGCGTGAACATGACCAAAGGCGGCGTGATGATAACGAAAGACCCGTTCGATGCCGAAAGCAAAAACGCCGTTTACATCAGCGCCGTATGCGGGCACAATTCGAACGTCGTAAACAACACTGGCATCCCCGAGCAACTGTTGTTCAGCCGCACATCGAACTCGGTCGTCGTGATGACGCTTTCCGATCAAAAGAACGCCCTCGCCTTTGACGAAGAAGGCGACCTGCGCGAAACGACCGACAAATGCGCCGACACAAAAGGCCGCGTTCTGAATGACCCACAGGCACGCGCTCTTGCCGACGCTGCACAACGCATTCACGTCGTCTTCGGCAAAAAGCCGCAGGATATCGAATGGGGAATTCTTGCCGGAAGGATCTATGTCGTCCAAGCCAGGCCGTATATTGATTAGAGAAAGCGTGTCAGTAGCCCGCACGAAGTAAGGGCTTGAACAGCATCGTCGAGCCCTTACTTCGTGCGGGCTACCGACACAGACATTGTTTGTATGAAGTACTTATTGGTAACTATTGGTCTCTGTCTATTTGTTTCCTGCTCGAATCAAAAAGCGCAGGTTTCTTCGAACACTAACGCCGCCAACTCTGCTCCGATGCGTGCCGAGAGACTCCAGGACACGGCGGTGCACACAACGGAGAATCTGCCGCAGAAACCAGCGGATGCAAATGCGAACACGGGTGGTAAATGGACTCAGAGCGGTGACCCGATCGACACGTCGAAATTCGACAAAGCGATCGCCGACGCCGATAAAGCCTTAAAAGCGAAGCCGTCTGACGAAGCGTTGAAAACTGCGGCAGCACAGGCATATTTCGAACGCGGTTTCGCACTCACCGAAGCTCGGCAGTATGCGTCCGCAATAGGCGATTACCGTCATGCGTTAAAGATCGATCCGAACCACGAAGAATCGCAGAAATGGGTGGATCAGATCGTCGGCATTTACAAAATGCTGAAAAAGGAACCGCCCAAACCCGGCGAAGAACCGCCGCCTCTCCCAATGCCGAAGCCCGCACGTTAGTAAGGGCGTAACCAACTGTCCGTTAGACAAAAGGCGGTGCGAAAATCTAAACTAATCGTTTGCTTTTGAGCATAGTTGTTAAATAGCGGAGATCACAGAAGTTTTTATGGCACTTTCAGCGAACGATATTAGAAAAGGAATGGTCATCCTGCACGAAGGCACGCCGGTCAAGGTGATGGAATTTCATCACCACACGCCTGGCAATCTGCGGGCGATGGTGCAGGCACGGCTAAGGAATTTGTTGACGGGAAACTCCTTCGAGTTTCGCTTTCGGTCGAACGATACGCTCGAACGCATCGTGCTCGAACAGCAGAAGATGGAATATCTTTATTCCGACGGCTCGCACCACCACTTCATGAATCAGGAGACCTACGAGCAGGTCGCCCTTACCGAAAACGAACTCGGTGATGCCGCCGAATGGCTGATGCCGGGCTTGAAGATAGAAGTCGAATTTTACGACGGCACGCCGATCGGCGTCACACTTCCGGCTTTTATGGACCTGACAGTTACGCGTACCGATCCGCAGCTAAAAGGCGCGACCGCTTCTAATTCGAATAAGCCAGCAACTCTTGAAAATGGCGTCACGGTTTCCGTCCCGCCGTTCATCGCCGAAGGCGAAAAGATCCGCGTAAACCCGGCCGAAGCACGCTACATGGAAAGGGTTAAGTAGTCCTTTCGTTTCGAGTTCATTTAATCCGGAACCACGAAATCACACAAAACTACACGAATGAAACTGGCGCCACGAGGCGCTTTCGTGTTTTTTCGTGTATTTTAGTGGTTCGGTTTTCTTAATGTATTTCCTTTATTCGATCGCGTACTCGATAGGTATTTTGGTGCTGCTTCCGGCATTTCTTTTTCGGCGCGAAAAGTACGCATCCGGTTTCTCCGAGCGGCTTGGTAACTATCCCGAATTCACCCACGACGGCCGCAAAGTGATCTGGCTTCACTGCGTGTCGGTCGGCGAAACCAATGCCGCACGTCCGCTCGTCGATAAACTTCTCATAGAATTTCCAGATCACCGGATTGTGATTTCGACGACTACCAAAACAGGTCAGGACCTCGCGAACAAGATCTTCTCCGACAAGGCCGACGCCATTATTTACTTCCCTTTCGAGTGGAAATTCAGCGTCCGAAAAGCCCTCGCGAACTACAAACCGTCCCTCGTCCTGCTGATGGAAACCGAGATCTGGCCGCGCTTCATCCGCGAAGCCAAATTAAGCGGAGCCGAAATCGTCATCGTCAACGGCCGGCTTTCAGAAAGATCATTTCGGCGTTATTCAAAAATCAGATCATTCATTTCACGCATCCTAGCGGATGTCGATCTTGCGTTGATGCAGGGTGAATCGGACGCGAAACGAATTCGCGAACTTGGTTTGGCTGAAGCCAAAGTTGTAATTGCCGGTAATCTGAAATTCGAGATGCCGACGGCTTCCAATGAAGACGGGCTTACAGAACAGTTTCGCCAGCGATTTGGCATAACTTCGGAAAAGCCTTTGATCGTTGCAGCAAGCACGCACCATCCGGAGGAACGATGGGTGATCGAATCGCTTGAAGAAGAACTTGGGGGTTCGTGCAGACTGATGATCGCCCCGAGACATCCCGAACGGTTTGATGAAGTTGTAAAGCTTCTGAAAAGCTTTTCTTACTCGTTCGTAAGACGCAGTTCGCCGCTCTCGAATTTGGACAAGGCTGCGGACATCGTCCTTCTCGATAGCATCGGCGAGCTGACCGCAGCCTATCCTCTGGCCGAGATAGTTTTTGTTGGGGGCTCGCTTATTTCGCATGGAGGCCAAAGTGTGATCGAGCCGGCGGTTCACGGCAAGGCGATAGTCACCGGCCCGTACACGATGAACTTCGAGGCCGTCGTTAGAGAGTTCATCGATAACGACACAATAATTCAAATGCAAGTGATCAGACAGGAACACGGCATATCGAAGCGGCTTAACGAAATTTTCGTCGAACTGTTAACTGACAAAGCACGGCGGGAACAATTAGGCAGGAACGCAGCGATTGTCGCAAATTCTTCAAGTCGCGGTGCGACCGAACGAACTATCGAAAAGCTAAAATCAATGATTGATGTTTCGTAATAACGAATTGTTAATCCGAGATTACACGATAGGGTTCTTTTCTTACTTTTATTTCTTTGCGTTCTTGGCGACTTTGCGTGAAACAGGCTTTTTTCACGCGAAGCCGCTAAGTCCGCAAAGAAACCGCAAAGAAGAAAAGCAACGAATCAACGATCCTTTTTCTAATGCTTAACTGGGTTAATAACGCAGAACGAATGGGCCCGCAATGATCTTTGTCTTCTACATCCTCGCAGCCATACTGGTTTGGCTGAGCTATAAGTCGCTTCGCGGCGGGTTTGATTATCTTAATTATTTCAAACGAGAATTGAAGCGGCCGCCGTCGGATTACGCGCCGTTTGCGACGATCATTGCGCCGTGCAAGGGGTTGGACGAGGGTCTTGAGGATAATCTGGCGGCGTTATTTGATCAGTACCATCATGCCTTTGAGATCATATTCGTTGTCGATGACAGGGATGATCCCGCCATAAGGACGATCGGGAAACTGATCGCGGCCCGTACGATCAAAAGACCGAAGGGCCAGGGCGTCAGTGAAACGCAGGCGAGCTACATTCGAGACGAATCGAGCTTCAGGGCGAGGATCGTTTTCGCGCCGAAGGCCACGGATTCGAGCCAGAAGGTCGAGAATCTGCGAGCGGCGGTTTTGGAGGCCGACGAAAGATCACAGGTTTTTGTTTTTGTTGATTCCGACGCTCGTCCGTCTAAAGTCTGGCTGCGGAAACTTATCGCTCCGCTTGCGGATGTAAGCATCGGTGCATCAACAGGTTACAGGTGGTTCATATCGAGTACGCCGACCTTTGCTTCCGAGCTTCGCAACATCTGGAACGCATCGATAGCCTCGGCGCTCGGCCCGAACACGAAAGGCAATTTCTGCTGGGGCGGTTCGATGGCTATCCGAAGAGACACATTTGAAAAGCTCGGGATCCGCGAGAAATGGAGCGGAACTTTGTCTGACGATTTCACAGTCACGCATGCGATGAACGCGGCGGACATGTCGATAGCTTTCGTGCCTCAAGCTCTGACGCCCAGTGTCGAAGATTCTACTTTCCGTGAAATGCTGGAATTCACAACACGGCAGATGAAGATCACGCGCGTTTACTCATCGAGGCTGTGGCTGCTTTCGTTTATCGGCTCCGGATTATTTTGTTCGGTGATGGTCGCCTCGCTTGCGATCATGACCTTCAGCAATCGCAACAGCATCGCGGTTTGGGTCGCTATTGCAACGCTTTTGATCGTCAGCGTTTGCAGCATCGGCAAATCGTGGCTTCGTCTGAAAGCCGCTCGGCTTGTGCTGACGCAATATGAAAAGGAACTTCGAAAACAGACCTTGCCGCAATGCACACTGTGGCTGCTTTCGCCGATTGTATTTTTCTACAATTGCATCACCGCACTTTTTTCGCGCCGAATGAAATGGCGGGGCATCGAATACCGTATGATCTCACCGGACGAAACGCGCGTTATCGGGAGCAAAGTCGAACGACGATAGACGGCGATTTCGTCGAATGAAAGTGCTATATTCAATTGTGTTATGGCACGAAAGAAGTTCACTCGTCACGCAAATATGAAATTCTTTCGAAATATTCTTTTTGTTCTCACGGTCTCCGGTTTCCCGCTTATTGTTTTTGGTCAAACCCCGTCACCCACAGCAACGCCGACACCTGTTCCGCCGACGGGAAAGCTCCCGATCATTGTCATTCCCGGCATAACGGGATCAACGCTTTACGATAAGACAACCAACGAAGAGGTTTGGTACCGAATACGACGGCCAAAGGGTGAGGATATTCGGCTCCCGATCACCGCAAATCCAGCCGCAAGCCGAGATAATCTGGAAGCACGCGACATCGTTCGCGGTGTAAAGATTCTAAAAATGCTGCCGGAGATCGAAATTTACGAAAGTCTGATATTCGCGCTCGAAAAGGGCGGGTACAAAGAAACAAGCTGGACTCAACCGGGTGAGAATGCCGATATAGATACGTTCTATATTTTCCCGTATGATTGGCGTCTGGACAATGTCGAAAACGCGCGTCTGCTCGTGAAAAACATCGAGACGTTAAAGGTAAAACTCAAGAAACCGGACCTGAAGTTCAACGTCGTCGCCCACTCGATGGGCGGCCTTATTGCACGCTACGCCGCGATGTATGGTGACGCCGATATTCCGAAGGGCAACCTTGTCCCGACGTGGGCCGGGTCGAAACATCTTAGCGAAGTCTTCCTGCTTGGCACGCCCAACGAAGGCTCAATTCTCTCGCTCAAAGCTGCATTGCAGGGCTATTCGATAATCGGCAATATCCCGCTTCCCTTCATCCAGTCGTTCGATAAATTTGATGTTTTCACGATTCCGTCGATGGCGCAGATATTACCGTGGGGGTCTAATTTGACGATCTATGATGAGAATTTTAAGGAACTGACGTTGGACGTGTACGACCCGAAAACGTGGGAGCAGTATGATTGGGCAGTTTGGGAAGACAAGAATTTCAAGAAGAAATTTGACGACGCGGAGATTCTGCTTGCAAAGCCATTCTTTGCTGCGGTTCTGCAACGGGCAAAGCGTTTTCACGAAGCGTTGACCGCCTCGCGCCCGGGTGCTCAAATTCCGGTTTCATTCTACCTCATTGGCGGCGACTGCAAGGACACGGCTGTAGCCGCGATTGTTGTTTTCAACTCAAAGAAAAAGCGTTGGGAAACGATCTTCGACGCAAAAGAATTTGTCCGGTCCGAGGGTACGAAAGTCACACTTGAAGAGGTAAAAGCGAAGCTGCAAGCCAAAGGTGATGGAACCGTTGCGTTGCGCTCGTTGATGATGACGGGTGTTCCGGACGCGGAACGAAACAAGTATTTGCCGATCGCCGGCGGCATTTATGGATGTGAAGAACACACAAAATTGGTTACCAGCACAAAGGTTCAGGATGAGCTCTTAGCCTTGATCCAATAATCGCATCTAACAATGAACAGCATCTTTGATACAGACGAACCGATAGAAACGGACACCGCTTCGAGTTCGTCTATCATCTCATTCGTCCCGAAACCGGACGAGATGAACGACACCGATCCCGAAACCGGTACCGAAGAGCCGTTCATATTTTCGACCGCACCGCCGGAATCGACCGCCGAGACCATTCGAAAGAGTGGTCTGGCTTATTCTGCCGGTATCGCGTTTTTCGCGTCGGTCGTATTTATGCTTGTCATTGGCTGGGGAGCCGATCTCCTTTTCGGCAGCACGCCTTGGGGAATAGTCGGGGGTATAGTTCTCGGTTCGATCATTGGTTTCGTTCAGTTTTTCCGCATTACGTCGCAAATATTCGCCCCCGACAAAAAGATGGACTCGGGCCGAACCCTTCTTTCACGCGATGATGACCAAAAATAGCTCATCCCGCTTTGAACTTCTACGAATTCCTTAGTAAAATTTAGGGTTTGCATGCACGGGAAGCCCGAATATATGGCAGCGAAACCGGTCGGGGTCATGCCGCCAAGCCATAACAGGATCCTGGTGATAATGGCGGTGCTCGGGCTAGCAAGTGCGGTTTTGACAACGGCATTTTACTCGGCGAGATTCGGTCTGGGACTGGTGATCGGTTCGGCACTCGCTTTTGGTAATTATTATTGGCTAAAGCGTTCATTGCAAAGGGTTTTTGCGGAGGCCGCCGAAGGCGAAAAGCCGAAGATATCGGCCTTAAGATACATATTTCGATATCTCGCAATGGCGGCAGTTATCGCAATAATTTACGCCTCAGGCATATTGCCGATAGTGGCGGTCATATTAGGCTTAGGCGGATTCGGCTTCGCAGTTGTTATTGACGGAATAATAAGGATTTTTCAAGGCTCAGGAAATGCAGAAGCCTGACCGTAAGGGAGGGCGTAACGAGTTACTTCCGGATTACGCCCTTGCTAAAGCGCGGGCTTCTGCAATAAACCAGGGAATCAGATCATGTTACTTTTTGCAGAAGGCGGCGGCCATCACATGCCGCTGATCGTCGAATTCATAAATCATTATTTCGGCCAGCCGGTTCATGCGTTTCAGATGAACTACACAAAGCCGGTGTGGGACAAATTCTTTTCGAATTTCGGTACCGAGGCCGAAGCCGTTTTTGGTCCATATACGGTCGAGAACGCCATACCGTGGTACACGATAATGTTTGTGATCGCGTGCATCCTGTCGATCTTCGTTATCCGAATCTTGAAAGGAAAGCTCTCGGAGGACGATCCGCGTTCGGGCCAGATGACGCTTGAAGCAGGGTTCCTTGCGATCAAGGATCTCGTCGTCCGCGTTATCGGCGAACACGGCTTCAAGTATTTTCCAGTCGTTGCGACCTTTGCGGTCTTGGTCCTCATCTCGAATCTGATGGGGCTTTTTCCGTTATTTATGGCACCGACGGCGTCGGTCAACGTCACCTTCGCACTAGCACTCGCGTCGTTCTTTTATTACAACTACGTTGGCATTCACGAGAACGGCATCGTCAAACATCTCGGCCATTTAACCGGCCCAAGGCTGCCTCTTTTGATGACCTTGATCATTACGCCGCTCATCTTTTCGGTCGAGTTGATCAGTAATATGATCCGTCCGTTCACGCTCGGCGTGCGTTTGTTCGCGAATATGTTCGCCGACGAAAAGATCTTTTTGGAGATCACAAATCTGTATCCGCCGGTGACGCAAATCCTTCTGCCGCTGCTGTTGACCGGTCTCGGCACGTTCGTCGCACTCGTGCAGACGCTCGTGTTTACGCTGCTTTCGATGATCTATTTGAGCGAAGTTTCACATGCTCATGACGAGCATCACGACGAAGAGCATCACGCGGAAGCAGTAGCCGAACCGGCTGCGGCTTAAAAAGTTTAGAGTCCAAGCTTTAGCTTGTGCTCGGAAAAGATGGAGACAAGCTGAAGCTTGAACTCTGAACACAGAACCAGTTTTGAAAACTTGCGCTTTATAGCAACTATGCCCGCACGCGACAGGCGCGCTTGACTCTTTGGGAGTATAAAATCAGGCGAATACCGGAAGTGAGGCGAAATCATAACCAGCGAAGCGAGTTTTAGGAACGGTTCTCCTTTAGAAAACGTAAATAAATCAGGAGATAGAAAAATGAACAAATTGAAATATGTCGTTTACGCAACACTCGCGTTGGCACTGATGACAGTTGTCGCATCGGCACAGCCGGGCGGTGCAGGTGCGGCAGATAACGATTCGACCGTTTTGGCTGCAAAGGCCATCGGCGGCGGAATCGGATTCGGCCTCGCAGCTGGCCTTGCAGGTATTGGTCAGGGCTTGGTCGGTTCGCGTGCAGCAGAAGGTGCGGCCCGCAACCCCGGAGCAGCCGGAACCGTGCAGACGCTTATGATCATCGCGTTGGCACTTATCGAATCGCTCGTGCTGTTCGCACTGCTTATCGTCTTCGTTAAGCTTTAATTCGTTTCACGAAAACAAACTGCGGGTGAGGCTCGTTTGGGCTTCATCCGCATTTTTGTCTCTCGTGGCAATGTGTGAGAATTAATATTTGAGCTTTGCCTTGCGGTTCCTTTGCGAACTTAGCGGCTTTGCGTGAAAAAGGTTTTTTTCTAACGCAAAGCCGCAAGGACCGCAAAGAAATTTGCTGCAACCTAACTAATGTTTAAGCGTTCTAACCTGTGATGGCAAATTCACTTACGGGCACGATCATAGCGGAAAAGTACCGGCTCGGCGATGCGTCGCGGCTCAGTGCGTCGGGCGTTTTTTACGAAGCCCGTCACGTCCTGATGGACAAGCCCGCGTCGATCTTCATACTTCGCTCGGGGCTTGCGGTTGATCGCGTAAACGTCGAAAAATTCTTTGCCGAAGCCAAAACCGCTGCCTCCATCAACAGCCCTCACGTTCTCGCTCTTTCCGACTTCGGTACCGACCGCGAAGGCCACGTCTATGCGGTTTATGAACCGCTAAGCGGCACGCCATTAAAGCAGGTAATTGCCGAAGACGGAGCCTTTCCTGTGCATTCGTCAGTTGAGATTGCACGCCAGATTGCTGGGGCCCTTATCGCTGCTCATGCCGCAGGACAGATACACGGCAACCTTACGACGGACAACATATATCTGACGGGCGATAATGGCATCAATACGAAGGTCATCGACTTCGGCAGTCCAAACCCGATAATTGCAGAGCGACCGGACGCCGCCGATTTTGCATATCTGTCGCCCGGCCAATGTTCGGGCAGCGAAACACCCAACGAACGCAGCGATGTCTATTCGCTCGGCGTCATTCTATACGAGATGCTCGCGGGCGTGCCGCCTTTCATCGGCGACCGCCCGACCGATGTGATGCTGAAACACATCGAAGAAATGCCTTCTCCGCTTGCCGCTTTCCGGGCCGATCTGCCCGAGGGCCTCGAACCTGTGATCGCAACCGCTTTGTCGAAGAATCCTGAGATGCGGCAGCAGACCGCACAGGAATTTTCCGATGAGCTTGAAATTGTTTCGACCGGACTCGCAACATCTGCGACCGCCGAGCCGCAAAATAATCTCTGGAAAACGGCGTTCGTTGTGCTCGTCGGCATGTCGTTGCTAGCGGCGTTTATGATCTACGGAACATACACCAAGCAGACCGACCCGACCACGGCAATGCAGCCGGACGCGAATGGAATGCCCGTTCAGCCTATCAATCCCGCGACCGGAACCGAGGAGCAAAGTCTTGCGTCGATGCCCGCATTGACGGTGGATGCCATTGCAAACTCGAATATGTCGCAGCCGCCGGGAACGCTGGCTGGAGGCGATGGTTACAACCCGTGGGGCAATGGCGGAGTTCCGCCGCCAGGAGCACCATACATTCCGCCGGGCGGACAGGTAGTAACGATTGATCCGGCCACCGGCAGCCCATTTATGCCGACCGAAGGCGGCGTCGTCCTTGTGCCTGTTCCGGTCAACTCTAATACAAATTCAGCACGACCGACTCCGACCCCGCGAATATCAGGAGCGAATGCGAATACCGCAATTCCTCAATCGACACCCGCCGCAAACACAACGCAGCCGAAACCTTCACCGACTCCGCGACGCGCTCCTGCGCGTCCGGCTAACCGCCCCGCCGCCAACACTCCGGTGACCGGCGAAGGTTCAACCGAGATTACGCGATAGAGTTCTTTTTATTACTTTTCTTCCTTTGCGTGAAACACACTTTTTTCACGCAAAGCCGCAAAGAAGAAAACGAAGAAATCGACGCTACTTTTCTAATGCTTAATCTGGGTTCAAACTAACGTCCGGCAAAAAGATCGAAAAGCATTTTTAGAGCAAGCAGGAAAACTGCGGAATAGAAGATCAGACGCAGGACACGCTCGTTCATCTTGGTTGCGAAGTGCGCCCCGAAATAACCGCCGATGAACATCGTCACGCCGAGTATCAACCCAAGTTTGAAATCGACCAGCCCTTGATAAATAAATACAATGGTCGCAACCGATGACGAAAAGATATTTATCACCTTCGTCGCCGCAATAGAACCGCCAAAGGAGAATCCGAAGAACGCGACCAGCACCGCCGTCAGCACCGTCACATAACCGCCGCTGTATAACCCGCCGTAAATAGCCAGAAGGAAAACGACGCTATACCCAAAGACAGAACCGCCTGAGAAGACGGTTTGCCTTTCCTGTAGTTCATCTGCACTGGCGATCGCTCGTTCAACGTCGGCGTTCTTCGGCCTCACGATCGTAAAAATAACGACCGCGATCATCCCCACCGTTACGATCAGCTTGATCGACTCATTACTAACAAGTCCGACAATTGCGGCACCGATCGCCGAACCGATCACCGTCAGAACGATCATCGGCGACAGCTCGCCAACCTTCACTGTTCCCTGCCTCAGAAAAGGTATCGCCCCGCCAACCGCCATGAACACCAACCCAAACATATTCGTCGCCACCGCCCGCTTCTCCTCGATCCCAAACTCAAACATCACCGGCACCGCGATCAACGAATTACTCCCCGTCACAACACCGATAATGCTGGAGAGAAGAAATACGACTATAAGAATGATGAGTGCGGCAGAGGACATTTGTCCATATCCTAGCCTAGTTGTTGTGATCTTCGAAACGAATCACTGGCGCACCTGCCGATGGTGCGCCAGCCATGAGGGTGTGCCATGCCGGGGAGCCTTACTTACTTATTGCGAAGGTGCCGGGGTCAAGTGGTTGATTGATCGCAAATTCCGAAAAACTGGATGTCCAACTGATCTCGGTCGTACCTCCTACTCCGGATACTGAGTAATGAATTCTATATTTGCTCGGCACAGTCATGCCCTCATGCTCCTTAAACTCCGAGAAGTCCTCGGTGAGCTTAAACCGTGTCTCGGTCTGACGGGCTGATTCATCGATAGTCCGACCGATACTTGCCGACGAGGTACGCATGTATTCGGTACGAACATGCTGAAATGTCTGCCCGTCAAAATACATGGTTATGACCACGTCACTCGTACCCTTGGGGCTAAACTTTATCGAATAAACCTCTTTACCGTCAATTTTCTTGTTCCCCGGCGATGAGACCTTATAACCACCTTCTGCAGATGACAACAATGCCCAGGCTGTTGACAATGACCCCGAAAACAGGCCTTGGGAAACCATTAGACCGTTTGATTGGATAAAGCTCCCAAGCACCGATCGATTCCCGGGTCGGACCATGCCAATATCTAATTTGTTCCCGTCGAAAATGAATTTTTCCTGCGAGTAATCCGCTGCGTTTAGCTGCATGCCGAAAAAACTCTTTTTCCCTTCCGAAGCGATCACTATGCGTCCCGACGCGGGTTGATTCTTCTGCGTGATGTATTCGACACGGACTTCGCCAACGGCAATGAATGATTTTACCGAAGCAAGCTTTTCGGCGGGAGCAATCGATGCAAGGTGTTTTGTAATTATCTCCTCAGCCTTCAATTTCGTCTGCCCATTCAGATACGGAGCCGAAACAAAAAATAAGATGGACGCAACAAAAAGTAATAGGTAATTCTTCATATTTATCTCCGACGATGACTGGTGTTGTTTTTACGCAGAATTGATTTCAGCTTACAATATTTCCACCGTTTAGCGAAAAAGACCTGCCGACCAAAATGGCCGGCAGGTGAAGTGGTTAAGAAAAGGTCAAACTAGAACTCAAAGCGAAGCGCTAATTGCAGTTGGCGCCCGCCGTTGGCACTTGTAATTTGACCAAACGAGGCACTGTTTATGCTCTGAATCGAAGCTCCCGGGAAGAAGTTGACAGTATTCAACACGTTAAAGGCTTCGACTCGGAACTGAAGCCGTGTATTTTCGGTAAACCGAAAATTCTTCAGTAGAGCGGCATCGATGTTGAAGAACGATGGAGCGTTAATAATAGCGCGCCCCATAGATCCTGTTGTACCCGGATCTACATTGAAAAACACCTGTCCCGCACATGGAGTTTGACCAAATCCGGTCGAAGCGGCTCCATTCGGACAGAGAATCGAAGGATTTATCCAATAGATATTTCCATTCTGCTCAAAGTAGCCAAGAAGATCGCGGATCTGATCAGTCGTCAAGCTGCTGTTAGCAGTCTGACGGGCTGAGCGGCCTCCACGATTCAAGGTTCCACGTGGATCCACAAACGTGATGGGTACACCCGAATCCCATTGAACGATTCCGGACAACTCCCATCCGCCGAATATCGTATCGACCCATCTGTTGCTGTTGAGAAATGGCTTCCCTTGTCCAAAGGGCAACTGATAGACACCATTGAATTTGAACGCATGAGTCTGATCAAAATCAACGCGCGATCGATCCAGTTGTGGATTCAGGTTATCCAAAAAGGGCTCAACCAGTGATTGCGACCCGTTCGACGCAGCCGCATCGCCAATATTCTTTGAGAATGTGTAATTCGCCTGGAAATAAAGGCCTTGAGAGAATCGGCGTCGAACTTCGAACTGAAGCGCGTGGTAGTCGTAGTAACCGCCATTCTCCAGAAGATTGACGACCCCTGTTGCTGGATTCGGCAGGAACCTAACAAACGGAACCAGATTTGGATTGGCAACCGTTGGGTGGTTATTTTGATTGAGCGAAATATAGTTGAGCGCCAAGTCGGCAGGCGTGCCGCCACGGATAAAATCTAGGTTCGTGGCATTCGTGAGATTACCGCCATTCGGCAAGAGCGGGAAGACCTGAAGCGGAATGCTTCCCGTAACTGCAGCATTGAAGTATGCTCCGGTGGTGCAAGCCGTCGGGTTCTGCGGTGTATTTAGGGCATCGCAGAGCCGAACATTGTTCAGAGCCCGATTAAAATCAGCGGCGAAACCGTTAGCTCGGATATCGATCTGTCCGTAATCGATACTCCGCACCAGGTTGTCGGAGTTGGTTCCAACATATCGAAGTTCAAAGGCTGTGTTTCCCCAAAATTCCCGCTGAATTCCAAAACTCAACTGTTTGACCCGTGTAGTCTCAATGTTCGGGTCAACGGCAAACACCGTTCCGAAGAAGCCTTGTGTGCTCGTATTGTTTTGCAGATAGCTGCGAGGCGGCTGCACAAATGGCGGCGTACTCGGCATCAGAAATGTTCCGGCCGAAAGCCTTCCGTTCTGATTGCTGATGGTCGAAGGGGTACGAGCAAGACCCACATTGTTGAGAGAAGCATTACGGATCGAGGTGATTATCGAATCGTTACCGAACGCATGACTATAGCCGCCGCGTACGACACTGCGGTCACCAAACAGGAACTTGCCGATACCGCTCTTGAAAGCCGGTGCCCAGGCAAATCCAAAGTTCGGAGCAAAGTCGTTATAACTCGTATTGTAGTATGCGTTTTCCTTACCAGCGTTCGTACCGATCGGTACAAAGCTGCCGTTCTGTCGTAGAAGCGACGGAAGCGGATCGTCCGGATCGTCGATAAGAGGCTCAAGAGCGGTACCCGTTTCGAGTTCCAGCGCCGGGTAGAGTTCCCAACGGACACCGAGCGAAAGAGTTAACTGTGAGTTGACCTGCCAACGATCTGCAAAGTAAAGCGAGTGAGCCGCGTGGCGGATTGGCTCGAAAGCCCTAACCGCCTCGAAACCAGTAGCAATATCCAGAACATTGAACGACTGGGTGCTCTGACTCACGATGCCGCCAAACAAGGCGAGCATCGCGTTAGCCGTGGCAGCCGAGCTGATACCGCCAATGTTGGCAAAATTGCTGATAGCAAACGCCGGTGTGTTTGCGTTCGTCCCTAGGGTAACGGTCGGAGTGATCCCGGCATCGTTATAGGCGTCAACCTTGAACCATTGCAATTGCCCACCAAACTTAAAGCTGTGGCTGCCGCGGATCCAGTCGCCATTAGACTGAAGGTTCCACGACTCGGTAAACCGGCCCTGGTCCATAAACTGGTTCTGATTGGCCGAGACCAGGCCGGGGGTCAGGTGATAATCCCCGGGTTCATTATTTTTCCCGTCAAACGGCACTTCGGTTTTAAAAAGTCCGCCGCGGAATTCGTTGACAACATTGGGCGAGAAAACACGGCGATAGGCCGCCGTGTACTGCTTATTATCGGAAAACTGCTCGCCCTCCGGAACTATCGAAAAACCGCCGGTATCGATATCAGGGCGGAGGTTTACCTCTTTATTGTAGTTATAAATGAAGAGGAAGGAATTCGCGTCGTTGATATCAAAATCAAACCGCGTCGCATACTGGTCACGGGTCTGGTCCTGACGACGAAGAAGTCGATAGCCCGCTGTGTTCAGGCCGTCGCCGCCCGTAAAATTGCTCTGGGTAGGCAGGAAGGCGAGAACCCTTGCCTGAACGATCGGGTCGATCGTTGCCCCGATCGTCATTCCGTTCGTAAGGTTGTTGCGGGCATAGTCCAGAATATCCGGTATCGTACAGACACTCCCGATGGTCTGTGACGGGCAAAACGGCGTAACCGAAGTGCTGTTGGTCCTCCGGTATGTAAACGCACCGCCTCGAGCTGCCGGCGTCAGGATCGTTCGGGTTGCAGCTCCACTCACCGGATCTTTAATCCCTTCATAATTAAAGAAAAAGACCGCCTTATCCTTCATCCAATGGAACGGGCTCTCACCGAATGACGGAAGCCAGATCGGGCCGCTTACTTTACCGCCGTACTGCCAACGATTACGAAAAGCTGGCTTCGTATTGACAGCCGCGCTCGAACTCCGGTTATTGAAAAAGCTATTTGCCGCAAACCCGTTATTTCGATTGTAAGCAAATAGGGCTCCGTGAAATTCATTGGTTCCGCGCGGTGTTGACAGGCGTATCTGTGCAGACCCCGAACCCTGATCAGCTTCCTGATTCGTCGTTGTGATCGTAAACTCGGCGGTGTCGTCCACCGACGGACGTCCCGGAGCAAAATCAGTTGCGTTAGCACGGATGAAAGTGTCCTGGATATTGATACCGTCACGAGTGATGTTGGTCATCGTCGTACGCATACCATTGATCGTCGTAAGGCCGTTTGAAGAAGTGCCGGCCTGTAGCAGCGTCAGAGCAAGAGGGCTGCGCGTGATCATCGGCAGAGACATGATCTGCTGCGGGCTGATGGTATTGCTTACCTGCGCCGTGCCTGACGTGATTACGTCGGCTCCTGCAGTAACAACCACTTCCGCCGACACATCACCGACCTCGAGGGTGCCATTAAAGACCGCGTCGCGCCCGATGTCGATCTTCTGAGCGGTTCCGACCAAGGTTTTAAAGCCTGCGGCCGTAATTCTGATGGTGTAAGTACCAAATTCGAGCTGCGGGATCTGATAGACCCCGGACTCGTTGGTCACTACCGTGACCTCTTTGCCTGTGCCGGTATCGGTTACAACGACTTTAGCACCCGGCAACAGACCGTCAGGCCCTGAAACCGTTCCGGAAAGCTTGCCGGTTGTGCCTTGGGCGATGATTATCGTCGAAGCACACAGCAAAAGCATGAATGTAAAAGCAATTCTTCTCATGAGCACGTCTCCAAATTGTTTAAATTAGTGATATTGAACGTAATTGAATAGGCAATAATTGTGCCGTCTAGCCCCGAAACAGATCGTTTCGCCCCAATTCGCCTTGTTCGATTCCACCCAGAGGCAATTAGCCCTTTGTTTATGTAAGATTTCGTAGTGCTCAATGCTGAAAGAAAATTGCGAACCAAACGAATATATAATCTCGATCGCCCCGATTTTTGAATGACATGAAGGATTTTTTGGAGAAAATCCAAATTTTTTAGCTTTTTTCCTTCCAGGGGATAGGTTTATGAAGAGAAGGTATTGATGCTTAAAGAACAGGTGAGTCGAGGCAAAAACTATTTTCTGATTATGCTATTCGCCTTGATCTTCGAATTCAGTGTGGTGGCGTTGAGGCCGAGGAGGCGGGCGGCGCGGGATTGGTGGCCGCCGGTTTGTTCGAGGGCGCGGAGGATCAGGTCGATTTCGAAGCGTTTTACTTCGTCGTAGAAATTGACGCCGCGGGCGATGTCGATGTCGCCAGACGCACCTTCGGATTGCTGCAGCATTTTCGCCGCAAGCTCAGGATCGCGCACTTCGGGGCGAAGGCAGTCGATGGTTATTTCATCAGTTACGGCTATCACAACCGCGCGTTCGATGATGTTTTCGAGCTCACGGACGTTTCCGGGGTATTGATAGTCTTCGAGCAGTTGAAGCACTTCCGCATTTAGATTCTCGTTGATCTCGCGTCCGTTCTCGATGCTGTATTTACGAATAAAATGCTGCGTTAGAGGCAAGACATCCTCGGGCCGCTGGCGTAACGCAGGAAGTTCGATCGGGACAACGGCGAGCCGATAGTACAGGTCTTCGCGAAATGTACCGTTCTTGACGGCGTCTTTCAGATCGACGTTCGTCGCGGCAATGATGCGGACATCTACTTTGACCGGTGTCGTATCTCCGAGCGGAGTGAACTCGCGTTCCTGAATCACACGCAGCAAACGCACCTGTGTTTCCGGCCTAAGATCGCCGATCTCGTCCAAGAATATCGAACCTGTATCCGCGACATCGAACAATCCTTTCTTCGACGCGACCGCGCCGGTAAAGGCGCCTTTCGTGTGGCCAAAGAGCTCAGATTCGAGAAGGTCCGACGGTATATTCGAACAATTGACGACGACAAATGGATTATCGACACGCGGGCTCGCTTCATGAATCGCTTTCGCAACAAGCTCTTTCCCGGTTCCGCTTTCGCCGGTGATCAGAACGGTCGAACGGGCCGGAGCAACGCGATCGACAAGACGAAAGATCTCTTCCATCTTCTCCGAGCGGCCAATAAAACCTTCGCGTTTGACCGAACGCGTCATCACCTGACGCAGCGTTTGGCGTTCTTCTTCATTGCGGCGTTTCTTTATTCCGCGTGCGACGAAATTGACGATCTGTTCATTCTGGAACGGCTTGCGGATGACACCAAAGGCTCCTTTTTCCCAGGCGGAAATAGCTGTATCGAACGTCGCAAACGCAGTAATTATTAATACGACAGCTTCGGCATCGAGCTTTATGAGTTCTTCAAGCGCGGTCAGCCCTCCCATGCCGGGCATCGAAACGTCCATCAAGACGACTTCGTACACTCTTTCAGCGTAGGCGGCCAACGCTTCCTCGCCCGTTTTTGCCAGATCAACACGATAACCCGCCGCCGAGAGAATCGTCTCCAGCACATCTCGCATTATCTCTTCGTCGTCGCAGACAAGTATCGATCCCTTTTTGCTCATAAAGTGCCAATCTTAACGCAAAGACGGAAAGGTGCAAAGACGCAGGATGAACTAGGTAAAAGGCGGATCCCGATTGCGGTTAATTTTATCTTTGCCTCTTTGGGTCTTTGCGACTTTGCGTTAATTTCAATCTGATGCCGATCTACGACAAATTTGCCGAACGCTACGACCGCTGCTTTGCGCCCCTCGAACGGCTTGGACTTTCAAAGTATCGTCAGGAAGCGATGTCACTGCTTCCAATTGACGCCGCGATCCTCGAACTCGGCTGCGGCACAGGTGCAAATTTTGAGTTCTATCCGCCGAGCCGAACCGCCGTTTCCACCGAACTCTCGATCGAAATGATCAAACGTGCAAAAGGAAAGCTCCGGGATAATGTTCTGCTCAATGCTGATGCACAGCAACTGCCATTTGACGCAAGCGTGTTCGATGCGGCGTTCGCGACATTGGTTTTCTGTTCGATCCCAAACCCTGAGTTTGCATTCGCCGAACTCAAGCGAGTTATCAAACCCGGCGGCAAAGTTGTTTTGCTCGAACACGTTCGTCCAAACGGGATTCTTGGGCCTGTTTTCGATGGGCTGAATGCGATCACGACCCGCCTTGCCGAGGATCATTTCAACCGGCGGACGGCCCAAACAGCCGAGATGTGCGGACTCGAGATCGTAGAGATTCGAAAGAAAATGGCCGGAATCGTGAATCTGATCGTTTGTAAGGTCTGATTCTATCCAAGATTACGCGATAGGCGTTTTCTTCTTATTTTCTTCCTTTGCGTTCTTTGCGGCTTTTGCGTGAAACTACTTTTTTTCCACGCAAAGCCGCAAAGTTCGCAAAGAAATCGCAACGAAGAAAAGGAACAAATCCGCATCACCCGTCCTAATGCGGAATTTGGGTTTATTTCATCAAACATTCGCCTGTTTTTATCGTATTCTTATACACGCAACGATGCGCGTTTCGCGTATCTAAAATTAGAAATCTCATATTCGAAAAATGGCTGCTTCAAAAACTGCAAAGGTCTTACTCATCATCGGCGGAATCCTGATTCTGCTCTTCTTCGTCGGAATCATCGGCATCGCGATTCTGTTCAGCACGTTCGACGCTCGCCCGAGCGTCGCGTCAAACAGCGCTTTGATCCTGAACGTCTCCGGCTCGCTGCCGGACTACTCGCCGGATGATGACTTCGCGAAAGCACTCGGAATTGCACAAACGCAATCGTTCACAAGTTTGCTGACGCAGATACGCAAAGCAAAAGTTGACAACCGCATCAGCGGACTTGTGATGGACATCAACTTCCCCGGCATCGGCTGGGGCAAGGCGTACGAACTGCGCGAGGCGATCAAGGATTTCAAGACGACGGGCAAGCCGGTTTATGCGTACATGGAGATCGGGATGAACCGCGAATATTACATCGCGACCGCTGCCGACAAGATCTTTCTCGCACCTGCGGGCGACCTTTATGTTAACGGATTTGCCGCCGAAGCGATGTTCTACAAAGGCTCGCTGGACAAACTCGGCGTCGAAGCCGAGGTGATTCAGATCGGCCCGAAATACAAGAACGCTCCCGACCAATACACCAAGAAGGAAATGGGCGAGGGCCAGCAGGAAGTGACCAACGCCATTCTTGATGAGTACTTTGGACAGTATTCAACCGCGATCGCGGAGAGCCGCAAGAAGTCCGTCGAAGATGTAAAAGGCATTATCGACAACGCTCCGTATCACGCTGGTGATGCCGCAAAGGTCGGCTTGATCGACGGTGCAAAGACCGAAGCCGAAGTTTACGCCGAATTGAAAAAGCAACTCGGTTACGGTGATGGCGAGGAACTGAAAACCATCCGAACCGGGGCGTACAAAGAGATCCCGTCGGATTCGCTTGGTCTGAACAATGGCGAACGTGTCGCGGTTATCTTCGCCTCTGGCGGCATCATGCTTGGCAGTTCGAGCGACGGCGGATTCGGCGGAACGACGGTTGGTTCAGATACCATCGTCCGAGCCGTAACCGACGCCGCAAACGACAAGAGCATCAAGGCGATCGTGCTTCGCGTCGATTCGCCGGGCGGTTCGGCTCTTGCGTCCGACCAGATGTGGCACGCCATCGAGGCTGCAAAAGCGAAGGGCAAACCGGTTGTGGTTTCTATGGCTGACGTGGCCGCTTCGGGCGGTTATTACATCGCGACGAACGCCGACAAGATCGTTGCGGAACCGACGACCATCACAGGTTCGATCGGCGTCTTTATGGGCAAACCTGTGATGAAAGGTTTGTACGATTGGCTCGGCATTACCAACCAATATACGCTTCGCGGCAAGAACGCCGGCATATTCCGTGAGACCGAAAAATGGACGCCCGAAGAGCGAGCGAAAATGGAAGAACAGACCAACAAGATCTATCACGAAGACTTTCTTCCAAAGGTCGCAAAAGGTCGAAAGATCGATGTCGAAAAAGCAAACACCATCGCTCAGGGACGCGTTTGGACGGGAACGCAAGCAAAGGAAAACGGCTTGATCGACGAGTTCGGCGGAATTGAGAAAGCCATCGATATCGCCAAACAGCTTGCGAACCTGCCGGCCGACAAAGACGTTCGTCGCGTCGTTCTGCCCGAACCAAAACCGTTCTTCGAAGCGTGGTTTGGCGATCCCGAATCCGCAGAGATCAAAGAGCAGAAAACGCAGCAGGCACTTCTCGAATCACTACCCGAAGACATTCGGCGTGCATTCCAATACGCACACCTTTTCGACCGCATGAAACGCGGCGAAGCAATGCTGATGATGCCGTTTGAGTTGACGATCAAATGATCAAAAACTCGACGTTTCAGATATAAAGATAATCCACAAAAGCACACGAAATTACACCAAAACGACACGAAAAATTCGATGGTTTTCGTGTCGTTTCGTGTAATTTCGTGGTTAAATTCTTTTCTCTTTTCCTATTGGGGCCTGATACCATTTCCCACTCGATCTCGCTTTACCAAGTGAGCGACAACTCTGCCGCGAAGGTGAATCGAAATGAAAGTAAAAGAAGCCATTGTTTTTATCGTCTATATGTTGATGTTTTTGGCCAGCATCGTCTCGATTCCGATTCCCGGATCGAACTAGTCTTGTTTTTCGCTGCCAAAATCCCCTATAATCGCCTCGCGTTCACCGCAATTCCAAAAACTCAGTTTTAGATCATAGGCCGTCGTCTTGGGCCGGGTTGCACTAGTTCAATTTCATCTGGAGAGGAAACTGTATGGTTCGAGTTATCTTAGGAGTCGTTGCCGGATTTATTGCGTGGTCGATCATTTGGGTAGGAAGCGACGAAGTGCTGAAAATGGCCTCGGCGGGCTGGTATGGCACCCATCAATTGGGTCTCGAAAAGGCTATTACTAACAGGACGGAGTTTGCCGCCGACAGCACGATCCTCGGCATCGGCATCATCCGCAGCATTATTGCGTCGATATTATCGGGCTTTCTCGCGGCATTTGTAGCGAACGGCAATCGCAATGCACCGCTGATCCTCAGCATGGTTCTGCTGCTGGTCGGAATTCTTGTTCAGTCGATGATGTGGAATCAATTGCCGATCTGGTTTCATCTTATCTTCCTCGCCCTGATCGTTCCGATGACAATTCTCGGCGGACGGTTGAAGACTTCGGCTTAGTTTTTAGCCCTCCCTAACGGTCAGGCTTCTGCCATTGCTTGATAGCGACGGGAATCGGGACGAGCCGGCTTTCGCCGTAGGTTCTAAGATTCAATTGATCGATTTCTATCTCACGTTCGTCGAGCAGTTCGTCGGGCGGGAGATCGTCTTTTCTGTCATAACAGGCATGTGCAATGCACGGCAGTGGCTTTGCGTGGTCGTGGACGAGGCAGCGAATCCCGGGTTCAAATAATGGGCATGAATATGTCTTCGCACCGTATTCATCCGGGCGGTCAAGGCCATAACGCGAGATCGCAGCTTCGGTTCGCTCCTCAACTTTTCTTTGAAGTTCCGTGGGAAGTTCTGCCAATCGCCTTTTAATTGCGGCAGCCTCAAGCCGAGTGATGCGGACGTTTACGAAATGCTCATCAAGACAGCACGCTCCGGGCGTTTCGCATGTCGAGCAAGGCTTGGCGCGATGCTCGAATCCCGCTCGTATCTGCTCCGCAAACTCGTTGCGTATTGAATCGAGTTTCGCCAATGCTTTGGTTTCGGAAAGATACATCAACATCGCGTCTTTGCGTCCGGTCAACGAACAACGCACAACGAATAACGTAAAGCAAAAACACAAAATTATGGGCTGTTCGTTATTCGTTATTCCCTATTCGTTATTTCGGACCTGGGTGACATGCTAGAATATAATTTAGAATACATTTTCTCGGAGGAATATGCTCAAGGAAGGCGATAAGGCACCTGCGTTTACGGCGAAGGATCAGGACGGCAAAACGGTAAAATTTTCGGACCTAAAGGGTTCGCGGGTAGTGCTCTATTTTTATCCGAAGGACGACACGCCCGGCTGTACGAAAGAGGCGTGTTCGTTCCGCGATGCGGATGATGTTTACCGCAAGAAAGGCATAAAAGTTTATGGCGTTTCGACCGACAACGAAAAATCGCATCAGAAATTTATCTCGAAATTCCAGCTTCCTTTCGATCTGCTTGCCGACACGGAAAAAGAGATCGTCGAAAAATACGGCGTCTGGGGCGAAAAATCTATGTACGGCAAAAAGTATATGGGCACGTTCCGCAAGTCATTCCTGATCGACGAAAAAGGCAAGATCGTAAAGATATTCGACAAGGTAAATGTTTCCGAACACGCCGACGAAGTCTTAACCGCATTTGGCGAGGCTTGATGGTTTTCAGAAAACTCCCCTCCTGGATAGGAGGGGTGCCGAGGCTTTGCGAGGCGGGTGGTAGAAAACTCTACTTAATTCTCATTTCTCCTCTTCTTCCAGCCGACTGCCTTGGGACTGACACTCGCCGTGCGAAGGTCGAGTATCAGAATGCCGTCCTCGTCCGTTTCGGCGTCATAAAAACGCACGGTGTGCGGCAGGCTGACCCTGAATTCCTGCATCATCCGAAAGACATTCAGCTTCTTGCCGCCGCTCGTGCTGTGCACGCGAACCGGATACGCATTCCGCGTTGTGAGTGCGGCGGGTTTCAAACCGATACGATTGTTCACCACATCGAAAAGTACCTGAAACGCCTTTGGCGCTCCCATGCGGTCATACGTCACCCGCGACATCGCGATCATCCCTTTCCGATTCAGCGTCACATACATCCCCGAAAACTGCGCCGCCACACCATCGCCCCTCGGCACCTCCTTCCAATCCGGCCTCATATCTTTTACTCCAACTCGAGACTCTAAACTCTTAACTCGAAACTCTCGTTTTACGAGCGGATATGAATGTATCATTCGTGCAACGCCGTGTCAAGCCAGAAAGAATTGCCACTAGCTTCAGGAAGCCGCAGGCGAACACCTCGGAGTGTTGGCCCATTAAAATCTTCGTCCGTCAGAAACTTTATTTTGGCGGCCAATTCGGATCTTCTCCGTTTTTCCTGGCAAGCAGAATTTCACGGGTGATCTTCGGCGGGTACTTAGCCTCATGTTCGGCCCGCATCGTTTCGAATTTGATCAATTGCTGCTCGAGATACGCATCGACCTCTTCTTTGTGGTGAAGATAATAAGCAATCGCGCCATGCACTTCGGCGAGCGACAGTGAATCGAAATCGCGTTGGATCTCTGCCGCGTCCACGCCTCGTCTAAATTCATAGACAATTGAGTCTAGCGAGACTCGAGTTCGTCCCACACGCAAAACGCCGTAGGTGTCCATTCGAACAGGCTTTGGAATTGTGCCCACGGAGGTAGCCATAACAGCGATTTTAACACGAATTCTTCGCGTTCCATAGAGAAAAGACGCCGTCATGAACGGCAGTATCAGCGGTTGTAATGAATGTGCGGACGTTCGATCATCAGCGGGCGGATCGTGTCCGCGAAACTGGATTCAGAAAACGCGTATCTGGCGTTGAAAAACGCATAACTGGAAGCGAAAAGCGCATATCTGGAGGCTAAAAACGCATAACTGAGTGCCAATATTGCGGTTTAATTATGCGAAAAATGCGCAAGCCCGCACGTTAGTAAGGGCGGTATAAGGCCTTAGGGTAAAAAGTTCGATATGGTTCTCGGCCTGGATGTACCGCCCTTACTAACGTGCGGGCTTATGCATCGGAGATGGGCGATCTTTGTCGTCTGTTAATCCGTCAGTGGCGTCAGGAGAATTCAATCCTCCATCTCGAACGGCGTGTCACCTTGACCGTAGAGCACGTATTCGATTGCAGCATTTACATGACGCGGCTTCCACAGGTAACGACGACTTCGCCCGCGCAACCAACCTGCAATTCGCTGTAAATAAGTTCTTGTTCGGGCAATTGGCGAGGAGTGATCAGTCAAAAGGGCTAGATTTCCTGAGCGAAGGAAAGCGTTTCCTCTAAAAAGCTCATTGCATCGGATCGCCTTGAGGCACGAGATTCGAGCATAAAGGTCTTGTGTGCGACGATCAGAACACCGTTGATCATCACAGGGGCAAAGATCAGGAATATTGCCAGCAACACGTCGAGCGGAAACGCAACCCACTCATACGATATCGCAAAGTAAGCCAATATATTGATAGCGATTGCTGAAAGGAAAAACACCAAAGCCTTCTTCGGCCGCATGGTGAAGAAAAAGCTGAATGCGTTAACAAAGAGGCTCGCCCAGAGTATTGCCTTTCTGTTCCATTCGCGGCCATGCACACGCCTACAGTGAGGGCAGATCACCAGGAACCTATTCCATCGATCCCACTTAGTAAGCGATATCTGCTTTCCACAGGTGATGCATGGTTCGATGTGCTTTTCCGTGAGAGTTGCTGGGATTTTAGCGACCGGAAACGACATAAAGCGTGAAGCACTTAGTCTTTGCAACATCGAGATCAAATTCTTAAAGCCTGACGATCTTTGCCGCGCTGCCGTTTCGGATCTCTACCGTCAGAGCATTTCGCGTATCGACTATCAGAGGTGCGAGTTCGCAGACGCGGTTGTAATCAATATCGGTGTGTTCGGTGCAGATGATCGTGCAGTCGCATTCCTTCAGAAGTGCGTCGGTAAGTTCGCTGTTGGTAAGCGGTTCTGCCTGGCCGATGGTGTATGCGTGGTCGAACGTCACCTCGGCCACGAACGGGTCGTGGTAAACAACCTCGGCCCCTTGCGAACGCAGTAGATCGATGATCGACAAGGCCGGTGATTCGCGCATATCGTCGATATCTTTTTTGTAAGCCACGCCGAGTATCAATATTTTGGAGCCGTTCAACGCCTTGCGGTTCTTGTTAAGCGCCGAGGACGCGAGATCTACGACGTATTCAGGCATTCCCGAATTGACCTTTTCGGCCAGCGAAATGAACTGCGAATCGAAGCCGTGCTGACGTGCTTTCCACGAAAGATAGTGCGGGTCGAGCGGAATGCAGTGGCCGCCGATTCCCGGTCCGGGATAGAACGGCATAAAGCCGAAAGGCTTTGTCGCGGCCGCACGGACAACTTCCCATGTGTCGATCCCGAGAGCGTTGCAAAGACGCGCCATCTCATTCGCCATTCCGATATTTATCGCGCGAAATGTGTTTTCCCACAACTTACACGCCTCTGCTACGCGTGCCGACGAAACGGCGTGAACATCGTTTACGATGACGTTATACAGTTTTGCCGCAACCTCGGTCGAATCTTTCGTAACGCCGCCGACGACCTTTGGAATATTGTGTGTCTGAAATTGCGGGTTGCCCGGATCGACACGTTCGGGTGAAAACGCGAGCAGAAAATCTTCGTCGAGCCTAAAACCGCGTTCCTCGAACATCGGCTTTAAAACTTCGTCCGTCGTGCCCGGATAGGTCGTCGATTCGAGAATGATCAACTGACCTCGACGCATATACTTTTGTATCTCGTCGCCCGCAGCCAGGATGAAAGACATATCCGGATCTTTCGTTTTTCGCAGCGGCGTCGGGACGCAGATGATGATCACATCGCAGTCGGCCAAACGGCTGAAGTCGGTCGTCGCCGAAAGCGTTCCCGCATCGACACATTTCTTTACGTTCTCAGGCGGGACGTCAACTATGTGCGAAAGCCCGGCGTTTATGTCGTCGGCCTTTTTGACATCGACCTCAAAGCCGATGCCATTGATGCCTTTCAAACAGAATTCGACGATCAGCGGCAGGCCGACATAGCCAAGTCCGACTACGCCAATACAAGCGTTTCCGTCGTCGATAAGTTTCTCGATCTCGTTACGAATCATTATTAGTAAACAGGAATAATAGAGTGAACAATGGACGCACCGGCGCCGTGAGCAAACTCAATTAAACGCGATGGTTCCTTTCTAGTCAAGACATTCGACCCTTGTGTTAACATTGCATCTACCGATGCGGGAGTTAGCTCATCGGTGAAAACTTCCAATCCTCTGCCTTTTCCATATTATGGCGATCTCCATCGAGTCAGAAAATCCGGCGGTCAAGGCGCTTCTGCACGGAACTGCCCCGCGGCCCGCACAGATCGCCGCTTCGCGCGGTATGCTGCCGCTGCCGGACGACGATATGCTTGAGGTGCTGGTCGGCTTTTCATTGTCCGGTGATGCCGAACTTTCCGGTAATGCCGCGACGGCGTTGTCCGAGACCGATGAACAACTTTTCGCAGCCGGTGTCGCTTCGGAAAAGGTTGCCACCAGTGTCCTGTCGCATGTTGCGGGACGCGATGGACTGGCATTTGCCACCTATCAAGGCCTGCTGGTAAACCCGCGTACGCCGATCGCCGCCGTCGAAAAATTGGCTAAGATCTCGACGAACGCTCAGGTGCTCGATTTTATCGCGCTGAATCAGCAACTTCTGATCCAATCACCGGCGATCATCGACGCCATCCTTGCAAACTCGAACAGTTCGTCTGAGGCTTCGCGGCGTGCGTCTGAGACCAAGCATGAGTTCTTTGAAAAGGAACGCGGCTTGCAGCAGGTCGCCAGCGAACTGCGTGCTCAAGGGAACGAAGCGGCGGCCGAGTTCATCGAGAAAGGCGATTTTGAGGCGGCGAAGATCTCGGAAGAAGAGGCCCTGTTTCTCGCGGCGATGATCGAGTCTCCGGATTCGGACACCGATGACGCATGGATGGGCCTGGAGTATCTCGAGGAGATATTTGAAGAAACCGAGGCCGAGCGTCAGGCAATAGCGGACAGGATAATTGGTGAGTGGCAGGCCGAAGAAGGCGACATGCCGAACGAACGGATATCCGTCGTCAACAGCATCATGAAGATGGGTATGAAGGACCGCGCTAAGATGGCATTAAAAGGCGACCGTGAGGCGCGCAATGTGCTGATCCGCGATCCGAACCGCGTGATCGCACAGGCCGTTATCAACAACCCGCGGATTACCGAGCAGGAAGTTGAAAAGATCTCGTCGATGCGTGCGATAAGCGAAGACATCCTTAGGCAGATCGCAAATAACCGCCAATTTGCAAGGCATTATCCGATAGCCCACAATCTGGCACGCAACCCGCGAACGCCGATCGCCAATGTGCTTTCGATCCTTTCGCGCCTTCAGCTTCGCGACCTGTCGGCCCTGTCAAAAAACCGAAACGTCTCGGACGCCGTCCGACGACAGGCACTAAGACTTTCACAGGCACGAACCGGCAGATAGATTATCGTCCGATTCGTCCGTCGCCGTTCGAGATCAATTCACATGCTGTGACAACGTAGTTTTCAAATTCCGTCAATTCAGTTGAAATAAATATCCAGACCTTTCCTTTTTTGAGCATTTCAAACTCGGCCTTTCTGAATATTTTCCGCAGCGAAGGCAAATGCGCGTCAATAGTTGCGACGTAAATTCCCTTTTGCATCGGCTCGGCCTCACGCCGTATCAACGGCTTTTCACGATCCATCAGAAAAAGGCAAAGTCTGCCGTCAACATAGATGCCGTAGCAGCCGAACATCGGTTTGATCGTCACTTCGACGGTCGTCAGATGATCGAGCACGAACACATACGGGATTTTGTCGGCATGCTTTATCACGCGAGTATTGTGAGCCTGAGCCGACGATTTTTAAAGCTGAATCTGAAATAGCGTGCGTGTTTTGGTAGAATTTCGCCTTTCGCGGATGAACGAGATACTGCAAAAACTAAAGACCACGCTGGCGATGATAAAGTTCGAGCACACGCTTTTTGCGTTGCCGTTTGCGCTGCTTGGTGCGATCTTGGCGGCGAACGGATTGCCGACTTGGCGGCAGCTCGTTTGGATCGTCGTCGCAATGGTCGGAGCCCGTTCGGCGGCGATGACGTTCAATCGAATTGTCGATCGCGACATCGACGCTCAAAATCCACGCACCGCAAATCGCGAACTTCCAAGCGGAAAATTATCTACCGGATTCGCGTGGGCGTTTCTCTATGTATCGATCGGCGTTTTCCTTATCGCGTCGTATTCGCTCAACTGGATGACATTCGCTCTTTCGCCGGTCGCGCTGATCTGCGTTCTCGGATATTCGTATGCGAAGCGTTTTACGTCCTTCGCGCATTTGATCCTGGGACTCGCTCTTGCAATCTCACCATCGGCCGCGTGGATAGCCGTTCGCGGAGATCTGTATTCTGAAGTTCCGATCCTGCTTTCACTCTTCGTGTTGATGTGGACTGCGGGATTCGATGTGCTCTACGCCTGTCAGGACCGCGACTTCGACAAAAAAGCGGGTCTTTATTCGATACCCGCACGCTTCGGCATCGCACGCTCATTATGGATTGCACGACTGTTTCACTTTCAGGCGTTCGTCGTGCTGATCTTTCTTTATCTAATGAGCGAACTTGGTTGGATCGCTTTCGGCGGAGTGGCCGCTGTCGGAATTCTGCTTGTTTACCAGCACACGCTGGTCAAAGCAACCGACCTTTCAAAAATGAATGCTGCGTTCTTTACGACCAACGCCTTCGTCAGCGTGATCTTGCTTATTACATTTGGTGCAGCGGTCTTCTTTCAGGGCCGAACTAACTGACTGTTCGGACGAAGCGTTTTTCCACAGCGTCGTACTCAAGCTCATGAATGTCCCACTTTCCGTAGCCTGCCTCGATCTCTAGTTTTTGGGCGATTATCATCCGCTCGCCGTCGGTTCGCAGATTGATCATGCCGTACTTGGTCAGCGTCGAGTTTATCTCTTTATTGCTTTTCACTATCGATTTTCGAAGCGTTTCGATCCTTGCCAGATCGGTCGGCGTCGGAGCAGCGATCACCAACAACGTGGCAAGCTCTGCTCGTTCTTTCGACACTTTCTCCAGAAGCTTTTGAGTTTTCGCAAGCTCTTTGCGAGTCACTTCTTTAGTCGAGCGGGCCAGCTCCGTGCTGAAAACAAGCGGCGAATCACCGTAGCCGCACTTGCCTAACGCCCCGATCGCATCCGGGCGCGGATGAGCGTAGCTCTCCTCATCACCGCTCGAGATGACGGTTGCGGCCGCGTTCACATGGGTGAGGAACGGATAGAAAAAATGATTGCTGCCGTGATGACACGCCTTTGCGGCGTCAACGCGCAGTTCGTCAAGCTGGCCTGCCTGCGCGAAGTGATCGACGATCATCTCGCCCGCCTCTTCGTTCAGATCGCCGCCGAGCAGTATGCGGGCCTTGCCGTAGTCGAGCCTGATCAGCACTGAATGCCCGTTCTTTGTCTTGCCAGCATCCTTGATTAACGGCAGAGTCTCGACGCCGCCCTGCTGGACGGTGATCGGGCCGAGTAGCTTCATCGAGAGCGGCTTTCCGTTTACCATCACCGTGCTGTCGAGACCGCTGATGAATCCGTCGCTTAAGCGGACCATCTTGTATTGCACATTGGGATTATGCGCAAGAGCGGCGTGGAGCACGACCGGATAGGACGAATTAGTTCCCTTTCGCTTTTGCGGATCGTCGATGATCGTCCGCATTGCCGCTGTGTCGGCGACCAGCGATGTAATGTGGCCGTTGACCACGGTGCCAAAATCGCTCGACTCGCCCGGCCGCTGTACGATGCCGTTGTGCAATATCTCGGAAACGCGAACGCTCGGCCGTCCAAAAATTCGCCCAAACCCGCCGTAGTGGTCCTGATCGGAGTGGCTGATGATAACGCGGAATGCGAACGGCAGTGGCTGAATATTCTCCGGCTTCTCACGCGCATAGAGATTGAACCGCCACGCGAGATACCGCGACATATTGTCATTCTCGCCGGCATCGATCAAGAAATGCTGATCGTCGGGCGTCACCACATGACATCCGTCACCCTGGCCGATATCAACAAAATTGACTTCGAGCAAACGCTCCTTTTGTAACTTATCGACGCTTATCCAGCCCGTGTTGTTGCGGCTTTTTACCTTAACGCGGTTGTTCGCGATCTCGAGATCGAGGATCTTTATATAATCGCCGAATATCAGATGCTGGATCCATTTATTCCCCTGCGACTCGGCGTAAACCTTGGCCGAAGGGTAACCGGCGAAACAGAAATTGACAGCGCCATCGGCGGTGTAGCGGGTTGGAGAAAGCTGGGGCATGACTTTATCTCGCTGTTAAATAGAATGAAGCGAGTGTAAAGCGAAGGCAGAGCCAGCGCAAGTTTTTTTATGCCGCTATGGGCGGCTCATCTGGAAACCTATCACCTTTCGCATACACATGCTGGTTGCGACATCGGCATACTGACCGTAGTTTGGGATCGTTTCGTAACCCTCGCGTTTGTAGAGAGCGATCGCTTCGGGCTGTTTGAAGCCCGTTTCGAGAATACACTCTTGAAAGCCGAGATCGGCCGCCCAGGATTCAAGCTCTTGCAAGATCAACGCCGCGATCCGTTTCCCACGATGTTCCGTTTTTACATACATCCGCTTTATTTCAGCAACGTCCGTAGAATATTCCTTGAACGCACCGCAGCCGACCGGTTCGCCGCCATCGAAAACCAACACGACACCGGTTAATCCGACCGGCTTGTTGAACTGAGCATAGAAGGAATGATCTTCGCCGTCGCGCCCGGCCAGTTCGACATCCAGCAACCTGACCAGATCAAGAAAATCTTGATTTTCTTCGGTTGTTCGAACGAGCGAGACCATTTAGAGCGTTTGCGGAATGTGAAGCTTGGTGCCGATCTTTTTATTTAATTTTTCGATGAAATATGCCGACAGCAATGGAGATTCTTTTTCGACGTTTTGGTGAACAAAGAAATTAAGTTCCTTCAAACCCTGTGCTTTCCAGTCCGCGATACGTTTGACCCAATTGTCGAGGCGGGACCGATCGGATCTCGGGTCGTTCGCACCGACCCATCGAACAAATGCGTTCGGCGTCGTAAGCCGCATGTGCATCAGATCGCGACGTCCAGCGGTATCGACAAGCACATTCGTGATCTTGTTTTTCTCCAACAGGCTGTAAAGCTGAGACGAAACTTCGGGGTCGTTGTACCAATCAGTGTGGCGAAACTCCATCGCGAGCGGAGCTTTGTATTGTTTCCAGTTCTCAACAAACGCGACGACGCGATCCATGTCCTTCGGACCGAAATTATTGTGCATCTGCAGAAACGGCATTCCGAGTTTTTTCTGCAAATGCGACATATTGGTGACGCTATTATCAACCAACTCATTTACGTCCTTTAACCGACGAAAATGTGAGATCGTCTGCTCCAGTTTTGGAAAGAACTTAAAATCTTCGGGAACGGTTTCATGCCATTTTTCAAAAGTCGATGCGGGAAACAACCGGTAAAACGTCGCGTTCAGTTCTATACAGTTGAATTGCCTTGAGTAATACCCAAGCTCGTCCTTCGTTCCTTTCGGATAAAACCCCTTCAGATCGGTCTTGTTCCACTTCGCACAACCTACATGGATTTTGAGATCCTTGGCTTTCGATCTCGCCAATACGGCCTTCGTATCCGGATGATCCTTGGGAATAGTAAAATCGATCTCTTCCGGGTTTGGCACTTGTCCGAATTTCATATATCTTCTATAAGATTTTTGCCCGCGAATTACGCGAATGTTCGCGAATAAGACGATTCTCGATGTCTTTTTATTCGCGCAGATTCGCGTAATTCGCGGGCGAGTTCTGGTAAAATCTTAGCATACTATTATGCAGTTTTCATTTGATCCAAATCTTAGAGACGTCGTCGACAAAATCGAGGATGGCGAGCGGCTGAGCTTTGCGGACGGCCTTTCGTTATTTGCAACGACAGACCTGAACGCGCTCGGTAAATTGGCGGACACCGTCCGCCGCAAAAAGCACGGGCTGACGACGTATTACAACGTCAACCGGCATTTTAATCACACTAATATCTGCGTTGCAGACTGCAAATTTTGCGGTTTTTACAAACGTGCGCGTCAGGAAGGTGCTTACACATATTCCGTACAGGAAGGCATCGACATTGCGCGAACGGCCGTTGCCGAAGGTGCGACCGAGTTGCACATAGTGGGCGGCCTGAACAGCAAACTGCCGTTCGAGTATTACACCGACCTTTTCTCATCGCTAAAACGCGAGTTTCCAAAGCTACATCTCAAAGCCCTGACGATGGTCGAGCTTGATTTCTTCGCCCGCTTTTACAAAATGAGCGATGAAGACGTGATCGAAAAGCTGCACGCGGCGGGAATGGATTCGTGTCCGGGCGGCGGTGCCGAGATATTTGCCGAGCCGACGCGTTCGCGCATCTGCGATCACAAATGCGACGCGGCCCGATGGCTGGAACTCGCGGGCAAGGTTCACAAGGCAGGTCTCAAGACGAATGCGACGATGCTCTACGGTCACATCGAATCGATCGAGGACCGGATCGATCATTTCGTCCAGCTCCGAGAGCAGCAGGACAAGACCGGTGGATTTCAATGCTTCATTCCGCTCGCGTTCTATCCGCCGGACACGGCTCTCTCTCAGCTTCCCGGCCCCGACGCGATCGACAATCTCAAGACCATCGCCGTCTCGCGCCTGATGCTCGACAACTTCGACCACATCAAGGCCTACTGGGTCATGCTCGGCAAAGCCACCACCCAGACCGCCCTTCACTTCGGCGCTAACGACGTTGACGGAACCATCACCGACGGCGGCGAACTAACCCACGCCTACTCCGTCGAAGAAGGCGGCGAATCAAAAATGACCAAAACCGAACTAATAACCATGATCCAAAAAGCCGGCTTCGAAGCCGTCGAAAGAGATACGGTCTATAATCGAGTTGAGAAGATTGCCGCGTAGAATATGATTGACGAGATTCGCGAGAAAATTGCAGCAAGCGTTTTCGAGTTTTCAAAACACGCAGTTGATCAGAGCATATTGCGGAGCATCAGCGTTCAGGAAGTACGCGAGGCCATTAGGGTGGGCGAAATTATCGAGGATTATCCGAATGACAAATACGGCCCAAGCTGTTTGATTTTCGGAATGACAGCGGATAACAAACCATTGCACGTCCAGTGCAGCTATCCGTCACGTCCATTGGTAAAAATCGTCACGCTTTACGAGCCGGATGAAGATTTGTGGATAAATCACAAAGTGAGGAAGCAACAAAATGCAGGTTGAAACGATGAAGGACACGAAAGTAACGTACACGCTGGAGATGGACGACAAATTTATCATCATCGAAAATGTCCCCGCTCGAGTATCCGAAGAGACTGGCGAACAGTTCTTCTCTCCGGAAACGGTCGAGCGACTGCAACAGACCGTTTGGGGACACGAAAGGCCAAAGCGAACCATAGAGACCCCGGTTTATGAATTCGCGGTTTAGGTATTAGTTTGTTGCGCAATCGCAACTTTAGACTCGGCGCGGACGGTAACCCACGCCTAATCCGTCGAAGAAGGTGGTGAATCAAAAATGACCAAAACCGAACTAAACCATGATCCAAAACGCCGGCTTCGAAGCCTTGGAAAGAGATACGGTATATAACCGTGTGGAGAAGGTAGCAGCGTGATTTAAAGTGACGATTACCGCTAGAATCGACGATGATTTCAAGAGCCTTGAAACCTATTTTCAGCGCTTGTTTGATCTTCACAACGAGTTGGTGCTACAAGAGCCGCAATTTCCGATTGTCGCGTATGACGTTGAGACGGAGGAATCGCAAGCCAACCATTTTTATGTGTCTCACCTTATCAAACCCAACATGATAATCGGCGTCTATAGTTGTTTCGAATTCTGGATACAAAAGATTTGCGATTTCCACCAGCTTAAAAATAACTTGGCGCTGAGCTACAAAGACATTCGAGGAAAACACGATCTTCACACCTACCAGAAATACCTCACATTAGTTGCCGGTTTGCACCTCGAGACTGTTCAGGCTAGCTATCGGCGTTTGGATGATGTACGGAAAGTGCGTAATGCTCTCGTTCATAATGGCGGACACATACCTAAAGAAAAGGAAAACGAGTTTTCGCAAATAGAAGGCATCTCCGTTGCGTTTTCGATGGTTGTTATTAGCAATGAGTTTATCGGGGACGTGCTGACTCATGCCAGACACTTTGCGATCTATGTCGCGAAGGCGGGCTAGTATCACGGCAAATGCTTTAGGAACTCGTACGGAGAACTGACCTTATGACGCAAGCAAAAAATACTATCTGTCTTTGGTACGATGGCGACGCTGAGGAGGCGGCGCGGTTTTATGCGGAGACGTTTCCGGACTCCAGAGTTGACGCGGTGCATAAGGCTCCGGGAGATTTTCCTTCGGGGAAAGAGGGCGACGTGCTGACGGTGGATTTTACTGTGCTGGGAATTCCGTGCATCGGCCTGAATGGCGGTGACACATTTAAGCACAGCGAAGCGTTCTCGTTCCAGGTCGCGACCGAGACGCAGGAAGAAACCGACCGCTATTGGAATGCGATAGTCGGGAACGGCGGCGAAGAGAGCATGTGCGGCTGGTGCAAGGACAAATGGGGCCTGTCCTGGCAGATCACGCCCACCGCCCTGACCGAAGGCTATACCGATCCCGACCCTGCCGCCGCTAAACGGGTCTTCGACGCGATGATGACCATGAAAAAGATCGACATCGCCACCATCGAAGCCGCCCGCCGTGGTTGAATTCGTGTCATTTAGTGTGGTTTCGTGGTTACGGTTTTTAAAGACTAGCCACGAAAGGACACGAACTAACACGAAAAAAAAAGTAAATTTTGATTGATCTTACGCGATCCGGTAGAAATGGAATATACCTACATCACCGCGAAAACAGCGACCTTGATCTCCGCGCTCGCGACGGCGCCCGGCGTGATCATTCCTTTGATCCGGGAGGTGCCGCCGCAGATCCTGAAGCGTCGTCCGAGCCCAGGCAAATGGTCTGCCTACGAGAACGCCATTCACCTATCGCAGTCAGACGTAGCATTTCGTGCCCGACTTGACCTGATATTGTCCACGCCGGAGCCGTTTATTGAGACAATCGAGAATTCGGCTGAAGACGAAGCGGGAGCGATGCTTGAGATAGATCTGGACGAGAGCCTCAAAAGGTACACACGCGAACGCGGTACGCTGGTCGAACGGCTAAAACAGCTTTCACCCGACGAATGGCAGAAAACCGCCGTCCACGAGGCGTTCGATCATTACTCCGTATTTATCATGTTCCGGCATGTGCTGAATCACGAGATGCTGCACGCCTACCGCATCGAAGAACTGCTGCTCAAGAAGGATTGGGATTAGATAAACTTTTCTCAGTAGATTAGAGCGATGGATTGAATGAATCATCGTTCGTGTTATTTAGTGTTGTTTCGTGGTTACGGTTTTCAAAACTGAACCACGAAACAACACGAACGAACACGAAGGTGTCAGAGGAACCTCAAATCATGAGAAGACTAATTGCAGCGATGAACATGACGCTCGATGGATTTTGCGATCACACGGCGATGACCGCGGATGAAGAGATCCATCAACACTACACTGATCTGCTAAATAATGCGGACATAGTCATTTACGGCCGAATAACCTTTCAGCTAATGGAGTATTGGAGATCGGTCGTAGAGAATCCCACCGGCAAAAAGGACATGGATGATTTTGCCGCGGCGATCGACAATATTTCAAAGATCGTTTATTCCCGGACGCTTGCTAATGTTGATTGGAGAAATACCGAGCTGAAACGAGAAATAGTTAAGGACGAAATTTTAGAACTCAAGGAACAGGCGGGCAGAGACATTTTTGTCGGAAGCCCGAGTCTGATCGTCGCACTGGCCAACCTTGGCGTGGTCGATGAATTCCAGATCAGTATCCATCCGACCATTGCAGGAGGCGGGCTGACGTTATTTCAGAACATCGACGAGAGGATCGATCTTAAACTCCTCAAAACAAAAACATTCGGCTGCGGTGCAGTGACTCATTATTATGAGCCGTCCAAAACCCTTCGTGTTATTTAGTGTCATTTCGTGGTTACGGTTTAAGAGCTTAACCACGAAATAACACGAACGGACACGAAAAAAGATCCAAACCTTAGTTCCAATCCGCATCCTTAAATTTACGAAACCGATCGGTTGCACTTGACATATGCAACCGTTTGGTTGCATACTCTTGTTCGTAGTCATGAAACGAGACATTTTTCAAGCCATAGCCGACCCGACGAGACGGGCGATCATCGCGTTGATCGCTCTACAGGCGATGACGCCGAACGCCATTGCCGAGCATTTCGACACCAGCCGGCAGGCGGTTTCAAAACATCTACGGATACTGACAGAGTGCGAACTGGTAACACAGGAACAAAAGGGACGGGAAATTTTCTATTCGCTTGAGATCGAGAAAATGAAAGAGATCGACAAATGGACAGAGCAATACAGAAAGATCTGGCAGAGCCGATTCGAGCAACTCGGTGAGGTGCTGGAGGTTATGAAAAAGGAAAAGGCGAAAACTTGACCTTAGAGCTTTCTTTGCGGAAACTTTGTGGGCTTTGCGTCTTGGCGTGAGATATTTCACGCACGGCCGCAAAGAACGCAAAGGAAGAAAAGGACAGAAGAGTCAGTGAGGATGAATATGGAATTTATTGTTAACAAGGAGACGAAGACTGTCACGATAACCAAAGAGTTTGATGCCGAGCTGTCGTTGGTCTGGGACGCATATACAAACGCGGAACTGCTCGACCAATGGTGGGCACCGAAACCGTTTAGTTCGCGAACAAAGGTCCTGGATTTCCAGGTTGGCGGCCGCAGATTTTACGCGATGGTCAGCCCCGAAGGCGTTGAGCGTTGGGTCGTTCAGAAGTACACGGCGATCTCGCCGAAGACCAACTTCAAGATGTTTAACGCCTTTGCCGACGCGGATGAAAACCTCGAACTGCCCGGCTCCGATTGGGACATGAATTTCAGCGAGCAGGACGGCAAGACAACGGTTCACGCTTCTATCTACAACGAGTCATTGGAACGCCTTGAGCGGATGATCGAAATGGGCTTCGTCGAAGGATCAAAAATGCAGTTAAAAAATCTGGAAGATTTGCTCGCAAAATTGTCGCGGGCAAACGAGACAAAACAATAAGAGCAACTATGAATTGGAGAATGAAAATGAACGCAACAGCTTTTATCCTGGCGATGCTACTGACAATGTTCCTCGCGGGTGTTGTATCCGCGCAGAAAAAATCAACTTCAGGTTATGCTCCGGTTAACGGGGTAAAGATGTATTACGAGATCCACGGAAGTGGTGAGCCCGTGGTGCTGCTCCACGGCGCGTTCATGGCAATTTCAGGCGACTGGAATGATTGGATCCACGAACTTTCCAAAACGCGGAAAGTGATCGCCGTCGAAATGCAGGGCCACGGTCGCACGGCCGATATCGATCGCGATATGAGTGCCGAAAACCTCGCCGATGATATTTCGGCTTTGCTCGAATATCTCAAGATCCCAAACGCGGACATTGTTGGCTACAGTTTGGGCGGTGGCGTTGCGATGCAGTGTGCAATTCGCCATCCGGAAAAAGTGCGAAAGGTTGTCAGCATTTCGGCCCCGTTCCGCCTCGACGGCTGGGTCAAAGAAGGACGAGAAGCTCTCCCCAATCTCACGGCGGAAGTGTTCAAAGGCTCGCCAATGGAAGCTGAATACAAGAGACTGAGCCCGACACCTGACAAATTCCCGGACTTCATCAAGCACGTCGTCGCGATGGCCTCGAAACCGTACGACTTCGGCGCGGATAAATTAAAGGCGACAAAAGCTCCGATGTTCTTCATCCACGGTGACGCCGACGGCGTACGGTTCGAACACATTGCCGAAATGTACCGATTAAAAGGCGGCGGCGACATACATGGCGACATGCAGCCGCGTTCCGATTCGAGACTGGCTATTTTGCCCGACACAACGCACGTTACCCTGATGAACCGGAGACAAACGATCATTCCGATGATAAACGACTTTCTCGACGCAAAGCCCCAAAAGCAATAGTCGATTTACGTCGCGTAGCGATGAACTGAATTTAGCCGTAGGTTTCAACCCACGGACACGGGTGGGTACAACCATGCCGTCGCGTAGCGACGATTGAATCGGGCGTGAACATTGTTCAATCGTCGCTACGCGACGGGAATCATTTGTTTGACGTTCCGTGGACAAACGTCCACGGCTAAATTCAATTGACCGCTATGCGGCCCAAAACCATGAATGTAAAGCAACAGGTCAAAGCGCATATTGCGAGCCAACCCGAACCGAAACGCAGTGAGATGCGGCAGTTGCATGACCTCATTTTGGGAGTAAATCCGGGATGTAAATTATGGTTTCTCGACGGCAAAAACAGCGAAGGTAAGGTCGTTTCTAACCCGGATATCGGCTACGGGTCTCGGCCTCACAAATACGCCGATGGGACGATCCGTGAGTTCTATCAGATCGGCCTGAGCTCGGGGCAAAGAGGGATCTCCATCTATATCCTCGGTATCGAAGACAAGAAATACCTGGCCGAAACATACGCCGGCACACTCGGCAAAGCGACCGTGACCGGGTATTGCATACGATTCAAAACTCTAAAAGATATAAACACCGATGTTCTCGAAGAGGCTATACGATTTGGGTTTGAGAATACGAATGAAAAGGCGAGCTGATTTGGCTCTTGTTCGTGTTTTTTGTGTTGTTTCGTGGTTACGGATCTAAGAGCTTGACCACGAAACGACACGAAAAATCACGAAGTATTGGAAAATCTATGAGAAAAATAACTGCGTGTGAATTTATGACGATCGATGGTGTCATACAGAACGAGGAAGCGGACGGCGACGGGTTTAAGTATGGCGGGTGGTTTTTTCCATATGCGGACGAGGTTACGGGAGCCGTGGTACAAGAGCGGCTGGCCAAGCCGATGGATCTGCTGTTGGGGCGGAAGACCTTCGCCGCGTGGGAGACGTATTGGCCGACGCATTCGAACTTCTGGCCGAACGTCATGACCGCGACGAAGTATGTCGCATCTAACACACGCGACTCCAGCGATTGGCAGCCAAACGTATTCCTCAGCGGCGACATCGCGGAAAAAGTACGCGAGCTAAAACAGCAGGACGGCCCCGATATATACGTTATGGGAAGCGCCGATCTGCTCCAGACGCTTTTCAGAAACGACCTCGTCGATGAGATGGAGCTCATGATAATCCCCATCACCCTCGGCACCGGAAAACGCCTGTTCGAGGGCGGCACCATCCCGGCGTCATTCAGGGTGAAAAGTAGCGAGGTTGCGCCGAAAGGGATCATCATCGTCACATACCAGCGAGACGGTGATGTAAAAACCGGCGCACCTCAGATAAAAGAGGACTGATTCACCACGGAGACACAGAGAGCACAGAGTTTTTTGGAATGGGCGATTTAGGTAAACTTGATTGAATAGTATCAATTCAAATTATTAAGTTTTCTTTCTCGATGTCCTCTGTGACTCTGTGGTGAAGAATTCTTCGGATTTGAAACCAAGCTACCCGCAAAAAAACACAAAAACCACTTGCGTAGTCACATGACTTCATGTATTGTGTAGTTAAGTAACTACACGAATGAACCTAAGACGCGATGTATTTCAAGCGATAGCGGATCCGACCCGGCGGGCGATATTACTTCTTGTGGCTACGCAATCGATGACCGCAGGAGCGATCGCCGCGAATTTTGACACCGCAAGGCCGACCGTTTCCAAGCACCTGCAAATTCTCACTGAATGTGACCTGCTCGATCAAGAGCAAAGCGGCCGAGAAATTCGATATCACTTAAATCCCAAACGAATGAAAGAGATCGCCGAGTTCATCGAACCGTTCCGCAAGATGTGGGATGACAGGTTCAACAAACTGGAAGCCGTGATGAAAAAGTATAAGAAGAGATGAGCCACATAGGTACATAGAACAAAGCGATCTTATTAGGCTATGTGCCTTATGTTTCAATGTGGTTAAAAAATCCGATGGAAAGAAAGACACAAATACTTGCCGAAGACTGCAAACAAGATCTCGTAATAACACGCGAATTTGATCTGCCGCTCGAATTACTTTTTAGGGCGTATGTCGAGACCGAGATCGTCGAGCAATGGATGGGAACGAAAGTGTTGAAACTTGAAAGCCGACAGCACGGCGGTTACCAATTTGAAACAAGCGATCCTCAGGGCAACGTCGTTTTCCGGGCCAACGGGACGATCCACGAGTTTGTTCCGGACCAAAAGATCACGCGGACGTTCGAAATGGAAAACACCCCGTTTCCCGTCCAGCTTGAGTTTCTGGAATTTGAATCGCTCTCAAGCGAAACCAGCAAACTTACAATGCAGATTGTCTATCGGTCGGTAGCAGACCGTGACCAAATGCTGCAGCTGCCATTCGCTCATGGGCTGAACATGGCTCATAACCGTTTGCAGGAGATATTAAGTCTGATAAGTAGCCGCGAAAGCGCAAATCAAAATACATGACAAAGACATATAAAATTATCTATTGGATCGCCACCGTTTGGCTTTCGCTTGGAATGGTATCAAGCGCGATCGTGCAGTTGATGCGGATTCCGGAGGGCGTTCAGAGTGTTACACATCTCGGCTATCCGGAATATCTTTTGTCGATCTTAGGCATCTGGAAACTTCTTGGAGTGGCCACGATCCTTGCACCTAAATTTCCGCTTCTAAAAGAATGGGCATACGCGGGATTTTTCTTCGTCGCATCCGGGGCCGCGATCTCACACGTCACAATGGGCGATCCGTTCGGCGAAATATTCCCGAGCGTGCTGCTGCTCGTGCTGACCGTGGTGTCGTGGTATTTTAGGCCTGAGAGCAGAAAGTTTGTTTAATAAGATGAAGTATGAAAAAAGAACTATCAGCAGCGCACCGTGTCGAACTTCTTACCGAACTGAAAGACCGGTTCGAGAAAAATATAGGCCGTCACAAAGGCCTTAAGTGGGCCGACGTGGAAGCCAAGCTTCAAGCCGATGGCAATAAACTGTGGTCGCTCAGCGAGATGGAACGAACGGGCGGCGAGCCGGACGTGGTCGGGTTTGATAAGAAGACCGGTGAGTTTATTTTTTTTGATTGTTCAGCCGAAACTCCTAAGGGTCGCCGAAGTCTCTGCTACGACCGCGCGGCGTGGGAATCACGTAAAGAACACAAACCGGAAAACAACGCAGTTGATGTTGCCTCCGTAATGAGTATCAGCATCCTAACCGAAGATGAATATCGAGCTCTGCAAAAACTTGGCGAATTCGATCTCAAAACATCGAGTTGGATCGAGACGCCATCGAAGATCAGAAACCTAGGCGGAGCCCTATTCTGCGACCGACGCTACGATACAGTTTTTGTATTCCACAACGGAGCTGACTCATACTACGCCGCCAGGGCGTTCCGCGGCTCGCTCAGAGTTTAATATGCCTGAAAAAAAATCAAAAGTAGCTGAAATTAAGACGAAACAAACGTCGGCAAGCATTGAAGATTTTCTCAACGCGATTGCGGACGAGCAAAAACGTAAGGACAGCTTTGTGCTTTTGGAGATGATGAAAAAGGCGAGTCGTGAAGAACCGAAAATGTGGGGCGGTTCGATGATCGGGTTTGGCCAAAGGAGATACAAAAGTCCGGCGACCGGGCGCGAAGTTGATTGGTTGGTTCCTGATCGGTTTCTCGCCTCGCAAAGCGAATTTCTCGCTGCACCTCGTTGTCGATATGCAAAAGCATGAGGACGCACTTAACAAACTAGGGAAACATAAGACGGGAAAGGGCTGCCTCTATATAAACAAGCTGGATGATGTTGATCTGAAAGTTTTGAAAGGAATGATCGAGTCATCGCTCAAAGCGAGTTGAAAAGACGGAGATATTGAACGCGGATCGGGCGGATTTCGCGGATCTTTCAAAAGAAATGTTTACTTTCCCTTTAGTTAATCCGCTTTGGTCCGCCCGATGCGTTCGATCCGCGTTCATTTCAGTCTTTACGCCATGTCGAAGCGGTCAAGGTTCATCACCTTATCCCACGCCGCGACGAAATCGTTGACGAACTTTTCACCGCCATCTTCACACGCATAGACCTCGGCAAGTGCCCGCAGTTCCGAATTCGATCCGAAGACGAGATCGACACGAGTGCCGGTCCATTTCGGTTCTCCGGTGTTGCGGTCGCTGCCAGTGAACGCGTCGGCCGAGGCTTCCCATTTCGTATTCATGTCGAGCAGGTTGACGAAGAAATCGTTCGTCAGCGTGCCGGGATGCGTCGTGAAAACGCCGTGCTTTCCACCGTCGTAGTTTGCACCCAGCACGCGCATCCCGCCGACCAGTGCTGTCATTTCCGGAGCGGTCAGCGTCAACTGCTGCGCTTTATCGACCAGCATTTCCTCGGCACGGGTTATGTGATGGCCCTTGCGGTAATTGCGGAAACCGTCTGCCTGTGGTTCGAGGTAACGGAACGACTCGACCTCGGTCTGCTCCTGCGAAGCATCGGCACGACCAGGCGTGAAAGGAACAGTGACGTTGAACCCCGCATCCTTTGCCGCCTTTTCCACCGCCGCACATCCGCCGAGAACGATCATGTCTGCGATTGACACCGGTTTTCCGAAATCCTTTCGAATACCTTCGAGCGTCGTCAGCACAGTCGCCAACTGGAACGGGTTGTTCACCTCCCAGCCTTTCTGAGGCTCAAGCCGAACGCGGGCACCGTTCGCACCGCCGCGTTTGTCGCCGCTGCGGAATGTCGATGCGGATGCCCAGGCTGCCGAAACCAACTGCTGCACCGTCAGATCAGAATCAAATATCTTTGCCTTCAAAGCGGCAACATCGCTTTCGCTGATCGACACGCCTTCCGGGATCGGGTCCTGCCAGATCAATACTTCGCTAGGAACTTCCGGTCCAAGATATCGTCCGATCGGACCCATGTCACGGTGGGTGAGCTTAAACCATGCTCGTGCAAATGCGTCCGCAAACTCATCGGGATTTTCAAGAAACCGCCTTGAGATCTTTTCGTAGGCCGGGTCCATTCGCAGCGACAGGTCGGTTGTCAGCATTGTCGGCATGTGCTTTTTCGACGAATCGTATGCATCAGGTATAATGGCTTCGGCTCCTTTCGCGACCCACTGTTGCGCACCGGCCGGACTCTTTGAAAGTTCCCATTCGTGTCCGAACAGGATCTCGAAGAAATTGTTGTCCCATTTCGTCGGCGTGCTCGTCCACGTCACTTCCAGCCCGCTTGTAATAGTATCGGCCCCCTTGCCGGTGCCGAAACTGTTATGCCAGCCGAAGCCTTGCGCAGCAAGATCGGCGGCTTCGGGATCGTCGCTAACATGCGACGACGGAGCCGCACCGTGCGTCTTGCCAAACGTGTGGCCGCCGGCGATCAAGGCCACAGTTTCCTCATCATCCATCGCCATCCGGCCAAAGGTCTCGCGGATGTCGTGTGCCGCAGCGATCGGATCCGGGTTGCCGTCGGGACCTTCCGGGTTGACGTATATCAGGCCCATCTGTACAGCGCCCAGCGGGTTCTCGAGTTTCTCGCGCCTCCGGCTTTGAAAGTCTGCATCCTCATCGTCGTCTGACACAAGCACGCCGCCAGCTTTGGCGACGCCCTCAGAACCGTGGGCGTACCGGATGTCGCCGGCAAGCCACGTCGTTTCGGCTCCCCAGTAAACATCCTGATCGGCTTCCCAAACGTCCTCGCGGCCGCCGCCGAAACCGAACGTCTTAAAGCCCATCGTTTCGAGCGCGACATTGCCCGTAAGTATAATCAGGTCTGCCCACGAGATCTTTCGTCCGTACTTTTGCTTGATCGGCCACAAAAGCCTGCGTGCTTTGTCGAGGCTCACATTGTCCGGCCAACTGTTGAGCGGAGCAAAACGCTGCTGTCCGCGTCCGCCGCCTCCGCGACCGTCACCGATGCGATATGTTCCGGCACTGTGCCACGCCATGCGGATGAACAGGCCGCCGTAATGGCCGAAATCCGCCGGCCACCAATCCTGCGAATCGGTCATCAACGCCGCAAGATCTTTTTTGAGCGCGGCGTAGTCGAGCGTCATAAATTCTTTCGCGTAATCGAAATCATCGCCCATCGGATCGGACTTTCCCGAGTGCTGACGAAGGATGTTCAAATTCAACATCTTCGGCCACCAATCACGGTTCGACCGGCTGCTTTCGGTCGTGAACTTTATCGCTCCGCTTGTGAACGGACATTTGCCCGAACCGTTGCCATTTTCAGTATCGTTTCCCATTGTTGTTCCTGCCTCTTGTGTGTTGGTTTTTTGAAATTTCCCTATCTGCATTCAGGGCACAGGCCACGCAGAGTAAACTCGATCGACTCGGGTTTGAACCGCGAACGCTTGGCTGCTTCCTTTAGCATTCCGTCCGGAATTTGAAGTTCGAGATCGACCAGCTTTCCGCATTTATTACACATCGCGTGGTCATGCCGCATCAAATTTCTGTCGTAACGGCTGGCATCGTTGCCAAACGTCACTTCGCCGATCAGCCCTTCGTTCTTTAGGTAATGCAGCGAATTATAAACGGTCGCGAACGAAATGCCCGGAAGTATCCGGCGCGCATCTTCAAACACCTCATTCGCCGTCAGGTGCTCTTCCGACTCGCGAATCACCTGAAGAACCGCGTGACGCTGCTTGGTTAGACCTAAACTTCCAATTTCTTTCATTGGCTGCTTTTGTAATGCTAGATTTCGGATTAGAATAATTCCAATTCCAATTAATGTCAAGAAATAATTTCACCGTTACATTTTTTTGAACACGGATCGAACGGATCAGGCGGCTTGCACGGATCGTTTTTTATATTCTGATTCGTGCAGATCCGATCCGCGAAATCCGTGTTCCAACTTGGCCTTACTCGAAAACTACCGGTTCGGTTACAATTCAATTGAATTGAGAACCGCCCGCCAAAACCTAATACGCATTCTCCAAAACGCCTATTCGGGCGAAGCGGCTGCTGCGTATGCCTATCGCGGGCATTGGAAAAGCCTGCGGGAATCGCCGGAAAAAACTCGCATCAAAGGGATCGAGGCTGAAGAGTGGGACCATCGGTACCGTGTCGGCGAATGGCTCGAAAACCTGGACGCAAAACCACGGCCAATTCGCGAGAAAGTGTTCTGGACGATCGGCCGAACGCTCGGGTTTTCGTGCTACGTTTCCGGGTGGTTCATGCCGATGTATTTCGCCGGACGCCTCGAAAGCAAAAACTCCATCGAATACGAAGACGCCGCCGTCTTCGCCAAAGAACTCGAAATGCACGATTGCGCCCGTGACCTCCTGGACATGGCCCGCGTCGAACTCGAACACGAGGTCTTCTTCCACCAAACCGTCACCGGCCACCGCCTTCTTCCCATCATGAGGCGCGTCTTCGGCTGGAGTTAGATTCGCTCCGCGTCAGAACCGGAAGCGATAGCGACCCGCTTCATGCGATGCAGTCGAACAATATTCCCGCTATGAGTTTCAACCAAAAATTTGTTTCTGCGGTTTTGCCGAAACGTTGGGTAGACGCGATGGAAAAAGATTCACGAGCGTGGAGAGTACACTGCAAATGTGGACACAGCAATTCGTTATGGGATCTTGGCGGCATGCGCGGCAAGAATGCGGGCAAGACGCATTGGAGAAGAAGGTGCGAGAAGTGCGGACAAAAGTCTTGGCACGTTATCTCGTTAGAATCGGATATTTGAGGCAGCGTTTCTATGAGCTAAGCTGGAATCGCAATATCGCAGGTCTGACCCCAATACTTGTACTTGCAGGTTTGACCCAAATACTTGTGCCAAATAACTTGTGCGATACTTGTGTCTTTATTTGAGACGCGATATGTACGCGAGCTGCCTTTTACGAACTTCACATGATAATTAAGTATCTGCAAATCTCGAATATTCTAAGTTTTCAATATTTTGAAGATATTTCGGAAGCGACCAAAATAGAAGTTGATCGTGATTTGAATATTTTCATAGGAGAGAATGGATCAGGAAAGTCGACGGTCTTAGAGGTTATAAATTTTATTTTCAAAAAAGTCTTATTTACGCAGTTCAATGTAAATCAAGACCTTTACACTAAGAAAAGCACCCTTACTGGCTCCGAACGGAAAGACATCTTGTCACCTGCGAATAGCTCGACATTTACCGGCCTACGACTTGACCCGAACTGGAATACAGAAAACAGTCCCCAAAAGTTAAGATTGGTGCTGCAATTGGATGAAATTGATGTTGCGAACATTAATCATTTGATTTCCAACAAGGAGAAGATATTTTCTTTAGCCGCTTCCTACACCAACCACAGCGCGGCCCCGGAAGTTGCTCAGCAGAAAGAGTACGCAATTGAAATATCACTGAATACAAATGATAAGTCGTTCTCGACTACTATATCGCCTGAAGGCGATCCAGGATATTCATATCTGGTAAATTATAATTTCTATAAAGAACTCATTCACCTTTACAATTATGAGAACCCACAAGATTTAATCGCTCCACTCTATGAATCATTCACTCTTATAGGCGGTTATAGAAACTACAATTCGTTTAATCCGGCGGTTTCGCTCCAAGGTTCGACCGCCGCGCAACAAATTCAAAAAATAAGAAGTAAAGAGTATTCAAAAAGCCTGAATACGAGTGAGGATGCAGAACCGCCTATTTTTAACCTGGTACGATTACGAATCGCTGAGAAACATTACGAGCTTTATGGTGAGGAATCAAAGGGAATCGACTGCGAGGAACGGGCGAACAACCAAGACTTCTTGGCTAAGATTAATAAACGATTAAAACTAGTTAATTTGGAAGTAAAAATTCAGTTTACTGACAAACAGAAATGGGGCTATTCGTTTCAGTTCTTTGACTTAAAAAGGAATCAACCACTCGCCGACATCAATAGTTTGAGTGCAGGTCAAAAGGCAATTATTCATCTTGTTTTTGAGGCTTACGGACGAGGAGATTTGAAAGGTGGTTTGGTAATCATTGATGAACCGGAAATCCATTTGCACTATCAATTTCAAAATGAATACTTGCACGTAATCAATGAAATTAATAAAGAGCAACAATGTCAATATGTTTTGGTTACCCATTCGGAATCATTAATTAACTCATCAACCATTCACAGTGTAAAACGGTTTGCATTGAATTCCGATAATTATTCTGTAGTTAAGTTCCCAGACATTTCAGCGGATCAAAGGACGCTAATCAAGATTCTCGACAATACTCGATCAACTTATGCCTTTTTTGCAAAAAAAGTTCTTCTTGTCGAAGGTGAAACGGATAGATACTTCTTCAAAGCTTTAATTCAAGAGTTAAGGCCTGAACTCAGTCAGGAGATCGCTGTTCTAGATATTGTTGGGAAACCTCAACAAAAAATATGGAGAGATTTTTTTGAATCCTTTGGATTAACGGTTTTTTTTATAGGCGACCTGGATGCGGCGTGTGGGATTTTATACGGGCTTAATCCTGCCCCTGCCGTACGCACTCAGCAAGAGGTAGCTACGTTTAAGGCCCAATATCCAACTTTGATAGCTGATATCGAAGGCAAGTATGCCGATGGAATATATATTTTAAAGAATGGCGACCTAGAAGCTTATTTAGGAATACATAATAAGGGGCTTTCCGAAATAATAAAATTCTGTAATGAGAACCTTACGGACTTTCTTGCAGATGACGATAATGAGCATTCGAAAGAGATAAGATCCATTTTTGACAAGATAACAAAACAAGAAAAGAATGGGGTCAACCTGCAAAATTGCAATTCTTCAATTGATCCCGGCGAAGGGGGAGCTTAAGCAGGAGCCTTGAGAGTAAATGCGGCGTTTTGTTTAGGTTCTGGAATCGGTGTTTTCTTTTTCAGCAAGCATTCTTTCTACCGGTGAAGATGCGCTTTCGTTTAGCTCTTCCTGTTTTTGGAATGCGATCTTGGTGTTTGCGATCTCGCGTATCGGGAAACGGGAGGTGAATTCGCGAACGTGGGCTTTATTCCTGCCCCAATCAAAAATGCCGAATGCGGACGTGCTTTTTACATTGAGCATTCCGTTTTCGAGAAAGCTGATTACGAGTCGCTCGCCAAAGGTCAGGCCACTCAAAGGGAATGCGATGCGGAATTCATCGGGTGCGGTCGCTTCGTATTTCCATCCTATGGTTTGCAGAGTCTCTACTATCGTCCTGCGGGCGGTCGTTCTATCACCGACAAGGTAAAGGTCTTCTTCGTAATAAGCGAATGGAAAGCCGAATGCCATAAGGGTTGTGTGAATTCTATCATGGTGTTTGGCGGCGGAGCCGCGATTCTTTATTTCTCTCTTTCTGAAAGGCGGAGCCATTCCGCACAGCGAGGGGGCGGAGCCCGAAGCGGGAGGCAGGCATATATCGCCAGTGTTATGGTAGGCCCACAACGGAGGTCGAGTAATGAAACAATTTCTTTTGTATCTTTTGTATGTCGGGATCCTTTTCGTGATACAGATAACTGTCCTTGGGCTGTTGTCGCTAACGGGTGTGGCCCCCGATCTCACAGAGGTTCTTTACCTGTTCTACTTTCTGCCCGGAGGTCTAATTGCGGGGATCTTGGTAACGCTCGTCCCCGAGAACCTGCTGCCCACGGGATGGTTGTTTTTGGCCTCCCTTGCGGGCCTCGTCGCGTTGGCCTACGCCCTCGTAATCGGCGCCGTCCTTTGGATAATTACTTTTGTCTTCAAGCTGATCCTACAGAAAGCCACCGCGAAGTAAACGGCTTCGCGACTGGTTCTAGCGCATCGGCCCAAAGAAAAAACGACTCTAAATTTAACTCCGGCTTCGCTTTCGCCGGTTGCTGACGTTGATGGTTTCTTTTAGATCAAGCGTCAAATAGCCTTCCCGGGTGAGGCTGGGTTTGGCGAAGCGTTCGGTTTTTTCAATGTAGATGCCGTGGTGGCGGCAGAACGGCGTGATGTGAATGACGTAATTTTGCCCGCCGCCCTTTGGCCTTACGTCGAATCCGTCCGGGTCGTCCTTGTGCGTCGGTGAGAGGCCGATCATGGTTTCACTTTTATCGAACATCACGAGCACTGCATCGGGGTCGCCGATTATCCTTCGCGTATATTTGTTCAGCGTAAGAATGTTCTTAGCGTTTATTGAAACTGAAAGCCGCTCGTTGCTCGGCACTGTCTGTCCGCCTCTGAAAATGTCCCAATGTTTTGCCATAGTCAATGTGCTGCCTTCGCATCGTCGTTGCGTCTATGATACACAGGCTTACCAGCAGCGTCAAGGATCTTTTTTCAGCGCGTTCACGTCATCTTTTGGGTCTTCGCCCGTCTCGAAGCGAACGAAGCTGAGGGTGTGACCTGCGAAGCTAACGGAGTGGAACGTGACTTGACCCGTTTTTCAAGTGTGTCGAACGGACACGAAAATGTCGCTTTGCTCCACTTCAGTTGGTCGATTTTCGAAGATTTTTATATCGATTTGGCCCGATTTGCCGCCCTAAACCACTCTACAAACTTCGGAATGCCTTCTTCGATCTTTGTTTGCGGGTTGTAGTTCAAGAGGCTCTTGGCTTTTGAGATGTCGGCGAACGTAATAGGGACGTCGCCGGGTTGAAGCGGTTGCGGGTCGATGTTGGCTTTCATATCGAGTGATCGTTCGAGCAGTTCGATCAGGCGTGAAAGCTCTGTCGTTTCCGATTCACCGAGATTGAAGACCTCGTACATCGATCCGTCGTACGCCATCGCGGAGCGGATGCCCTGCAGGATATCATCGATATAAGTGTAATCGCGCCGCGTAGTTCCGTCGCCGAATACCTCGATTGACTTCCCTTCGGTAATCAGCTTCGCAAATTTGTGTATAGCAAGGTCCGGCCGCTGACGTGCTCCATAGACCGTAAAGAACCGCAGACAAACGCAGCGGATATTGAAAAGGTGCGAATATGTGTGGCAAAGCAACTCGCCCGCGGCCTTCGTTGCCGCATAAGGCGAGATCGTTTGGTGAATGCGGTCGTCCTCGGAAAACGGCACTTTTTCATTCACACCGTAAACGCTCGACGACGAGCCGAAAACGAATTGCGGCACTTCGTAATCCCGTGCGAGCTCAAGCAGATTCAGCGTGCCGTTGATGTTCGTTTCGGAATAGAGACGCGGCTGTGACAGCGATGGACGCACGCCGGCACGGGCCGCGAGGTGAACGATGCAGTCAAACTCGGTCTCGTCGAAAACTGATTTCAGCCTGTCGAAATTACGGATGTCTGCTTCGAAAAACTGTATATCGCCGGTCTTGCGGATCGCTTCCAGATTCGCCCGCTTGATCTCGGGCGCGTAGAAATCGTTCAGGTCATCGACGATCGTTACCTGCCAATCGCCTTCACGCAAAAGACTTTCCGCAAGGTTAGAGCCGATAAATCCGGCACCGCCGGTGATGAGTACGTTGTTTGCCACGTTTTGAAAATATCACTTTAATTTTGTCGGTGGCAATTCAGCGGCAAGGTATAAAGTGTAAAATAGACAATTGGTCGCTCCCTTTGTGACCTTTGTGGTTTGTCCTTCGTCGTCTCTGTGTCTAGATATTTTCTCAACACTGAGGTCACTGAATATTCACAAAGGACACAAAGGTTGTCATTTGGTGACACGGTTACATATACTTAAGTTTAGCGGTTATGAGCAACGCGATTCCGGAGATTGATATCGAGCGCAGTGACGCAAACGGCTTTCGCTTTGCGATAGTGGTAAGCCGTTGGAATTCGGTGTTTACAGATAAGCTGCTAAGCGGTGCCGAAGAAGCCCTATTGCAAAATGGGGCAACCGAAACCGACATTCGCGTATTCAAAGTTCCCGGTGCGTTTGAACTGCCGCTGGCTTCGCTGAAAGCCGCAGAGAGCGGAAAGTTCGACGCGGTCATCGCACTCGGCGTCGTCATTCGCGGTGATACTCCGCATTTTGATTACGTTGCCGGTGAAGCGGCACGCGGTATCACGGAAGCCGGATTACGATCTGGAATTCCGGTTATGTTCGGTGTGATCACCGCCGACAACGAACAGCAGGTCATCCAGCGTTGCGGCGAAGGCCGGGCAAATAAAGGTTACGAAGCCGCCGTTTCAGCCATTGAGGTCGCAAACCTCTTTCGCGAAATGGCGCAAGATCAAGGTAATAAGGGTATAGAGAAATCAGTTTCTCATGGCGTTTGAAAAGGAAGTAAAAAACTCCGGCACCCGCCGAAAGGCACGTGAATGCGCGCTGCAGATGCTGTTTGCCGCAGACGTGGTGACGGAACCGGAATACTTTGCCACCGCAGACTATTGGACCGAACTGGGTGAAAGCATCGATGACGAAAAGACCCGCGCATTCGCCGACAACATCGTCAACGGCACGCTCCGCGAAATAAAAACTATCGACGACCGCATCCGCACGCGCGCCGAACACTGGCGAATCGAGCGCATGGCGATCGTTGACCGCAACATTCTCAGACTTTCGGTCTATGAGTTCCTTTTTGAAGACACGCCGCACACCGTCGTTATCAACGAAGCCCTCGAGATCGCCCGTAGATTTTCAACATTCGAAGCGACCCAATTTATCAACGGCATCCTGGACGCGATAAAGCTCGATCTCGGAGCCGGCAAGGCTTCCGAAGCTCCCGAATCTACCTCAGAATCAGCCTCCGAAGAATCCGCGAAAAACGCCAAAGCCTAGTCCAGCCAGCCGCAACGCTGTCACCTTACTCTTTGCAGAAATTTGCGATAAGATAACCTATTGCAATCATTTTTGAAATGAGGTTATCAATAGAATCGTGGGCGAAAAGTCAGTAGATCTTACCAGTTATATCGACGAGAATTTTGGTGCGAACGCAAGCTATGTTCAGGGCTTGCTGTCGCGATATCAGGCTGATCCGAGGTCGGTTGACGAATCGTGGCAGACGTTTTTCGGCGATCTGATACACGGCGAAAACGGCCAACCGGCACAAACGGCGGCACCCACCGCTCCTGCAGTTTCTAAACCCGTCGCTGCAGCGCCTGAAACCGGAACTCCGAACGCTAAACCTCTCACCGGCCCGGCAAAAAAGATCGTTGAGAACATGGAGATGAGCCTTACTGTTCCAACGGCGACTAGCGTTCGTTCGATGCCGGTAAAGGTGCTCGAAGAAAACCGTAAGATCATCAACGACCATCTAGCCGCACACGGACGCGGCAAAGCTTCGTTCACGCATCTGATAGCGTGGGCAATTGTTCAGGCGGCGAAAGCATATCCGCGAATGAACCACGGCTTTGCCGAGATCAACGGAGCACCCGGACGCGTCGAAAACGCAAACATCAATCTCGGCATCGCGATCGACATTGAAAAGAAGGACGGTTCGCGAAATCTGCTGGTTCCGAATATCAAGAATTGCGAAACGATGAATTTCGCCGAATTCTTCGCGGCGTATAACGAGCAGGTCAAAAAAGCTCGTGACGGCAAACTTGAGATATCCGATTTTCATGGTACGACCATTTCGCTGACCAATCCCGGAACGCTCGGAACAGTTTCGTCGAATCCGCGCCTGATGGCGGGCCAAAGTGCGATCATCGCAACCGGAGCCATCGAATACCCGGCGGAATATCAGGCGATGACCGCCGGAGCACTTTCGCAGATAGGCATCAGCAAGACGATCACGCTGACCAGCACATACGATCATCGCGTAATCCAAGGTGCCGAGAGCGGCCTGTTCCTCGCGAAGATCCACGAATTTCTTAAAGGCCAGAACGATTTCTACACCACGGTTTTCCGTGACCTCGAAATAAATCTTCCGCCGATGCGTTGGGCAGAGGACTACAACCCATCGCTGCTTGGCGGCGACCGCTTTACCGAACAGGCAGAGAAACAGGCGAATGTTTTGCAGCTTATCAACGCATATCGCATTCGCGGACATCTGCTGGCAGATATCGATCCGCTCAATATGACATCGCTGCATTCGGCGGAGCTTGAACTCGAAAACTTTGGCCTCACGATCTGGGACCTCGACCGCGAATTCATCACCGGCGGTTTGCACGGTGAAAAGACTGCGACGCTGCGCCGAATTCTCGACATCCTTCGCAAGGCGTATTGCGGAAAGGTCGGCATCGAATATCGACACATCCAAAACAAGGAAGAGAAGGAATGGATCCGCGCACAGGTTCGCGGCCAGTTCGTCGATAAGGAACCGCTTCCGGCGGAAACGCGAAAGGAACTGCTTACCAAGCTGATCGAAGCGGAACAGTTCGAACAGTTTTTGCACAAAAAATATCTCGGTCAAAAACGCTTTTCGCTCGAAGGCTGCGAGACAGTCATCCCGATGCTCGACCAGCTTGTCGAGGGTGCATCGGCACGCGGCGTCGACGAGATCTATATGGGCATGGCACATCGCGGCCGATTGAATGTGCTTTCAAATATCGTTGGCGACCCGGAAAAAGGTGACATGGCCGAGCGTATCTTCACCGTTTTTGAGGGCACCTCGCATCCCGATTTCCCTGCCGATGAAGGCGACGTGAAATACCATCAGGGCGCGGTCGGTTTGCGAAAGACCAAGGCCGGACGCGAAATGAAGATCCAGCTTTCGTGTAACCCAAGTCATCTCGAATTTGTAAATCCGGTTGTTGAGGGCATGGCGCGGGGCAAACAGGACGACCTTCGCAACGGCGACAACATGACGCGTGAAGAGGTTTACGATCTAATTATGCCCGTGCTGCTTCACGGCGACGCCGCTTTTGCCGGCCAGGGCATCGTGATGGAAACGCTGCAGCTTGCAAATCTGCCGGGGTATCGCACGGGCGGCACGATCCATCTCGTCATCAATAACCAGATCGGCTTTACAACATCCGCCGAACTCGGTCGCAGCTCGATCTATTCGACCGACGCCGCACAGATCACGCAGACGCCGATCTTTCACATCAACGGTGACGCGCCCGAAGCCGCGTTTCGCGTTATCCAGATCGCTCTCGAATACCGTCGCGTCTTTAACAAGGATGTTGTGCTTGATCTGGTCGGATTCCGCCGTCTCGGCCATAACGAAGGCGACGAGCCGAGCTACACTCAGCCCGTTATGTATGCCCGGGTGAAAGCACATCCCGGTGTTCGGCATTTGTATGCGCAACACTTGATCCGCGAAGGCGTTATCACCGACACCGACCTGACCGCGATGACCGATCGAGTGGTCGATAAATACGAAGGTATCCTGGCTCGGGCAAAGCAAATTGCGACCGAGGTTAAGCCGAGGAAAACGGTGTTGGATGCTCCGACCGTTGACGAAGACGGCTCGAACGTCTTGCCAACCGGCTCGGAGCCAGCCGTGCTGAAAGAAGCATCGGAGAAAATTTCGCTTGTTCCCGAAGGTTTTAACATCAATCCGAAAATGGTCGGCCAGCTTGCGCGCCGTGCAAAGATGGGCAGCGGCGAAGTGCCGATGGACTGGGGCTTTGCCGAAGCAATGTCGATCGGCTCGCTGGTTATCGAAGGCTTCCCTGTTCGCCTGAGCGGTCAGGATTCGGGCCGCGGAACATTCTCGCAGCGGCACGCTTCGATGTACGACACTGTGACCGGCGAGCGCTGGTCGCCGCTGACCGAGCTAAAGAACGAGAAGAACCCGAAGGCGCGCTTTTATGTTTACGACAGCAGCCTTAGCGAATCCGGCGTGCTCGGTTTTGAATACGGATATTCGATAATTTGCCCAAACGATCTTGTGATGTGGGAAGCTCAGTTCGGCGATTTTTCGAATGGTGCACAGGTCATCATCGACCAGTACATCGCCGCGTCCGAAGATAAATGGAAAGAGCGTTGTCGCCTTGTGATGCTGTTGCCGCACGGGTTCGAGGGCCAGGGACCCGAGCATTCGTCCGCCCGACTCGAACGTTTCCTACAACTCTGCGCCGAAAATAATATGCAGGTCTGTTATCCGACGACGCCCGCACAGTATTTTCATCTGCTGCGTCGTCAAGTAAAGCAGGAGATCGTCCGGCCGCTGATCGTGATGACGCCGAAAAGCTTGCTGCGTCTTCCGGCTGCTTCGTCTGACATTGCAGAACTAACAACCGGTGGTTTTCAGCCTGTCATCGACGACACGCGCATCGAAGACCGGGGCCGAGTGTCACGTATCGTATTGTGCTCGGGAAAGGTCTATTACGATCTCGAAGCGGGCCGAGGCGAAACGCCCGACGGTCGTGCTGCCGTTGTTCGCGTAGAACAATTCTATCCGTTTCCGGCTAAGAAACTTGCCGAGGTCTTTGCGTCGTATCCCAACGTGAAACAGATCTTCTGGACACAGGAAGAGCCGCAAAATATGGGCGGATGGACATTTGTCGAGCCGCGTCTTCGCACAATATTGCCTGCAAATACGACGCTAAGATACGTTGGCCGCACGCCATCCGCGTCACCGGCTACCGGTTCATACGCTATCCACGAACTCGAACAAAAACAGATAGTCGAGACGTCGCTCATCGCCGATTCGGACGAAATTTCGCCCGCCAGCGAACCCGAGGTTTCCGAGAAACTTGCTCCCGCCGGAGCGTAAAGTATCAGTCGGCGAGACTCATTTGTTTTAGAATATTCTGAAATCGGCGGTCGCCCCTCAGGCCTTCGAAGATCGGTTCGGCTTTGACGAAGGCGGTCAGAAATGTTCGTGCTTCGGAGGCTCGTTCGAGGTAATCGATCGCCTTTTCATTTTCGCCGAGCAGCGCATGTTTGATCGCAAAGAAGTAGAACGCTTCCGGCTCAATCGGCTTCCCGTTATATCGCAGATCAAGATAGCCGCGGAGGCCGTTCTCGCGAAACACCTGTCGGTACCGATCCAAATGTTTCTCACCTGCCTCGCGTTTTCCTTCATAGTTCGTGGCCGTACTGTTCAATCGATCGGTCTTGATTATTTCCTCGATCGCGTCTCCATGTTCGCCCGTTTTGAGCCGGATATAGAAGAGATACTGATGCGCGAACGCAAAATCACGATTTATTTCCAACGCTCGGTGACAATAAATCTCCGCTGTTCTGTAGTCGCCGGCAAAATAATACAACTGGCCTAAGTCGGCGATATAATTGAATGATACGGGGTTGATCTCGATCGCCCGCCGCATTTCGGCTTTTGCTTCTTCGCTTCGGCCTCGTATAGCCAGCAGCGTCGCGTACCAGTGATGTGCCGCCGCGTAACCGGGATTTAGTTCGATCGAACGCTGGAACGACTTCTCCGCACCGTCCCAATGCCAATGCCCGAACATCTTTATAAAACCGTCGGTCGCATGTGCTTCCGCCAAATTCGGATCGATCTGCAGCGCACGAGTCGCAGCATCTGCCGCTTCCGTCCAATTCGAGCCCGTCGCAAGCGTGTCGGCAAGGCCGGAATACGCAAGTGCAAAATTCGGGTCCTTTTCGATGGCATTTCTAAAAAGGCGTTGAGCTTCGGTCATTGCGGCGTAGTTGCGCTTGCTCCACTCGAACCGTCCCTTTTCGTATAGTCTGTACGCTTCCGCGTTTCCGGTGTAACTTCTCAGAATGTTCGACCGCTCGACCTCGTTCAGGTTCACGGCGAGTGCATCTACGATGTGTGCCGCAAGCTCATTTTGCGCACTGATCTCGTCCTGTATCGGCTTTTGAAATTCGCCTGACCAGATAACGCTTTCGTCAACGGTCTTGACGAGCCTTGCGGTTATCCGCACCTGATCGCCGGTGCGATAGATCGTTCCTTCCAGTATCGCGTCCACATCCAGCGTCTTACCGGCCTCGACTGCGGCGAAATCCGGCAAAGCTGCGACTGCACTCGTCGGGCGTACATTTAATCCCTTGATGGCACTCAGCCGAGTGATGAGTGTGTCGGCGATACCGATTCCGGAATGGTCCCGCTCTACGCTGAGAACGCGAAAAGGCAAGACGGCCATCGAATCGATCCTGGAGTTCGTTGTCGAAAAACCGCCCGTTGACCAAACCGCGAGTCCTGCAGATACAAACGCTAGAACTGCGACAGCAACCGCAGCATAAACTCTCTTTCTGGTCGCCGTGACAGTTCTGGATTCTGTAACACGCACGGCCGACTCTTCGATCACGGTATCGGTCACCGTCATCCGCTCGTATATGATGCTTTGATCAAGAGTGTCATCTATGTCAGCCGAAAAGCGATAGCCGCGACGCGGCACAGTCTTGATGACGTCGTTTGCACCATATTCGCGGAACGTCTTCCGAAGAAGATAGATGTTGTGCGTAAGGTTGGTTTCTTCTATAAAGGCATCGTTCCAGACGCTTTTCCAGATCTCGTCCTTTGTAACGACGTCGCCTCTTCTTTCAACAAGAAGGCAAAGCAGATCGACAGCCTTCAAAGGAAGATCTACGGGTTGATCCCGATGCCAGACAACCCGTTTGCCGGGGTCCAGACTGAAATCACCGAATTGAATTTTCCCGTTGCCGTTACTGCTCATCTTCCAATAAACGCGAGTATCAGAAATAAATCACAAAAAAGTCAAGACTCCTGCTCTTGTTGCCTGAATACTGCTCGACAAAGAGCACTGACTAAAGTTCTTTCGTTTGAAGAAAGATTCTAGACCAATCGATGGCGATTACAAAGAAAATCTTTAGCCGCACGGTTACCTTCGAGCGTTGGACGGCTACCCGCGACCTGCACCATTCGATCTCGGGGTTTTGCAAAGGATGCGATCGGCAGACGAAATTTCTGCCGATATCGGACGCCGCCAAGTTTCTGGGAATCTCGATGCGGGGCCTTTTTTGCTTAATTGAGATCGATCTCGTGCATTCGCACGAGACGGGATCCGGAATATTTATGATCTGCCGTGAGTCAATGGAAAAAATAGATAAAGGAGCATGGTAATGAGAAAACAGTTGTTTGTTCTGTCCGCTATTTTATTTTCACTTATTCTGCCTCTGAGATTGCAAGCTCAGACACTCGAGTTTACCTATCAGGGAAATCTGAAAATTACAGGTGCTCCGGCAAATGGGAGCTTTGATTTTGAGTTTGCTCTGTTCGACGCGCTGGGGGGCGGAAGCCAGAACGGGGCCACGCTGACAAAGAGCAACGTCCTGGTAACAAACGGCGTATTCTCGGTCGGCCTGGATTTTGGAAGCCAGTTTCCCGGTTCGAACCGCTTTTTGGAAATTCGCGTGCGGCCATCCACCGGCGGCGCTTTCACAGCCCTGGCTCCGCGACAGCCTTTTACCAGTTCGCCATATTCGATAAAAAGCTTAACTTCCGATACGGCCGCGAATGCTGCCAGCGCGGGATTCGCGACCAATGCTACCAACGCGACCAACGCTACAAACGCGACCAACGCCGCGAATGCGGCCCAACTCGGCGGCGTTGCCGCGGGTCAGTACGTTCTGACCGGCGACCCGCGTATGACGGACGCACGTCCGCCAACTGCCGGAAGCACAAGCTATATCCAGAACCAGAACGCCGCACCGCAAGCGTCCAGCAACTTCAACATTTCGGGCAACGGGAGCGCGGCCGGCACACTTTCGGGCAATATTGTGAATACGGCGACACAGTACAACATCGGCGGCCAGCGCTTCCTGAGCGGCACTGGTTCAGGAAATACTTTTACGGGCTTCAACACCGGGACGACCGGAGTTTCTAATTCGTTCTATGGCAGCCAGGCGGGCGCCGCCAATACCGATGGGACCGCAAACTCTTTTTTTGGGTCGAATGCAGGCGACAGCACGACAACGGGGGGCGCGAACTCATTCTACGGTTCGGGAAGCGGATCGAGCAATACCAGCGGGTTCAGGAATTCATTTTTCGGCTCCCGAACAGGTGCTTTTAGTACCTCGGCCAACAACTCATTTTTCGGGAGTGATTCGGGGTTTTCCAACTCCACTGGTTCGAACAACTCGTTTTTCGGGAATGACGCGGGCTTCTCAAACACGACGGCCGGCAACAATTCTTTTTTTGGAGATTCTTCCGGACGAACAAACACGATCGGCACCGCTAACTCGTTTTTTGGAGCAGGCGCAGGCCACGACAACGCTGACGGCCTCGACAATTCCTTCTTCGGGGTTAATACCGGTCGCGGCAATACGACGGGCGACAACAATTCTTATTTCGGAAGATTGGCCGGACGAAACAAGACGACGGGCAATTTCAACACTGCGGTAGGCTCCGGCGCAGGTGGCAGTAGCAACAACGGCGACAATTTGACAATGATAGGTGCAGGGGCGGACGTTGGTGCCGCAGGGCTAAGCTTTGCGACCGCGATCGGAGCCGGAGCAACGGTCAACACAAGCAGCACGCTCACGCTCGGCCGAGCCGCCGATACGGTGCAGGTTCCCGGCGGTATGAACATCACAGGAACGATGACCGGCAGCGGTGCGGGCCTAACGAATCTGAACGCCTCGAATATTGCATCGGGAACGCTCAACAATGCGCGGCTTGGCGTTGTACCGATAGCCAACGGCGGAACGGGTTCGGCAACGCAGAACTTTGTTGACCTGACGACGGCTCAAAACGTCGGGGGCGGCAAGACCTTCTCCGGTATTCTGCGCGTTTCCCGAGGAACATCAGGAGCAACGGCCCTGGCGAGCGCCGATCTGGTCGTCGAAGACAATGCCGCGGCATTTCAACATTTCCTGACACCCAACGACGCTGAAAGCGGTTTTCTGTTCGGCGATGTGACCGACAGCGTTGCCGGCGGCATTGTTTTCAATAACGCAGCTACAAACAACGGCATCCAGTTTCGCACCGGCGGCAACACGACCAGGATGACGCTGGACGGCTCCGGCGACCTCGGTATCGGGACGGGCAGTCCTGTGGCCAGACTCGACGTCAGCGGCAGCATTCATTTGACCGGGGAAGTCCGCCGTCCTGCGACCGGCACCGCCAACATGCTGCCGCTGGCTTACGGCCACGTCTTTGAGGATGGAAGCGCCGCAAGCGGCTCGGGCAACTTCTCGGTTTCTCATACGCAGGGCACGGGACGTTACGACATAACCATCCCCGGCGAGAGTTTCGGCGTGGGAGCGAACGCATTCACGGTCCTGGTGACGATCATGAACAGCAACAGCGGGTCGGTCCCGAGCACGACGACGGCTGGCGGCAATCTGGTCATTATCATGCGCGATGCAGACGGATCGGCGACGGGATCAAGGGAATTTTCATTTCTGATCTTCAAACCGTGATCAAGGGACTCGATTCCGGCAGATTTCAAACAGAACAAGATTTAATACGCCATTTTCCACCAGCGCGGAATTTCTTGGCGAACCGGCAATATGTGAACTAGAATCGTATTGCCGGTATTTTTATGCGGATCGTCCACACCGAAAAACTCGTCCGACATCATTACATACAATTGGCCGTGCTTGCCTTCGGAATTGTAGGTCTTATGACCGGCACCTTCATTACGGCTTGTCAGACCGGAAGCGGTGCGGACATTCAGCCGACGCGGATTGTTGCGGCTACGCCGGTGCCGACCCCGAATGCGAATCCGGACGAGATCACCATCGCCGCTGTCGGCGACATAATGCTCGGTTCGCCGTTTCCGAATGACACGCGGATGCCTCCGAACGATGGTGCTGATCTGCTTAAAAATGTGACGCCGATATTGTCTGTAGCTGACATCGCGTTCGGCAATCTCGAAGGCCCGATGACCGACGGCGGCGTCTCACCCAAGTGCAAACCAAAAGAGAGTAAGAGTGACGGCCTCAGCCCTTCCCCGACCCCAACACCCAAGCCCTCGGGAACACCTAAACCCGTCACTTGCTACGCGTTCCGAATGCCGACGCGCTACGGCAAACATCTGAAAGCCGCCGGTTTCGACGTAATGAGCGTTGCCAACAACCACGCTTTTGATTTCGGTTCCGTCGGTGCAGCCAACACAAGAAAGGCACTTGATGAGAACGGGATCAAACACGCAGGTGCGAACAGGCTTCAATTTTCAACTGCCGTTTTGGAGGTCAAGGGAAAGAAGATCGCGTTCATTGGTTTTGCACACAACGCGGTCTCGCCCAATGTAAATGATCTGTTAACGGCCCGGCGTTTGGTACAGGAAGCCGGTAAAAAGACGGACATCGTCGTCGTGTCATTTCACGGCGGAGCAGAAGGAGCGGGTTCGCAGAATGTGCCGCAGGCGCTTGAAATGTTCCTCGGCGAAAAACGCGGCAATCTTCCGCTTTTTGCACGCACGGTCATCGACGCCGGAGCCGATCTCGTCCTCGGCCACGGCCCGCACGTTCTTCGCGGAATGGAAATTTATAAAGACCGTTTGATCGCCTATAGCCTCGGCAATTTCGCGACCTACGGCTGGTTCAGTTTGAGAGAAGAAACCGCTCTCACCGCCATCCTCGAAACACGCCTTGCACCCGACGGCAAATTCCTCGGCGGGAAGATCCACGCCGGACGCCAGGAAGGCCGCGGCATTCCCGTCCTCGACCCAACCGGGACCGCCATCCGAAAGATACGCTCCCTATCCCAAACCGACTTCCCCTCCACCGCCCCAACCATCGCCGACGACGGAAGACTGGAGCGGTGAGCGTCCCGCTCACCGATTTCGCGAAGCAAGCGACAAAAAGCCACCGGGACGGTGGCCGCTCCAGTCATTTCTTTTTCTTTTCGATGGATTGGATTATCCGCGTGGCGTTGTTGCGGGCGATGAGCGGGAGACGTTCGTCGTCGCTGAGTTCGTGAAGGAAAGGCAGCATCTGTTCGGGATCGGAGATCTCGTTTCGTTTTATCAGAGCTTCGAGATTTTTCATCTGGTTCGGAGTTTCGAGCCGCTGATTTTCGCGGGCGATGGTGATGTCGAATATCCAGAGAGCCTGATTCGCGATACCGCGATATTCGTCGGCAAGAGCCTTAGCGTATTTGTTCGTTGTGAAATTGAACGCAGCAAGCCGCATTTTACCCGCACGGTTGTTCATCGTGATCTTGATGTTGCCGAGGTGCGAAAAATCGCGGTCGTGCTGATAGCTTTCGGTCGAATCGAGAAAGTTCAGCGCCGTGAAATTATCATTCAGCCGCTTCAGCGCATTGGCAGAGACCGTGAGCGGATCGGTAAACATCTCATCGGCTCCACGTCGGGCGAAGGATATTTTACCGACGCCATTCTCATCGTGCTCGATCACGATCTTGCTGTTGACGAAGTCCGGCTGTGTGAATTCGTATTTGAACGCCGGTTCGGTTTTGGTTTGGGCCGGGGCCGATGGCGATGTAGGTTGCCCCGCCGGACGCTCATTTCGCTTTACCGAGATCTCGACCGGCGGCTCTTGGGTTTTTGCCTCCGCTGGAGCAGAAAATACGGCCACCGGTTTCTTTGCCGTCGTTTTCTTGCGTTTCGTTTGTGCATCGGCACTGGCGGCAGACGACACGACAACGATCAGCGATAAAAGAAGTGTAAAAATGCGTGAATACATAAAAATACGCCTGCCCTAGATTAACTTGTGTCGCTCATTTGGCAAACGCGCGTGAATGTTGGATGTTTAAGGTGCGAGATTGGTTTGTTCGATTGGAGCGGCCAGCGTCCCCGCTGGCCATGAGCACGAAGGGCGAAGAGATCAGCTCGCAAGCTCGATGAGCCGGACGCTCATCGCTCCAGTCCTACTCGAACTTTACCGAAACGACCTTTGAAACTCCGGCTTCCTGCATCGTTACGCCGTACAGAGCTTTCGCCGCTTCCATTGTTCGTTTGTTGTGCGTTATGACTATAAACTGCGTGTGCTCAGACATTTCGGCGATCTTGTTGACGAACCGGCCGACGTTCGCGTCATCCAACGGTGCATCGACCTCGTCGAGCAAGCAGAACGGCGACGGGCGATATTTGAAGATCGACATCACAAGAGCGATGGCAGTCATTGCCTTTTCGCCGCCCGAAAGAAGCAGGATGTTTTGCAGACGTTTGCCCGGCGGCTGCGCGACGACCTCGATGCCGGCTTCGAGAATGTCGTCGGCTTCGAGCAGCGACATTTCGCCCCGTCCGCCGCCGAAAAGCTCCTGGAAAAACACCGAGAAGTTTGCGTTGATCGCCTCGAACGCATGTTTGAACCGCGCACGCGAACGCTCCTTTATCTCCCGCAACGCTTCTTCCGCAGACGCGATGCTGTCGATGATGTCCTGCCGCTGCGAGGTGAGGAAAAGAAGACGCTCTTCGGCCTCAACCAGTTCGTCAACCGCAAGCATGTTGATCGCACCGAATCCATCGAGCCGCGTGCGAAGATCGTCCGCATACGTTCGCGAGTGATCAAGATCGAATCCCGGATCGGACGGCTCGGCAGCCAGTTCCTCGATGCCGAGGCCAAGCTCGTGTGAACAATTTTCCGTCACGTTCTTGAGCATCGTGACTGTCTCGGCTTGTCGAACCTCGACCGCCGCGCGTTCGTTAGCTGCATCTACCGACCGGCGATTCACTTCCGCAAGTTCCGCGCTGACCGCGTCGGCACGCTGACGTTCGGTGGTAACAAAATCGATCGCTTCATGAAGCTCGCTCTTTTCGCGGTCGATGTCGGATTCGGCTCCCTCGATCTTGTCAGCGATCTCGGCACTTGATGTGCGAAGTTGTTCGATCTTGGTGTCGATCTCCGAGAGTTCGATGTTCAGTATCGTGATCCGCGATTCGAGTTCCTTTTGCTCATTCTCAACGCGGCGTTTCGCAGAATGGACCGCACGCAGACGCTCACCGGAGGTTGCGGCGATAGTACGCTTTTCACTGACGACGTTGCTTTCGGAATCCGAACGCTGGCGTGCGACCATAAGCCGCTTGCCGATCTCTTCAAGCCTGCCGCCGATCTCCGCCAGCATCGTTTTTGCAAGCGTTGAATTCTCACTCGCTTCGACCAGGCGCCGCTCAACGTCTTCGATCTCTATCGCAACCTGCGCCATCTCGTCGGCGACAACTTTCTTATGACGCTCCGCCCTCTCGATGTCCTGACGTGCCGAACGCTCCTGAACCTCAAGCGAAAGAATGTGGCGTTCGACCTTTATGATCAACGATTGCAGATCGACAGTTTTTTCTTCCTGCAACGCAAGTGCGGAACGATCCGCTTCGTTGATCGCAAGCGACGCAGCAACGTCTGCTGAAAGACGAGCCGTGTTTATTTCCAAATCGGAGAGTTCACGCTTGAAGGCGAGCAGCGACGCATTCTCTTCGTTCGCCGACGCGGTGCCTGAGATGAAAAGCTTTCCGCCGACAAGCATGTTCCCTTTCACATCGACAAGCAGTTCGCCGCCGACATTTGCTGAATAAACATCATCGACAAGCCGGGCCGACATCTCTCGCGGGAAAATGGCTTTCAAACTCTCGCGTATCTCGCCCGATACGCCGAGAAGGTCTTCGATGCGATCTGAGTCGAAACTCGAATCGACCGAACCGACATTAGGCGCCGAAACAACCAGCGATGCGATGCGCCCCGAAGTTTGTCCATCCAGCCAATCCGCGACCTTGCGTGCGTCGCCCGCAGTTGGCACAAGCACCGTCTGAAGGAACTCACCGAACAGGCTTTCGACCGCAGCTTCGGCACGCTTATCAACCTTTAAGAAATCGGCAAGTACACCGTGAAGTTGGGCGCCAATCGTTCCGCGTGCCTCAAAGAGTTTCTGAATTTCCGGCGAGTAAACGGCACGCTTTTCTTCAAGTTCGCGCAGCGTCTCAAGGCGATTCTGGACGCGCGAATGCTCTGCTTGAATAGCGCGAAGTTTCTCGTCGGAACCACGAAGTACATCGCGGGCTGCGGCCGCCGCGGCGAGAATTACCTTTTTCTCATCCTGATAGTCATCAAACTTCTCGCGTTCGGTTCCAAGTTCTGTCGCGAGTGCTTCGGTTGCCTTAACGTATTCGACGTGAGCCTCGGCGGCACGCGTCGATTCTACCTTTAGCCCGGCGTTGCGTTCGCGGTAACGGTCGAGGTTTTGGTTAAGATGTCTTTCGGTTTCGCCCGACCGTTCGGCGGTGGCAGTGTGTTTTACAAGCTCGCTCCGCTGCGATTCAAGCTCGTCCTCAACCTGCTTCACATCGTCGAGTTTGGCGGCGAACAATCCCTCGGCTTCGAGCAGAACCTGCTCGGCGGCACCCGCCTGCGTCGATTCTTTTTCCTCTTCGTCGGTCAGACGGCGAAGTTCGGATTCGACAAGTTCGACGCGTTCTTTAGTAGCAGAAACTTCGGTGTGAAGTGCCTCCGAACGGTTGTTGAAATTGACGATCAGTTCGGATTGATACCGATGTTCGCGCTCGGCGCGGTCGCGTTCAAGTGCGTTTTGAGCGTGAACGCGGCGAACCTCCGCAAGTTTCTCGTCGGAATTTCGCGCATCTTGCGTTGCAACGCGAAACTCTTCTTCTTTTGCAGAAACCTTGGCGACAAACTCCTGCTCGGTCGCAATTGCCGTCTCAAGCTTTGTTGCAAGTTCATCAATGAGCGCCGTCAAATGCCTGCCTTCAGCAGCAAACAATTTTCGCAGCAGCGTCTGAAACTCTTCTTTCAGGGCAATGAAACGGCGTGTTTTTGCAGCCTGACGACGCAGCGAATTTGCTTGCTTTTCTATCTCGGAAACGATGTCCGAAATGCGGCCAAGGTTCGTTTTTGCCGAATCAAGCCGTGCCTCGGCGGCGCGCTGACGTGTGCGGAATTTTGAAATTCCCGCAGCCTCTTCGATAAGATTTCGACGGTCCGTTGGCTTCGCTGAAAGTATCTGGCCGATGCGGCCCTGTTCAATGATGGCGTAATGCGAGCCCGAAAGGCCTGTTCCCGCAAAGAGGTCCTGTATGTCGCGAAGTCGGCATGATTTGCCGTTAAGCTGATATTCGCTCTCGCCCGAAAGATACAACCGACGAGTGACGCTGACGGCCTCGCCCGGAGCAAAATCGAGCGCAAACGAACGCGGCTTCCAATGACGTTTGGTCTTTACGACACGCTCTACTGTTTGTACCGAACCGACCTGTGCGACCTGGACCTTTTCGACCTGGAATTCTGCGTCGTGAAATCCATTTCCATTCGTTTCGACGGATGCATCTGCAACAATCTCATCCGCAACCGCTTCGATAGTTTCGGCTTCAAGAGCATCGACATCGACGGCGTTTTCATCAAGCTCATTTAAGGTCTCGTCGATATCGCCCAGTTCATCCGCTTCGATGTCGAAGGCGTCGTCGCTGCGGACCATGTGCAGCACGACCTCGGCCATTCCCGATGGCTTTCGCGTCTTGGTTCCCTGAAAAACGACGTCCTTCATCTCGGCTCCGCGAAGCGATTTTGCACGCTGTTCGCCAAGCACCCACGCGATGCAGTCCGAAACATTCGATTTGCCGCAGCCGTTCGGGCCGACAACGGCGGTAATGCCGTTTCCGGTAAAAACGATCTCGGTGTAGTCCGCGAAGGATTTGAAGCCCGTTATTTCTAGGCGTTGAAGCTTAAACATTCTATAGTGCCGGTCGCAGGTGACAGCACTATATTTTGTGGTATTGAAGGGATTTAGTCAACTGAAAACAGTGGTCAGTCGCCGGTGGTTAGTGGTCGGAAATTACTCACTATTAACGCTCGAACGAAGTGAATCAATAAGATTGTACACCTTGAAGGCATTCTACTGACCACCGGCACCGATCACTGACCACTGCTCAGTCCATTTCGCCGCCCACATCCCGAAGGCCTTGTTTTTCGGCGCGTTCGTTGTCTAATTCGGTGAGAACGTCGAGCAGGAAGTTGGTGTTACTGGAAACATTTATAACGACGGCGAATTCATTCTCCGCGGTCGAAAATTCAAAGGTACCGCTGTTCAGTTCGATGATGTCGCGAAACGCGATGGTGCCGTTTCGGCCGTTGCATTCGGCATCGACTATGCGTCCTTCGTTAAATGCCACGGTCGCAAGGTGCATGTCGGATTTGAGAACCATCAATCCGGTCATTCTTGCATTCTCGATGACCTGAACGGCATCAAAAATGCTGACGTAGCCGATGTTACCGGCAAGCGTTACGTCGGTTCGAACCTTTTGCGGCGAACGGTCACGCGTTGTGGCGAAATCGGGGCGCCGGGCACGGCGAATCGCTTCGAGTCCCGGTGCGACAGAGATTCGCGGATCAAGCAGCTTTGCTTCCTGCAAACGGTCATACGCAAGATCGAAATCCTCACGCCCGATGTAGAGCGTCACGAGTGCAAGGCACTGCTTTGCCGCTTCATTATGGCTCTTTTGCTTGATGCAGATGTCGCGCAGCTTTTCACGAAGATCTATCGACCGAGGCGAACGCTCTATCGAATCGCGCAGCAGCGTATATGCCTTTTCCGGCGAACGGTACTTTACAAAAAGATCTGAGTCGAGCAGGACCGATTCGATCGAAACCTCTGACATCGGAACGGCGGGCTTTTCAAGGACAGCATTCATAGCGGGCCGTGAACAAAATTGTTCAACATCTAACAATATCACAAAACAAGACCCGCAGTCACCAACAATTTCACGCTTACCTCCCATGAAAAAGGCCGCCATAACAGCGGCCAATTGATCAAAATGACATCATTGACCTAGAAATCGAACCTGAGTCCAAATCTGATCGTTCGAGGACGATAGGCCCGCGTGGGAACAAGGAATTCCTCTTGAAGCTGTGCGACCAGTGCCGGCGAGGGATTTGCACCGACCGCCTCAAAGTTTATGAATTCCGCACCAAAGCTAAACACAGTAGCATTGAGGATATTGTTAAACTCGATCTGGGGCCGCAGTCTCATTCTCTCGCCAAATTTCCATTCGCGGCTAATATTTAGGTCAAAAATGAACTGTTTGGGGCCGATCCCCGAATTTCTTGGAAGGTTTCCGGCCCGCCCGATCGGGGACATTGTAAACGCTCTTGCCAGGTCAAGATCAAGAGGATCGGAGGTATTCCTCCAAACCAGATCACTCAAATTCCCGCCAAAATCCGGTCGATCACTGCCAACATCGTCGATGTTGCGGTCATCGATATCGTCAGCTCCATTCGAGATATTGAACGGAGCGCTTGAACCGATGCGAAGGATCGGCGAAAACCTGAGTTTGCCCAACCAGTTCGGTGTATCAAATAGGCCTGATAGAGCAAATCGATGCCGACGATCAAGCAGACTTCGCGACCATTCCGAACGGAAATCGCCCGGTATCTGGGCCGACGAAGTATTGACAATGCCGTCATCGTCAAGCTTTGAAAATGTATATGCTAAGCGAACCGAGGTTCCGAATCCGGCTCCTATTTGTCGATACCGCCGTCGAAGTTCAACGATAAGTCCTCGATACCAACTATTGCCCATCGAACCGACCTGTTCACTTTGGCCAAGGGTCGGAAAAGGTTTGAGCGAATTTGCGATCACCAAGGCTCTTCCGTACGGTGTCGCCGCCGCCGCTGAAGGGTTTTGACTGTTTAAGTTGTAGATCGTCACTCCACTTACAACTCGAGAATCCGGTGCCGAGTTACCCGCGAACTCAAATTGAGTATTCCCTGTTGTTATCCCGCGATCAAGATAATCAGCGAGATCAGCAAATCCATCTGGAACAACCGGTGCATTTGTATTCGTTTCGCGCCATAGGTGAACAGTCTTGTTTAAAGTGAAGTTCGTCTCAAAAACAAAGCTCTTTCCGATCTCCCGTTCGAAACCAATGTTAAATTGATAGCTCTCAGGAATTTTAATATTAGGATCTATGCTGCGGAAAAAGCTGTTGTTATTGAGTCCATCTGCAATATATTGCTGAACCAGTGGATGATCAGGAGTCAGAACGTCGGGAAACAAGTTGCTGACCGCTAACAAATACGGGTCACGAGCGTTACCCGCTGTCGAGATGCGATTGGTATCAAAAATTATCTCGTTCTCGCCTCGGCGGTAATCGTCTATAGTTCGAAGAAGAACGCGATTGTAGAAAATACCCGCTCCGAAGCGGATCACCCCCTTCCCGTCCTTAAATGGAGACCATGCCAATCCTATGCGTGGACCGAAATTATCGTTGTCATCTATCACTGATTCGCGTTCATATCGAACGCCGAAATTAAACGTCACATTGCTTCGTAGTTTCCAATCATCCTGAAAAAAGACGCCGAAGTAGTTGTTGACAACTTCGGAATCCGTAAAGAAGTTATGCCGGTAACGCTGAACGCATCCGCGCGGAAATGAATTGACGCCTCCACGTATTCGCGGATTTGTCGGACCGGGCGGCAACGCTGGATTTGTAAGACACATCGGAAGTGTCGTTGTCGCCAGTGGGTCAGCGAAGTTATAGGTTCCGCTTGCGTCTGACAGGTCAATAAATGTCGAATCGATTCGCTGGTAGTCGAACCCGAAACGAAATGAATGATTCCCCGCTAATTGCGTGAATGCGTCCTGCAATTGCAGGCGCTTTTCATCACGTGCGGAAGTTCCCAAGGTCGAAGAACCGGCTACTAACGAAGTATTAAAGCTCAACCCGGGCTCACGGAAGCTGATAATAACTACCGGGTTAGATTCCTGTCCTGGCGAGATAAAGTCCGGTTTAAGCGTAGAATACTGAAAGCGAAACTGGTTTATCGATTTTGGCGAGAAAACGTAGTTGTCTGTGAAATTGAAAGCGTTTGTGCTTGTCCGTTTGCCGATTAACGATTCAGACAATCGGTTTCCCCCATTGAATTGCCGAAGGTCATTCGTTTTGCCTAGCTGATAGGAAAAGGTCGTAGAATGATTGTCCGTAAAGTTATGATCTATCCGGGCAGTAAAGCGATTCACCTTCCTAGGTGTATCAGAACCGTCCACAAACCTTCCTAAAGGGCTGCCGAAATCAATGATAGTCTCACTAGACGTTGGCTGCGGCAGCGCGAAATCAGGGTTCTGAGCCAATGGAAGCCAGGTATCTGTAATTGTCGTATCGAAGATGTAATCGTACTCGTATGAGGCGTAAAATGACGTCTTGTTCTTAAAATACCCCCAAGGCACAGGCCCGCCGATCGTAAAGCCCGGAACATTTTGCTGGAAAGGATATCGGGGTACTGCGCGTTTATTATTACTCCAGGTATTTGCATTTAAACTTTCATCCGAGAAAAAAGTGAAAAGGCGGCCACTGAGACGGCGACTTCCTGCTCTCGTTCGAATGTTTACTCGCCCCCCTGACGCCCTACCGTATTCCGCCGAAAACTGATTGGTTATGACCTGAACTTCTTCGATTGACTCAATCGAGGGCTGGAAGCGAATTCCGCCTACGCGGTCGTCGTTATTGTCAAAACCGTCGATGGTTATGTTGTTCGAGTATGCCGCGCCGCCAGATAGGGCAAAGACCCCTCCTTCAATCAGACCACTACTTGGGGCCGTGTCATTCCGTCCCCCTTTGTCAAATGAAAGGTCTCGGAGCGACAACGGTTCTTCCGTAACTCCACCCAATGTCAACACCAGATCAAGAGCATCGCGTGTAGTATTTGGAAGGTCTTCAAGCTCGCGTTTCTCAATTGTGCCGCCGACAATTGTGCGCGTCGTGTCCACAACCGGAGCGTCGTCCTCGGTTACAGTAACCGTTGCTTCGGCTTGGACATCGGCGGGTGAGAGTGAAAGGTCAAGCTGCAGATTTTGACCGGAGAGCGTAACAACGTCGATGCGTTCTTTTGCACCGAAACCCGACGCGGATGCTTTGATCTTGTAGGTGCCGGGTTTGAGTTCGATGAAGCGGTATCGGCCCTGTTCGTTTGTCGTTACGGTTCGCGACGTGCCAGATAAAGTTTCGGTGGCAACGACGGTTGCGCCGACTATCGGCAATTTGTTCGAATCAGCGATCATGCCGCTGATGGTTACGTCGTCAAGATCCTGTGCGGAGACCGTAAAAACGGATGCAAAAACAAATATCGAAAGCGAAATGAGCGCTAGTCGGCTTAGTGAGATAGTCATCGGGAATACTCCAATTTTTACTTATATCGAGGGTTGAATTGAAGTATTTTGGCTTAAACGAACGGGTTTGTAAAGTTATATCTGGACGGTGTTTAACTTATTCGTCATCTACGACGACGATCTCTTGATATTGCGAGCGGCGGTAGCGCGAAACAGGGATCAGCGCATCCGAGGGCGTTGAGCCTTCGGCACGGCCTATCTCGCTGGCGTGATTGCGGATGTAATCGAAAAAGCGTTCAAATTCGCGCTGCATCGCGTCCATCTTTTCACGCATGTTCAGGATGATCTCAACACCAGCTAGATTGACGCCCAGGTCGCGCGTTAATGAAAGAATGATTTCGAGTCGTTCGAGATCGCTGTCTTCGTAAAGGCGCGTGTTGCCGATTGAACGTGACGGTTTCAAAAGGCCTTCGCGTTCATACAGCCTCAGCGTCTGCGGATGTATGTCATACAATTCCGCTACGGCACTGATGGAGTATGTCTTGACCCTTTTCTTCATAAGAATTTCGGCCACGGATGAACACAGATAAACTCAGATAAAACAGGCAAATGCTTCATATCAGTGTCCATCAGTGAAATCTGTGGCCAATTCTTCATTCAAGTCCCATCGTTTTTCGCGGGTTCTCCGCGTTCAGCTTTTCAAACTGCCTTAGCAGCTCCTTCGTTTCCTCTGAAATAACTCTTGGCAAAGCGATCTTCACTTCGACGAACTGGTCGCCGCGAAGTTTTGGGTTCCTCAATGACGGAAACCCGCGTTCCCGCAGCCGGAACTTCTGACCGCTTTCGGTTCCCGGCGGAACTTTCAGATGCGCTTTTCCCTCGACCGTCAGCACTTCGATCTTAGAGCCCAATGCAGCTTCGGGAACGGTGATCGGTATCGTGATATAAACATTGTCGCCCTTTCGCGTAAGGAACGGATGCTTGCCGACGTTTGTCAAAATGAACAGGTCGCCCGCTTCGGCACCGAGTCTTCCGCCGTGGCCTTTCTTTGGAACGCGAACGCGCGAACCTGTATCGACGCCCGCCGGTATTTTGATCTTTACCTGCTCGGTCTTCGGTGTTACGCCTTTGCCGTGGCATTGTGAACACGGCGACCGCCTTCGGCCCGTTCCGCCGCAATCGGGACATTCCTGCGAAAACTGAAGCCGTCCGCCGGTTCTCATTACCTGACCGGTTCCTTTGCACGTCGAACACTGCACGACCGGGCCGCCCGTGTCGCCGGCACCGTTGCATCGCGAACACTGCTCGCTGCGGTTGACGGTGATGTTCGTTGTCAGTCCGGTGAACGCTTCTTCGAAACTCAACGCAAGCGGGATCTCGATGTCTCTCCCTTTTTTGGGCATCGCTCGGGGCGGCTCAGGTGCAGGCCTTGTACCCGCCGCTCCGCCGCTGCCGCCAAATAGATCGGAGAAAATGTCGCGAAAGCTCGATCCGCCACCTCCTGCTGTGGGACCCGTCGAAAAATCGAATCCCGAAAAGTCGTAGGCCTGCTGTCCGGAACCCGGCCCCGGACCGGATGAAAATGGCGAATCCGGATCAAGGTTGTCGTTATAGGTGCCAAACTTGTCGAAAACCTTCCGCTTCTTTTCGTCCGAAAGAATGTCGTAAGCCTCTTGAACCTCTTTGAACCTGTCCTCAGCACCCTTGTCGTTCGGATTCACATCCGGATGAAACTTGCGCGCCAAACGACGGTACGATTTTTTTATCTCGTCCGCCTTTGCGTCTTTCTTAACGCCTAGAATTTTGTAGTAATCTTTCTTAGCCACTTAATCTTCGTATCCAAACGCGAATCTAATCGCATCAAGTATCTCTTCGAGTCGCTCATCGGAAATCTGGGTTACATGTCCAGACAACTTGCCCTTAGGAAGCGTTTGTATCCAATCGACATTCGCGACACAATCCATTTCCATGCCGTCCTCAACCGTAAGAAGTACCTGGGATCGAATGTTACGAATCGTGGAAGTAATCGGGATTACAGTGACCTCGTTCAATTTTGAAATCGCCCCGTCTCGAGTCATTATCAAAACAGGGCGTTTCTTATCGGGCTCCTTGAACTTTATGCCAAACAACATCGCCCCGCTTCATATGTTTTTCCACACTTCGATAAGTTGCTCTTCTTCTACGGAAAACTCGTCCGGACCGACTGGTTGCTCCCCGTAAGCCTTGGCATACTGGCGGGCCACCTCAGCTTCACGGCGGGCTTTCGCAACCAGATCAATTATCCCTTGGCGAAAAAAATCGTCACGGTTCTGGTGCAATACACGAAGGCTTTCATCCATCTCTGCCAGGGTCTTTTCATCGATGTCTATTTGAACAGTCATAACTCTAAAATGAGCGGCTACTTGATTCACCGCTCATTCTTTATACCACAGGCGTTAGTCTTTCTTCTCTTCTTCGACATCGACGTATTCCGCATCAATGACGTTGTCGTCCGATGCAGACGCCGTACTGCCGTCGCCGTCAGAACCGGCAGTTGCCGACGAGGCTTGGTCTTCGCTCGGAGCGTCGCCGTCAGCCGTTGCACCGGCCTGGCTATAAAGCACTTCGGCCAGTTTGTGCGAAGCGGTTTGCAGACGTTCGAATGCTGAGTTCATCGCATCCGCATCTTCGCCGCCGAGTGCCGTTTTCGCATCCGCGATCGACGATTCAAGTTCGCCGCTTGCCGCAGCATCGAGTTTTTCCTTGTTTTCTGAAAAGGTCTTTTCGACACTGTAAACAAGTCCGTCAAGACGATTGCGTGCTTCGATAGACGCTTTCTTCTTTTCGTCTTCGCCTGCGTGCGATTCTGCGTCCTTCATCATCTTGTCGATCTCTTCTTTTGAGAGGCCCGACGAAGCGGTGATGGTGATCTTCTGCTCACGGCCGGTGCCGACATCCTTTGCCGATACGTTCACGATGCCGTTCGCGTCAATGTCGAATGTAACTTCGACCTGCGGAACGCCGCGCGGTGCCGGAGGAATGCCGACCAGGTGAAACTTACCCAACGTCTTGTTATCCGAAGCCATCGGACGTTCGCCCTGAAGCACATGAACTTCCACCGATGTCTGATTGTCAGACGCCGTCGAAAAGATCTCGCTCTTACGGGTCGGGATGGTCGTATTCTTTTGGATCATCGGCGTCGAAACACCGCCAAGCGTTTCGATTCCGAGCGAAAGCGGAGTCACGTCAAGAAGCAGGATATCCGTCTTCTCGCCGCCAAGCACACCGGCCTGAACCGCCGCACCGAGAGCAACTACTTCGTCCGGGTTGACCGACTTGTTCGGTTCCTTCCCGAAGAATTCCTTGACCATCTCCTGGACCTTTGGAATACGCGTCGAACCACCAACCAGCACGATCTCTTCGATGTCTTTCGCCGAAAGGCCAGCGTCTTTGATCGCCTGTTCAACGGGCGGCATCAGACGCTTGAGGATCGGCTCAACGAGCTGTTCAAACTTCGAACGTGTCAGCTTCATCACCAAATGCTTTGGGCCCGAGGCGTCCGCCGTGATGAACGGCAGGTTGATCTCGGTTTCCATCGCGCTTGAAAGCTCGACCTTTGCCTTTTCAGCAGATTCTTTCAAACGCTGCAACGCCATTTTGTCGTTGTGAAGGTCGATGCCCTGATCTTTCTTGAATTCGTCGATGATCCAGCTAACGAGAACTTCGTCAACGTCGTCACCGCCAAGGTGCGTATCGCCGTTCGTCGATTTAACTTCGACTACGCCTTCGCCAACCTCAAGCACCGAGATGTCGAACGTACCGCCGCCGAAGTCGAACACGGCGATGGTTTCGTCTTTCTTCTTATCAAGTCCGTAAGCCAAAGCTGCCGCCGTCGGCTCGTTGACGATACGCAGAACTTCGAGCCCCGCGACCTTACCGGCGTCTTTCGTCGCCTGACGCTGTGCGTCGTTAAAGTAAGCCGGAACGGTGATGACAGCCTTCTCGACCTTTGAGCCAAGATAGTCTTCCGCCGACTGCTTTAATTTCTGCAGCACCATCGCCGCGATCTCCGGCGGGTTGTACTGCTTGCCGTCAGCGCTGATTCGAACATCGCCGTTCGAGGCCTTTTCAACCTTGTATGGCACTTGCTTGATCTCGTCGCTTACTTCGTCATACTTTCGTCCCATAAACCGCTTTATCGAATAAAGCGTGTTTTCGGGGTTTGTTACGGCCTGACGCTTTGCGACCTGGCCGACAAGGCGGTTGCCGTCTTTTGTAAACGCCACCACGGACGGCGTCGTCCGTCCGCCTTCAGAATTTGTGATAACGACCGGCTCGCCGCCTTCCATAACGGCGACAACCGAGTTCGTCGTACCCAAATCGATACCTATAATTTTACTCATTTACGCTCTCCCTCTATCAAAATAACCAATAATTGCGGCTCAAAAGCACAAATCCGCCATATTGAGCATAGGGGTATGATAATACTTGAGTGTCTTGTTGTCAAGTTTAAACTGGTATCGTTTTGTGAGGAAATTGAACGCGGATTTAACGGATTTTTCGCGGGTCTGAAAAATCATGGTTTATTTTTTCAGCTTGGATTCCGCAGTGAATTGATCCGTCCGATCCGTGTTCAAACCACTCTCCCTTTTCTGTGCCGCTGAATTGCCATACACTTCTTGCATGAACACTTTGCGTCCTTTGCGTCTTTGCGTGATCCTTCTTCTTTCTACCGCAGCAATAGCCCAAATTCCCGCACCGAAAGACGTCCTCGGCTTCACGCCCGGTGACGACCGCAAGCTCGCAAGCTGGGAGCAGATCGTCGAGTATTTCAAGAAACTCGACGCGGCCAGCGACCGCGTGATGTTCGAAGAGATCGGCAAGACAACAATGGGTGCGCCGTTCGTTTACGCGACGATAAGTTCGCCGGAGAATCTAAAGAATCTGGAGAAGTACAAACTGATCAACGCCAAGCTCGCCGATCCGCGTAAAATCGGAGCGGGGACACTCCTGTCCCCACGCGGCGATAGCCGCGAAAAAGCCGCCCAACAACTTATCAAGCAAGGCAAGACCATCGTATTAATAACCCACGGCATCCACTCAACTGAGGTCGGCTCAACGCTTTCGAGCATGCTCATCGCCCACCGACTAGCCAGCAGCAATGAGCCCGAGATAAAAAAGATCCTCGAAAACACGATCGTCCTGATAGTGCCGTCTCTCAACCCCGACGGCGTGGACATTGTCAAAAACTGGTACGACAAAACGCTCGGCACGCCGTACGAAGGCACGTCGCCGCCGGAGCTTTATCACAAGTACGTCGGCCACGACAACAACCGCGACTGGTACGCCTTTACACAGGTCGAGACGCAGCTCACCGTCGACAAGATCCACAACGTCTGGCACCCGCAGATCGTCCACGACATCCACCAGCAGGGCGAGAACGGCTCGCGGCTTTTCCTCCCGCCCTACATGCAGCCCGTCGAGCCCAACGTGCCCAAACAGATCGTCGAAGGCTACACCGAGCTCGGCAATTACATGGCCAAAACCCTCCGCGACAAGGGCTTCCAGGGCATCACCACCAACTCCACCTACGACGCCTGGACCCCGGCCCGAGCCTATTCCCACTACCATGGCGGCGTCCGCATCCTGAGCGAAACCGCCTCGGCCAAGATCGCCTCACCCGTAACAAAGAAATTCGAAGACCTCCGAGCCTCTTCCGACGACGGCTACGACCCAAAAAAAGAATCCGACAACTTCGGCCCCGTCTGGAAAGGCGGCGAATGGAAACTCGCCAACATAACCGACTACATGACCACCGCCGCGTTCAGCTTGCTAAACCACGCCGCCGACAATCGCGAACGGTGGCTGTCGAGGTTTTATGAGATCGGGAAGGAGGCGGTGCGGCCGAGGAAAGGTGACGAACCAATCGCCTATGTCGTCCGCGATTGGCGGGATTTGAACAGACTCGAGGAGATTCTGACTCACGCGGATGTCGAGTTCGAGGAAAAAATTGAAAAACGAGGTGAGGAGCTTGATTGGATCTTATTAATCAAAGCATCACAACCGTATGCCGCCTTTGCTAAAGCTATCTTCGAAAGGCAACGCTATCCCGATCTCCTGGATGATAAGAATAATCCCATCGCGCCCTATGATGTGACCGCACATACTCTCGCACTTCTGCAGGATCTCGATGTGGAGGCCGTTTCCAAACTCCCCACAACGGTTAAGGACGGTGTAAGCGGGCCGAACGATTTCGGGGAATGCCGACAGGTCAGATCCCATCCGGTTTTCCTTTACCGTGCTTACGTTCCTTCTATGGATGAGGGCTGGACGCGCTTTGTGTTAACGGATAAGAACTGGAAACCTCGCGAAAATGATTGCCGCCGGTTCGAGGTTTCTCAATTGCTCAATGCGCAAATCCACCAAAACAACTTAAGTTCGAAAACGATCATCTTCCCCGACCAATCGCCCAACCAGATCCTCAACGGCTACGCGAAAGGCACAATGCCGGACGAGTACACGGGCGGCGTCGGCAAGGAGGGCGTCGAGAACCTGCGCAAATTCGTCGAGGCGGGCGGCACGCTTGTGTTCCTGAACCGTGCATCCAACTTCGCCATCGAGCAGTTCAAGCTCCCCGTAAAAGACGTCACCGCCGGCCTCGCCCGCAAGGATTTCTACATCCCCGGCTCGATCCTCCGCATTTCACTCGACCTGACGCACCCGATTGCCAAAGGAATGCCGAAAGAATCCATAGCATGGTTCGAAAACAGCCCAGCCTTCGAGATCCAAACCGATCCACTTGCCTTGAGCAAGAACTTCCGCATCATCGCGACCTACCCGAAGGATCCAAAAAACATTCTGCTTTCCGGTTGGGCTCTCGGCGCCGAAAAGATCGCGGGCAAAGCCGCGCTCGTCGAGTGGAAGATGGGCAAAGGCAAGATAATCCTGTTCGGCTTCCGGCCGCAGTATCGTGGCCAGAGCTTGGCGACGTTCCCGCTTTTGTTCAACGCGATATCGCAGTAGAAGAATTGAACACGGATTACACGGAAACGGCACAGATAAACACTGGTCTGAATTCTATAAATCTCAGATCCGCGTTTATCCGTGTATTTTCCGTGTAAATCCGCGTTCCATTCCCTTTCCTGCCTTCAAATGCTAGATTCTAAGGTTCGCTAATGAAGGAAGACATCAAAGAAACCAGATTCGAAAACGGGCTTGTCGTTTTAACCGACCGAATGCCCGGCGTGCGTTCGGCGACGCTTGGGTTCTTCTATCGTGTCGGTTCGCGAAACGAACCCAACGAGATGAACGGCATCACTCACTTTATCGAGCATTGTGTTTTCAAGGGATCGCAAAAACGTTCCGCGATGGACATCGCGATTGAGCAAGATCGCCTGGGCGGAAATCTGGATGCGTTTACGACGCACGAAGAAACAGGATTTGTTACCAAGGTAATCGACGACCAGATCGACGCCGCGTTCGACCTGCTTGCCGATATGCTCACCGCTCCGCGTTTTATCGAAACCGATCTTGAGAACGAGCAACGCGTCATCATCGAAGAGATGAAGATGAACGAGGATTCGCCCGAAGAGGTTTTGAGCGACATCTTTCATCGCGAATTCTTCCCCGGCCATCAGCTCGGAATGTCGATCACAGGAACGGCTGAAACAGTAAAAACTTTTGGCCGCGAACGGACACGAGCGTACCACGAACGCGTCTTTGCTCCAGAGAACCTGATCATTGCGGCAGCGGGGAATGTTGAGCACGAGCGGTTGCTGGATCTCGTTCGGAGTTCCAACTTTAGTTGGCCCGACCCGATCACAGGCCAGCTAAAGCTGGAACTCCAAACTCCAACCACTGCCGCTCCTATCCTTGTCGAAAATCGAAGCGATCTTGAGCAAGCTCACATCATCATCGCCGCTCCGCTTGTCGGTGCGCGGGACGACCGGCGTTATGCTGCCGATCTGCTCGCGAACATTTTGGGCGGCGGAACGTCGAGCCGTTTGTGGCAAAAGGTGCGTGAGGAACGCGGGCTTGCATATAGCGTCGGAGCCTCAACAGCGATGTTTTACGATACAGGATTCTTTGCGGTTTCAGCCGCGACCTCGCCAATGCAGGTCGAGGAAGTTTTAGACATCGTAATCACAGAGATGGGAGAAGTAGTTCGCAGCGGCGTGACGCAAGACGAACTTGACCTGATGAAGGAACAGTCGCGTGCCTCCATCCTGCTAAGCCTCGAAGACTCCGCCGACCGTGCCGGTTCCCTCGCCCAGTGCGAACTCGTCCACGGCAGACAGATCCCGGTCGAGGAAACGCTCGCGAAACTCGACGCGGTCACAACCGAAGATATTCAACACCTAGCACGCGAATTCTTCAAAACCGAAAAGATCGCATTTGCCGCGATCGGAGACCTTGCCAGTCTGAAGATCGATAGATCCAGACTAACGATCTGAGTGCTATTTTGCAGAAGCCCGCAAACATCCAACTCCGCTGCACGACTTCGCCCCGGATCGAAACAAAATGGAATTAGCAAAGTCGTAAAATGCAGTTCCGTATTACGCCCTTACTCATGTGTGGGCTTCTGCATTCGGTAGGCTATCGGATCGTCCACACCAGCTTGCTCAAATCCACGCAATCGTAACGCGCAGGAATCGCAGATGCCGCAGGCTAGATCTTCGTTACGATAGCACGACCATGTGAGATGCAGCGGGGCGTTAAGCTCGATTCCTTTTTTAACGATCTCGGCTTTTGAAAGGTGAATTATCGGCGTACGAATTTCGATATGCGTGTCGGGTTTTGTTCCGGTGTTGATGGTTTGCTGAAATGCGTGAAAGAATTCCGGGCGGCAATCGGGATAGCCGCTTGAGTCTTCCGAAACGGCTCCAACGTAGATCGCGTTCGCGCCAATCACCTCTGCCCAACTCGTCGCGATGGCCAACATATTCGCATTGCGAAACGGAACGTAGCTTGTCGGGATTTCTTTTGAAGAAAGGTCTGCTTCAGTTACGGCGATCTGATCGTCCGTCAACGACGATCCCCCGATCTTGGCAAGATACTCGATCGAAACATCAAGCCGTTTTTCGACGCCGTAGTGATCGGCAATATCATTAAACGCCCTACGCTCTCGCTCCTCCGTTCGCTGGCCGTAAGAAATATGCAGAAAGGCGATTTCAACAGAATCGTCTCGTGCAATCGCAGCCGTGACACACGAATCCATTCCACCGGATACTAAGATTATCGAAACCATATTTTCTGCCCGCGAATTAACGCTAATCTAAAACCATTAGTAGAATTCTATTCGCGACCATTCGCGTGAATTCGCGGGCCAATATCTTTACACACCGCGAGCATCAGCTCCCCAAATGTATTTGTGCAGTTGCAGATTAAGACGCACTTTCAACCCGCTGGTTGCGACGGCTTCGGCGATCTCCGCGAGGTTTTCGATGCCGTGGACCGGCGAGATCAGGACCGATTTTGTTCTTCCGATCAGGTTGTAATCGGCAATGACCTTCTTCGCGTATTCGAGATCGGCCATGTCGGCGACGACGAATTTCACTTCGTCCTTTTCCTGTCTCAACCGCGAAAGATTTGCCCAATGGTTGCGTTCGGCTTCGCCCGAAGCCGGGCATTTTACATCGAGAATAATGTTCGCACGCGAATCAACCTCTTCGGTTGAAACAAAGTTGCCGGTCTCGATCAGCACCTCGTAATTGCGGTTGCAGAGCGTGCTGATCAGAGCAAACACATTCTTCTGCGCAAGCGGTTCGCCGCCGGTGATCTCGACGAGGTTGCAGCCGAAATCTTCCAGCTTCATCAAGATCTCGTCAACCGTTATCTTCTCGCCGCCTGTGAACGTGTATTCGCTGTCGCACCAAACGCAACGCATCGGACAGCCTGTCAGACGCACGAACGAACACGGTCGTCCCGCATGAGATGACTCGCCTTGTATCGAAAGGAACAACTCGGTTATGCGCAGATCCATAAGAAAATTAGCCACAGATTAACACAGATGGCCCAGATATTTTTTGCCCAAGATCAGCGTTCATCTGCGTCTATCTGCGGTTCGATTATTTTTTCAGAAAAGTCCGAACCAGCCGTAATTGTTGAAGACTTCTCCGATGCCGAAGGATGCGAGATTTGCGGTGACAATAGCCGCGAAACTGCGCGTCCAGTCTGAAGCTTGCAGCAGTTGTTTGCCGCGGAATGCGAGCCAGAAGATGATGCATTCGCCGACAGGTGCAAAGATCTCGGCGACGAGCAGATACAACCAGCGTTCGTAGTGCGCGAACAGCGTCGGCAGAACCAAAACAACTATGGGATATGTACATGCCGTCAGCCAAATGCCGCAGAGGAATCGTTGTCTGACGGTGAGTCTTCGCGAAAGCCCGAATAGCAAAACCGGCGTTTCGATCAGGATGGTCAGAAGATAACCGAACGGCAGAAAGTACCACAGTCCGCTTGAAGTTAGACTTTGGGTTTGCACGAATCCGACTTCGTCAAAAAGGAACATAGGGGTTCGCCGCTAAATACGCGAAAGACGCTAAAACTGATAGAGATATTTCGTGTTTTTGGCGTATTTCGCGGTCTATAACATCTTGACCAGAAACGGAAACTCAGCCAACACATGTCCGATGGCGAAGGCGAAGTATATATCCCGCGTAGTCGTGTAATCAAACGCGAATCCGGACCATAGAGCGATCGTAATAACCACACTCAATATCACAAACGCCGCGAACATTTTTGGAATGCCGTTCGCGTTCGCGAACATCGGAACTTCCGACAACTTCCAAGGTATCGCACGGCGATCGATCAGCGGTATAAGCAGCAGCCATACGAAGTAGTGGATCGATTCGAGAAAGACATGCGTCGCGACGAGCAGGTGGCTCGAAATGCCAGGCAATATCTCGCTGCCCGCGTGCTGCCCGATCCGCCAGAAAAGATTTGTTTCTTCCGAAAGATTTGGCTGGCCGGAAACCGACGCCCAAAGTACGAGCAAAAAAAATGGTATCGACGCGAGGCACAGATGATAAGCCCGAAGCCATTCCGGCCTTGTTCGACGGATCTGCCGTTCGAGAAACCACATCGCGATGAACGGATGTATGTAAACCAACGCAAGGCTCCAATACTGCGGAATTACCCATGCCAATGCTCCCAAAAGTAAAGCAGCAGCAAAAGCGGGCGTCCAGTCTCGCCGCCTTTGTTTGCCGCGGAGATAGAACAGCAACCCGACCCAAAGGACGAACGCAGTGTTCCAAACTGCGGCGTAAATCTGCCAACTTTCCAGCGACCACAGCCAGTTTCCGCTTGCAAAATAAAGCGTCAGATATGCTGCGGTCAGCACAACCACACCGCCGATTCCGACCGAATAAAATAAACGCGATCTCCCCCAACGCACTGGCATTCGGGCCGCAAAGTATCGAAACTCCATCAAATTGTGCGGCCCTGCGAAAAGAAAGATCGTGATGATCGAAAGCTGCAGAGGGAACGAACCGATCAAAACCGCCGCAACCGCGCACGCCGAGACGAACACAAGAAAAAATACTTGAGCACTCGTCAAAGCCAATCTAGCTGTGCGGATCTCCTGCATTTCTCAAAGGCAATAGGTGAAAAAGTGAAAGGGTAAAAAAGTTTAGTTCATCAGACGAGGACAACTTTTCCCCTTTTTCACTTTTCCCCTTTTTAACTTTTCTCATTCCGCCGCCTTTGTCTCTTTCGGCGGATTTGGAACGATCAATGTAGGATATCTCTCCGAATCCGACACCTCGATCTTGATCTTGCCCGAACCGAAGCCGTACATATGCACGGCCGGCGTGAACATTTTGCCGGTGATCTCTCTCGCCTCGGGCGGCGGTCCGGCGTTCGCATAGACGAAGGAAGCAAATGCTCCGACACACAACAATACAACGCCCGCAGCCGCAGACTTGGAACCTTTCGTCGAGAGCCGTCCGGTTCGCATCGCCCAGACGCCGGCGAAAACGAATGCAAGACTTAACAGGGAACCGCTGACGATGGTCGTGGTTCCCGAAAAACCAGGTCCCGAAGTTGTCGCCGCAGCGGTATTGTCCGACCCGTCATCCAGCTTTTCCAGTTCAGCCCGAAGCTGTTTGATCTGGCTCTTTGGAATGATCAGCTTTGCCTCTTTCGCGTTCTTGTCAAGCTTGATCGACAGCGTCGTGTCGATCGATTTCCTAGGCAGATCGGGGTTTGCAATGTTTGCAAATATTGATGTCATTAGCAGTAAAAATGTCGCTGCAAACAGTATTGATTTTTTCATTTTGATCTCTCCTTTTAAGGCACGCTTTCGCGCCGAATTATATCAGCGTTTTGTCAGAACCGTCTGCGTGGGCGGGCGGTTCTGACTTTTTTGCGACTTTGCGGTAAACTTCCCTCATATGCGGACTCAACTCAAACGATTCATTGAGCAGATGGAAGAAAATTCGATCGCGATCATTCCGGCAGCACACGAACAAACCCGAAGCTACGACACCGAATTCAAGTTTCGACAGGACTCGGATTTCTGGTACCTAACCGGCTTCCCCGAACCCGACGCGGTTGCCGTTATCGATCCGACGTCGAAAACACCTTTTACGTTGTATGTTCGACCGCGCGATCTTGAGATGGAAACGTGGTTCGGCCGTCGTGAAGGCGTTGCCGGAGCGGTCAAAAACTTCAACGCCGACCGTGCATTTCCGATCGGCAAGTTCGCCGCCGATCTGCCAAAGCTGCTCGATGGGCACGACAAACTTTATTACCGCTTTGCCGTCGATAAAGCTCTTGACCAGCAACTTTTAAATTATCTTTCCGGCCAGCGTGTCCGTCGTTTGAAAACGGCATATCCGCCGCACACGATCATCGACCCGACGATCATCCTCGGCGAGATGCGCCTTCACAAAGACGCGCAGGAAGCCGAGTATATGCAGACCGCCGCAACCATCGCCGCCGACGCTCACATCCTTGCGATGAAGAAAGTTAAGCCGGGAATGAACGAGAATCAGGTCGAGTCCTTGATGGAAGCATACATGCGCAACAAGGGCGCGAGCGGCGTGGCGTATAACTCGATCATCGGCGGCGGCGACAACGCCACGATTTTGCATTACGTCGAGAACAATATGCCGCTCAAGGATGGCGATCTTATACTTATCGACGCTGGAGCCGAATATAAAGGTTACGCCTCGGACATCACGCGCACGTTTCCGGTGAACGGAAAATACTCGAAGGCACAGCGAGAGGTTTACGATGTGGTGCTCAACGTGCAGGAGAAGTGTATCGAATATACGAAGACGGGCAACACGGTCAAGAAACGTCAGGAATATTCAATTGAGTTGCTGACCGAAGGAATGGTCAAGCTTGGACTGCTAAAGGGCAATACAAAAGACCTGATAAAGAAAAAGGCGTATATGAAATATTATATGCACGGCGTCGGCCACTATCTCGGCCTGGATGTGCATGATGCCGGACGATATTTCATCGACCAAACCGCGAAAAATTCAAGACCTTTCGCACCGGGAATGGTGTTGACCGTCGAACCCGGGATCTACGTTCCGCCCGATGACAAATCAGCACCGGCTAAATATCGCGGTATCGGTATCCGCATCGAAGACGACGTTCTCGTAACTGAGGACGGCAACCAAAATTTAACTTCTAAGGTCCCGAAAGATCCAAACGAGATCGAAGCCCTGATGCAAAAACCTGCCAGATAGCGGTCTTAACGTCGCACCATTCTTCTGATTCAAACTGTAGTCTCCTTTGAGGTACAGCTTTTCCTGTTGCCGCTTTGTGCAGGAAACTGTGGAATTGCGCATTCAATCAGTATATACTCTCCCGAAATCAGAATTTTTTTTCGGAAGTTACTCTATTTCCTAAGTAACGAAGAATCGATCCGTCGTTCGATATCTGGAGATTGCGATGCCCACTCGACCCCAAATATTTACATGCATCTATAGTTTTTTAGTACTTGCTCTCGCTGCCGGCCCAATTTCCGTGTCCGCACACGACGAGAAATCCGACGGGCCGCGTTCTGTTGAAGAACATCGAATAGCGGATTTCGGTTTCCAAGGTTTCGACAGGTTGAATGAACAGCTTTATCGCGACTTTCTTTCCTTCGACAACAGCGTCAATTTCTCCACCGACATTCTGGCCGCGCAGCACAGGTTAGTTGCCGACAGTCATCTTTTCGGGTCATGGTCTCCCGCATTTTCTTTGCCTTTGGTTCCCATTCACGTGATGCTATTGACCGATGGCAAAATTCTGATGTGGGATTCGGTTGGCGACAATCCAGCCGAGTCATATCCGGTTCATAACTTTACCAGGGCCTCTGTCTGGGATCCGGAAACGAATCTGGTGACTAATGTTAACAATACCTCGACCGGATACAATATTTTTTGCGCCGGCCACGCTCACCTCCCTGACGGGACACCATTTCTAGCGGGCGGAAATCTGAATAGCAGCCTGGACGGTATCTCCGCAACACATTTGTTCGATCAAACAACGAATATCTGGTCGCTCGGTCCGCAAATGACCCAAGGCGGTCGTTGGTACCCATCCGTTACGCCGCTGTCGAATGGTGAAATGCTTATAACGGCCGGAGGGCCAAATAGACACGAGGTATATACAACGGATGGAACGCTCCGCACCTTGAGTTCGATTACCTTATCACTACCTTTGTACCCCTGGTTTCAGGCGTCTCCGAACGGACAGGCTTTCTATTTCGGCCCCTCAAATTCGATGCGCTATTGGAATACCGCCGGGAATGGTTCGCTGTCACCAAGTTTTCCCCGTGACGGCATAAACCGCACCTACGGTTCATTTGCGATGTACGACGTCGGCAAGCTGATAGCTAGCGGCGGCGGAAATTCATCTAAGAAAACTGTCCTGATCGATATTTTGAATCCTGATGCCAACCCTGCCGCTTCGGTTCCTTCAGACATGGCATTTGGCCGGCGTCAACACAATTTAACAATCCTCCCGGATGGTTCCGTCCTTGCAACGGGTGGCAATGACAGCGGAGCCTCGCTGATCGATCTAAACAACAACGTCTTTGAAGCCGAGCTGTGGAACCCGGTCTCAAAGACCTGGCGAACATTGTCGAGTGCCGCAAAAGTTAGGCAATATCATTCGACCGCGCTTCTGCTTCCTGATGGAAGAGTCTTTACCGGAGGCGGCGGCATTTGCGGCACCTGCGCCAGTGTTGGGTATCTCGAAAAGAATATGGAGATATTTACGCCACCATATCTCTACGCTGGTGACGGTTCAGGAAATCTTGCACCCCGTCCGCAAATAGACTCAGCCCCCACTTCGGTAGTTTTCGACCAGGCCTTCTTTGTCGGTACGGCTGACCCGTCAAGCATCAGTAAGGCGGTGATGATGCGTGTTTCATCGGTTACTCACTCGATCGATTTCGAACAAAGGCGCGTGCCTCTGGTAAAATCTGCCGTCGCGGGAGGGCTAAATCTTAAAGCACCGCCCAATTCCAATGTCGCTCCGCCCGGCTATTACATGCTCTTTTTGATCGACACCCAGGGAGTTCCTTCGGTCGCGAAGATGATCCGGGTCGAATTCGGTCCGTCGATCGGTGCGCCCTTGATCGTGGCCGCCAATGGTGCTACCGGCAGCGTGACGCTTTCATGGACGCCTGTTTTGGGCGCAACCGGCTATCGGATCAAGTACGGAACTACCTCCGGCTCTCATCCAAATTTCGTGGATGTTGCGCCCGGTTTGACCACCAAAACTCTGAATGGAATAACCGGCAACGTAAACTTCTTTGTTGTAAGCGCCTTGTCCGCAGGTGATCCGGGCGGTGATTCGAATGAAGTGACGGTTTATAATGTGGTTCCGACAGGAGTGGAGGTATCGGTAGCGGGGCGTGTGACCTCAGCGGCCGGTCGCGGATTGCCAAAAGCAGATCTTCGGATTCGTTCAATGAATGGAACTTTTGTTCGTCGTGCGGCAACGAATTCATTTGGGTACTATAAATTTGATGATGTACCTGTGGGTACAAGCTATTTAATTTCCGTGACCTCTAAGCATAATATATTCGCTGAGAGCTCACGCGTGATCCAACTGACTGATAGCCTTGATGACGTGAACTTTATCAGCAACTGACCTATGAGTTTTGCGGCAATATTGGGAAATTTTCCGGCTCTGATCGCGGCAGCGTTTGTCGCGATCCTTTTCATTCAATCCGGCCTCGATAAGGTTTTCGATTGGAAAGGAAATCTTGGATGGCTAACCGGCCATTTCTCGAAAACGGTTTTGGCGGGAATGGTGCCGATGATGCTTGCCACCATTACGCTGATGGAGATCGCGACCGGGATACTCGCAACCGTAGGAATTATTTATTTTCTTGCGACCGGCTCGCTGAACGTGATCTTTATTTCGTCGATCCTCGGTTCCGGTTCGCTCACCGCTCTTTTCTTCGGCCAGCGTATCGCGAAAGATTATCCGGGCGCGGCGGTTCTGGTTCCCTACTTTATTCTTTCGCTGATCCTGATGTTTCTCACGAACCCGTACGCCAAGGTCTAGCCTTATTTTACCGCCTTGCTCAGGGTGATAACCGCAACGTATCCGTTCCGGTCGATGCGGACAGCAGAACTCGGTTCGGGCGTAAGTTTTTCAAGAATAAAATCATATCCTGCAAATGTGTTGTCCTTGTTTGCCATACCCGAATTCAGTTCGATCGTCTGAGAATTTCCGCGTTTCGATACCTTGATCCTGATCTTCGCATTCCCTGCCCAAACGCAGTTCGCGTCCGCCGGGCATCGCGAATCTTCGATGAGTTCTACAAATTCGACCTTTATTTTCGAATGTGATTCGGTCGCCGTTTTGCCGACCTGAACCGTCACTTTTTTCTCATGTCCGGCGAAAGTCACGACGCACGAAGCAAAAAGCAGCAAGGCCATCATTGCGGCTGAAGTTATTTTCGATAGCAACATATCCGTTTCCCTCGCAAATTAGATTACACCAAGCGGTGCGCAGATGCAGACAAAATAAAAGAGGCGGTGTTGTGCCGCCCCTTTCAGTTAACGCTTCCTAAAGACACCTTAGTTGTCTTTCTTTACTTCAGCCGGAGCGGCTTTCGCAGCCTTTCGCTTTTCACGAAATTCCTGCATTCGCGTTTTCATCTCAAGCTTGTTCTGCTCGATCTGAGCTTTCTGTTCAGCCGTCAAAACATTCTGGATCTGTGCATGAACCGACTGGGCCTTTGCCTTACGTTCGGTCCGAAGTGTCTGCAAACGAGCTTCCTGTTCGGCGGTCGCCGTTTTGGCACGCTTTGCCGTCATGAGCGTTTTCATCTCTTCACGAACCGACGCATCCGGCATATTCGCTTCGCGGATCTGCTTGATCTGCGTCTTCTGTGCATCGGTCAGATCGACACCGCGCATGCCGTGATGGCCCATGCGAAATCCACGATGTCCGTCTTTTCCACCACGCATTCTGTTGCCGTCAAACTTGCGCGTACCGCGCTCGGCTTTCACTGCACCGTCTTTTACCGGCTCTTTTACGTCTTGAGCAATACCAGCCACGGCAAAAGCCGATACCGCAACCACACCTGCGAAAAATTTATTTTTTAATGACATCTCTTTACCTCTTGAATTATGATCGAGCATCATGCTCACCATACTTTGACGCCAAAGTTCTCGATTTAGTCGATTGTTTTCTCCGGATCAGATGTAAAGATTCGTAAACCGAAAGGGATGGCTCGAAGGCTAAGCTCGCGCTGCCAGATGTTCTATCGGCGAAGCGGACTTGTTCATCCAAAGGTGCTAGAATCGCAAATATTGCGGGATTGATCCTCTGCTTTCTAAAAGAAAATAAATTACTTGTATTAGTATTTGATTATTCAGGCCCTGCATACTATAATTAGCGGTCGAGTTCGTTCGACTAATGAATCCCATGAAAGGAATCAGTTTATTTTCGTCGGCGGGTATCGGAGATTTGGCATACCGCGCCTGCGGAATAGAGATAGTTGTTGCCAGCGAACTAATTCAGGAACGGGCAAAACTGCATAAACGTAACTTTCCTTCAACCGATGTTGTCGTTGGTGATATTTGGGATAAGCAGGAAGAGATCGTTAGCAAAACACTTTCTCGGATTGATGGCGATTCCATCGATTTTGTTTTTGCGACACCTCCATGCCAGGGTATGTCCAGGAATGGGCTGGGAAAGCTGTTGAGCGGTGTCCGAGCAGGGAAGAAGCCGAGCATTGATCACAGAAATCGATTGATAATTCCCACTCTTAATATTATCTGCGAGCTAAAGCCGAAAGTGGTCTTTTTCGAAAATGTACCTGAAATGTTTGGAACCGTTATTGATGACCAAGATGGCAATCTTGTCGAAATTGTCGAGTACATAAGACAAAGATTGGGGCCAGAATATATCGGGCATGCAGAGGTTGTGAATTTTGCTGATTACGGCGTTCCGCAAAGACGTCAGAGATTGATTACGATTTTTAGCCGGGTTGCTGCCTTGCACGAACTTTTTGGAACGGTAAAAACCTTTATTCCGCCTAGATCTCATTCCGCATCGGGTGGCGGTGGATTAAAAAAGTGGACTACACTTCGGGATGTTATCTCCGACCTTCCGCCGCTTGATGCAAAAGTAAAGGAAACCGCAGCTTCTAATCTCAATTTTCATAGAGTGCCGGTACTTGATCCAAAAAAATACACATGGATTTCCTATACTCCGCAAAACAAGGGTGCATTTGATAATCAATGTGTAAACCCTGCTTGTCTTTATCAGGGTAATCAAACTCACGGTGCAACGCAGAATGGTGACGGGATAAACAAATTCAATACCGACACACCACTGTACTGCGAAAAATGTAACGACTTGCTTCCTCGGCCTTACACCGTACTTCCGGATGGGACCTTGCGCATAATGTCGGGCTTCACGAGCGCATACAAGCGGATGAGTTGGGATCTTCCCTCTTCGACATTGACGACAAACCTCAGCTACCCAAGCAGTGATCACAAAATACACCCCGACCAAAATCGCGTTCTGTCATTGTATGAAGCGTTTCGGCTGCATACGCTGGACAAATTTGATTATGTTTGGGAAACGGAGCCAGGGATCGTTGCGAAAGATACACTAATTACGGAAGTGATCGGTGAGAGCATTCCACCCCTGGGAATATTTTTATTGGTAAATCATCTAATAAACTGTATGCAAGAACCCGAAATGGTACTTGCAAACGTCGTTAACTCAGCTAACGGCGCCCTGCAATTAAGTCTGCCTTATTAAATTTGTTGAAGAATTTGATATACCGTTCGTCGTTGATAACGGCTACCCATCCTTCATACATTTTGGCAACACCTTTTCGCGACATAATCGAGACGCTTGTATTTCGACCCCCACCTGCTTTCGGTTGAACGATGTTGCCCCAGTCTTCGGGTGATAGATTCGCAGAATAGAATAGAGCCACAATTGCGGGAACCCCGTCAAAAAAGTCCCACACAAGACCTATCAGACTGTTAGTCAATTGATGGTGTGCTTTCCAGTCGTATCCCTTGATTACCGATATTCTGGCTTCGCCCATATCCGGTTTAGTCAAACCTCTCTTCATAGCTTCTGCTGGCGTCGGAACCGAACCGCAAGTTGCTTTTACCTCAATTCCGCCCGATTCGAACCAACTGAAAGGTTTCTTTTCCCTAAGATTTGTTGCCAATGAAGTCCACAAAGTTTTCCCCGCTTCCGACATAACCAGGAGATCGGGATAACCGTCCTGATGCGGATTCTTGCGGAGCAGTCCATCCGAGACATTGACCATCGAGCTTACAAATAGTTCACCCATAAAGGCACTGAGATTTCTCATGCCAAGCAAACCAAATAGCTCCTCGACATTTTCATTGATCAATTTTATTTTTTGATTTGTAAGGGCGAGCGCGTCTTTCACGACATCCATTTCGATACGGATAACTTCATCGGTCGAAATAAATTCGAGGCAGTCTATGTCGCTAAAAATATAATCGGTTAAATGAGGAATCTTCATTTCAACAATTCCGAGGGATCAATTCGCAGCGCCCGCGCAAGTTTTGCAAGGTTTGTGAGTGTGATATTTTTTTCCGCGCGCTCAATCATTCCCACATAAGTGCGATGTACGCCGGCCAGCTCTGCGAACCGCTCCTGTGATAGTCCCAACGCTAATCTTTCTTTACGGACACGGTTTCCTAGTCGGACTAAAATCTGGTCAGGCATTGTGATTTGGATTCTACGGTGATGCTAATCATAATTCGACATACTACGATTAGCACGTCACGAACCAACGATATTCCTGGAGGTCAGCACGATCCAGGCAGCCGTCGGTAGATTTCATCCTTTAGGTCTCGCTCCATGGATGCATCTGCTTTTTGCGCTGTATGGCGGATTTGCAATTTTGCACGGCAAAATGCGAACCTTTATAGTCAAAGTTTTGCTGTAATTTCAATGAGATTTTTATCCGAGATCAATTCACCGGCCGACCTGCGGCAGCTTCGGGTTGAGGACCTGCAAGAGGTTGCCGACGAGGTTCGCCAATTCATTATCGACACCTGTTCACGCGTGGGCGGCCATACGGGTGCGAGCCTCGGGGCCGTCGAGTTGGCCGTCGCGATGCACTATGTTTTCGATACGCCCAGCGACCGTCTCGTTTGGGACGTCGGCCATCAGGCGTACGCGCATAAAATATTGACCGGCCGCCGCGACGAGCTTCATACGATCAAACAGTACGACGGGCTTTCGGGCTTTTTGCGGCGTGCCGAATCGGAATACGATACTTTTGGTGCAGGCCATGCCTCTACCTCGCTTTCCGCCGCATTGGGAATGGCCGTAGCGAGAGACAGAAAGGGTGAGGATTTTAATGTCTGCGCACTCATAGGCGATTCGTCACTTGCCGGTGGAATGGCGATGGAAGCTATCAATCAGGCAGGGCATTTGAAATCGCGTTTGGTCGTTATTCTCAACGACAACGGAATGTCGATCGCACCTGCGGTCGGAAGTTTGAGCGGCTATCTCAATCGCATTAAGGAAGCCCAAAGTTATCAGCACCTAAAAGAAGAGATCGGCGATGCGCTGGAAAGCGTTCCCGGCATCGGTGGAAAGCTTCGTGCTGCGGCCAAATCCGTTAAGGACGCGATCGCCGCCGCCGTGCTTCCCGGCGCGTTGGTTAACGAGCTCGGTTTCAAATACATCGGCTATGTCGATGGCCACAATGTTGCCGCACTTGTTCAAGCTCTGGAAGCCGCGAAAAAGGTCGATGACGGGCCTGTGATCGTTCATGCTCTGACCACTAAAGGCAAAGGGTTTCCGAACCCCGAAAAAAATTACTACGCATATCACGCGACTGGCCCGTTCGATCCGAAGACCGGATTGCCATATAAATCCGGCAAGGTTGCACCGCCGACCTATACCGAGGTTTTTGGCAACACGATGTGCGAGTTGATGGGGCGCGATGAAAAAATCGTTGCTCTTACGGCAGCAATGCCCGACGGAACGGGCGTGGATATAATCCTTGAAAAATTTCCCGAACGCTCCTTCGATGTCGGCATCGCGGAGCAGCACGCTGTTACATTTTGCGCCGGAATGGCATGCGAAGGACTAAAACCTGTCGCGGCGATCTATTCGACCTTTCTCCAACGCGGATTCGACCAGGTCATTCACGATGTTTGCCTGCAGAATTTGAACGTCACGTTCGCGATGGACCGAGCCGGGATCGTCGGGGCCGACGGCCCGACGCATCACGGCTTGCTTGATATCGCATACTTTCGCGGCTATCCGAACATCGTTCTGATGGCGCCGAAAGACGAGAAAGAAATGCGCGACATGATGCTCACGGCGATCGAACACAACGGCCCGGCGGCGTTGCGTTACCCGCGCGGCAGCGGAATCGGCGTTGACATCAGCAGCGAGCCGAAAAAGATCGAGATCGGCAAAGGCGAGATACTTCGCGATGGCGAAGATGTTGCACTTATAGCGTATGGAACGATGGCACACGCCGCACTTGACGCTGCCGAACGCATGACGAAAGACGGCGTCGATGCAACCGTAGTCAATGCCAGATTCGTCAAACCGCTGGACGCCGATCTGATACTCGATGTCGCACGGACGCATCGCCTGATCGTTACGGTCGAAGAAGCGTATCTCGCCGGCGGGTTCGGTTCCGCCGTAATGGAACTGCTCGAAGCAAACGGATTGCAGGATCAGGTCAAGGTCGTGCGAATGGGCGTTCCTGACCGGATCGTGACCCACGGCGATGCAAAGCTGCTGCTTGCGAAGTATGGCCTTGATGCCGACGGAATATATCTAAAGACAAAGGAATCTATCTCAGCACTTGGAAGCAAGCCAAAAAGAAAGCCGCTTCGCGCTGTTAGATGAAAATTTAACTCGAGTTCAAATCAATGAAAGACGAAAAGAAAAAAAGCGGCGGCGTACCGGTCGCTATCATCGTTCTGGTTTTGGTAATAATGGTCGCAGGCGGTTTCTGGTTTTACCGAACATCGAATCAGGCAGCGAAGCCCGCACCGACATCAAACACCGTCGCAAATGCGGCGCGAACTCCGCTGAATATGGCGACGGCTCCTCCCGGTGCTCAGCCGCCGAATATGCTTGGCTCGCCAACAGCGACGGTTACGATCGAAGAGTACGCCGATTTTCAGTGCGGCTCTTGCGCGGCGGCACATCCGGTTTTGAAAGAGATCACGTCGGCATACGCTGGGAACAAGAATTTCAAATTCATCTTCCGTAGCTTCCCTTTGCAAATGCATGATAAGGCGTACGATGCGGCTGTTGCCGCCGAGGCCGCCGGGCTGCAAGGCACTACTAAGTATTGGCAGATGCAGGACCAGATCTTTACGAACCAGCATCTTTGGGCTTCGAATTCGAGCTATCGCGACCTGTTTGCCGGCTATGCACAAAAGATCGGGCTTGACGTTGAAAAATGGAAAGCCGATATGTCCGGAATGGTGGCGAAACAGCGTGTGGATCAGGATATGGCCCGCGGAAGAGCACTTGGTGTATCTTCAACGCCGACAGTTATCGTAAATGGCCGTCCCGTACCATTTGCCGAAGTCACTTCCGCAGGCCTTCGCCGCATTATTGATGCCGAGCTGCAGGCCGCAAACGTACCCGCAGCAAATACGTCGAACGCAAAATGACCGACGAAGAAGTTCAAATTGCCGAATCTGCGGGTATCGCAAAAATACCAGTTTTGGCTGCATTGGTTGCTATCATCGGCATCATCGATTCCCTCTATCTCACTATTCATCATCTAACCGCCGTTCCGGTTCCGTGCAGTTTGATATCAGGCTGCGAGACGGTCTTGACAAGTCAGTATGCCGAGATCTCGGGCGTTCCGCTCGCCGCGTTCGGTGCGGTCGGTTATTTCATCGCGTTTTCGCTGGCGATCCTCGCCGCTTACGGCAACCGTCTGATGTGGACCATTTTCGGCATTCAGGCAGCGATAATGACGGCGATAACCTGTTGGCTCCTATACCTTCAGGCATTCGTCATCGGTGCTTTCTGCCAGTTCTGCCTGATCTCGGCAGTAACGACCTTCACGCTGATAATTCTGTTTGTGGTCTCAAAATTACTAAGATCAAAACCCGTGCCTTCCTGAAAACCAAATATCGGACAATTCGAATTGATCGTCGGGCACCCGTGAAACCAAATCGGGCTTTATTGCGTTAATATTATACAATTGAATTTTATCCATTTTCCGGTAGGCGTTTCCGTGTGCCGGAAAGTGGCTATTTCTGCATACATTGGATAAAACAAAGGAGTTAGAAATGCGCATCAAGGAGATCTTCACAGGACTGCTTGCAGTGGTCGTGCTTTCTGCATCAATGAGCGTTGCTGCACAAAACGGCGATAAACTGCCCCCGATAAACGCGAAAGAATATACGTTAAAGAACGGCCTTCGCGTTATTTTGCATAGCGATAAATCTACGCCGATAGTTACGGTCGGAACGTGGTATCACGTCGGCTCGAAAAACGAGGCCGTCGGCCGAACAGGTTTCGCACACCTTTTCGAACACATGATGTTTCAGGGTTCGAAGAATTACGATTCCGATTTCTTCACGCCGCTTACCGAAGCCGGCGGCAACGTGAACGGAACGACCAATCAGGACCGCACATGGTATTACGAGACAGTGCCGTCGAATTTTCTCGAACTCGCTCTCTATCTCGAATCCGACCGCATGGGCAATCTGCTCGACGCAATGACGCAGGACAAGCTCGACAATCAGCGTGACGTTGTAAAGAACGAACGCCGTCAGCGTGTCGATAACCAACCGTACGGAACTGCGTTCGAAAAGATCGGCGAGATAATGTATCCGAAAGGCCATCCGTACAACTGGACGACCATCGGTTCGCTCGAAGATCTTCAGGCCGCTTCGATGGACGATGTAAAAGGTTTCTTCCGCCAGTATTACGTTCCGAACAATGCTTATCTCGTTCTCTCGGGCGATTTCGACGAAAGGCAGGCCCGTGCGTGGGTCGATAAATACTTTGGCGGATTTGCGAAGGGAGCAGACATCAAGCGTCCGAATAATCCAATACCGGTTCTCGACAAAGAGATCCGCACCACAGTTGAAGACGCCGTTCCGCTCGCCCGCCGCTCGTTTGTATGGCACAGCGTAAGGGCCTATGCTCCGGACGAACCTGCACTCGATATGCTTGGTTTTGTTCTTGGAAGCGGCCGCACATCGCGGCTTCAAAGCAATCTGATCTACGGAAAGGAAATGGCTCAGCAGGTCGGCGCCGGAAACGGTACGAACGAGATCGCCGGAACATTTCAGATAACCGCGACTGCTCGTCCCGGCAAATCGCTTGAAGATATCGAAAAAGAGATCGCAGCCGAGATCGCAAAGATCAAAGCTGCACCGCCGACCGCTGATGAAATGGCCCGCGCACTCAACACGATCGAATCGCAGACGATCAACGGCCTCTCGACGGTGCTTGGCAAAGCCGGACAGTTGACCAGTTTTGCGGGCTACGTCGGCACGGCTGACTGGTTCCAGAACGATCTCGACCGTTATAGAAAGGTAACGGCGGCAGACGTCTCCCGTGTCGCGAACACATATCTCGGCCCGAACCGTCTGGTGATGAGCTACGTTCCGCGCGCCGGCGAAGCCGCTCGTGCAAATCGCGGAGCCGATCGCCCGACATCGGTCAAAACCGACAAGAAGGACGATTCGCGAATAGCGGAGCAAACCGCACGTTTGCCAAAGCCGGGGCCGAATCCAAAATTCACGCTTCCCGCGATCCACAAAACAAAGCTCTCGAACGGGCTCGATGTCTGGATGGTGAGTCAGGAAGAACTTCCCGTCGTATCGATGAACCTCGTTTTAAGAACCGGTTCATCAAATGAGCCCGACGACAGAGTCGGCGTAGCGGGAATGACCGCTCAGTTGCTTGACGATGGAACAACGACGCGTTCGGCGGCTGAAATTGCGAACCAGCAGCAGGCGTTGGGAATGAACATCAACACAAACGGCGCCGGATGGGATTCAACCAACGTAACGCTTCAAACGCTCAGCAAGAATCTTGACAAAGCGTTGGAACTCTACGCGGACGTGATCCAGAATCCGGCGTTTCCGGCGAACGAGGTTGAAAGCCTTCGCGGCCGTTCGCTGATCGGGCTTCGTCAGCAGAAATCGAACCCGAATGCGATCTCAAATGTTGTTTACAACAAGGTACTCTACGGCGACCATCCTTACGGACGCGACAACTCCGAAGCCACGATCAAGGCGATCACCCGCGACGATCTGGTCAAATATTACGAATCGACCTATCGTCCGAACAACGGCACGCTGATCGTTGTCGGCAGCTTCGACAAGGCTACGTTAAAGGAAAAGCTGGAGAAGGCTTTCGCGAATTGGAAGCCCGGCGATGTCACGGCAAAGGTTCTACCGGCACCGAAACCGCTTGAAAAAGCCGGCATCTATCTGGTTGATCGACCGAATTCGGCACAGTCGGTCGTCGGCATCGGCCAGGTCGGTGTTGACCGGATGAACCCGGATTTCTTCAACATCCTTTTGATGAACAACGTCCTCGGCGGCGGCATCACTGCCCGCATCAGTATGAACCTGCGTGAAGACAAGGGTTATACATACGGGGCGAACAGTGGATTTACATTCCGTCGCGGTGCGGGACCTTTCCGTGCCGGCGGCGACATGCAGACAGCGGTGACGAAGGAATCCGTGGCTGAGTTGATGAAGGAGATCAACGGCATTCGCGGTGCGAATCCGATAACACAAAAGGAGCTTGACTACTACAAACAGCGAACCATCCGTCTGTATCCCGCAGCGTTCGAAACAGTTGGTGCTATCTCGGGCCAACTCTCGAATCTTGTGGTTTACGGTTTCCCGGATTCGTACTTTAACGACTATATCTCGAAGATAAATGCAGTTACGCTCGAAGACGTTAACCGCGTCGCCAAGCAGTATCTCGACCCTTCGAAGATGGCCATCGTCATCGTCGGTGACCGCAAAGTGATCGAGCCGGGTTTGAAAGAACTCGGCTACTCTATCACCATCCTCGACGCAGACGGCAAACCCGTCTCGGAATAACCCGGATTAGGCGATAGACAATTTTTCCGTCTCTTCTTCCTTCGAGTTCTTGGCGTCTTTGCGTGAAACTGCTTTTTTTCCACGCAAAGACGCCAAGCTCGCAAAGAAAGTCGCAAAGAAGAAAAGAAACAAATCTTCATCACCGTCCTAACGCGAAATCTGGATTGAAGAAAGAGGCTGTCTGAAAAAGCGGCCTCTTTTCAATTGCCTCTAGCTGGAGGTGAGACCCGGATTCTGCATTAGACATTTTTTTACCACAGGGGCGCAAGAGAACGATAAGTGCGGGACTGGCTTTATCTCGGTTTAACAAGCAGTGTTCCTCTGCGTCTCTGTGGTGAAATTCCTTCGGGCTCCGGCCAAAATCCTGCTACGTCGAACAGACCGGCGAATCGCGACGGTATTTTGATGGGACTTTATGCTACAATTGCGAATTCACTCGAATATTAATGATTTTTCAGGAGACGATAGATGAGCGCAGCTGCACCGTATTCGAAGATTCAGGAGTTGCTCGGTGATGATGCCGAGATGCTTTTGGGGCATGTATCAAAGACCATTTCAAAGGATGATATATACCTTCCCGGCGGCGATTTTGTTGACCGCGTGGTTTCGCAGTCCGACCGTAACCCAAGCGTTTTGAGGTCGATGCAGACGCTGTTTGACCACGGACGGCTTGCCGGAACAGGTTATGTATCGATCCTGCCGGTCGATCAGGGCATTGAGCACTCGGGCGGTGCAAGCTTTGCACCGAACCCGAAGTATTTCGATCCGGAAAACATCGTTAAGCTCGCTGTCGAAGGCGGCTGCAACGCCGTCGCTTCTACATATGGCGTGCTTGGTTCCGTCGCCCGCAAATACGCACACAAGATCCCGTTCATCGTAAAGATCAATCACAACGAACTTCTTACATATCCAAATCAGTTCGATCAGGTGATGTTCGGCACTATCGAACAAGCTCGGAATATGGGCGCCGTCGCCGTCGGTGCAACGATCTATTTTGGCTCGGATGAATCGACGCGGCAGATCACCGAAGTTGCCGAAGCATTTGCCTACGCTCACGAACTCGGAATGGCGACCATCCTTTGGTGCTATCTGCGAAACTCGAAATTCAAGACCGCAGATGGCGATATGCACACCGCTGCTGACCTTACCGGCCAGGCAAATCATCTCGGCGTTACGATTCAAGCCGACATCATCAAGCAAAAGTTGCCCGAACGAAATGGAGGCTATAACTCTCTCAACATCGAGAGCAGCTACGGAAAAACGAATAAAAAAGTGTACGAAGAATTGACCACCGACAACCCCATCGACCTCGTGCGTTATCAGGTCGCGAACTGCTATATGGGCCGTGCCGGTTTGATCAATTCAGGCGGCGAATCAAAAGGCGAGAGCGACATGGCAGATGCCGTCCGCACCGCAGTCATCAACAAACGCGGCGGCGGAACGGGTCTGATCTCCGGACGAAAAGCCTTCCAACGCCCAATGAACGAAGGCGTCGAATTGCTGAACGCCATTCAGGACGTTTACCTTTCCAAAGAAGTTACAATCGCCTAAGAGAATTGAAACGTACAATTTATTGAACAGATTAGGGCGGCATTCGTGCCGCTCTATTTTTTTGTTGAACAACATTCCGGTTTTGACCGTATCTACGTTTCGGTCACAAACCTTTTCTCGTCGGTGTTCTAATTTCAAGCACATCTGCGCATTTGGGAGTATCAACATGAAATTCTTCTCCGCCGTTTTCGCATGCGTCGTTCTGACTTCTATCGTTTTTTCGCAACCACACACGCCGCCAACTGCCGCCGTCCAAATGACCCCGGACAAATGGCGTGAAGATTTGCGTTTCTTTGCGGCGGAGGTCGTTCGAACGCACAAGAATGCGTATCACGCCGTATCGAAGGAAGACTTCGCTAAGAATGTTGCTGCTCTCGACGCACGAATTCCGTCGATGGAAGATCATCAGATCGTCGTTGAGATAATGAGGCTCGTCGCATCAATCGGCGACGGGCATACAGGTGTTCGATGGGGAATGCTCGCAGCGTCCGGCGTGTTTCCTATCAGCTTCTATATTTATGACGACGGCATGTTCGTCCAAAAAGCCGCGACCGAATATCCGGCGATTGTCGGCGGCAAAGTAACAAAGATCGGCGGCATTCCCGTCGAAGAAGCGATCGCAAAGCTCGCGCCGCTCATTTGGCGCGACAATGATATGGGTATAAAAACCTCCCTGCCGCTATACCTGACTTCGCCCAAGATACTTCATGCTGCCGGAATCTCTCCGTCGAAAGACTCGACAGAATTCAGCATCCTAAAAGACGGCCGCGAATCGAAGATAGAGATCAAACCGACAGCGAAACTCAACGAGGTTATCGATCCGCCCGCGACATGGCTCGACGCACGCACATCAAACATTCCCGTGCCGCTGTGGCAAAAAAATCCGCAAAATAATTTCCGTTTCGAAATGCTGTTCGATTCAAAGACGTTCTACATTCAATACAATGCCGTTCAGGATAAGCAGGACGAGACCGTCGGGGCTTTTTTCAAACGCGCGATTCAAACTGCCGATGCGTCACCCGCCGAACGCCTTGTCCTCGATCTGCGGCTCAACGGCGGCGGCAATAATTATCTGAATATTCCAATGGTCATTGCCGCGATCAAATCGCGTTTGAATGTTCCGGGAAAATTTTTTGTAATCATCGGCCGTGAAACATTCTCCGCCGCGATGAACGCCGTCAACGATCTCGAAAAATACACCAACGCGGTTTTCGTCGGCGAGCCGACCGGAGCCTCGCCAAACCATTTCGGCGATGCAAGAAACATTACGCTGCCTAACAGTAAGCTTATCGTTCGAGCATCGACGCTTTGGTGGCAGGACATGGATGGCCGCGACGTTCGCCGCTGGAAGGCCCCCGACGTTGCCGCCGAACTTACATCGCAAGCATACAAAGAGGGACGCGATCCTGCGCTCGAAGCCATTCAGAATTACAAGCCCGCACAATCGCTCGAGGCGATCATCGCCGAGCAGCGTGTGAAACAAGATCTGTCGGTATTCGTTGCAAAGGTGCGCGAATTCAAAGCTAATCCCGCACACCGATATGCCGAGACCGAACGCCGGATCAACGACATCGGATATTTTTTATTAGGGAGAAATCAGATTGACGATTCGATTGCAGTGTTCAAGCTAAACGTCGAACTCTATCCACGCTCGGCAAATGCCTATGACAGTCTGGGCGAGGCTTATGCAAGAAAAGGAGACAAAGCCAGCGCCCTGATAAACTATAAAAAAGCGTTAGAAATAGCCCCCAACACCGCGTCGGCATTGGAGGCTGTTAAGACACTTTCGCATGAATAGCTATTTTTTTGCATAGCTTTTATAGATCATCTCGACCCACTGTTCGGTCTTGATAAAACCGGAGCCGGCTTCCTTGAATTTTTCGGGGAATCCGGCTTTTTTCAGTTCATCCAAAGACTTTCCTGCCTTCATTCCGTCCTGCACGATCTTTGAAGTTTCGATAAGCATCGTGTGATAGTTCTTCAGGTCGGCGTGCGTTGAGACCGGCCCGTGGCCGGGAATCAGTTTTGCATCCGTCGGGATCTTTGCGACGAGGTTTCCGATATTGTTGATCAGACCCTGCACGCTGCCGTTGCTGTCGAGATCAACGAACGGAAAACGACCGACGAAGAAATCGTCGCCGAGATGAACGACATTTGCTTTCGTAAAGAAGACAACCGTATCGCCGTCCGTATGCCCATTCGGAAAATGCACCAGCTTGATATCTTCGCCGTTGATGTGGATCGACATACTTTCGGTGTATGTGATCACCGGCCAGGCGTGAACAGGTGACGCCGGAATTGTTTCATTGAAAAACGAAAGGACATTCGACTGAGACATTCGCTTGCGGACGTTAAAGTGAGCAATGATGGTCGAATCCTTACCGAAGAATTGGTTCCCCTCGGTATGGTCGCCGTGCCAATGGGTGTTCAAAATAAAACGCGGCTTCTCTTGTCCGAGAGCCTTGAGCGCCGCCGCCAACTTTTCGCCCATCACGCGATAATCGTCATCAACGATCAAAATACCTTCCGGCCCAACGAGCGCTCCGATGTTGCCGCCGCGTCCTTGCAGCATATACACATTGTCGGTCAGCTTTATCGATTTGAACTGCACATCCTGACTTTTCGGGAAATGGCTGTTATCGCCGTGGCTGAACGCATTGATAGAGAGAACCGCGAGAACAAGAAAAACTGTCGCTTTGCGCATATCAATTTTCTCCATTGAATTGGATGTCGAACTTTTCGAGATTATATCAGAAAGCACTTATTCCCCAGGTACCATTCAGGAACGGATTCCCCGTTCGCTCTTCCCCGATGGTCGTTTCCGGCCCGTGTCCGCAAAACGCGACATAGTCGTCATCCAGCGAAAGTAAATTTCGATTGATCGAATCGATCAACTGAGCGTGATCGCCGCCCGGCAGGTCGGTTCGCCCGATAGTTCTATTGAACAAACAATCGCCCGTAAAAACAACGCGGTCATTGTGCTCGACCAGAACAATATGACCAAGCGTATGGCCCGGGCAATGCCGCACTTCGAATCTCAAATCTCCAACGACGATCACGTCGCCATGATCGGGATTGCGCGTCGGGGTCGGCGGATCGGCATAATCCATCCCCATCGATGCAAGCTGGTGCGGCGGAATTCCCATCGCCAACCCCTGTTGAGGCAACGCGAAATAAAGCGGCTCTTCTTCTTTGTGAACAAGCACTTCCGCGTCGGGAAACTGTTCTTTGAGAAACGCGGTGCCGCCGATGTGGTCAAGATGGCCGTGCGTGGCAACTATCGCCAAAAGCTCAATGTCGTTATCCAGAATATACGCAGCGACTTCCGGCGAAGGCTCACCCGGGTCGATACAGATAGCTTTTCCCGTTTCTTCACACGAAACGACGCGGGTATTTTGCTGAAATGCGGTTTGAACGAATGTTGAAACTCTCATTATAAAAGCATTTTCTCAATCAACGGCCCGTGGTCAAAATCGTCGAGACGCCTGTTTGTCAGAACATAGTCGATTGCGTTGCGAAACGTGTGGACGTCGGGCCGTCCCGTGAAACACGGCGCATCCGAGTCATCCAGGCTTAAATAGCTGTTCAAAACGCTCAACAGCATCCACAGCAGTGTCTCGTCCCGCGTGCCGATCGGGTTGTGCTCGATTATCCTTTGGCTGTCACGGCTGATTCCCGCACAGATCGCGGCAAACTCGGATTCTGAGATCTTGTTCACTAACGGGATTTAATCATATTCATAAAGCCGTCGCCAATGAACGGAATTGATACGCCTGTCCTGCTCGAACGCAAAAACCGTATTGAATTAAAACACTACATTTTGCGGTTCAAACAGCCGATTCGCTGTAAATGTTGCAAATAATAAGGACACACTTTGGCACGCACCTTGCTAAATAGAGAAACATCGGAAGGTTGATTTTTTAGCATTGAAAGGACAACTGATAGGACGCACCAATTCGCGTTTCTGTTGACAAGTTTTGAGGGGAGAGCCGATATGCTTGGGGGAAATCTTCGAGTGTGGGCACGAAGACAAGGATGGCTCTCCTCTCAAATACAAAAAAGTTTTTTGAAAATCGAAGATGGAACGCATCTGCTTTCTAATCTATAAAGGGTGAACAAAACTACTATTTCTTCCACACCTTCATTGCTTTCATTTTCGATTTACAAAAAGAGCCGGAGTTTCACATGAAACTTCGGCTTTTGACTTTTAAACGCCGTGTCAGTAGCCGCCGTGTCAGTAGCCCGCACGCAGTAAGGGCTTGATACTCAACTCAACTCAACTCAACTCCTCAAACATTAAATAATAAGTCTCATCCATCCCAAGCTTCTTATAAACAGCTTGTGCGTGTTCGTTCTCTTTCTCGACATACAGCCGAAATCCGCACACATTTCCCTGCTCAGTCGCCTTTGCCTTAACGAAATCGTAGAGCTTTGAATAGATCAGCCGTCCGCGATATTCGGGACGAATGTAAACACTCTGTATCCACCAGAACCATGCGTTCCGCCAATCGCTCCATTCGAACGTGACCATCAACCCGCCCGCGATCGTTCCTTCATCATCCGCAACGACATAAAATCCCTTATTCACGTCGTCGAATACGGACGAAACTCCGCGTGAAAGCACGTCGTCATCAAGAGTTTTGCTTTCGGTTTCGAGGGCCATCGCCTGATTGAATTCAACCAATGCGTTAGCGTCCGCATCTACTGCGACACGAATGTTCATAAATCGTTCCTTGACGAATTAGCCGCGTGTGTCTAATCTTTAATGTTTTGCGGAGCGAGGACACTCGCCGGGTTCCCTGACACAGCATCTGTGCAAAGGGTGGCTTTGTCCTCAAGAACGCATCCGCGTTCTAAACCGCAATGATCGGTACTGCAACGGTTCGCCGTTTGGGCTCATGAGGACAAGAGTGTCCTCGCTCCTTATGAAACTACGAATACTTTATCACGGCAATTGTTTCGACGGCGTTTCGTCGGCTGCCATTTTTACCAAGTTTTACAAGGCAAAGATCGATGCGTCGGCCGACGTTTCCTACACGCCGACGATGCACCGTGCGGGCAACGCCTTTGACCGCGCGCAGTTCGACGGCGACGAGAACGCCATCGTTGATTTCAAATATTGTCCCGACGAACGTCTCACATGGTGGTTCGATCATCACCAGTCCGCATTCCTCTCACCTGAGGACGAAGCCCATTTTAACGATGATACGTCAGGTAAAAAGTTCCTTGATACAAAGAGTGCATCGTGCGCCGAATTCATCGCACGCATCGCGAACGAACAGTTCGGATTCGAAGACGAATCGCTTGCCGAGCTGATCGAATGGGCGCACATCATCGACGGAGCGTTCTATGAATCGCCCGCGCAATGCGTCGAGCTGCGTTCACCGGCCTTGAAACTGATGCAGGTTATTGAAGGCGAGAAAGATCCGGCATTCGTCGCAGAGATCATTAAAATGTTGACGACCAGGAAACTCGATGAGATCATCGAAAGCGATGTGATCCAGGCAAAGCTCAAGCCGATCCTCGAACAGCATTGGGCGACGGTCGAGTTGATAAAGGAACGCTCCGTGTACGAACGCGGCGTTGTCACCTTTGACCTGGTCGGCACAGGTATCGAGGGCTATAACAAGTTCATTCCGTACTATTTCCATCCGGAAACGACCTACGTTGTCTCGATCAGCCAAAGCACCTTCCGCACGAAGATCTCGGTCGGCTCAAACCCATGGGCACCGCGTCCGCGCACACACAACATCGCCGAGATATGTGAGCGCTACGGCGGCGGCGGCCACGCCGTGGTCGGAGCCGTCTCGCTTGCCCCGGACGAACTCGAGCTCGGCCGCAAATATATGGCAGAGATCATCGAGGAACTTCAATTTGAGGATTGAGCCGGACATTCGGATCGGATTGCCGATTTTTTCCTTTCTTCTTTGCGATTTCTTTGCGGACTTTGCGCCTTTGCGTGGAAAAAACAGTTCACGCAAAGGGGCGAAGAACGCAAAGAAAGAAAACGTCTATCGTTACGGTTAATAGATAAAAAGGCGGGCCGCAAAGCCCGCCTTCCAAGTCAAAATCAGTTCGCGTCTAGTTCTTTGAAAACATAAGCGTTGAGGAATTGGTTCCTCGCGGGGTCGTTTGTTCACGATTTACAGTCAGCGTCTTGCCATCAGCCGAAAGCGACCAGGCTTCCTTGGTAGTGATAGTTACTTCCCCCATCTGGCCGGTCATTGTTCGCGAGGAAGACAATGCAGCTTTTGAACCGTCAACCGAAGCCTTATATTTCACCGGTGTCTTACCGTTTGGACCTTCAATCTCGACAATGGTTTCCTTGCCTTCAAGACTGTAAATGACCGTACTGTCGCCCGAGCCAAATCCGCCGCCCATTCCGCGCCCGCCGCCGGGACCCGAGCCGGTTCCCGGAGCACCCGTCGGAGCACCTGCAGGAGGTGCAGTGCGTTTGGTCGAGGTTTCGACCTTAAGGTCTTTGGCGGTCTGCGCGACAGTCATCGTCATTGATTCGATGCGTGCCCGCTCGTCGAGCTTTGACTTAGCAACATCGATGGTCCACTTACCCGAAAAATCTGCGGCCTTTTGTGCCTGCACGGCAAACGCCGACATACAAAAAACCAAAATAAAAACGATCGCTTGAATCATCCTAAGATCTCCTGAAAATCAAATTAAGTACAAAGGCTTAGACGAACACAATACACCTTTGGCCTTTTGCCGAGTGTAAAGAAATGTAAAAACGGAGCGGGGACACTCCTGTCCCCAAAGATCGCAGAGCGATCTGCTTCCTTCTCCGAACTTCCAAGTGTTGAGCGGACAAGAGTGTCCCGCTCCGTTCGGCAAAGCAACCAATACGGTTCATCCAGTCATCCTTTAGCCAAGCCGCTTAGGCAAAGTTTAGCTATCAGGAAGTAAAAACAATGAAGAAATGGATCATCCTCCTTACGGTATTAGTGTGTTCACTTGCCGCCAACTCGCAAACACTTAGAGACAAACGGGTTACGCTGCTCAAGGCAATTAAGCCGGTTTCCGCGACCGCATCCAGCGCGACAACGCTGCCGATCCGCCGCGTTATCCTGTATTCGAACGGCGTCGCTTATATCGAACGCCGCGGAATGGTCAGCGGCAACGCCGAGATCAACCTCTCGTTCAAACAATCGCAGGTCGATGACGTCCTGAAATCGATGGTCGTACTCGACCTAAACCAAGGCAAGATCGGAGCCGTTTCTTACAACTCGTCAGCACCGGCATCTGCACGCACAGCCGAGATCCCATTTTCGGTCAATGCCGAATCCGGAAAAGAAGGAACGGGCGGGATGGCAGAAGTTTTGGCGCAGATGCAGGGAGCAAAGGTCGCCGTCGCCTCGACAAAGGCAACCGCCGTCGGTTCGATCCTTACTATCGAGAAGCGCAGCATCGCCGCAGACAAAGATAAACCGGCAACCACCGCACACTTTCTGGTGATCGCTTCCGATACAGGCGACATTTCAAGTTTCGATCTTTCCGAAGTCCGAAGCGTAAAGCTGCTTGACGAAGGAACAAAACGCGACCTTACCGAATTCGCGAACGCGACCGCCTCGACCCGCCGCCGCGATGCAAAGACGATCAGCGTAACCAGCCAGGGCAGCGAGCAACGCGAAATGGTGGTCAGTTACACAATTGCCGCCCCGATCTGGAAAACGACCTACCGCGTCGTCCTCGACAAAGAAGGCAAACCATTCTTCCAGGGCTGGGCAATTGTCGATAACGTCAGCGAAGAAGACTGGAGCAACGTGCAGCTTTCGCTTGTCTCAGGATCGCCTGTGTCGTTCATCCAGAATCTCCAAAAGCCGTTGTACCGATATCGACCGATAGTTCCGATACCCGACGATCTGAATCTCGATCCGCAGATATATGATCCGGAGATCGGATATGGTTCCGGATCAGGTTCAGGCAGCGGTTCTGGCAACGGTGACGGTGATGGCGAGGGCAACGGCCGGGGCGTGAGCCAAACGGTTGATGTCGTAAGTGCCCGACAAAACAGCATGATGGTTCAAACAACCATCAGTGATTCTCTCGTGAATGAGCAGGGCGGAGTAACTACAGCAGCGACCGGCAGTGAGTTCGGCGACCTGTTCGAATACCGCATCGACGATCCTGTTACGGTCAATAGAAATCGATCGGCCTTGATACCCATTGTGCAGACCAAAATGGAAGGCGAACGCATCTCGATCTATAACGAAGCGGCAAGGGCCGACCGGCCGATGGGCGGAATAATGCTTACGAATACAACTCCGCTCACGTTCGAAGGCGGCAGTATGACCGTGCTCGACCGCGACGCTTACGCAGGCGAGGCACTTATGGAAAGGCTGAAACCAAAAGAAAAACGGCTCATCTCTTTTGCACTCGATCTCGGAACAAATGTCTCCGTCGAAACAAAAGGTGATACGCGGCCTGCGGTCTTGGTCAAGGTCGTCAACGGCGCATTTCAGGTGCATTATTTCAAGGCGGAAACAAAAACCTATCGCCTGACGAACCAGACCGACCGCGAAAAGGTCATCTATATCGAGCACCCCGTTCGCGACGGCTGGAGCGTTCCCGAAGATAATCTGAAACCGGACATCATCACTAACAAGTACTACCGGTTCCGCGTTGTCCTGAAACCATTCGAATCAGCCAGCCTTCCCGTCACGGAGCGTCAGGGATTGATGGATTCGTACAATTTGCATGGCATAACCAGAAATCAGTTGGACCTTTTCATCATCCGCCGATACATCGATCAGGCAACGCGGGCAAAACTTGAAAAGCTGATCGAGCTAAAAGGTCAGATACAGGCATCAGCATCGAATCTTGGAGCACTCGAAGCCGAGATCTCAGCGATCTCAACGGACCAAAAGCGTCTTCGTGAAAATATCGAAACGCTCTCAAAAACGCCCGAGGCAAGGACCTTGATAACACGGTACATAGCCAAGGCTAATGAACAGGAATCACGCCTTGAGCAGATCGAAAAAGACCGCAAGACGCTTCAAGCAGAAAAAGAACGCCTCGAACGCGAACTCGCGGTGGAGATAAAGAACTTTGAGGTGAATTAAATGGAACGCGGATACTCTTGTCCGCTCTTTTTCCCTAAACGCTTCGAGTGCGATGACCGACAGATCGCCGTGCGATCTTTGCGGACAAGAATGTCCGCGTTCCAATTTGTTGAACTAATCGGCTCGACTTATCGTAGAATATTTCCGACGATGCCGAAAAAATTCGACACAAATCCACTTGATCCGGATTTTCCGGAAAGAGCAAAGGCAGCCGCTGCTTCGGCTGAGGCACGGGACTATGCACCGCCGCCTTCGCCGTACCGCACAGCGGAGTTCCCAACCACGCCTTCGAGCATTACGGAAGAGGAAACGCGGCGCTTCGAGGGTGCTCAGGCAGCGCATTTGAATTCGTATGCCTTTCAGGGCGGCCAGCTTCCGGCAGCATATCAGCCGATGAACCTGGCGGATGTCGGCCAGACTTCCGAGCGAAAGGTTGCCAAAACCGGTATGCCGGAACGCTGGCTCGTCGGTTTGCCGTATCTGCCGTTTTGGATCGGCTTTGTCGCCGGCGTCATTCTTTTGCTGGTCATTCCAAAGGAAGAGAACAAGGTCCGCTTTCACGCAGCTCAGGGTTTTGCGGCACAGGTCGCGATAATGATCGTCAGCGCGATCCTCGGCTTCGTCGGCGGTATCACCGATTCAAGCTTCGGCAGCGTTATCTTTGGTGCATTTTCTACGATCATGATGATCATTTTCGCGATCAAAGCATGGCGCGGAAAGCCTGTTCATATCGAGATCATCGACGAGCTTACCAATTGGCTCGAAGAAAAGATCGGCCCGATAAAACATTAACTACATATGTTCTGCGAGCGCTGCGGCAAACAACTCGATCCAAGCCTGAAGTTTTGCAACGGCTGCGGCGCGCAGATCCGAAAGGATGAGGATGAACCGAAATCCATCCTGAATTCGATGGTCACGGCTTTGATCGTTATCGGCACCGCAGGACTCGGAATTCTGGTTGGCCTGTCGGCGGTGCTTCTCGACAAGGTGCCGCGTTTCGAACCTGTGATCGCGTTCGGCGTGTTTTACCTCATGGCCTGGTTTGGCGTTTGTTTCTTTATCCTTCGCCAGATATCGAAACTGATCGACGCCGACCTGCATGAACGAAAATCGCGCACGATCGAATCAACGCCTCTGGTTCAGTTGCCGCCAAGATCGACCAATCCGCTTGATGAATTTCGCACTCCTGCATCGGTCACCGACCACACGACGCGGACGCTCGATAAGATCCCTGTCGAGCGAAGCTAAAAGCTCTCGGCCTCGACCAGCTCACGCGGTTCGCGTCTCAGCTTTAAGAAAGCTATAACGACCAAATAGATCGACAGACAAATCAGCGCCAGTGATGCGAAACCGTTCACCAGTTTGATGTCGAAACCGTTTGCCGCAGCAAAGTTGCCGTAGGTCATCAGTCCTAAAGCCCATAGAGTTATCACGAGCACAAAGAGCATCGGCAAAAGCGTGAAGGCAATGCGCTTTCGTGCCTGATAAAGCCAAACGGTAATGGTCAACAGAGATAGTGCAGCGAGAAGCTGGTTAGAAGCACCAAAGAGCGTCCAAAAGTCGAGGTACGATCCGGGCTTCGAAAAGAAGATCAAGACGAACGGAATCGCGACAGTTCCAAGCGTGCCGACGACAGCTCCGAAGCGTCCCGGAATTCCGCAGATCTCCTGAACGATGTAACGACCGAGCCGCATTGATACATCAAGCGTGTCAAAGATAAATGTCGAGAACGCCATCGCCCCGAACGTGACAGCAAACTGCAGATTCTCTTTTCCGATTATCAGCGTAAGGAATTGTCCGAGCCCGTTACCATATATCTTGCCCGCGGAAAACGTCTTGCCGTCCGGCCCCGCGATCATATCGTTCGCGGCGACCATAACGACCACCATCGCGATAAAGGCTACGAATCCCTCGGCCAGCATTGCTCCGTAACCTATCGGACGCGAGTGAGATTCCTTTTCGATCTGCTTAGAAGTTGTGCCCGAACACACGAGCCCGTGAAAGCCCGAACACGCGCCGCAGGCGATGGTCACAAAAAGAAAGGGGAAGAGCATCCCTGTCATTCCGCCAACGTCCCAAGCCTTAAAAGCAGGCTGCTGGATCGTGTAGCCGCCAAAAAAGATACCGATCACGCCGACGGCAATTGCCGCGTACAAAACGAATCCGCCGAGGTATCCGCGAGGCTGCAAGAGCGCCCAGACCGGAACGAGCGATGCGACAACGCAATAGATCAGGATAAGTATCGACCACGTCAAATGACCAAGCGTGAACACCTGCGAGAACTGAGTTCCCAAATACGAAAGTGCAAAGGTCGCCGGAACGAAGATCACCGTCACGAGCCAAAGCGGCGGCTTGAGGTATTTTTCGACCAGACCCAGCACAATGGAAAGCAACAGATAGGCAATGCTTGCAAAGGCAACGGCACCACCGGGATTGAAACGTGTTTCACCTGCCAGAACGTCATCGCCGGCAACAAAGGTCCCCGCGGTTATGTCGGTAAACGCGACGATGATGTAGATAAGAGCGATCCAGATGAACGCCATCATCGCCTTGCCGGCACCGGTACCGAGTTTCTCTTTTGTGATCTCTGCGACGGACTGTGCTCCATGGCGAACGGACGAAGCAAGTGCCGCGAAGTCGTGAACTGCACCGATCAACACGACGCCCAGGGCTACCCAGATCAGCGATGGCAGCCATCCAAAGGTAATGCACGCAATGATGGGCCCGGCGATCGGACCGGCGGCGGCTATAGCGCTGAAATGCTGGCCAAAAAGATAGAATGGCCGTGCCGGAACAAAGTCTTCGCCGTCGTTAACAGCGACCGCAGGCGTCTCGCGCGAGTCATCGAGCTGAAACTGCCGCGTTATCCAGCGTCCGTAACCAAAATAGCCGAGAACCAGCCAGCCGACAAAGATAACTGCTAGAAAGATGAGCATAGTAGGTGATTATCACCAGCACAGGGTGAAAAGTTCAAGTCTGCCAACGTCATCCGACTGAACCGTCGCCATTTAGAAAGATTTATAAAACTTTAGTCGTTAATTTAGGACTTGCCAAAATATCTCTGCGAAAATTTTAGCGTCAAGATCTAACTTTAGGAGTTATTTGCAAAAACTATGGGATTTATATTAACGGCCTCTACCGTCGCAATCTGCCCGCACGGAGCTGCGATCAAGAACATCACAAACTACGCTAAGGATCCTCTCATTCATGGACACACAATTTGGACAAAGGGAGATATGTATGAAGTACAGGGGTGTCAGTACGGAGAACGCCGTTGTAACGACGTTGAATGGACTTGGCCTTCGGGAAAGTTGTTTATCGGCGGCAATCCAGTTCTAACCAGTAACAGTATTCCGAACTGCCGCGATTCTCACATGGTGGTCACAGGCAGGGGGAGCCTCCTGGTTTATCAAACGGAGTTTGCAGAGAAGGAATAAGCAATTGACGTGTAATGAACTTTGTTTTCGCCTATGATTTAGGAATGGAAAATGGAAAGTCTTTACAGGAAACCTATTCACCTGACGGCATTTGTTTCGGCTGCGGGCCGGCTAATGACAAGGGGTTGCACATTCGCAGCTTTGCCGAGGGCGACGAGTACGTCGCCGAATGGAATGCTGAGCCGCATCATCAGGCGTTTCCGGGCGTGCTGAACGGCGGGATAATCGGAGCCTTGCTCGACTGCCATTCGAACTGGGCGGCGGCGCATTATCTAATGAAAAAGCACGGCGATGACGCTCCGCCGTGTACCGTAACCGCCGATTTTCATGTAAAGCTGCTGCGTCCGACGCCGGTTGACGGCCCAATAACCTTGAAAGCACGCATTGTCGAATCAACCGAAGACCGTGCGACCGTCGATGCGGAACTGATCGCTAACGGAAAGGTGTGCGACACCTGCCGAGGCACCTTCGTCGCCGTAAAAGAAGGCCATCCTGCGTTTCACAGGTGGTAAATAACCGCGTGTCGTTACCTTCAGGTCACCGAATGTAAGCGATAAGTCGCAGAATGTTTGCGATAAGTCGCTGAATGTTTGCTACAAGTCGCTGAATGTTTGCTACAAGTCGCTGAATGTTTGCTACAAGTCGCTGAATGTTTGCTATAAGTCGCGTGATGTCGGTCCAAAGTAGGCTGATGTTAGCCATTTCCAACGTGAAGTTAGTTACTTCCAGCGTGAAGTTGGCGTAATTCTCGCCATTTGAGCGGCGAATTCGTCACGCAGACCGAGCTTTTCGAGCCATTCTACCTGACTTTTCATCAACAGCGGCAAGTAAATAACGTCAGAAAGCGCGTAATTGACGAGTTCGTCGGTCCAGATGCCATCCCATTTGCGTGTGAACTTGGCACGTTGGGCCTTGTCGAGATCGACGGCGAAATAACGATAAATTGTTTCGGCAAGCGAAGCGGATTGATTGGCTCCGCGCGTCAACGCTTTTTCGGCGATCATCGTGTCGAAGATATTTTGGGCGGCTATGCCGCTTGCGGAAAGGAAGTCGAGATCGAATTTGGCGTTGTGAAAGATCTTGACGATGTTTTCGTTGGTGAGAAGCTCGGCCAGCATCCCGATCTCGACGCCTTCGCTCAAAGGGACGAGAACATTGTATTCACCATCGGAAAACTGGATCGAATACAGCTTGCCGTATTTTGAACTCAGCCCGGAAGTTTCGGTATCGCAGCCGAGCACCGTGGCTTTTGACAGGCGGTCGTATGCATCTGCGATCTCGTCGGATGTGCGTGTGATGAAAACTTCCATTGCGTAAGTACAATTTTCACGCAAAGACGCTAAGGACGCAAAGAAGAAGTTGCGGAGTTACGGAGTTTGAGAGTTGCGGAGTATTATGTTTGGGTAATTCTCTGCGATCATAGCGATCTCTTCGTTAAATTTTCCTAACGCGAAGATCGCAAAGGACGCGGAAAGTATCTGACAGTTATGGCGATAGAATTAAATCATATTGAAGCCCGCGTTCTTGGCAGCCTGGTCGAAAAACAGTTGACCACGCCGGAGTATTATCCGCTTACGCTGAACGCGTTGACGGCTGCGTGCAATCAGAAGAGTAACCGCGAACCCGTGATGTCGCTCGACGAAACGTCGATACTTACGGCGATAGATAGCCTGCGTGACAAGAACCTCGTTTATCTTTATTACGGCAGCACGAGCCGTACTGTGAAGTACAAGCAAATGCTGCCCGGCGTTTTTGAACTCGAAGCACCGGCAGTTGCGGTCATAGCATTGCTTCTCCTTCGCGGCCCGCAGACGATCGGCGAAATTCGCGGCAGATCAGACAGGCTTCACGAATTTTCCGATCTGAACGAGGTGCAGGAAACGCTCGATTCGCTCGCACGCCGCGACGAACCGCTGGTTGTAAAGCTTGAGCGGCAACCAGGCCAAAAAGATTCGCGTTACGCGCATCTTTTGAGCGGAGAAGTAAAGGCCGACACGATCCAGCGTCACGATGTTACTCCGCGCAGTTCGAGTGATTCTGATTTAGAACAGCGCGTAGCAACGCTCGAGGCCGAGATAGCTTCGATGAAGAAGACCTTCGAAGAATTTAAGAAACAGTTCGAATAGAACGGAGGCAATATGACGACAGCATCCATTGCAAACTTTTTCCTCTGGTGCGCGATCGTGAACTACACGATCCTTATCGTCTGGTTCGTCGCAATGGTCGCTGCACGCGACACCATCTATAAGCTGCATTCGCGTTGGTTCAAGCTGACGGAGGAACGCTTTGACGGCTTTATGTATCTCGGAATGGCGATCTACAAGATACTTGTGCTGGTGCTGAACGTCGCGCCGTTCATTGCCCTGAAGATCATCGGTTAGCTCACTGATACAGCCGAGTTTGTATAGTCATTTCCCGGCCTGCCGTCGCATTTTGTGTGTCTGTTGCAGTAAGCGTGAAGGTCCAACTGCCTTTCTTGCGCGCTCGACCGCGAACTACCCCGTTTGAAGTATCCAGCCATAATCCCGGCGGCAAAATACCAGCCGAAACCGACCAGACATAGCCGCCCGAACCGCCCGCTGCCTGCAAGGTTTGTCGATAGTGATAAAACAGAGGAGTATTCGGAAGGCTGGTCGTGACGATCTGCATCGGGGCTGCTGCTGAATATTCGAACGCACCAATGTCGAAAGGTCCGCTGACAGGCCGCGTCTCGCTTGTTTGATGTTTGACGTAATGCCGCGACACATTGTGCAGCGCAAGTACGTCCGCATGGAGAGCAGTGCCAGCATTGACCGCGGCCGCGGCAGAAGTAAGTTTAAAATCCTGCGTTGCTGCATCGACAAAACCCGGCGACGTGCCCGTGACCATTGTCGTGCCGCCCGTGACGCTTCCTGTAAAACCGCCGCCCTCATGCGAATTTCGCCAGCCAGTCTTTGCCCAGTTGTTTGCGAGCGTCAATGTGCCTGCTTCGGCAAGCATCGCCATGTTCGTGCCAACGGCCGTGTTGAAAAAGATATTGTTGCGTGCATCTGCAGTCTCTTCGTTTGTCGAAAGCCGCATCGCGACGGTCGTTCCGGCCCTGATCGAATAGAGCGTGTTGTTATAAAAATAGAGCTTGCCTTTGCGATAGTTAGCGGTCATGCCGCTGTCCCCGCCGTAGTGAACAGACTGATTGTTGCCGCCATCTTGTTTTATCAAGACGTTGCCGTAAACGAATGTTTGGCGATATTCCGGCGCACTGCGGATCTGCGTGCTGTCTTCGCCATCGACAAGATCGAGATTGCGATTACCGCCTTCTATCCAGTTGTAGCGAACGACGAGTCCGGCCGAGCGATCCTTTAGATTCACGCCGGGCGCTCCCGAACGCAGCGGGCCGAAGCGGTTGTATTGAAAAATTATTCCGATCGCCGCAGTGTAATTATTATGCTGAAAAATGCTTCCCGCAACACCGTTTCCGTGGATGTAATTTCCTTCAACAAGGATGTTTCGCGATACAGTGTCATCACTCGACGCGACAAAGAAACCGTTAGCACCGTCCGTAATGATGTTGTTTCGGATCGTGATGTTTTCCCCTTTTTCAAGATAGATCGGTGATGCTGAGGTTGCATAAGTCTGTACGTTTCCGCCGTCATCCGTGAACTGATAGTTCGGATGGGCGCCGCGTATCTCAAGGCCCTCGATAACAATGAACCGCGGCATCGTGTCCGAAGGAACATTCGCCGAGCCGATCTTGATGGTTCCGCGTTGCTCGCTCGCAAAGTTAAGGTTCGGCGGCGTCACGGCACCGTTTCCGTCGATGACAGGCAGTTCACCATTCGGCCCTGCAACGCCTCGGACCGTTATCGGCATAGCAGCCGTTCCCTGACGGCAGATCACCCATTTTTCTTTGTAAGCTGTCGGACGCCAATGGATCAGGACGGTGTCGCCCGGTTGAAGCGTTGCCCACGGCACCTCGGCGATCGTGTCCAAAGCTGTGTTCGGCTTAACTTCATAAACGGCAGCATTTGTTGCAGACGCGAAAAACGATATCAGTAAGAGCGATTTTAAGTATTTCATGGCGGAAGGTGTCGGGCAGGCGATTTGTGTGGAGAAATTTTGTTCATTTCCAAAATATCACACGAAAAGAGAGGGCGTCCACAAAAAAAGAGCCGGCCCTGAGACCGACTCCGTTAGATTGTCTTAGCAACTATTTAGTACGTCTTGCGGCGAACGCCGATTTTCATTTCGACGAGTTGTTCGACGGTGACGTTCGGTTCTTCGGCCCGAGCCTTGCGGATAAAGTCGGCATCGATCTTGAAGATACGAAGCTGAACGACCTGTTCGGCGGTCAGATTGGTTAATCCCTCTGCCTTTACATCCGCCAAAAATTCCGGTGTAACTTTGAAAATGCTGTATTTAACAAGGTTTTCAAAGTCGTTCGTGCCGAAACCCATATCCTTGATCTTGCGGACGAATTCGGCGTCGATCTTGAAGATGCGTGCCTTGACAAGCTCTTCCATTCCAAGGTTTGGGAATCCCGTCGCCTTCATTTCGGACATGAATTTGCCATCGACCTTGAAGATCGCTGCCTTGAAGAGGTCGTCATACTCAAGGTTCGGGAAATTTGCCGAACGCAGATCGTCAGCCAAAGCGTATGAAACATTGAGCAACGCTGCCTGCATTAGCCGCTCGTCAACACTTTGCGAATGATCTCCGTCTTTCAAATTTGCAGATCGCTTTTCGAAATCAAAACCTCGGCTGCGCATTCCTTCGATAAAGCTTCGGTTGGGTACGAATGTGAATGTGCCGCTTCCTTTGCCGTTCACAAAAGAGCCCTCGCATTCGATGGTGCCGGCATCACGAACCAGCCGAAAACTCGCCTTGCCGTTTTGGGCGCTTTCACGCGAAAGGCCCTGAAGGTCGCTATATAGATAGCTCGAACCGTTTTGGTTTCTGCCGCCGTTCTCGGTGCGGCGTTCAAATGAAATATGGATCTTGTCGGGTGATTTTTCGTTGACGTTCGATTTCCATTCACCCGAAAGAGATTGAGCACCAACGGCCATGGCGCCCATCACAAAAAACACGAGAGCGGCAAACAAGCCGATAACTGAACTGAATTTTTTTCTCTGCATTAAAGCCTCCGAAATCTTTTGAAATTTGTTTGGACTGTCGCCGATTCCGTAAGAGATACACCTTTCGCAGAGAATTTGTGACAATCGGAGACTATTCGGCCAGTTTTCTGAACGCATCACCGACAAATCTAAAGTGAAGGTCGGAGCTACCGCCATCAGCACCGCGCTTTTTGTAGAATTCGATCGCCGGGGCGTTCCAATCCAATACATGCAGGTCAATTCGTTCGAAGCCGCGTTGGAGCGCCCTTTGAGCAACACTCCTAAGCAATTTGTCACCAAGGCCAGTTCCGCGTGCCTTTTCGGACACAAACAGGTCTTCCAGAAACATTCCGGGCAAGCTGCGAAATGTGGCGAAGCAAGGGTAAAAGATCGCATAGCCGACGGCTTCTTCGCCGTTAAACGCTATCAGTCCTTCGACGAACGCCTTGGCACCGAACATGGCTTCGATGTAGCTGGCCGGTTTGATATCGAGATATTCCATGAGGTTTTCGTATTCCGCAAACTCCGTCATCAATGCAAAAACGGTCGGCAGGTCCGACTCTGTTAGTTTTCTGATCTCAATGCTCATAAATGAAAAGTGCGTGATACCAAAAGTACCACGCACATTGATTTTCAACTAAGTCGGGTTTATGTACGTTTTCGCGCCGGGGCCGTCTTCTGCGGAGCAAGCTTTTGCTCGGTCTTAAGGTAATCAACCGCTTCTTTCACACTCACTTTGAGTGGATGCGTGTCAGGTGCAGTGTCGGCAAACTTCTGCATGATATTCAGACCTTCCTGCATCTTCGGTTTGCTGTCCTCAACAACACCGACGTTGAATAGCGAAAGTCCAAGCCCCGCTAACGCATCCGGATTGTCCGGACTCGTTTCCAAAACCGCGCGGTACGCAGCTATCGCCGGTTCAGCTTCACCAGTTTCGCGAAGCATATCGCCGAGGTCAAGACGAGCTTTAGTCTTCTTAACCATGTCGGTCTCGGCCGCGAAATATTGATCGAAAGCTGCTATCGCGTCTTTCGCACGGGTAACATCAGCCTTCGTCCTGACTATTAACCGGTAAGATTCAATTTCATTTGTCAGAATGTTCAGCTTCACCTTTTCTAAATTGGCTTTAACAGTGGCATCCTCGGGTTTTGCGTCTGCAATTATCTTTAGTCCCCGGTCAAATGACTCAATCGAAGCAGCGAAATCAACCTTGGCCTTTTCAAGTTCCGCTTTCTTTGTTTCCGCATCGGCCTTGGTTGCTCTATCGTACGCTTCAAACGCTCGTGATTTTTGCGCAACACCTTTGTAATTTAATAGCACTGGAGCAGTTCCTTCAAAATCTGGGTCGGCAGCAACACCTTCGTCGAACTTTGCGATAGCGCCTGAATAATCCTTCGATTTGAATGCAACCTCTCCGGCTTTTAACGACTCTCCAACGATCTTGTTCACATCGTCAGCTTTCTTTTTGTCTTCCTCATATTTTGCCTTAGCTTTCTCGTAATCGGCTTGCGCCTTTTTGCGTTCCGCCTCGCTCATTGCGGCCTGCGGGGAAGCTTTAGCTGATTTAACAAACTCACGAACTTCCGCTTCAGAGACTTGCCGACCGTCGCCGGCACTTACGATGATCGCAACAGCTTCATTTCCGCCGCGAACGGTATTCGAAACGGTAGGCGCGATCCCGGGACCGCTTACCGCGAGAACATACTGATAGGACATGGAAAGTCCCGCAAACGAAAACTCGCCGTTCTTGTTTGTCTTCGCGGACGGAGATTTTCCACTTTCAGTATCAACCCTGATAGGTTCGACGATCGCATCCGCAACCGGCTCCATCGTTCCGTCAGCTTTTTGCAACTTAACGGTTCCTCTCACCGGGCCCATCTGAGCGCTCGAAACAACCACAAACATAAGCAGCATCGCTGCCAACATAATAACTTCGTACGATCGCCGTATTAACATTTCATCCTCCGATCTAACGCACAAACACACCTTTCAAACCGTTTTGATGCAAAACTTCTGCTTAGAGTTCATAATATAAAGAGAATAGTAACGCAAAATGAAGAAAATTTCGACTCAAAACTCAGCCGAATATCATCGAGTATTTAATTTCAGTTCCGGACCCGGATGTGTACCGTTGCCAGTGCTTGAGAAAGCCAAACGTGACTTGCTTAGCCATGACGGAGCGGGCATGAGCATAATGGAGATGAGCCATCGTTCGCCGCAGTTTGAAGAAATTCTTGCGAAGGCTGAAACAGGCATCCGTTCTTTGATGTCGATACCGCCGTCGTATGGCGTGCTTTTCCTTCAGGGCGGTGCTTCAATGCAGTTTTCGATGGTGCCGATGAACTTGCTCACAAACGGTGGAACAGCCGATTACATTGTCACCGGGGCGTGGGGAGCAAAAGCGGTCAAAGAAGCGGGACGATTTGGAAATGCTGCCATTATCTTTGATGGTTCAGATCGCGCATATCGATCAGTTCCGCAACAGAACGACGTTTCGATCTCGACAGGTGCCGCGTACGTTCATTACACATCCAACGAGACGATTGACGGTGTGGAATTTCCATATGATGTTGATGGACGCGGCGCAGCAGTCATTTGCGATGCTTCTTCCAACATTCTTTCTAAACCATTCGACATCTCAAAATACGACCTCATCTACGCCGGTGCGCAGAAGAATATCGGGCCGAGCGGTGTGACGGTCGTTATTATTCGAAAGGAACTTCTGGAACGCATTCCCAAGGGGCTGCCGACTTTACTGGATTACCGAAGCTTTGCGGAAAATGGCTCGATGCCAAACACGCCGAATACCTGGGGCATCTATATGATCGGCCTTGTATGCGATTGGCTAACCGATTTCGGCGGAGTTGAGGCGATCGCGAAGGTAAATTCAGCAAAAGCGAAGTTGCTTTACGAAGCGATCGATTCGAGCGACGGATTCTATACAGGTTGTGCCGATCATGGATCACGCTCCCGCATGAACGTGACATTTCGTCTTCCAAACGACGAACTCGATGAGAAATTCGCAATGTTGGCTGAAAAGGAAGAAATGAGCGGGCTTCGCGGTCATCGCAGCGTCGGCGGCATCCGTGCTTCGATCTACAATGCCTTCCCAATCGAAGGTGTCGAAAAGCTGGTTGATTTCATGTCGGAGTTTGCTGCCGAGAATCGCTGATCAGGTCGCGAGGGATGCAAATGCTCGTGCGACCGCGACTTCATCTTCCACAAACATCGTTCGGAGATCGATCACGAACTTCCCTTCGGAAACGCGGCCAATTATCGGTGTCGCGAAGTTCCTGAACCGCTTCGCGATTTGGTCTGCGTTCAACTCATTGTGCTCGATAGCGATCAATGCTGTAGGAAGCAGGACGCCGGGAGCCGAACCACCGCCTACGGTCGAATTCCCCTTCATAATACTCAACGTCAACTTGCTTCTAATGTCACGGTCAATACGTTCGACAAGGCTTTTGGCCCGAACTTCTATCTCATCCAATCCCGTCGCAAGAAATTTCAAAACCGGAATGTCTTCAAACTCAGTACCGCGAACGTAAGACCGTAATGTTGCATCTGTCACTGCAAGCGTGATTTTATCCGGGCGCAGCGCACGATAAAGCGGATCTTTCCTAAGGGTATGAAGCAACGACTTCCGCCCGACGATCATACCCGCCTGAGCACCGCCCATCAATTTGTCGCCGCTAAAACTAACAAGATCCGCACCGGCTTTGATCGAATCTGAGATAAGCGGTTCATTAAGTCCATACGACGAAAGATCAACCATTGCTCCAGAGCCTGCATCCTCGAAAAGTAAAATTCCGTGTCTGTGTGCAAGTTCGGCAAGATCCGACAACGCCGGTCTTTCGGTAAAACCAACAACCCGATAGTTTGATGGATGCACGCATAGAATCAGTTTCGTTTCTGTAGCTATCGCACGTTCATAGTCGGCCAACTTGGTTCGATTGGTCGTGCCCACCTCGCGAAGTTTCGCTCCCGATCGTTCTAAAACATCCGGTATGCGAAAATCGCCGCCGATCTCTACCAATTCTCCACGAGACACGATCACGTCACCGCCGCGGCCAAAAACTGAAAGCATAAGAAATGCGGCGCCAGCGCAATTGTTAACTACCAACGCATCTTCTGCGCCCGTGACCTGGGCGAGCATTGCTTCTGCGGAAGCACCACGTCGTCCGCGTTCACCCGACGAAAGGTCGAACTCGAGATTGACGTAACGGGCGGCATTCGCGGCCGCTTCGACCCCTTGTTTTGAAAGCGGGGCACGTCCCAGATTTGTATGAATTATCACGCCGGTCGCGTTTATCACGCACTGAAACTGAGACCTCGATTTCGCCGCGTGTTCCTCTTTCAGGCGACGCTCGATCACCGGAGTAATTGCATCACGCTTTTTGCCCTGATAGTTTTCATCGCGTTTTAATTCGTCAATGACGGAGCGAATCATGCGAGTCGTAAGTTCGGCACCAATATCTTTCCGAAATTGGGCCGCAGTCTCACCGCGCAGGATCTCGTCAACTGACGGAAATTCGCTCAGATCAAAGGCAACAGCTTTTGAAATATTGGACATTGAATGATTTTATCTGAATCTGGTCGCTGATTTCAGGAATTAAAGGTGGATTGTGCGTTTCTTATTTCCAGCAGTCTCACTCTACCGCAAACCAACCGTCAATTTATTAAAAATGCGTCCAATCGGAAATAAACTATATCGCAATTCAAACTCTAACCTGGAAGTCACGGCCAGCGTCGATCAGGAGATCGGAAGGCTCGAAGACGCCATCCGAAAGCTAAAAATAGATTTTGATATCTACTTCAACGGAGCAGCAAAACGGCCGCCGCTCGAGGCACGCGCCCGTCTTGAATCGAACATTAAGCGAATCTCCGACGAACGCGGATTGACCTTCGCACAAAGATATAGACTCAATACAATGATCTCGCGTTTCACGTCATACCGCGAACTTTGGCGGCGATCATTGAAACAGCGCGGCGAAGACTTGGCCTAAACAGGAACTTCATAAACAAAAAATGCGAGCCGATGGTGGCCCGCATTTTTCGTTTGCCTTTGAGATCCTGGTAGGGCAGGAACTACGGCGAGATGAAACAATTTATAACGCAACCGACGTCACGTTTTCGGCTTGCGGGCCTTTTGGCCCGTTAGTCACTTCAAATTCAACTTCCTGACCCTGGATTAGCGTTTTATATCCATCTCCAGAGATCGCACTATAGTGAACAAAGATATCCTGTTCACCGGGCTGTTCGATAAAGCCGTAGCCTTTCGCGTTGTTGAACCATTTGACCATACCAACCGTTTTATTCATCGTGAGTAATCCCTCCTGCGCGTACTTCTGTAATTCAAATTTGCCTTTGGCAGGATACCGGAAATCCCGCCTCCAAAATCAAACAAACTCGCGCACTTCACCTTTTACCAGGTTCCGATTGCAAGCAGTAAAACTTTCATTTGGACAAAGTTCTCCCAAACAAACAACAAATCTTAAACTGCAAGATGTTCCGCTTCTTGGCGTGTTTTTTGTGGATGACGAAAGAGAATTTACCTAGATTTAAAGCGCGTGTCAAGCACTTTCTGCAAGTTCGGGGCAAAAAGTTGCAATTCTTTGACATAAACCCGCTAATCACGGATTATTGACGGAAGTTCTCATTTACAGACTATCTCGATCTATGTCACAGGAATACGGCAAGAACGCCCTGCTTTCTTACAACAAATATCTAAAAGTACGCGAACTACTCGATCTGCAAGAGACGCTGTCCGAACCGGCCAGTCACGACGAAACGCTCTTCATAGTAATTCATCAGACCTACGAGCTTTGGTTCAAGCAGATTCTGCATGAACTCGACGCAACCGTAAAATGGCTCGACGAAGGGCGAACATTCCGGGCAAACCACAGCCTGCGGGCCGTCGTCTCGATTGAGCGCATTCTCGTAACGCAGATACACATACTGGAATCGATGGCGCCTATCGGATTTCTCGAGTTTCGCGATAAGCTCAACCCCGCAAGCGGCTTTCAATCCATGCAGTTTCGTGAACTTGAGTTCGTTTCCGGAGCCAAAGACGAACGCATATTGAATACGTTCAAAGACGACGAATTCGCATTCGAGAGGTTGACCGCTCGTTTCAACGCGCCGAGCCTGGCCGATGCGTTCTGGGGACTTGTTTCCAAAAACGGGCTTGCTTCAGCTACCAGCGAAGAACGCGTGGCGGCAACCGTCGAAATTCTGACGCATCCCGAGAAGTATGCCGAGCTTTACAATCTACAGGACCTACTGATCGAGCACGATGAACTGATCATCGCCTGGCGATACAACCATATTCAGATGGTCGAACGAATGCTCGGGATGAAACGCGGCACCGGCGGATCCGAAGGCGTTGGCTATCTGATGACCACCCTGAATAAGAAGTTTTTCCCCGAACTCTGGGAAGCCCGGACACATCTAACGGTCGGATAATAGTTACAAAGTTTACCGTTATCAGTTGCTTTAACTGTCAACTGAAGCTAACCAACTGTTAGCTGTTAGAAACTGATATCGGCCTGATTCCGGGATAAACAATTTATGAAAGCTCGTCACCTTGCCGTCGCATTTCTGTCACTGCTACTCTGCTCTCTCTTTACGTTCGGCCAAACGTCCGAGACTGTGAAAGTGACGTTCCTTCACGTCAATGACACCTATCAGTTCACGCCCGTCGAAGGCGGCAAACTCGGCGGTTTGGCCCGCGTGATGACGATCCGCAAAGAGGCGTTAAAGGCGAACCCGAATACGATCTTCACGCTCGGCGGCGATACGGTTTCGCCCTCGGTTGAAACGCGAACCTACCGCGGCGCACAGATGATAGATGCGTGGAATGCTGTCGGGCTGGATTACGCCGTTTTCGGCAATCACGAATTCGATCTCAAGACTGACGAGCTTTTGACGCGGATGAAGGAATCGAAATTCAAATGGCTCGGTGCCAATGTTATTGACACCAAAACAGGAAAGTTATTCGCAGAAACATCGCCATTCATCATCCGCGAGATCGAAGGTGTAAAGATCGGCGTCGTCGGATTTCTCTTGCCCGAAACAAAAGAAACGTCGTCGATGGAAGCACACCTCAAAGTTCTCGACTACTGCGAAACTGCAAAAGCCGTGGTTCCGGAAATGCGGCTTGCGGGTGCAAAGGTGATCGTCGGTCTTACGCATATGTTCATGTCGCAGGACAAACGGCTTGCACAGTGCGCCGATTTCGATCTCATCCTCGGCGGACACGAACACACGCTTTTGCAGTCTTCGGCAAACGGAACGCCGATATTCAAAATGACCGCGGACGCACGCGAGGTCGGCAAGTTCGATCTTTACATAGACAAAAAAACGGGCAAGCTCGTCAGCATGGATTGGAAGATCATTCCGGTGAATGATTCGATTCCAGACGCACCGGAATTTTCGCCGATCATCGCGAAATATAAGGACCTTCTCGATAAGCTTCAGGTTAAGGTAGGCAACACCGCCGTAAAACTCGACGCCACTTCATTCGCAAGCCGCACGAAAGAAACCAACGTCGGCAACTTCATCGCCGATTCTTACCGCTATGTGACGGGTGCTGACATCGGCTTCGTCAACGGCGGTTCGATCCGCGCCGATCTCGAATACAATCCCGGCGTGCTGTCGATGCGGGATGTGCTGTCGATACTGCCGTTCAACAATCCGATCGTAAAGATCGAGATCAGCGGCAAAACACTCTACGAAGTGCTCGAACACGGCGTCGCACGCAGCCGCGAAGACAACGAACCCGGCCGATTCCCTCAAATTTCGGGAATGAAATTTACCTTTGATGCAAACAAACTTCCCGGCCAACGCATAGTCGAGGCGACGGTCGGCGGCAAACGCATCGACCCGAACGCAACCTACACGCTCGCCACATCCAGCTTCCTGGTTGGCGGCGGCGACGGCTACACGATGCTCAAGGACGCAAAAGTCCTGATCGCAGCCGATAAAGCCCGAAAGGATTCAGAACTCTTTGAAGAAGCGATCAAAAAGTCCCAAAACGCCACCATCGCCCCAAAAGTCGAAGGACGGATTACGCGCCTAAATTAGAATGAGAAACGCCGAGCATAGCAGAATCGAAGTGTCTGACTCGACAGATAGTGCTGGCTGATTGCTTAATTGAAATTTATCACAAAATCCTTTTATTCAGAGTAAACTCTTGTTCTAAACATGACTATTTCGCGGGAAAGCTTACCCCAGGTTCCGCTTTGCTTCACCTGGGCTACATTCATGCCGCTGCGACGCAGCTAATGCAAATCATGGGTCGGGCGTGGATTCTGGCGCGGGTGGGCGTCGGGAATGCACAATGCACAATGAACAGTGCACAATGTAAATCAGGCGTCAGGCGTGAATTCTCGTAGCAACAGAGGTCGAATGAAACAATTTCTTTTGTATGTTTTGTATGTCGGGATATTTTTCGTGATCCAGATGCCTTTTCTTCTGGTGCGTGGGTTAACCGATGGGAGCGACTTCTGGAAGTCCGGCATCGGTGCCTTTTTCGAGGCGATCTATTTCGGTCTCTATATGATACCCGGGGCGATTATTTCGTTGGTCACACAAGGTTTGGCTGTCGATCCGATCTTAGTCGCTCTCGGCGTCGGAACCGAAACTTCCGCCGATCTCGAAACTCGCCGGTGGCTTGGAGGAATACTTCTGTGGTTCGATTTTGCAGTGGTCGCTTTGGCCTACTCTCTCCTCATCGGCGCAGTCCTTTGGGTTATTACTTTCATCATTGGGCTGATTCGAAAGAAAGCCATTAAGAGTTGAGAGTTGAGAGTTGAGAGTGGAGAGTTGAGAGTTGAGAGGGGAGCTTTAAGAGTCCAGCAAAAAAGGCATCGCCGGAATGTCGATGCCTTTGGGATGTATAAAACCGAATATCTATTAATATGCGCCGATGAGCCTTGGGTTGGCTTTTTTCTTTAGGAGCTTACGCAGCTTTAGGCGTGCCTTGTGAAGCTGTGATTTCGATGTACCGACAGAGCAGCCGAGAATGCGGGCCACTTCTTCGTGCTCAAAGCCTTCGACGTCGTGCAGAACGAAAACGTTCTTATAGCCCGTCGGAAGTTGGTCGATCGCATTCTCTAACGCGATCTTATCGACGATCGGCATCCTGTCCGGATTGGACGTGCCGGGAACCATCTGGTCCGGCGTATCGCCTTCTTCGGTCGTCTTTTCGTACTTCACGTTTCGCTTGCGAAAGTGCATCAGAACCTGGTTCACCGTCATGCGGTGCAGCCATGTTGTGAATGCCGAGTCGCCGCGGAAACTGCCGACCTTTCGGTAAAGCTGGATAAAGACATCCTGCGTAAGATCTTCCGCCTCGAACGCATTTTGAAGCATTCGCAGACAGATCGAATAAACCCTTCGATGATGACGCTGGTAAATCTCTTCGAAGGCTGCCATGTCGCCCGTTGCGGCCGCTTGCGTCAGATCAAAGTCCGTCGCAGTAACCGTCGAGACGATCTTTTTTAATTCGGCGGGCGATTTAGCTTTGTTAAGCGTCGCTCCACCCTGCACAACCGGATAGTTCATTGTTTCACTAGTCATCGTTTTGTCCCCCTCTGACGCTGTTTGTATTCTCAAACGGCGTGCCAAACACTATATGAACGTATATTTAGACAAAAAAATGCGTATTTTGTTCCAAAATAGTGGGCATACCTTTGTATTCGGTCATCATCGAAGAAAAGATTCGTTGTGTATCGAATGAATGCTTTAAACCAATTTGCGCACGATTTGGTGTATGGCAACGATGTGTTTTTTGCCCCGGATCGGCGGTTGGTGCTATCATTCGTACTCGTATCACGTTATCCCCGATGAAATTGCCCTTAAAGTTCACAGCATTTGCTGCCGTTTCGACCCTGTTACTGCTCGGTCCAACGATTAGTGCGTTTACGCAGCAAGAACGTTACAACGGTGCGAAAAGCCAGGAAACTTCGGACGTTGACGGCGTTCCGGTTCTGCTGAAGCATCTGCCGGATTGGGAAAATGTGAAGGAAAGAGCGGTCTTTGTCACCGACGCCAACGGATTAAATGCCGCGATAGGCAATCGAACGATAAATGACCTTGTCGATTTTGCAGGCGGAACCGAGGCTGTTTCGGCGAAATACGCAGCGGGCACTCTGCTGATAATCGAATACACGAACCCGCAATTGTCGATAGCCGCAGATCAAAGTTTTCAACAAGGAGTGGCGGCAGATGGGTCGATCGTCTATCGACGGATCGGCAATTACAGCACGTTCGTGTTCGATGCATCGGATCAAGCCGCAGCCGGTGCACTGCTCGACCAGATCAAGTACGAAAAACAGGTTCAATGGCTCGGCGAAGATCCATTTCTGCTGCAAAAGATCGAGCGTTATTTCGCCCAAACCGGACGCGATGTCGCGATCTCGACTGTAATATGGATCGGTATGATCTTCGGGATCACGATCGCGACAGGTATCGCGGTTGGAATTTCCTATTACCGTTACCGCGAATCTCAACGATCGGGAATGACCGCATTCTCCGACGCCGGCGGACTCACACGCCTAAACCTCGATGATCTCTCTGAACCGCTAGCAAAATGATTTCGTTGAATTGCGAGTGAAAGGGTGCTATCATTTTGATAGCATGGAGGTTGTTATGCCTGATATTCTCGTACGAAATGTTAACCCGTCAGTTGTAAACAAACTTAAGCGAATGGCCGCGAAGAGGGAGCGTTCGCTTCAGGTTGAGGTCTTGAGTATTTTGGGTGAGGCAGCAAATCGGCCTGAATCGCTCTCAGCGTTGGAAACTGCACGAAAGATCCGGTCATCAGTTAAAGGCAATCAAACCGACAGCGCCACACTACTCCGAGAGGATCGTTCACGATGAACGTCGTTGTTGACGCCAGCGTGGCCGTTAAATGGTACGTTCCCGAAATTCACACGGACATCGCTGAAAGGCTCTTAACCGACAAATATGAGTTGCACGCTCCTGAGCTGATTTGGCCGGAGCTTGGTAATATTCTTTGGAAAAAAAATCGGCGGGGTGAACTTGAGTCCGATACAGTTCGGGCATCTCTGACGGCTTTCAAGAAAGATGTGTCATTGTCCGTGCATTCACATCATCATCTTATTGAACCGGCGATAGCTGGTGCCCTTGCTACCGGACAGACAGTTTATGACTGGATGTATATGGCTCTCGCCGTTTCGATGTCCGCCAACTTTGTCACTGCGGATCGCCGATTCTTCCTTGCCTTGAAAAAAACTGATCTTGCTAGTCAGATCACTTGGGTAGCGGACATAGAATAGCTATGGTAGCGATTCTACCAGTCGCTCGATATCTGTCTCATTATTGTAAAAATGCGGGGCGATGCGGAGGCGGTCGCCGCGGGGGCTGACGATTATGTTTTCCTTTTGAAGTTTCGCGGCTATGTCGTTGCAATTCAGACCGCCTAGATGTTTGATGCAGACGATGGGTGATTTTTCGCCGGGAAGCCGTGAACTTAATATCTCGTAATTTTTATCTGCAAGTGAGTCACACAGAAAATCAGACAAGTCATCAAGATAGCTTTCGATTCTATCGAGGCCGGTTTCTGTGAGCAATTTCAAGCTCTGTTCCAAACCATAAAACAGTGACGACGTACCGGTTCCGCTTTCCCATGCGAGTGCGTTTGGTTTGAACGGCTGTTCGCGGTCGGCAAAATCCCACGGCGTTTCGACGCTGATCCAGCCGACGAACGAGGGTTCAATTCGCTCGCGAGCACGATCAGAAACAAATAGAAATCCGCAGCCTTCAGGCGCGCAGAGCCATTTGTGGCTGGCACTCGAAGCGATATCGACATATTGGGCCGGAAGATCGAAACCGCAGGCGCCGAGAGCCTGAATGATATCGACGGCAAATAAAGCATCGACGTCGCGCGCGGCTTTGCCGATGCGTTCAAGGTCGGCACGAAAGCCTGAAGCAAACTGAACGGCGCTGATCGCGACGAGCTTTGTATTTGAATCGACCAAAGAAATAAATTCGTCAAGATCGATGCGTCCGTCGCGTTCGGGCGCCATTCGCAGCTCGACGCCATATCTATCACGCACCATTCGCCACGGGTAGAAATTCGACGGGAACTCACCCTCAAAACTCACGATGTTGTCGCCTTGTTCCCACGTCAATCCATTGGCGACGGAGGCGAATCCATCCGACGTGTTTCGCATAAAAGCGATCTGTTCGGGCTTCACATTCAGCATTCCGGCCAGCAGGCTGCGGGCACGGTTCTTTGTTGCGATCCAGTTTGTGTAATGTTCGCTGCCGTAGATCGCGACGTCGGCCAATTGCGACACGACCGCATCAAACGCAATGCGTGGAATAGGCGATACTGCCGCACTGTTCAAATATGTAAAGTGGTCCAACGCGGCGAACTGTGATCTGATGTATTCGTTCATTTATTTTTGGTGTGCGACATTTCGATAAGAAAAACTTTGACAAAAAACGCTGTGAAAAGCTAACTTTAAGAGGGCGAATGTGCCGTTGGCGGCATCTAATTTCTTCAGAGTATGTTCGATTTGAATAAGAAAGACGAGATTGAGTTTGGGCCGTCGGCGCACGATGATTCGGGAATCGACGTTGTCCATCTCAAACGCGAATCGCGTCAGGGCTTGTGGATAGAGAGCCTGCGGCTGTTCCGCGACATCTTTCTCATAATTGTTGTTTTTATTCTGATAGGCGTGTTTGCCGTTCAGCCGGTGGTGGTTGAGGGAACGTCGATGGTGCCGCAGCTCCACGACGGCGAGCGACTGTTAGTCAACAAGCTCGTTTATTACAACATCGAAAGCGTCAGTTGGGGGCACATAAACCGCGGCGACATCGTTGTTTTTTGGTATCCAAAGGAGCCGGACAAGAGTTACGTTAAACGCGTGATCGGGCTTCCGGGGGAAACCGTTGAGGTCAAAAACGGTCGTGTTTACGTTGATGGCAACGAACTGAACGAAGACTATCTCGATTACGAACATAACCAATCCCTGCCAACCTGGCCGGCGAAACGCGTTGATGACCATTACTACTTCGTGATGGGCGACAACCGTGACAATTCTTCCGATTCACGTTATTGGGGCCTAGTGCCGCAGAAATACGTTTACGGCAAAGCATTTTTCCGCTATTGGAAGCCGCAGGATATGGGCTTTCTGAAACACGGAGCCTACGACGAAACCAACCAACCAAAAATAGAAGACCTCCGCGCCGACGAGAAATAAGAACTAACGCAAAGTCGCAAAGCGGCAAAGACGCAAGTTATTCAACTTTGCGACTCTGCGTCTTTGCGTCTTTGCGTTAAAATCGACGTGTGAGCAAAGCGATTTTGGTTTTAGAGGATGGGCGCACTTTTCACGGTGCGTCTTTTGGCGCCGAGGGCGAGACGTTCGGCGAGATGGTTTTTAACACGTCGATGTCCGGCTATCAGGAGATATTGACCGACCCGAGTTATGCCGGGCAGATCGTCTGTATGACGTATCCGTTGATCGGCAATTACGGCGTGAACGAGACCGATGTCGAATCGCGCCGCCCTTGGGTCGAAGGCTTCGTTGTCCGCGAAGCAAGCCGCATTCGTTCGAACTGGCGTTCTACCAAATCGCTTGACGATTATCTGAAGGAAAACAACATTGTCGGTATCGAGCATATCGATACGCGGGCTCTCGTCCGCAGCATTCGCAACAAAGGTGCGATGCGTGCGGGACTTTCGTCGGTCGAAACTGATGCGAACGCTTTGTTAGAACGCATACTCGCATCACCGGAAATGGAGGCGCGTGAATTGGCGAGCGTGGTAACCGTTGAGGAAAGCTATGTATATAGTTCGGACGAATCCGCGATCCGCAATCCGCAATCCGCAATCGAGAAGTTCCACATCGTCGCCTACGATTTCGGCGTCAAGACCAACAGCTTGCGCGAGTTCGCAAATCGCGGTTGCAAGATCACGGTGGTGCCCGCGGAAACCTCGGCTGCGGACGTGCTTGCCCTTGAACCCGACGGCATTTTTCTGTCAAATGGCCCGGGCGATCCGGCCTCGATGCAAAAGGTAGTTGCCGAGATAAAGACGCTGACTGAATCTCAAGTGCCGATCTTCGGTATCTGCCTAGGCCATCAGTTGATCGGCAAGGCCTTTGGTGCCGAAACCTACAAAATGAAATTCGGCCATCGCGGCGGCAACCAGCCGATCAAAGACCTAACTACGGGAAAGGTCGAGATCACGTCGCATAACCACGGCTTTGCAGTTGACGCAGCCTCACTGGCCGTCGATATCGAGGTCACTCACGTCAATCTAAACGACCAAACCGTAGCAGGCCTCCGCCACAAAACGCTGCCGGTTTTTTCAGTTCAGTACCATCCGGAATCCGCTCCCGGTCCGCATGATTCGGAGTATCTGTTCGAACGATTCATTAATCTAATGACAGAAACTAACGGTTGAAGAATTATATATTTTCATTGGATTTACCCTAATGCGCTAAACTAAAGTGGCGAAATGGAAAGATTTAGTATTGAAACCTTGGGTCAGATATCCAGTGCCGTCGTTTCCGCTGCCGACCCGGTAATGGTGATTTTGATGGGGTCGCGGTCGCGCGGGAAAGCGAGGCCCGACTCAGACCTCGATTTGCTTGTTATTGGAGAGAAGTCAGCGTCTGGCATATGGAGTCGCCGCCGAGTGGTTGGCAATATACGCCGAAGCTTGCCGCGAACCGATGTTCCGGTGGACGTACTTTTTTTCACACCGGATGAGGTTTCTCGTTGGCGTGATGCGACAAACCATGTCATCCATCATGCGTTGGCTGAAGGGGCAGTGATCTATGAGCGACCATGACCATGCTCATGATCTGCTGGCGATGGCGTATGGTGACCTTCGAGCTTTGCGCGGCATGCTCAAGGGCAACGCCGAAGATGCCGACGACAGCTATTTCTCCGACGAGATCTATGGCTTCCACGCACAACAATCTGCTGAAAAGATATTAAAGGCCCGGATAGCCAGTCTGGGTGGCTATTATGCTAAAACCCACGATTTAATGGCTCTCTTGAATCTGCTTGCGGATCTTGGTGACGATGTTTCAAATCTAATGGACCTTGTCGATTTGAACTTGTTTGCAGTTCAATATCGTTACGAGTCGTTTGATACGGATGACGAGGAATTAGATCGTGAGACATTGCTCGCAACGCTCGAATCTCTGTTCGCAAAAATGAAAGCGAAGATCGGATAGCGTAAGCATTCCGAATGCTCGTCTTTCGTACGTCCTAGGAACGCAATCCCCCATTTTCCACACTGAATGAACATCGTCTCGCTCGAAAATGTCTCGAAGAATTATGGTTTTAAGCCGCTTTTTGAGAATGTTACTCTCGGTCTAGAAGACCGCGACAAGATAGGAATAATCGGGGCGAACGGCTCGGGTAAGACGACGCTTTTGCGGATCATCGCTGGTGTTGAGGAGCCTGACACGGGCCGTGTTGTTCGCGCAAAGGGCCAGTCGCTTGCCTATCTTTCGCAAAATCCGCCGTATGACGAAAACCTGACCGTTCTCGAAACGATCTTTGCGTCGAGCAGGGGTGTGATGCAGACGATTCGCGATTACGAGGCGGTTTGCCACGATGTAGCCGCCGGTGATCACGCCGACGCGACGCTCGAGCGGATGTCCGACCTTCAGCACGAACTCGAAATGAATGGCGGATGGGATATCGAGGCAAACGCTCGTGCCGTGCTGACCCGACTTGACATCACCGACACGTCGGCAAAAATGGGTACGCTTTCGGGCGGACAGCGAAAGCGTGTCGCTCTCGCCCATGAACTGATCTTCAAACCCGACATCCTTATCCTCGACGAGCCCACAAATCATCTCGACGCCGACACAATCGAGTGGCTCGAAGACTATCTGCGTCGCTACACCGGAGCTCTGTTATTGGTCACACACGACCGATATTTTCTCGACCGCGTCACCGACCGCATTTTCGAGGTGGATCGAGCAACGGTGCAGAATTTCAGTGGCAACTATGCTTACTACCTTGAGAAAAAGGCTGAGCAGGAGGAGCTTCGCGAGGTCGAGGGACATAAACGCGAGCAGTTAATAAAGAAAGAGCTTGCATGGCTCAGGCGTGGTGCGAAGGCACGCACGCGCAAATCGAAACACCGTATCGAAGCTGCACACACCCTGATGGCGTTGCCCAAGGAACAAGTGAAAGGCGAGGTCGATATTGCCATCGGTTCGAAGCGGCTTGGTTCAAAGGTTATCGAGATCAACGGCGTCTCGAAATCCTACGGTGCGAACAAACTGATCGACGATTTCACCTACTTGTTGAAACGAGATGACCGCATCGGCATTATCGGCGCCAACGGCAGCGGCAAAACGACTCTGCTCGATATGATCGTTGACCGCGTGCAGCCCGACGGCGGCAAGATCGAAATGGGAACGACCGTTCACATCGGCTATTACGATCAGGAAAGCCGTGAACTAAACGACGAGCAACGCGTGATCGATTACGTCCGCGACATCGCCGAATACGTCACCACCAACGAAGGCGTGCAGATAACGGCGGGCAAAATGCTCGAACGATTTCTCTTCACGCCAGCGCAGCAATATGCCGTGATCGGGACTCTATCGGGAGGCGAACGACGACGCCTCTATCTGCTGCGGATTCTGATGGGTTCTCCGAACGTGCTGCTGCTGGACGAGCCGACCAATGATCTCGACATCCCAACGCTCATCGCGCTTGAAGAATACCTTGACGACTTCGCCGGAGCGCTCATCGTCGTCAGCCACGACCGCTACTTCCTCGACCGCACGATCGAGAACGTCTTCCGCTTCGAGCCCGGCGGCCACGTCCGCGAATACGCCGGCGACTATTCTGCTTATTTAGAAGCGAACGCACGCGAGGAAGCTCTTGTCAAAACCGGGAGCGGTAGCGACCGGGTTCTGCAAGCTCAAGCCGCAGCCGCAACTCCCGAAAGGCCAAAGTCGAAAAAACTAAGTTTCAACGAATTGCGGGAATTCGAGGCTGTTGAGAAACGGATCGCCGAAACCGAAAAACGACTTCCGGACCTAGAAAAAGAATTGACCGCCGCCGCAAGTGACGCCGGTTGCGTTCACCAGTTGTTCACCGAACAGCAAACTCTCAGTGCTCAGCTAGAAACCGACTTGATTCGCTGGACAGAACTAGCCGAACGAGTGGAAGCTTAATCAGCTCGGTTACTTCAGATTCTTCTTAAAAAATTCCAGCGTGCGTTCCCAGGCTAGTTTGGCGGCTTCGGCATCGTAGCGTGGGGTTGTGTCGTTGTGAAAGCCGTGCTGCTTGCCTTCATAGATAAAGGACTCGAATTTCTTCTTGTTTTCTTTGAGGGCGGCTTCGTACGCGGGGATGTTTGCATTGATACGCTGATCGACACCGGCGTATTGGAACATCAGCGGTGCCATGATCTTTGGCACGTCGGCGATACCGGCCTGGCTGCCGTAAAACGCGACTCCGGCGTTCAGCTCTTTGCCGAGGCGGACGGCGAGTTGGTTGACCATTCCACCGCCAAAGCAGAAGCCGACGGCGCCTAATTTGCCGGTGCTGTCGGGCCGTTTCTTGAGCCACATTGCCGAAGCGACAAAATCTTCGGTCATCTTCTTGCCATCGACCGTTCGAAATGCAGCGGCACCTTTCTGCTCATCACCTGGATATCCGCCGACCGAGGTCAGTCCGTCAGGGGCGAACGCCATGAAGCCAGCTTTGGCCAGCCGCCGTGCAACGTCTTCGATATACGGATTGAGGCCGCGATTTTCATGGATTACCAGCACCGACGCGAATTTCTTTCCCTTCGAAGGCTTGGCGAAATATCCCTTTATCGAACCGTTTCCGGCCGCCGAGGCGACGGTCTCATAGCCGACTGTGATATCTTTGTCGTCCTTCGCCACCGTCTGTGCCCATGCGTAATTGGGAGTCAGGCTCTCGAAGATCGCCGCGACCGTTAGGCCGCCAACGGCGAACTTGCCCAGTCCGCTAAAAAATGCGCGGCGGTCAATGTCACCGTGCTGCCATTCGTGAAAAAGGTCCAATAGCTCCTGCGGATATTCGTCTGCGGTTTTGCGTTCCATGGTTTCTCCTTTTTTAAACAAAATTAGCCTTAGATCAAGCCGCAGTCAAACTGGAACGGGCAACGTACGCGTTTACGAGTACGTTGCCCGTTGACTGACACTACCGACACTATTGGCCGATGCCGAAAATGTAGGGAGCGATGACCAATGACACAATGGACATCAGTTTGATAAGGATGTTCATCGAAGGTCCCGACGTATCCTTAAACGGATCACCGACAGTGTCACCTGTGACTGAAGCTTTATGTGCTTCTGACCCTTTATAAACCATTTCGCCGTTGATCTCGACGCCTTTCTCAAAGGACTTCTTAGCGTTGTCCCATGCACCGCCTGCGTTCGATTGGAAGATGCCCATCAACACGCCGGACACGGTTACGCCTGCCAGCAAACCACCCAAAACTTCCGGGCCGAATGTGAAGCCGACGATCACCGGCGTGATCAAGGCGATTGCACCCGGCATCATCATTTCGCGAAGCGACGCCTTGGTCGAGATAGCAACGCACTTGTCGTATTCCGGTTTTGCCTCATAGGTCATGATGCCTGGGATCTCGCGGAACTGACGGCGGACCTCGTTTACCATATCCATCGCGGCTTTGCCGACTGCCTGGATGCACAACGCCGAGAAAATGAACGGGATCATCCCGCCGACGAATAAACCGGCAAGCACGTTTGCTTTGTAGATATCGATCCGGTCGATGCCTGCAATGCCTACAAACGCGGCGAACAACGCGAGCGAAGTTAACGCAGCGGAAGCGATAGCAAATCCCTTTCCTGTCGCGGCGGTGGTGTTGCCAACTGCATCAAGATTGTCCGTACGCTCACGAACTTCGGGCGGCAACTGACTCATCTCCGCAATGCCGCCTGCGTTGTCCGCGATCGGCCCGAATGCGTCGATAGCCAACTGCATCGCGGTCGTTGCCATCATTCCGGCTGCCGCAATAGCGACGCCATAAAGGCCTGCAAAGTAATACGAAGCGATGATGCCGCCGGCCAGGGTCAGGATCGGGATTACTGTCGATTTCATGCCGACCGAAAGACCGGCGATGATGTTGGTCGCGTGGCCGGTTGATGATTGGCGAATGATCGACAGCACCGGCTTTTTGCCCATCGCCGTATAATATTCGGTAACGATGCTCATTATCGCGCCGACGATTGTTCCGACGACGATCGCGGCGAAAACACCATTTTTATTGAAGGTCGTTGTACGCAACGCGATCTGGCCTCCGGGGAGCATCCACATCACGACAAAATACGAAGCGACGACGGTCAATATCATCGACGACCAGTTGCCGATGTTCAATGCATTTTGGACGCTCGATTTATCGTCCTTGATCTTGACGAACCAAAATCCAACGATCGAGAAAATAATTCCCAAACCGCAGATAACCATAGGCAGAAGGATGGCGGACATACCGCCAAAGTTATCCGTAACCCTGATCTCTTGTCCCAACACCATCGTCGCCAAAATGGTCGCCACATATGAACCAAAAAGATCGGCGCCCATACCGGCGACGTCGCCCACGTTATCGCCTACGTTATCGGCGATCGTCGCGGGGTTGCGGACGTCATCTTCGGGAATTCCGGCTTCGACCTTGCCGACGAGGTCGGCACCGACGTCAGCAGCCTTCGTATAAATACCGCCGCCGACACGGGCGAACAGAGCGATCGACTCAGCTCCCAACGAGAAGCCCGTCAATACTTCTATCGACGTGCGAACCGTGTTCGCGCCAAGGTCAGCAAATAGTTGGAGAAAGGCGATGAACAAACCGCCGAGGCCAAGAACCGCCAAACCTGCAACGCCAAGTCCCATAACGGTTCCGCCCGTGAAGGAAACTTTCAGTGCTTGTTTGAGGCTCGTGCGGGCAGCCTGTGTGGTGCGGACGTTTGCCTTCGTGGCAACACGCATCCCGATGTATCCGGCTGTGGCAGAAAAAACGGCACCGATAACGAAGGCGATCGCGATCACCCAACTGGAGTGGGTCGGCCGACCGTTCACCTCGTGGATCGTTCCTGAATACGCCAATAATGCGGCGGTGAATATAACGAATATGCTCAGGACGCGCCATTCGGCTTTCAAAAACGCCATCGCGCCGTCGGCAATGTATCCGGCAAGCTCCTGCATGTTCGCTTCGCCGGCATCCTGCCGCGAAACCCACGCCGACTTAAAGGCCATTACAACCAATCCCAAGATCCCGAGAGCGGGCACTAAATAAATAACGTAGCTGTTCATATTGTCGTAAGGGAATATCTACCCAATATCAAAATTATTGATTATCGAATACCCGCACGATTTAATCAATTGCACATCGGTAAAAACGCATATCCAGTTTCGCGATTTTGGGTTCCAGATATGCGTTTTTCGTGCTCAATTTCGCGTTTTAGGTTTCCAAACATGCGTTTTTGAGGTCCAAATACGCATTTTTTGAAGCCCGATATGCGTTCATTTCTCGAATTCATCGAATCTGCCCAATGCAGCGAATCCGTCACGAAAGCGGCGAAAGCGTTCGATCGAATAAGGTTTTACCTTGGCCACGTCGTTTACGGCGTGGGACCGGAATCCCCACAAAATATCCAGCCTGTTTACGGGCTTACCATTCGCGTAAGGACGAGAACGCCCTGACAGATCGAATCGGATCATCGACCATGTGCCGAAGCAACGTGACTAAGCTCGAACGAAATCTCTTGACAACTGCAAAACAACCGTGCTATCAATGCAACCGACATTTATATATGGAACAACTAGACAGACAATGCGAAAAATTTATTGGCGGGCCGACGGTGGCCTATAGCGAATGCGTTCATGTGACGCTCAGCAGAACTGGCGCGATATTCCTAAACCAGAAGGCGCATAAGATGATGGGCGCTCCGCAGGCCGTCTATCTTTACTTTAACCGGCCAAAGGATATGATCATCCTCGAACCGACCTCGGCCCTCACCGCAAACGAAGCGTTTCAGCTCAAAGAAAACCAGCACGGAGGCCGGCAGATCTACGCCAACCCCTTCTGCAAACATTTCGGCATCCGCGTGGACGCCCATCAGAAATTCATCGACCCAACCACCGACTCCGCCGGCCGAATGTACCTAAAACTCTCCGAAACCATCACCGTCTCCCTCGGCCCAAGGAAGAAGCGTCGGTGATTGAAATCATGTCCCGAATCTGAGACAATACAAATCGGTGAAGGAAATAAGAATGCATCCGAAGGCTAGGGATGCGATCAGAGAATTCTCAAAACCTGTAAAGCTTGACATCGGCGAACTGCTGTACAAGCTTCAGCTCGGCGTCAATATCGGTTTGCCGGACGCGAAGCCGATGCCGGATATTCGGCAGGGAGCTTATGAATTGAGGGTAAGAGACGGAGCGGGAATATATCGCGTTTTCTATTATTTGAAGTCGGAAAAAGGGATCATGGTATTTCACGCATTCACCAAGAAAACGCAAAAGACACCGCAAAGCGAGATCGAGACCGGCAAGCGGCGCCTATCGGAGATGTTATGAAAAAAGAAAGTTACACGGCACGCAATGCGTATGAGCTAGCAGAGCTTCTTGGTCTCGACGCGACGGATGCGATCGAGATCGAGTTCCGAGCAAAGCTCAACAAGAAGATCATAGAGACCGTCAAGGCTCGCAAGCTGACTCACGAACAAGCCGCGAAGCTATCAAGAACGTCGAGAACTAGGTTCACGGCCATCCTCAACGGCAACACGTCCGGCGTTTCAAGCGACCTGTTGCTAAGAATACTTTACTCCCTCGGATACAAGACCAGAGTCTCCTTCGCACCGGTCCAGCCCGCCATTTAAGCGTACCTTAACGAATCCTCGACTATGCGGCCGCTAAGATTGTCGACCGGCTCCGCCGAGCAAATAAAAACTCTCCGAAAACCGGACCGTCTTCGGCTACGCCGCTCTATTTGCGGAAAAGCTATGCTTTTCCGATAATCAGCTAATCCCTTCGCTGCTTCACCGGCGATCTTATAACAAAGGTAAAGTGGCCATCGCCTAGCAAATGACGAAAGTAAGCTAGAAACCACAATTTAATTTTTATGAAAGAAATAAGTTTGTCCAGATCGCGTGAACTTGGCGGGCGGGTCGTTTACGAAGCGTTGAAAGTGCTGGCCGAGAATGGTGGCGAAATGCGCGGTAAAGAAGTGATCTCCGCCGTGGAGAAACGGGCCGCCTTTGATGTTTTGGGCTTTGGAGCAATACGAAAAGACCGGATATATTCGGTGGAAATCAATGCTCCATTTCTTTTCTATTGACTGCATCCAGGCTGGATTTCTGGTCAAGAAGAAGGGCGTATGGTTCATTACCCCTGAAGGCGAGCAATCACTGAGTTTGGGAGCTGTCGGGCTGCTAAACGAGGCGACGCGAAAGTATCGAGAATGGAAAAAAGAAGTTGATCTTAATAAGCCAGCTTTTACCGATGACGTTTCGCAGGGCGATGAAGGCGAGGTGGCCGATGACCGAGAGCGAGAGATGGCATTGGACGAGATAGAAGCGCTCGCACTCGACGGAATCACAAAAGCCATCAATTCTAAACACCATACGAATTTCAGGACCTTGCCGCCGCACTACTGCGCGCGATGGGTTACTTCACGCCATTCGTTGCTCCTCGGGGAAAGGATGGCGGTGTCGATATCATGGCCTATCGCGATCCACTTGGTACTCAGTCACCTCGTATTAAGGTTCAGATCAAGCATCGCGAATCAACCACACCGGTTCCTGATGTCCGCCAATTAATGGGCTTGCTCCAGAAAGACGGCGACGTCGGTATTTTCTTTTCGACGGGGGGCTTCACGCCCGACGCAAAATCGACCGCCCGCAGTTCCCATGTTCATGTCGAGCTTATTGATCTGGAAAGGTTTATTGATCTCTGGCGTCAGTTCTACGACAAAATGACGGATGAAGATAAAGCGATGCTTCCGCTGACTCCGGTCTATTTCATTGCGCCCCAGAACTAGAAGCGGTGTAACCGCGAATAATCTTCTAACTTTATCGGAAGAGCTTAGCTGGTACGGAATCATAGGCAAATGTCATGGCATGGAATCGGTGTGAGGTGTCGATTCTCCAGCAAGTTTTCTAAGGCGCTCAACTTCTTCTTCTAGCTTTCGAACCTTTCCGTCTTTTTCTTCATCGCGCAAGATCCGATCGTAAATGTTGATGAATTTGTCCAGTTCGCGATATGAGTGGTCGGCGAGACTGAAAGCATCGATCGAATCTTCTACGCCTTTTTCCCATGCGTCATTCCAGACATTTTGTCCTTTTGCGGCTCGGGCACTATTACGCCAATCAGCTTTCTTAAGCATTCTGGAATCGACTTCTTCAATCGAAGGCGCGGCGGCGAGCAATGGAAAGCGGTCTCTTATCGGCGCTATATCGGACTTATACCGATCGTATAAATGTGGCTCGAATAGAACTGCGGGTCAAGAAGGGTGCTGCCGCCTTCTTCAAAACGGGACCGCGGCGATTTAAGCGTAACAATCATTCTTCCGATAAAAGAGCCCGCGTCGGGAACCTAAACGGATATCAGGGAGCAGGATCCGGTTGGCGGGAATTTTTAGCGATTTCAAATGCTTCGACCAAGACACGTCCGAGTGGCTTGCCGAGATCGCGGCCGACGCTGGTGTTTACCTGCACGGCTATCGCGATTTTTTGATCGGGGAAGTACATCATGTCGGTCATATAGCCGGGGAAAAAGCCGCTGTGCCCGTATGTTATGCCGGCCTGCGTCGGCCTGATGATGACGCACAATCCGTACTTCACGTTTGGTCCGAGTTTTGCAGGAACGCCGTCGAGCATCTGCGGCAACAAGGATGCGTCGAACGCCTTTCCCTCGAAATACATCTTTGCCCAGCGTGCGAGGTCTTCGCCGGTCGAAGCCCAGCCGCCGCCGGTCCATTCGAATTGCGGATTGATCGCAAACTTTCCACCTGAGATCATCTCGTCCTTCCCGCCGAAAGGATTATTCGCACCCGCGTAGCCTTGGACGACGCCGTCGATCTTTAAAGCATCCTGCGGAATCGTGCCGGTAAGTTTCAATGGTTTCACGACGCGCTTTTTCGCTTCATCGTAAAACTTCTTACCGGTAACTTTTTCGATTATCATCCCGAGCACGATGTAATTTGTATCGGAATAGTCCCAACCTTTTCCGGCTTCAAACGGCGCTTTTTCATCGAGCAGATAAGAAAGAAGTTCGGCGGGTTTCCAAGCTTTTTCAGGATTGGCGGTCAGGTCTTTGGTGAACGTGTCCTTGAATTCATACCGCACAAGACCGCTTGTGTGATTCATCAGTTGACGAACCGTGATGTCCTTTGCGTTTGGCAAACGTGAAAACCACGGTTCGCTGCCAAGATATTTTTCAACCTTATCGTCGAGCCCGATCTTGCCTTCTTTGACCAACTGCAAAGCCGTTGCGGCTGCGAAGGTCTTTCCCGTACTTCCGGCCAGCATTCGGTCGGTCGGCTTCATCGGTGTCTTTGTTGTTCGATCTGAATAGCCGACCGCAAGGCCAAACGATTCGCCGTCTGCCATCACGACTCCAAGTGTCGCGCCCGGAAACTTTCCGGCCTTGTGCCATTCGTTGAGCTTCATCTGAAGCTCTTTCTTGAGGACATTGGTTCCGCTAGCAGTTGCAGGTTGCTGAGCGAATGCCGCCCCGGTACTTACGAAAATAGTAAGGAAAATTGCTGCTAAAATGTCTTTCATCGTTATACCGCTATTTCTTTCGAACATAAGTAAAGTCAAAAGTCGTCACCCAGGTTTTGCCTTCGTCAGTCGAATTTTCGCCGTGTTGACGAACATCTCCGTTAGGCAGTTTTGAGAAGGTCATTCGACCGATGGTCTTTTTGCCGTTAACGATCCGCTCGTTGTCGAGCACCATCTTTCCGTCAGCAAGGCCGCCCTTGTAGTATGCAAGCGTGCCTTTGTCATCGACCCAGGTTTGGTGCCATTTGCCGTCGGCGGTGTTGAAATTGTTAAAACTCTTGCCGCTCGAAACAGGCGTGCTCCAGTTTTCGAAGATCACGCAGCTTCCGAGAATCAGTTGAATGCTGCTGGTGCCGACGGTCACGCCTTGCTCATTTCTTGGCAGCCATTCGCCGATCCAGAAATCGAACTGGCGGTGTTCAGGCCGAGCCTCGCATGGGAACGCAAGGAGCCGGCATTTCTGCACGACTTCTTTGAACTTTGCATCGGTGCGATATTTTGCAAAGTCCATTTCCGATTCGATCTGCGTTGGCGGCACACCGCCAAGCGTGATCACTTTTTCGAATGCTGCATACATCAGGTCGGGTTGCTCAAGTTGGGCGTATGCACGGGCGAGAGCCAGTGCGAAAACCGGATTTGGCGAAAGCTGGTTCGCGACCTGAAGCCGCAGCACCGCGTCCTGACTTTTTTTCACGGCGAGCAGCGAAACGCCAAGCCGGTAATGCGCGGCGGCATTCTTTTCTTCAAGTTTTAAGATCGCTCCGTACGCAGTCGCTGCTTCGTCCCACTTTTGTTCCGTATAAGCCTTGTTGGCGGCGGCGCGCATTTCCGGCGTAACGACGCCCGCGCTCTGCGGTTGCGCAACTAGCGGTTGGGTCGCAAGCAGGAGGAACAAAATGTAAACCCAAATTCTCGGCCTCATATTCTTACTCCTATTCGCGACCGCCAACGTGCCTCTATCGCTACGGCTTCATCGCCTTCTCTTTTTCATTGCAGTCGCCGGGGTCAATGGTCGATGCTCCATTTGCGATTTTCCATCCGGCCTCGGTTCTGACGAGATTAAATTGATTGATGCCACAGTGGGACAATTTGTCGCCTGCGTAGAAAACATATCTTCCCCAGACCATTGCCCAGTCGCCGCTGACCTCGACATTGGGAGCGTACATCACTTCCTTGATCGCACCGGGCTTTGTAAAAAACTTGGTGAACGCTTCGCCGTTGATCACGCTGATCTTCGACTTGCCATCGCGCCCTTTCTGCAAAGCGACGAGCTGATTCTCTGGGGTTCCTGTCGCCAGAATTCCGGCTGCATTTGCCGCTGCCATTTCGTCAAAGAGCTTATTCACGACGGCCAAGGCCGCCTTTGCATCGGGTGTCTGCTGTGCAGAAATATCCGCCGCAAATATCGTAAGCGCGACTGTCACAATTAAAAAAATCCGTTTCATATTTTTCTCGTTTTAAATTGAATGTCTGTCCATTTTCGCGGACGCGGGGTCAAGTGATCCTTTTCACCCAGTCCACCATAGTTTGATCAATTTCTGTGTTGACTCGCGGAAAATCCCACAAGCCATCGCTGCGAACGACATTGTTGCTGTGATCGACATTTGGAAATATCTTCATCGTCAGATTCTTATTCCCGGCCTTTGTCTGGGCACGCATAATTATCGCGCGGCTTTTTTCGACCGGAAGGTAGCTGTCTTCCGAACCCCAAACCACGAGCACCGGCAGCTTCAATCTTTCCCAGACGGATTCGATATCAAAGAACAAAAGTTGCAAAGCTCCGATCGGCGGAATCTCGCCCGCCAGGTATGGCGGAAGTTCGGAGAGCCCGAACCATCGCGCGCCGCTGTTGGCGATCAACTGCCGGGAAACGGCGGCCCTGTCCTGTTGATAGGTGCCCTCGCCTTTTAGTATCTTTCGATTAAGCTCGTATAAACTTTCGCGGAGCTTTGTCGCCTGTTCGATTTCGGTCTCCGTCATTCCAGCGGAGCGCATAACGCCGGCACGGTGATAGATGCTTTGCTCGGCTGGCCGTATGCCTGCCGCCGCACTTGCTATGACGAAGGCGACATCTTTTGAACGAATTCCCGCAAGCGGAGCGACGTAGCCGCCCTGGCTGTGGCCGATGACGCCGATTTTCGCAGTATTGATCTCCGTTCGGGTTTTTAGGTATCTTAAGGCGACGATCGCGTCGTCGGCAAGGTCCTCCATACTTGCGGCACGCATGTTCCCGGTGGACTTTCCCGCCCCGCGTTTATCGTAGATCAATGCAGCGATGCCATTATTTGCAAAGCGTCGCGCCCATGATCGGTATCCCGCTCTTTCGTGCGGTATGCTGCCGTGCGTGATGACGACCGCCGGAAATGTGCCTGAACCCTTCGGCAAAAGCAGCGTGCCCGCGAGCCTGACGTCGCCGTTTTGAAACGTGATCTCTTCCTCGCGAAACGCCTTCACTTTTCGCACGCCGCGCTTTAGAGAAAATGTTCCGTTGACGCCAAAACCCGTCCAATTTCCGGCGAACGCATCGCCACTAACTTCGCCGTCAAAAATGATCGGGTTGCCGCTCGGCTGCGGCTTTTCAAGGCGGATCTTATTGCCCCCAACTTGTATCGGGAACACTACGTCTGAGACATCCAGATCGACAAAATCAACTGTTGCGGTGTTGTCGTTGAGATTCACACCAACGCGCCATTGCTTGCTATCGCGCGTGACAGATCCTTCCCAATAGCCGTTGTGCGCTAAAGCAGCGGTTCCGGGTTGAAGATCCAATCGCGCCCATTGCGTGACATCGAACTTAAGATCAGGAGGCGTGTTTCCTTCGAGAAGTATTTTACGCAGCGTGTCGTCGCTGAGCGTAGCGGGGAAATGCTGCGGCTTCGTCGCGTCGGACATAAAGATCGCCGCAAAACGGAGGGGCTTGTTCGGCGTTGCGGCCATCTTGTACTCGACCTCGTTCGCATTGCCCATGTTGTTGTTGCTTGCAACCCAACCATTTTTTGCGAGATACGCACCCATCGTGGAACGTGTGGCGTCGGTGATCACGCGGTCGCGAACTTCATAAGCGAAATCGTTCGCGGGCTGCCAAATTTTATTTGCGTCTCGTTTGTAAATCACACGACCCAATGCGGCGGATGCGTGGATGACCGAGACATCGCTCGTGCCGTCGTTCAGATATAGATGACTCCAGCCCGATCTTGAGCCACGCATTGCAAGGTAAACAAATAGGCCGTCGTATTTGAGAAACAACTTGCCGCCGTTTGTCAGATCAAGAACGCCGGCACCTTCCCATTCCTTCTCGTCGATCTTGCCGTCAATGACAGCAGAGCCGTTTTGACGAACCACGACCGTATCATTTTGCGCGTATGAAATGATCAGCGAGGATAAAAAGATCGCGATGACGACGAACAGGTTCATAGCCTATGTTTGCTCGGTGAACGTCAATTTTGGCAGCACGGCCTGAAGCGATTTTGCACCTGTTTCGGTTATCTTCGATTCGCCGATCAGCAATACCTCGAGTGCCGACAGTTTTTCGAGTGGCTTTAATCCTGCATCGGAAACAGCCGTGCGGAAGATGCTGATCTTACGAAGTTTGGCCATTCGTTCAAGATGTTTCATGCCGTCGTTGGTCACTTTTGTGCCGCCGATCAAAAGTGTTTCAAGATTTACATGAGCTCGAAGAAAGCCGAGACCTTTATCCGACAAACCCGTGCGAAACAGATTTAGGAATTTCAATTTCCTCAGGCCCGCGAGATGTGCGACACCGGCATCGGTTATCGGCGTGACGCGCAGGTCGAGCCATTCGATCTCGGTAAATTTTTCCAGAAGTTTTAGGTCGTTGTCGGTGATCTTTGCATTATTAAGATCAACCTTGACGACTTCGCGGTTCGCATTCCACTCGACCTTACCGCCGAGCTTTTCGATCTCGGCCGCCGCTCGGCGTTCCTCTGCCTCGAACGCTCCGTGTATCTTTGGTGCGATCTCGTCGAGCCAGCCGTTGAGTTCGGTCTGCGTGTACCATTTTCCTTTTAGCATCACGCCCGCACGGTTGTAGGTTGCGGCGATATCGTCGAGCGGATTTGCGTTGAGCAAGACGAGGTCAGCGCGTTTGCCTTTTTCGACAGTGCCGATTTTGTCGAGCGTGCCGAAGAATTCCGAGGGATTTCGCGTTCCGGCGGCGAGAGCAGCATAGTTGCCGATGCCCGCGTCACGCAGAGCTTTGAGTTCATGATGCAGTGCAAAACCGTAGAGCCACAGAAACTCCGGCGTGTCCGAGCCGGACATCAGTTTGCCGCCAGCGTCGTAGATCGCCTTTATCATTTTGTTTCGCGTCGCTATCCATTTCGCTTTGCGTTCCCACGAGACCTGCGTCATCATCCGCGAACGCTTGTAGAAATCGAACCATTGCTTCTGCACCTTTTCCGGGTAGAAGCGAAAGTCAGGCTGTGCTTTCATCGATTCTTCGCTGCGGGGCATACTGAACGAGTTCTTGAAAAAATGCTGCGTCGGATCGGAAAACGGATTGGCCTCGACAGACTTTTTCGCGACAATAGCGATCTTTGCATCGTCAATGAAGTCCATGCTTTCCCAGTTCTTCGGGTCGGACATATAGAGATCGGAGACGGAACCTTTCATCGGAGCGTCGTCGCGGAGAAGCTGTTCCATATAGCCGTCGAGATGTTCGATCTGCTGCTTCGCTTTCCACGCACGCGGTGCCGTGACGTATTCGCGATCGGCATGGCCGACAACGCGGATGTTCTGTTTCACGGCCTCGTCTATTGCCGCTTCATAAATAGGTGCCGGAACATAGGTCGTGATCTTGATGAAGTCGTACCCCGCAGCCTTTGATTTGCGAACCGCGTCACGGGCTTCCTCTTCGGTCTTCACAACGAAATCATTGCCTTGCTCGCGTCCGGTGATGTGCGGGGAAGCGACGTATATCGTCGGGGCCGTGATCTCGCCTTTTGCGGACAGCGAACGCAGTGAAAGCAGTTCGGGCGTGCCGATCATAAAGCGGATAGTCGTGACACCATTCGCGATCATCACGCGAAGCTCGTCGGGTGCAAGCGAATCGGGATACTCATCGCTATCGGAAAGCAGATGCGTGTGCATATCGACGAGGCCGGGAATTAGATATTTTCCCGTGCCGTCAACACGGATCGCACCCGCCGGCACTTTCACCTTTCTTACATCGCCGATCTCGGCGATCAAGCCATTCTTTACGATGACGGTCTGATTCGCAATGATCCGTTCACGATCCATCGGGACAACATTGACTCCGACAAATGCTGTGGTCTGAGCAATTACGGTCGAAGTCGTGAGAACAAGAATTGAAACAAGTAGTTGTAGATTTTTCATCGGAACGGTCTCCGTAAAATTATTTGTCGGATCTTGGTAATGGATTTTGAATATCGGCTACGAGCCGCCACTTCCAGTTGGCATCGCGTCGCCATATGTGAACGTAATAGCCATTCCCGCTTTCAGGCACATTCACGGTGCTGTATCTGCCGTAGGTGAAAGCGAGATCGTTTGACGATGCGATCTTGCCGTCAATGAATTCGAATTTCGTTTGAGTTATAGCGGGAGTAAGATCATTCCTTTCAGTTATCGGCATCATCCCTTTTCGATGCACGCGAAAATGATCATCGAGGAGTTCCTTATATGCCATTGCCGGATTCGATGTCTGCATATCACTCCAAAATGCCCGATCAAGCAGCCGATAATCGTCGCCCGGCGTTCCTTTCATCGGATTCTTTCTAGTTCGCTTTACACTCTCTGCAGCGACGAACTTTGTGTCCAGTGCGGCGACGGCATTCGGTGTGTCGATGCCCATATCGATAGCGACCTTCCATGTGCCGTCAGCTTGTTTTTGCCATACAGAGAAATAGGTTCCGTGCCACGGCGGACGCGGATTTTCGGTAATGTCGGTGTAGAGCAGCGGACCCGTGGAGTAACCGAGATCGGCGGCTTCCGAAATATCGCCGAACATCGGTGACCAATTAAAGATCACACGACGCGGTCCGGTTGCGGGCGGCGACTGCATCAGTTTTCCGCGCGTTCGTTCGGGATGCGGGCCAAAGCCGATCCCGTCGTCGGCAAAGAATTTGATAAACCCGTCACGAAATCCTTCTTTGACGGTCGCCGCCGCAAACGCACGCTCGGCATCGGCCAAATCGAGCAGATCCTTTCGGATTATTTGTGCGTCCGCCATCAATTGCGTGATGAACACGATGACTACTAAACCGAGGGTTTGGGTACTGCTCATTTTCTGATCCAACCGTATTGTGTATTTGAAGGACGCGAGCCCTCGGCACGGTATTTCGCTTTTAGTTTTGTAATATAGTCAGCCGGGATGGCGTTCATTTTTGCTTTGACGTCGATGCCGTAAACTCGCGCCGAATTCAGGCCGAATATTTTTTCTTTTACTTTGTCGGTCAGTGGATTAAAGCCGAACCGCTTTTGCAGATCGTCCGGCATTTGCAGCCGACGGAATGCTTCGATCTGCCATTGCGGCGAACCCCACCAGATCGAATCGGTGCCCCATAAAACGTGGTCTTCGCCAAATGCGTCGATCATCAGCCCAAGCATATACGCACACAACAGCGGTTGGGTTATCGCCGTCATGCCGAAGGTCGTGCCGAGATCCATATAGACGTTGGTCATTTTCGGATTTCGTTTCCGCATTGCGCAGAGATCGGAGATCCACGGCACATTTGTAACCGTTTTGAATCCGTCATTTACGGCGGGCATTGCGTCACGAACGCCTCTTAAGCCGGCATGATAGATAAGGAAATTCATATCCGGGAAATCCTTTGCGGCCTTTTCAACATCGCGCGGACTGCTGTGTTCGATCTCCCATCCGGGCAGCGGCAGACCCTTGTGAACGCATATATTCTTAATACCGATCTTTCGCGAATATTCGTAAAACGGATAGGCGATCTTTTCGTCGTCCATCCACCAACCGACGCTGCCGTCGGCAAGCGGTTGGCCCGGATAGCCTTTCCATGCTTCGGGCTTGAACTGCTCGTGCTGACGCTGCATTTCTTCGAGATTCGGTTTGCCAAGGTCGGGTGAAAACAGACCGTGAGCGACGATTCGTTTCGACTTTGCAAGGCCATTGATCTCGGCACGCGTTTCTATCATTTCAGCAGGCGTCAGCACATTTTGATCGTCGGTTTTCGCCGGCAGCCCCGTTATCACGGCCATCGAAGTGTCGCTGTCGAGGAACATCTCCTTGATGTAGTTGGCAAGATAGAGGTCTTCCCACTTGTGTTCGCGTCCGACAAGCGACGTGTTGCCCCAAGCGGCACCTGCGGCGCGGTAACCGGGAATCAAAGCCGGTGTTCGAATTATTTTTTTCGCGGCAACGTGATGCGTATGAATGTCAAAAATGAACGGCGTCTTTGGCCAGCGTTCGTCAGCGGCAAATGGCTCGAAAAGTTCATTGGCCGAAACGTCGAAAAAATTTCCAAAGACACTGTTCATCGCAATGAACGCCGCCGCCATTCCGCCTGAACCGGCAAGGAAGTCACGCCGTGAAACTCCGAGTTTTTCGCTGGTCTCGTCGGCAATTTCATTAACGCGGTGTTCGACACGCTTTTGCTCGTCGGTTTGATCCGGCGGCTCAAACTCTTCATTCGAAACTATCCGGGTCGGCAGCGGCAGACCGTGTTCGTCAACATCACACTTTTGTATCCAGCCCATATGCGCCTAGTTTGCGTCAGTGTTTGGTAGCGGCTTATCGACCTTTGGCCGCGTGGGGCGGTTTGAAAGTTCCCAGCCGGTAGCAAAGATGGTTCGGGCTACTTTCTCCATTTGATCAAAGTCGATCTTTTCGATGGAGTCGGTCACCTGATGGTAATCAACGTGATCGCCATCCATGTAGAAAATGATCGGAATACCGCGCTTTGCGTAGTTGTAATGATCCGATCGGTAGAAATATTGCTCAGGGTCGTTCGGGTCGTCGTATTTGTAATTGAACGACATATTGAGGAACGCTTTATTTACCGACTCGCTCACTTCGCCGAGTTCGGTGCTCATCAGTTTTGAACCGATAAGGAAAACCTCGCCGTTCTTTGGCAGCAGCTTGTTTCGACCGGCCGCCACATCGTTCGCATTTTGAGCTCGGCCGATCATATCTATATTCAGTTCGGTGATGATCGATCCGATCGGGACGGTTGGATTCGCCGTGTAGTATTCGCTGCCCCACAGGCCTTTTTCTTCGCCGGCGTGCCAAATAAAGATCATCGAGCGCTTCGGTTTCTGCGGACTCTTGGCAAAGGCTTCGGCGATAGCCATCGTCGCGACCGTACCGCTTCCGTCGTCATCGGCGCCATTCCATATCTTGTCTTTGCCGACCGCGAACGGATTCATTCCGACGTGATCGTAATGAGAGCCGACAGCAACGTACTCGTTCTTGAGCACGGGATCGGAGCCCTCAAGAATGCCGACGACGTTCTGTGTGTAAACGGTTTCTGTGGTCAGGCCTACGCTTCCACTGATGCGCTTTTCGGGTTTGAGGTCGAACGATTCAAACGGTTCTGCACGATACGATTTGCCGAACAAAGTGTTGGCATTTGATTTCTCGCCAAGAAAGAGCGTCGTGATCACACGCGGGGAAACGGTTATCACCGGGACGCCGGGCCCGGCCACAACCGGGCCAAACTGATACGACCCTTTGTCCGACTGACTCCACTTTGACGAGGCCCAATTTGAAAGTCCGGAAAAAGTAGGGAAGTTGATGATCGCTTTGGCTCCGTTTGCCTGAGCATAAAATGCCGGTGTCATCCAATCGCCGCCAATCGGCCCTTTAAGGTCGCCCGGCTGCAACCCCGAAGGCGCAGTGCCTGTGACGACGATGACTTTTCCTTTGACGTCGATCCCTTTGTAAGAATCGAGATTTTTCGACTTTATTACCCAGCCGTTTCCCGCGAAGACCAGTGGTGCCCCTGAAAAGGTTCCGCTGGTAAGCTGCGCGAGAAAATCGTTTCCATATTCAAACGCCTCACCGTTCAGGTCTAGCTTTGTGTCCTTAACAACCAGCTTTGAATGCCGTAACGGGAATTTCTGGAAATACGTTCCTTCGTCACCGCCCGGCCGAATGCCTAGTTTTTTGAGATGTTCCGAAATATATTTCGCGGCAAGATCAAGGCCCTTTGACGGCGTATCACGGCCCTCCAGTTCGTCAGATGCAATATATGTAAGCCACTCCTGCATCTGCTTGCCGGTTATCGCGTTGGCATTGCCAAATCGGTTTGAAGTAGCGGTGGACGTAGCGGCTGTTTGGGCAAATCCAACCTGTCCGGCACTGATGAAACTAACAAATAAGAGTAATGCGACGATTCTTTGCATATAAATACACGTTCCTTAAAAAAATAATTTAGACGCCGGCTACGGCAATGCCGTCAGGTACGACGCCGGTTACGACGCGGCCCAGGATCGCACCGGTTTCGAGGTTTACTTTGATAACGGCGTCAGGGCTGCCGACGGAAAAAAATGCGGTCTTGCCGTCATTCGAAAACGCGACTCCCAGAGGGACGCTCTCAAGCTTTATGCGTCGCACTTCTTTTCGCGTCGCGGCGTCAAGGATCAGGATGTCCTTTGTCGGGATCATAGTGCAGATGACGAACTTGCCGTCGGGCGTAAACCGCACGCGATATGGCCGACCGTTGATCGCGACCTTTTCTTTGAATTTCTTCGTCGCCGTATCAACGATGTCGATGGTGCCGTCAACATTCAAACCCGTCCAAACTTCTTTCCCGTCAGGCGAAAGGTCGATGGCCTCCGGCTGTGCGCCGACAGGGATGTGCGTGATGGTCGAACCCGATGGCGGAACCGACTGAAACTCAAAAGCGGTGATCGAATTCGAGCCTATGTTTGCGGTGTAGAACTTCTTTTGATCGGCAGAGCCGGCGATCATATGCGAAACATTTTGGCCGGTTCCCATGATCCAATCAACCTTATTCGCTGCCGGATCGTATCGAGCGATCACGCGGTTTACTTCTGCCGTGAAATACAGTTTTCCGCCGATCATCTGAAGGCCGTGCGGTCGCAGCAGCGGAGCCAGATCTATGCGTCGTAATTCTTTCGCGGTAGCAATATCAATTACCGACAATGAACTGCCCGGCCCTTGAGTTCCGCCGTAATTTGCCACGAATGCAGTCTTGCCGTCCGCTGACAAGACAACTTCGTGCGGGCCGTCGCCGACAGGCACCTTTGCGGTCACTTTCATCGTGGCGGGATCGATGATAGCCATATTTGCCTCGGTCTTATTGAGAACGACCAGAACGGGCTTCACATTCTGGGCACGGACAACATCGCCTTTGATACAAACGACGAATCCGAGAGCGACAAGAGAAAGGATCTTCAAATGTTTGGACATAATTTTGCGAAATGAATTTTGAATCATTTTAAATTGTAGTCAGTGCGCTCAAAATGGCGCGCCAAATTGTGACGAAATGCATCGGTGCGTGATGAAAGGAATTTCCGCAAAAGCGAAAAAAGTAAAAAGTAAAAGTTAAAGGACAATAAACTAAGAACAGGCCGGCGTTTGCCTTTTTACTTTGCCTTGTTTACGCCTGATTTTCGAAGATATCCAGAAAGCGTTCGCGGTAATTGCGGCTGAGGGCAAGCTCGGTTCCATCCCGCAAGATCACCGAATAGTCGCCGCTGAACATCGGGTGAAGTTCTTTTATACGATCGACATTGACGACTGTCGAGCGATGGATCCTCATGAAAGTTGCCGGATCGAGTTTTCCTTCGATGCCGTTCATCGTTTCGCGGATCATATGTGATTCGCGGCCAACATGAAGCTTTAGATAATTTCCGGCAGCCTCGATGTAGTCGATCTCGTCCGTTTTCAAAAAGAAAACACGACCGACCGATTTCACGACGAGGCGTTCCAGGTATTTCTTTTCGCTTCCGAGGCCTTCGATCAGCGAAACGAGCCGTTCGTCAAGATCGCCGCGACGGCGGCCCTCGATCTGTTCGCGGGCGCGGGTGACGGCAACGTGGAAACGCTCTTTGTTGAATGGCTTCAGAAGATAATCGAGAGCGTGAACTTCGAAAGCTTGGAGCGCATATTGGTCGTAAGCGGTGACGAATATCACCGTCGGCAGCGTTGTATTGCCGAGTGCTTTTATCACCTCAAACCCTGTCTTCTCCGGCATTTGAATGTCGAGAAATACCAAGTCAGGCTTTTCGGCTTTGATCGTCTTAACCGCGTCGTTACCATTCCCGCATTCGCCGATCAGCTCAATCTCTTTCTCGTCGCGCAAAAAACGTCTCACGCGGTCGCGCGCCAGCGGCTCGTCGTCAACTATCAATGTGCGGATCTTCACTTGGGTAAAAATGACTCGCGATATGGAATTTCAATACTTACTTTTACGCCTTCATCTTCACCCCCGGACACGATGTCGAAGCGATGCTTTTCGCCGTAGAGATGTTTCAAACGCCGACGGGTGTTCGAGATGCCGACGCCTTCGTTCAATCCGTCAGTGTCGTGAAACGGAATGCCGAGGCCATCGTCGGCAACCGTGATTTCAAGATGGCCGTTATTCCGGATGGCGGTGATATCTATTCTTCCGCCTGTCGCACGCGGGCTGATGCCGTGCTTGATCGCGTTTTCGACAAGCGGCTGCAGGATCATATTCGGCACGGAAGCATCCAGCGTGTCGGGTTCGATCTCCAGTTCGACAGTTAGGCGGTCCTGAAAACGCATCTGCTCGATCTCGATATATTTCCTCAGGAATTCGAGTTCTTGTTTCAATGAAACTTCCTGTACTTCAAGATTTTCGAACGACATCCGAAGCAGGTCGCTTAGGTCCGTCAGCATTCGGTCCGCAGCGTCAGGGTCGCGATGCGTCAGTTCGGAAATAGCGTTAAGTGTGTTGAAAAGAAAATGTGGATGAAGCTGCATCTTCAAAACCTGTAGCCGCGACTGTGCAAGCCGGGCTTCGAGCTTGGAAGTTTGCAACTCACGTTCGCGATATTTCTGGTAGTAGTGGTAAGTTGACCAAATGCCGACGACGCCCCAATAGATCAAAAGCTGAAGATGTAAGTTAAATGAAATAAAGAACTTATACGCATCCCAGAAACTACTGAATTCCATTCCCGGCGGATAACCGAGTCTGGTAAGAATGGCTGTGTCGAAAACCTGGACTGACAAACCAACTAAGAATCCGCTGACTATGTGTAACGGCAACGAGGTTTTCCATCGACCGATCTCGTAGGGAAAACGTCGAGCCAAGTACAGGATCAGCGGGGTAAACGCAAACCAAATGTAGCCCGAAACGAGCTGCCAACCGAGTATTCTCAAGAACGGAACCGGATTCTTTGAAAACTGAGTTTGTAGCGCGAACTGACTGGCAAAGAAGAGCGCGAAGAGCGTCCAAATTCCCCATATCGCGATCCACTTAACTACTTTTTTCTTAGTGTTCTGACTTAGCGGCATTGATTGTATTATTATCACCGAACGGCGTGGCGCTCCAACGTGTGTGTGACGAAATGCGTCTAAATGCTGACAGGTCGCTCAATGACGCCTACAAAAGATGAACCTGACAAATGGATGCGTGTCGATGATCTGCTGCACCTTGTCATCGGAACGATACTCGTCGCAGTTGGTTTGCTTTCGTGATCATCTATCCGCAAGGTCGCGCCTGACCCAGAGTTTCAGATCGACGCCGGGCCGCAGTCCGTATGTACCGACGGTTACATAGTCCATCGCAAATCTCCGAGTCGCTTCGGCATCCTGGTCAGGCGTTTTTGAAACGATCATCTCGGCATTGTCGGCCGGAGCAAATCGGGCGTGGAAATAGGCCTTTGGATAGTCCTTTACATACCAGACCATCGGCCAGTAGTCCGGCGAAACTATCTGTATGCCTACATCTTTTCCCTTCCCGCTTTTTTCGGCGTAGTAATTGATCCTGTTGATCAGGTCGAGGAATTCGCGTCTCGTATGAGCGTAAACATAAGGCTGGTCCTCATCGTCATATTCAACAAAATTCAGTTCATAGGCTTGATACGCGAGAACTAAGCACGCTGCGGCCGCAAGGATCGCGCCGAAGGCTCGCACTGCCTGTTCCTTCATCGAAAGCAGTTCGCCGATCAGATATCCCGCCGGAATGCACATCGGCATAAGGAAAGATATCGCGAGCCACGGCGTTTTATACGGAATGATCGTGTATGCTGCGAACAGTCCCCAAGCCCAGAGACCGGCGAACATTGCGAACTTGCTGCGCGGTCTAAATAAGGAAAGCACCGTGCCCGCAAGCGACAGGATCATTATCGGAGCTTCGACCTCCATTCCCCATTTAACATATGCCCAGATTCCATTCTGAACGTGTTCCTTGCTGCCGGTTTTCGTCCAGATCGCATACGCTTCGAACGCGCGGCCAACGCCCTCGGGAAACGTGAAGAAGGAAGAAAAGAACAGGACGCCGAGATAGATGAAAACTGCTGCGGCCCCGACGATCATCAACAATCGGTCGGTACCTTCGCCAAGCGCCGTGCGAAAGTTGGTAAAGGAAAAGTCCTGGTTTTGAAACTCGTCGCCAAGTTTTTGTGCCGCCGGATAAAGCCGTCGCCAGAGCGTGACACTAAGACAAGCGATCAGCATCGTCCCAAGTGTAATGAACGCCGTCTCTTTCGTTGCAAACATCAGCGAAATGCAAGCTGACGCCAAAAACAGATAGATCGCCCGCCCGCCGTTCCAGCTTAAAAGCGTCGTTATCAGCAGATAGACCAATCCAAGTTCGACGGCAACTATCGCGACGGTGGCGATCCAGAAAAGAGTTGCATTATCGTCGCCAACTGCTCCGGCCAAAAGAAGGGATGTCGGAAGGAAACAAACTAAAAGAAGTACGCCTGTCCAGAAGATCGAGACCGGACCGGGAGTTCGCTTCTCCATAAACAATACGACCGAAAGGGCGAGGGCGAGGGCGAGAAAAACGAAGAACATCTCATGAATAAAATAACGCGAGATGTAAACCATTCCCGGCGAAAGTGCGAGAAACAGCCCGGCGAAAATGCTTGCGACACGGCCAATATAACGCCGTAAGAATAAGGCGAGAACGACTATCAGCAAGCCCCAGATCGCGACGCTCCAACGCACAGGCAGCGTTTCCAACCCGAAGGCTTTTGTGAACCAAAGAGTGATGTAATACAGCGTCGGGCCGTGATAATTCGCGGGGTCATATTTATATACGCCTTCGCGAAAAAGGCCCATCAGGAAATGGCCGTTGACGCCTTCGTCGTGATGAAAAGGTTTCAGCCCCAGAGCAAAAAAGCGCAGAAATCCTGCGACAGCTACTACCGCCGAACAGACCAGATACCAAACCCAATCGATCTGTGCTCTTTCAGGCTCTACCGGTTCTTCCGGTGTTCCTTTTCGTTTTTCACTTTTCACCATTCGTTATTTCGAACCGGGTTTTCTCACGTCATAAAGCGTGTATTGCCCGGCTGACCCTGCAATCGGAAACTGTCTAAAGAATGCTTCGTTCGGCGACAATGTGTTTCGTTCCTCGGGCGACACAAGAACGTATTTTACATCGTACTTCTCAAATAGTCCGAGTGCCCCGGGACCTCCCAGATACATCAGTTTTACGTCTCTCTCGCGCTCACCAAAACTAATGCCGTGCGAGGCCAAGTGCCCGGGATATCGCAGAAGTGACGAACGGCCGGTAAGTACAGTCGCAGTGTTATACGTTGGCGCATTTACGATAAATGCCTGAGGCGGGATCGCAGCATTCACGCGGGTTGCCAACGTGACCGCATCGGCGTCGAAAACCTTGTAGTTGATCTGCCGCGAAACTGTTCGCCACACGTCTAGACCACCTGCGAAAATGAGGGCGACAAAACAGGCGATAGCCGCGATCCTCGCCGACTTCGATTTACGCCAAAGCCATGCAAGTGCGAACGCAATGAACGGCAGCGAACCGACGAACCAGTAGATCAAAACTTTGATGTTGTCCCACTGCCACGGCGCCAGTTTTGCAATGTTCGCAAGTATGAAAACAAAGAGGAACGGCATGTAGAATTGAACCGTCAGCGACGCTTTTGACAGTTCAGCATTCTCTTTTTTTGCCGGTTCGCTATGACGAAAGAGCAAATAAAAACCGGCGGCGATCATCGGAATCGCAAGCCCGGTATTTTTGATCCAAAACCAGATCAGATTTGTTTGGCCCGCATCCCAGCCAATGTGGATCTGGAAAAATTCTGCCGCATTGCTTGCGCTTCCCGTGATCGACCAAATAAGTTGCGGCACGGCGATCAGGCAGACGCCCAAACCAAACAACAGCCACTCACGCCATTTTGCCGGTCGAAAAAGAAAAAGGAACCCGGCGACAACAAACAATACAAAGAGACTGTGGAGATGGATCAGCGGAAGCATTCCAGCTATCGCCCCGAGAAGTAAAGGAGTGGAGGAGTGAAGGAGTGAAGGAGATAAACCCTTTTCCTCGGCGGTCTCTGTGGCCTCTGCAGTGAATATCTTCCATAGGAATCCGAGTACGGCGAGCGTCAACGGCATTCCGAGCAGCAGACTTCGCTGTGTTAGAAATAGGGTTACGAGCGAATTACCCCACCGAAATTCGTCCCCGATCGTGTAGTCTTTCGGAAGACTGAAAAGGAAATCCGCAAATCCTTTTGCCTGTGCTCCGAAGTCCGAAAAGAACCAGAGAAATCCGAGTCCGCCGCTTAGGAATAAAAGTGCAGGAGCGATGCGGGCCGCGTAGCGATCACTAACAATGCGAAAAACAAAACTCTCAAGGATTACTAATAACGCGAACGCCCACGAGACATTCTGCACAAGCATTGCTTCGCGAACGCCGACGCCGAGCTTCATAAATGCGGCGGTGATCAGATCGGGAATGAACGGATACGAAAGTTTCGCACCGGCAAACGAAGGATTCTGGGGCAGAAAATTTGCTCCGTCAACAAAGCTGTAAATAATGCCAAGATGAAACGGTAGATCACCGAGGTTATTCGAACCGCCTGTAAAAATGCCCTGGTCGTTTGCGAAATAGGCGCGGTCAAAAAACGCGACGAACAAGATCAGAAAAAAAGCATAGTAGGCAAAATTGAGAGCCTTCGTCAAATTTGCGCCCTGCAACTTACCTTTTGATTTTGCCCAATCGTGAATGAGAACACTTCGACGTTTTCCTCGCAAAAGCCCCATCGGGACTAGTGTTAAGGCGAGCCCGACAACAATCACCAACGGTTGGAAACCAAAAGCCATCGCCAGCAAAAAACACGCAGTTCCAAATACCGCCGAACCGATGACATTTCCAGCAGCAAAACGCCAGAGCAGCGGTTCGTCATCCGTGATCAGATATGTAAGCGCAACCCCGCCGCACGCGATCAAAAACAGTAGCAAAAGGGAAATTAGCATCGGTTGGAATTGGACAACTCTAAAATAAACTACCGCACAATCCGCAGGCGGCAAAATTACGGACGGGGTTCTACAGGCGGCTCACGGTTTTGGTTTATGCGATTTCAACGCTAGAATAACCGTTTTCGCATTGCTCGCGAACTATCGACTATATGTTACAAGCCGGAATTGTTGGCCTGCCCAATGTTGGAAAATCTACCTTGTTCAATGCCTTGACCGCGCAGGAAGCGGCACTTGCAGCGAACTATCCTTTTGCGACCATCGAACCGAACGTCGGCGTCGTTGCTGTGCCTGACGAACGCCTCGCCGTCCTTGAAAAGCTGAATAAGGCGCAAAAGGTTGTGCCCGCAACCGTTGAGTTCGTCGATATCGCCGGCCTCGTTCGCGGCGCGTCAAAAGGCGAAGGCCTCGGCAATCAATTCCTTGCGAACATCCGCGAAACGCATGCCGTGATACAGGTCGTGCGTTGTTTTGAGGATGAGAATATCATTCACGTCGAAGGCTCGGTCGATCCGATCCGCGATATTGAGACGATCCAGATCGAACTGGCGCTAGCCGATCTAGCCTCCGCTGAAAAGCGCCGCGATAAGGCGACACGATCCTCAAAATCCGGCGGCGACAAAGACGCGAAACTTGAACTCGAAATACTCGACAAGATACTGCCCGTATTGGAAGAGGGCCGTCCGGCTCGCGCCGCCGATCTGACCGACGACGAACGAGCTATCGTGAAAACGTGGTTCTTCCTTACGAGTAAACCGACTATCTATGCCGCGAACGTCGATGAAGGCACACTGGCCGATCCCGATTCGAATCCGCACGTTGCCGCAGTTATGAAACACGCAGCGAGCGAGAATTCGGACGTTGTCGTGATCTGTGCAAAGCTCGAGGCCGAACTGGTTGCTCTCGATGAAGCCGAACGCACGGAATATCTAAAAGATCTTGGTTTGAGTTCGAGCGGCGTCGATAAGCTGATCAAAGCCGCGTACCATATGCTCGGGCTGATGTCGTTTTTGACGGCAGGTGAAAAGGAAGTTCGCGCATGGACGATCCCGATCGGTACAAAGGCTCCAAAGGCCGCCGGTGAAATTCACACCGACATCGAACGCGGGTTCATCCGCGCCGAGATTATCGGCTATGACGACCTCGTCGCATGCGGCAGCCGCAAAGCCGCCAGCGAAAAAGGCCTCGCACGTCTTGAAGGGAAGGAATACGTTATGCAGGACGGCGACGTTGTTGATTTTCGGTTTAATGTTTAGTTCGGCCTGATCGAAAGCATGTCGGGACAGACTGCTCTCTTTGCTACCACAACACCTTCACATCATAGTCCTTAAATCTTGTATCCACGGTCACAATAGTCATATCCTCGACTATCGCTTGCGAGATCAGCATCCGGTCAAACGGGTCTTTATGAACGAGCGGCAGGTTGACGACGTTAACAGCATGTTCACGTTCCACCGCCAAAATCACTATTTCGTTGACAGAGATTTGTTCATCAAGAATCTCATCAATCGGTTTGGTTAGCTTGAGTTTTCCACTTCTGAATTTTGTCTGAATTTCCCAAATGCTTGCAGTACTTACATAGAGTGCATTCTCGACGGATGTCAGAGTATCGCTTGCTGTTCTAGATAGGTTCTCAATTTCGTCATGCATCCAAAGCAATACGTGAGTGTCGAGAAGCAAGTTCATAGTTCATCATCGAAACCCCAGAATTCATCTGGAAGTTCGTCATTGAAATCTTCGCTCATCCAAATCGTTCCTCGACCAAGACCGAGAACTCGATGTTTCTTTTCTGTGCCGGCTGTATTGTTCTGACCTAGACCGGCGATTCGCTTTGTCGTACTATTTCGTTTCGGTGTAGGAATGATAGTGCCGAGCTTTTCGCCGTTTTCTTCAATCACGATCTCGTCACCTTCGCGGGCGAGTGCCAGCAAGCCTTTTAGCTTGACCTGAGCTTCTTTGATATCGACCACTGTTGTCATTGCAACCTCTAAAAAATGATAACACACGGTTCAACCCGCAATTCCTTTGAGCAGGACGCCGACCGCGTATGCCAGACCGGCTGCAAGTACTCCAACGAAAAGGGTTTCGCTGGCCGAACGAAACCACGAAGTCGTTGACCAACGGCTTTTGAATGAACCGATAAGGAAGAAGGTGATTCCGGTTAGAACACACGACACGAAAAACGAGGCGTCCATGCCGAAAAGGTATGGGAGCAGCGGTATCAGACCACAAACGGCGAATGCGACGAAGGTTGCGAATGCTGCGTACCACGGCGAACGAACCTCGGCGGCGAGGCCGTATTCCTCGGTCAGCATCGTTTTTACCCAGCGGTCGTCGTCGGCAGTAATTAGTTCGACTGCCTTTTCAAGTTCTTCGCCCTCGAAACCTTTTTCGCGATAGATCTGCCGCACTTCTTCACGCTCGCCTTCGGGAGCGACCTCGATGTGGCGATACTCGATCTTTTCAAGCCGTTTGTAATCGTCCTGCTCCGCACGGGTTCCAAGGAAGTTGCTCGCCGCCATCGAAAATCCGTCAGCCGCGAGATTCGCAAAACCCAGGATCAGCACGATCGATGGCGAAAGTTCCGCACCTGAAACTCCTGATACAACTGCAAATGTCGTCACCGCCCCGTCAATGCCGCCATAGATAAAATCACGGATGTAATTATGATTTGAGGCGGCGATCCTGTCGGCGATCGCTTCGGAGGTATGTTCGTGCTCGAGCTTTTCCACAATGCGAATCTTAGAACAGATCCCACGCAAAGAAAAACGGCAGGTGGATAACCTACCGTACGAGAAATTGGTGGCTGGAGAGTGACTTGAACACTCGACCTTGGGGTTATGAATCCCACGCTCTAACCAGCTGAGCTACCCAGCCACGAACATTTGATTATAGTTTGCGGCGTCGAAAAATCAAGTCTTTCTGTGCGTGGTCGAGTCCGCTGACCATTGAAAAGAAGCGGCTTCAGGGTAGAATACTCAAAGCAAACATATGCCATTTGTGATCGCCGCATCGGTCGAGCACGCCGATATTTTGTTCGGGTTGTTTATCATCATCGCCGCAGCGAAGGTGATGGCCGAGATATTTGAGCGCCTAAAGCAGCCGGCTGTGGTCGGCGAGATCCTTGCCGGCGTTGTCATCGGTCCAAGTATTCTCGGCTGGGTTAGGCCGAACGATCTGATCGCTGTTGTTGCCGAGGTCGGCGTTATCTTTTTGTTGTTCATGGTCGGGCTTGAGACGAAGCCGCAGGACATATTTCGCGTTGGTAAAAAGGCGGTGATGGTCGGCGTTCTCGGTGTTATTTTTCCCTTCATCGCAGGATATGTGATCGCCTCGTTTTGGGGCGGCTCGTTTGTTGAGTCAATGTTCATCGGGGCCGCGATGGTCGCAACCTCCGTTGGTATAACCGCGCGAGTACTTGGTTCAATGGGGCTTCTTGATCGGGAAACGTCGCGCATCATCTTAGGGGCCGCCGTGATTGACGACATTCTCGGTTTGATCATTTTGTCGGTCGTTTCCGGTCTTGGTGAAGGCGGGATAAGCGGGATTGCTGTCTTGAAAACGGCCGGTTTGGCGATCGCCTTTACGGCAATCGTAGGGCTTGCAGGATCGCGCGTGATGACACGGCTCAAGCCGAAGATTCAGGCTTTGTATGTCAGCAAGCCGTTTTTCAATATTGGATTGATATTGTGTTTCGGTCTTTCGGTTGCGTCTTTGTATTTCGGCGTTGCGGCGATCATCGGTGCATTTCTCGCTGGAATGGCGATGGCCGAGGCGACCGAAGACAATCACAAGATGCACCAGCTTACGAGCGGCGTTACCGAGTTTCTCGTACCATTTTTCCTTGTGAGTATTGGGATGCAGCTCAATCTGGCGGTCTTTCGCGATGCGTCGGTCGTCGCACTGGCGCTCGTAATCACGTTGCTTGCCGTGATCACAAAATTCATCGGCGGCGGGCTCGGAGCATGGGGAATGTCTCGTCGCGAGATGGCGCAGGTCGGCGTCGGGATGATCCCGCGCGGCGAGGTCGGGATCGTCGTCGCGCAGATCGGATTGGGCCTTGCAGCAATAAGCGAACAGTTTTTCGCAAGTGTTTTATTTATGGCTGTTGCCACGACGCTGATCGCACCGCCGTTGATAAAGGTATTCTTTGCAGAAGATAGAGACAACGATGGTGTCTTAGATCCAGTTGAGGATCTCGACGTTTCCGAAGAATTTCCGCGCATCGGATAACAATAATGGTGCATCAAATGTTCAAAATGAAAAGATCGATAAGCATCATCCTAATAGCGTTTGCGTTTTCGGTCAGTGCATTTGCACAGACGGCGATGCGTTCGATCACGATCAGGTCCGAGCCGTCGGCGACCGTGTGGCTGAACGGCGTGCGGTACGGCTTGACCGATGACAAAGGCATGCTGGTTCTTAGGAATGCTCCCGCCGGACGGCAGACGGCCCGCGTGCGGGCGAACGGCTTTCGCGAAGTGACGAAGGCGATCTTGCCCGCACAAAAAGGGACGATCGACATTCCGCTCGTCAAGACCACAGACGAGGGCGAGCTTGCGTTTCAAGAGGCCGAGCGGCTATCGTTGCTAGACCGTGCAAAGGCGATCGAGGCTTACCGCAATGCGATCAAATTAAAGCCCGCGAACGTCGAGGCATTCGTTGGAATGGCGCGAATGATGAGCGACAGCGGCGATTTCGAAGGTGCGAACACGGCGATCCGCCAAGCCCTAAAACTCAATCCGCGTCATGCCGATGCTGCGGTCGTTGACGGGCGAATTCAAAAGCTGAGCGGTGACGAAACCAAGGCTATTGCGGCGTTCAAGAAAGCTATAACCAACGGCGGCGGTTTTCAGCCCGAAGCCTACACAGGACTCGGCATTCTCTATCAGGAACGTGCCGAGGCGTCGGCAGCCGAAAGCGACGCGGGTAACGAGCTAAAGAATTACACCGAATCTGCAAGGAATTTCGCCGTCGCCGTCAAACAGCTCGGCACCGCGCCCGACGCCCCGGTCGTTATCCAACTCCTCGGCCTCGTTTACGAACAGCAGAAGAAATACAAAGAGGCCATCGCGCTCTACGAAAACTTCCTCCGCCTTTTCCCCGACAGCCCCGAAGCCTCGGCGGTTGCGTCCTTCATCGTCCAGCTCAAAAAACAAATGGTGGAGCAGCAGTAAGCAGTAAGCAGTCAGCAGTCAGCAGTCAGCAGTCAGAACCGGGAGCGATAGCGACTGGGTTTGTTACAAAAGGCACCAAGCACACGAAGTCATGCGAATCGTGCATTTCTTATGTTTTCGCATGCGATCCAGATGCCTTATTTGGACTCAAATTCGTGTTTTCCGCATCTAGTTTCGCGTTTTTGGCACTCAATTATGAGTTTTTTGCGCCCAGTTTCGTGAATTTTTAACCTAGCTGTCCCGCCCCGATGAAGGTGCCGGACTGAAATTTTTGTGGATGCGGTCGGATGGCTTGATCTTACGCGTACAATAGGAATTGTGGGAGATCTCATGGGACGTCGAGGGCTGACTGGACCGGCCATCGTCTCCAGTGCGATGGGAAAGACGCTCGAAGCTTTAGTCGCCAAAGGCGACAGACCTATAAAGCCCAGGGTGGAGCCGAAGGCGAAACCCTGGGATGAGACGCCCCATTCGATCCGTCGCCAACGGCGACGAACAAACGAACAGACCTGCATTCTGTTCGTCGCCTTCAGCGACGGAATTCCTTCACTCGCCCTACCTAGGGATGGGTTCGCTTACGCTCTCTTTCCCCTAGGCTTTATTGGTTTGTCGCCTTTGGCGACGAGAGAAAGGAAAAAATACCTGTTGCATTTTTCTTCCGTGTGTTGCATACTTGATACGACGTAGAGACAATGATATGGAATTTGACTTTGAAGAATTCGTTGGCCGCATGTACCCACACATTCGAATTAGGTATGCACCATTGTGCATTGTGCATTTTGCATCGAGACTTGAGAGTGAAGAAAAGCAAAAATCGGGAAGCCGCTTTTTCCAAGCCACTCGGCGCTGGTGTCTCCATCTAAACGAATTGTTGAAACACTTCGTTTGAGAACAGCATTCCTTTTCGGGTCAGCCGAATGTCGTTTCCGTCATTTTCGATAAGTTCGGCGTCGAGCAGGTCGGTAATCTCGGTTTTGTACTTCTTAAGAATGTCGATATGGAACCGTCCTTTGTAGTTCGTCAAATCAATCCCTTGATTCAACCGCAAGCCGAGAAAAATAAATTCCGACGCAGCGTCTATCGTTTCTCGCATCACTTCAGTCGAGCCGCCGTTTTCGACCATCGAAACATACTTCGCCGTATCACGCTCGTTCGCGTATCGCTGATAGCCGTCGAACGAATGTGCTGAAACGCCGAAACCGTAAACAGGATCGAGCCGCCAGTATTTTGTGTTGTGTCGGGACTCGAAATCGCTCTTGGCGAAATTTGATATCTCGTACTGCTCGTAACCCGCCGCAGCCAGGCTCTCGATCATAAGCTCGTACATCTCTGCCGCAAGCTCTTCGTCCGGCATAGGCCGTCGGTTAGTGCGAAGCTGTTCGGCCAGCGGCGTGCCCTCGTGAATCTCAAGCAAATAGAGCGAAAGATGTTCGGGCTGCATCGACACCGCCTCGTCAAGATTTCGCCGCCAATCTTCAAGCGTCTGTCCGGGCAAGCCCGCGATCAGATCGAAGCTGACATTCTCAAAACCCGCGTCCCGCAGCAACCGGAACGTATGTCTCGCGTCATTCGCATCATGCCCACGTGCAAGAAGCTTCAAATCGCGTTCATTGAATGTCTGCACACCAAAGCTCGCGCGATTGACACCAAGTTCCCAATATCCCGCCAACGTCTCAGCCGAAACGGTCGCCGGATTCATCTCCATCGTGATCTCAGCTTTGGCATCGACATCGAAATTCGAATGAACGTTTTCCAATATTCTTTCTACTTGCTCAGCACTCAACAATGAAGGCGTTCCGCCGCCGAAATATATAGTGTCGACGTCAGAACCGCCTGCGTAAGCGGGCGGCGAAGTGTTCGCTCCGATCGTTGCTGATTTCCCCGCCGTGTGCGTGCCCGCCGCTAACGCAGCGGGTTCCGACAGCTCGCGGCACATGGCATTCACATACCGCTCAACAGCATCGCTCGACCGCCAAACGTCAGTCGCAAAATCGCAGTACGAACAACGCGACTTACAGAATGGAATGTGTAGATAAACCCCGGCAGGCATAATTGGTTCGTTCGGAATAACGAGTAGTGTATAACGAAAACCAAATAGCAGTGCGACGACCGCTATTCGTTGTTCACTTTTAGCTATACGTTATTTCGGATGATTAGGACAGCCGAGATTCAAGCGAAGATTCCCAAATGTTTTCGAGATCGGACACAGAGGTCGAGATCGCTTGGCTTCCGTCAACAGAGATATTAAGAATGTCGTCCTCGACGGTGCCGATCACCGCGAACGGGCAATCGCCCACCACCTCGCGAATTCGTTCAGCGTTCTCAGGTGAGAAGCTTAGAACGATACGTGAAGGTGATTCGCTATACAGGACCGCCGCGGTCGAAAGGCCGTTCGAGTTGAGGTCGATCTTGGCTCCGATGGCTTCGCGATTGAGCGAGGAGAAGCAGCTTTCCGCGATCGTCAGCGCAAGGCCGCCTTCGGAACAGTCGTGTGCAGATTGCAGCAAACCCGTTTCGGCAAGTGCTAAACACACGTCCTGAACCTTCTTTTCCAACGCAAGGTCAAGCTGCGGAACTCGGCCGGACGCGATCAGTTCGTCGGTCGAAAGTCCGGCAACCGTCTGGGCGAATTCACTAACCGACAGGTCGTCGTTCGTCATGCCAAGCAGAGCGATAATATCGCCTTCGTTTTTGAACCCGTGCGTGACGATCCGTCGGGTGTCTTCGACAAGGCCGACCATTCCGATAGTAGGCGTCGGCAAAATCCCGCGACCATCGGTTTCGTTATAGAACGAGACGTTACCCGAAACTACGGGCGTTTCGAACGCTTCGCAAGCTTCCTTGATTCCGTCTATCACATCCGAAAATGAACGCATTACTTCAGGACGTTCGGGTGATGCAAAATTCAGGCAGTTTGTAACCGCAATAGGTCTGGCACCAACACAGACGACATTTCGCGCGGCTTCGGCAACCGCAAGTTTCGCGCCTTCCTTTGCATCGACCGCAACAAATCTTGCCGGCCCATCAAGGCACATCGCGATCGCACGCCGCGTTTCCTTTACGCGGATAACCGCCGCGTCAGCACCAGGCAATACCGCAGTATTCGTCCGAACCATCGAGTCATACTGCTCGTAAACCCAATGCTTCGAACAGATGTTTGGCGAAGCTAGGAGCGTCTTCAACGCCTGTTCAAGGTTCAATGTTCCGGGTTCAAAGTTATTGCCTACCGTTGAACCTTGAACCTTGAACTTTGAACTCGATGCCGCCATCGGGCGCTCATATTTCGGTGCCTCGTCGGTCAACGCCTGAACCGGAAGATCGGCTTCGAGAACCCCGTTGTGAAGGATACGCAGCCGGTCGCCTTCGACCACTTTACCGATGACAACGGCATCAAGGTCCCATTTATTGAAGATCTCGACCAACTCTTTCTCACGGCCTTTGCGTGCGACGATCAACATTCGCTCCTGCGATTCGGAAAGAAGCATTTCGTAGGCCGTCATTCCTGTTTCGCGTTGCGGCACGAGCGTGAGATCGAGTTCCAGGCCAGTGCCCGCACGCGCCGCCATCTCGACCGAGGAACTTGTAAGGCCGGCCGCACCCATATCCTGAATTCCCGCAATAGCTCCTGAACGCATTGCTTCGAGACATGCCTCAAGAAGCAGCTTTTCGAGGAACGGATCGCCAACCTGAACCGTTGGACGCTTTTCGAGCGCAGCTTCGTCGAATTCTGCCGATGCCATCGTCGCGCCGTGAATGCCATCGCGTCCGGTTTTTGCACCGGCATATAAAACCGGATTGCCGATTCCCTCGGCCTTGCCAAAAAAGATCTGATCTTTCTTAACAATGCCGAGCGCAAATGCGTTGACGAGAGGGTTCAAACTGTAGGCCGGATCGAAAACGACTTCTCCGCCGACGGTCGGCACGCCGAAGCAATTGCCGTAATGGCCGATGCCCTCGACGCAGCCCTTGAGGATCGCTTTGTTCCGCTTGCCGTGCTTCGGGTCGTCGAGTGGTCCGAATCGCAGACTATTCATCGCCGCTATCGGCCTTGCACCCATCGTAAAAACGTCGCGAAGAATTCCGCCGACGCCGGTTGCTGCTCCCTGAAACGGCTCGATGAACGACGGATGGTTATGAGATTCGACCTTAAATGCGACGCACCAATCGTCACCGATATCAACGACACCGGCATTCTCACCCGGCGGAACGATCACCCGCAGTCCGCTCGTCGGAAGCCGTTTCAGATGAACACGCGACGACTTGTACGAACAATGCTCCGACCACATAACACTGAAAACGCCGAGTTCGGTCAGATTTGGCTCGCGGCCCATGATCTGCTTTATTCTTTCGTATTCTTCGGGTGTGAGGTTGTGTTGCGTGACGATCTCGGGCGATATTGCGGTCATCTAGTGCTTCCCTGTTATAAATTCGACGACTGAAACAAACAAAAGAGTCTATGCGGTCAGGGCGATTATTTCAAATCGCTGCCGATAGACTCTTAGTCGAATGCTTATTTCACCCTTCCTGCATGCGGGCTTCTGCAATTATTATGGCAACGCGGGTTGTCCGAATGCGGCCCATTCTTCCTTTGCGGGGCCGTAGATTCCGGGGACTTTCAATCCTGCCTGACGCATAAGTACTGTCATCTGGCCGCGGTGATGTGCCTGATGAGCGATCAGGTAAAACAACGTGTTTCCGCGCGACCACGTTTCGCCATACATATTGTCCTCGATCAGCAGAGTTTCGGCCGTCCAGTTTTTCGCGACTTCGTCCCCGACAGACTTCCCGCCGATACCGTAAATTCGAGCGATTTCCGCCGCACTCGCCGGAACTTCGCTATCGACCGCAGGAGCATCGATTTTCAGGCCGACGAGTCCAAGCATTTCGCCGGTCGTTATTGCCAGATGCCAGGCGAGAAAACCGAGCGTTCTTCCGTCGTCATAAAGCTTTCGACCAAGTGATTCGTCCGTCAATGCCAACATTGTCTTGCCCGTCATCTCGGCTTCGTACTGCCAGGCGGTTTGAAAATCTTCGATACTACGAAACATTGGCTTCCTCCGTTGTATATCAAATGGATATACGTTGCATAGACAACACTAGCAAAGTAGCGACTTAGAACCAAGGACGCTATTGCAAATTCGTTGCGAATGCAGTGCCGACCGTCACCTTGTTCAGTTCAGACCTCAGCGTTTCGACAGTGATCTTGCCTTCGCGTTGGTAGGTCGCATTTCCGTTCTTGTCGTAGAGGATCGTGAACGGCATTGCTCCCTGCCAAGCCTTTGAAATGGAGCTAATAACGGCGCTTTCATCCGTCGTTTTCAAGAGATACGCCGGCATTTCTGCTTTCATTGATGAAAGGAACTTCGGAACGGTGGTCGAAATGTCTTCGGGATCGTCCAGAGAGATCGTAATGAAATCGATCTTGCCTTTGTATTCCTGATCGAGCTTTACGAGGTCGGGAAATTCTTCACGGCAGGGGTCACACCACGTTGCCCAAAAGTTTACGAGCAGCGGTTTACCCTTTGGAACGAGCAAAGACTTGATCGCCGTTTCATCGACCAGTTTAATACTTGGCGATGCAGTGTTCGTTTTTGTTGGTGTCGATGACTTCTGAGCGACTGCACCGACCGACAGAAACAGAACGAAAAGCCACCCACACAGAATGGCTTTCGTCCCCACATACTGCGAAGGCATCATCTTATTCGCCTGCACGTTTAATGGTGCAGCCAAAGGCGTTAGCACGCGTCTTTTCGATCTTTTTTCCGCCAAGCTGTGAATCAAAGGCAGTTTTCAGGTACTGTTCCTGCACATTCTTTCCCGAGCGGTCGTTGTCGATGGCACCGTGATAAAGAAGTACATTCTTTGCGTCGAAATAGTAAACTTCCGGCGTTACAGTTGCGCCCCATTTATCGGCAAGCACGTTGCCCTTGTCGATAAGCATAGGAAATTTGTATCCAAATTCCGTGATGTTCGATTTAACCCAGGCGAGGTCTTCCGTTGCATTTGAGTTGATACCGACGAAGTTGATGCCCTTTGCCTGATAGGCTGCGGCGATCTCATTGATGCGGTCTTTATAAGCTTTGACGACAGGACACTGAGCTGACAACCAAACAACGACCGTGCCGTTCTTGCCTTTGAGATCGTTGAGTGAAACCGTTTTCCCTTCAGTATCGGGCATCGAGAAATTCTCGACCGCGGCTCCGATCTCAAGGCCGCTTGCCTGTGAAAGGCCCGGATTTGAAACAAATGACAACAACGCGACAAAAGCGAACAACGCGATAAACTTTCCTTTCATAGCTCGAAACTCCTTTGAAAATAGGTTGGACGAAGTAATTTTACCAATCAATCGGAAAACAGACAAGAGATTCTGTTTTGATACGCAGAAACAACATTATTGTTCTCTGGTCGATCTGGTTGTCAGTTAGACGCAGCCTCAAGTGATTTTGATGCATTTGGAACGGATTGCAATGGTATAATTCTTCGACTGTCCTGGTCTAACCGATGAAATCGTGTCCAAAATGCAGCCGCGCATACACTGACGAGACTCTGAATTTTTGTCTCGAAGACGGCGAGTGGCTGGTTGCCGAAAGCGAATCTAATGAACCGCAGACGGCAGTTTTACCAGATGACGGTCGCACCAGAACGAGGTCGTTCGAGGAAAAGGACACTCGTGTTTACACGAGCGGTGCGTTTGTATCAAAGGAATTTCAGAAGCATAAATTCCGTGGGGTCTTGATCGTCGGGAGCATCGCCGTTGTTCTCGCCGGCTTTGCCTACGGGCTCTTTCGATTTCTAACGGACAAGCCGACGGCGGCTCCTGAGCGCACAACAAGCAACCTAAAGACACAAAGACTTACCGGCGACGGCAAGACGCGCGGGGCAATTATTTCGCCGGACGGGAAGCTGGTAGCATATATACGGGTCGAAGGAGCCGAACGCTCGATATGGATCAAGCAGATCGCGACGAACACGGCCATTCAGCTGGTAAAACCCGGCAATCTCGACCTCTACGAAAACCTGAGTTTTTCTCCCGACGGCATTTTTCTCTATTTCAATGCCGAACCTGATTCCGACGATCCGCCGTCAATCTATCGAGTTTCCAGCTTGGGCGGAACGCCTACCAGGGTTCTCACCGACGCCATGAGCGTCGAATTTTCCCCGGATGGAAGGCAGTTGAGCTTTGGGCGATATGACTTCGCAAAGACCGAAGTCTCGTTTTTCGTTGCGAACCTTGACGGCTCGGACGAACGAAAGATCGTGTCCAGGCTCGGAAAACAGTACTTCGAGCCCGAGCATGCTTGGTCCCCCGATGGCAGGTTCATTGTAACGATCTTTGGAGACGACGCTATTGTTCCCGATCCGTCGGAGTCATTGTTGGTGGTGCCAATCTCGGGTGGCGAACCGGTTGCCATCGGCGAGCGATGGGGAGTCATAGATGATGTCGTGTGGCACCCGAGCGGAGATTCGCTGCTGGTTACTGCCCGGGAAGCAACCTCCAATCAGAATCAAGTTTGGGAGGTGGCGTACCCAGGCGGTGGGCGGCGACGACTTACAAACGATCTCAACGGGTATAATTCCGTTTCGATCACCGCGGACGGCAAATCGATCGTCACGGGCGAGATTTACAGCCGGTCGGCTCTATGGGTTTCGCCGGACCTGAAACCCGAGAATGCAAAGCAGATCATGCCGGCGACCGCCGACACATTTGGATTTTCGTGGACGCCGGACGACCGTCTCGTTTTTGCTTCGTCTCAGTCGGGTGACGCAGAAATATGGATCATCGATGCCGACGGTTCCAACGCAAAGCAATTGACGAACGACCGGATTTTGAAGACGGTGCCGGTAGTATCGCCTGACGGAAAGTACATCGTTTACGCCTCTGCGGCCAACGGCGGAGAGATCACGCGGATCGATGCGGACGGCAGCAACCGGTTGGCCTATAAAACACCGACTGGGGCGGATAATCCGGATATCTCATCGGACGGAAAATGGGTGCTCTTTTCCGCATACAACGATGGTCAACATCGAATAATGCGGGTTCCGCTCGAGGGCGGCGAAGTTCAGATCCTGACCGATTACAGGGCCAATGAACCGCGATACTCGCGTGACGGCACCCGCTTCGCCTGCTTCATGCCGAACGAAACCACCGTGTTCTGGACGAAAGTAGCGATAGTGTCGGCGGAAGGCGGAAAACCGATAGCCGTATTCGACGCCCCGCAGGCGACCAACAATGGCCGCGGCCCGATGTGGACGCCGGACGACAGCGGCATCACAGTTGTAATCGCCGAAGGCGAGAAACAAAATCTATGGCTGCTGCCGGTGAACGGAAGTCCGGGAAAGAGAATGACGAACTTCGACGTTCCTGGCGTCGCCCGCCGGGAATATTCACGTGACGGCAAACGGATCGCGCTTGTCCGGGCCGAAGGAATAGGCAATGCGATAATGATCACAGATTTTCGATAGCTGACATGAAACGATGTCCTGAATGCCGACGCGATTACTACGACGAGACGCTCCTATATTGTCTCGACGACGGCAACGCTCTGCTTGATGGCCCGGCCTCCGTTGATGAACCACGGACGGCGATCTTACCCAATGTTTCAGACGAAAACGTCACAGCGGTTCTTGCATCGCCAACGACCAGTGAGACTTCGTTCGAATCAAAAAAGACAATTGCATCAAATAGAAATTCTCTGATCGCGGGTGTGATAGGGATCTTGTTCGTGACGGCATTGGGGCTCGGCAGTTATTTCTACTATGGCGCAACTGCCGCAAAGCAGATCGAATCGATTGCCGTTATGCCGTTCATCAACGAAAGCGGCGATCAGGAAGTAGAGTATCTTTCCGATGGAATGACCGAATCGCTCATCAGCAGTCTCTCGCAGGTTCCAAACCTAAGCGTAAAGGCCCGTTCTTCGGTTTTTCGATTCAAAGGCAAAGAGGCCAGCCCGCAATCGCTCGGTAAAGAGTTGAATGTTCAGGCGATCTTATCGGGACGACTTGTCCAACGGGGGGACGAGCTTGCACTGCACATTGAGATGGTTGACACGGCCGACGAAACTGTTCTTTGGAAAACCGACTACACACGCCCGATCAAAAATCTGGTTGCAATGCAGACCGAGATCGCACGCGATATATCGAACAAACTCAGAGCAAAGCTTACAGGAACCGAACAGAAACAAATAGAAAAGAAACATACGGAAAATGCCGAAGCTTATCAACTCTACCTGAAAGGCCGGTTCCATTGGAACAAACGGAAGCCTGAGGAACACACAAAAGCTATTCAGTATTTTGAGCAGGCCATTGCTCTGGATCCGAACTACGCTCTCGCGTATTCGGGCCTCGCCGATTGTTATGCGGTCGATTCGTCACCGGCCAAGGGTGACGAGCGCGACCAAAAACTCCGCGTTGCGGCAACCAAGGCAATGGAATTAGACCCAACGCTTGGCGAACCTCATGCTGCCCTTGCGAATGTTTATACCAGTTCTTACGACTGGACATCCTCGGAGAACGAATACAAGAAAGCTATCGAGCTGAATCCCGACTATCCGACCGCGCACCAATGGTATGCCGAATTTCTTACGCGGATGGGCCGGCACAACGAGGCAATCGCAGAGATCGACCGTGCCCGCGAGCTTGATCCGCTTTCACTCGTGATCAATTCCGACAGAGTTTACATTTTGTGTATGGCACGGCGCTACGACGACGCAATCGCACAGGCGAAGAAAACCCTGGAGATGGAAGTCAGTTGGAGGCAGGCGCGGGCCTGGCTTATTTTTGCCCATGAGTTGAAAGGCGAGTATGAAGAGGCTCTGAACGAGATAGAAAAATATATTCAATACTCGGATCGGGATGCTGATTTCAAATCGACTGCGATGAGAGAGGTTGTAGAAACGCGGGCCGAGGTGCAGCGATCTGGCGCAGAAGCGTATTGGCGTAAATCTCTTGAATTTGAGAAAGCGGATCAAGCAATAGGCTCGGAGTTCTCCCCAAGTTATCTGGCTGCGATGTACGCAATTCTTGGTGAAAAGGACGACGCCTTGAAGTGGATCGCTACTGCAATCGACGAGAAGGATGACGGAATCGATCTGCTTAAGGTCGATCCGTCATTCGACAACGTGCGTTCCGATCCCCGATTTGCGGAACAACTAAAACGACTGAACCTGAATTGATCCGTACCTGACCTATTGCGGCAATCGTCCGGGCGTTATCGGTGCTCCCGCCGCTTCAAGTTCCTTTTCAAACCTCGGAAGTTCGACATCGACCAATGTCCGAAGGCGTGCAAGGATCGGTGCAAATTCTGAATTCGCTAATTCGTAATTCGCGATCTGCGACCGTGTCGGACTGATAGTTGAAAGCCTTATCGTTCCGGCGACGTTCCCGATCCGTTGAGCGATCGAAGGCGGCGGTATTTCAGTTTCAGCACGTCCGCCGCGAAGAGTGTTGATCAGCGAATCGATCTGGTTATCAAACGCTTCTGCCTGTTCGCGCAACCGTTTACTGTCGGTCGGAGCTTCCGAGGCCGAACGCTTCAATAGACCAACTCGTGTCTTTACCGAAGTTGCGACATCGTTCGCTGCTGCGATTGAACGCTGAAGCGTCGAAACCTTTCGCTGAAATTCAGCGAGGGCAATTCGGTCGGACTCGGATATATTTTCCTTTCCTTCGACGACAACGCTGAAACTTTGCTTGCCGGGCAGATCGGTCACGGTTCCATTTGCTCGCATCGCCATAGACACCGAATATTTTCCGGGCATCACAAACGGGCCTTGCTGGCCACCGCCACCACCGCCACCGCCGCCTTCCGGAGGAGGACCGCCTTGGCCGCCCGGACCACCGGTTTGGGCCGAGATCGCAGGCGGAGCATACCGCATGTCCCAAACAGCTCGCTGAACACCTTGTCCGGCCGATGCCGTCAATCGGCGGACGAACTTACCTTCGGAATCGGTGATCGTAAAAATGATCGCGGGTGGTTCTTCCTCGGTTTCTGCACGCAGTTCAGCTATCGACGGGTATTTGAACGCCGTCTTTCGCCGTTCGGCATCGCGTTCCGCTTCCTGTCGTTTTTGTCTTAGAGTTTTCGGCGACTCTTTCAAATAGTATGTAAAGGTCGCACCATAAGCCGGATTCGGAGCCGTATAGAAAGACGCACCCTGAGAACCGGCAAAGGTCATGTTCGAGCGAACGAACATCAGAGCATCGGCAACCGGAAACAGCATCGACCCTTGGCCAACCATTGACCGGTTTACCGAACGCAGTGGTGAATAATTATCGAGAACATAGATCCCGCGACCGAATGTTCCCAGCACAATGTCGTTCTCGGATTGCTGAATCGCGATATCGCGAACGGCGATGGTCGGCAACCCGCCGCGAAGCTGTGTCCATTTTCCTCCGCCGTCGTTCGAGAAAAAGAAACCGAATTCCGTGCCGACGAAAAGGAGGTTCGGGTTAACGTGATCTTCCGCGATAGCATACGTCGAGCCGCGAGGCGGCAGGTTCGAGGCGATCGACGTCCACGTTTTGCCGGCGTCAGTGCTTTTAATGAGATAGGGTTTGAAATCGCCGTTCTGATGATTATTGAATACTGCAAAAACCGTATTCGCATCGTGCTGAGACGCAAGAATTCGCTGAACATAACTCAATTCGGGAATGCCGCTGATCTTATCGACCTTTCTCCAACTTCCGCCGTCATTTTCAGTGATCTGGATCACGCCGTCATCGGTTCCAACGTAGATCAGGCCCTGCTTTTTCGGGGATTCCGAAAGCGCCGATGCGTTGCCCCAAAGAGCAGTTGATTGATGTTTCGCTATCGCGTCCGGTCCCCAAACCTTTCCCATCACCGGAAGCGAGTTGCGGTCAACACCGCGCGAAAGGTCGCCGCTGATCACGCTCCAGTCATCACCTCGGTTGTCGGATTTGAAGAGTTTGTGTCCTGCGAAATAAAGACGCGTGTTCGAGTGTGGGCTAATGATTATCGGCGAATCCCAATTGTATCTCTGCGACTCAATGCCTTTGCCTTCCATCGGAGCGATGTTCACACGGTCGCCGGTACGTTTATCAAACCGCACGAGTCCGCCGTTCTGGCTCTCCGCATAAATGATGTTCGGGTCTTTCGGATCGACGCGTGACTGAAATCCGTCACCGCCGTTTGTAAGTATCCAGTCCGAATTCAAAATGCCGACCGTGCTGCGCGATTTCGCCGGGCCGCCCAGTGAATTATTATCCTGCGTGCCGCCGTAAACATTATAAAAAGGCGTCGCGTTGTCAACCGTTACATCATAGAACTGGGAGACGGGAAGATTCGCCTTGAAATTCCAGTTCGCACCGCGATCGAAGCTTTCATAGATTCCACCGTCGCATCCAACGAGTAAGTAATCCGTATTATTCGGGTCGATCCAAATCCCATGGTTATCCACATGCTTGAGGCGTTCGCCAAGCGCCCGCTGCGTGCGTCCACCGTCGTCCGAAACCTGAAATACAACATTCGGAATATAAACGCGATCGACATTTTTAGGATCAGCAATTATCTGGCCGTAGTACATTCCCTGTGCGATCACCGAACCCATTCGCTCCCATGTAGCACCGCGATCACTCGAACGGAAGACGCCGCTCAGCCCTCCGCCGGCCTCAACGCTTGCATAGATCACATTCGTATCAGCAGGTGAAATGGAAAGCCCGATACGCCCAAGATCGCCGGGCGGTAGCCCCGACCGAACACGCATCCAAGTTTCGCCGGCATCTGTCGATTTGTATATCGCGCTTTCAGGCCCGCCGTTGATAAGCGTGTGAAAATGCCGCCTTCGCTGCCAGGACGCCGCATACATTGTGTCGGGATTCGATGGGTCGATCACAACGTCAGTGACGCCAGTGTGTTCGCTGATCTTTATGACCTGTTTCCATGTTTTCCCGCCATCGGCTGTCTTGTACAAACCACGGTCACCGCCAGCCGACCAAAGCGGTCCTTGTGCGGCAATGAAAACCACGTTGCCGTCTCGCGGGTCGATCGCGATCCGTCCAACGTGTTCGGAGGTTTTCAGGCCGACGTTACGCCAACTGCGTCCGCCGTCATCCGAACGATAAACGCCATCGCCATAACCGACACTACGTTGACTGTTTCGCTCACCCGTTCCGACCCAAACCGTCGCCGGATTCTTCGGATCAAGTGCAATCGCGCCAATTGAGAAAGAGCCTTCGTTGTCAAAAACCGGCGTCCACGTCGTCCCTGCGTTAACCGTTTTCCACACACCGCCAGAAGCTACGGCGGCGTAATACTTCGCACGGTCAGTCGGATCAACGGCAAATGCATTCACTCGTCCCGATGTCACGGCCGGTCCGATCGACCGAAACCGGAACCCCGAAAATACGCCGCTTCCCAACGGATCAGGCGTGGGCGTTGGTGTCAGCGGAGGAGTTGGAGATGCACCTGGTTTCGCGGTATCCACGACCGGTATTGCAGCCGGTGTCGGTGACGCCAAAGGACGTTCGGGACGCTGTGAAAATACAAACGAAGTAACGAAAATGAGTGAACAGACTGAGAACAGAAACTGGCGCAGTTTTGGCACGGCTAGCGGCTCCTTTCGAATTCGAATTTGTTGGAATTGAGAACGGAAATGATTATCTATTGAACCGACGGGTAATTTCAAATAGGATGCCAATTTTCTTTGGCCGCTAGCTAAATAATCTCGGCAAACGCCGCTGAAGATTTTTCGGAAGCAGAATTTCCATCGCGTCATCAACTGTGACAATTCCGGCAATATCACCCTCATCGTCAATGACCGGTAGGGCGAGAAGATTGTACTCGGAAATGGTTTGGGCTACATCTTCTGCTGACTCGGATGGGTGTGCGAACCGGAATTCGGAACGCATTACTTCGTATAATCTCTTTGTCGGATCAGCCAAGATCAGCGAACGCAAGCTGATAAGGCCGACGATCTTCCACGAAGCTTCCTGATCGACCACATAGAGGTAATAGATCATGTTCGGCGTCTCGGCCATTTCGCGAAGGCGAAGTATCGCCTCGCCGACCGTAAGATCCTTCGGAAATACGACAAACTCGGTTGTCATCAACCCGCCGGCTGTGTCGTGGTCGAAGTGCATCAACTCGGCAACATCGGCTTTTTCGGCGTCTTCCATTAGGTTGAAAAGCTGTTCCGACTTTTCGTCGTCCATTTCATCGAGAACATCGACCGCATCGTCCGGCGACATTTCTTCCAAAATATCGGCGGCCCGTTCTTCGTCCATTTCTTCGAGAATTCGGGCTTGGGCCTCGGTGGACATTTCTTCCAAAGTATCTGCGGCGATCTCGTCATCGAGACTTTCAACAACTTCCGTCCTGTGGATCGGAGAAAGAGTTTCGGCTAACGCAGCTATCTCAACCGGATGCAGCCGCGAGAGTTTATCCTTCGATGATTTGAGCTGCACGGTTGCGGTCGCCGTGTCGGTGGCGAGGTAGCCCACGTCGGCCCAATCGATCACCTCGACAGGGCGGTCGTTGCCGTAGAAGCCTTTTGGCATCAGGCGACGCAGAAAGCCCTGAAAGCTCACGTCCGCACCGCTGACGCGCCAGTGGTCGCCGGTGCCGATCAACTGCACATCGTTTACGCGAACGACACGCTTGCCGTCAACGTCGATCAGTTGATTATCCAGCACGTCTTTGCCGAGCAGCACCTCACCTTCACGGCGTTCGAATGGCGTAAGGTCGAGCTTGGCCGAGCTCATCCTGGCACCGTGTTCACCAAGCTCGGCGAGGTTTCGATTCGGGATGAAAAAATCGCGTCGCCGCAGGCGTGCGACGATGCCGATCACCGGCGGATGATCGTCGTCACCATAGCGAACGAGAATGTCGCGAACGGTCGCAATCTTACCGCTGCTTGCGTCGAGGATCGGCCGCCCCAAGACCTGTGAAAGGTAAAGCATACGCAAAAGGATAGCCCAGTTTTTAGGATATGAGAATCCCGCAGAACCTTGCGGCCAGTCTCATACGTCTGCAAAATCGTTTGACCACGACGGATAGCTGTGCTACTTTGAGCGTGTTCCACTAATTTAATTTTATGCACATTTTTGGAGAACTGGCTTCTCCGGTGTCGTTGGCGAACAAGTGTGTTCTTGGAGGTGGAGTTTCCATCTTGATATAGGGCTTTGGGAGGGCTTAAAAATGGATTTACGATCTTTATTTCGAAGAAGTGTTTGGATTTCGCAATTTTCGGTTGGGTTGTGCATAGCGGCGCTTGTTTTAGTTCCGCTTGTAAATGTTTCCCGTGGTCAGGATAGATCGGCAGCAGCAGAGATAGCTCCTGAGGGCTGCACTCCGATTGTCGAGGGCTTCACTTCGATAGCAGGTCTTCCGGCAGCCGGTTGGTCGGTGCAAAATCTTAGTTCTCCGCTCGGTACCACGTCATGGTTGCAGCCAACCGCCACTTCACCGTTTACTGCCCATGAAGGTGCGACGACCTCATACGCCGCGGCAAATTTCCAGAATGGAGGCGGACTTGCGACCATTAGCAACTGGCTGATCTCTCCACAGATAGATCTTGCCAATGGTCAGCAGATGAGCTTTTGGACGCGAACAACAACGCCGGGGGCCGAACTTTTCCCTGACCGCTTGCAGGTTAGGCTTAGTACCGCCGGAGCAAGTACAACCGTGGGTCCGGGAGCTACCGGCTTAGGTGATTTCACCACCTTGCTTCTTGATATTAATCCGACCTATTCGACGGATTATCCCTCAATCTGGACACAGTTCACGGTAACCGTTGCGGGCCTTGGTGCTCCGACGAGCGGACGATTTGCATTTAGATACTTTGTTGAAAACAGCGGTCCAAGTGGTTTGCAGGGTGATTTCATTGGTGTTGACACGGTCAATATCGGATGTCCGGCCAGCCAGTCTTCGGGTTCGATCTCAGGAAGAGTTGTCGATCAGGCAGGACGGGGCCTTTCAAATATTCCGGTCACGATCACCGGCGGTGCTTCCCCTCAGGTTGTTCGCACCAGCACCTTTGGCTACTTCAGGTTTGATAGCGTGCCGCTGAATGTGCAATACACGATCGGTCCGGCAGCAAAGCTATACGCGATCCCTTCGCAGCAAGTGACTCCGTCTGCTGATGTAACAGGGATGGTCTTTACGGGTACGCCAAATCCGTAAATACCCCTTGATATTTACACGATGAACAAAGGCGTCTTTCCGCTCGGAAAGGCGCCTTTTCTTGTCTAAAATAAATGACACGATTTCGCTTTACCGCGTCGGGTCTTTTTGCTATCCTTGAAGTCCGCTGCGAACAACAGCGTTGTTTATTTAACAAAAACTGTAAACACGCTCGTATTCGGCGTATATATATTTGAGGCGGCATATCCCGAAATTTGCCGTTGAAAGTCAGTAATTTCCTACCTTTTGCCATCTTAAGTTCACCGTTTTTGCACCCGAACAAATGAAGCTACCCGCCTTTTTCGCAGTTCTATTAGTGTCTTTTGTTGCGGCCTCCCCGGCTGCAGGGCAAAGGATCTTCGACAATTTCGACCGAGCACAGGGCGTTTCAGTTTATCTGCCGCCCGCACCTCCTCAGCCGGTAAAGGCCGCTCCGACCCGGAAACGCGGCAAGAACGGCAAATGGCAGGTCGTTGTCGAAGACAAGCTCGTTAAGAAGACTGCGATGTCGCGTCTTACCGCAAGCGTGACCGACGGCCTTGCTTCGCGTGAAATGCAGATGATCCCGACCTCCGGAACAAAGTATCTGATGGCTTCGAGCTCGAACCTCAAAGGCTTTACGACCGGAAATCCCGTCCACGATTCGTACATAGTCGAATCGAGCCGCCGCTACGGATTAGACCCGCTATTGATCTACGCACAGATGCATCAGGAATCGTCGTTCAAGATCCAGGCGACCTCGCATAAAGGCGCCAGCGGATTGATGCAGTTGATGCCCGCTACGGCACGCCGCTTTGGCGTAACTTCGATCTACGATCCGAAGCAGAATATCGACGCCGGCGTGAAGTATATGCGCTGGCTTTTGGACACGTTCAATGGCGACGTAGTGCTTGCGCTCGCAGGCTACAACGCCGGTGAAGGTGCCGTGATGAAATATGGATGGAACGTGCCGCCGTACCGTGAAACTCAGGAATACGTACGCCGCATAACGTCGCGTTACAGCCAGATGTCCGACGGAACATTCGTCCACACCGCCCGCCGTGCCTCACCGCAAACTGCCGCTAATCTTGGTCAAAAAGAAGCGCGACCGCTCACCGTTTACGAGCCCGCGCCGATCGCCATCCGAACAGCCGATGGCAAGATGATACTCGTGAATCAATAAGGAACGCGGACGGAGCGGGGACACTCCTGTCCCCATTCCTGCCCGTCGCTTTCAGTTGTATCCCTTCGCCTTAGCGGCCGTCCAAAAAACGGCCGCCTTTTTTGACTGGAGCGGCCATCGTCCAGATGCCCATGAGCACAAAGTGCGAAAACCTTCAGCTTACTCTCGCAAGCTTGGTGAGCGGGACGCTCACCGCTCCAGTCCAGCATCGCTTTTTCGCCTTCCAATTTCGCGAAAACCGCTTCCAAATTGGCGTTTTCCGCTCCCAAACTCACATTTTTTCGTCCCAACTACGCATTTTTTCTCCCCGATTTCGCGTTCGGGTTCCTTCATCAACCTTATCAACAAAGTCACCCGCACGCACCAGATCAAGAACCGCAGCAGCAACGATCCGGCACCGACTCGCAATCGCAGAAAACGAGGTGTTTGGACACTTGGTGGCGACTGATTTAGAATACGTTATGCCCCACCAATTGGAGTTAAAATACGGCCTGACCGCGCAAGAATTGCTCGATGCTATAGATAAGCGTTTTCGCCTAAAGGTAGCTTTAGAAGGAGCAGTGGCCGAGGTTCATTTCGAAAGAAAAGTTCGAATTGCTGCGAAAGAAGGATGGCTGACTAGTTACGAATCCCACGATCTAGACGGATTGCATGATTTTACTGTCGTTACACTGTCTGGAGTTTCCATTCGAGTTGAAGTTAAGACGATTCGTAATGGACCGAAACCTCAAGTTGAACTCCAAAAAACGCGTGCGGCGAAAGGCGATCCGAGCAGTCGCTATTACAATCGAAATCACTTCGATGTCGTGGCTGTGTGCGTAGGGCGGCTCACTGGCGATTGGGCCCAATTTCGTTATGCCTTAGTGAATGATCTTCCGTATCACCGGGATTATTCCGACAAACTAAAAGTCATGCATGCAATTCCAGAGAGCGAAGAAACGAATCCGCGATGGTTTTCGCGATTTCAGGACGTTATTGATGCATTCTCACTTTGAAACGGTATATCAAACGGCTCTTGGGGAACTGTACTGTGCAGATAGTCTAGAATTCATGCGCCGACTGCCCGATGATTCTGTTGATCTGGTCGTTACAAGTCCCCCGTATGCTCTTCACTTCAAAAAAGAGTACGGAAACGCGGATCAATTGGATTACACTGCTTGGCTTCTTCCTTTTGGGCGCGAAATCAAGCGAATCATAAAGCCATCCGGATCATTCGTTCTCAACCTCGGTGGTGCATGGCAACCAGGTGCGCCACTCCGCAGTCTATATCACTACCGAACGCTCATATCTCTCGTTGACGACGTTGGATTTGATTTAGCTCAAGAGTTCTTTTGGTACAATCCTGCGAAGATGCCGGCGCCGGCGGAATGGGTTAATGTTCGTCGTATACGTGTGAAAGATAGCGTTGAATACATTTTCTGGCTCGTAAAAGATCCTATGGCGAAAGCCGATAATAGAAAAGTTCTTCAAGCTTATAGTAAGGACATGAAGCGCCTCATTGAGCGGGGTGTTAAGGAAACCGTCCGCCCAAGTGGTCATATAATCAAACCGACTTTCGCTACGGATCAAGGTGGGTCAATTCCGTCCAATCTTATTCAGTCTGGTAACAATGAATCGAATAGTGCTTATATCAAAAACAGCAAGATTGCTGGAAATAAGATTCACCCTGCACGCTTCCCAGCAGAACTTCCCAGATTCTTCATAGAGTTTCTAACGAGTCAAAAAGATTTGGTACTCGATCCATTTGCTGGTAGTAACACCACCGGATTTGTAGCAGAGCAGCTGAATCGGAAATGGATTGCGGTAGAAATGCGGAAGGATTATGCAGAACAAAGTCGCTTACGATTCGAGGGCGTCCCTGACGAATGCGTCCAAGCTCAATCAAAGCTTCCATTTTGATCCTGGAACCGCCAACAAAACCTCAGCTTCGTCAAACATGTGTTTTACACCCATTTCAAGGATCCTTTCAACCTTTATCCATTCAGTTTGATTGTTTGTTCAATCTAATTCAACGCGCTCGTCGTTTCGTAAATCTCTCTTGACACGCTGTGCCATAAATGGTACGTTTGTTTCATGTCGTGAAACGGCAGGGGGAATTTATGGATGCATCGGATAGAGAGTTTGAGAAGTATCGGGGTGGGCCGACGCAGAGTAAGGCGGAAAGGATATATGTGACGCTGGACAGCCGGGGCGTTATTGGTTTGAACAAGAGGCTGCACAGTTTGCTCGGCAAACCGGTTGCGGCTTTTTTGCATTACAGCCGTGTGAGCGACGTGATCGCGGTTGAGCCGCTCGACAATCCACGCCTGCCCGAGGCATTCCCTGTTCATGAGCGTTCGGGCGGCGGATGGCGGATAAATACTTCGCCGTTCTGCAAGCACTTCGGCATACGGCTTGATACGACCGAGCGGTTTATCAATCCGGATATTCGAGACGGCAAGCTGTGGCTGAAGCTGAGAGAGACGGTGACCGTACGGAATTTGAGAAGGAAGCGGAGGAGTTAGGATCAGTTGAGGTTACCGGTCAAACTTTTTTCACTCCGGCCTTCTGTGCCGCCTTCTGGAGTTTCTCGTCCAGAGTAGCGATCGGGATCTGCAATCTTATTGCGAGTTCGAGGTAGGATGCGTCGTAGGCCGACAACTTGTAGCGGCGGGCCAAATCCAGAGTGTCGGTCAAAGCACGCGAAAATGTTTCATCATCGGTGCGAATATCTATGCCATTGAGAAACTCAAGAAAGCGTTTACTCCGCGATTCAGAAATCGATCCGTTCCTTTCCGCACGAGCAATTACGTTTGCCATCCCGAGACCCCAGATCACGGGCACGACAGCTATTTCTTCGCTGATAGCCGCCAGTATTTCGTCCGCATACGCGAGGTCTGACTGGCTGCCGTCTTCTAAAAGCCAACGAGACGAGACGGAATTATCCAGTACGAAACTCATCACGCCCCTCCTCGATCAATGCCTTAATATTGTCAACCCTTACGCGGCCCGACTTACGAATAAATTCCTGCATCCTCTCAACCGCCTCCGCCCGGGCCTTATCGCTTTCTATCGCAGTCGGCACCAGATCGGCAACCGCCTTACCGCGATTGGTGATAGTAAAGCTCTTGCCTTTTTTCACCTGCCGCAGCAGTTCCGGAAGCTTTGTTTTCGCTTCGTACGAACCAATTTCCGTTTTCATGATCTATTCCTATTATGCCGTGCTAATAGACCAGAATAATAGACCAGTCTATTTAAAGTAAAGGCGAAATTTTAGACGGTCAGTCGCGGTTACGGCGTGTAGTAAGCTATTATGCTCGGAGACGGCATATGTTTTGTAAGAAATGTGGACGGGAAAATGACGGCGATGCGGCATTTTGCGAGAAGTGCGGCAATGCGTTTGACGCGGCAGAAGAAGCACAGGTTGCGGTGACAGAGGCCCGACCGCTAAGAGCGGCCACCCTTCCTAATCAAGGCGGCGAGCAAGACGTGAAGATCTTTTCGATCACGCCGACGCTGAAGTTCGTTTATGCCGGATACGCGGCTGCGATATTGGCGGCGATCCTTTTGGTTGTTCTCCTTACGCTATTTGTGCCGGGATTCCTGACGTTGATCGGTTTGGGAATCGGCGTCTTACTGCTCCTGGTTCCCGCATATTTTCATGTAAAACAAAAATTGGTGCGGTACTCGCTGACCGACACGACGATCGAGGTTGACCGCGGATTGATATCGCGGACGACGCAGAATATTCCGCTGCGGAGAGTTCAGGATGTGACGGTTACGGCGACGTTCTTTCAGCGAATGCTTGGTTTTGGCGACATTACTATCGATAACGCCAGCGAAGACGGCGATAAATTGGCGCTGGATAATATCGATTCGCCCGGTAAGCATGCGGAACTCATCTTGGAACGAATGCGCCATCTGGATAGTTAAGAGAAGAATTTTCAACCGCAGATAAACACAGATGGGCGCAGATAAATCCTGAAACTAAATTGTCTTCTTTGATCGGCGTTTATCTGTGTTCATCTGCGGCAAATTTTCTTCCCTCTCTCGACAGCTAGTTTATGAAAGTTATTTTTGTTACAGGTGGAGCGGGATTTATCGGGTCGGCGTTTGTGCGGCAGGTACTTGTTGAGCAGCCTGAAACGCACATCGTTGATCTCGATGCGTTGACATATGCCGGCAATCTGGAAAATCTGAACGGAATCGACGAAAGCCGTCACACGTTCGTCAAGGGCGACATTTGCGACCGCGAACTCGTGATGAAGACGATCCCGGCGGAGTGCGGTGCGATATTTAACTTCGCGGCAGAATCGCACGTTGACCGGAGCATCGATTCGGCGGATGAATTTTTGCGAACGAACATTATCGGTACGCAGGTGTTGCTTGACGCGGCCCGCGCGAAAAATGTGAAGCGGTTTGTGCAGGTTTCGACCGACGAAGTGATGGGCAGTTTGGCGGACGAATCGGACGAGTATTTTACGGAAAGCTCACCGCTCCAGCCGAATTCGCCTTATGCCGCATCAAAGGCGGCAGCTGAATTTGTCGTCCGTGCGGCACGCGAAACGCACGGGTTGGACACCGTCCTCACCCGCTGCGGCAACAACTACGGCCCGCGGCAGTTTCCTGAAAAACTTATCCCGCTTATGATCGCCAACGCGCTCGAAGACAAGCCGCTTCCGGTTTACGGCGACGGTAGAAACGTGCGCGATTGGATCTACGTTGACGACCACGCGCGGGCCGTCTGGCTGGCATATGAAAAAGGCGTTTCGGGTGAAGCGTACAACATCGGCGCTCGAAACGAGCAGCATAATATCGACGTGGTGACGGCCTTGCTCGACGCTTTAGATAAACCGCATTCGCTGATCAAATATATCGAAGACCGAAAAGGCCACGACCGGCGTTATGCCATCGACCCGACAAAAGCCGAAACCGAACTCGGCTGGAAACCGCAGGTCACTTGGGCAGACGGATTGAAGCAAACGATCGACTGGTATCTTGCAAATCAAGCTTGGGTAGAACACGTCCGCAGCGGAGATTATCAGAATTATTACGACCAGCTTTACGGTGAGCGTCTCGCGTCGCCCTCCGCTTCGTAATCTATTTCAAAAACAATGCGTCGATCTCCGAAAGCAGTGCGGCAAAATCGGGGCTTTTTTCATTCGCTTTCGCTCTTGTGGCTCGGATCTTCACGAAATAGTTTTGGTAGGGAAACAAATATATTTCGGAATGAAGCTTATTGCCGCGTGCTGCCAGATCATAGCGCGTGTACAACACCTTAAGATTTCCAGTCGTGCCCCCAACCGTGATCGGCTCCGACTTGATCAGCTTTGCACTTTCATAAGCTCCGGCGTCAACCGCAGCTTTAATGTCGCTTTTGGCGCGGTCCATCTCTTCGGCAACGACTCCGGTCAGTAAGTTCGGAATGGTCTTACGACCGCCGTTGTAAACATAAACCGTGACCCGGCCGCCGGTCGGTGATTCGTAGTTAACGCTGTAACCAAGTGCGTCAGTCGGATATTTGTGCTTCGCCGACAATTCCCAGCCATCAACCTCTGGAAATTCGACGTTACCGTCAAATTTCGTTGTGCGTTCCAGTTTGGTCTTGTCCGGCGTTGGCGTTGCTTTGGGAGCCGTTCCGGTGGAAGTGCTCTGCGCCGCCGCGATAGAAACAGCGCCGACGACCAACGCAAAAAGTACAAATAACTTGAAGGAATTTTTCATTGAAACATCTCCCGACCGACAGTTTTCTTGAATCCGCAAAAGCATATCCAATATGAGCTTGAGCGTCAACCGGTTTGCTGTATTCTTAATTCAGACCAAATATGAATGTTTTGATAACAGGTGCCAATGGAATGGTTGCCCGGACGGCGGCGAACCATTGTCTTTCACTCGGCGACAATGTTGTCGGCGTGACGCGACAGCAGCTTGATATAGCCGACCGCGATGCGGTTTTTCGCCTTTTTGAAAGCGTGCGGCCAGACATCATTCAGAATTGTGCGGCATACACGGACGTTGACGGATCGGAAACGAACATTGAGAAATGTTACGCCGCGAATGCGACGGGGCCGGAAAATCTTGCGGCTGCCGCAAAAGAATTCAATTCCGTGTTTGTGACCATCTCGACCGATTATGTTTTCGACGGCGGGAAGGATGGGTTTTACACACAGGACGACAAACCGAATCCGCAAGGTGTTTACGCAAAAGCGAAATTCGAAGGTGAGGTTCGAGCGGCCAAAGCGAACCCAAATTCCATCATCGTGCGTTCCGGTTGGATCTACGGCGAAGACGGCACAAATTTTCTGAGCGTGATGTACAAGCTTTTGGCGGCAGGAAAAAATATCACCGCGATCTCCGATTCATTCGGCACACCGACATACACCGCCGATCTTGCGGTTCGACTGCGTGAATTGGCAGCTTTGAAAACGAACGGGATCTTTCACGTCGCGAACGACGGACCTGGAACAAGCTATCTCGAATTTGCTCGCGCGGTTGCAAGGATCGGCGGGTTCGACGAACGTCTGATCACGGCGGTTTCAAACGATACGCTGAAACGCCCTGCACCGCGCCCGACGAACTCACGGATTGCATGTCTTCGAAGTGCCGCACTTGGATTAGCGCCGATGCGCGATTGGCGAACCGCACTCGAGGACTTCATTTCCACGCAAACCAAATAGCCAAATAAAGAAGGCGGCTGATGTGCCGCCCTTTTCAAAACTAAAAACAACGACTACCCGCGCAAATCTGTCTCCGATTCGTCGCGCGGCTCCATCATTGGCGTTGAAGTATCTTCGGCACCTTTGCGATAGTAGTCGTAATAGCCGGTGCCGTAGTATTCGTATTCCATCGAACCCGACTTGATGCCGTTGAGAACGACGCCGTAAATGCGAGCCCCAAGATTTGCCAGACGTGTTTTAAACCGACGCATCAGATGCACTGAGCTCTTATTCGCCATAGCGACGAGTACGACGCCATCGACCAATGTCGAAAGAATGGCGGCGTCGGTGAAAGAGATCGCGGGCGGCGAATCGATGATCACATGCTTATATTTTCCGCGCAGGAACTGAAGCATATTTTTCATCTCGTTCGAGCTGAGAAGCTCGGCAGGATTCGGCGGGATCGGGCCGCTGGTTATTACCTTTAACCGCGGCAGGCCGGGAACGGATTTGATCAGGTTCTCCGTGTTGCGTTCGCCAGATAGATAGTTTGTCAGCCCCTGAGTGTTGTCGAGATCAAAATAGCTATGAACGCGCGGGCGGCGCAGATCGCAATCGACGATGACCACATCCGCGTCGGATTGTGCCAGCGTGATCGCCGTGTTGATAGCCGTCGTTGTCTTGCCTTCGGAAGGCTGCGACGAAGTAACAAGTATGGTCTGCGGCGGTTTGCCTGCGGACGAAAACAACAGCGACGTTCGCAGATGGCGATAGGCCTCGGCCATCGGCGAGTTGCGTTCTTCGAGCGTTATCAACGCAGCCGCCGGCATCGAGCCGCCGCTGACGCTGCTTGCCAGAAGTTTGCGTCGGTCATTTACGCCATGATGCGGAATGAGTGCAAGCGTCGGCAAACCAAGATGACGGCTTATGTCGTCTGAGGTCTTGACCGAATCGTCAAGGTAATCCATCAGGAACGCGAGGCCGATACCTGCGGCCAGCGAAAACAAAAATGCGACGAATATATTTCTTCCACGCTGCGGGCCGAACGGCTGCGACGGGACAACCGCATTTGACGAAATTTTGATATTTTCCGGACCCTCGCTGGCGACCGAAAGCTCTCGCTCTTTCAATCGCTGCGTGTATGTATCAAGCAGGCCGCGATTGGTGTCGATCGAACGCTTCAGCGTCGTCATTGTCGTCTGGGCCTGGCCCTGCACGTTAGCTATCGAGGCTTCATGGTCGTATGCCGCCTGTGACTGCGTTTCCTGCTTTCGAGCGGCGTCCACCTGCGACTTTAATGATACGAGGGCCCCGCTTACGGCATCCTTTTCGATCTTTTTCTGATCGCGATCGATGATCTGTAAAACTTCCGTCTCGGTAGCTTTTTTTGTGGCTTTTAATGACGAGATCCTTTCTTCCTTTTGCTTTACCGGGGCATATTCGGGTTTATACTTTACGAGCAACTCAGCTTTCTCGGCCTCGGTCTGCTGTATCTGCCGCTCAATGTCGCGGATCTGATCCTGGAGCTTCGCCTTACGCTCGGTATTCAGACGCATCGTATCCTGAAATATCTTATTGTCGTAAAGGTCGGGAAGGTTCATTCCCTCGCCACGGCTGTTTGCCGAAACCGCCGCGTTATAGCGAGTTTCAAGCTGGCGGCGTGATTCCATCGCCTTTAGCCAAGTGTCGCTCAAGCTGCCAAGTCGCGAAGCGGCAAGGTCCTGGCCCTTATCCTGGAGCGGCAGATTGTATGAACGCATTGAGGCCATCAGTTCGCTTTCCTGCTGACTAATGTTCGATTCAAGTTCGACGATCGATTTTTGAAGGTCGTCGATCGCCTTTCGCTCACCCTGCGTTTCGCGCAGCGCGTCCTGGTTCCGAAACGTCTCGGCTGCCATGTTCGTTACGGCCGCCGCAAGTTTTGGATCTTCGTTTATCAAGCTAACTTCGACTATGTTGGTGCGGTCCCGCTGTGAAATAACAAGCGGCATCATGCCGACATATCGGCTTACAAGTGCGTCTTCTTCGGGCGTCAGCTTAACGCCCGTTGCCGGATCGTCAGGCTGCGGAACTTCAGAAACGACAGGTAAAGAATTCGCACTCTCATCCTTTCCACCGGAACGCGAAAACATCGAACGGATCGATGCAAGAAATCCGCGATCCGTACTCCCGAGCAGATCTTTGTTCTTATAAAGGCCAAGGCGGATTACCACATCGCGCATCAGGTCGGGGCTTTGAAGCAATTGAAGCTGGGTGTTGTAGTAATTTGCATCGTTGCCAAAGTTAATGTTGATGGCATCTTTTGATGTAACTTTCGGTTTGCGCGGCTCGATTATCATCTCGGTCGTCGCCCGAAACTGCGACGGCTGCCGGAACATATAAAAAGCGGCGGCGGTTGTAACGACCGCGGTCAAGGCAAGTATTAAAGGAAGCCGTTTATATATAACATTGAAATACTGCTGAACCGACCGGCGGCCTTCCACAACATCTTCGCCATAGCCGTTACTGTAACCGCCCGTGTATTCCTGCGTAGCCTTTCTTATCTCGGCCGCACGCGGCAATGCCGTTAATCTTCGTTCCTGATCCATACTTACAACTTGAGTCGGACCGATGATGTCCGCTAAATACTAGTGCAACCCTGATTTATACCATATCCGCAGGTGTATTTCACCGATTTTCTCTCGGTCCATACTCTGGACCCTGGTTGTTAGTGTCGGATTTTGGGCTTTTGTTACGCCATAACCGGCGATGTTATACTGATCAATTACGATATTCACGCGAATACTGTAAGTAGAAGGCTTATATGACTGCGCATTCCGAAAACCGGTCCGTGAACGATGGCAATTTTGATCTTGGCATCAACGGATTTAAATATTCCGATCTATTTGATGCCGTAAAACTCAAAGAACTTGCGGAAAAGTTCTATGCCGAGGTTCTCGAAAAAGAGACCGTTCTCGGCGATGCACTGAATAAATACATCGCTTCGCATGGTAATGGTTACGAGAAACGTGTTGAATCGAAAATACTGACCGACGCCGCTCCGTTTCTTTCCGATTTTATCGCGCGGCTGTTTAAGATCACCCACGAGCGTTCCGAGCTCGAACGAACGATACTTGAGCAAAACCCGGTATGGAAATACAAATTCTTCGTTCAGCGTCGTGCGATAAAGAAATATAAGTCGCCGGATGATCTTGCGTCGATAAACGAATTCGATTTGGACGAGGCCGTGCGGGAGTTTCGCACAAAAGGCTTTGACGACACGCTTGTCTTTGACGAGGAGCTTGCTGTTGCATCGATCGTGACACAGCTTTCCGACGCCGAAGATGCCTTGACCAAGGCAGACGATATTTCGCCGGAGGTTCGCGAAACCGTAAAGGCTGTTTCGGCTGCCTACGAAAAACTAAAGGACAGGCCGTTCGGCAAACTTTTCAACGCGGCGGTCATCGAGCTTCCCGAAACCGGCGACCTTTTGCAGGTAAAGGCGGCATTGCAGATCGTCGAAATGTGGTCGGCGCTGCATTTCTATAAAAAAGACAAACGCTGGGCCGCGTTCAAGGTTCCGCACGCTCTGGATTATCAGAATCTGGTTCATCTCATCCATCCCGAACCCGCTTTGCCGAATGTAATGCGCGGAAGGGACGACGAGATGCGCCGTCGCGTCGGGTTTAAGCTGACCGATGACCGCGGCACGATGCGCGAAGCCCTGAATGAGATCGACTATTGCCTGATATGTCACGAGCGGGAAAAAGATTCGTGCTCCACCGGTCTGCACGAGAAGGACGGCTCGCTTAAACGCAATCCGCTTGGCATCAAAACGGAAGGCTGCCCGCTCGACGAAAAGATCTCGGAGATGCATCTGCTCAAAAAGCAAGGTGACCCGATCGGTTCGCTTGCTCTCGTGACCATCGACAATCCGATGTGCGCCGGAACCGGTCACCGAATCTGTAACGACTGTATGAAGGGCTGCATTTTCCAAAAGCAGGAGCCCGTGAACATACCGCTTGCCGAAACCGCGACGCTGACCGACGTACTAAAACTTCCTTACGGTTTTGAGATATACAGCCTGCTGATCCGCTGGAACCCGCTGAACGCACAGCGGCCGTACGCATTACCTTACAACGGCAAGAACGTGATGGTCGTCGGCCTCGGTCCGGCGGGTTACACCCTGGCGCAATATTTGCTGAACGAAGGTTTCGGCGTAATCGGCGTAGATGGATTGAAGATCGAGCCGCTGCCGAAGGCTTGGACTGGCGACCTCGGCCGTTCGTGTCCGAAACCGATCAAGCACATAAACGAGATAACCGAGGAACTGGACGAACGCATCCTGTCCGGTTTCGGCGGCGTGTCGGAATACGGCATTACCGTCCGTTGGGACAAGAATTTCCTAACGATGGTGCAATTGATGCTGACGAGGCGCAAGCGTTTTCGTGCTTATGGCGGCGTTCGATTTGGCGGAACGCTGACGATAGAAGACGCATGGGATTTTGGCTTTGACCACATCGCTATCGCGACCGGTGCAGGCCGCCCGACGATCGTCCCGATGAAGAATAATCTGATCCGCGGTATTCGCCAGGCTTCGGACTTTCTGATGGCGTTGCAGCTTACCGGTGCATTCAAAAAAGACACGTTGTCGAATTTGCAGGTGCGGCTGCCGGCGGTTGTGATCGGCGGCGGTCTGACCGGCATAGACACCGCGACGGAAACTTTTGCGTACTATCCGGTGCAGGTCGAAAAGATGCTGCACAAGTTTGAGGACGTGGTAGCCGAGTTTGGCGAGACGCATGTGATGAAGCAGTTCGACCCGGAAGAACTGATGGTCATCCGCGAATTTCTGGAACACGGTCGTGCCATTCGTGCCGAGCGTGCTCGGGCTGAAGCGGCGGGCGAACAGCCGAACTTTGTTCCGCTGGTTCAAAGCTGGGGCGGCGTTTCGCTGATCTATCGCAAGCGGCTTCAAGATAGCCCAGCTTACCGCTTGAACCACGAAGAAGTACAAAAGGCTCTTGAAGAGGGAATCAATTTTATCGAATGTATGTCGCCGACCGAGGCTGTACCGGACGAATTTAACGCGGTGAAAGCGTTGAAATTTGAGCGGTTGAATTATGTTGCCGAGACCGGCAAGTTTGAGAACACCGGCGACATCCACGAGTTTCCTGCACGAACTGTTTGCGTCGCGGCGGGAACTTCGCCAAACGTGATCTACGAAAAGGAAAAGCCGGGCACGTTCAAAATGGATGAGTGGCGGCAGTTCTTTCAGCCCTTCAAGGTCGAAAGAAACGGCGATGGTAAGCTGCACGCCGTCGAGGCCGAAAAAGGCGATTCGGCCTTCTTTACCTCGTATGAAAACGAAGGCAAGTTCATTTCCTACTACGGCGATAACCATCCGAAATATGCCGGGAACGTAGTAAAAGCGATGGCGTCGGCAAAGCATGGTTATCCAAAGGTCGTCGAACTTTTCGCGGACGAATTTGCAACACGCGGACCGCTGCCGCAATCGGAACGCGATGCCATTTTCGACAAACTTGAAGCAACACTCGACAACCAGCTTCGTGCCTACGTCGTCCGCGTCGAGCGCCTGACACCGACTATTGTCGATGTGATCGTAAAAGCTCCGCTACAAGCGCGCAAGTTCGAACCCGGACAGTTCTACCGTTTACAAAACTTCGAAACGTCGGCGCCGATCGTCGATGGAACGCGTTTGTTGATGGAAGGCCTTGCATTAACCGGTGCGTGGGTCGATGAAGAGAAAGGCCTGCTTTCGATGATCGTGCTCGAAATGGGAACGTCGTCGCGGCTATGTTCGCTGCTAAAGGAAGGCGAAGAAGTTTTGGTAATGGGGCCGACCGGAACGCCGACCGAGATACCGCAGAACGAAACCGTTTTGCTCGCCGGCGGCGGACTCGGCAACGCGGTGCTGTTCTCCATCGCACGCGCCCTTCGCGACAACAACAATCACGTCATTTACTTTGCCGGTTACAGGAACGGGGTCGATCTTTTCAAACGCGAAGAAATAGAGAACGCGACCGACCAGATCATCTGGGCGACCGATTTTGGCGACGAGATAGCGCCGCAGCGGAAGCAGGATGCACACTATCGCGGCAACATCGTTCAGGCGATGATCGCCTATGCTGAAGGAAAACTTGGCGAACAGACAGTTGATCTCGGCAACGTCGATCGCATAATCGCCATCGGCTCAGACCGGATGATGAACGGCGTCCGCGAAGCCCGTCACGCGACGCTCAAGCCGTTCCTCAAACCAGACCACATCGCCATCGGCTCTATCAACAGCCCAATGCAGTGCATGATGAAGGAGGTCTGCGCCCAGTGCCTGCAACGCCACGTCAACCCGCACACTGGTGAAGAATTCTTCGTCTTTTCATGCTTTAACCAGGACCAGCACCTCGACTTCGTCGATTTCAAAAACCTCAACGACCGCCTCCGCGCCAACAGCATTCAGGAAAAACTGACGAATTTGTGGCTGGATCGCGCGTTCAAATCAATTGACAATAGCGGCGGTCATACTGGATAATTGGGTGTACAATGTGTACACAGGAGTTGTGATGATAACAACGAAGGAAAATAAGCCGACGAGATTCAGCATTCGAGCAACGACTAAGCAAAAAGAACTCATCGCCCGAGCCGCGTCGCGAAGCAACAAGACTATCAGCGAATTCGTACTGGAAAACAGTATCGATGCCGCCGAGGCGTTGGAACTCGACAATGCGCATTTTGTCGTCAGCCGCAAAGATTATGATGCACTTCTTAAAAAGCTCGACGAACCGCCAAGGTCGATTCCGGTTCTCCGGCAATTGATGACAGACCCGACTTCGATCGATGTCCCGAACAACTGACTATGCGCCGCCGAAACCACTCGAAAAGAGTTTCGACCGCGAAGCCTTTGATTGCGGTGTCGAGCCTCTCAACGAGTACCTACGCAAGTTCGCTCTCCAAAGCCAAAAGAAAGATGCGGCTCGAACGTATGTTGTAGTCGATACTAACAATAGTATTCTCGGTTACTATACATTGGTTTTTGGTGCTGTCGAACCCGATGATGTTCCAGACAAAATATTAAGCGGACTAGGAAGATATCAAATCCCTATTCTCCTACTCGCTCGCCTGGCCGTCAGCTTCAGCGAAAAAGGCAAAGGCCTTGGCGGTCTTCTAATGCAGGATGCGTTCCTCCGGGCGATCCAAGCTTCCGAAATCGCCGGACTTCGTGCCGTTATGGTAAATGCAAAGGATGAAACCGCGAGATCTTTCTACGAAAAGCTCGGTTTTCAACCTGCCAAGTCAGATCAATTAAAGTTGTTCTTAAAGATTTCAGAGATTAGGTCAGGACTTCGGTCTTAATACTCGTCGGTTGGGCACGTCGTCGAAGGCTGAGTACAACGTTTCAATTGCGTTGGCTAGTTTATCCGTCATATAGAAATTTGAGCGATAACACTTCCCACCGCGTCACCTCTTCGATTCGTGATCGCCAGCGGTGATAGTCCTGGCAGCGCATCGTTCGGTAGAATACCGAGTTGTTTCAGCACCTCCACTGCGACGACAGGTCGGGCGCGTTTGTCGTCGCCGTCTTCGATCTTGAGGGCAATGGCGAGGCCTTTAGGATATTTTTCGCTTGGCAGAATTCCGCAAAGCCATACGCCGTCGGCTCCGACCTTTGAGATGAATGCGCCGGGTGCGGCTTGCATTAGGATTGTATCAAGGCGTTCGGTGCCGCCGATCAGTTCGGGGTATTTCAGCATTGCCGAGACGATACGTTTTGCAGCAGAACGAGTGGCTTCGTCCGTGAAATCGTCTGGCGGTGCGACCAGATTCAAGAACCCGCGGGCCATCGCGGCTAGCGGCATTGCGAAGTTTGGAGCGCAGCAGCCGTCGATGCCGATAGCTATATCTTCGACTGGAATCTCGCAGAATGTCGAAACGGCGTTCAAGACCGATTGTTGGATCGGGTTTTCGAATTGGTCGTAAGTTCCAATGTCGGCACCAACATGTTTCGCAAATGCAAGCATCGCGGCGTGTTTGCCGGAGCAGTTGTTGTGAAGTTGCGTTACGGTCTCATTGGCACGCTGCATCCGTTCGGCTTCTTTCTCATAAAACGGAAGATGCTTTCCGCAGCGAAGATCGCTTTCCGATAAGCCGATGTTCGCAAGCATCCGTGCTGCGATCTCAACGTGCATCCGTTCGCCCGAATGTGAGGCACACGCCATCGCGATCTCGTCTTCTGTGAAACCGAAGGCATCGGCCGCTCCGCTTGTGATAAACGGCATTGCCTGAAATGGTTTCGCCGACGACCGGAAATACGTCACCATCTGCGGATCGCCGATGTTCAAATGCACCTTGCCGTCGCCGCCGATAGCGATCAGATGTCCGCGATGGACCGATTCAACAGTTTCACCGCGGATGACTTTTGCGAGGATCGGAGTTTCCATTGTTTTAACGCAAAGTCGCCAAGACGCAAGAAAAATTAGCCACAGATGGAGACTGATGAAATCAAGATCTGAAAAATGTTTTTGGCTTTATACATCTGCGTTTATCTGTGTTCATCTGTGGTTGAATTACTTCCCAGCCGCAAGCATCGAGCGTGCGTTTTCGCGGGCCGCATCGGTGATCTTTTCGCCCGCAAGCATGCGGGCGATCTCTTCGATGCGTTCTTGTCGATCCAGTTCGCGGATCGAGACGATCGTCTTGCCGGATCTGAATTCTTTTTCGACTACGAAATGCTTGTCCGCCTGCGACGCTACTTGCGGCTGGTGCGTGACGCATAGCACCTGCTGCGTTTTCGCAAGTTCCTTTAGTTTCGCTCCGACCGCTTCGGAGACGCGGCCGCCGATCCCTGCGTCGATCTCGTCAAATACGGCGGTCTTGCCCGCTGCGGTTTTCGCTGTCGTTTTCAAGATCAGCATCAGACGCGACGCTTCGCCGCCGGAAGCGACCTTTACCAGCGGCTTTGGTGATTCGCCGACGTTTGCCGAAAAGTAAAACTCAACACGGTCGATGCCGTTAGCTGTTTGTTCGTATTCCGATGGTTCAGCCGGACTTTCAACCCGAACTTCGAAGACAGCCTTTTCAAGAGCAAGTGGCTGCAGATTTTTCTCAACTTCTTTTGCAAACTTCTTGGCCGCCTTGTCGCGAACATCGCTTACCTCATGAGCCAGTTTCATATACGCATCGCGTTTAGCCGCGAGTTCACGCATTAGTTCGGTTTCGCGAAGCTCTGAAAATTCGATATTTTCTAAACGCCGTTTTGACTGTTCAAGATGTTCGAGGGCCGTCTCGACCGTACCGCCGTATTTTCGCGAAAGCCGCGATATCTCAGCAAGACGCTGTTCAATCTGCTCGATGCGTTCGGGTGAAAACTGGAGTGTACTTAAAAGACCGCGCGTTGCAACTGAGAGGTCCTGAATCAGAATTCGCGCGCTTTCAATAGAATCTGCATACTCACGAAATCGGCCATCGTATTCGCTAAGTTCTTTGATATTTTTTGCAGCTTTGTCGAACGTCGCCGACGTCGATTCATCGTTGTCGTAGAGCAACGCAAATGTTTCCGTGCTAAGTGCAGAAAGCTTTTCGACGTTGTTCAGGCGGCGTTTCTCGTCCTCTAATTCCGCGAGCTCGGACGTTTGCAGATTCGACCGTTCAAGTTCGCCGACCTGAAATTTCAATATGTCGATCAACAGAAGTTTTTCGCCTTCATCCTTTTTCAGATCCGTAAGTTCACGACGAACGGACTGCATAGCGATATATGCTGTCGAAACTGAATCGAGCAGTTTCGCGTTATTCGCATATTCGTCAAGTAGTTCGAGATGCGATGCAGGATCGAACAGTGTTGCCTGGTCGCCCTGACCGTGAATATCTGCAAGATACGGCGCAAGGCGTTTCAGAAGCGATGCGGTCACAAGCTGATCGTTCAGAAAAACGCGATTCTTGCCTGAGGAAGAAAGTTCGCGGCGAATGACTAGCTCCGCAATCTGGTCAGCCGATTTTGCCTTTGCTGACGCGCCGGCTTCTGCATTCAGCAATTCAATTCCGCTCTCTTCAAATATCGCAGAAAGATCTTTCTCGGATCTGATGCTGAACAGGCCTTCGATCTGTGCGGATTCTGCGTCTTCTTTTATCAGGTCGGACGAAACGCGTTCGCCGGTCAACGCGCCCAAACTATCGACGATGATCGACTTGCCCGAGCCGGTTTCGCCGGTGAGCAGATTGAGCCCGCCGCCAAATTCTATTTCCAGCGAGTCGATCAACGCGATGTTTCGGATTTTAAGAAACGTCAGCATCGGGTACTAATTGCGTTTCGGCACAACGCCGTTTCCCTTGAACCATTTGCCGAATGAAAGTATGGCGTCCGGCTCGAACTGTTTTTCAAGATCCGGCGCCGTCCAATCCACCTTTCGATCTTTTTTGTAGAACAGCAGGTCGCCGTTCGCACCGGGCTTGATCGGTTGGATCCGTCCGGTGACGTAGAAACCGGAAGCGTCGTATTCCTCGAGACCGCTGATGGCCGAGAGCATTCCGATCTGTCGAATTACCGTTGGCGACGAAAACTCAGCGCGTCGACGCTGAAAGTTCATCGCAAGATCCCCGACTTGAACCACGCTGTCAGGCTTGCGTTCCATGATAGATGCATTTCGAAAGATTATGTTTACCAGACCGCCGGACGAATTGTTCGGTATCTCGAAATACCGTTCCGGCACCGCCGCTTTCTCGGAACCATCCGCAACCGATCTCAACGCAGTTAGAAAAATAACGAAGTTCATTTTCACCAGAAACATCTCGTCCTTCTCTTTTAACGCGCCGGTTTCTATCAGGATCACCGAAGTTCCCCATTCGGAAAAGCTATCGCCGAAGGCAGACGGTGTCCATTCGTCGGCGTAACGGCCGATGTTTCCGGGAATGAAATTACTAAGAACCTCGGCCATTAGAAAGATCATCCGTTTGCTTCGAAGCTGGCCGTCCGTTTCGGTTTTCGCCGCGTCGCCGTAAACGGAAAGAAACGAGATCGCTGCTTGTTTGGGCGTATTCCCGGCGGTGGTCAATTCGTTTTGATTGTGAAGATTAAATCCGATCTCCGGCAGCCATGTATCGCGGAGGCTCTTAAGAAGGCGGGCCTCGGGCGTTATAAGATTTCGCGCATCGCGGTTGATGTCCAGTCCCTGAAGATTGCGCCTGACATATAGTTCCGCTCCGTCGGGATTCAGCATCGGCACCGCACGGATCGTCATTGAGTTTTCGATCCCCTTTACCCAATCCTTATCCCGATTTCGCTGTAGAACGGTGAACATATCGATCAGGGCCGAGGTCGCGGTCGGTTCGTCGCCGTGCATCTGCGACCACATAAACACCTTCTTCGGCCCCTTTCCCCATTCGATCTGAAAGATCTCGCGGTTGGCGACGCTGCGACCAACGTCATCAACCTTGATGCCAAGTTTCTTCAAAGCGTCAAGGTGGTTCTTTAGATTCTGATGGCGAACATTCGAAGGAAACTTGTGTGAAACGTGTTCCTTGTCCCATATCTCAGCAAGCTCGTTGGGCGTTTGGGCAAGGATATTCATTGTAAATGCTGCGCTCAGCACCAGGAGGGAAATGCCTGTTCTCATACCACTAAGATAAACCGATGCCGCACTTAACATCAAATATTGATGTCCGTTATTAACGCAAAATCCTGGGCGAAACGCCGTCTGTTCTTAGCAAATAAAGTTAGACATTAAAAAACGACGATCTGTGAGGTGATATGGGAAATCTTTTATTAAGCGCCGAATCGATACTAATGTGTCCGCACGGGGGCATGATAGTTTGGACGCCGACGACATATACGACCTACCGCATTTCCGGCCGGCCGCCGATGCTGCTTGGTGATATTTTCACTATTGCTGGGTGTCCCTTTCCGGCGCCCGGCGGTCCATGCCTAACCGCACAATTCTATACTGCCTCGACGATGTTAATTATCCAGGGACGACCTGCCTTGACCGCTGCAAGTGTCGGAATGTGCCTGAGTTCCGCTGCCGTTCCGAACGGGCCGGTCGTCATCGCGGCCCACCAGTTGGGTGAGCGTGAGCCGGACGAGTTTACGACCATCAACGAATAATCGATTCATACAGGCGTTCGGTCCGATCGATCATGGTATTTAGATCGAACATAGCCGCGGCACGGCCTTTAACGGCTGCCGCGGCTTTTGTCCGCATAATTTTATCACCTAGCATTGACGCGATCTTGTTTGCAAGATCGACCGGGTCTTCGATGCGTGCAAACGTGCCGTTGATGCCGAGAAGCTGCTTTGCGCCGTCGGTCTCGGTCGCAACTAAACAGACGCCGCTGGTCATCGCTTCGAGCATTGCAAGGCCGAAGCTTTCCGAACGCGAAGGCGAAACGAAAACATCTATCGCCGAATAGAATGGCCGGGTATCGTCGAGCCAGTCAAGCCAAAGAATTCGGTCCCTGATGCCAAGAACGCCCGAAAGCCGCCTAAGCTCACGACGAAAACTCCTGTCAACCGTATTATCTTTACCGACGATCACAAATCGGCAGCCGGGATTCGTCTTGGCGATCTCGGATGCGGCCAAAACGAATTCACGCTGGCCCTTTAACTCTTTTAGTTCGCCGAGCGTTCCCACGAGCTGAACGTCGTCGCCGATCGAGTGAAGTTCGCGGAACTCGTTTCGCAGGCCCTTCTTTTCCTCATCGTTGAGCGACTTCGTGTCGATGCCGTTGTAAATAACTTCTATCTTTTCGGGCGGAAATACCCTTTTTAGATTTACCGCCACAACATCCGAAACAGCGATAGCCTTTGTGAGGTTCTTTAGCGCAAAGCGATTGAACGGCTTTAGCGGAAACAGGACGTGCCGCGTAAGCACGAATTTCGCCGGCGACGCCATACAGGCGATGCTTGCGGGGATATAGTCGCGCGCGACGTGTGCGTGTATGATCTCGATCTTGTTCTCACGGACAAAGTCGGCAATGCGAATCGCGCTCAATACGCCGAAGGAATTGCGGATCGAGACCTCAAAGATATTTTCATGCGGCAGATGTTCGAGCCGCTCCTTCCACTTACATGTCGGACGGATCGCCGCAAACACCTCATGCCCGCGCGACTGCAAACCGCGCGTCAGATCGACAAGGTGCCGCTCTCCGCCTCCATAAGTCTTTGCCGATGAAACATGCAGTATCCGCATCGTTTGCGATTATACTCTCGAACGCACAAAAAAAGGCACGCCCCACAAACGAAGCGTGCCAAAAGGTTTTCAGATCACCGCTAAGCGGCAAAACAAAAAACTAGAACTGGAACCGAGCCGCAAACTGCACCTGCCGCTCACGGAATACGCTGCTCCCAGCTTGGGTAATCGATCCGAACGCCGGAACAAAGTTCATTGTTGACCCGGAAATTGTATACATACCATTGCTGATCGCGGTTGGCTGGAACCGATTAAACAAGTTGAATCCCTCAGCAAGAAATTCAAGATTCATGGTTTCAGTAAACCGTATTCTTCGGGAAAGTCGGAGATCGACGTTAATGATCTTTGGCGAACGGAATGTATTCGGAGCAAGTGCTGGTACGCGGCTCGATCCACCCGCACCCAATGGGCCAGTACTCGTACCGCCGCTAACGCTGTTCGTTACAATCCCGGTATATGTGAAGCCGGACTGAACCACCACGATCGGTGCAACGGTCCAACCACCCAAGATCGCTCGACCGGCGCGTGAATCAGCGCCAATACCGAACAGGGTCTTCGGTGCATACACCAGACTTCCAACAAAGCGGTGAGGTACGTCGAAATTCGATCGACCAAATTCATCAGCCTGATCAAACGGATTAAGTAGGAAGTTGCCAGCCGTAAAGGTCTGCGAATTCTGCCCGTTATCCTTTGACGACGAGAAAGTATAGCTCGTTTGAAACTGAATGCCGTCCGTTAACCTTCGGTTCAGCTGCGCCACGAAACCATAATAGTCCGAGGAGACCACACTGCGGATTTCCGTGATACGACCAAAGTTGGTATTGGGTCGCGGCCCCGTAAATTTCGGAGCAATAAATGTAGTGCCGCCGAGCGGGCCGTTAACGAAATTAAAGGTCGTCGTAGCATTTGGCGGATTTAAGTTTGTATCCACAAACGTCGGCAGAAACTGCCCGTAGCTCGCCATTCCGGTAAAAGAGATTACCGTATTTCGACCCAACTGCCGTTCATAAATGACGTCCATTTGATGGATACGGGGATTCTGGTTTGCAGCCGCGAAAACGATAATGTCACCACCAAAGGTACCCGATCCGGGGAACGTGGTAAGTGTATTCGGATAGAAGGGTTCCACTATCGTTGGATCGACGTTATTCGGTCCGGTCGAAAAGGTTCGCTGTCCTGCCGCCAGGCCCGTATTCGTGATCGCATTTGAGATCGCCGAATTCGTTATACGGCCGTAGAACATCCCGTAACCGGCACGAACGACGTTAGCGTTGTCCTTACCAAACGACCATGCAAAACCGATCCTTGGGCCGAAATTATCCTTATCTTTAGGGAAATTCGATGTTCGCGGTTCGAGCGGATTTGGCAATTGCGGTTCCGGTTTCTGCTGGTACTCGTAGCGTAGTCCGAAGTTGACCGTTACGTTTGTGTCAAGCCGGATATCGTGCTGGTAAAAGAAATTGTAGTCCGTGGTCTTGAACTGAAATTCAGTCGGCCCAAACCCTTGGGTAAACGTTGTGTAGCTCTTTGTAGGGCCGCCGGCACAAGGACTTGGATTGACGTTACAGGTATAGTCGGTTAGCCAAGCCGAAAGGTTTGGAAAGATGTATGCTCCGGATTCGGTAAACAAGTTGGCAAGTTTATCAGAGACGCGGCTAATGTCCGCACCGAACTTGACGGTATGATTACCGCTCGAATATGTAACAGAATCCGCAACTTGCCAACGCTTCTCGTCGGGATAAGCATTTCGATTCAGGAAGTTAGGCTTCCCGATAGTAAAGGACGAGTTCGACGAAGGGCCGATCTGAGCAGAAGGCGGAAAGCCCCCAGCGCCCGTAGTCGGTTCGCTCGGATCCGGAGTATCGGCTATCTGCTGTTCAAGGTCACGCGAGTATTGAACGCGAGCTTCATTCATCCAACTGGTTGACAAGACTGAGTTCAAGCGGAAATTGTAGGAATCGAGTTGAACAACGTCGCTTCCAAACGATGTCCGTCCGCGAAGCACTGTCGCCTGCGTCTGAACACCTGCAGGTGAATCCCAGCGCATGCGGTTATAAACTGCCGTAAAGGTGTGTTTATCGTTGATTACCCAATCGATCTTCGGAAGTATCAACCGCTGATCGCCTTTTCGGGGGACAATACCCGTTAGATTCTGAAGATACGCAATCCCGGAGGCGATCTGTGCGGCTGTCAAGCCAGGAACGGTCGTGACATTAAAAAACGTCGTTGACGGCGGTTGAGCAACGGCCGGAAAATCTCGCTTTTGCTCGTCATAGCTAAAGAAGAAAAACAACCTGTCTTTAACTATAGGGCCACCGATCGAACCGCCGTATTGATGACGAATGTCGTCCGGCTTTCCTGTGGGATTTCCCGGCCCGGGAAAACTCAAGGGATTTCGAGCACCCTGCTTATTGTTGCGATAGTACCAAAACGCCGAACCGTGAAATTCGTTGGTTCCGCTCTTGGTGACCGTGTTCACGACGCCGCCGGCCGCGCGGCCAAATTCGGCCGAATAGTTTGACGTATTGACTGAAAACTCACGAACTGCATCCTGACTGATCGATGAACTGATACGCGTGCGTCCGCGAGCTTCTGAAAAGAATGCCTGATTATCATCGCCGCCATCGACCGTGCTGTTATTGAGCAACCCTGAAATGCCACGGAAGCTTATCAAACCAAAAGCGCCGTCGGGTGCAACACCAGGTGTGAGCAGAACGAAGCTCGATGCACGGCGTCCGTTGATCGGCAGTTCGCTGATCGATGTTTCGTTGATGCCGGTAGCGTTCGTAGCATCGTTCGTGTTAACGACCGGTGCCTCGGCCGTGATGGTCACCTCGCCGGTTGCTCCGCCGATCGAAAGCGGGATGTCGATACTCGTGATCGAACCGACCTCGACAACGACCTCAGCGGTCGATTTGCCGAATCCGGTTGCGTTGGTTTCAACGCGATAGCGTCCCGGTTGGAGATTCGAGACACGAAAAACGCCGTCATTTGACGACGTGGTTGTGGAACTGACGTTAGTTCCGATATTTGTGATGAGGACGGTGGCGCCGGTAACGATCGCGCCCTGCGGATCTGATACTTTGCCGCTGATACCGCCCGTAACAGTTGACTGTGCTAACGCTGCGAAAGTTCCAAATGTAACAACCGCAAACATCGCGATCAGTCTTTTTGTGAAATTTTTAGTCATTTATTTCGACCTCTTAGTCTTTTTTTGATTGTAAATATTGCCTTTTTTTGGCCCATTTCTCGGAGAATTTGGATTTTTATTGTCCTTTTCGGATTGGAGCCAAACCGCGTTATTACCGTTTGTTTAAACTCTCCTTTCAACCGGGCCGAATTTCCGTATTAAGTCTTTTAACTGCACAGTTTACGCAACCCGTAGAAATACGTCTTAGTGAATCCAATTCCCTGTTCACCAAGGCGATGCAGTTACACCCCTTTTGATGCAAATACAATTCCGTTTCGTCCCAGCGCACGACTCCAGGATTCAAAGGATTCTCCAACCTTAGATCGCCAACTTTAACTCGACGTTAACTTCTGGAAATGAATATTTTTCATGGTCGGTCAGTGGAATGTAGATAAATGCGTGGCATAGGTAAGTATAGTAGAATCAACTACTTAAACGCGATCGCTTTGATTTAACGTAAAGATTTGTAAATAACAAAGCACCACGGGATATTGAAACTTGACTTTTTTGTAAAATTGGATTAAATTTGTGCCGCACATGGGAATTATGCTTCATGTGTATTTAATTGGTACGCGAGTTAAGGGGGATATAAATGGCACAAATAGATTACGCAACTTCATCATACAAGTCGCCATTGCACCATCGGATCCTGGCGAATATGCCTGTCAAGGCAAGCTGGATCGATCAGGAAAGCGGTAAGAAGATCAACGTCTTGGGTACGACCGAGAATATCGGCGAATCAAGCGCGCTTGTCAATCTTGAGGTTTTGCCTCCGGTTGGCAGCGAGGTCAAGCTCCGCATTTTCGAAGAGGAAAAAACGGTCATCGAAGTTTCGACGAAGGTTATCCGCGTCGAACGCGACCCGAGCAAACCGCTTGCGGCTCTTACGGTTCTTGTTAATCTCAAGAAGTGGAAAGAGACGGCGATGGAAGCCGCTCAGAAATGGGTTACGCGGCACTGGCAGCTTAATTACGAAGAAGAATGGGTCAACTAAACCCCGTTCGACTTTGATATAAATATTGAGCGGAGATTTGCGTCTCCGCTCTTTTTAGTTTGGCATCGGTAGCGAACAACTAACCTCGCAGCCGAAGCATCTTTTTAATCAATGAAAACGGCATTTTTTCTTGTTTTGGTTTTGGCTTTTTCAGCATTTACGTTTGCGCAAGCTAAGCCGCTGACGCAGGCTGAGTATGTAAAGATGCTCTATGCACTCGATAAGGATTTCAGCGGTAAGGCCGACATCGTTGTCGCTTTGCGGACACGCGGCATAGACTTCGCGGTGACAGACGGCGTTCGTTCGCTGACCCGTTCAAAGGGACGTAACGATGACGAACTAAAGCGGGCACTTGAAGAGGCCGGACGCAGAAAATCCGGCGGCGTTGCCGCAAAGCCTTTGTCTGAAAAAGAAGCAGCAGATGTTATCACCAAAACCCGCACGAAAACCCTCGAAGCCGTAGCGGAAATGCCCGATTTCGTCGTCAAGCAGCAGATCCAGCGTTCCGCGGCCTATGCGGGAACCGGAAACTTCCGGAACCTTGACCGTTTGATCGTGGCTGTAAGTTACCGAGCCACTGGCGAAGAAGAATACAAAGTGCTTTCGCTCGACGGCGTGATTCAAAATAATCCGCAGCCGAAACGCAGCTACGAACAGGCCGGAGGAACCAGTTCCACGGGCGAGTTCGTCACTGTTCTCGCGACGATCTTCAAACCGGAGAACGATGCGAGATTCCAGTATGTCGATGCCGATGAGATACGCGGACGCAAGGCAATGATGTTCGATTTCGACATCGCGAAAGACAAGGCAAAACAGCAGATCGTCTCAACCGCAGCGACCACCGTCTCGACGATCGCAGGGATGCGCGGACGCATTTGGATAGATAACGAGAGCCTTCGGGTCCTGCGGATTGAAAGTGAAGCAACCGAGATCCCTGAGACATTTCCCGTCCGTTCGGCAAAACGCCTGATCGACTACGACTGGACAACTATAAGCGGGGAAAAGTACCTGTTGCCGCTGGTGTCAGACGTTCGCCTGACTCACCGCGAGACAAAGAGCATTTTCGAAACACGCAATGTGATCAGGTTCAAGGATTATCAGAAATATGGAACGGACGTTACGATAGTTGCGGAGGACGAAGTTCCGGCGACTGAAAAACCTTAGACTAAGAAAAAGAAAAGTAGGCGACCAGGCCGGGAACGATCAGCCAAACCAATCCTTTGACCAGAAAGAACAAGAATCCGGCGACGCCGAAGCGTTTTATCCACCGTTTTAGAAGGCTTTCGTTTTGAACTTTTGCGTCTGACACTATTCAGAGAATACTCTTATTGAAATTGGTTTTCAACTTCTTCTGACCTTGCAATGAGAAAACATTACCGGCTTTTTGCAGTTCCCTGTCTTTACCTTATTCTTTCTTTTTCGGGTTTCGCGCAAAGCGGACCGCCGATGGAAAACGGAAAACGCGAGGCCCGCTTGGTAGAACTAATAACTCTCGACAACACGCTCAAACTCGATATTCGCTACGCCACCGAAAACAATTTCATGGGGCGAAAGGTCTATCCCGAAGCACGCGCATTTTTGCAGAAACCGGCCGCAAAAGGCGTGGTGCGTGTTCACAAAAAGCTGAAGAAGCAGGGTTTGGGAATCGTGATCTACGACGGCTATCGCCCTTGGACGATCACAAAGTTGTTTTGGGACACGGTGACGCCGGAACAACGAAAATTTGTTGCCGACCCGACAAAAGGCTCGAAACACAATCGCGGCTGCGCCATCGATCTTGGGATCTTTGATCTAAAAACAGGTGCGGCGATACCGATGCCTTCCGGCTACGACGAGTTCACCGACAGAGCTTCACCGAATTACGCCGGCGGCACCGACGAAGAGCGCCGAAACCGCGACCTGCTGCGATCTCTAATGGAGAAGGAAGGATTTATCGTCAATTCAGATGAATGGTGGCACTTCGACTATAAGGATTGGGAGAAATACGCGATCTACGATATTTCGTTCGCGGAAGCCGCGAACGAAAGTAAAAAGTAAAAAGGTGAAAGGCAAAAGCGAACGGACGACAACTGCGTCTTCACTTTTGCCTTTTTACTTTTACTTTTTACTTACTCCGCTGGAGTTGCGGCGGCCGGCGGTCGCGGCGGAATAGCTTCGATTTGCAGCATGATGCTGACCTCGTCGGCGATTACCGGAATGGTTGTTCCGGCAATATTGCTCCCGTAGTTGACGCCGTAGTCACGACGATTGATCGTCGTTTCGCCGATAATGCCCATCCGCTGTCGAGGTGCGGCTCCAATAAAGCCGGGGATCGAGAAAGGGATCGAAATCGATTTCGTCACGCCTTTCATCGTGAAGTCTCCCGTGACGATCATATCCTTCCCTTTCTTTTCGACCTTGGTGCTCTTGAACGTGACCTCGGGAAACTTTTCAACTTCAAAAAAATCCGCAGACCTCAGATGCGTGTCGCGTCCCGTAACGCCCGTGTCGATGCTCGTCGCCTTAGCCGTAAATGTTACCGACGATTTTGAAACATCCTTAGCATCGTAGGTCACAGCACCAGTGAAATCCCGGAAAAATCCGGGAACATAGATCAGGCCGTTGTGCTTGACCTTAAAGCTGATGAAGGTGTGTGCCTTGTCAAAGTTATAAGTACCGGATTCGCCGGTTTGAGTCGATTGTCCATTCGGCAGAAACCGATCTTCGAAAGAACGGTCTGCGGCGGTGATGCCGCTGCCCCAAAATACAATGGCGGACAGCGCCAAGAAACTTACTCCAATCATTATCCGTTTCATCTTTAGACTTTCTCCTAAGCTAAACTTTTGTACATGTTCTGATAATATTAACTCAAATCGACAAAAACTGAATCGCGAGGACAAATAAATGGACAGGCCTGATGCAACTGAATTTGCCGAATACTACAACAACTACGTTTCCAGGATCGAAGGCAATGGCGTGATACCGATACTTGAAGCACAGTCTGCCGAATTGCGCTCGGCCCTTTCAGATTTACCCGAAGGCAAAGGAACGCACTCTTATGGCGACGGCAAATGGACGATCAAAGAAGTGTTGAGTCACATTATTGACGCGGAACGCATCTTCGCCTATCGAATTTTGCGCATTTCGCGGGGCGATGAAACGCCTATCGAAGGGTTTGAGCAAGACGGATATATCGAAACATCTAATGCGAACAACCGTCCGTTCGCCGAACTGCTCGAAGAGTTTGAGCTTCAACGGAAGTCAAATTTGTTGCTATTGAAAAATATCGACGCCGCCGGTTCGCAGCGAATGGGAACCGCAAGCGGATTCCCCGTTTCAGTGCGCGCGCTAGCGTACATTTCCGCAGGCCACGTTAGACATCATTTAGGTATTTTGAATGAGAGGTATCTCAATGCCTGACCAGAATTTCGAGAGTTCCGAAGAAGAACGAATTGCCCCGTACCTTTATCTACGAGATCCAGGCGTACATACGTTTGAGGAATTCGAGCAATTCAAAAAGAAGTTTCCCGATTGTTCGGCTGAATTGATCGTCTGGACATACGCGAGATTAGTGTACGAAAAACGCGGAGTCCGAATACTTGGTTATTGATGCAATTATCATCGGCGGCGGAGCTGCGGGATTGTTTTGCGCGATCGAGGCTGGGAAACGCGGGCGACGTGTCTTGGTGGTCGAACACAACGCGCAGGTCGGTCGCAAGATCATCATATCCGGCGGCGGGCGATGCAATTTTACGAACGTCAACACTACGCACGAGAACTTCATTTCTCGGAATCCGCACTTTGCAAAGTCTGCTCTTTCACGTTACACACCACAGGATTTCATCGAGCTGGTAAACAAACACGGCATCGATTTCTACGAAAAGAAGCTCGGTCAGCTCTTTTGCAGGGAACGGTCCGACGCGATCGTTAAAATGCTTCTCGACGAATGCCGGAAGGCGAAGGTTAAGATCAAAACGAATTGTCTGGTTAACGACGTCAATAAGGAAAATGGATTCGTCGTTGACACTACCGAGGGCGTTTTTGAATCCGATAGCCTTGTAATCGCATGCGGCGGGCTTTCGTTTCCAAAGATCGGTGCGACGAATTTTGGTTACATGATCGCAAGGCAATTTGGCCTGAAGATCGTGCAGACACGGCCTTCGCTTGTCGCTCTCGTTGCCGAAGGACGCGAAAGGTTTCCGGCGGCTGCCGGTGTCTCGGTCGATTCGGCGGTATCCGCAAATGGCCGCGAATTCCGCGAGAATATTCTATTCACCCATCGCGGCCTTTCCGGCCCGGCGATGCTGCAGGCGTCGAATTATTGGGATCTCGACTCACCGATGTCGATCGATCTGTTGCCGGAAATCGACATAAAGGAAGCATTGGTTGCCAACAATGATTCCAGGAAAAAGCTTGGAAACTTTCTCGCCGAGTTTCTACCTGAACGCATCATCGAACTCGTCGTTGATCAAGCTCTCACCGAAAAGCCGCTGAACCAGATCGGTAATGCTCAACTTGAAACCGTAGGCGATCTGCTAAACAACTGGGAACTGAGATTCATCGACACCGAGGGCTGGCATAAGGCCGAGGTCACGCTCGGCGGTGTTTCCACCGTTGAGCTTTCGTCGCAGACAATGGAAAGCAAAAAAGTTCCGGGCCTTTATTTCATCGGCGAAGTCGTCGATGTTACCGGCTGGCTCGGCGGATACAATTTCCAATGGGCATGGTCATCCGGGTACGCGGCCGGAAACGCAGTTTAGCTTTTTCGGAAATCTTCGATATCCAATCCGAACGCTTCTTTTACGTGCTCTTCCTGGGCGGCAGTTACGTTTCGCAGATTTTCCAGTCGCCGCTCGGTCTTCTTGATGTGTGTTTTTGCACGTTCCGCCATGTGTTTCAGCAGATCGCGGCCCTCGCCAAACTCGGCCTCAACCTTTTGAAACAACTCAAACAGTTCGGACGATTCGGCAGCGGCTTTCTCGGATTCAAGGTCCATGAAACGTTTCCGCATCTGCGCTATCTGGCGGATCGCCCGCACGAGTTCGTCGCCGACAGTGCCGCCCTGAACCGCTTCGGGGCTAAGCCGAAGTTCATCTGAGAGTCGTTTCAGTTTCGATTGGTCGCCCGACGAATAAGCCCGATTGAGTTCCGCCATCAGGCCGTGACGGCGTTCTTTTTCGTTCGAATCAAGTGCGAGGTCCGGGTGAATAATTCTAGCGAGGTCGTGATAAGCCTTTCGCGCTTCGGCAGAAGGCTCCCATTTTTCAGCGGCGTGACGTTCGGCCTCGGCAGCACGGGCGGCGGATTCTTCCGCAAGCCGCCTGAGTTCTTCAACACGCTTCTTTATCTCTTCATCATCGGGAACGAGCTTTAATTCCTCCTCCGCGATCTGTGCATCGATCTCATCCTGCTCGGCATAGAGCCGTCCGACGTCCATCGTGTATCGAGCCTCGAATCGTTCAAGTTCTTCGCGCAGATCGGTCATTGCCTCTTCGCGGTCAGCCAAACGGTCAGCCAACCGATCAACGACGCGGCGTTTTTTTGCAAGTTCAGTCTCTTCAGGAGTACTCATGGATATTCAAAGCGAAAGCAAATTTTAGCCACAGATAAACACAGATGCACGCCGATCAAATCAAAAACAAAAGCTTGATCTATCTGTGTTTATTTGTGTCCATCTGTGGCTAATTTTCTTCAAGAGTAGAGGTTCATCGGACGCGTCAGGAGCGCAAATGGGTCATCAATGTTCAACGCTTCCTGAACATAGAACGGCTCGCCGGCCTCGACGCCGATCAGCGAACCGAAGTAACGCGAGCGGTTTGCGATCTCATCGATATAGGTTTTACTTGTCAGCATCGTTTCCGGTTCGGCTGAATCCGGATCGTAAAACTGCGAACGATGTGCTCGGATCGCCTCGATCTTTGCATCAAGAAATTCAGAAATATCAACGATGAACGATGGCAAAACCGTACGCGAAAAAATGTTATGAGCCACGATAGGCGGTTTTATCTTTTCATCGCCCGTTTCTGGATCGAAATTCTTCATCGCACACAGCCGCATGCATTCGCGGACGAGTTGTGCGATCGTTGCGTGGTCGGGATGCGAATCACCCATCTGCTGCGTAAGGATCACTTTCGGCTTCAAACGCCGGAGGGCCTTTACCATTGCCACGCGAGCTTCGTCATTTATAAAAACGTGTCCGTCCGGCAGCCCAAGATTCTCACGAACATCGAGACTTAGTATTTTTGCCGCATCTTTTGCCTCTGTTGCTCTGCCGTCAACCGTTCCGCGCGTGCCCATCTCGCCGCGTGTCACGTCAAGCGCACCTGTTCTATAGCCAAGCGATTTCAACTTCAGAATCGTTCCGCCGACCGACAGTTCAAGGTCATCGGGATGTGCGAAAACCGCGAGGACATCTACATTGCTCATAGAGTCGAATTTAGCATACCGATTCAAACTGGATGAACAGGATAGGCAGAATTTCTGCCTTGTCCTATCCTGAACATCCTGTGCATCCTGTTAGAATACTGTCGTGAAATTAACAGTCCTCGGTTCCGGCACATCGATCCCGCATCCAAAGCGTTCGAGCTCTGCCTACTGGCTCGAAACATCAGGCGGTTCTATATTGCTCGATTGCTCAGCGACCGCGATCCGTCGTGCGATCGAAGAAGGGTTTGATTGGACAATGCTTGATGCGATCTGGATCTCACATTTTCACCTCGACCACTGCGGCGGCCTTGCGCCGTTTTTGGCCGGAGCGAAACATGCCGAGCAAATGAAACGCCGCGAAAAACCGGTGCGGATATTCGGCGGACCAGGGATACGACGTCTGATTGACGGTTTCAACGACGTCAACAACTACAAACTCCTTGAACAGCCGTTTCCGCTTGAGATCATTGAGATCGAGCCGCTCGAAAAGTTTGAGATCATCAAAGGCGTTATGGCCGTTGCGATGTCAACACCGCACACTGACGAAAGCCACGCAATACATATCCGCGACACTGATGATTCGACCCTCGTTTACACCGCCGATACAGGTTTTACCGAAACGCTCGCCGCATTCGCACGCAAGGTCGATCTGCTCGTGATCGAGGCGTCCTTTCCAAAAGACAAACCTGCCCCGAAACATCTCGAACTGGCCGAGGCGATGTTCATCATCCGCAAGGCCGAACCTAAACGCTCGGTCTTGACGCACCTTTATCCAGAATGGGACAGCGTTGATTTTGAAAAAGAGGTTCTGAAATTCGAGACCCGGTTCGAGGTTATCGAAGCAGTCGATGGTTTGATGATAACAATTCCGGAATAACGAAAAACGAGTAGTGAAAAGTGTATAGCTATGCGTTATTCACTATTTCGGCCGGGCTAGTTTTTGACGCTTCGTTTTGCCATCGCCATCAGTTCTTCGGGCATCCATTTGTCGAGGTTTTTTTCTTCGGCTTCGGCGATGGATTTTCCGCGGTTACGCCATTCTTTTTCGGGATCGTCCTCGCGGCCGGATTCTTTGGGATAATTCTCGACCTGTTCGAGACTGATGATGATGCCGTGGGCGACGTCATTCCAATCGTCGTTCTGAATTCCGCGAAGAACTACCGGCAGTCCGGCGGTCCAGTCTTCTTCCGGCGCGATGTTGTCGTATTCCGGAATGGTCAAAAACGCGGTCTCAGGCAACGCCGCACCACTGAATTCATTTATAAGCTGTTTTTCTACGTCGATGTACGATCCGCTCGGATTCGATTTGCGGATTTCCATCGCACGGCGAAAAATATCAGAAACTGTCGGGATTTCGCTCATTTCGATTCTAAGTTACACGGTTTGATTTTTTAACGCAAAGACGCAAGGCCGCGAAGCCGTAAACCCAACCTTTTTGCGTCCTTGCGGCTTGGCGGCTTTGGGTTAAGATTGACTTCGATCATGCGTAAATTTATTTATCAAGCACATCTAATCGTCGGCGTTTTGGTTTCGATTCCCGTTCTTGCATGGGCGGTTAGCGGATTCCTGTATGCTTTGCCCAATACGGTCGAGGGCGGAACAGTCGAAAAGATAGGCTCGGTTCGTGTTAGAGTCACGCCTTCGGAAGCGATGGCTAAGGCGAACGAACTTGCCGGAAAAACACTGCCGACGACGGCACTGACGCTGTTAATGAAAGACGGAAAGCCGCAGTATCAGTCGATCGGCGGGCTTGGTGCAGAGTCGATATTCATCGATGCTGAAACGGGCGTTGCGTCATTTTCACAGCCACCGACTTTCAAAACCCGCTTTTTCCGCGAAGCCCATTTCTACTTTTTCGCCGGAACGTGGCAAGTAGCTTTGCTGCTGATCTTTTCCGGCCTTGCCGCACTTTCCGCTCTGACCGGGATTTACTTGAATGTAATTTACTGGTCGCGCCGTCTAAAGCGGAAAGCGTAGCGAACTTATTGCTTGCCCAAATTCATCTCAACCTTTAGGCTTGAATTACTATTATGCGAATTATTCCGGCAATCTTTTTTCTACTTCTTTCGTTCGGCTTTGTGTCCGCACAAAACGAACTGGCTCCGATCGTTGAAAGATCATTCGATTATAAAGATTGGGTTTACAACAACGTCGAAACTGGCAAAGATACGAATCTGCGTAAGTTTGTTAACGGCAAAAAGCTTGTGATGGTCGTGTATTGGGCGCCGTGGTGCCCGAATTGGAAATACGACGCGGCTTTCGTCCAGAGTCTTTACGATAAATATAAAGACAAAGGGCTGGATATTATCGGTGTCGGCGAATACGATCCAGTCGATAAGATGAAGGCGCACATCAAGGAATACAAGCTGACTTACACAAATGTTTACGAATCGGTTTCAAGCGCCGATCGGCTGAAGACAACTCATTACACACAGCGAACCGAAGCAGGTGATGCGCGAAAATGGGGTTCGCCCTGGTATGTTTTTCTTGAAGCCGGCAAGCTCGAACCCGAAGGACAGATCGTGATGTCCAAAAAGCCACCGGTCGTAAACGGCGAACTGATGCGAAAGGAAACCGAGGCCTTCATACAGCAGAAACTTGGCATCGCCACTACCGCTCAAACAACCGCAATCGGTAGATCAAAAGAGATCGAAGTCTGCGAACCCGATACAAAGACGACCGAATTCAAAAAGCCCTGTTTGTAAAGTAAAAGTGAAAAGGCAAAAGGCAAAACCGGGAACTGACTCTCCGCGTTTTGCCTTTTTCCTTTTTACTTTTGCCTTCAGGTTATGGCATTGCCGCCAATGCGTCCGCGAGTTTCTCAACCACTAAGAGCAGCGGTTTACCGGCCGCAGAAAACTGTCCGGCGTTGCCAAGATCTTCCGACTCCGCCGACAATTCGGTGATTCCCTGGACCTGAGGCAGAAATCTTTTCAGATTTGCGTTCGTTCGGAATTCAACCTCAAGGGCCGCAAGTCCGGCACGCAGATTCCTGATCGACTGCATCACTTTGCCCTTGTTGAGATCGTTGGCATCTTTCGCTGCTCTGTTTGCTTTGGTGTCTTTATCTATCGTTTCGATCACCTGGGCGATTCCGCCAAGTGCGTAGATAAATTTTGTGACATTCTTGATCTGGATGGATACCTTTTGAGCGCCAGCGGACGTCGTTACACTTGAAGTGGTGGTCGGCAAATTGTTGGACGTAACAACCTTCGGCGTCGTTACTGGTTTCTTTGGTGCCGGTTTTTTTGCCTGAGCACTTACCGAAACGGCAAAAGCCGCAATGACCGCCACAAAAATCAATTTCTTCATAAACTCTCCGGTTTCCTCACCGTTTGATACAATTTTACCATAAGGGAGATGCGGGAAAGGTTATTAGAGGTTCGTCGGCTCGGGCGCGTTGGCTATGAAGACGCCCTAACGCTTCAAAAAACGCTTGAAGCCGAGGTTATCGCGGATCGAGAACGCGATTATCTATTGCTGCTCGAACACCCCCACGTTTTTACTATCGGCCGCCGTTCAAAGGAAAACGGCGTGCTTGCCACCGCTGAGCTTTTAAGAAATCTCGGTGTCGAGGTATTCGAGACCGACCGCGGCGGCAAGGTGACCTATCACGGCCTCGGACAGATTGTCGGCTATCCTGTGATCTCGCTTTCGCCCGATCGCGAAGACGTGCATAAGTTCGTCCGCGATATCGAGGAAGTAATAATCCGCACGATGGCCGATTACGAGATCGACGCATTTCGCATCGACGGCCTGACCGGTGTTCACACATATGAAGGGAAAGTCGCAGCGATCGGCGTTCACATCAAACGCTGGGTCACGACTCACGGCTTTGCCCTAAACGTAAACACCGATCTTGCGTACTACAATTGGATAATCGCCTGCGAAGGCGAACCGGTGACTTCAATAGAACACATCCTCGGACGCGAGGTCGATATGGCCGAGGTCGAAGATCGACTGGAATCAAATTTCAGAGAAGTTTTTGATTTTCCTTCCAGTGCAGAAGTCAGCGCGTTAGCAAGGGCGTAACACGAAGTTGCACATTACGCCCTTGCTAACGCGCGGGCTTTTGCATAAAAAGAATAAGAGGTCTTATGAAATATCTAGCATTTTCTACTTTCGTTCTAACCGTTGGTTTTCTAACAGGTTGCGGTCCGGCAGCGGAATCAAACCGCATGAACGTCGCGAATACGAATTCAAATGCGCCGCCGGCGACGCAGGTTCTATCGGTCGTCGATACGCCGCAGCGGATAAAAGATCAGATGGCCGCACGCGGCGAGCAGGATGCGGCGTTGCCCACTCTGAAGATCGTCGAGCCGAAAGCGGATGCTTCGATCTCAAGTTCCACCGTAAAGGTGAAGCTCGATATTTCCGGCGACCTGAAAGGTTACAAGCCGCATATGGACCCGGAAACGAAGATGGGCAATCACATCCACGTCATCCTCGACAACCAGCCGTACGAGGCGTACTACAACCTCGACGAGGAATTCGAACTTCGAAATGTCTCGGATGGCGAACACACGCTTCGCGTTTTTGCTTCGCGGCCCTGGCACGAAAGCTATAAGAACGAAGGCTCGTTTCAAATGGTGAAATTCACCGTTAAAAACGGCGGTGCGGAAACAAATAAGCCGGCAACGACGAATAGCGGCCAGCAGATGTCGAACGCGATTGCCAACACGGCTCCGACACCGGAAGGCAAAGCAATGCAGCCTTCGACCGGCGGCGCCGTCGATGCGACCAAGCCTTTGCTTACCTACAGCCGTCCGAAAGGCGAATACAAAGCCGCTGACGCCGAAACTATCATGATCGATTTCTGGCTCGCGAACGGAAAGCTGACTGGCGACGGCGGCGAGTACCGCGTTCGTTATTCCGTTGATGGAGGCGAGGCGAAGTTCATTGAAAAATGGGCACCGCTCTGGCTATCCGGTTGGACTGCGGGCAAGCACACTATCAAACTCCAACTCGTCGATAAAGACGGCAACGGCATCGATAACGGCGGTTACAATTCGACGACGCGCGAGATCACGGTCGTGAAGTAACTGGAACGCGGACACTCTTGTCCGCAAACGCCGCTTGCCGCGTGAAGGTTTTTGGTGCTTCGCACTCATTGCGGACAAGAGTGTCCGCGTTCCGTATGAACTGGTTCTATCTATTTATCGCAGGTTTGTTAGAGATCGCGTGGGCGATCGGGCTGAAATATACAGAAGGCTGGACGAGGCTTTGGCCGAGCGTCATCACCGGCGTTTTGATGGTCGCAAGCTTTTATTTTTTATCTCTGGCGATCAAGACACTGCCAATTGGAACTGCTTACGCGGTTTGGACGGGCATCGGTACGGTCGGTGCAGCGATTCTTGGAATGATCCTGTTCGACGAACCGCGCGACATCGTTCGCGTTGGGTGCATTTTTCTGATCATCGCCGGTATCGCCGGTTTGAAACTAACTTCGTCATAGTGCTGAAGCCCGCACGTTAGTAACTGCGTAACATTCAACTTCGTGTTACGCCCTTGCTAACGTGCGGGCTTCTGCATTAACCTCAAATATTCGGATATTTCGATCAAGCCCTTACTGCGTGCGGGCTACTGACACGCTGGGCTGCTGACACACTATGCGACGCGATACTACTTCGTGGTTTAGCCACAATTTGAATATGGAAATGCCGCTGGTGGCTTATGGCCACGCGGGTTATCCGGTTTTGATGTTCCCGACGGCGGCGGCGGATTTTCTCGAATACGAGCGATTCTATCTCGTCGATGCGATCAAGGATCTTATCGAGGTGGGTTTGATACGGGCGTATTCGATCAATTCTGTAAATAAATACAGCTTGCTGAATCGCGAATCTCATCCTGCGTGGAAGATGGAAATGATGGCGCGGTACGACCGCTACATTATGGAAGAGGTTTTGCCGCTGATAAGGAACGAGTGCGGCGACGATGCGAAACCGCTGACGACGGGAGCATCATTGGGTGCGTTTCTCGCCGCCAACACCTACTTCAAACACAGCGACAATTTTCGCGGCACCATCGCGATGAGCGGCAGCTACGATATTTATAACTATCTCGACAAAGGGTTTTACGACGACAACGTCTATTTCAACAACCCGGCGATGTACCTGAAAAATCTGAACGACGATTTCCATCTGCCGCGTCTTCAAAATGCGGATTCAATAGTTATCGTCTCGGGCCAGGGAAACTACGAAGCCCCTGACCGCAGCCGTGAGCTTTCAGGAATTCTCCATTCAAAAGGCATCCCGCATCTCTTAGAACTCTGGGGCCATGACGTCGGCCACGACTGGCCGTGGTGGCGAAAGATGCTGCCCTACTATTTAGGGAGATTTTGCGAGAGGTAGATCTGTTTTCGTGCTTGTTCGTGTAATTTCGTGGTTCATTTTAAAGCTGCGAACCACGAAATTACACAAAAAGGTCCTAGCGTGCCATAGAAACATTTATGCGCGAAGGATATTTCATCGAGCGATAGACTCGCTGTGTTGCTGACTGAAAATCCGCTTCGCTTGCAAGGAAAATGTTCTGCACAAACTTCTGCGGGTTTCGGTCGTAGAGCGGGAACCACGAGCTTTGGACCTGTACCATGATGCGATGGCCTTTCTTGAACGTGTAGTCGTTGCCGCGCATATTTATTTTGTATTCCGCCACGCCGTCCGGCTTCAATGCTTTCGCCTTTTCGTAACTCTCGCGATAGCGTCCGCGGAAGATCTCGCTTGAGACCATCAGTTGATAATTCGCCATCGTCGGATCGGAGCTTTCGGCGGGATATGCGTCTATCAGTTTCACGACCCAATCGCTGTCTGACCCCGAGGTAGATGCAAACAAATTGGCGATTACGTCTCCGGTTAAAGTCACATCTTCGGTCAAGACATCCGATTTCCACGAAAGCACATCTTTGCGGTCGGCAAGGAAACTCTGATCGTCAACCAGCCATGTGAACCATGTCGAACCGCGTCCATAGGTCGCAATGACCGGGCGTTTTCGATACGGCACAGGATTCTTTGGATCGGAAACATACGAATCAAATGCTTCATCTTTCGCCGCAGGCTTATCGAATGAGAGTTTGCCGGTGTCGTGCAGATAGAGTGCGCGCTGCCCGCCACTCGTCGGCGTCCATGCGTCGTAAGCCATCCATTTATTCGAACCCGAACGAAAGATCGTCGCTTCTGCGGTTTTCAAAATTCCCTTGCCCTTTAGATAGTATGCGAACCACGGGGCCTGAATGTCGCTGCGAAAATGCCGTCCGGTGTCGCTGCCAAAATCGATCGCGCCAAGCCGCCGTCCGCGGCCGCCCCATCCGCCGTGATTCCATGGCCCCATTACAAGAAACACCTGATTGTCGTTGTCAGTTTTCTCAAGCGTTCGATACATCTCAAGCGGGCCGAACAGGTCTTCCTGATCCCACCATCCGCCGACCACAAGCGTGGGGACGCTCGTGTCCTTTAGATACAAATTGGTGGCCTTCGCCTGCCAGTAGCTGTCCCACGACGGATGTTCGACAAATGCTTTCCACGAATGTGACTTCAGCTTTAGTTCCTGTGCCAACATTGGAAGCCGCTTGAGGTCGAGATACCAGTCGTACATATCCGGCTTGTCGAACTCAATACTGCCGCCGGTCTTGACCGATTCGAGCGGCACGGCCCACTCGTAAGCGTAGGTCTGCCGGAACGCACCGTTGTGCATAAAGTCGTCGCCCATCCACAGATCGGTTACAGGGGCCTGAGGCGACGATGCCTTCAGTGCCGGGTGCGGGTCAAGCAAGGCGGCCGCCGCCAGCCAGCCGTCATACGAGACGCCTGCAATACCAACGCGGCCATTGTTATTCGGAATATTCTTGAGCAGATATTCGATCGTGTCGTAAGTGTCGGTGCTTTCATCAATCGATTTTGCATCACGTTTATCACGCGGCGGACGAAGCATCTCGAAAACACCTTCCGATTTTTCGCGGCCGCGGATGTCCTGAAAAACGAAAATATATCCGTCCTTTACCATCTCCATTCGCGAGCCGTTCACTCGCGACGATCCCCAACCTTCGACGCCGTATGGCGTCCGGTTTAACATTATCGGAAACGGTTCCGCCTGGGTCTCGGGCTGTAGAATGACGGTATAAAGTTTGATGCCGTCCCGCATTGGGATCATCGCCTCGGTTCGCTTGAACGCAACGCGGGCGTCTTTCGCAGGGAAATCAGCGATGCGTTTTGTGTGAAATTCGGTTGTACCCTGCCGCCAGATCATTCCGGTCACGCGGCCGGCCGCATCGCGAACAAATTCCGCCGTTGCAGGAATCTCTTTTAGAAAAAACCTATTCTCGGCGGTCGCGCCCAACTCGAACCGATCCTGATTCGTCACCTGACCATAGAATTTGTCGCCTTCGCGAAAGAACGAAAAAACCGAGCCGCCGAGATTGACAGAATCCTCGTACTGCCCGACAAACGGATCAAACTTCGCCGGATCGATCTTGATCTCGACCGGCGTCGCCCGGGCAACAGCCTGCTGCGCAGTTGTCGAATGAGAAAAGACGAGAAGAACGAATATTGGTACGAAGGATAACCTGATAGCAAATTTCATAGTGATATTACGACGATACTTTGTTTGAATCAGTTACGTCACGGTCAAGATAAAGGTTTTCAAATTGAAAAGCGCCGTGGAACTCCCGCTTGGAATACCACGACGCTAGCTTCGACGTTCAAAGAGACCGTTTCTTCAAAAATTATCCGTCGCCTTTCTTGCCCTTGCGTTTTGTGCCCTCAGGGCCGTTGTCCTTCGGCGGATCAGGGTCTTTCGTCTGTGGCTTCGGAATGATCGGTTTCACGACAGGCGGCGGATCGTCACCTGGTTTAGACGTTATCGCATCGCCTGCGGTCGAGGTCGCGGGTGCTGCACCGGTTCCGGTCGTTGTCGAAGAATCGACCGCAACATTCGCATTCGTCACCGCTTCATTTCGCACACCGGCAACCGTGGCATTTTCAAGCTTCTCAAGCTCTTCACGCTTGTTGCGTTCCATCAGGGACCTGATCTCCGATGGCATCGGCGGTGCGGACGGGAAACTCTCGCGTGGTTTGTCTTTCATGAAAGGAATCATGAAGGCGTTAAAGATCGGCAGCGCGGTGCCGCCCCCGGTCATTCCGGCTCCGAGTGATTCCTTTCTTAATGGATTACCCATCCAAACGCCGGTGACATAGGTCGGGGTATAGCCGATGAACCAAACATCTGTATGGTTGTTTACCGTTCCCGTCTTTCCGGCCAGCGGTTGTCCACCGGCACTTGCGCCCGGAGCGGTTCCGCCGCCGGCCGTAACGCCGCGCATCATATCTACCATCGTCAGTGCAGCGTATTCGCTGGTTACCTTTGAACTTGCTCCTTCATATTCCTCGAGCTGCGTCCCGTCACGGCTGTAAACCTTGCGAATAAGATGCGGCTGCATTCGGATGCCCTTGTTTGGAAACGCCGAATAAGCCGAGACCATCTCAAGCAGCGATGCTTCCGATGCACCCAGAGCCGACGGCAGGCTCGGCGCCATTGGATTCGAAATCCCGAAACGGCGGACCATCTGTCCACCCGCCTGAATGCCGACTTGTTCGAGCAGGTGTACAGCGGCAAGATTGTATGATTTCGCCAATGCGATCTTCATCGGAACATTCGGATGACTGGGCGTGCCATCGTAGTTATGCGGCGACCAACCGCCTCGTTTGATCGGTGCGCCGCTGACAAGCATGTCGGGCGTCATCCCGTCTTCAACCGCGGCGGTGTAAACAAATGGCTTGTATGCCGAACCGGTTTGCCTTAGGCCCTGGGTCGCGTTGTTAAATTTGCTTGTCTGGAAATCATAACCGCCGACCATCGCCGCGATCTCGCCGTTCTTCGCGTTGATCGTTACGATGGAAGACTGGATCTCGGGCACCTGCATCAATTCCACCTCAAGCATCTGCTTGTCGTTATCAACTTTTTTGATAAGAAATTCAGCAAGCAAGCCCGGCGTTAGTTCGTCCTTCGGGCGTTTACCGCTGCGGCCCATATTTGCGGGACCAACGACCGCCTTGTAACGTCCGAATCGAACACCGACGGAATCGCCAACCGGGTTTGCCTTCATGACAAGGCCTTTGATGTATTCGCCTTCGTCGTATTCATCGCCATACCAATCGGCATGTTTAAAGGAACTCAGCGTTTTGTCGATTTCCTTTTCGTCGGTCAGCGGATTGCCGTCCGGATCGACAAGAATTTGCTGGTAATCTGAACGCCATCGCCTGCCTCGATCATAAGCGCGCAGCTTTTCGCGTATAACTTTTGTGGCTATCTTTTGTGCTTCAACATTGATCGTCGTGTAAACTTTCAAGCCGCCCTGAGCGACGCGGGTCGTGTATTTATCTTCCAGATATTTGCGGATCTCTTCGACGGGATAATCCCACGCGGTCGATTTGGGAAGCGATTGGTAATAGGCGGTGTCGGCCAGTTTTATTGGTTTTGCTTTTGCAGCTTCCGCTTCGCCCTCGGAAACGTAGCCGTACTTTGCCATCTGGTCGAGAACGATATCGCGACGCATCTTCGCCTTTTCCATACTACGCGTCGGCGAATATTCAGGCGATTTGGGAATGGCGGCAAGCAATGCTGCTTCCTCGAGACTGAGATCTTTCAAAGATTTGCCAAAATACGTTCTCGAACCGGCTTCAAAACCATACGCACCGGCACCCAGAAAGACGTAGTTCATATACATCTCAAGTATCTGCCGTTTTGTATAGAACCGTTCGATCTGCAGAGCGACCATCCATTCGTTCACCTTGCGCGTGTAGGTCTGGTCCTTATAAAGAAAAAGGTTTTTCGCAAGTTGCTGCGTGATAGTCGAGGCGCCCTCGGTTCGTCCGGTTGTGACATTCTTAAAGATAACGCCCGCAATGCGATAAGGATCTATCCCGATATGATCGTAAAACCTATAGTCTTCAACGGCAATTAGTGCGTTCTCGACATTTTTTGGAATGTCCTGTTCCTTTATCGGTATGCGCTTTTCTATCGCGAATTCGGCAAGGATCGTCTCGCCGTCATCGGCGTAGATCGTGGTGACCTGAGGCGGACGATAGGTCGCAAGTGCCGAGACTTCGACGGAGTATCGAGAATTGTTCAGATAGTATGAGACCAGAACTCCGGTCAGCGCACCGGCCGACAACGCGAGAATGAGTGCGGAAAAAAACCACACCATCCCCATTTTCCAACGGCCTTTCGATTCGACCGAACTTACTTCCCTTTCGACAACTCGTTTTTCCCTTGCCATAAAACCTCTAGGCGAAAACAAAATCTAATTCACAAACCTGCGCATCCGAACGCTGACGACAAATCCGATCGCGATGAACGTCGATAAAAGTGCAGACAGCCCGGCACTCATCAGCGGCAGCGGCACGCCGATGACCGGCAGAAAGCCGAGCGTCATACCGATATTCATAAATATCTGAAACGCCATCGCCGTCGCTATCGACATTATAACAAGCATACCGGGCCGGTCGGAAGCTTCGCGCGCACCGTCGATCAGGCGCGAAAGCAGCAGCGCATACGCAAGCAATAGCGATACGCACCCAATAAACCCTGTGTTTTCCGCGGTTACGGCAAAGATAAAATCGGTTTGCGGCTCGGGCAAAAACTTCAGAACCGACTGCGAAGTTTCCGTGTCACCCTGATTGCCTGAAAGTCCGCCCTTGCCGACCGTGATCATTGACTGGACCGTGTGATAACCAAAACCCCGCGGGTCGGCACTTTCTGGATCGAGAATAGCCTCAACACGCTGGCGCTGATAATTCTTTATCATGCCGGTTTGGACGCCGATGTAATAGGCAGTTGGCACCATTATCGCAGCCGCGATCATTGCCGCAACGACGTATCTGATCCTGACCGCCGATAAGAAAAGCATCGCCGCAAAGATCGGAAAATATGTGATCGCCTGGCCCGCATCCGGTTCGAGCATTATCAGCCCGATCGGCCCGGCCATGATCGCGCACCCGACGAGAATTTCCTTGAATTGCAGCGAGCCTTTCGTTCTGGCACCGTAGTACTTCGCAAGCATCAGAACCGTCGGGATCTTGCCAAACTCCGATGGCTGAAACTGCAGGCCGAAAATTCTTAGCCATGCCTTTTGACCATTGACCTCGACGCCAAGCGGCGTCAACACCAGAAGCAAAAGCAGCAGAGCGAAAGCGTAAAAGAACGGAGCGGAATCGATGATCCACCGGTAATCGGTAAATGCCATCGCCACGAAGGCGAAGAGCGCGATCATAAGTCCGATGATTTGTTTGGTCCAATAGCTCTCTGCGGGCAAAGCGTTATGTATCTGCCATATTCCAAAACACGCGATCGAGATCGCCAACAATGCAGTCAGCCAGTCAAAATCCCGAAGCTCACGTTTTTCGATTATCGCTACCATACTCGTCAGTCTGGGAAGTCTCGTCAGTCTGGGAAGTCTTGGAAGTCTTGGAAGTCTTGAAAGTAGGTCATTCGCTTCCTAGCCTTCCCAGACTTTCCATACTTTTATCTTCTAGCCACCAAATTCGGATCCGTCGCAGGCTGCGGCTGGACACCATTCTTTTTAGCAATATAAGTTTCGTAAACACCCTTCGCGGCGGGTGCAGCAAAACTGCCGCCGAATCCGACGTTTTCTACCAACGCCAATACCGCGATCTCAGGCTTGTAGGCCGGAGCGAAGCTGACAAACCAGGCGTGGTCTTTTTTCGCGCCTACGTCTTTTCCAAGTTCCGCGACCTGTGCCGTTCCGGTTTTGCCGGCGATGTCGAAATCAGGAATGCGAATGGAACCAGCCGTACCGCCACCCTGAACAACGCCCCACATACCTTCCACCATTACCTTTTCCTGTTCGGGCGTCATTGGAATAGGCTTTGGTTCGGGGTGCTGAAAACCGAATCCTTCACGGCCCGGTATGTAATTCACATCGTCCGGTTCTCCAATCGCGGATATCGATTTGAATGCCTTAAGAAAATGCGGAGTGTACATTTTGCCGTGGGCCCCGATACTGGAAACCGCACGCAGCAATGAGATCGGCGTGACGACGACCGTGTCTTGTCCTATCGAGGCATAGACAGTTCGGATATCCGACCATTTACCCTCGCGTTTTTCTATGCGTGCCTTCCAACTCTTCGGGGTTTGGCTTACCTTTTCATTCGGAATGTCAATGCCCGTTCGTTTGTCGAACTCGAACATCTCGATCATTTCTATCAGGCCTTCGATCTTCATTTTCAGCGCCAGCCGATAATAGTAGCCGTCGCACGATCTGGTGATCGCGTAGCTCAGCGGCGGCGAACCGTGGCTGCCCATGCAGCGGGTGAATTTATTGCCGATCTGAATGCCGCCGCCGCATGACATATTCGAATTCTGAACCGTTATAACGCCTTGTTGCAGGGCACCGACCGATTCCGGGATCTTCCACGTCGATCCGGGCGGATATTGGCCCTGAATTGCACGGTTGTAGAGCGGTCGCGACTCGTCCTGCCAATACGCTGCGATCTGTTTGCGTCCTTCTTTGGTCTTGCTTCCCTGAACGAAAACATTCGGATCGTACGACGGCAGCGAAGCAAGCGCAAGCATTTCGCCGTTGTTCGGGTCCATCGCTATCACGGTCCCGCGTTTCGTCGGGGTAGCGGCAAGCTGCTGTTCGGCGGCGATCTGCAAATCGAGATCGAGCGTCGAGATCATGTCCTGTCCGGCCTGCGCCGGAACAATGCCGATCTCACTCTGCACCCGTCCGCGGCTGTCAACGATAACCTTGCGAAAGCCGGGTTTGCCGCGAAGAAATTCATCGTAATACTGCTCAAGGCCGCCCTTGCCGATAATGTCGCCGGGACGAAAACCGCGTTCCTGAAAGTCAGGATCCTTTAATTGCGCTGGGCTTATCTCACCGACATACCCGAGGATATGCGCCATCGTCGGGCCGTGCGGATAAAAACGCTGCGGCTGGAGTTCGACACGAAGTTCAGGAAATTCAAGCGAATGGGATTCGACCCAGGCAATGTCCTGCATCGACGCATTGTCTTTCAGCACAAGCGTCTCAAAATCGTTTTGTTTCTTGATGGCGTTCAGCCGTTCCTGAATGTAGGCCGGTTCGAGGGAAAGTCCGAGAGCGTAGTCGTCAACCCGTTCGGCTGTGTCAATTCCCTTGATCGGCTCGTTCGAAAGAACGACATTGAAGGTCGGACGCGAATCGACAAGTATCTTGCCGTTGCGGTCAAATATCGCTCCGCGCGGAGCCGGTATCGGAATAAGACGAATACGCTGATTCTCTGCACGCTCGCTGTAATAGTCGCCCTTGACGACCTGCAAATAATAGAGCCGCGCTCCCAGCAGCGTGAGCAAAACGAACGCAACGATCTGGATCGTCAATATCCGTCCGCCAAGGTTTTGTGACTGCTCGTTGAGTTTCATCTGGAGAAGCTATTTATTAAGCCGGATCGGGTTTCGCCTGCGCGTTTGCCGCCGGGACGGGAACATATCTCGTTTTGGCCGACGAATTCTATCGGTCAGCGAAAAATCGAGGAACAGATAGATCGCCGTACCCGCGATCGTCGTGCCGATAAGTGTGTATGCGATCGTAACCACTACAGCAGCACTCGGTTCCTGGCCCAGCAGCCGATGCAGCCCGAAATAGACCGCATCATCGAGTATAGAAGCCGCGGCTATGACGGGAATTCTGAGCAAAAGGTTGTCCATATAGACGCGCCTTGCCAACTCGCTAACTATAAAGGCAACAAGGGTTTTTGAGAATCCGTTCGCACCCAAAAGCCCGCCGCTCAATGCGTCAACTGCAAGCCCCGCGATGGACCCGAAAAGCACCGCCTTGATCGCATCACGCTGCAACGCCGCATAGACGATGATGATGAGCGGAAAATCGATATACGCGAAAGGCTCCGCAACATTGCGCAGCGTCCACTGCGCCACGACGGCGAGAATCAACGCGATTGTGAGCTTTAAATTATCCACTTATCTCGGTGCAGTCTTAACAGCGTTAGGTAATTTTTGTTCGAACTCCTGCTTTGCCGGAGGTTCATATAAGAGGATAGCAACTTCCTGCATTGAGGTCAGTCCGCCGCTGGGGCGTATAAAAATTCTGTGCGGCGTTGTCGCCGAACCGGAAACAATATCGACGATCTCTCCGATCCGAAGTCCGGCCGGATAGATACCGTCTTGACCGGTCGTATAGACGATCTGTCCGACCAGCACTTCCGTGCTGCCGGAAACGTAACGCATTTCGATAAGGTCTTTCTTGCTTGTACCGGAAACAACGCCCAGGGCATTGGTGTTACCGATCTCGCCGATAACGCCGCCGACTCCCGACTTGTCACGCGTGATCAGATCGACCTGAGACGTAAGCGGGCCGACCGCCGTAATCCGTCCGACCAATCCGCCTTTTGTTACGACAGGCATGTTCAGTTTCACGCCATCAAGGTAACCGCGATTTAAGATGGACGAATCAAACCAAACGGACGGGTCGCGGCCGATCACTCTTGCTATCAAAGGCTTGTACTTACTCTCTGATTTCAGATCGAGCAAGGACTTTAGCCGTTCGTTCTCAGCACTTAATTCTTCTTTTCCCTGTTTTTCAACTTCCAGTTCTTCGATGCGGCTTTTAAGTGCGTTGTTCTCATCCTGCGCACCGCGCAGGTTTGAGATGGAGCTGAAATAGCCCGAGACTGACGACGAAAGCGTAGTGACAGGAGACTGGACAAAATCGGCGACAGTTTGTCCCCAAACTCTGATCATTCGTTGACCGTTAGTGACCTGGCGGGCGTCGAATGCCATCAAAACAAAGTTGGCAAGAAGCAGAATTATCACCAGCCAGGGCGTCAATTTCCAAACTTCTTTTTGGCTACGCTCAACCATTTCTACAGTCTGGGAAGTCGAGGATGTCGTGGAAGTCTGGGAAGTCGATTCCTGTCTAGACTTCCTAGACTTTCAAGACTGTCTCGACTAATTCCCCGTCATGAGTGAATTGTCCCATTTGACGCGTTTAAGGAGTTCGATATCCGAAAGCATTTTGCCCGTGCCGAGTACGACCGATGATAGCGGATCGTCGGCGATCACCACCGGAAGTCCTGTTTCGATCATCAGACGTTTATCGAGATTCTTTAGAAGCGCTCCGCCGCCGGTGAGGACGATGCCGCGTTCGACGATGTCCGCCGAAAGCTCGGGCGGTGTGCGTTCGAGCGCAACACGGACTGCGTTGATGATGGTTGAAACTGAATCCGAAAGAGCTTCGCGAATCTCTTCATCCGTCATCGTGATCGTCTTTGGAATGCCCTCGATCAGGTTGCGGCCACGAACGTCCATCGAAAGCGGCTCTTCGAGCGGAAAGGCGCTTCCCAGTGCGATCTTGATCGCCTCTGCCGTTCGTTCACCGATCAGCAGGTTGTATTTACGTTTGATGTACTGCGTGATGGATTCGTCCATCTCGTTGCCCGCAACGCGCACGGCACGCGAATAGACGATACCTGAGAGCGATATGACTGCGATGTCGGTCGTGCCGCCGCCGATATCGACGACCATGTTGCCGTGCGGTTCGGTAATGGGAAGTCCCGCACCGATGGCTGCGGCCATTGCTTCCTCGACCAGATAAACTTCCGAAGCCTTTGCACGATACGCACTATCTTCGACCGCGCGGCGCTCGACTTGTGTGATCTCCGAAGGAATGCCGATGACGACACGCGGCCGAACCCACGATTTGCCGTTGTGAGCCTTGCGGATAAAATGCTGGAGCATCTTTTCCGTAACTTCAAAGTTGGCGATAACGCCGTCCTTCATCGGTCGGATCGCGACTATGTTGCCCGGCGTACGCCCAAGCATCTCTTTCGCATCGCGGCCGACCGCCTCGACCTGATTCGTCACCTTGTTGATCGCCACGATCGAGGGTTCGCTGACAACGATGCCTCGGCCCTTCGCGTAAACGAGCGTATTCGCCGTACCCAGATCGATCGCCAAATCGCTGGAAAATAAACTAAACAAAGATTTAAACGCCATTTTGTAGTAATCCTGCGGGGAAACTTCACCCGCTAGTCCGAATCGAATTGTTTGAAATTACGGAGCCGCCCAAAACACCGAAAAAGGTATGATTTTAGTACAAACCGAATCCCCAAACGCCTAACCTCTTAGCATACACTTTAGAGAAGCGGTTTTGCTACTGTTAAACGCCGTATTTTGTGGATTTTTTTTCAATTTTTGCTGAGGCAGGAGATTCGATGACTGCCGGGATCAAACCTGGCTGAGGATAGTGATGGAAACCCGCTGTCTTGCGCTTTCGAGGAACGTCTGCATGTCTATCGCCACGCGATCTTCGACCATCTGCGCATTGATCTCACGCCGCTTGGAATTCAGATCCGGCACTTCGACCCCGCTGTAGCGACGCCGGAAGTCCGGCACAAATACGTCCCGATAATACGTTTCTTCATCTTTAGCCGTCACGACAATGAACGAACGAAAACGGAAATCAAGATACTTCTCGATGGAGATGCGGTTGGCGATCATTTGCCGGAAATTCGAATCGTTCACGGACTCAAAACCGACCTCGCGAAGACGTGCCTCGAATTCTCCGGCCGTGGCAAACCGGTCTAGGATCCTTTTGACCGCATCGGCGATCTCTTTCTCCGTCACCGGATTTCTCGGCAGGCGGCCGGCCTCAAGGACCCAAATGCGCTGATCGATCACGCGTTCGAGCACTGCCTTCATCTCGTCTGAGGACGCGCCCGCAACACTCGTTCCAGGCGTGATCGAAAGTTCCCAACGAAGGTCCGAAAGTGTTATGAGTTCCGTCCGAAGTCCGTCGCTGACGGTTGCGACAGTCTTATCCACAACTTTCTGGGCGGGCAATGAAGAGGCAAACGCAAAACACGCCGCGGCTGCGAGAGCCGATCCGGAGAACTTCCTGAGAAAATTTCTATATCCACTCATCAACTATTCCGATTTTCACGTCATTCTGACCGATAGTCAATTCAATTGTTAGTGTTAAAACACTTGACACAATGTTTAAAACACGCTTAAATCTATATGGCGTCGTAGTTTCTCCGCAGTCGAACCCCTTCAGACATCGTCCCCCTAAGTTATTGAAATAGAATAAATTACCGCCAAATTGAACAGAAATGCCAGCACAAACAGCAGCCGGTCGGACCGCAAGGTTTAGCCCGCGTTCAGTATTGAACGCCGATTCGTCTGAAGAACTGAGATTCATCTCAGACCTCGGGCGTAGCCTGCTTTTCACCGTCCACCCGAAAAAAGTTGCCAGCCGCGTCGCTTCTGCGATACAGGCCGGGCTCGGTGCCGAAGTGTGTGCGTTCGTCGTTGAACTGGAAAACATCGGCGTTGTAAATTGCGGCTTCGACCGAAAGGGCGAGTTGCTCACAGACTTTTTCGATAAGCCCAAATTTGAACGCTGGCTTGAATTCATGCCGCCGCAGATCGGACATCTTTGCGAGAACCCGGACGAATTCCTTCTAAAGGAATCCGGCCATCAGGCCGAATATATCTCACCGCTTCATATTAACGGCGTCGTGAAAGGAGCTCTGGTCGTCGGATTTGCGGACAAGGACGATTTTGCAGAATCGACCACACGACTTATCGATGCCGCGACGCAAATGGCCGCGATGAGCGTCAATCTTTCGGCACACTATGAAGCTGCGATCAACACATCGATCAATCAGGCGAAAGAAGAGCATCGCCGCTTTACGGAATCAGTACTTGATGCACTTCCGGTCTCGATCTATGTCGTCGATCGCGATTACCGCATCGTCTCATGGAACCGGCATCGAGAAATAGGTTCGCAAGGCATTCCACGCGATGCCGCCGTTGGGCGCAATGTTTTCAGCGTGCTCGCACGCTATCCTGAGGGCCGTGTTCGTCAGGAATTTGAAAGAGCCTTCGAGTCCGGCGAGATCGAACGGATAGAACAGCAAACCGTCGGCGAAGACGGCTCGACAAAGCACTGGCTCGTAAGCAAGGTACCGATGTTCGATCCGGAGACGGAACAGGTCTCGCACGTCATCACGGTCGGCGAAGACGTTACATTGCGTGTCGAAGCGATCCACGCCGTTGGCCGTGCGGACAAGCTTGCCGCGGTCGGAAGACTTGCCGCCGGAGTCGTTCACGAAATTAACAATCCGCTTGCCACCATTTCCGCCTGCGCCGAATCACTCGAACAGCGTGTGGAAGAGGGCGAGTATGGCAGTGGTGAAACGGTCGAAGATCTGAACGAGTACCTCGGTCTGATCAAGAGCGAGGCCTTCCGATGTAAATCGATCACGACCGGACTTTTGGATTTCAGCCGTATTCGCACAGGCGAGCGTCACGCACTTGATGTGGGCGAAATTTTGCGTTCATCCGTGAATCTTATCTCGCACCAGAAACGCGGTGGCGAGCAGATCGAATTCAAGGTCGAGATCGACGACGACATTCCGTTCGTCAACGCAGACGGCGGCCAGCTTCAACAGGCTGTCATTGCGCTTGCAACCAACGCGATCGACGCGATGCCCGAGGGCGGAGCGCTGACGTTTCGGGCGTCGTCGAATCGAAAGAGTGTCGCGATCGAGATCGAGGACACCGGTTCCGGCATTCCCGCCGAGGATATGTCAAAGATCTTCGAGCCGTTCTTTACTACCAAAGAGGTCGGCAAAGGCACGGGCCTCGGCCTCGCCGTTTGCTACGGCATTATCACAGACCACGGCGGCCGTCTGAGCGTCCGCTCAAACATCGGCAAGGGCACTGTTTTTACAATTCTTCTTCCGCAAGCAAGTAGAGAGTGACCGTGTGTTCTCTCAACTCTTATCTTTCCACTCTCAACTCTCAACTCTCGACTCTCCACTAATTCTTATGGCAAAACTACTCGTCGTTGATGATGAAAAAAACCTTCGGCTCGTTATTCAGAAAGAGCTGACGCGGCAGGGTCACGAGGCCGAAGCTGCTTCTGATGGGCTGTCTGCTTGGGAACTGATGGAGTCGCGCGATTTCGACGTGATGCTGTGCGATATAAATATGCCGCGGCTTGACGGTATGGGCTTGCTGCGCCGTTTGAAAGAAAAGATGCCGAATCCGCCCGAGGTAATAATGCTTACCGGACAGGGCACGGTTGAAACGGCGATCGAGGCGATGAAGCTTGGTGCGTATGACTACCTCACAAAACCATACCGAATCGCAGAACTTTCAGCTCTCGTAAAACAAGCCGCAGAAAAGAAGCAGTTAAAGGTGGACAATGTTCGTCTTCGCGCACAGTTGGAACGCTCGACCGGTTCGACGCCTGAGATCATTGCCGAGTCGCCGCAGATGAAAGAGGTCCTTCGGCTCGTTCGCCGCGTTGCTCCTTCAGACACGTCGGTTTTAATAACAGGCGAGTCGGGCACGGGTAAGGAGCTTGTCGCACAAGCGATTCACCGCCTAAGCTCGCGTGCGGGAAAACCTTTTATTGATCTAAACTGCGCAGCGTTGCAGGATACATTGCTTGAATCTGAACTCTTCGGCCACGAAGCCGGCGCGTTCTCTGGTGCAAGAAACCGTAAACTCGGTCTGTTTGAACTTGCGGACGGCGGAACGCTTTTTCTCGATGAAATAATGGAGATGCCGTCGCAGCTTCAATCGAAGTTGCTCCGTGCTCTCGAAACACGTTCGTTCTTCCGCGTCGGCGGTGTGAAAAAGGTCGAGGTCGATGTACGGCTCGTTGCTGCAACGAACCGCAATCCGAAAGCGGCCGTTGCCGAAGGGCTGTTTCGTTCCGATCTGATGTATCGCGTAAACAGTTTTGAAGTTTTCATTCCTCCGCTTCGCGAACGCCGTGAAGACATCGAGCCGCTTGCACAGCATCTTTTGAAACAGGTCGCTCCGTCGAACACGCCTGATCTCACACAGCCGGTTCTCGAAGCGTTGGGTGCATTTTCATGGACAGGTAATGTGCGGCAGCTTCGCAATTGTCTCGAACGTGCGGCATTGCTTGCGGACAACGGAAGGATCACGGTGAAAGAACTCCCGCCCGAAGTTTTAACCAAGAGCGAATCGCCGAATGTTTCCGTAAGTTTTGGAACACCGCAATCACACGGCGTGAGCTCATTTCAGAACTCTTCCACTTCGAACCTTCGCGACTCGGAAAAACAGCAGATCATAAACGCCCTCGACCGCACCGGCTGGCACCGCGGAAAGACCGCAGAGATCCTCGGCATCTCGCCCTCCACGCTTTATCGACGCCTTCGCGAATACGACCTTGAAGTGAGGTAACAACTTATGAGCAACCGAGTTATCACGTTCGTAACTTTGCTGATCGCATTTACCATCAATGCGTCAGCACAGTTTTTAACACTCGGCGGCGAGGTCGTTGAGGTGATCGACGGGAAGACGATCGTCGTTGCAAGTGCAACGGGCCGTGTAAAAGTCGAGCTTCAGTTCATTGAGGTGCCGGAACCCGAACAACAGCTTCATCAGACCGTGAAAACGCATTTGGAGAAGATGCTGATGGGCAAGGTCGTTGAGTACAAACCGAGTGTTCTGCATTCTGACAGAACCATCGGACGTGTGACCCATAACGGCGTCGATGTAAGCGAACAGTTGCTCCGCGACGGAGCGGCATGGCATGTGCCGTTGGCGGTAAACACGCAGTCCGCACCCGAGAAAAAGATCTATGCCGATGCCGAGACGGCGGCGAAGAACGAAAAACGCGGCATTTGGTCGATAGCTGGACTGAAGCCGCCGTGGGAGTTTCGAGCTCAAAGGCAGGCAGAACATGCGAATCAAAATACTGACCAACGCGCTGCGCCGCAAGCGAAGAAACCAGGATATTGGGGAGACAAGAACCCGGCAATGGGTGACGTCGGTGCCTTGAGCCACGGCTACAACGCGGCTACCCGATCCGGATATGTCACATCCTCACGCTTCCTTGTCGAGCAATCACCGGAAGACAAGGCCGCCGGCTCGTACATGACACTTGACGTGACCTACTGGTACAGAGAAGACGTAAAGAAAGGCCGAAACGGGATTTTTGTCGTCACCCTCCACTCATACGCAAAGAGTCCGCGGTTTCAGAGAAACAACGATCTTGTCCTAATGGACACGGGGAATGTCGTTATGGGAAGGGCAAAGCGTACCGTCTCAAACTCTGGCGACACACTGGTCGAGACACTGACTTATACGGTCAGCCGTGGACACCTCGACCGCCTTGTGAACGGGAACAGCATGTTGCGGATACAAAATCACTTACTCATTCCGCGCAGCTTTGCCTATTCGATCCTGCACAATATGCTGCAGGCTTCCGGCAAAACTCAGTTAGCCTCATCTAAAAAATCGAAACGGTAGCCGTCGAAGTTCTCTTCGAATGCGCTAAACGACCGCGTATCGAGACGCTGCTTTTGAAACGACGTGCGGCTTTGGAAACGCCAACTCCAATGCCTGTTCAAGGTCTTCGAGAATGTCGTCAATGTCTTCGACACCGATCGAAAGCCGCACAAGATCCCCCGGCGGTGCCAACCTTTCACGCATCTCGGCGGGAATGCTGGCGTGCGACATATTGCACGGCAGGCTGACGGTCGAGTTCGTCGAACCAAAGCTGACGGCGATCGAAAACAAACGCAGCGATTCGGCAAATTGTTTTGAAGTTTCACGATCACCAGTCGAGAAACTCACGACCGCACCGCCACCCGCTGCCTGACCTGCATGAACAGCCGCCCGCTCATGATTTTCAATGCCGGGATAAAAGACCTGCTTGACGGCGCAATAGTCGTTTAGAAATTCGGCAACTCTTTGCGCGTTCGAATTCTGCCGCTCGACGCGAAGGCTCAGCGTCTTTATCCCGCGAAGCAGCAGCCATGAATCGAACGGCGCAAGTGCATTGCCTTCGGCATTCTGAATGAATGCTATTTGCCGATGTATCTCCTCGTCGTTAGTCACGACTGCACCAGCCGTCAGGTCGCCGTGCCCGCCGAGAAATTTCGTACCCGAGTGGATAACAATATCGGCGCCAAGATCGAGCGGATTTTGCAGTACGGGCGACAGCATCGAATTATCGACGGCAAGCAACGTCCCGTTTGAGTGAGCGATGTCCGCGAGTTCGCGTATGTCCGTAACGCGAAGCAGCGGATTCGACGGCGTCTCGACAATAATAAGTTTTGTGCGCGGCGAGATCGCCTGTTCCACCGCAAAGACATCCGTTGTATCAACGTACTTCACCGAAATTCCCTGCTTCGGCAAAACCTTTTCAAACAGCCGAACGGTGCCGCCATAAATGTCGTCACCGGCAATGATCTCGTCACCGGACTCGATCATTCTCGCAACCGAAGAAACCGCTGCCATCCCCGACGAGAACGCTGACGCGAATTTTCCGTGTTCAAGCTGCGCGAGTTTGCGCTCCAAAGCCGTCCGCGTCGGATTGCCGCTGCGTGAATAATCGTACTCGCCGAATTCGTCCGCGCACTCCTGTCGGAATGTTGCCGTCTGATAAATCGGCGGTGATGTTGCGCCGAATTCATCGTTTATGTCGTGGTAAACACACTGAGTAGCTGTCTTCATATTTTCACCTTTGCCGCAAAAGCTTTTTCTTTTGCCGCGGTTTGATTGCGAATATCGAAAAGGTCGGCGATGACCGCTTCCGTCGTCGGATATCTTCCGGCTCCTTTCCCGCGAACTATCGCTTTTTGCCCGTCTATTGATTCGATCAACAAACAATTGTCAGCACCGCGAATCGCTGCAAACGGATGCTCCGCCAAAACTTCGATGGGACAAACGCTCGCATAAAGACCATCCGTCATCCGCTTGCATTCCGCGACGAGCTTGATGGAATTGCCGCGTTGCTTCGCATTCTGAACTTGTTCGGGATCAATGTTCTGAATTCCAATTCGTTTGATCGACTCGAATGGAAGATCGACATCGAATGCTTCGCGTGCCAAAAGGATCAGCTTCTGTGCCGCATCCGAACCGTCGATGTCGAGGGTCGGGTCTGCCTCGGCAAATCCTTTTTGTTGGGCAGCCAGCAAAGCTGTATCGAAATCGATACCCTTAGCGAGTTCGTCGCAGATGAAATTGCACGTCCCGTTGACTATGCCGCTGATCCTGCTGACGGAAGAACATTCGCGTACCGCCGCAACCGATTCGAGCGCAGGCATCACACCGCCAACTGCCGCGCTAAACCTCAATGAAACGCCGTTGTTTTTTGCGATCTCGTAAAGCTGTTCTCCGTGTTTAGCGATGAGGGCTTTGTTGGCCGTCACGACATTCTTACCGGAACGCAGAGCCTTTTCGATAAAGGTTCTTGCGGGCTCGATCCCGCCGATGAGTTCGACTACGACATCCGCGTCGCGACTGAGAAGTTCGTCAGCATCGTTAACGATCAACCTTCCAGGAACGCGGTTGGCGATCGCTTTTTCGCGATGGAGATTGGTCACACCGACAATCTCGAAATCGTTGGGCAACGCCGAAAGCTTTGCAAACGCGCCGCCGCCGACCACGCCGCATCCAAGCAACGCGATTCGCGTCGGTCGCCTGTCTTCGGCATTCTCGGCAAACGAATCCGCAAAGTCTCCGACCTTCGTGCCGCTTGCTGAATTGAGCGCACCGATCTCTATCGTCAACGCATTTCGCTCTGCAAATCTGATCGCTTTTTCCTGAACAACGCCGCCGCCGATCGTGATCGCCGTCGAATAGTCTGCCGATTCAAATCGGCGCGGTTTTATTTTGGCAGCATTCGGATCGTATTCGAACAGACCGTCGGTGTCTTTGATCAAAATACAGCGTGCATCCAGGCGTTCGGCAAGAAACAATGCCGTAAGGTCCGAACCGCCGCGGCCCAGCAAGGTCGATGTGCCGCACTCGTCGATCCCGCCAAAACCTGAAACAACAACGACCGACGAACTCAGTTCATTTCGCAAACGCTCAGCGTCAACCGAGACCGGTTCGGCATCAAGTCTTTCGCCTTTCGTAAGAAGGTTTAGTTGATGCGCCGTCAGGAATTTCGCCCGAATGCCGGAACGGTCGAGTTCCATGCACAAAAGCGAAGCGCTTTCCGTTTCGCCCGTAAGCAAAAGCGATGCGACCGATTCGACATGAGCGTCATCGCCAAAAGGAAGTGTTTTCGCAAGCAGCTTGTCCGTCTTGCCGTTAAACGCAGATACGACCGCAACAACCTGCGAGCCGCGACGCCAGTGTCGATAGATCTCATGCACGGCGTGTGGCAAATCGGATTCATCACGCAAAACGGAGCCGCCGAATTTCAGTACAGTTATCATTACGCTTGTGCTCCTATCGCTTTCGATTTGGTAAATGCCTGTTCGAGATCGGCAATGATGTCTGCAGGATTTTCAAGCCCGACCGAAAGCCGCACAAGTCCATCCGTAATTCCGGCAGCTTCCCGCTGTTCAGCCGGGACCGCACCGTGCGTCATCGAAGCCGGATGCGTTATCAGCGTTTCCGCCGAACCGAGATTTTCGGCAAGAGCGCAAAGCTTCACAGAATTCATCAGCTCGATCCCTGCTTTGACACCGCCTTCGACCTCGAATGCGATCAATGCACCGCCTGACGTTTGCTGTTTTTGCGCAAGCTCGAACTGTGCAAACGATGAAATGCCGGGATAGAAGATCTTCGTAACACGCGGATGCGATTCGAGATATGTCGCGACGGCCAACGCATTCTCAGAATGTTGCCGTATGCGCAGCGGCAGCGTCTTTACTCCTTGCAATGTAAGCCATGCGTCGAACGGCGACTGGATCGTTCCCGTCGATTTTCTCAATAAGTCGAACCGCTCGTTCAGAGCCTTGTCGCTTGTAATCAGAACACCCCCGATCGTGGAGTTGTGCCCTTCGATAAATTTCGTCGTCGAATGCAAAACCACATCCGCACAGAGATCGAGCGGCCGCTGCAACGCAGGCGAGAGCAGCGTGTTATCAACGACAAGCAATGCACCGGCCGCGTGCGCAAGTTCGGCAGAAAGAGCGATATCCGTAAGTCTTAATGTCGGATTTGCGGGCGTTTCGATGAAAACCAGTTTTGCCGGAGTGGAAAGTGCAGAGCGTAAAGCGGTTTCGTCTGAGGTGTCAATGAATTCAGCGTTGATGCCGAATGATTCGAAAACATTGCGGAGCAATCTTACCGTTCCGCCGTAACAAACTTCGGAAACGACAATTCGATCACCGGCCTTTAGCAACGACAGGAAAAGCGCCGTCGTTGCCGAGAGGCCCGACGAAAAACACGTCGCAAATTCTGCGTTTTCGAGATCGGCAAGCCGCTTTTCAAGCGCAGTAACCGTCGGATTTCCGGCACGGCTGTAAGTGTAGCCTTTATCGACGCCGACGGCCTCTTGCCGGTAAGTTGTTGTTTGATATATCGGCGTCAAGATCGCGCCGGTCGTTGGGTCTGCAAACGCACCTGCGTGCAACGCCCGAGTCTCTATGTGTTGTTCTGGTCTTGCCATCGCTATTCTCCTTTTTGGGTATAGCGTGACGGAAATTAAGGCGAGAAAAAAACTTTATTAAGTAGAGCGTTTACCGGAACCGGAAATCAAAAAGACCCGGCACCTGTAAAGATGCACGGGTCTTTCGAGAAAGTCTCTGCAGCTCTTTAGCAGTTTTTATCGTGGAGCAAGTTGCCTTAAATCGCCACGTTCAAAATTTTCAAATGCCTTGCGGCAATAGAGAGATTTACATACCGTCGGAAGTTTTGTCAACCGCAAAGTTTTAAGATGACCAATCCTCGATAATAAAAAGATATCGTCGCTCGGAAAGCGGCATAAGCTTTTGCTGAAATTTAAGCTTGTTTTTCGTCAAAGCCTCGTTCAGATTTTCACCGCCAAAGAACAGCTTTCTCCGACTCTTTGACCACCTGAGCAGCTTCGGAAGTTTATCGGCAAATTTGTCAAGCGCACGGCACGTCACGACCGTCGTATCGTCTGCGTCAGCCTCTTCGAATTGCCGGGCCACGATGGCAACCCGATCCTTGATGCCCAATTTCTCGACCGCCTCTTCCAAAAACTTCGTCTTCTTTTCTTTTGATTCGATCAGGATAGCGGTCAGGTCCTCACGCGCGATCAGACACGGAATCGACGGCAAGCCTGCACCCGTGCCGACATCCGCAAATTTCGTGTTCACGGGAAGATGCTCAAGCAGCGTCAAGGATTCAAGAATATGCCGCGTCGCAAACTCTGAGGGCGAACACGGCCCGACAAGATGCAGGATCGGATTGTGATCATGAACAAGTTTGTAATAATCGGCAAGCAGTTCTATCGATGCAGCCGACAGTTCGACGTCAAACAATGTTTGATTCGCTTCTAAAGATGTTATGAACTCGTCTCGCACAGAACTAATAAGAGTTTCACGCAAAGCCGCCAAGGACGCAAAGAAAAAAGGGAAAAGGCTTTATCCTTTATCCCTTCTCCTTCGAAAATTGGTGCGGACGAGAAGAATCGAACTTCCACTGCCTTGCGGCAACAGGCTTCTGAGACCTGCGCGTCTACCAGTTCCGCCACGTCCGCACGCGCGTCGAACTTCTGATAATACGCGACCTGGAAGCTCAATTTCAAGACAACCCGTTCGGAATAAGTGATAACGGATAAGTGATAAGTGATGATTCTCACTTTTCACTTGTTACTTATCAGCTATTTGGAAGGCTTTTTGCTATCGTTATCGTGTGCTGAAAGTGAACCTCGAATCCGTACTCCAGCGAATAGACAACGCATGTTTGAGTTCCGGGCGCGATCCTAACGACGTGAAATTGGTTGCGGTCAGTAAAACGCATCCTGTTCCAAGTTTGTTGGAAGGATTGGCCGCCGGCGTTTCAGTTTTTGGTGAGAACAAGGTTCAGGAAGCGGAATCCAAGATCCTTGACATCGGACGCCACTCAGCCGAATGGCACCTGATCGGGCATTTGCAATCAAACAAAGTCCGCAAGGCCGTCCAGCTTTTCGACGTGATCCAATCGGTCGATTCGCTCGAACTAGCTGAAAGGCTTGAGCGTATATGCAAAGAGGAAGGCCGCGATTCCCTATCCGTCTTTGTTGAGGTTGATCTGGCAGGTGAAGAAACGAAGAATGGGATTTTCGAATTTGATCTGGGTGAGCTGATAGAATTTTTTCGCGGTTGTGAGCACCTGCGGTTCGACGGGCTGATGATAGTTCCGCCGTTCTCAGACGATCCGGAAAAAACGAGGCCCTATTTTCGACGCCTCAGGGAAATACGCGACCGGCTTGCGGCGATCGGGCTTTTTAGTTTACGCAAAGGCGAACTCTCTATGGGGATGAGCCACGATTTTGAGGTCGCTATCGAAGAAGGCGCAACCATCGTCCGAGTAGGGACGGCGATCTTTGGAGAAAGAGAAGAGAGGATTTAACCGCAGATGAACACAGATAAACACAGATTCTTAATTCTCATTCCTAAACATACTTGCATTGATCTGCGTTTATTTGCGGTTAAAATTGATCTGAATATATGCTGACTGCAACAGTTTACCCGATAGTTTGGATGATTTTGTGGGGAGCGTTCCTCGTGTTCCTCGCGTTCATGGTCCTGCGTCTGATCTTCAACTACGCCGACCCGAATCCGTTCGGCACGATCGGCCGATTTGGTTTCAAGATCAGAAAGCTGACAGAAAAATGGGTCTATCCGGCGGCAAGGTTTCTCGCGAACTTTCGAGTGGACACGCGGCTTGCTCCGCTAGTCACGCTTTTCCTCGGCCTTGTTGTCACTTATTTTGCGAGTCAGATCATCGGCAATCTGTTCTTTGTTATTGACGGATTGACGGCGGGCGTCGTAACCGGCAATCCAAAGATGTTTATTGGATTCGTGCTCTACGGACTGCTCAGCGTTCTCATACTTTTCATATTCATACGATTTCTGTCGCAATGGTTCGTATTCACGCGAAAGACGTTTCTCGGCTTCGTAATGAAAGTGACCGATCCGATAATGCTGCCCGTTCAACGCCTCATCCCTCCGATCGGAATGTTTGATATATCTGCAATGCTAGTTTTGATCCTGATCGGTTTGCTCCAGAGTGTCGTACTGAATATATTTGTTCGCACATGATTTTCTTTTCTTCGGCTTCGTGTCTTTTCGTGTAATTTAGTGGTTAGATCATTGAAGAATTTTTAATCCACGAAATAACACGAATCTACACCAAACTAAATTGCACGTTCTAGAGAATGATGGTTGGACATCCGCGCGATTTTGCAGCCCAAAATCCGGCGTGGTATATTCTCCATTCAGCTCGTAACTCGTAAGTCGAAACTCGAAACAATCACATGTCAGGACACAGTAAGTGGCACACAATCAAGCACAAGAAAGGTGCTCTCGACGCCAAACGCGGCAAGATCTTCACGAAGATGATCAAAGAGATCACCGTCGCGGCCCGCACCGGCAACAGTGGTGACGTTGACGCGAACGCACGCCTTCGTAAAGCCGTCACGGACGCGAAGGCGCAGAATATGCCAAACGACACCATCGACCGCGCCATCAAACGCGGCATGGGCGAACTTGAGGGCGTTAATTACGACGAGATCACTTACGAGGGCTACGGCCCGAACGGCGTCGCTGTCCTGGTCGAAACGATGACCGACAACCGCAACCGCACCGTCGCCGAGATCCGCCACATTTTTTCAAAGAATGGCGGCAACATGGGCGAGGCCGGTTCGGTCGCGTGGATGTTCGATAAAAAGGGCTACATCGTTGTCGATAGGGCGGCAAAAAGCGAAGACGAACTTTTCGAGATCGCCATCGAAGCCGGTGCAGACGACATGCAGGACGCAGGCGACGTTTTCGAGATCTACACAACCCCAGACAATTTCGAAGCCGTTAACGACGCCGTAAAAAAAGCCGGTGTCGAACCGCAAGCCGCCGAGGTCTCAATGATCCCGCAAAACTACATCAAACTCGAAGGCGGCGACGCCAAGACAATGATGAAACTCTACGAAGCCCTCGACGACAACGACGACGTCCAAAAGGTCTACGCGAATTTTGATATCGACGAAAGCGAGATGGATTGAGCAAAGTTTCTCATTCAACTATCGTTTGCCAGGCAGCAATCTTCTGCTCGAAGAGCGTTCGCGCGTTTGCAGGGCTAGTCGAAGGAAGATAGCAGTATTGAATGCTCCCATCCATTTCGCGTGACTGAACCAACCGACGATAAAGGCTTTCGGCAGCGTGGCCGTTAAAGAATACTTTCTCTACTCTTCGATGACGGGCGAGAAACGATTTGAAATTATTAGCAATAGGATTCTGAATATTTCGGTCGAGTGCTCCTTCGCGTTCGCAAGACGCCAAGACATCCCAGACGGCGATTTCGCTGTTTTTCAAAATGCGAACCCTGTCATTGTATTTGGTGTTTAGTTCGAATCCCAAAAGATCAGCCATTATTCGCCAAAACACATTGCGCTGATGTGCGTAATATTGGCTTGACTCCAAAGACAAAGGTCCTGGAAATGTCCCAAGAATCAGAACCCGCGAATTGCTATCTGCAATTGGTGGTAGTCCTTTCTTTTTCATTTCCCAATCATTTCGCTTATGGCTGTTTTTAAGGCGGGCACGTCGCGATCAATGGTAGACCAGATCAACTCCATATCGATTCCCAAATAATTATGAACGAGAATATTTCTAAAGGCTCCGATCCGCTCCCATTCGATATCAGGTCGTGTTGTTTTGAGCTCATTTGACAAGCGTTGCGTTGCTTCGCTCATCGTTTGCAGATTCCTAAGGGTGGCATCTTGAATCGTTTCCGAATCTAGAAAAGCATCAAGGCCGATCTCGATATTTTTCTCGATTCGCCGAAGGCATTCCATAATATGTCGCAGATAAACGGCATCGTCTTTCATACGGAAACAGCTTCTCGCAGGACTCTATCGCGAAGGTCTTTATTCAATGCACGCTCAGTAACAATTTCTACGCGGCGACCGAGCAGTTTCTCCAGATCCTGGATTAGTCCGACAGGAAACCACGGGCTGGTTTCTGTAGTTACGTCGATTAGAAAATCGACATCGCTATTAGGGTTCGCTTCGCCACGAGCAACCGAACCAAATAGGCGAATATTCGAGGCCCCGTGTCGTGCGGCAATCTGTTTGATCTCGCGACTGTTTGCTTTGATTACTTCTTCGAAGTTCATAAACAAGTCCACCGATTCACGGATATTTTACCACCGATTTCTAGAATTGTTATCAATCGACTGCTAACGTGATTTCATTTCATTGTTAATCATTATGTACCTCGGCGTCATTATCGTCGTCGCTCAAGGCTGATGGCTCCACCCAAAGTCCGTAGACGAAGGCGGTAGCTATGAGCAGCCCGACAAATACCAAGATCGCTCGCCACTGATTTGTTCAGAGATTCGAATGGCGATGTCGTTTACTACCTGGAGATAAAGCGAAACAAAGACGGCCGAGAGTCCGAGGCAAACGAAAATAATAAACAGGTTAAATGGCAAACCCTTGAAACGCAGCGAGCGGATGTTTCCTGCGACGATGGAAATGAATCCAAACGCGGGAAACGCCATCAAGATTATTAGGGCGACCCAAAACATCGACACAATAAGAATCCCGAACGGCAGTGCTCCTTGTTCAAACGCCGGAATGAAAAGATCAGGTGCTGCGTGGGCTAAAGCGCCACACAGAATCGCTATCAGACCAAATGAGAGCGCGACGATCATCCAAAATCCGCCGCGCCTGGCAAGGTATTCGCCTAGATCGAAGGCATCGCGCCGAAGTGTGAAAAACAGGTGAACGCCGGGAACGAGAAGTATCAACAAGCCGACAACGATCAAATTTACCGCATCGGAAAACGGCAAAAGGCTGAACGGTATCGAGAAAAAGACGAAGAATCCGATGATGATCGAACAGCACGCCGCATAGATCTTCAGAATGATCTTCATCTTCTTAAAACTATAGATAACTCAACGCCCAGTGCTTGTTACGTTGTTTTAGATTTCCCCACAACAGACAGAGCGGATACAGGATTATCAGTCCGGCGATCCAGACAAGATAGGTAACGCCAAGCGAGAAGCCATGTCCGGGCGGTGCGGCTTCGCCCATTTGAAACAGGCCGAGGAAAAGGTAGCCCACATCCTTACCAGCGAGATATGTAAGCAGAACCCCAAATCCATGCGCGGTAAACCATTGCAGGATATAAAAAAACATCGGCACGCGGCCAAACGTGATGCATATGCGCTGCCAGATCGCTTTGCCTTCAATTCGGTCGGTCAATCCGAGCAATAAAATTCCCGGCCCGATCGTCATCAAAAGGAACAACAACGATGGAGCATATTTTGTCGTATTCAGGAACGACAGGAACGTAAATAGGGGACTCGATTGTGACGACCACGGTGCCGGATCACCGTAAACATTGATAGCCCGGATGACAAGGAACAGCGCGGTGGCAACTCCGCCGATCATCATCAAAAGCATTTTGCGGCGTTTATCGCTATCGGTCGCGTAGATCAAACCAAACGCATATCCGGCCATCATCACGCCGACCCACGGTATCAGTGAGTAAGGAACGAACGCCTGCATCGATCCAAGCGGTACGATTCCCGGTTGATGAAGCACGATCCAGATCATCTGGCCAAGATCGGGCGGCGGCGTTCCTGCAAACGCGATATTCGGCGGCACTCCAAAACCGTCGAGCAAATTGTGCAGCACGATCATCAGAACGCCCACCGCACCGACGACCTTAACCGGCAGATAAATGAGCGCCGCCATCACGATCATCGAAACACCGATCACCCAAATGACCTGTGCCATTCCCAAGAACGAATAATCGAAATTGAACACGATGCCGAAGCGGATAAGCGTAAATTCGAGCAGGATCAGCCACAATCCGCGCGTCCAAAGAAAGCGGCAAAGCTCTGCATTTGATTTGCCGTTCAGCTTTTGCAGATAGATGCTTGTTCCGGCTAGGAAGACAAAGATCGGTGCGCAGAAATGCGTGATCCAGCGTGTGAAAAACACCGCTGCCGTCGTTGTCTCAAGATTTGTCGGATCGGACTGCAACGCCCCGGCGTGGACGAATTCACGCGTGTGGTCCAGCAGCATAATCATCATCACAATGCCACGAAGAAGATCGACCGAATAGATCCGCTGTTTGATACCGGTTTCGCTCATAGCTTATGCCTCTGTCCGAGCATATTAGCGCAAGTCACAAGTCGGCGAAACCAATTATCTGCAAAAACAGCAGCGACGGTTAGCGACGGTTTCAATTTTACGGGTAAAATATTCACATCCGGCGGAATGATGCGCGAAGAACTTGAAATAAAAACCCAACGCATTGTGGAAATGCTGCACGACGAGAACCTCGACGGCGTGCTTCTCAATGCGCAACACAATTTCGCGTGGGCAACGTGCGGCGGCACCAACGGCGTGGATCAAAGCCGTGAGAACGGGGTTGCAAATTTGCTGTTCTGCAAAGACGGCCGCCGATTTGTACTCGCGAACAATATTGAGTCGCAGAGAATGCTCGATGAGCAACTGCCTGACAATTCGTTCGAATCGGTCGTGTACTCGTGGCAGGAGGAAAAAGCATCCGGCGATCTGGCAATAGAAACCGCACGCAAGATCGCAGACACGAATATCGCAACGGATATTCCGATGCACATTTCGGCATCCGCCGTCGAATCAAAGATCGCACCGTTAAGATTCGAGCTAACCGACGCGGAAAAAGTGCGTTACCGGGAACTAGGACGCGACGCTGCCAACGCTCTTCGCGAAACCATCCTTTCCGTACTGCCCGGTCAAAGCGAAATGCAGATCGCCGAAACGATGCGTTGCAAACTCGGCAAAGTGAACGCTACTGCGGTCGTCGCATTAGTTGCTGCGGACGAAAGAATTTCGCAATTCCGGCATCCGGTTCCGACCGCGAAAGTTTGGGAGAAAATGCTGATGGTGGTGGCGTGTGCGAAGCGCGACGGCCTTATCGTCAACCTCACGCGAATGGTTTGCGTCGGCGAAATCCCGACAGAGCTATCGAATAAAACAAATGCCGCAGCGTTTATAAACGCCAAACTCTGGTCGGCGACGAGGCCTGGTGTAAGTTCGCGCGAACTTTACGAAATTGCGGCAAATGCATATAAAGAAACGGGCTTCGGCGACGAGATCGATCTTCATCATCAAGGTGGTGCGACGGGCTATCGCACGCGCGATTGGGTCGCCAATCCCGCAGGCAAAGATGTCGTTGTTCCCGACCAAGCCTTCGCTTGGAACCCGTCGATCACCGGCACAAAAGTTGAAGAAACGATGTGTCTAAACGGCGACGTTCCCGAAGTGATAACCCTGTCGGGCGAATCTTCGACGATCATCCACACCATCGACGGCGCTGAATACATCGTCAGCGGGATCGTTTCCGTTTAGCCCGCATCGCGAACCCGTTTACGGCGAACCGTTTCGCGGCTTCCTCCAAAATATGCCAGGATCGCGACCACTAAGTGAGCGGCGAACCAGATATTTTCGTAGCCCATGTTTTGGTAGATGTAGATCAGGATAAGGGCACGCGGGAAGAATGCTCCCAACAGAATGTCGCCCCATTGCGGGACCACGTTTGCGGGATAAGCAGACGGCCAAACGAAGATGTACGCAAGCATCACGATTCGCGGAAAGAAAAGTGAAAAGAGTAAGAAGTAAAAATCCATTTTCGTCTCCTGCGTGGGTAACTGTGATTATACCGGCATCGAAGGCTTTCGTTGTATAGTAATTTGATATTTGCGGAGCAGAATTTTATGAAAACCATCGCCCTTACTGTCCTCTACATACTCGCATTCATTGCGTGCGGCGGCGGACAAACTGCGAAAAACACTGGCGATGTTTCAGCGTCGGGAGCGAATCAGCGGACGGAGATTGTCGGGCAAAGTGCAGGCCAAAAAGCCGTTGAAGAACCGGCCGCCAATGCGGATGGCCCAAAAACGGTGCGTCATTTCTTTATGCTCTTGCCGGAAAAATATTTTACGCTTGAAGGCTGCGACCGCGACAAGGATAAGGATTGCAAAAAAGCTCGTGAAGAATATTTGAAGGAGTTTGCCGAGGTCGATACCGCCAACGGCTACATCAAGGGCGGATGCGACGGCGGTCAAGCGTGCATCGAAATGGCGATCTTTAAGCGGCCCGACAACACATATTTAGTCGGCGTCTCGACATTTGCGGAAATGATGAACGACAATTATTTTCTCGATTACAGCGACGGAGCATGGACGGATGTTTCGGCGACCGGCGTGCCCGAGTTCAGCAAAAAGAATATGTATGAACTGCCGCGAACCGGCACGACCGTTCAGGTCTTCGAGAAAAAGATCCTCGAACAGGGCCCTGATTTTGAAGCAAGCGAGAAAGGCTCGAAACTTTACGATCTCATCTGGAAGGACGGAAGGTTTAGCGTGAAGAAATAGAACGAGATAAACCGTTCAGTTGCTTGACTTGGTTAGGGTGTATCGCTCAAAATTCAAGCGTAATCTCGTAGAAAAAAGATAATGGCAGCAAACTTGGTTCAGATAACGAAACGCGGGTTTGGCGAAACAATGCGGCGTGACGGCTGGTGGGTCCAGTCGCTGCTGACGTTTCTCGGCTTTGGTGCGTTCATCGTCTATTCGACGTGGGCAGCGTTTCAGGGCGTGCATTACACGTTCGGCCCGTATCTCTCGCCGATGTATTCGCCGGAGATATTCGGTGCTTCGCCGCACGCGATCTTTGGCCCGATGCCAAGTTGGATCCCGTCATGGATCCCGTTGACGCCTGCTTTCCTTATACTTTGGGCTCCCGGCGGATTTCGTTTCACCTGTTATTACTATCGCGGCGCATATTACAAAGCGTTTTGGGCTGACCCGATCGCCTGCTCGGTCGGCGAACCGCGTTCGGGCTATCGCGGCGAGAATTGGTTTCCGCTGATCCTGCAAAACGTCCATCGATATTTTCTCTACATCGCTTTGGCGTTCATCGTTTTTCTCTCTTATGATGCGTGGAATGCGATGTGGTTTGCCGACGGCTGGGGAATCGGCGTCGGCACGATCGTGATGACGATCAATGTAATATTGCTCGGCAGCTACACGCTCGGATGCCATTCGCTCCGGCACCTGATCGGCGGTGCCCGCGACGTGCTCTCCGGTCGTCCCGTCCAGAAAAAGGCATACGACTGCGTGAGCAAATTGAACAAGCGACATATGATGTTCGCGTGGTTCTCGCTGTTTTGGGTAGGGTTTACAGATTTTTATATTCGTATGTGCTCGATGGGCGTGTTCACAGACTATAGGATTTTCTAGAAAGTTTTCACCACAGAGTCACAGAGGACGCTGAGAAAGAATTTCGGAATAAACCCTCAGTGAACTCTGTGCCTCTGTGGTGAGTAGATCTAATGACGGAATACACAACATTTGAACACGACGTTCTCGTTATCGGTGCGGGCGGTGCTGGGTTGCGTGCAGCTATTGAGGCATCGGCGGCGGGCGTCAGCGTCGGTCTGATCTGCAAATCTTTGCTTGGCAAGGCTCACACGGTGATGGCCGAGGGCGGAATGGCGGCGGCGATGGGTCACAACGACGATCGCGACAACTGGAAGGTCCACTTCTCGGACACGATGCGCGGCGGTCAGTATGTCAACAACTGGCGCATGGCAGAGTTGCACGCCAAAGAGGCTCCGGATCGCGTCCGCGAGCTCGAAGGCTGGGGCGCAGTGTTCGACCGGACGAAGGATGGCCGCATCAATCAACGAAACTTCGGCGGACATCGCTATCCGCGTCTTGCACACGTTGGCGACCGCACGGGACTAGAACTAATTCGAACGCTGCAAGACCACGGCATCCATCAGGGTATCGACGTCCATATGGAAGTAACGGTGATCTCGCTTCTAAAAGACGGCGACCGCGTTGTCGGCGTTTTTGCATACGAACGCGAGCACGGACGCTTTCGCGTATTCAAGGCAAAGGCCGTAATACTCGCGACCGGCGGCGTCGGACGCGCGTACAAGATCACGAGCAACAGTTGGGAAGGAACCGGCGACGGCCACGCGCTTGCATATCACGCCGGAGCGGAATTGATCGACATGGAGTTCATCCAATTCCATCCGACAGGAATGGTCTGGCCGCCCAGCGTGCGCGGAATCCTCGTCACCGAAGGCGTCCGCGGCGAAGGCGGCATACTTCGCAACAGCGAAGGCAAGCGGTTTATGTTCGACGACATTCCCGCCAACTATAAAGATCAGACCGCCAATAATGAAGAAGAAGGCTGGCGTTACACGCAGGGAGACAAGTCTGCAAACAGACCGCCCGAACTCCTAACGCGCGATCACGTTGCACGCTGCATCAATCGAGAAGTTAAAGCCGGACGGGGTTCGCCGCACGGCGGCGTCTTCCTCGACATCGCGTGGATCAAAGAGAAGCTCCCGAACGCAGCCGAGCATATCAAGAAGAAGCTGCCGTCGATGTATCACCAGTTCATCCAGCTTGCGAACCTCGACATCACGACAACACCGATGGAGGTAGGGCCGACGACCCATTACATAATGGGCGGCATCCGCGTCGATGCGGACACGCAGGCCTCGACGCTGCCTGGACTTTATGCGGCCGGCGAGTGTGCTTCGGGAATTAACGGCGCAAACCGGCTTGGCGGCAATTCGCTTTCCGACCTGATCGTCTTCGGCAAGCGGGCGGGTGAATACGCCGCGCAGTTCGCCAAAGAGAACGGCCACGGAACGATCGACAACACGCTGATCGAATCCGAAGCAAAGCGAGCAGTCGAACCCTTCGACCGCGACGGTGAAAATCCGTTCGTCATTCAGAGCGACCTTCAGGATATGATGCAGAAATTGGTCGGCATCGTTCGTCTCGAAGACGAAATGAAGGAAGCTCTCGACGGTTTGAAAAAACTAAACGAGCGTGCGTCGAAATCGTCGGCGAACGGGAACATTGATTTCAATCCCGGCTGGCACACCGCCCTTGATCTGCGAAATCTGCTGACGGTTTCCGAGGCAATTACGCTTTCCGCGATCGAACGAAAAGAAAGCCGCGGCGGACAATTCCGTGAGGATTATCCGGACAAAGATCCGGAATTCGCAAAGTTCAACATCGCCGTAAAAGCGGTTGACGGCCAAATGCAGGTCTCGCACGTTCCGCTGCCGGAGCTGCCCGAGGAATTGAAACAGGTGATCGAGGAGATGGGCTAGATGATCTTCAACGCAAAGTCGCCAAGACGCAAAGCCGCAATGAACTCATTTTCTTTGCGCCTTTGCGTCTCTGCGTCTCTGCGTTAAATTCTTCCGAATTTATGACTCAAGCAACATTCAGCATTAGACGCGGTGGCCGCGAGGGCGGTGAGATGGTGGACTATAACACCGACGTTTCCGAAGGGATGGTCGTCCTCGATGCCGTCCATCAGATACAGGCCGAGACCGCGCCGGACTTGGCTTGCCGTTGGAACTGCAAGGCGGGCAAATGCGGATCGTGTTCCGCCGAGATCAACGGAATGCCGAAGCTGATGTGCATGACGCGGCTCGACACCATTCCGCTGGATGAACCCGTGACGATCGAGCCGATGCGTGCGTTTCCGCCGGTCAAAGATCTGATAAGCGACATTTCGTGGAACTACGAAGTCAAGAAGCGCATCAAGAAATTCAAACCACGGAAGCCTGACGCCGCGGACGGAACGTGGCGGATGCAACAGGAAGACATCGACCGCGTGCAGGAATTTCGCAAGTGCATTGAATGTTTTTTGTGTCAGGATGTGTGCCATGTGCTGCGTGACCATAACAAGCACGAAGAATTCATCGGCCCGCGATTTCTCGTTTACGCCGCGGCGCTCGAAATGCATCCGCTTGATACCGAAGATCGTACTGGCGATCTAAAAGACATGCACGGCATCGGCTATTGCAACATCACGAAGTGCTGCACAAAGGATTGCCCTGAGCATATAACTATCACAGACAACGCCATCATCCCGCTAAAGGAACGCGTCGTTGATGAGTTTTACGATCCGCTGAAGAAATTGGTGAAGCTTTTCCGAAAGAGATAAATTCCCACTAGCTTTAGCTAGTGGTTCGATTCCTCAACTTTGTATCTATCGGCTTTGGCCGAACCTTTTCGGGCTAAAGCCCACCACTTTTTTTGGATCGCATTCCACTAGCTAAAGCTAGTGGCAATTGATAAGAAATGAATTTCCCTATCGAAATTTGGGCAGAAAAACGGAAAAAAGGCCTCGGTCGGTATTTGCTGATCGATGGCATTCTTTTCACAGGCGGCGCTTTCGCTGTGGTGATGCAGATCCTCGGCGTCTTTCTGCTTCGGGAAGAAGGCCAGTCAATCGGGCAATATTTTACGGCGACGCGGACATGGATAACCTTCTTGCTTCACGGCTCACTATTCGGTTTGATCGTCGGGTATCTAAAATGGCGGCGCAACGAAGCGGCGTTTGCCGCGACGTCAAAGGTTGAGTGAGTATGTTCGAACTAAAACCTTTGTCACACGAAGCTGTCGGTGCGGCGCTTGCGAAAGCCAACCGTTATCGCCTTCTGAACGAGCCAGGAGCGGCCGAAAGCATCTATCTCGACATCCTCGCCGTCGAACCCGAAAATCAGGAAGCTCTAAAACACATTGTCCTCGCGATGAGCGACCGTTTTGGCAAAGACTACGCTGTCGGCGACACAAACATCAATGATTTTGTCGCAAGGTTGGCTGACGATTACGAAAAGGCATATTACACCGGGATCGTTTACGAACGCCGCGCCAAGGCGACGCTTGCAAAGGGCGGGTTGCAGGCGTTTGAACTCTTCACGCAGGCGATGGAGTGGTTTGAAAAGGCTGAGGCCGTGCGCCCGCAGGGAAACGACGACGCGATCCTCCGTTGGAACGGCTGTGCCCGCATCATCAATAGCAACGAGCTTAAACCGCATATTGTTTCGGCAGGCGATACGCTCGAATAAGGCGATTTCTTGTGATAACATCTCCGAAACGTCGATCAAAATCAACAAGGCAAGGAGCAACAAAAATGGCAGGAAAATTTGAAATAAAGACAGGAAAAAGCGGAAAGTTCAGCTTCAATCTGAAAGCGTCAAACGGACAGGTGATCTTGTCGAGCGAAAGCTACGACGCACGAAAGGGTGCCGAAGGCGGTATCGCTTCGGTAAAAAAGAATGCAGGAAACACTGCACGCTTTGAACGAAAGACTGCCAAAGACGGCTCCGCTTTTTTTGTTCTGAAAGCTTCAAATGGCGAAGTGGTCGGGAAGAGCGAAATGTATAAATCCGTTAAGTCCATGGAAAACGGTATTGCTTCGGTCGGAAAAAATGCACCCGACGCTCCGGTCGTAGAGGCAAAATAACGCATCCGCAGGAAGTTTCAAATCATTAGCCCCTGCATTTTGCACGGGCTTTATTTATTAGTCTCTAACAGTTACTAGTTTTTGAGTTTTAAGTTAACAGTTGATAACTAATAACTTTTAACTAATCTAACTTTTAACTGTTAGAACAGGTCGGTTTTTGGTCCTTATCAACATGAACGGCAAAAGAATCCGTCCCGGTATAGAAGTTTTGTTGAACGACAAGGTTGCATCTCTCAGCGGCCAACGCATCGGTCTTGTCTGCAATCAGGCGTCAGTTTTCCCGGAGCTGAGCCACGCCGCCGATGTGTTTTTTGAGCATCCCGATATCAACCTGACAACACTGTTCGGACCGCAGCACGGCATTCGCGGTGACGTGCAGGACAACATGATCGAGACAGATCACGCGGTCGATTCGCACACCGGCCTTTGGATCTATTCGCTCTACAGCGAAACGCGCGAGCCGACGGAGAAGATGCTTGAGAATGTGGACACGATCGTCTTCGATCTGCAAGACGTCGGCTGCCGCATCTACACCTTCGTCTATACGATGGCGAACTGCATGCGTGCGGCCAGGAAATTCGGCAAGCGCGTCGTCGTATGCGACCGTCCGAATCCGATTAACGGCCTCGCGGTCGAAGGCAATGTTACTGAAACCGCATTCACGTCGTTCGTCGGACAATTCGAAATTCCAACTCGTCACGGCATGACGACCGGCGAGTTGGCGAAGATGTTCAACGAGCATTTTGGTATCGGATGTGACCTTGAAGTTATCCCGATGGACGGCTGGCGACGCTCTATGTGGTTCGAAGATACGGGCCTGCCGTTCGTGATGCCATCCCCAAACATCCCGACCGTGGACACCTGCGTCGTTTTCCCCGCAACCGTCCACATCGAAGGCACCGAACTCTCAGAAGGCCGCGGCACCACCAAACCGTTCGAGCTAAACGGTGCTCCGTATATCGATCCGTGGGAATGGGTTTCAGAACTCGAGAAATTCAAGTTCCCCGGCGTCACGTTTCGCCAAACCTTCTTTCAGCCGACATTCCAAAAACACGCCCGCGTCACCTGCGGCGGCGTGCAAATTCAAGTCACAGATCGCGAAACCTTCACACCGGTCATCGTCGGCATTGCAATGATAAAAACCGCCCACGACCTCTACACCGATCAATTCGAATGGAAACGCGACGCCTACGAATACGTCTTCGACAAAAATCCCTTCGACGTCGTCAGCGGCACCGACAAGATCCGCAAAGCTATTGAAGCCTGTGATTCACTTAACGACATGGAGGCTAGTTGGCAGGTCGGGCTATCAGAGTTCGTAAAGGCCAGAAAGAAATTCTTGCTATATTGAAGCTAAAGTAATACTCTTACCGGTAGGAGTATTACCGATATGAGAATTACATCTAAAGGACAGATAACGATCCCGATCGCAATTCGCGAGAAGGCCGGCATCCTTACAGATACCGAGCTGGAAGTCGGTTTGCGTGGCGACACAGTGACGATCAAGAAAGTCGCTAAAAACGGCCGCCGTCTCAGTCGAGGCGAAGAAATCATCGCCCGGGCACGCGGAAAGGGATCCGTTAACCGCCACTTAACGACGGACCAGATCATGGCGCTCACGCGAGGCTGGGGTGAAGATGATTTTGATCGATAGTAATGTGTTGCTCGATATCCTCGACGAGGATTCCGAATGGTACGCATGGTCGTCCGAGACAGTTATTCGTTCAGCCAACGGGTCGATGGTCGCGATAAACCCGGTGATCTATGCCGAAGCATCGATACGGTTCGCCAGTCCAGAGGAATTCGACGAAGTCTTTCCAGAAGCCGTCTTTCGGCGAGAACCATTACCATTTTTGGCTGGCTTTCTTGCCGGGAAGGCACACTTTGAATACAAACGCCGCGGCGGAGTCCGCGGGGTCACGCTGCCCGATTTTTTTATTGGCGCTCACGCCGCAGTCTCCGGATTTCGAATACTTACTCGTGACCCGCGCCGGTTTCGGCGATATTTTCCGTCTGTGGAGCTCATAGAGCCATCGAAACCAGCCTAATCCCGCTCGGCAATGATCGTAAGGATTTCGTCTTTGACCTGTCAGACCAAAATCCTTCAAGCCGTTGTCCATCGAACGTCCCCGATATTGGCCGCCGTCCTCGAATCTGTGGTTACTGTTGGTTCGCAAGTTCAACGCGGTTTTGGTCAATATGAGTTCGGTTAACACAACTCGTTGATTGGTCCATTTTCCGGTTAGATAGAATTCTTACTCGCGACCCGCGACCGTTTCGACGTTATTTCCCGGCAGCCGAACTTATTGCTCCTTGAGCCATACGCATGGTACCAACAAAGTTTCACAAGGCTATTTCTGCGTAATCACTTTTCCGTTCTTCATCACAAAATGGACGCCGTTGATGGCGTCGATATTTTTGGTTGGATCGGTTTTGACGGCGACGATGTCGGCGAGGAAATTTGATTCGATGACACCGCGTGTTTTTTCCGTGCCCAGGAGTTCGGCGGAATATAGTGTCATCGTTTGCAGGATGTATGAAGCGGGTATCTCCGCTTTTTTCCAGGTTTGCAGGACTTTCAGATTTGTCTGCAGCCGGTTAAGGCCCTCGATATCGATAATGATGTCGGTGCCGAACGCCATCTTGGTCCCGATGCGGTAAGCACGCTTGAGGCGGTCGACGACCATCGCTTCGTTTGCCTTTGATGCTTCCAGGCTGCCGCCGTAGGCATAGAAATTGTCGGCTGAAAAGTCGGTGCCGACCAGGAAGGTGCCCTTCTCTTTCATTAACCTGAGCAGTTCATCGTCGAGCGTAAAGCCATGTTCGATCGCCGCCGCGCCTCCCATTATCACGTTCCGTGCAGCCTCACCGCCCATAACGTGTACGGTCACTTTCATTCCGGCCTTCCTGGCTTCATCCACTGCCGTCTTTATGTCCTCAAGGCCGTAATACGCCGGATGATCGTCCGCGACCATCTTGATCGTGTTCGCACCGTTGTAGATATTCTTTCTTACCGCTTTCCTTATCTCGTCCGGCGAATCGGCGTCGATGTATTCGAATTCCCACAGCTTTTCGTGTTCGGGATTGATACTTCCCGACTGTCCGCCGTACGGAGCAATGATCTTTCCCGAATAATAGATCGTCGGGCCGGTCGCGTAGCCGCTGCGAATCGCTCGGATCACGTCGCCGGTCGCATAGTTGGCATCATTGCCGATGTCTTTGATGGTTGTGAAACCGCCATCAAGTAACTGCTTTGCGACGGCGGCCCCGCGCAACGCTCGAAAGCCGGTACTCTCGGTCGGATAGGATCCCGCAATGCCGTTGTACCTTCGATACGGGTAATTCGACGTGATATGGACATGGCAATCCATCAAACCGGGCAGAACCCACGAATCCGACAGGTCGATGACAGTGTCAGAAGGGGCGTATTTCAGGTTCAGCCCGACCTGCAGTATCCTTCCGTCCTTGATGATGATGACCTGGTTATCGCGAACCTGTCCAGTTCTTGAATCAAACAAATGCCCGGCTTTAATGACGGTATTCTGGGCAACGACGGAACCGGCTGAGATAAGGCTGACAGTAAGTAGTCCGCACAAAAAGGCGAGTTTCTTTCGGTCGATGATCTTCATAATTTTGTTGTTGTTTGATCAAGCGCTGTGGAATCGTATGAACGAGACTTCTCCATACGGCGTTTGATTTCGCCCTGAGAAGCCTGCCAGAGCTTTTTACTTTTCGGTGACAGATGATACCTGACCTACAGACGTCGGTCACGCCAATTTGGTTTCCAATGTCTGCCAGGGCTTAATCTTTGCCAGTGTTTTCGCAATTGCACGCATGGCTTTACTCTCTCAATGGCAGTCAACGAATAGCAGCAAGCACTTTTTCACCACGTGGTGACAGGCGATAACCGACTTCAAGACTTTCGGTGAGGCCGAGGGCTTTTAGTTTGCGGACTTGTGGTTTGAACTCGGCTTTTTCGACCCCGATGTAGTTTGCGAGCAGGCCCGAAAATGTCGCAGGCATCGACTCGATCACTTCCAGATAGCTTCGCGTCCACGGGCCGCGCTTGCTCGACCCGTCCATTTTTTCGAGTTTCGCGATGATCTCTGAAAGTTCTTCCTCAGAAAGCTCGTCGCTTGAGCGCAAGGCAATTCGCGGATCGTCGCCGGCAAAATGAACTGCTATTCGATAGATCGGATCGTCGCGATAATTCAGATGAGCGACAAGATCATCTTTTGAAGAAAACCCGGCGTTGAGAGCGTCTGTTTCGGTTATCTGTTCTTCAGTGATAACCTCGACCAGATCAATCGCGATCACTCCGGCTTGCGTCATCTGAGTACCGCCGGTTTTAGCTCCCGGACGGCTCCATCGGCGAAAAAGCACGGTGATCTCACCCGCCTTTATCCGTTCGAGAATCTCGTCTTTGATCAACATGCAAACACATTGCAGAAGCCCGTGAGCAAGGGTGTAGCATTCAACTCGCCTTTTCTGCCCTTGCCAACGCACGGTCTTTGCACTAGAACCAACTGCTCTTCGACTTCGACTTTCCGCCGAAAATACTGCCGAGCACACCGCGTACGATCGTGTTGCCGATCTGGCGGCCGATCGACGTGCTGGCGGAGCGGGCGACGCTTTTGGTTACCGATTCGATAAGAGTATCAGGTGCCCGTGCGGCGGCACGTTCGGCCTTCTCTGCATCCTTTGCTGCCTTCTCGTCAGCCTTTGCTTGTTCTGCCGCTGAGATTTCGGCGGCCTTTTGTTCTGCCTTCACAGCAAGAAGTTCGAAAGCGGATTCCCGATCCAGAAGCTGCTCGTACTGTCCGGCGACGAGCGATCCGGAAATAAGCTGCGCTCTTTGCTCCGGCGTGACCGGCCCGATCTGGCTTACCGGCGGCACGACGAATGCTCGTTCGACCATTGTCGGCACACCTTTTTCATCGAGACAGGAAATGAGAACTTCTCCAACGCCCAACTCCGAGATCGTCTTAACGGTATCGAGATCAGGGTTTGCGCGAAAGCTCTTAGCCGCAACCTTAACCGCCTCCTGTTCTTTCGGCGTGTATGCGCGGAGCGCGTGCTGAACTCGGTTACCAAGCTGCGCCAAAACTTTGTCGGGAATATCGGCCGGGCTTTGCGTTACGAAATACACGCCGACGCCTTTCGAACGGATAAGACGCACGACCTGTTCGATCTTGTCGATCAACGCCTGCGGCGTGTCGTTGAACAGCAGGTGAGCTTCGTCGAAAAAAAACGCAAGTTTTGGTTTATCAAGATCGCCGGCTTCGGGCAGATTCTCGAACAACTCCGAAAGCAGCCAAAGCAGAAACGTGGAATAAACTTTCGGCGAATTTATCAGGTCGTCCGCCGCCAGCAAATTGAGCACGCCGCGACCCGACAGAGTCTGCATAAAGTCTTCGAGCTTAACGGCCGGTTCGCCGAAGAAAACCGAGCCGCCTTGCTGCTCAAGCTGCATCAGGCCGCGTTGTATAGCGCCGATCGAAGCCTTTGAAACATTGCCAAGTTGTGTTGTATATTCGGCGGCGTTCTCGCCGACGAAGTTCAACAGCGACTGTAGATCTTTCAGATCAAGCAGCAGCCAGCCGTTATCGTCAGCGACCTTGAAACAAAGCGACAGCACGCCTTCCTGCGTGTCATTCAGTTGCAAAATACGTGCAAGAAGAATCGGCCCCATTTCGGATATTGTCGCGCGAAGCGGATGTCCCTGTTTACCGAAAACATCCCACAGCGTTACGGGCGAGCCTTCGAATTTCACATCCGTAAATCCGAGCGAGGTCAGGCGTTCGCCGATCTTTCCGGTCATCGAGCCTGCCTGGCTGACGCCGGTAAGATCACCTTTGATATCGGCCATAAAAACAGGAACACCGCGTTTGCTGAATTCCTCCGCAATACGCTGGAGCGTAACCGTTTTACCGGTTCCGGTCGCACCAGTGATAACCCCGTGCCTGTTTGCCATCTGCGGCAGCAGAAAGGATTCCGCCGCCTCACGTTTCGCTACTAAAATTGGTTCTGACATATCTTGAAAGTATAAACGTGAAAAAGTGAAAAGGTGAAAAAGAAAATGATTTCCGCCTTTTCACTTTTTCACTTTTTAACATTTCTCGTATTTCCAATTCCGACGCTTGCCCTCGGCAAGCCATTCCACGGTCGTCGCCAAACGCCTTTGCCTGGTCGCGTCGGTCTTCGCATCCGCCAACCAGTCAACGTATTCCCGTCTCTGGCTTGGGCTGAATTTCCCAAAGATGGACTTTGCAGTCTTGTTCTTTGCCAGGGCTTTTTCGAGATCATCAGGAACAACGGCATCCGTCTTCGCCGCAGCAGGTTTCTTTGGGACCTTGATGCCTTTTTCATTCAGTTCCATCGCCTGATGGATCAAACCGATCATCACTTTGTCGGACGGAAGATCTTTTAATGAAGTGATCCTACCGAAGCTGCCCATCGCCGTTTTCGTTTTTGGGAATGCGTCCGTTTCCAGCAGCGACTGTTTCCAAAACATGAATGTGCAATGGGCCTTGAACGCCGCGAAACCGCACAGAATACCTTTGTATTCAAAACTCGGCATGCTCCATTTCAGGGTTTCCGTTACGTCCGGGCACGCTTTGTGTATGAGCTTTCGAAGGTGGATAAGAACCGGCTGAGCGAACTCAGCCGACTTTTCGATGTACGCATCGATCCGCGGATCTGTCTGTGGCATAGCGAATAATATACTCCAAAAGCTCTCCTCCTGGATAGGAGGAGTGGCACCCGCTTCGGGTGACGAGGTGGTAGAACTCTCGTCACTTCTCACTTTCAGCGGTGCGATTCTCGCGCCGTATCACCAGCTTCAGACCCGACCACTTCTCATAACGGCACACACCTTCACATCCACCAGCCCAAGCGGAAACGCCGCCTCGCGGATCGTATCTTCCGTGATCTCCGTCGGCAACTTTGCCGCCTTCTTGTACCACGAAACCCAGATCCCCCGTCCTGTCTTATCCGTTTCTTCGCCTCGCTCAATCCGCCAAACAGCCCATCCCGCGTATTCGTAAAAAGATGCACAACATCGACTGGAGGGGTGAGCGTCTCGCTCACCATCTTTACACCCTCCGGCAGCGGCTCCACCAACTCCGCATAGTCCTCCGGCCCATCCACGACAACAACCGTCATCCCCTCTTTGATCCCCAACTTCTTCCCCAACGGGGTCCCTGAATACCCTGCAGTCATATTTTTTCAGCAGCCGTCTGCGTCTCCGACGCTCTATGTGCGGAATGTGCGGAAAAGTTCTACTTTTCCGGCAAGCCAAAACAAGATCTTCTGGCTTGCATCGATGTCTTCGAGGCTCGATATTGCGTCTATGCCAAAGGGCAAACTGGGGTCGTTCGCAAACCTCGATCCGCCGGTCGAGGCAGGCCCGGCCTACCTTGGCAAGCCCTTTTTCATTATCGAATGGCGAATGGCTCCGAACGCCTACCTTCCGCCGCACAATCACCCGAATGGCAGCGTCTGCACGGTCTGCACCGACGGTGAGGCACGCATACGCAACTTTCAACCGGAACGATGAGCTTCTAACCGCCGGTTGGATAAACAACCTTTCCGCCGTTCGCGACAACATACTCACATTCAAAGCTGGAAAGAGCGGCGCACGCGGTTTCGACATTTCGACCTATCACGGAAAGGATGCCGGATTCTCATTCCTCGATATCGGCTCGAAACCTTCGACCGTGAACGACCGTATCTTTGAAGCCGTCTGGGTAAAACGCTAGTCCTTCGTAGTATCAAACATTATGAGAAAACGCTGGCAATGGATATCGATTGGCCTTACGGTTCCGGTATTTTTTACTTTTGCATTCACGATCCTTCCGCCGCTTCCATTCACGGAACAAGTTATTTTGGCGCAAGCGACGTCGACGCCGACGGGTGCGTTCGACCAGGCGGCCGAGATCGCAAGACTGCGCGAAGCCATTAAAGGAAGAGAGAACGAACCTGCCGAAAAAGTATTTAAGAACATACAAATGACGAGCCTTAGGTCGATGCCGGCTGCGCGCATCCTGGCGATGATGGAATTCGGCTACGCCCGTTCGCTCGGTGTGAATTGCATGCATTGTCACGTTCCCGGAAAGTACGAGGCCGAAGACAAACCACAGAAACAGATCGCCCGCGAAATGGCGGGCATGGTCGCAACGCTAAATGGCACAACTCTCAAGGGCATTAAAAATCTCAAGACTGTGTCGCCAACAATAAATTGCACGACCTGCCATCGCGGCGAGATCAAACCGAAGTTGAATTTACCCGCTCCGGAATAACGAATAACGTAGAACTAGTAGTGAATAGCTATGAATTTCGCAGCTATTCGTTGTCCCTTATTCACTATTCCGAAACAATTTCTACTACAATAAAGGTCACTAACTTCCAACCGGAGACCAAAAATGAAAAGAACCTTGCTTTGCGTTATCGCGCTTGTTTCAGTTGTTTCGCCTGTTATGGCCGTCGATATGAGCCGCGAGATAGATGCGGCGACGGCTAAGCTGATGCCGAAGATAATCGAATGGCGGCGGCATGTTCACCAGTATCCCGAACTCGGCAATCAAGAAGTAAAGACCGCGAAGTATATCGAGGATCATCTTCGCAAGCTTGGCCTTGAGGTGCGAACGGGCATCGCAAAGACCGGTGTCGTCGGCATTCTGAAAGGTGCGCAGCCGGGGCCGGTGATCGGCCTTCGTGCGGACATCGATGGCCTTCCCGTCACAGAACGCAACTCGCTTCCATTCGCGTCGAAAGAAAAAACTGTTTTTAACGGTCAGAATACCGGCGTGATGCATGCGTGCGGACACGACACACACGTTGCGATGCTGATGGGCACCGCCGAGGTGCTTGTCGGGATGAAAGACAAGATCAAAGGTACGGTCGTTTTCATTTTTCAGCCCGCCGAAGAAGGCCCGCCCGCCGGTGAAGAAGGCGGAGCACCGCTGATGGTAAAAGAAGGCGTGATGGATAATCCAAAGATCGACGCTATCTTCGGCATTCACATCAACTCGGGCACGGAAGTTGGTTCCATCAAATACAAATCAGGTTCGATGATGGCCGCAAGCGATTGGTTTCAGATCAAGGTAAAAGGCAGGCAGACGCACGGAGCCTATCCGTGGCTCGGCGTTGACCCGATCGCCGTCTCAACGCAGATATACACCGGTTTGCAGATGATCGTCGCGCGTCAATCCGAACTGACGAAAGCACCAGTCGTGATCACGGTTGGCCGCATCAACGGCGGCATCCGCGAGAACATCATTCCCGAAGAATTGACGATGGCGGGCACGATCCGCACGCTGGATTCCGAAATGCAAAAGGATGTGCATGCGCGCATTCGAAAGACCGCAGCGAGCATAGCCGAAAGCATGGGCGCGACCGTTGAGGTCTCGATCGAGAACAAAACGCTCGTCACATATAACACACCTGAGCTAGTCGAAAAGATGCTGCCTTCTTTGCAAAAAGCGGCGGGAAAGGAAAATGTGACGTCGGCTGAATGGGTCACCGGCGCCGAGGACTTTTCGTTCTTTGGCACAAAAGCACCGGCGTTCTATTTCTTCGTCGGCGGAATGCCGAAAGGGCAAGATCCGGCGAAAGCGGCGCCGCATCACACGCCCGATTTCTTCATCGACGATAGCCGACTCGACGTCGGTGTCAAAGCGTTCTGTAATATAGTCTTTGACTTCACAAAGTAAAACGTGGAAAGGTGAAAGAGTGGAAAAGTTGGTCGCGGTGCTCCCGGACAACTGTTCGGCTTTTTAGCTTCAAAGGCACTCTCATATACGACGAACTATAAGGAATTGTTATGGCTCGCTTTCAAAAAGAGAGCCTTTTTTGTTATTATCGACAATCATTTTTTTGACTGGGTGCCCTTGAGTGTTAATGGACATTTATTGCAGCCTGGAACTTCGAGTGTGTTTATGAGTTTTGCAAGCAGTTTGGCGGTCGGGTCAAATGAAAACCAGGTTATGTTGACGGCGCGGCGGGCCCGCGAGCGGTACTTCCCAACCCGCAAAAACGATTTCCCGGAATGGTTATTGATCTTTACGGTCCTTCAATATGCGGATTCGCGATGTCAGATCTCGAAATCGGACTTGAATGAATTGCTCGCCGATCCTTCCACGATCGAGGATTGGGAGTTTCAGGAATTTTTGAACAGCTCGATCTGGCAGGCCAGACCAATCAGTATCGACGGCGATCCGGATATTTATACCGGCGATCGCGAATTCTCGATGGAGAAGTTGACCGCGATGGTCACCTACTTATCATCACGCGGCAGGAGGCTTTGCAGGGCCAAGCTTGAAAAACTGCTTTTTTACGCCGACTTCACCAACTATCATCTCTACGCTCATTCCATCTCGGGCGCACGGTACGTCCGGCATCGCTTTGGTCCCGACTTTGAGGACTTTGAAGATAAGCTGCGAACCATGGAATCCAGCGGCATTGTTCAGATCCGCTGTGCTTCCACGCCTTTTGAAAGCATTACTGCCATCGACGGAGCGACGATCGGAAGGTTGACAATGGTCGAGATCGTTACGATCGAATTCGTCCTGCAGAAATTCGGCTCGTTAACAATGCTTGAGATGAATTATTTTCTTGATAGAGAAAGCGCTTATCGGTTTACGAGGTTAGACCAACCAATCGCATACGAATATGCACGCCTTATGAAGGACATTCCGAAATGTTTGATGTGATATCAAGAAACCTTAAGGTCCTTCTGATTACCGGGCCAAAATGCAGGTAAATTATTAAGAGCTTCAGTCAAGGCCAAGCCAATCTAACGCATCCGGTTCTTCTTCAAATACCTTCACGTTTACGCCTCGGTTAACCGCGACTGTCTCCCCGAGCCTCAAGGGGTCGAGCACAGGTTCGTGAAGCACATAGGCGAACTGGGGCAATTCGCCCGTCCAGCCGCGATCGATCAGGCCGAACGTACTATCGGCGACGAATTCACCGTAGTAAAACCGTTCTACGATCTCCGGTTCACCGCTGATCTCGCGACCGTCAAGAAGTACCTTACGTAACGCATGCTGCTCAAGCAGATCAAGCGTTTCGAGAAAATTACGCTTCGCGTCGTCCAGATCAAACTCGCCCGTGACGATGACATGGACGAAGCCAGATCGAAGGGTACTTTCGGCGTTCAGGCCCATCGCATTACTCCGCATTCCAGAACTTGATAGCAGTGTGCAGAGAATCATTTCGCATTGACCGAAAAAAGTCAATGGCCTTTAATAAAACGCCTCAGCCGGTGACGGTCATGCCTGAATGTGCGCCTCGACAAACCAGAGCAGCTTATCAACCGAACGTGAAACGCCGGTATAGAGATCGGCGGTGTCAGCATCGCCGAGGCCGTCGGTAGTGTCGATGTTCTTTCGCATCTTCTTTCCAAAATCAGCTATTGCGCTTGAAAGCGCATCGACGTGTGCTGTGCCGTCGCTGATCTCGTGCGGATATTCTGCGAGCGACGATCTCGCGGCGGCCAGCCTGACCGTTCCCATCGCAACGCCCCCAAGCGTTGTAATGCGTTCCGCTATGTCATCGACGTGCGTGTCGATCTCGGCCGCCACCCTGTCGAACAGCTCATGCAGCGCGATAAAGTTCGGCCCTTTCACGTTCCAGTGTGCCTGTTTTGCTTGTGATTTGAGGTCCGCCGCGTCGGCAAGGCTTTGATTCAAAATGGCAATGAGCTTTTCCCGCTTGCCCTTTGGCAGATCGATCTTTGTTTTATGTAATTCCATATTCCCTCTCAATTTAGAATTATTCTAAATCTAATACCATGCAAAGTCAACTACACGTTTGTTACAATCGATTATTGCAATCTTTTATGAGTATCGCTATAGCATTGCAGGCAAATACAGAGGCGTCGTGGTTCGGGCAGATCGCACAAAATGTTCGTTCGGCGATCTGGGAATCATTCACTTCGCTGTTGAGTTCGATCTCGGCGCAGCTTCCCTACATCATCGCCGGTGTCATAGTGATGCTGTTTTTCTGGCTGCTTTCAAAGATAGTCAGAAAAGCATTTCTTGCGGCTACGCGAAAAACCAAGCTCGACATTCGCCTGCGGCTCTTGATCAGCCGTCTGCTTGTTGCATTCGTGTTTCTGATCGGGATCTTCACGGCGTTAACGGTCGTCGTTCCATCCTTTAACGTCGGAAACGTGATCGCTGGATTGGGCTTTACGTCGTTCGTAATAGGTTTCGCCGCCAAGGACATCGTCAACAATTTCATCTCCGGCATTCTGATCCTTTGGCAGCGGCCGTTTCATATCGGCGATTACATTTTCGTCGGCAGCAATCAGGGCAAGGTCGAACACATTGGCGTGCGTGCGACCAACCTGAGAAAGGACGACGGTGAGTTGGTCTTGATACCGAACGGCGATATGTATTCGAGCGCGATAACGATTCGCGAAGCCGGCGAACCGCGTCGGATGGCGGTCAAACTCACGCTTCCTTACAGCACAGATATAGACCGGGCCAAAACATTGATCCTTGACGCGATAACGGCTAAAGAAAGCATCGTGTCCGACCCCAGCCCGAACGTACTTTCGTCGGATATCACAGATGACGGTGTAGTGATCAAAGCGACCTTTTGGATCGACACAAAAGAAAACAAGCCGATGCGTGTTTTGGACAAGGCGATCGGTGCGATATCGCGGACGCTGACGGAAGCGGGAATAGCCCCGTTTGTCGCTGAGATGGAAGAGCCTTCAAGGAAGGCCGAAGACGGAGAAAAGAAAAAGAAAGACGCGGACGATGTCAACGAGTGACCGGTGTAGGCGGACGCGGCGGTGCGAAACGTGAGGTGCCGGAACCTCTGAAAAGCGGCGTATAGATCCACTTAGAATGGTTTTCAACGCCGTAGTATGAAATCACCGAGCGGCTGCGGCTTTGGCTTGCGACTCCGATGAATGGCGTGTTATCGGTGGCTAATTCATAATCCGGGTCGGGTTCGGTCACGTCAGATTCATCAACATCCGTTACCGTGTTAACAATAACGACGGCCCATCGATCAAACAACTGGCTTGGATTCGACGGCAAGATGCCGTTGTTGAATTCCTGAACTCGTTTTGCGTGCGAAGCGATGATCTGCGGATCAGTTTTGATCAAACGCCATTTACCGTCCTCGCTAAGCGGATCGGTCGCGGCCGACGGACGGAGGATCATTCTCTTCTTCGTGCCTTGGGGCAAACCTTCAAGCAGGTCGTCGATCGACTCCGGCAATTTTGTGCCGCGGTAATAATCTACATAAACCTCTATCGCCTTTGCGACCTCTTCGCCGCGGCGGATCGATTCAAGTTCCTTGTCCCGCTGAATCTCGTGCTGAACGGTTGGGGCAACGGCAAGAAGAGCGACCGAAAAGATCACCATGATGCCCATCACGGCGATCAATGTCATGCCGGATTCGGAATTATTTCGGGTCGTCATCATCAACATCGGCCTTTGTCTCGCGTTCATTCCGGGGAACCCGGTTTGAATTCGTATTTGGTATCGTACGCGGCATGGAAACAGCAGGAAAGCCCGCGGCGCTGCCCGGCTGAACGACCATCGGAAATCCGCCAATGGGAAAGCCTGACGGCGCGCGCGTATTCACGGTTGTTCCGGACGTTGGCGTATAAAGGCCGATCGGATGTCGAAATCCAAGGCTTACGTCTTCGACGATCACCTGATCTTTCGCGATACTTACCAGCTTGAAGCGGCCCTCAATAATATCATTGAGGCGTTTCGTTTGCGGAGCGGCTCCGGGCGTATTAAGTTTGTTTTGCTCTATAAAATAGGCGGTATCGTTATTGGCGAACTTGCGCGACACCATACCGATATAGAGCATCTGCGGCTTCGGCTGCGGTTGTACGTTGAACATCAACTGCTGCGAGTACTTCGTACCGTCAAGCGACTGAACAATGACCTGTCGCGGTCCCGGACCGCCAAGCAGATTCGCCGGAACGTCAGCCGTCAAGCGCTGTGCGCTTACAAAATTTGTAGGAAGCAGCACCTGACTAAAATAGATCTTCGCGTCCGGCGTGAACAGATCGCCATTCACCTCAAGCCTGAATCCGCGCGAACCCGCATAAACGGTCTGCGGCATCACAAAGCCGATAAGATAATCGTTCGGCCTCGGTGTCGGTGTCGGTTTTATCGGTGGCGCGACATAAGGCGTCGGGCTCCACGGCGTTGGCGGCGGCGGTTCGTAGAACGCGAAAATATTGCGGCCCGGGTCCGGCGCCATAAAACGGTCACCGCTATAAACAACAGGAGTTGTTGTGTAATCGAATAGCTGTTCGTCGCTGGTTGGCATCCGCACTTCTGTGAGCTCTTTCGAAGGCGAACCTGTCGTTTTCGGGGTCGGCGTAGCAACCGTCACGGACGTAGTGCCTCGTGAAAACAGCCCCGGCACAAACGCATAAACCAGCGCAGCAAAAGCGAGTACGCCGAGCACTGCTGCCGCTATGATCTTGTTCCTTTCGGATGCCGATTTGCCCTTGAACAATTCCATTTTAATCAATTCGCAAGAGTAACGGCTTCAGCCGTCCCCTCTGAACACCTAAAGGCGCCACTCTTACTGCACCGTCGGTGCGGTCATTTCACGTCGAAAGTATGCTGCCATTTCAAGCCGAAGGCTGACCGTTTCACCGTGGGTTTTACCCTGTGCCCGACCATCTTGCTGCATTTGAACAGGTTGATTCATAACCGGACCGCGGAAATTCGGGCTGCGTCCCGCCGAATTGTTGGGAAAGCCCTGCGGAAATCCTTGCGAGGTCATCGGCTGCGCAGCCGGCGGTCGTGTGTTGTCTTCTTCCTTTTTCTTGGTTTCCGTCGGTTCCAGTTCGACGGAACTTATTATCACAAAATCACCGGCGGTTTCGATCTCACGAATAAATTTTCGAAGATCCTGATACGAACCCTCGACGGTCATCGTCACATAAACGCCGGGAAAGATACTGCGAAACTTGGCACGGCCGCTTTCCTGTCCGTTTTGCTGTTCCGCACCGCTGTTGGAATTCTGTTGTTCGTTCAGGTCGAGCGGCGAAAAATTTGGCCCGTTCGTGTTGACGAGTCCATAACCAGAGATCAATCCGTTCAAACGCTGATAAAGTGCGGTTCGGCCGGTGACTGCAACGGGAAGATATACCGATTCAAAATCCGTCACGCTGGAAACCAATTTTTCGACCGCCGTCTGCGTACTTGTAATACCGCCATACTTCGAACGTGCGGAGATCAATTCCTGTTCCAGCCCGTCGCGTTCCGCACGGGCCTGTTCGAGTTCGGTTCCGGCGGGTGCGACCCAGAAAATGTAAAGAGCAAGCAGTGCGAGCAACGTAAACAGCGAAACGCCAAACGCACCGAGTTCCATCGGCCCCCACATTCCGCGATAAACCTTTCGCTCACGGTTCGACGGCATTACCTCAACGTGGGTCGGCTTGTCGATAACGATCGTTTCGCTCTCGGTAAGCACGACGGTGCGATCCGGTTCGGCAACCACGACGGTCGGGTCAAGCGTTGCCTGATTATTCACAAGAATTTCGGGTGCCTCTTCGGCGGAGATGTTCGAATCGTTCTCGTTCATTGTCCGCCTCCTTCGTTAGTTTGCGCGATCTCACTTGCCGGCGTCGAAACATATGCATGCGTCGGCGTGTAGATCAGCCGCAGGGTGTATTCGGTATATGTAGCCCGCTGATTTGTCTGAAGATTTTGGGCCCTAAGTTCCGCCTGAAAAAGACCGGAGTTGTTCATTGTGCCGATCATTGCCATTACCGCCTGATAGTCGCGGCTGATGACGCCGAAATCGAGTTCGGCTTTGATCCGGTCGCCGTCGCGGTAAATATTTTCTACCGTGATCCGCGAAGCGCTGACGCTTCCCGGTATCACGCTTTCAAGGTCGGCAAACAGACGCGACCAGCCGAACGACTTATTCGCGACCAGTTTGTGCGAAGCAACCAGCATTTCACGCTGTTCGGGTGACAACTGCTGCTGAACCTTATCGCCTTCGCCTTTAAGGCGGGCAACTTCCGTCCGCATTTGCCCTGCCTCGTTTTTCGAGATCTCAAGCAAACGATGGTATTCGCTGAGCTTAGAAAGCGAATATATTCCGCCGATAAGGGCAAGGAATAAGACCAACGCCGACAATAAATACGGTGTCAGGCGGTTGCGAAAGGGGTTACTTGAAAGATTGAGGTCGGTGATCACGTTAAAGTCTATAAGGGTTACACCATCGAACGCCAAATTCTAACACGAATGTTGGTCGATGTCTTTAACGCATTAGATGCCGGTATGTTGCGAAATGTTAGCTTTTTCTTGGCGCCAATTGCCCGCTAAATTCGGTCACGGAAACATCGCCGTAAACACACACCTTGTTTCGACCCTCGCGTTTTGCTCTGTAAAGTGCGGAATCCGCCATTTCAACCAGTTCGATCGGATCCAGCGAGTCATGAGGAAATGACGAAATGCCGATGCTCATGGTTACATGATGTGTCGATGCCGGGCGGCCCTGCCGAATTACGCTGAATTCTCTTTCCTCGATCGCTTCACGGATACGTTCGGCAGCTATGATCGCCTGGCCCATTTCCGCGTCAAGCAGAAAGGCCGCAAACTCTTCGCCGCCAAATCGGGCAGCCGCGTCACCGCTGCGAACGCAGTTCATTATCGATTCGCCGATCTCTTCGATGGTCTTGCTGCCCGTAAGGTGGCCGTACGTGTCGTTAACATTCTTAAAATGGTCGATGTCCATCATCAAAACGCAGAACGGCATATTCTCCGATTTTGCACGGGCCGCCTCACGCCGAAGTTCGGAAAAAAACGAGCGGCTGGAAAGCAAGCCGGTTAGGTCGTCATGCGATATGAGACGATGGATCTGAAGCTGATATTCGCGGTCGATCTCGTCCAAAAGGTCGAAACGGAGAATGTGTTCGCCGATCGTGATCTTGTCGCCGTTCTGAAGCGTCACTTCCGAGATACGTTCGCCGTTCAGATAAGTGCCGTTGCGCGAGCCAAAATCTGTCAAAACAAAATCCAGCGTTTGGGTCTTTTCGTTAAGGACCTTTGTGACCTTTGCGTGACGCCGCGACGCCGCATAGTCGTTTATACGCACATCGGCACCAAGCGCGCGCCCCAGAATAACCTCTTCACGCTCAAGCGGAATAGGCACGGCAATAAGCTCACCGCTAAGGAAAACAAGCGCAGGCCTGAGGTCTCGCATCTGTCGTTCGGGTCTTTGCATAGGAATTGCGGCAGGCAGGGCGGGAGCGGCAACCATCAACAAATAGAATAACCTATCCAGCCACCCAATTTCCAGCGTTTTTTGACTGGCAAATAACCGGCCAATAATTTCTGCGGCTTGCCGCTCGATGTGCGGAAAAGCTCTGCTTTTCCGTGTAAATCTGATTGCTCTTGCGGCTCTGCCGCCGATCGTACTTGTTAGCCGGAAAAGTTTGGAAGCTTTGGACATGTCGGAATTAGGAGCGCACAGCCGCGAAGTTCATACCAGTATGCGGAAGAGCGGAGCTTTTCCGCACATCGAAAGGCGAAACCTGGAATTGTTCATAATCTTCTAAAGTTCGTAGCTAGTTTCTACAATTTGGTTTTAAAAGTTTAAAATCGAAATAAATTGAAGATCCTTATTGTAAAACTCAGCTCGATCGGCGATATCGTCCATGCTTTGCCGGCGCTTGCTAATATCCGCCGCGAGCTGCCGGAAGCCGAGATCGGCTGGGCGGTGGACAGCCGGTTTGCCGAGATACTCCGCGGCAATACGCATATAGACCACCTGATCGAGATCAATACACGAACATTGAGCGGCGGCAAGATAGCCGAAGAAATGCTCCTGGATTTCGGAAAGCAGATCGGTGCGGTTCGCAGATTCAAATTCGACATCGCCGTCGATATGCAGGGCTTATTGAAATCCGCAACACTGGCAAAACTTGGCGGCATAAAAAATCGATATGGTTTCGGCAAAGACGCTCTACGCGAATCGACGGCGCGGTTCCTCTACACAAACACCATCGCGATCCCGGCAAATTCGCACATCGTTCGGCAGAACATCGCGTTAGCGGCGAATTCCCTGAGTATCGAACCTGTGCAAACGGACTTCGAGTTTCCGATATTTTCAAATGACGAACATCGCGCCGAAGCCGAAGCGATCGCGAATGGGGTTGGTGGTGACTTCGCCATCTTAAATCCGGCTGGTGGTTGGGTGACGAAGCTTTGGCCGGCGGAAAGTTACGGCAAACTCGCGGATATGATCTACGAGAAACTCGGGCTCGCGTCCGTCGTCTCGGTCGGGCCGAACGACGAGGCATTGGCCGAGACCGTAATGCAAAACAGCCAAAGCGGAAAAACGGTCGTGTCGAAACCGAGTTTGAAAGGGTTCTACGAACTGGCAAAGCGGGCCAGAATTTATGTTGGCGGCGATACCGGACCAACGCACATCGCGATCTCGGCCGGAACGCCAACGGTCGGCATCTTCGGCCCGACCGAATGGTGGCGAAATGGCAGCACCAACCCTGCCGACACCTGCGTTGAACGAAACGACATCAACTGCCGCGTTGATTGCCACCGCCGCACCTGTTCAAATTGGATATGTATGGACATCAGCGTCGAAACCGTTTTCGACGCCATCCAGGACCGACTGGAGCGGTGAGCGTCCGCCGGGGTCCTCGCCGGAGCATCTCCGCGCGGGGTGGCCTTGCTCACCAAGCGTCCGCAGGACGCTGCTCTCGCTTGTACGATGTTTGCCGATAAAGAAAAACGAAAAAGATTTCTGCAGCGCATCCGCGTTCCATTGGGCTTTCTAACGGCGGCGATGCTGCTTATTTTGGCGCGGCCAACAGTGCTTTCGCTTATCATCGGCGGAACGGTCGTGTTCTTCGGCACTCTCACGAGGGCGTGGGCCGCCGGGCACATACACAAATTTGAAAAACTTGCGGTCACCGGCCCGTATTCATTTACACGCAATCCGCTCTACTTCGGCAGCTTTTTGATAGCCGCCGGATTTGCTGTCGCAGCCGGTGTTTGGTGGCTGGCATTGATCGTCGGCGTGCTGTACTTGGGCATCTATTTTCCGGTGATGCGCGTCGAAGAAAACGATCTGAGAACGCGTTTTGGGGCGGAGTTTGAAGAGTTTGCAAAAAATGTCCCGCTGTTTTTTCCTCGGCCGTTGCCCCATTCATCGGGGAAAAAAGAGAGTGCCGGATTCGATTTTCAGTTATACTTGAGGCACAGGGAATACAGGGCGGCGATCGGTGCCGTCGCCGTCATCGGCATACTTACGGCCAAGATGTATTTGTTCCCGCATCAATGAGACTTTACTTTTTCACATCCGCGATTCTTGTATTAGCGTTCGCCGCTCTTTCGGCCAATGCACAGCCGAGCGCGTCACGCGTCCCACCCGCATTGCCTTTTGCATCGGGTGAGATATTGAAATTCGAAGGAAAGATCAGCAAGTTCATCTCGGTGACGATCGGCGACCTCAGATTTGAAGTCGCGGATGCGGACGAAGGTCGGCTAAAGTTAAAGATCGACGCAAATTCACGCGGCACGATGCTGAAGCTTTTCCGATACAGTTTTACCCAGGAGATCGAAACATTTGCCGCCGCATCGGATCTGCGTGCGATCAGTTCAAAAAAACACGACGTTCAAAAGCAGAAGATCCGCGACAGCGTTACCACCCTTGATTACGGTCGAAAGATGGTGACTTGGGTGGAAACGAACGGCAACGAACCGACACAGCCGCCGCGCAGCATTGCCAGCGATATCGACGGCCCGACCTACGACATCGTTTCAGCGATATATTTCCTGCGAACTCTGCCGTTGTCGGTCGGATACACAACATCGGTGGACGTTTCGGATTCGGGGTTGGTTTATAAGATCCCGGTTCGCGTTGCCGCACGCGAAAAGCAGAAATCGATCTTTGGTGACGTTTGGTGTTACCGCGTTGAACCCGAACTCTTCGGCCCAAACCGCTTTTTCGAGCAAAAGGGCAAAATGGAGATCTGGATCACCGACGACGCCCGCCGCATTCCCGTCCGGGCCCGCGTCAACGCCGAGGTCGGCAAAGTGGACATCCGCCTGAAAGAAGCGATCAACCTCAAATAGCCCGTTGTAACAATCCCGTAAACACGCCTGCCTTGTAACTTCGCCGTTCAACACGCATAATCAAAGTTTATTATTTGAGCGTGGTTTGAACGTATGACGAAGAAAGTGGTTAAGAATTTAGAAGAAACAAAGGTGATCGAGTTCGTTTTGGACGACCTTGCACCCGTCTCGTCTGCGTCCCCGTTACCCGCGCCACCGGAATTGGCTGAGGTGGAGGCCCTTGTGGCCTTTCCCTCGAAGACCGCTGCCGAGTTAGATTTCGAAAGCCGTTCGCCGGCTTTCAAGGAACTCGCGTTGCCGAAACTTCCGACGCTTGAAAGACAAAACCGTGCGCGGCTTCAGGTGCAGTCGCCGAACCGGATCTTCTTTTACTGGTCGCTGAAAGGAAATCCGTTTCAGGCCCTAAGCCGCTCGCTCGGTTCGACTTCCGGTTACACGCTCGTTTTACGGTTGATCGACACCGCGACCGAACGCGAAGAGCTTCACATGATCGAGCCGGAAGGTTCGTTTTGGTCGGGCGCCGAAGCCGACCATTCGTACCGTGCCGAGATCGGTTTTTATTCGACAAGCCGTCCCTTCGTTCGCATCCTTTTTTCGAATACGGTCACGACGCCCCGAAAATCGCCGTCACCCCGAGCCGCCGCCGATGCGGACTGGCGCGTCGGAGCTTACAAGTTTGCAGAGGTGCTCGATGTATCCGGTTTTGAAAAAGACGCATTCGATGTCGCCATTGCCGGTGACGATCCGCAAACGGCGGAAGACACGACGCATCTCGCATTCAGAGATTTCATCGGAAGCAATAACGATTCTCTCGACGGTATTTTGGCAGAAGAACTCCGCTACGCAATGCTTGCGATCGCATCAGGCCGGGCACTCGAAGAGCTTCGGTGGAAGGTCGGTGCCGCATTGTTCGCGATCCTTCAGGCGAATGCCGAACGCCTCGCCGCCGCGAAAGCCGCCGCCGCTTTGAGCGAATACTTCGACATCGACGAGACCGAGTTCGAAGAAGAAGAGATCGGCCCGGCCGTCTTCGGCAACAGTCTTGTAAATTTTCCAAAGCGATTCAAAACGCGGACACGCTCGGTGCGTGAATATTCGCCTGTAAGTTCGCCGACGCGACTGGAGCGGTGAGCGTCCCGCTCACCTTTTGGCAAAACGCGAACCACACACAGCATCCTTCGGATGCTTGGCCATCGAGACGATGGCCGCTCCAGTCGGACATTCAAGATGCCCATCGGATATTTCAGCCTGATCCTTCACGCACACCTGCCGTTTGTCAGGCATCCCGAATATCCCGAATTTCTTGAAGAAGACTGGCTCTTCGAAGCCATCACCGAAGTCTATCTTCCGCTGATTTTCATTTTTCAAACCCTGCACGAAGCGGGTGCAGAGCCGCGGCTTGCTATGAATGTCTCGCCGCCGCTGTGCGAAATGCTGGCGGATCGGCTTTTGCAGGATCGCTACACACGACATCTCGAAAATCTGCTCGAGCTTGCCCAAAAAGAGGAGCACCGCACGCGGACAAAAGACACCGAGTTTCACGAAGCGGCAATGATGTACGCCGACAATCTGTCCGTGTCGCTCGGCCTTTGGAACGATCGTTACAAACGCAATCTGATCACCGCCTTTCGCGAACTACAGGACGAAGGCGTGCTCGAAATAATCACATGCTGTGCGACGCACGGATTTTTGCCGCTGATCTCGACGCATGAATCGCGTCGTGCGCAGATACAAATCGCCGTCGCAAATTATCAAAAACATTTCAGCCGAAAACCGCGCGGTATCTGGCTTGCAGAGTGTGCATACGAACCGGGAGTCGAAGAGTTGCTGAAAGACGCCGGCATCGAATACTTCATCGCTGACACTCACGCGATTCTTTACGGCGACCCGCGTCCGCGTTTTGGCGTTCATGCACCTGTGGTTTGCGAAAATGGAGTCGCCGTTTTCGCACGCGATGTCGAGACGAGCCGTCAGGTTTGGTCGGCGGAAGTCGGCTATCCGGGCAACGATCTTTACCGCGAATTTTATCGCGACATCGGCTGGGACGCGCCGCTCGAAATGCTAAAGCCGCACCTTCACGCCGACGGGACGCGCCGCCATCTCGGCCTAAAATATCACCGCATCACCGGCAAGGACGTGCCGCAAAATCGAAAGGCTCCGTACCTGCCGTCGCTCGCTCGCGATAAGGCGGCAGAGAATGCGTCGCACTTCATCGGCGAACGAATCTCGCAGGCGAAGAAACTTCGCGAGACTTTCGAAGGCCGTCCGCCGCTTGTCGTATCTCCTTACGACGCAGAGCTTTACGGACACTGGTGGTTTGAGGGGCCGCAGTTCCTCGATTTCTTTTTCCGCAAGCTGCACTGGGACCAAAACGACATCGCGGCGGTAACGCCCGGCGACTTTCTCGATTCCGGATTGCCCATCCAGGTGCAAAAACCGAACCCGTCCTCGTGGGGCGAGAACGGCTATTACAAAGTCTGGATCAACGAAAAAAATGCGTGGATGTATCCATACCAACACGACGCCGAACGCCGCATGACGGAGATCGCAAATCAGTTTGCGGTTCAAAGTTCAATGTTCAAAGTTCAAAGTTCGGAAACCAATTCCAGCCTTGAACCTGGAACCTTGAACCTTGAACTGCGGGTTCGCCTTTTGAACCAACTTGCCAGAGAGTTGTTGCTCGCCCAATCCTCCGACTGGGCGTTTCAGATCTATCAGGGCACGACGGTCGAATACTCGACGCGCCGCTTCGAATCGCACATCCACCGTTTCGACCTTCTCTCGAAGATGCTGAGTAAGAGTGACGCCTTTAGGCGTTCTGATGGCGCGGCTGAAGCCCTCACTCTTACACAAGACCAACTCGACCTCCTAACCGAGATCGAATCCCGCGACAACATCTTCCCAGAGATCGACTTCCGCGCGTACCTAGGCTGAGCCTTCGCCCTAAACCCAATAGAGGAACGAGCCGTTGACTTTCCATCTATCACCGCGGTTATTGAACCCGTCAATGGTCGCGAAGTCCACGGGGTCGCTCGGATTCCACGGATTGATCATTTTGACCGTGCCGCTTTTGGGATCGCAGCCGATGACCACTTTAACGTGGGCATATCCTTTTTTCCATTCGCCGGCAACCCAGTACGGTCCGTGTGTCTTGAGTGCGTTGGCAAGCACCTCGGCGTCCGCGTCGCCGTCGCCGGCCCAACTGGTGCCGAGACATCTTCCCATGGTCAGGCAATCTTCCGGAGCCACACCGTGTTCTAACCAGTAGTCCGGAAAAATGTTGGGGTCCGCATTCAGCTTCTGCATCACCTCAGCCGGGTCTTTTCCTTTCCAAACGTAAAGCATTTGCATACACGCCAGCCAGCATGTGCTCACAGTTGGCTGAGGGATATTAATGACCTCAGGATTTACATTGGTCCACGCCATATCAATTCTGTCCTCATATTTTAATTGGTCTGAACTTCAGTGGAAGATTAACACGAATCGAAAAAACAAGCGTTAACACTTCTCGCGGTCCCGACCCGTTCAAAAACAGACGTTCGCTGATACTACATTTTGCATTGCCCATTAATCTGAATGTCTTCGCCGAAGCGTGTGTATTCAGCCTCTTCGATCACGAATCCAAAGACCTTCCGCGTGTGCTTCATCAAACGACCGTTTGAGTTGTAACGGTGAAAAATATCCGGCTTGCCCGTATAACCTTTCTTCTCGATCCAGATCGTCAGCACACCGTCTCAGTTGACGTATGCCTCTGGCTTTAGGTTCATTTCGTACGGTTTCCGGCGTATATTGGAGCTATGATCACGAACACAAAAACGAAGATCGAAGTTCTGGGCGGATGCAGTACGCCGGATGAATATAAGCGGATCGCCGACGCAGCGAAGAAGTTGTTGCTCACGCCAAAGAAAGACAAATCAAAAAAGAGACAGGCGGTTAAAGAAGCGGCTCCGAACGCCCGCTAAAGCAGGCGTTGAAATTTTTTGGGACGCATACCCAGGGTTGCACCCTGGGCTATTATCTTACTCACCTACGGCGAGCGATGAGTGATCGTCGGTTACTTACCTAATAGAAACTCTCGAATTTCTAACGCAACCTTGTCTTTGATCGCGGGGTCGCGGTAGAAGTTGTGTTCGGTGTTGCGGAGGATGACGACTTTGCCTTTGGGGAGTTGTTTTCGGAACTGTTCGATGTTTTTCCATTGGCGGGGCTGGATGTACTGTTCAAGGAAGTCTTGCGCCTTTTTTCGCACTTCGGGGGCGGTGTCTTCCTTTACGGCCCAGTGCGTTTCCATTATCGCGTAGTAACTGAGCGCCGGAGCTTTGATCTTTGTGTAATCGGGGCGAAATGTGTCCTGCGACTTGATCATCGCGGCGTCGATCTTGGTTAGGTTTTCGTTGAATTTTGGATCCCAAAGCGGGTCCTTACTCTCAAGCTCCGTAAGGTCGCGTCTGTCGTAGGCGGCGTCAAGATAGACAAGCTTTAGCACGCGTTTTGGGTGCAGGCCGGCAAAGCGTGTGAGCTCGTCACCGCCGGCCGAGAAACCGACGAGATTGACGCGCTTTATTTTCATCGCGTCGAGAAACTGCCGCACGTCTTCGACAAGGTTGTCGGTCTCGTAGCCTGTCTCGATCTTTTCCGATCGCCCGTGCCCACGCCGAGTCAAGGCAAGAACCCGAAACTTATTCACAAACTTCGGAGCCATCTCATCAAAATTATGCCCGCTCCCCGGAAATCCGTGTAAGAACAATATCGCCTCGCCCGTACCGCCCCAGTCAAGGTAATTCAGCCTGACGCCATTAACGGTCACAAACTCACTCTTATGCGGCGAATTATCTTTGCGTGGCGTTGGCGTCGGGTTAGGCATCGGCGTCGGTGACGGAGTTTCCCCCTGAACCGCGATCGCGTTCGGCAATAGGCTAACGAAAAGTACGAATACGAGTGCTGAAAATTTCATGACAAATCCACAGTTTGAAAACTCGCTAGATTGTAACGCATTTTCCGCGCACTCCGAACGTCATATGCGCCCCCTGGCAGGCATGTTCGGGTGACTAAGTTGCCTCGGGATAAAGTGGTACAGGGCCGGGATAGTAAGGCCGGGGAAAGGCGTAAAAGCGGTCCGGAAATGGCGAATGTCGGTTCGAAAAACGCCCGTTTAGGGCCCGAAAATGCGGGTTTATTCGTCAAAACTCTACTTTTAACCTGATTTTTTTGTGTATTTTTGTGTGTTTTAGTGGTTGATTTCTTAAAGGCGCGAACCACGAAACGGCACCAACAGACACGAATCAAGAAAGACCATTCGAGCAGAACCGGCATTCGCGCCCATTTGCGTGATTCGCGGGCAAAAGCTTTTCGCTTCCCTCATGGCCAGCGGGACGCTGACCGCTCCAGTCGCTCGCGTTTGCTTAAAAACCGCGTGAAAGCTATCATTTAGGTTTTGATTTAGCGGAGGATCTCGATGGTTGAGAAAGGCGTGGACATTGCTCCCGCAGAAGGTAAATTGGGTATTTTGCTTGTCGGTCTTGGTGCCGTCAGTACGACATTGGTTGCTGGTGTTGAGGCCGTGAAACGCGGCATCTCGCAGCCGGTCGGTTCGTTGACGCAGCTTGGCACGATCCGTTTGGGTAAACGGACGGAAAACCGTGCGCCGATGATCAAGGACTTTGTGCCGCTCGCCGACCTGAACGATATCGTTTTCGGTGCGTGGGACATCTTTCACGATTCGGCATACGAGGCGGCGATGAACGCCGGCGTGCTTGAAAAAGATCTCGTCAACCAACTCTCGGAACCGCTCTCGTCGCTCAAACCGATGTCGGCCGTTTTCGAGCAAAACTACGTCAAACGCATCACGGGCGAAAACGTAAAAACGGGCAAGAACAAGATGGACCTGGCGGAGCAGCTGATCGCCGACATCGCGAAGTTTAAGTCTGAAAATAACTGCTCGCGGCTGGTGATGGTCTGGGCCGCCTCGACCGAGATCTATATCGAAGAATCGGAAGTACACATGTCGCTCGAAGCCTTTGAAAAAGCGATGTACGACAGCGATCCGCGTATCGCCCCTTCGATGATATACGCCTACGCCGCACTGAAATCGGGCGTTCCGTTCGCAAACGGCGCCCCGAATCTCACCGTCGATATCCCCGCCATGGTCGAACTCGCCGACCAAACAAAGATGCCGATCTGCGGCAAGGACTTCAAAACAGGCCAGACGCTGATGAAGACCATCCTGGCTCCGGGCTTGAAATCGCGAATGATCGGCCTCGACGGCTGGTATTCGACGAACATCCTCGGCAACCGCGACGGCGAAGTGCTTGACGACCCCGAAAATTTCAAGTCGAAAGAGGTCTCGAAGCTTTCGGTACTCGAGCATATCTTCCAGCCCGAAGTCTATCCCGACCTCTACGGCGATTTTTCACATGTCGTCAAGATAAATTACTATCCGCCGCGTGGTGACAATAAAGAAGGATGGGACAATATCGACATTTTTGGCTGGCTTGGGTATAAAATGCAGATCAAGGTCAACTTCCTCTGCCGCGATTCTATACTGGCTGCACCGCTCGCACTCGACCTTGCATTATTTATGGATCTCGCTCAGCGTGCCAAAATGAAAGGCGTGCAGGAATGGCTTTCATTCTATTATAAGGCCCCACAGACGGCTCCCGGACTGTATCCCGAACACGACATTTTCATCCAGCTAATGAAACTTAAGAACACCTTGCGCCACATGCGCGGTGAGGAATTGATAACGCACCTCGGCCTTGAATATTACGATTAGCCACCGCATTCCAGAATTATTGTTGCATCGGCCGTCGAATATGTGCTAAATATGGATTGTATGCGGCGCCTCACATTTCGCGCCGCCTTCACCTTCTGGACTGACCTTTCCTTACATAAAGTCCAGCCAACGCATAATATATTGAAATCATCTTTATCGACGACAGATCTGCCGTTTTCGGATTGGCAAATCTGAGTTTGAAAAAGCGTCAAGTCGGTTGTAAAGGTATCTGGAAGTTTCGATACTTTAACAAGGAGTTAGCGAGATGAAAAACGAAACGGCAAAAAAGAGAGAAAACACGACCAAGGGCATTGTGCTTGACCCCGATCGCAAAAGCCCGAGGGCTGCTGAGTTCGAGGATAAATTGTCCGCCCGCATCGTCGGTCAGGAACGAGCTGTTCGTCGCGTGAGCGGCCTCTTTCAAATCTATCTTGCCGGAATGAATAACCCGTCGCGGCCGATCGGCACCATGCTGTTTCTCGGGCCCACCGGTTCGGGCAAGACGCGCGTCGTCGAAGCCGCTTCGGAAGTTTTGTTTGCCGATCCGCATGCCGTCGTAAAAATAGACTGCGCCGAATTTCAGCACTCACATGAGATAGCAAAGCTCATCGGTTCGCCTCCCGGATATTTGGGACACCGCGAAACCTCGCCGATGCTGACGCAGGAAAATCTCGACAAGGCACACACCGAAGAAACGAAACTCTCGTTCGTACTTTTTGATGAGATTGAAAAAGCTTCCGACTCGCTTTGGCAGCTTTTGCTTGGGATCCTGGACAAGGCGACGTTGACGCTCGGCGACAACCGCCGTGTCGATTTTTCGAAGACGGTCGTCATCATGACCTCGAACCTCGGTGCCCGCGAAATGTCCGACATGATCTCGGGCGGTATCGGATTCGCACCGACCAAGACAGGGTCGCCGTCCGAAGACAACGAGATCGATTCCAAGATATACCGCACCGCTCTCGAAGCCGCGAAACGTAAATTCTCACCGGAATTTATGAACCGTATCGACAAGGTCGTCGTCTTCCGCAGCCTTAAGGAACATCACCTGCGAAAGATACTCGACATCGAATTGCTTTCGGTTCAGGATCGCATTACGGAATCCGCCGGGACAAAATTCGTTTTCGAATGTTCGACTGAAGCAAAGGAATATTTGCTCGGTGAAGGCATCGACCTCAAGTATGGCGCACGTCACCTTAAGCGTTCGATCGAAAGATTTTTGGTCTATCCACTTTCAAATCTTGTGGCGACTCAGCAGGTCGAGACGGGCGACTTTGTGATGATCGATTTTGACGAGGACCGAAAGACGCTTATTTTTACAAAACAGGCGGGCAAGATGATCGTGACCGAACAGACCGAGGAAACAAGGGACGATGAACCATTGGTAAAATCTGACGCGGTCGGTGCCCCACTGCCGCAGGCCTCAGCCGCGCCGCAAATGAGCAAGTCCAAGGGTGAAGACGCTCGGGAAGGATAGTCTGTCCGTAATTTTTGGATTGAGAGTCGCATTCGGCTCCCTTTTTATTTGTTCCAGCCTAGCGAGCGATTCACTGCTTGGTGCCACCTGGCGATGAGACCTTCGGCATCAGCCCGTGCCATTTGTGGATTGAAAATCTTGTCCGCCTGCCACTGTCCGGCAAGTTCATCTTTTGACGCCCAATATCCGGTTGCCAACCCGGCAAGATATGCCGCACCAAGTGCCGTCGTCTCCTTTACCCTTGAACGGACAACCGGTATCTGCAGCAAATCCGCCTGAAACTGCATTAGCATTTCGTTGATTGTCGCTCCGCCATCGACGCGAAGCTCGTTCAATGTCGAATGCGAATCTGAATCCATCGCTGTTAAAAGATCGGCAGTTTGAAATGCGATAGATTCGAGGGCAGCTCGTGCGATATGTGCCTTTCCGGTTCCTCGTGTCAGACCGATGATCGTACCTCGGGCATCCGGATCCCACTGCGGCGTGCCGAGGCCCGTAAATGCCGGAACGAAATACACGTCACCGTTGGTTGGCACCGAAGCCGCGAGTGCTTCAACGTCTTCGGAGGCTCTGATAATGCCAAGTTCGTCGCGAAGCCATTGAATAACTGCTCCGCCGATAAAGACGCTGCCCTCGAGGGCGTAATCGGTTTGACCACCGATATTCCAGCCGACTGTCGTCAGCAGGCGGTTTGTAGAAGCTACGGGTTTGCTGCCTGTGTTCTGAAGGAGGAAACAGCCTGTGCCGTATGTACTCTTCGTATTCCCCGGCGCAAAACATCCCTGGCCAAAGAGTGCGGACTGTTGGTCGCCGACGATTCCCGCGATCCGTATCCCCTTTAATTCGTTCGGCGTTTCGATCTCCCCGTATATTTCGCTCGACGAGCGAACATCGGGCAATAATATATGTGGAATACCGCATATGTCGAAAAGCTCTTGATTCCACGCATTTTCGCGGATATCAAACAACATTGTCCGCGATGCGTTTGACGGATCGGTGATATGCAGCCTGCCGTGTGTTAGCTTCCATACAAGCCATGTATCGACTGTGCCAAAGGCAAGGTCGCCATTCTCGGCTCTCGATCTAGCGTCCGGCACATTGTCCAGCAGCCAGCGTATCTTACTTGCAGAAAAATATGGATCAACCTCAAGCCCTGTTTTCCGTTGAATGAGTTCGCCGTATTCTACACGGATCTGATCGCAGAATTCTGACGTGCGGCGGTCCTGCCAAACGATCGCGTTGTGGATGGGCTCACCGGTCTTGCGGTCCCAGATGATAGTTGTCTCGCGTTGATTGGTTATGCCGACGGCCGAGATATCGGAAGCCGCAAGGTTTGCCCTTGCTAACGCATCTGTGGCGGTTTCGACCTGTGAAGTAAATATTTCGTTCGGGTCGTGTTCGACCCACCCGGTCTGCGGAAATATCTGGCGAAACTCGCGTTGACCCGTCGCAACTATTTGGCCTTGCTGATCGAATATTATCGAACGGCTGGTCGTCGTACCCTGATCGAATGCGATGATGTATTTCATTAGATCTTTGAAAGAGCGTGCTCGAAATCCGCCGCAAGGTCGTCGATGCTCTCGATACCGACCGAAAGGCGAAGCAGCCCGTCCGAAATGCCTGCCGCTACGCGGTCTTCGCGTGGGATAGCTGCGTGCGTCATTGATGCTGAATGTTGAATGATCGTTTCAACGCCGCCAAGCGAAGTAGCAAGCGTGCATAGCCTCAGATTATTCACTAACGCCTTGCCCGCTTCCAGCGAGCCGACATCCAACCCGATCATACCGCCAAAGCCCCGCATCTGCCGTTTCGCCACTTCGTGGTTAGTATGAGATTCAAGTCCCGGATAATAAACTCTCGAGACTTTAGAATGGGTGGAGAACATAGTCGCCAAGACATATGCATTGGCGTTGTGGCGTTCCATTCGAAGTGCAAGCGTCTTGATCCCGCGCATCACCAGCCAAGCAACTTGAGGGGCGATATTCCCGCCGAACAGCTTAGCTGGCTTGTGACGCGCAATATCGACGATCGCCGAAGTACCAACCAGAATTCCGGCGGTAAGATCGCTGTGGCCGCCGAGATATTTCGTTGCGCTGTGTATGACGGCGTCGATCCCAAGGTCGAGCGGACGCTGATTATATGGTGAAGCAAATGTGTTATCAGTTACCGTCGCGATGTTGTGTGCTTTGGCGATAACGGCTACGGCGGAAAGATCGGTTATCTGAACCACCGGATTAGACGGCGACTCGGTCCAGAACAACTTTGTGTTTGGATGGATCGCATCGGCATAGTTTTCGGAATTTGTCGCGTCAACAAATGTCGTGTCGATCCCGAACTGCTCTTTGAAATAGTGAAACAGGTTCATCGAAGTTGAATACATTGACGATGGTGCGACGACATGGTCACCCGTTTTACAGGTACTCAGGATAGCCGCCGAAGTTGCGGCCATGCCTGACGCAAATGCGAGAGCCCTTTCGCCATTTTCAAGCTCGGCCATCGTGAGCTCGAGAGCATTCGTCGTCGGATTGCCGAGACGGCTGTAGTAGTACCCCGGCTTTTCCTCATTGTGGATCGCCGATGCTTCGTCAGCATCAGAAAACGCAAAAACCGACGCCGAATAGACAGGCACGGATACGGCCCCGTGATTCTCAGAGCGATCTTCCCCGGCGTGGACGGCAAGTGTATCAAAAGATTGGTTGGCCATAGTTTCGCTAATCGTAATCCGATACGTTTGAAAAGGCAATTATGTCTCGCGTGGCCGAAAGCTCTTGAATATATATGTTAATAGTGATATGATTTCGGATCATCTGTTGAACTGGTTGACTTACATGCCGACATACGAATATGAGTGAATCGCTAACCGAATTGGAAAAGGTCTTTATGGCATTTGCGGATAAGACAAGGCTGCGTCTTTTATATCTGATGCGTAACGGCGAAGTCAGCGTCAATTACCTTTGCGAGTCTTTAGAAATAAGCCAACCAAAGGTTTCGCGGCACTTGGCATACCTGCGTTCTATGGATATTGTTCACACTCGCCGGGACGGCAAGTGGATATTCTACAGCCTTAACGTTCCGGAGAGTCGAATTGGTTCACAGCTTTTGAGCGACACGATTGCTTGGGTTGGAACTACTCTTGAACTTGCAGGATCGGGTGCCGAACCATACTTTGAACGGACCAACAACACGCATATCGAAGCCGATTCTGAGTCCAATCAGAATATATATGTAAATGCGAATATATTGGGAGAGAGGGATGAGCTAGAGATCTATTTGCTTTGATCCGGAACATTGATGTAGTCATACGGACAATGTCTGCATTTGTTGCCGCAGCAATATCCACGGTCGCGTAGATACCTTTCGGTTAGGATCATAAGCCCTTCCTCAAAGTAGAAGTCGATGCCCTCGACTAGCGGTTTCTCTTCCTTCTCATTTTCCATACAGAACCAGGAATTCCTTATTGCCCTCCGCACCAAGTATTGGCGAATCAATAACACCTTCGATTGTGAATCCGAGCGTTTCTGCTGAACCATTCACTTCGCTGATCACCCGTTCGTGTTTTTTCCTGTCACGAACGATGCCGCCCTTGCCGACTTCGCCCCTGCGAACCTCGAACTGTGGTTTTATCAGCACGATAGCTTTTCCGTTTTTCTTCAAAAGCGGATATATGGATGGCAAGATCTTGGTTGCGGAAATGAAGGATACATCGACAACTGCCAGATCGAACTCGCGGTCAAAATCCGTTTGCGTTAGATTTCTTGCATTGGTCTTCTCGCGAAGATCGATGCGTTTATCATTTCGAAGCGTCCAGACCATCTGGTTCGTTCCGCTATCGATTGCTACAACGCGAACCGCTCCTTTTTGTAAAAGACAATCGGTAAATCCGCCGGTCGAGGAACCAATGTCTATACAGGCGTATCCGGTCGGGTCAACCGCAAAGCGTAAAAGCGCATGTTCGAGTTTAAGGCCCGCCCGACTTACGAACCGTGTTGATCCGGCATCGCCCTTCAATCGAAGGGAAACTTCTGTTGAGAAACTTTCTGACGGCTTTTCAACCCGTTTTTCGTCCGCAAGTACGACGCCTGACATAACAAGGGCCTGTGCCTTTGTCTGCGATTCGGCGATTCCGCGATCAACCAATATGACGTCGATACGCTGCATTTTCTTTTTGGCGCTGATCTTTTCGCTCATAACTATCGCAAAGTGGAAATGATATTCTAGTTAAAACAATGTCGGAACGAAAGGTAAATTGGTTCGCTCGATATGCGTGGTTTGCTCTCGGGTATAATCTGCTCGTCATATTGTGGGGAGTTTTCCTGCGAGCATCTTATTCGGGCGATGGGTGCGGTCAGCATTGGCTTACATGTCAAGGCGAAGCGATTCCGTCAGCACCCGAACTGAAAACGATCATTGAATTTTCACACCGACTTACAACCGCCCTCGCGGGAATCGTCGTTATTGTTTTAGCTGGATGGGCGTTCAGCAAACATCATCGCGGCGACCGAGTTCGCCTGTTTGCGATGCTCGCGCTTCTGTTCATTATCATCGAAGGCGCGATCGGCGGCGGACTTGTCCTGACAGGGAACACGGCCGGAAATTGGACGCCAACGCGGCCATACTGGACGGCGGGCCATCTGGTTAATACCTTTATCCTGCTGGCTTTTTTAGCTCTGACGGCTTGGGCGGGAACAAATCCAAATCCTAGGCTTCGACAGTTAACGGCGGCTGAGAAAAGTTTGATCACGGCGGCCGCTTTGGTGTTAATTCTGGTCGCCATCTTTGGCTCAATGGCGTCGCTTGCCCATATGCTTTTCCCGTCGGAATCAATCGCCGAAGGAATTGCAAAAGATTTCGATCCTAATTCTCACTGGCTCCTGCGTCTTCGTGTTCTTCACCCGATCACATCCATACTCGCTGTCGTTTTTCTGATCTTTACGGCTGATTGGTTGAAGCGGCGTGTGCCCGAATCAAATAGTGTCGCTCGGTGGGCACGCAATCTTTCGATCCTGCTCATCTTACAAATTGCCTTTGGTGCGTTGACGCTTTTAACATTGGCTCCGATTCTAATGCAGCTTGGCCATCTGATTATTGCCGATCTTATTTGGATAGCCTTCGTCCTGTTGTGTGCAAACTTCGCGACGGCGAATGAAACGGCAGGCTAGCTTTTCATTCGCCACTCTTCGCCGCGTTTGACGAGTTCGGCAAGGCTGGTCTGCAGTTCAAGCCGCTTTGCTTCCAGCTTATCGTCGGTTGCCTTTGCGTCAACGTATATCGGTGAGCCGTAAAAAACAGCCGCGGAGGTAAACGGTTTTGGAACATGCAGACGGTCCCAGCTTTTCAGCCGCCAATACGAACGGCATTCGATAACGAACGGAAGCAGCGGATAACCGGTCTTCTTCGCCAATAAAGCCGGTCCGGCCTTGGCCTCGTATTTTGGTCCTTTCGGGCCATCAACGGTAAAGGCCGTGGTCAAACCGTCTTTCATCATCCGGATCATCCCGACCAATCCAGACACCGCACCGCGCGTCGAAGAGCCTTTAACGATGCCGAAACCGAACCGCTGTATGACGCGGGCCGTAAATTCGCTGTCAAAGCTCTGTGATGAAAGCACAATGATGCCCTGATCGCGGAAAAAGTAAGTGCTCGGGACAATGCGGTCATGCCAGAATGACAGTATTGGAATGTGACCCGCCCTGCGAACCGATTCGAGGTTTTCCACGTCAATCTCCTCGAATCTAATGGTAAATCCGATAAGTTTGATGATGATGTACGCGGACACCCCGATGGCGCGGATCTGCAATCGCTTAGAAAACGAGTACTGATCGAGTGCTTGAAGCCGGTATGCCTGTTCGATTTTATCGGTCACCAATGGCAAATATGTCCTAATTTCGCTATCATTTGCAACACAGGCCTGCGACTTTTCGTAAAGCAATACAGGTTTCGTGTCAGATGCAGCGAAAAATACTTATCATTGACGACCACGACGATCTCGCCACCGCAATTGATGAGGTTTTCACCGCTCTTGGACATGAAGTGACGGTCGTCGAAAACCGGCCTGACGCGATGAAGGTCGATGATATCGAAGGCTTTGACCTTGTTATTACCGATCTCGACATACACCGTCAGGACGTTGAGGCGAGCCGGAATGGAGATCAGCCGGGATGCTTGCCGGACGATATCGAACAGCCTGCAACGGGCCGCCTGAAAGCATTTAAGATCTGTGCGACCAACTTCCGCCTCGACGAATTTGATGAAAGCCAGCTCCGTGAGATGGTCGCGACCGTGCTTGATTACAAAACGCGGTGTGTCGATGGATTTGACGCGGTACAGGACCTGCACGAGCATATCGAGTTCGAACTGCCCAGCGGCATCTCGCTGATGCATGTCGTTCTCGAATACCTGTTGAAACGGGTCGAAAAGCTCGGCGTTATCAAAGCGGAACAGTCGAATCTCTTCGTCGCCCTAGACGAAGCCTTCGTCAACGCCGTCAAACACGGCAACAAATACGACGTTGCCAAACTCGTACGTATCAGTGCCGACGTCTCGAAAAAAGCGGCCCGCTTCACTATCGAAGATGAAGGCGAAGGCTTTGACGTCAACAACATCCCCGATCCACGCGACCCCGAAAACCTGTTCAAAGCCTCCGGCCGCGGCGTCCTCTTCATCTACAACATCATGGACGAAGTAAAGTACAACGAACGCGGCAACCGCCTCACAATGGTGAAACGCAGTGATTCGGAAGACGAATCACGGTCCAAAGTCTAAGGTCCAAAGTCCAATGTCTCTTAAAAGCTCTCCTCCTGGATAGGAGGAGTGGCATCGCTTCGATGACGAGGTGGTAGAGCGCCATCCTTCACATTCAAGATCAATCATGCGAATCGTGCGTTTCTTGACTTTTCGTATACGATTTAGGCACCTAAAACCGCATTTTTGACAACTTAAAACCGCAATTTTGACGACTAAAACCGCATTTGTTGATCTTAAACCCGCGTTTTCTCCGTCTATTCTGCATCGTGCATTGTGCATTTTGCATTTGAAACCATTCCGGTCATGCCGCCGCCGGACATCCCCGGACACGTCATTTTCCTGTTGCCACCCAACCCGAAAAAACCGATGCTTCCGCCGCGTCATGTCTTCCCGTTCACACGTGACTTCATTACCGCTTCTATTTCCGAAATATTCTTCTTTGCTTCCTCGTAGTATTCCGGCTTTATCTCGATTCCGAGATAGCGTCGTCGGTTCATTAGCGCGGAAACGGCAGTCGTGCCTGAACCGATGAAAGGGTCCAGGACGACGTCATTTTCACGGGTGAATAGGTGCATAAACCACGTTGGCAGTTCCATTGGAAATATGGCGCTATGGTTTTTGTGTGAAGTGTCGGCCGCTGTCTCAACAACATTTCCATATTCAAGACGATGCTCCTCTTCAAAAACAAGGACGTTGTGTGGAAAAACCTTCTTCTTGTTTAGCCAGTTCGAGACATTGCGACCTAGATGGTCGTTATTCTTTGAGACTCGCCGGACGAAGTCTTCTTCACCCATCGACTTGAATCGCTTTGCTGCCCAGTCTCCTATGGGAACCTTTACGTTCGTTTGAAACATTCGAAAATTTTTATTCTTTGTGAAATGAAGGCAACGCTCCCAGGAGTCCCGAAAACGATTGGGCCAATATCCGGGAAAGCAATTCTTCTTGTACCAACAGTATTCTTCGATCCAGAACCATCCCTGTTCTCGAAGTTTTAGAATCAACTCAAGAACGTAGGTGCCTCTTTCACCATTCTTCGGATGCTCCTTAATGTTAAGAACGAACGAGCCATTGTCTTTTAAAACCCTTTTTAGTTGCTCGCATATGGGGAGAAACCAGTCAACATATTCATGGGCGGGAACTCCGAAATATGCTTTCTTCCGCTTGTCGGCGTACGGAGGCGACGTCATTATTAGATGAACACTTTTGTCAGGGAATTTTGAGGTGTCAGCGAGGAGAAGCGCGGAATCACCTTCATAGAGAATATTGGTTGGAATCGAAGCTTTTTTCATTTCAGACCATACCATTCTACTTCCTCTAGAGCAAACTTTTCCAACTCCAGAGAGCCCGTTTCCCTAATAAGAAAAGTGTGAGCCTCAATCGTCAAGAACGAGTGTTTTGGGATGTTCTTGGCTGGGTGTTGAATCATTACTGGCGGACATTCGTTCGGTTTATTCTCTCGAAATTCAACCAGTGCGTAGATCCAATATTGGTTCTTTTTCTTTTGAGCCACGGTCCTTTCATTGTTGGTCCAATAAAACCGTAGCTCACTGCCGGTGGTGGCCTTCACCTCGATAAAGCGGTCGGGAACGATATCATCAGTCGTTCCGTCAAACGATTCAATATCATAACCAGCCGCTACGTTTACAGTGCTAATTCTTCTCACGAGCTCAGCTTGGGCAGGTTTCCCCAATTTCAAAAGGCGCCTTTTCTCAAATTCAACAACCGCATTCTCGCCCTGCGCGCCAAGTTTGCGGTTTTCGACAAGGATTCGCTCCAGTTCTAACTCGGACAGAGCTTTTGCATCTGCTGTCAGTTCATATACGAGTTGCGAGTAACGGCGATTGACTAAAATTTTGAATTCTTCTTCGTGTAGGATTCCCAGATGCTTAAACAGTTGAGTCGCTTTAGCGAGAGCACGCGGTATCTCCGAATCGATTTTCGAGAGCTCGTAACACTCGCTATTGGGATTCACCTCAAAGAATTCAAAAAGAGCCCGAGCTGCTGGGCTCCATGCCCCACGAAAAACAATGCGTTCCGCGATAATTTGCTTCTGTCCTTCAGTGACTTCAAAAAAGCGTTGCTTGTTTGCCGAAAGAAGTTTTTGGCCCAAAGACGAGAGGCGAATCCGGGAGCTTTTGATTTGGATAAGTCCGGCGATCTTACACTCGTTTAGCAACGAGGGATATTCCACGATCTGCCCGCCATGGGCGACGGAACGGCACTGCGCGATTAGCGTGCGCGAGCTACAGAACTCGCCGTCAGGACAAAGCTCGACGAGGGATAGAAGAACCTTGTTGAAAATGTTAAGTGTAACCGCGTCTGGCAGGTCCATTCGTTCATTGAACGGTCTTTCGATTACCGCGTTTTCCGTGAAACTTTCTCAAATCTATCAAAGTCGCGTCAAAATCCTGCTCAAACTCGCTATCCGTCTGTTCCATTTCATGCGCTTCAACATCTAAACCGCCGAGTGGTATTTCGTCCTCCAAGACTCGTTTCATCGTCTGAAACTTTTCGTCGAGGCGCCGATCTATTGTCTCGTCTATTGTGTTGGCTGCGAGCAGAATGTGATAGTTAACGGTTTCGTTACGGTCCAACCCGATGCGGTGGATGCGATCCAATGACTGAATATACTGTCCACAGTTGAAGGTCCGATCCAGGTAGATCGCGTCATGACAGATCTTGTGAAGCGAAATTGATTCAGCGCACGCTGCAGGATTGGCGATGAGGACGGACGGTTCGCCAGGGGTCTTAAACATCTTTATTTCCTTTTCACGGTTATGATACTCGTCTTCTTTCTCATCCCGGGGAACTGCTCCATGAATCGAGAACTGACGTACATCACTTAAGCTGTTCTGAAGCATCTTGATGTTGTGAACGAACACAGTCCATAAAATGACTTTTTTGCCCTGGCCCACTAACGCTTTTGTTAGATCGACAGCCGCGGAAAACTTAGCCGGGACTTCAAACTGTGAATACTTTTCTATTAGCTCGACAATAGACGTTCCTTCTGGCGCTAAAGGCGGAACCTCGAATTCCTCCGAGTATTTATTCATGAGGGTTGGGTTTGACGCGGCTTGTAACAGCCGAACCATTTTCGCTTTTCGCCAGAGACGCAATTTTTGTCGGTCGTGCGGAGCACTTACTATATCTGCAAGTAGGCGGGTTGATAATATTTCATAAATTTGCGCCTGTATTGGCGTAAGGTTATATTTTGAAACGATGAAATTTGGTTTAGGTAACTTCAGGTCATCCTTTTTTACCCGGTGGAAAAAGGGCTTGATGTCAGATTTAATTCCGGCGTGTTGTCGCGAGTTCTCCACGCGTGATCGATAATTGCCTTTTTCCCCCAGAAGTTGTTTTCCCGGCCATAGGAAGGTCATCTGCGACCATAGATCCTCATAACCATTAGGCATCGGTGTGCCTGACAGGACAACCCGCCTCGCCGCATATGGAGCGACGTGCAGGAGCGCATTAGCGCGCTTTCCCTGAGCGAAATTCTTTATATAGTGTGATTCATCAAGAACAAGAAGAATCTTGTGTTTCAGACATAACTGAATCAATTCGTTCTTATCATTAGTCGCTGTTTGATAGGCGCAGAGAAACAATTCAAAGCGGTTTGAATTGAGATATTGGGTATATCTTTTCGATCCTACCAGCCGGGCAGCGCTAAACTTCCTACCGAAACATTTTTGAGCTTCATCTTCCCACGGCAGAAAACTGCTATAAGGCCCTACGACAAAGATCTTATCGACTATTCCATCCCGCTTGAGGCAATCATAATAGGCATAGACGACGCTGGTCTTACCACTACCAGGTACGGAAAAGTTGGCACCGTTGCCGACCTTTAACAAGTGACCTAGCCCATCCAACTGGTAAGACTTAAGTTCTCGTTGAAAAGCTTCCGGCGTGGTGACGTTTATTTTTTTCTTCGCATTAGCTCTTGCTTCTTTGAATTCGGTGTCTTGGTTCTGGATATTGCCCACTAACTCGTCTACGTTTTTATCTGCTGAAAAAGTTATCCCTTCTTCGATTAGGTAGCTAACGACTTCTCTTACTGCATCTGTAATTTCATCTTTATTGGTGAGTACGTAGCGCAAATTCTCATCATCAAAGCTTAGATTTAGAGAAAAATTAAAAAATGCTCGATGGTTCCATTCAAAGATGGTTCCCGAAGAGTCGGAAATGATGAGTGCACCTTGCTTAATTGATAACTGAACCATCAGTTGATTCCGAGTTCCGCTCTCATTTCGTCTATGAGCTTTGAAATGTCGCGAATTTTCTTCTTGACGTCGGCATCACGCAAGTAATGTTCGCCTGCACGGTCAATCCCTTTTATGGCATTAAGAGCTTTATCCAGAAGCGTTTTAGGCTTGTCTCGGTCCTTCTTGTAGTCAAGAACGTCTTTGGCGTTGCCATACTTATCTAGAATGTTTTTCGACGGAATTTTTCTTAAATCCTGACCCTTGCGAATTCCTTCGCTCAGAGCTGCATTCGCCTCAAAATCTGACAAGATCGCTCCGACTTTGCGCATATCCCAATGCGTAAAGTTTGAACCCGTGCCCCACTCGATCGACGCACGAAGTAAAAGGAACGACATTTCCAAGCGGCGCTGTATTTCCCTCTTGGGAACTCCTTCTCGGCGGGCAGCCTTCAAAACAGTTTTCTGAATGTCTTGGAAATACTCGGCAAGGCCATGCTTCTTAATAAGACCATGATTGTTCGGCTGACCCATAAACAGGAGAAAATTATCCATTAAGCCAAGGCGCTCCAAGTCAACCGCTATCTGATCTTCTGTCCAACCGTACATTGCTGCGGCAATCTCAGCATGCGTAAGGCCCGCCTTCTCTCCTTCCCTAATCATCAGCAGATTGTTGACCGGCCCGTAATCTGCAACCTTTTGCTTCGAAAGTTGCAGGTCCGCCTCGATTTTCCAGAGATCGGATTCTGAAATTTCGCGCGGCAGCCTCACAACCCAGAGTTCTTTCCAAATTCCCGTAGGCTCCTCGTCATCGAGTTCCTCCAAGGTAGCCATTCGACGATTGCCGTTTATGACAACGCCATCGAAAGATATTGCCGCTACGTCAGTTTGTTCGCGAATTTTACGAAGATCGTCCTTTAGCTTCTTGGCTTCCGGTATGTCAGCCAATAGGAGGCCCTTAATGCGCTTTATGTCTTCAGCGTCCGATGGATCCAGCTTTCGCCCTAGTTCGCGTTCTGCATCCGCAATTTCAAGGTTGAATCGGCGATTATCTCGATTGTATTGAAGTAGTGAGGTTGGAATCATGTAAGATTCCAGACGATCTACTTTGCCTTGGATGACAACCTTCTGTTTGCCTCGTTTACACTTTTCATGAGCCTTGATGTAAGCCTCAATTGCGTTTGCTCTCTCGCTATTGATTGACATAGTTATCTTCCAGACTTTTGTTTAGACGAAGATCGAAATCGGTATTGGGCGAATCGGTAAGAAAGGTTAGCATCAACAAAAATGCTAAGCAAGAACATACAACGGCGACCCCGAATCTGATTCGCTTGCAACAACTGTATTATCTATGATACAGTCATTTATCCGTAGCAAATGCACGGTGCACGATGAAAAAGGAGATAAGAGATATGCAAGTGAATTTTGAGTTGTTTGAGGAAGGGCAGGCGGATCAGAAGACTGGGGAGCGGCTGCGGGTGACGTTGAATAAGGATTGCAGGATGTTTTTTAATGCGAGGGCGATGGAGGCGTTGGGTGCGCCGGACGGGGTTGCGTTGTTGTTTGACAGGCGGCGGCAGATCATCGGGGTGATGCCTTCGGCATTGAATAGGAAGCACGCTTACCGGCTGAGGCCTCAGCACCGCGGTTTGCGCAGCCGCGTGATAACGGTGAGAAACTTTTGCAGGCACTACGAAATAAATCCATCGGAGACCGTCGCGTTCCCGGACGCCGAGGTGAACAGGGATGGGATTCTTGTCCTCGACCTGCATGCGGCCTCGGCCGTAGGCCGTGGGCAGTAGGCGGTTGGCGAAGAGTTGAGACTTGGGACTTGGGACTTCGATTTACGATTTACCATTCACGATTTACTATTCACGATTTACTATTCACGATTCACCATTCACGATTTACCATTCACGATTTACTATTTACTATTTACGATCCGCCCCGTCGTATAATCGTTACAGATGAAAGTTACGATCGCGCAGGTGAATACGACGAATGGCGATATTGCGGGGAATGTTGCGAAGATAATTTCTGCGATAGAAAAGGCGAGGGGCGACGGGTCGGATCTGGTTGTTTTTCCGGAGCTGACCATTCACGGATATACGTCGCAGGATTGGTTTCAGGACGCGGACATTATCGAGCACGCGCTGGAGCCGCTTGAGAAAATAATTCCGCATACGCGCGGCATAACGGCAATCGTCGGGGCGATACGGCCGAATAACGACAGCGACGGGCGGCGGATTTACAATTCGGCGGCGGTCATCCACGACGGCAAGCTGGTCGGGTTTGCGGATAAGACTTTGCTGCCGGAGTACGACGTTTTCGACGACCCGCGTTGGTTCGAGCCGAGCGACGGACGCGGCAGGCAACTGTACGAGATCAATGGCGTGAAGATCGGCGTCGTCGTCTGCGAAGATTTTTGGAACGACAAGACGTTTTGGAAGGACAGGCTTTACGAGAGCGACCCGACCGACGAGGTGATCGCGATGGGTGCCGACGTCGTCGTTTCGATAAACGCTTCGCCGTATAACAAGGGCAAGATCAAGCTGCGGTGCGACATGGTCTCGCATCGGGCGAAGGCGAATAAGGTGCCGATCGTTTTTGTGAATCTCGTCGGCGGCAACGACGGCATCATCTTCGACGGTGCGAGCCTGATCGCGGATGAAGAGGGCGACATTATTTTGCAGGCGGCGGCGTTTGAAGAGTTTGTCGAGACGGTAGAGCTTGATGTTCACAAGCCTGATGCTCGCGGCATCACGGGCGGCGAGATCGAAGCGATCCACGACGCACTTGTGCTCGGCATTCGCGACTACGCTAGAAAAAATGGGTTTAAGAATGTTCTGCTTGGTTTGTCCGGCGGGATTGACTCGACGCTCGTTGCTGCACTCGCGTGTGAAGCGATAGGCCCCGAGAACGTGCTGTGCGTAATGATGCCGTCGACATTCTCGTCCGAAGGCAGCGTTAAAGATTCCGAAGAATTGATACGCAATCTCGGCTGCGAGAGCCGCATCGAACCGATCTCAGATTCATTCGATGTGCTGGTCGATCAGTTGAATCTGCGTGTGCCAACCAAGGGCGGTGAATCGCTTGCGGCTGAGAATATTCAATCGCGGCTTCGAGGGCTTATACTGATGGCGATCTCGAATTCGGAAGGCCGTCTCCTGCTCTCGACAGGCAACAAGAGCGAACTCGCGGTCGGCTACTGTACGCTCTACGGCGACACCAATGGCGGCCTCGCCGTGCTCGGCGACGTGCTGAAAACCGAGGTCTGGCAGATCGCCCGGCACATAAACGAAAAGGCCGCGGAGCGTGTCGGTAGCCCGCACGTAAGTAAGGGCTCGTCTCCGGGCGAGTTGATCCCACCGCGCATCATCGACAAGAAACCATCTGCTGAACTTGCTCCGAATCAGTTCGACCAGGACAGTCTGCCGCCGTACGAACTGGTGGACCCGATCCTGACGATGTACTTCGAACAAAAAGCATCGCCGGCGGAGATCATTGCCGCCGGAAACGACGCTGAACTGGTTTATTCCCTGTTGAATAAGGTCGAGCATCCGGCGAACGAATTCAAACGTCAACAGCTTCCTCCGACCCTTATAATTTCAAAAAACGCCATCGGCATCGGAAGGCGAAGGCCGATCACGCATAAGTATCGACGGTCGCAATAAATTCGACGCAAGTTTTGATTGAGGCTCCGTTCAATACTCAGCAGCATTTGCTGAAGTCATTTGAACGGAGTTTTTATGTCGAGTACGAACAGCCCATTGAACAATATTAAGATCGCAAGCCCGTGTTCCGCCGATTGGGCGGGGATGTATGGGAACGACCGCAAGCGTTTTTGCGGAGAATGTAAGCTGAATGTTTACAACATTTCTGGAATGACGCTGAAGGAAGCGGAAGGGCTTCTCGAACAGTCGGAAGGCCGTCTTTGTGTCCGATATTACCGCCGTGCTGACGGCACTATCCTAACGAAGGATTGCCCGGTTGGTTTGGCAAAGGTCCGGCAGCGGATCGTTATTGGTGCGACTGCGGCGATCGCTCTGATCTTTAGTTTCATGGCCGGGCTGTTTGCATTGACGCTGTTCGGCAAAAAGACCGACCTCGGACGCCGGTTTCCGATAACCTTCGCAACACCAACGCCTCAACCGCTGATGGGTGCCATTGCAATGCCGAGCCCGACGCCAAAACCAACCCCGAAGAAAAGCGATGGCGAAGAATTGGTAATGGGAAGAATGATGGTCAGAGAAAATTCACGAAACTGACAAAATCAAAAAAACCTCCGATCCAACAGAGGCTTTTTGTCTTTAAGATTCATCCGCGGCTAATTCTTCGCGTAATAGCCTTCTCTAGCCCTCACACGAAGATCGTTTCTCGCTGGTAGATTCACATTCAATTTAACGAATTTATTTTCCGGGTGCTCGGATTCCGAATAGTACTGGATAAGATATTGTGCGCGAAGTTCGTTCGCAAGCTGCCTGAAGATCTTCTCGAGTAGCTCTGAATTTTTTCGCATATTGATCTCGTTTTGATACTGATCTTTCGTGTCGATCGCCCCAAATTTCGGCAGGAATGCGGTTCCGCCGGTGTCTCTGGAAAAGATCTGCATATTCTCTTGTCCAAAAACACTCATTTGGTTTAGGTGATATGAACTGCCCGCGGGATTGATCGCGTAGTGAACTATGTCAGCATTCTGCAGTGAACGAAGAACACGCTTGCGTTCTGTTTCCTTAGAAGCATTCTGTGCCCGGACAACGAGCTTCTCAACCTTTTTCAAGCCCGGGTCCGGCGTGTTATCCATCAAATTTCGTTCGTACTGTCGTTGGGCCTTTTGAACGCCAACGCTAAAGTTGTCTTCACCGTCCGAGATAACAACTATCACGCGGCGGCGTCCCTCGGGCGAATTGATCTTCAAAAAGTCTGCGGCCTCACGAACCGTGTCGAAAAATGCTGTCGCGCCTTTTGTCGGTTTGATCCCCAGTATGGCGTTGATCGCCTGAGCTGCGGGCTCGCGTCCCTGAACAAGTATTGGCTTTTGTCCGACTGTAAAGATCGTCGCACGATCCTCGCTTCGCAGCACTTCCCTTAAAAACTTAGCCGCCGTTTCCTGCTGAAAGCGAAACATCGCATCGGTGCTGGCTGAAACGTCAAACAGCAACGCTATTTCAAGCGGGACGGTCTCGGCATTTCCCAAACTGTCGATGATCTGAGCTTTACCTTCTTCCTGGATCGTAAAATCTTTGGCCGTAAGACCGGTTACCGGTTCGCCGTTCGCGTTTGTCACCGAAACCGGAATGACGATCAAACGCGAATCTACCTTTATGACACCCTCTTCTTCCTTTATCACCGGCGTCGGCGTCGCTGTCTGAGCAACAGCAATCACACTTGAGACCGTGATCAGCAGAGATGAAAAAATGATTGTCTTGAGTGGATTGGCCATATCGTTAAGAGTGCGGGAAATGGGAAGGAGTTGCAAGAAAAGCGAAAACGGCCGAAACCGCTTTCGCTTTTCAATATTGACTGTCAATAGAACTATTCGTTGTCAGACGTTACTTGCTTGACCTCGACATTCTGATTGATGCCGCGGCTGACAAGCAATTTAACTTCAACACGTCGGTTTGCCTCGCGGCCTTCGCGTGTCGAATTGTCTGCAATGGCCTGCAGCTCGCCAAATCCGTATGATTGTCCAATTCGGCGAAGCGGGACATTATGCGTTTCGATCATATAGTCGACAACGGCTTGTGACCGACGCTTGCTAAGAGCCTTGTTATTTGCCGTACTGCCTTCCGCAGAAGCAAAACCGGTGATCTCAACATAGTAGCCTCTAAGCGTCATTGCCGATGCTGCGATCGCGTCGAGCTTCTGCTTAGCTTCCGGCGAAAGAACAGCACTGTTAACGCGGAAGTTAACCGTTTCGGTCGAGTTCACAACGTAGTCATCCAGATCGGTGATACGTTTGTTCGTCGCGTTTACACCGGCAACCGCTGCGTCCGCCGTATCCTGAGCAGCCTTAGCACCGCCCTTCGCGGCGTTCGAGATCGCCATTAATTCGTCGATCTGTCCGGAAACACGTTGTGCATTTTCTTCTGCCGCTGTAAGGCGGGTTTCGGTCGGCGTTACACGCGAATCGATCGACTGTGCGACTTCGAGGTTTCGCTTCTCAAAACGGATCTTCGTCGCCGCAAGGCTGCCTGAACCGTCGCCGCGTCCTTCTGCCTCAAGGTTCAAACCGCGGATCAATGCCGTCGAAGAATATTTGTCACCACCGAAGAAGGCTTTGTTCTTGATACTCGCACTCGGAACAACGACGACCTTCGTGTCAACGCCCGAAGCGTCACGAACTATCAAAGTATTGTCGTCGATCTTAGAGACGATCACGCCTTTAACTTCGACCTTTTGTCCGCTCGGAACATTTCGCAGTTGTGCGTCGTCCTGAGCAAAAAGGCTGGTAACTCCAATAAGAGTAGCTATAAGAACCGCTGAGAATTTTTTCAACATATTTTCGAACTCCTGAAACTTTTGTTTAAGGGAAATTTCCTGATCAGGTTATAGACGCGAGAACATCAAAATTGGTTCGTCAAATTCGTCAAATAATTGTCCCGAACGGATTCCCGTCGGAGAACCTAAGTCAACTCGCGTGCCACTCACCCGTTGCGACCGGCTTTATGTGTTAATTGTTGAGAGTATTATATTTACCTGATTGATAACGAACAGGAGAAGTTGTCCGCTTTAGGTACGAAAAGCCGATAGATCCGCGATGTCGTACCATTTACATACACCTAATAGGTGAATTCGTTACGTTCGAGATACTCCTTCAGAAAGGAAAGGAACTTCTCGCCATCCGAACCGTCAACTACACGGTGGTCGTAGGTCAATGCGAAATACGCCATTTGGCGGATGACAATGGAGTCGTCTCCATCCATCGTCGTGACGACTTTAGCACGTTTTTCGATCGTGCCGACACATAAAATTGCGACCTGCGGCTGGTTGATGATCGGTGTTCCAAACAGGCCGCCGAAGACGCCGGGATTTGTGATCGTAAATGTGCCGCCGGTTACTTCATCAGGATTGAGTTTTTTCGTGCGTGCGCGGTCTGCAAGATCGTTCGCCGCGACCGCGAGCTGAGACAATGACAGGTTATCGGCGTTCCTTATCACCGGAACGATCAGGCCCCAATCGAGCGCAACAGCCATCCCAAGATTGATGTCAGACTTATAGATAATGTCGCCGCCGGAGACCTGTGAATTGACGATTCGGTGCTGCTTGATCGCGTTCGTAACCGCCTGGAAAATGAACGGCATAAAGGTGAGCTTTGTGCCGAACTGCTGCTGGAATGCATCTTTGTGCTGTGCCCGGAATCGGGCGACGTTCGTCATGTCGATCTCGTAAACGCTTGTGACGTGTGCCGAGGTCTGTTTCGAGAACGTCATATGCTCGGCGATCTTCTTTCGCATCACCGACATTTTTTCGACGCGGTCGCCGCTCATCGGCTCGGCTGCGGGCGGAACATAAGCGGTCTTCGCAGCCGCTGGTGCAGACGCGGCAATTGCCGGAGCACCGGTTTTTAAAAGGTCCTGCGGACGCAAAGCAGCTCCGGTTTCAATAAATGAAAGAATGTCGTGCTTCGTCACGCGGCCGCTCACGCCGGAACCCGCGATGCGCGTTATATCGACGCCATGTTCCTTTGCGATGTTGCGAACCAGCGGGCTGGATTTTGTCCGTCGCAGATCGTCGAGCGACTTGCTTCCATTCGATCCGACATTCGCCACCGGCATCGCTGCCGCAGAAGCAGGCTTTTCAATTTCCGTCTTGACCACCGGTGCGTCGGTTTCTGTCAGACTTGGAACCTGAGACTTGGGACCTGAGACTTGAGATGCGCCTTCCGCCCCGACAAGTGCTAACACCGAACCGACCTCGACCGTCTCGCCTTCCTGCACATTGATCGCCAGTAACTTTCCGCCCGCAGGCGACGGAACTTCGGCATCGACCTTATCCGTCGAAATTTCCAGCAATGCTTCGTCTTTCTCGATGGTATCGCCCACAGCTTTGAGCCATTTCGAGACAGTGCCCTCGGTGATAGATTCGCCCATCTGCGGCATCACGACCTCGGTCGCTTCGTTCGATTGCGGATTGCGGATTGCGGATTGCGGATTTGCTTGTGCAACAGATGCGGCAACTTCTTCCGTGATTATCGTAGGGGTGGGAACATCAACCGGCTGACCGCTAACCGCTGACTGCTGACGACTGCCTTCTGCATTCTGCCCACTGCCAACTGCCGACTCGCTTTCAACGCCGATCACCGCCAGAACTGTTCCGACTTCGACCGTTTCGCCTTCCTGATGGCGGATCTCAAGCAAAGTTCCTTCGCCCGGGCTTGGCACTTCGGCATCGACCTTATCCGTCGAGATCTCGAGTATCGCCTCGTCTTTCTCGATCTTTTCGCCGACCTGCTTTAACCATTTCGACACCGTTCCCTCGGTTATCGATTCGCCCATCTGCGGCATTACCACTTCTATGCTCATAAACTCTCCGACCAACTCGTGCAGCTTGTTAATTTAACAGAATACTAGAATCCCGAGGCAAAAAAAAGGAAGGCGCCCAGGCCGTAAATGGCTTAAGTGGATTTACGGGACATCACTCTGTGGTCTTTGTGTCTTCTCTCGGCGTCCTCTGTGTTGAAAATAGCAAGACTGAACACAAAATCCGCGAAGACCGGACGCAAAAGGCGACAAAGTAAAATTCCAAACTAACCCACTACCGGCGGACCGTTAAGTGTTGTGTTTGATCATTGCGTAAATCGTATCAATGCGATCGATCGACTTTGGGATCAGGAGGTTTTCGCCTGTTGCGGCTTGGATTTCCAGTTCGCCCGAATCTGCAAATTGGGCTGATCTGACGGAACCCCATTCGACCCGCGATTTGCCGTAACTCAATCCGTGCTCATAAACACGCACAACATTTCGCCGCTGCATCAAAAAACCGATCAGCGTGAAGATATTCACGACTAGGAATGCAGCAGCGAGGATCAGATACATGAAATGCTGCCGCGCGGCGAAAGCGACCAGCATCGCTAGAAAGAAAACGAAAGAAAGAACTGCGACAACGGTCGCGCGCTGCATGTAGGCGGGCGCAGTGGGATGAACGGCGATGAGTTTGCCAAGGTTGGACGAAGTTTCTGCCACAGCCGATGAGCTTAGCCGGCTCGCGTCGGGTCGATCATAGATCGGACCTCTGAGATGCGGTTTGCGGGAAATCCGCTTTCGGCAGCGTGACGTTCAATAAGTTCTGGGCTTGGTGCAGTGTACACACAGTAGATCTTGTCGTCCGTCACATAGCTGTGAATCCATTGGATCTCATTTCCAAGACCGTCAAGCACGCTGCACGATTTTGCAGACGCACCCTCAAGATCTGCCGCAGACATCGCTCCGACTCCGGGAATATCTCGTTCGATAACGTATTTAGGCATATGGCTATTAGATGTTTTGGTTAGGGATGCTGAACTTTCTCAGCCTGCGCTTGAATCGCGGGCAACAAGCTGCGCAAAGTTTGATTGACTGATTCGGAATCCGTGAACACTTCGGCAACGTCAGGCTCCAAGAGAACAACCTGACTTGAATTCTTGAGGCGCTCGACATATTTGCCACGCACACCATTTGAGAAATCGTATTCATCAAGCATTTCGTCTGGTTCAGTCATGCTTTCGTTCATAGTTTCGCGTCTCCGCAGCACTAGCTGGCCTTGCACTTATGATCCTGATTTTATCACTCCTTTCTGTGTGCACAACAACTAAAAGTTGATGCAGAAGAGAGTGGCCAATGATCACAAAACGATTCTCCGATACGGAATGAGTTGGGTCTGGAACTGTTAACGATAGAGGATCAAAGAAAACCGACGCTGCCTCTTCGAACCTGATCCCGTGTTTGCGAAGGTTCTCTTCATATTTGGCATCGTCCATTCGAAGTCGTCGTTCATTGTTTCAGATCTTTCGTCTCGTCCTCGCTTTCGTCGGCAAACAATTGGCTGACGGGCGTGTGTACGGGCGGCAATGAATCGGCGTGTCCGGTCATATCTTTCTGAAGTTGGACGACGGCTGCTTCGCCGCGTTCAAAATCGTCGCGGTCGAGTTTTAGCGTGACCTTTCCATTCTCGTTTGGAAGCGAGGCGAGCGCTGTAAATGTTTTTGTGCGGATGATGATCTTAGCCCCACGTTTGAAAACACCTTTCTTAAATTTGATATCGAGAATTTCTCCGAGAGGCAAACGCACTTCCTTCACGCCGCCCGCGATAACGCCGAACCATTTCGATTCAAACTCAAGCACGATCCCGGCAGACGAAAACTTGGCCACGCCATTTACGGACGTTAACCCGTGAGCGCTTTCGGTTTTGAATGGAACACTTGTGAAGCTCTGCATATTTCTTTGGCCGCAAAAAAGCGCAAAACACGCAAAAATGGTCGTTTTGTGTATTTTGCGCTTTTTTGCGCCAAATATCTATTTCAGTTTTACTACTAAACCCTTCGGCCCGACAGCCCAAACAGCTTTCTTTCCTTTGGCCGCGACTGCGTTTAGATCTTCGTTGTCGGTCTTCGTCCAAATCTTACCGCCGTCATACGACATATCCGTACCGTTCGTTCCTACGGCAATGAGCGTTTTCGCGTCAATGTACGCAACTGCAGAACGATACCCGCTCAAGCCCGTGCCAAGTTTCCATGTTTCGCCGCCATCGGACGTAAACGCGAGATTGTCTTTTGCCTCTTCAGGTTTCTCATAGTTACCGCCGACGATCACGCCGTTCTTTGCATCGATCATCGCTATAGAAAAAATGCCGCTGCCTGGCGTGCCACTGGCAACCGGCGTACTGGCAGCGTTCCACGTAAAGCCCCTATCCGACGTCCGAAAAACGCGTGCACTCGATCCGCCCGAGACTAGAAACGCCATACTGTCACCCTGTGCTATCAAGCATGTGCCGCTTGCGGCAAAGGCGGCTTCGCCCTTGGTGGCCAAAAGACTTTCGACCGTCGTCGCAGTGAGCCCCGTTCCCCCGCCCGTGACAGCTAAGATCGGAAATTTCTCATTTACCGGATCAGACATCGCGATACAGCGATTTATATACCAGCACGCTATTGCGTCGAAGAAGGCGTTGGGATCGGCATTTTTGAATCGCAAGTTCCAAGTCTTTCCGCCGTCCGCGGTTCTATATATCCGCGAAGACTCGCCGTTGCCGATGCTCAGGATGTAGGCGGTGTTTGCGTCAAAGGCTTCGATGTCGCGGAAGTCAAGTTTCTCGGCGCCGGGAACGGTCATGACCTTCCACGTCTTACCGCCGTCGATAGTTTTGATTACCGTTCCGCCCGTGCCGCTGGCCCAGACAACCTTTTCATTTACGACCGAAAGGCCGCGAAGCGAGGCAGTTGTGTTCACCGTCTGTTTGATCCATTGCGACGACGCGCCGCTGACAAAAAGCAGAACTAAAACGCAGAGACGCAAAGACGCAAAGAGAAACTGATTTCTGAGTTCTGGCTTCTGACTTTCTGGATCCGATCTGTGTTTATCTGTGTCCATCTGTGGCTAATTTTCTAGTAAACCATTCGAGCACGCACGGTGCCTTTTACGCCTTTGATGATCTCGAACGCTTCTTGCGAGATTCGCGAATCGACGTCGAGTATTACGTATCCGATATCCGTATTCGTATTAAGAAACTGTCCGGTAATGTTAATACCTTTTTTTGAGAGTCGCGAGTTTATCTGGCCGAGTACGCCGGGAATATTCTTGTGAATATGCAAAATGCGGTGCGTTCCCGCCTGCGGCGGAAGCGAAACGGGCGGAACGGTATGCGAGCCTTCGCTCGTGCCGAAGTCGAGATACTTGATCAGCTTGGCCGTCACGTCGAGGCCGATGTTGGCCTGCGCCTCTTCGGTCGAACCGCCGATATGCGGTGTCAGGATGACGTTCGGCAAGCCCTGCAAAACGCAAGAAAAAGCTTCGCCGTTCTTTTCGGGTTCTTCAGGAAAAACATCAATGGCAGCACCGGCGAGCTTACCGGATTTGACGGCTTTGTTTACTGCGTCCAGATCTACAACGTCGCCTCGGCTGTGGTTGATCAAAATCGAGCCTTTACGCATCGCCTTGAGCGTGGCGGCGTTGATCATGTTTTGAGTCGAAGCATCAGACGGAACGTGTAGCGTGACGATGTGCGATTGCTTTAGCAACTCATTCAGATCGCGGATCTGCTTTGCATTGCCGAGCGGCAGCTTGGTCGAAACGTCGAAATAAACAACATGCATTCCCATCGCCTCGGCCATGTTCGAGACCTGCGAGCCGATGTTGCCGTAGCCGATAATGCCGAGCGTCTTGCCGCGAAGCTCGAAGCTTCCTGTCGCTTCCTTTAACCATTCACCGCGATGCGCCGCCGTGTTCTTATCCGAGATCTTTCGGATCAGCATTACGCATAATCCGATTATCAGCTCTGCAACCGAACGCGTATTCGCATGAGGCGCATTAAATACAGCAATGCCTTTTTCCGTCGCAGCCTTACGGTCAACCTGATTAACGCCGATGCAAAAAGCCCCGATCGCCAGCAATTTGTCGGCGGACTGAATTACCTTTTTCGTGATCTGAGTTTTCGACCTGATCCCCAGCAGATGAACACCGCGCATCGCTTCGATCAACTGAGCCTCGCTGAGCGCTCCGTTCACACGCTCGATCTCAGAATACCCCGCCGCCGAAAGCTCACGCACCGCCGCATCCGAAATGCCCTCAAGCAGCAGAACTTTGATCTTGTTTCGGGGGTATGAAGTTCGAGATACCATGAGAGAAGTTACAATACTACTTGTTTTCCTTTGGCTCGGGCCGTCATCGCGCGCTGGAAGCCATACATGTCGATAATTTTTGCTTTCGGATAATTTGTTTTCGTTTTTTGACCAGTCAAAAAATCGGTCGTGAATGCTTGTTCAGAAAATCTATCAATAGTAGTTCGGTTATTTTCGTAAAAACCCTTTATCACTGTTAAAGAGTTTACATTCACGCTTCTGAAACGACATAGTTCGCCGGATATCTCTCTAAAGGTACTCGTGAAGTAGTCGTCATAAGCGGGAACAAAACCAAATACACCGAGAAGCACTTTTGTAACCAGTGTCTTGTGGGTCTTACCGTCAGTTACCAATTTGCTTTTTACATCACCATAAATTTCTATTATTTGCTGAATATTCTCATTGGTGTAGTTGTCAACGTCAATATTCCATATTGAACGAGGCAACTCTGCAATGTACCCAATCGTGTCCTCGAAGTGCTTAGCGCTCTTGTCCAATAAGAAGCTTGAGCCTCTCAACATGCCCCAACTCGCCAGATAAAAGCCAAGCGCTAGGCAACTTTTCTCAACGTCATTTTTCAGGTCCTCGGCATTGCGAAAATAGTTGTAGCAATAATCAAACGAGGTGAATCGGTCGTTTGGGCCTGATTTGGAATTGTACGCCTGTAGGACCGCGTGGATGTCTGTCTGAATCATTGTACGAGTGGGCGGGCTACGGAGCCGCCGAACCTTGGTTCACTTACATATGAATTCTCAGATCATGCACGCCTTGGCTTTTAGTTGAGCCGGTCTTCAAAGGGAGGTTCTGCATCGGGGGCATTTTCTAGTATCTCAACGGCGCGTTTCCAATCGCCTCGTTTTGCACGTTCCGCAAACTCCTTCCCTGTTTCCCAACTCGAGATCTGACCTGCCAGAGCAAGAGCAATGAATTGGTCTATGGTTATATCTTCACGTTCGGCGATCGACTTTGCCTGTCGGAAAAGCGTGTCCGGAATTTTTGTGCTGATGGTGGTCATGATAAATCTCCCACGAAATCTAAAAACTCTCGCGGCGTAACTAATTTTACACCAAAATCCACCGCCTTTAGGAAATCTTTGGTGTTGAAAGTGATTAGAAAATCAGCATTTGCGCTGACGGCGAGTTCAAAAATGAAGGCGTCTTCAGGATCGCGAACCAACAATCTCCAAAGATAGAAAATGTCGTGATCCTTCGCGATTGAGCAGATAGCATCGATCAATTCATCAGCCTCACCGGCTGAAATAAAGGGCCTCATGTCTGGACGTTTCAACACTTCTTCATACTCAAGCAAAAGCGCTGTCGAAACATTTATGATCCATCTATCGTCGTTAAGCCTGAGCAAAAATAAGCTTGCCGCTCCACGTTTGGAACGAAGAGCGGCAATCAGAACATTTGTGTCAACAACGATTTGAAGTTTCGACATTCCTACATATGTATCGTCAAATCATGCACGCCTTCGGCGGCTTCCATTACGGATTCGGAAACGATCGGGTGGGCGTAGGTCACGGTGGTTCGCTATTCCCCGAAAGTGTTATTTATTCGCCTGCGGCAACATCCGGCAAATACTTCGGAACGTCGTGTACCTTAACACCTACCTCCTTGGCGAGGTTTTTCCACTTGCCGTCTTTAGTCCTAAAGTAAACGTAGGCTAGGTCAATGCCTTCGCCATTGACCTTTACTTCCCAGTAACCTTTGCCGGCGTCAACAACAACAGCTTCGATCTTGGATACGACTTCGGTCTTATCGCCCTTGTCATCGCACGGTGCGCAATAATGCCGGATCTCAGTCTTGTCCTTTAGAAAGGCCGCAGTTTTCTCGGCCTCTTTCTGGGTTACATACGCAGCCTGGTCGGCAAATGCCGACACAGCCAACGCAATGCTAATACAAACGACTGCAAAAACTTTCTTCAACATATATTTTTATCTACTCCCTTGTTCGGAATTAAAGATTACAAATGGATCGTCAGATCGTGCACGCCTTCGGCGGCTTCCATTATGGATTCCGAAACGGTCGGGTGGGCGTGGATGATGCGGCCGAGTTCGTCGGCGGTTGATTCGAGGGCCATGGCGACGCAGGCTTCGGCGAGCAGCTCGGTCGCGTGCGGGCCGATGATGTGGACGCCGAGCACCTCGTCGTATTTCTTTTCGGCGACGATCTTTACAAAGCCGTCGGTTTCGCCGAGGATGCGTGCCTTGCCTGAGGCTGAGAAAGGAAACTTACCGACCTTGACGTCATAGCCCTGTTCTTTGGCTTTTGCTTCGGTCAGGCCGACGCTGGCAACTTCGGGGTCGCAGTAGGTGCAGTTGGGAACGAGGTTTTGCTTGATGGGCTCGACCTTTTTGCCCGCGAGTTTTTCGACGACCAGAATCCCTTCTTTCGAAGCGAGGTGAGCGAGCCAAGCGGTGTCGATAACGTCGCCGATAGCGAAGACGTTCGGTTCGTCGGTCTCGCAATATTCGTTGACCTTGATGGTGCCGCGCGGATTTACGCTAACTTTTGTATTCTCAAGTCCAAGCCCTTCGATCGACGGCATACGACCGACAGCGACGAGCAGCATTTCGGCTTCGAACGTCACCGCATCTCCTTTGGCGTTTTTGCCGGAAACCTTTACACCTTTCTTGTTTTTTTCAAGTTTGTCGAGCTTGATGCCTGTTTCACATTTGATGCCGGATTTTTTGAATGCGCGTGCGAGTTCCTTCGAAACATCGGCGTCTTCGATAGGCACAATTCGGTCGAGAAGTTCGACGACGGTTGTGTCGCAGCCGAAGCGGTGATAGACGCTGGCGAATTCAACGCCGACGGCACCGCTGCCCATTACGATCATAGATTTCGGCACGCGGTCGAGTTCAAGGATGTGGTCGGAATTTACGACCTGAACGCCATCGGTCTCGAAACCCGGGATCGGTCGGACGACCGAACCGGTGGCGATAATTATGTTCTTCGTCTCGATCACCTGTTTCTTGCCATCAGCAAGTGCGACCTCGACCTTTCCCTTACCTACGATCTTGCCAAAGCCGTTGAAAACCGTGGCCTTGTTCTTTTTCATCAGATAGGTAACGCCGGCCGAGTTTTTGGCGACGACATCGGATTTGTATTTCTGCACGCCCGGCCAGTCGTAAGTAAGATCTTTGACCTTGATGCCAAAGTTTTCGAAATGCCCGGCCTTTTCGTACAAATGGGCCGCGTTGAGCAACGCCTTTGTCGGGATGCAGCCGCGCAGTCCGCAGGTGCCGCCGAGCCGTGCGTCTTTTTCTTTTTCAACGATCGCCACCTTTAAACCAAGCTGCCCGGCACGCACCGCGGCCACATAGCCGCCCGGACCCGAACCGATAATTGTTACGTCAAATTGTTCTGCCACTGATTTTTTCCTCTATAAGCCGAAATTATTGCAAACGTAAATTATATGGCTTTCGCATCGCTCAAGCTAGTTTGGCCCGAAGCGTTGGGGTAAAATCTCGGTTATATGATCCACTCAGAAGAATTTCTCGCCGTCGTTGCCGATGCTAAAAGCCGTGTAAAAGAAACCGACGTTGCAGGAGCGCGTAAACTGGTCGAAGCCGGAGCAAAATTGATCGATGTCCGCGAGGACAATGAATACGCGGCCGGCCATGCTGCCGGAGCCGGGCACATGGGCCGCGGCATTATCGAGCGTGATATCGTTCAGACCTATCCCGACAAATCGACCGATATCGTCCTTTATTGCGGCGGCGGATTCCGCTCCGCACTTGCGGCGGACATGTTGGGGAAAATGGGTTACACGAATGTGTGGTCGATGGATGGCGGCTGGGCTGCGTGGAAGGAATCGGGAGCACCGACCGAATAATGGAGAACAAAGAGGACTTCGATAAACGCGCTCGTGCCCGAGCTTTGGCTGCCGATTTTGCCGAACAAGGAGATTCGGTTGGCTGGTTCGAGGCTCTTTATAAAGAATCCGAAGGCGATCTTGAGAAGATCCCGTGGGGCGACCTTAAGCCGAATGCGTATTTCGAGGCCTGGTCTGAGAAAACCCATCTGAAAGCAACCCGCAGAAAGGCTCTGGTCGTCGGTTGCGGACTCGGTGACGATGCGGTCTATCTCGACGACCTTGGTTTTGATGTTACGGCGTTTGATATTTCACCCACCGCGATCGAATGGGCAAAACGTCTGCATGCTGATCGGAATATTCAGTTCGAGGTTGCCGATCTTTTTGAACCATATCGCGGATGGCTAAATGCGTTCGACTTTGTTCTTGAGATCTATACGATCCAACCGCTGCCGCTCGAAATCCGGTCAAGAGTGATCGATGCAATCGCCGGTTTTGTAGCTCCCGGCGGAGAACTCGTCGTTGTTACGCGCGGCCGCGATAATGATGCCGAACCGGAACGTATGCCGTGGCCCGTTTCGCGAAAAGACCTGTCACAATTTGAGGCCAATGCGCTAGAACAAATCAGCTTTGACGAGATGCCTGATGAGACGGACGACGAGCCGTGTGTGCGATTTGTCGGACATTATCGTCGACCGCGTTCGTAGATTCCGTGACATCCGTGGCAAAATTTACTTATGACCGAAGCAACTAAAACAGCAGGTAAAATGCGTATCGAAAGCGATTCGATGGGCGAGATCGAGGTGCCGCCGGACGTTTATTGGGGCGCGCAGACGCAGCGTTCGCTGAGGCATTTCAACATCGGTTTTGATGTGATGCCGCGTGAGGTCATTCGTGCACTCGGCATTTTGAAAAAGGCTGCGGCCATCGTCAATTTCGATTTGGGAAAATTACCAAGAGAGAAACTCGACCTGATCGTGCAGGCCGCCGACGAAGTTATCGAGGGGAAATTGGACGCCCATTTTCCGCTTCGCGTTTGGCAGACCGGTTCCGGCACGCAGACGAACATGAACGCCAACGAGGTGATCTCGAACCGCGCCATCGAGATTGTCGGTGGCGAGATGGGATCAAAGTCGCCTGTTCATCCGAACGACGACGTCAACAAATCGCAATCGTCTAACGACACTTTCCCGACCGCGATGTACATTGCTGCTGCCGAGAGATTGACAGCATTGATCCCCGAAACTCAAACGGTCAGCGATGCGATCAAAGCAAAGGCCAAAGAATTCGATGGCGTCGTTAAGATAGGCCGTACGCATTTGCAGGACGCGACGCCCGTTACCGTCAGCCAGGAATTCAATGGCTGGGCAAATCTCATCGACCGCGATATCGAGCGAATGAAACTGGTGCTTCCGGGTTTGATGGATCTAGCCATCGGCGGCACTGCGGTTGGAACGGGGCTGAATGCGCATCCGGAATTTGCCGAGCGTGCGGCGGGAAAAATCGCGGAGCTAACGGGACTGCCGTTCAAGTCGCATCCCGATAAATTTGCCGCGCTTTCGGCGCACGACGAGGTAGTTTTTGCTTCGGGTGCGCTGAAAACTCTTGCAGGAAGTTTGATGAAGATCGCCAACGACATTCGCTGGCTCGCATCAGGCCCGCGTTGCGGTATAGGTGAAATTTCGCTGCCGGAAAACGAGCCGGGTTCATCTATAATGCCGGGCAAGGTAAACCCGACGCAGTCAGAAGCGATGACAATGGTCGCAGTACAGGTTTTTGGAAATGACGCGGCTATTGGGTTTGCGGGTTCGCAGGGCAACTTTGAGCTCAATGTTTTCAAGCCGGTGATGATCCACAACTTCCTGCATTCGGTGCGGCTCATTCACGATGCCTGTCACGGATTTGTCGATTATTGTATCAACGGCATCGAGCTAAACCGCGAACAGATCGCCGAATATCTAAGTGATTCCCTGATGCTTGTCACAGCGCTGAATCAACATATCGGCTACGACAACGCCGCCAAGATCGCAAAATTTGCGCACAAGAAGGGAATCTCGTTAAAGGAAGCTGCAATGGAATTGGATCTGCTTTCGCCGGAGAAATTTGACGAGCTTGTTATCCCCGAGGATATGACGCATCCGTGACTCAACGCTCCGAAAGAGTGAGAAAGAAGCTTTGTTAAGAGTCCCTTTTCATTATCCACCGATGATTACCGACATTTCGCCTTTCATGATCTTATTCGGCGGACCGACAGGCTCCAAGATGGTGTCGCCCATTCGACAGGCAGGCAAGTTGTTGATCATCACCGTCTGCGATCCATCGATAACTACGCCGGGGCCATGTGGCGGAACCGGAAACGGCGTTACGCATGCGTGAATATCGGCACCACCTGCCATACTCGATATCATCGCTCCCATGGCCGCAGCAGAAGAACCAATCAACGTCTGTTCTGCCGCTTTCAGTCCGGGCCCGGCAGGCGTCGCGGCCCCGGCGGTAGCTGCGGCCTGCGCGACCTTTATAGCCGCATCGGACACGGCTTTCGCAGCCTGAAGCGCGGCTGCTGCCGCTGCCGAAACGCCGCGCCATGCTGGTAGTGGTATCTTTCCGATAACTACATTCATACTTCCCGGCCCGGGAGTCAGAACCGGGGGAAGCGGATGCATTACGTTATCTGTAATTCGGGCGGCTGGGCCTGTCGGCATAATTACACCTCGTTATTCAGAGAGCATGAATCCTTCATTTGAAAGGGTATCCGCCTGTTGCCTTTTGCTGGTATCCAAAAATGTCCGTTCAACCTCGGTGATTTCACCGCCAAAGAAGTCAATAGCTCTCAACAGCCGAAGCTTCAAGGAATCGTCGCCGCCGGGTTTTCCTCCGGGTGAGGCGGCGGGGTCATTCAAAAATGCGCGCAGTTGATCTGCAACATCTTTTTTGAGAGGCGCCGCATCATTGCGCTTCAGTTGTTCTGGCGGGTTTGCGGCCCACGTTTCACGCCGAAGCCGTCTTGCCGCCCACGGCTGTAGATACTCAAGATAGCCGTACTCGATCGTCAAATACGCCCTCGTCTCTTCGCGTATTCGCTCCTTACGGTCGCGAAGTTCCAATATCTTTTGCTTAACCGGTTCAACTTTTTCAGCACGGTTTAGTTTCTGAAGAAGTGCTCCCGTGTATTGCCGCTGCTCGATGCGCGCACGGTAATCTGTCTCTTTCTTCTGCTCTAACGAATTGGCCTTTGATCCGATCTTTGCCCGAAGGTCCTGTGATGCCGAGCCCAACCCAAGTGCTTCATGCAGATGGATAAGGTCCTCGAACACCAGGACCGTATCTGCCTTTTGAATCAGATGTTTATTGTACTTTTTAATAAATTCGACATCGTTCGCGTCGCCCGCGCGGGCTATGATTCGAGCGATCACGACCGACCGGCGAATACTCTCTTCGTCACTTTCCGATCTGTCCAGGAATGGCTTGAACTTTTCGACAACCTCATGGGTGTCGTAAAAATCGGCAACGGATTCTACGCGTATAAAGGACTTCAGCGCCAGATCACGTTTGACCTTACCGGCCAGATAGCGCGCGACTTTTTCGTGTTCCAGTTTGCGCGGAACGATTCCTGACTGGTACTCGTCGATCTTGAAAATATATTGATCCAATGCCGGAATCGATGGTATATCATCCGACGACTCGCCATTTGGAGCACCGTTTTGCGGTATATCTTGTTCCGACATAATTTGCGTTCCTCCGCAGCCGCTCGTGGGTGAGATAAGCGTTACGATCAATAGACAGTGGCAAAGTGTGTAACTTAGCATCCCCGGTATTTTCTCACAAATTCTTACCACGGTTCTAACAATGACCTTCCCTCAACACGCATTCGAGCAATAATGTTGAAATCGCCTACCGGAGCATCGAACCGAACGCCGCTGTTTCGCATACGCTTTGATGCATCGAATGCATCGGCAACCTCGGTACCGCCGCTGTCCATTATCTGACAAAGGGCGGGTGCGACGGTGGCCGGTGCGTGAACCAACTCTGCGGCTACATGTCCTATCTCGTGCCCAAGTACGAACGGATTGCCGTCAGACGCATCCATCGTGTCCGCGGCCATAAAGGCGGCGAATCGAACACCGCGGATCGACGGGCGGGCAGGATCGATCCGGTGATTCGACATCATTGCCTCGGCACGATTTCCGGCGGTCAACGTGCTGACGACAAAGATATCCACACGATCGTCACCCCTGACCTGATCCTTAAAATTCTTCAGTACGGTTCGCTGCTGAAGGGATCCGGCGTTCCAGTTATTGTTTCCATCCGGAGTCGCCCACGACTCGAGCGCGAACGTGTCAACTATCCCTACCGTCAATGTTTGACGCGAATCATTCGAAAGCTCCGTGTCGATGTTTACGAAGGAGCCGCCGGCCTCGGTAATAACAATATCAGCTGACTTAGAGGTTGCCGGATCAACGAAGCGTGCGGGATTTTCAGAAACGGATGCGCTGTATGGTGCCCTCACCAGAGCGGCCAATGCCCTTGCCGTCGTTAGCGGAGTGCTGCCGGCAGCAGGAGTAATTGGACCTATAACCTGGTCCGCAGCACCCTGTGAATGGATCGTAAATCCAAGCGTGCCGTCACCGGCGGCTGTAACTCCGCTATCGTTGGAGATCGCAACAAGATTCGACGGCGGATCGACACTTTGAGCCGGTTCCAATAGTTTTGGGCCTATCGACGCCTGGGCATAACATCTGCGGAACCACTTGAATACGCGCATCTCGGCGGCAGTCAGCGGAACTATCGGCGACTCTCCGAATTCGTGAAGCGGGAACATTCTCAACACATGGACCTTTATCCTCATGCGTTTGCGGTCAGTCCCGATCGGCGCTGTGACCGTGGCCTTGCACTTAGGACTCCCCGGGCAGCTGGGAATCTCGTACGACGCTTTCACCAACTGGTCGAGTATTTGAACCTGTGAATCGCCCTCGTCGTGCATATCCGAAGTGAGAATGCACTGGTCAGGAATTGCAGCGACGTCCGTCTCATCTGTTACAAGTTTCAGATAGCATGTTCGGAATGCCTTACTGCTTCCCTGAATGGTTGCGATGGTTGCCAGCTTTCGAGCTCCCGGACTGGGGAATTTTTCATGCCCTGTCAAAACACCCGCAGCGTTGTATATCGGCTTGAGAGCCTCGATCTCGACATTCAGGGTACCGCTACCGCTATCATCGGTAAGCTCGACCTTGAACGTATCCGGATCGTTATGGCCGTCCTGATGAAAAAGCCTAACTCCGCTGTTTGGCAGGGGACGCGTGCCATCCGGCCCGCCGGCCCGGTCTGCGGTATATTTGCTTATATTCAGCAGGCTTACCGTGGTGTCCTGAAGATAAGGCTTATCCGGCGAGCCATGAACATATCTGATGGTCACGGCATTCGAGCGCATAACAAAATGATGCTGCTGCTCGGTAGCGGCACTTTCATCGCCTGTCTGAAGATCGGGAACTGTCACGACATCGCCTACAAACACCTCGGCTGGAAAATCAGTGCGATCAAGAATAAATGAATTGGCAGCTTCGTCGCGCAATGGCGTGCAATCGCCAAACCCGTGAAGGTGCGCGATATTACATAGGGAATCGCCTGATCTTGCTACAAAAGTTGTCGGCATCGTTTTCTATTACTCCAATTTAAGATGATCTATTCTTTGTTCCAACTCCGGCGGTCAAGGTCTGGAAACGTAACTTTGCAGTTGCCGGGATCAATGTTGCTGACCTTGGCGAAACCGTCTTGGTCCAATGTTCCTTCCGCCAGCGTAGTGCCATCCGGCAAGGTAACGCGATACTTCTCTCCGGGACACGGCTCACCATCCTCGTTCTTGAGAAAGATATCGATCCAGGACTTCTTCTTCTTATTCGCCTGAGATTCCGGTTTATGATGCGGCTGTGAATAAGTCGGCTGTTTCGCCGGCGGCAAAGCCTGACGTTGATGCTTATATGTCGGCGAAGTGTTTCCGGGATCGGCGTTGACTGCTATCTCAGCTTCTTCGGGGGCTGACGGCGCCACTAACGTGCCCGGCGTTCCCGGCGTGGGTGATCCGCCGCTATTAAGCATCAGCATCGGTGTTCCGACGATCTGAATACCGCCAGGATTTATATTTATCGAACTGCCGCCGCACTTCAGCGTCAGCGAGGACGCTGCTTCAAGCACGATCACGCTTGCCTTGATCGTCTCGTTGCCCGCGACCTCGAGTGAATCGTTGCCACCGATCTTAACCGCTCGATTGCCGCCGATCTTATCTGAAACCGAACCAGTGGTTTCAGACGCGATCTTGCCATCGACCTTCTGGTGAATGTCCCGTTTGACGTTTTGTATCTGATCGCGTTCGACAATAACGTGTACGTCACGAACGACCTTTTCACGTTTGTCTCGATACACATACAGATGTCGGTCTCTTCCTATCCATTCGTGTCGATCATTTTTTACCCGTATTTCAAGATTCTTTTCGCCGTGAATAAAGACCTCTTCACTTCCCTTCTTGTCTTCAAACCGGATCTCGTTGAAACCGCCGCTGCCCTTTGAACTATTCGACTTCATCGTCGATTTCGTCTTTTCATCCGGCAGTGTGTAAGGCGGCATCGCGGCCGGATTGTAAACACAGCCTGTGATGATAGGCTGGTCCGGATCGCCCTCAAGAAAATGCACAAGAACCTCCATTCCGATACGAGGAATGAACATTCCGCCCCATTTATTGCCGGCCCACGCCTGTGCGACGCGAACCCAGCACGAGCTGACGGAATCAGATTGACCGTCCCGGTCCCAATGGAACTGGACCTTCACCCGTCCGTATTTGTCGGTGAATATCTCCTCGCCTGCCGGGCCAACCACGAACGCGGTTTGGCTGCCATTGATAATGGGCTTCGGCGTGACACGCTGCGGACGGAAGCAGGGCTTTCCGGAACCGAACGCAATGCACTCAAACTCATTCGTATATGGATTTTCAATAGGCAAGTCCGTTGCGTAACCTGGGTGCTGCTGTGCGCTGTGCGTTACCGAGGTTAGGACATATGCCTTGTTGAGTTCGGAATTCGGGTGGTTCGTGAGCGTGAATTTATTGCCGACCGTAAACGAACAACAGTCACCGCGGCCGGTTGCTTTTTCGACGTCGGCATCGAGGCCTTCCATCCAATTTTTTGTCGTCGCATCGCGATCAGGAAAGAGTTTTTGAAGCTCTCCGCTCTGTTCGCCACCGCTATTGGAAATGCCGTCGTACTTGCGCGCATACCCCGCCGGAAAATCGTAATGTTCGAGATTTTTGTTGTCACCGTAAGTGAATACGCTTGATTCCTGCCGTTCAAGATTCTTTCCCGGGAGCTGGAAGTTAGCGTCCCACAAGGTAATCTTACCTGTTTGAAGCGTATAGCCGCTCAAAAAGGCATTTACTGAACTAAAAAAATCTTCTTGATCGCCGACATTGATAAAGAAAGGTACGTCACTTTTCGAGGCACAGACCGGATGTGACTGCGGCGTATCGGCAACGACCATTTGCTCTCTTCCGTCAGCATGGGTGAAGAAATAAAAAATGCCCTCTTCTTCCATCAGCCGCGAAGCAAAATCGAAATCCGTTTCGCGATATTGGACGCAGTAGTTCCTCGGTTCATATGTCCTTTGAAGTTCGTATTTGACGGTGAATCCATCGAACATCTTCTTCAAGATCTCGGAAACCGATTTCTGTTGAAATATCTGACTTTGGACTTTTTGAGTCAGTAACCAAATATGCGGCACGATCGTCGCGTTGTAATAGGAAAAACGAATGTCGCGGTTTCCCTGCGAGAAGCGATTGACGATGCCGTTAAATTCGCGGGTCGCACCATCATCGGATCGAACAACGATCGAAACGCCCGCCCCGAGCATTTCCTTTGGATTGACCACGGTCGGAACGTAATCAGCTACAGTCTCTTCGTGCAAAAGCTCGGCCTTGATCGAATAAAGCTGTGACATCCCCTCCGTAACCTCAAAGGCGTTCAGGACAAGATAGTCCTTGCCCTTCGGGGTCGATATCGCCATCATTCGTCCGTCTTGAGTTAGTGGCATTGTTCATCCTCGGCAGTTAACGCCGATCAGTAAAACTCCTTACTGATCAGGCGTGTCTCTGCCATTGTCACTTATTTCGACTAGCTGATGTCATAGACGAATTTTTCACCGTCTCCCACATTTACATGCACCTTTTTGATGCCTTCTCCGCTCGCCATTCTCGAAAGGACCTCGCCGCTCATATCCGGCAGCATCGTTCCTGTGAGAATGTTATAAACATTCCTGGCTCCGCTATCCACATCCGTGCAGCGTTTCGCAACCGTATCTATGACGGAGTCATCATAGGAAAATTGCGCACCATGGTTGTCCGCAATACGGTTTTTTATCTTGCCAAGCTGTAGTTTGATGATCAGACGCATTATCTCGTCAGAGATCGGGTAGAACGGAACCGTTACCAATCGGCCAAGAAGTGCGGGTTTGAACGCCGCATTCAGTTCGGCCTTGATCGCCTCGACAATTCCAGCCGGCTCAGGCATCGTTTCGGGATCGGCACAAAGCTTCATTATCGTGTCAGTACCGACGTTGGACGTGAGCAGGATGATGCAGTTCTTGAAATCGATCTCGCGGCCCTCGCCGTCTTCGAGAACACCTTTATCGAAAACCTGGAAGAACAATTCCATCACGTCAGGGTGCGCCTTTTCGACCTCGTCGAGAAGGACGACCGAATACGGCTTTTTGCGCACGGCTTCGGTCAGCACGCCGCCCTCGCCGTAGCCGACGTATCCTGGAGGCGATCCCTTTAGGCTCGATACCGTATGAGCTTCCTGATATTCGCTCATGTTGATCGAGATCAGATTTCGCTCGCCGCCGTAGAGAGATTCGGCCAATGCAAGAGCGGTTTCGGTCTTACCAACACCCGAAGTTCCGACTAGAAGAAATACACCGATAGGACGTTTCGGATCCGTCAAGCCGGCACGCGATGTACGGATACGCTGTGAGATCGCCTCGAGCGCATGATCCTGTCCTAGAACCCGTTCGCGAAGCGTCGTAGATAGATTGAGGACGGCGTTAATTTCGTCCGCGACCATCTTGCCGATCGGAATTCCGGTCCAACCCGAAATGACCTCAGCGACAGACTGTCCCGTTACGACCGCCTGCATAAGCGGATCTTCGCCCTGCACGCCTTTTAGCTCAGCGTTCAAACGCTTGAGTTCGCCTTTGAGAAATTCCGTGTCAATAGGCTTGGCAGTTTCAGGTGCAGTGGCCGCAGCCGTCCCGCCGGTATCGTCACCGACGGCCCCGTCAACCTCTGCCGTAGCTACCGCTGCTTCCGCAGGAGCAGTTGAGTCTCCCGAAGCTGCTACAAGATCTGCAAGCTTGCCCTCATGCCGCGACATTTCGAGCTTTGTTCGGATGTTTCTGATCTGCTCGACCAGCTCTTTTTCCTTATTCCATTGCTCGGTTAGTTTCGCGAGAGCCGCCTCCGCTTCCGTGCGGCTCGCCTTCAATTCATTCAGTCGTTCGTCATGCTCGGCACCCGTAGCCATCTCGCGTTCCAGAGAATCGATCTCCATCGTCACATTTTCAATTCGGCGTGTTACATCTTCTACGGAACCCGGTGTCGCACCCTGCCCGATCGCCACCTTTGCACAAGCGGTGTCGAGGACCGATATCGATTTGTCCGGCAATTGGCGGCCGGTAATATACCGATTCGAAAGCTTTACGCAATCGACGATAGCTTCGTCCAGGATGCGGACATTGTGATGTTCCTCCATCTTGTCGGCTATTCCGCGCATCATTACAACCGCGCCTGCTTCATCGGGTTCTTCGACCTTCACGACCTGGAATCGGCGTGTAAGCGCAACGTCTTTTTCGAAATACTTTTTGTATTCGGCCCAGGTTGTCGCCGCGATCGTACGAAGCTCGCCGCGTGCCAACGCCGGTTTCAAAAGGTTTGCGGCATCGTTCTGACCTGCGGCACCGCCCGCGCCGATCATCGTATGCGCTTCATCGATAAACATGATTATCGGTTGAGGAGACGACTTCACTTCGTCGATCACACCTTTTAGCCGACTTTCGAATTCACCCTTGATGCCGGCACCCGCCTGAAGCAAACCAAGATCAAGCGAACGGACGGACACGTTCCGAAGCGGTTCGGGTACATCACCCTGCGTAATGCGAAGTGCAAAACCTTCGACAACGGCAGTCTTACCAACACCGGCTTCACCGGTCAGGATCGGGTTGTTCTGACGGCGACGCGTTAGAATGTCAACGATCTGGCGGATCTCAAGATCGCGTCCAAGTACGGGGTCGATCTTGCCTGCTCGCGCCTTTGCGGTCAGGTCCTCGGTAAATTGATCAAGCGACTTTGTCTTGCCGGGAACGCCTGACGCAACGGGAGCTCCGTCCGAGACGCCGCCGGTTTCGCCCAGAGCCATCGCACCGCGTGCCTCGGCCGAATCAGCGGTAACCTCCGGCAATTTCGTTTGCAGGTCTTCAGGAGAGATGTGTTCAAACTCCTTTGATATGTCGCGGGCTATTCGGGCGAAACTGTCATTCCCTACGAGCGCCAGGATCATGTGACCGGAGCGGACACGCGCAGATCCAAAATCCACAGATGCCAGCAGCCACGCGTCCTGAATCCATTTCGGTATGCGGTCGCTCAATCCCGGTGTTCGCGAATTGCCGGACTTCAAACGCTCAAGAGCCGTCGAAACGTCTTTGTTCAGGCGATCGATGTTCACCTCGTAATGGGCCGCGATCTTGTGCAGGTCGGTATCGTCCTGTTCAAGCAGTTTTGCGAGTATATGCTCGACCTCAACGTCATAATTCGTCCGCGACAGGCAAAGCCCGGCCGCACCTTCGAGCGCGTTTCGCGTAACATCATTCAATCTTCCAACCAGCGATTTCAAGTTCACATTCATGTCGATTCTCCCGTTTTGTGTGCAATACTTTCTGCACGAATAAATGCAAATTCACAACTAACTAAATTCTTTGGTAAACTCATTCGCCCGGCGACAATACGAGTTGTTCGTCAACCCCTTTTACCGGCTGCGTCTTTAGGAAAGTAGTCCATCCTAACATAGGCTTTCTTTGGGCCCGCGTTGTCAGAATGCAGCTCGGCACCTGTTTGCCGATCAGCCGAAGGCGGAGGTCGTAATCAAACTCCAATCCGGCGAAGAGCTTTACTACCGAACGAATCGCTCTGTAAGCCGATCCGTTAGGCAAAAATGCCAGATACTGTGTAAAAGTCAAAGGCCCCAATAGAACGCGAAACTTTGACTGCTGATCCCAAACCTTACTGCCGATGATCGCATTCCTGCCAAGAACGAAGTTCTGAACGCCGACCTGCGTAACATCGTCCTTTCCGAGCGGCAGCCACTGCCCGAAGAACTGCAGCACTTTCACGCGAATCCCGAAATGGTCGGAAAGTATATTTTCAAGTGCACTTGACGAGTGCGGCTTTTGGGCGATCAGGCCGGAATAAGGCAGCATCGCCTCATCATCTACTGCCGACCGGCCGCGCAGCCCGCGTGTACCGAGACCGCAAAAATCGAAAAGATATTCGGTGAACGCATCATCGCCGCGTTCGTAATTGACCGGGAAACGATACTTTGCCCACGCACGATAGAACATCGAAACGGCACGGTGCGTGAAAATATCGAGAAACGCCCAAAGTGTCGTATCGCGATGGCGAACACGATCAAGTACAAGTTCCGTATAGTGTGACGGCAAAACACCGCTGACACCTGCCATACCCATGAAATTGACAACGACCTCAGTAGTCTCTTTTCCGGTTGCTTCGTCAACTTTCTCAACAACCTCATGGATCTCGCTTGACGGGAAATCCATCGCGATCCGAGACCGAAAGCGGACGATCTCTTCATGAGGCAAAGCCAGCTCGCCGACAGGTTTTCTGTCCTTGTATATCTTTTCGAACAAGCGGACAGCCTGAAAAAACTCGAACCGGTAAGGTTCTTCAGCCAGTTCGCGTTCGAGTGCTTGTTTCGCCATCTAATAGTTCCGACTACAACAATTCCTGTTCACCGGCACGCGGAGGAAAGAGCTTGATCGGGTCTTCCCGCTGAATCGACCGAAGCTCAAGCTGATTAAACGAATTAAGCGATGAATACAACGCCATGAACCTGTCAAGCACCGATGCAAAAAGGTATAGGCCGCTGCCGACATACTCTTCCTCATCGAACGTAAGTGTCGTTTGCAGGCCACGGACAAATCCGGTTCCGACGCGGCCGCCAACCTGCCTGACGGCCTTCTTTGCCTCGACGGATTTTATTCCCAGGATCTGCTTCCTGATGACGTTCGAGTCAGCGAAATTGTACAGATGCAGGATCTCCTGCAGCGCGTCGGGAACACCGTTCTCGCTGCTTACAAGCGAAAGGTAGTTCAGATTCAAGTGTGAGACCAAACGCCACTGCGCATGCCGTCGCTGCGGCGGTCGAATTGTCTCGGTCGGTTTCGTGAGACACCTAACGCTCGAAAGCAGCGCCGTGCCCTCAACCTCAAAGTCGTTATCCCGACCGCCGAACGGCAAACGAGCCGGCAGGTCACGATTCGTACATGTCGCCCTTACGTTCAGCACCTCGACCGCCGGAACCTTCGGATCGAATTTCAGGTCAACGAGCGACATGAAAACTTCCGTACCGGCATCATCCTGTCGCTGCGATTGGCGCCGGGTTGCGTACCAAAAAGATTTCTCGTTCTCTTCGCCGTAGGCGTGACGCAGGGAATAGAACGGAGCAAAAACCTTGGTGGTTCCTTCCTGCGGATCGCTTGTCAGCACCTCGTCAACCGAGTAGATCTCGGTCGCCGACTGCCGGTGAACATCAGGGATGATCTGATATTCATATTTCTGCTGTGAAAGATAGACAGGATCGGCCATCTTGGTAAAAAGATTTACGATCGGCGTACATCCCATTCGAAACGTATCCTTTGTAACCGGCGCGACCGGCGGCGTTACGTCTTTAAGATGGATCAGAATATCGAAATGACTTCCGAACTTCGCTTTTATCGCTTTATCGAGTCCGACGATATCAAAGAAAAGGAATTTGAACGGGAACGCGAAATATTCGGAAAGCAGTCGATAGCCTTCGAACGAGCGTTTATTAAATGGCAATATCGATTCATTTGCATCAAAGCCCACGGTTTTTATCGCTTCCGACGCCGGCATCTTTATCGATTCGGGCAGACGCAGACGAATGTTCGTAATAGTTTTTAAGGTTCCGGCTCCGAGCGGTGCTTCTTTGGGCCGGATCTCGACCGTGGCTGCGTGGTTGAAAATTATCTCGTAAAGCGGATATACAAGCTGCGGGTCGCCGTCAATATAAAACCGCATGGATTCGAATGCTTCGCCGGACTCGGCATCGATCATTTCGTGAAGTTCGCCGTCGCCATAACACCGGAAACTCATCCTGATCGCGCATTCTGAAAATTTGCCGCGTCCGTCTTTCGGGGCCGGAGACTCAAGAGCAGCCGACAAAATCTCCATCGGAAAAAGCTGCGTTTCGTAAGCGGTTCGAAACTGGCATGGAGCACCGTCAATCGGCTTTGAATTCAGCTTGGAACCGCGTGCGAGACGCTGAATCGACGACAACTTATCATTGGGTGATCCAAATCCGAATTGGGCGATCGCCATCGAAGGGATCGGCGCCAAATAATGAGGATAAAGAATATTTAGGAAAGACTCGGTGATCTCAGGCAGTTCGTCATCAAGCTTTAGGCCGATACGGCCCGAAAGAAACGCGAACGCCTCGACCATACGTTCGACATGCGGATCTTCGATCTTCTCTTCGTCAAGCAGCAGGCGGGCGGCGATCTTTGGATATTTACGCGCGAAATCGGCACCCATCCGGCGCAGGAATACGAGTTCGCGTTCGTAATATCCTAAAAGTTCGTCACGCATCTATTTAAATGTCTTTATGAATTGTTCACGACAAAATTGCCCGATCCCAACTGAAGCACGGTATCAAACACAACCAGCTCGGGAACAGGATCGATCTCAAGCGTGGCTTCGATCCGAAATTTCAATAGCCGGTCAACACTGCTGATCGGTTCCATGGTCACATTAACGCCGGAGAATCTTGGCTCAAAATTCCTGAGTGCGGTTTCTATCGAGCGCTTCATTCGCGACTGTTCGTGGATATTCTTTGCGCTCACGGCCGTAAAATCCGGGAGGCCGTAAAATGCGACGGAGTTCAATGCTTCGGTCAATTCCCCATCGTCATTTTTCATATGACAACGCGTATTCAACAGCCACTCAAGATCGCGGCGAACGGCCAGCTTTAGTTCCGAAACCGTCGTAGATTGAGATTTGGGCGCTTCCTGAGATTCCCTCGGTTCAAGATCGATCAGCCGATCAAGAACCGAGGTCGAAACCAAGACGCTGTTATCAAGTCGTGACATATCGAATCAAACCAAAATGATATCGCCCCGCCAAAAAGGCCGGAACGATATCATTTCCTGAAAAGTACAGCGATTCACCCTATCGAGTTCGATCTGCGAACCGCCGTAGCCGTTAGCCTTAAGCTCCCGAACCTTCGACCTTCTTGATGTCGTAGTTGACGGTGTTCGTCAATGCAACCGTACCATCCGGCTTCTGCTGGAAGTACTCATCAGTGATCTTCGTGAAGTTGAAAGAGATCTGATCCATCGGAAGCGGAGAACCACTTGAGCCGCCCGTATGGTAAGACGAGATCACGATATCAGAAAAAGTTATCTTCGAATAACAATATGGAGTTCCGTCTCCGCCCGTTTTCCTGCAGGTCAAGATCGCCTGGGGTATGTGGTTGCCCTTACATGAAGCCAAGAGCAATTGCGGCGACGCCTTTCCGTTCCTAACTACAAAGTTAAAGTCCTGCATGCTGACTTTTCCAACGCCCAAGCCGGTACCTTGTGCGGCTGAGCCGGAGTTACTTGCTCCGAACGAGAATGACTCGATCTGCATTTGCTTTTCCATTCCGATTGCATCCGATTCACCTTCTATCGTGTCTATTTTCAAATAAAAATCTGTCTGTCCCATAATGTTGATTTAGCTCCTTTTAGAATTACTGGCTGACTTTTCTCCCTTAATGTTTATTGTAGGCTTTCGCACCGTTCCCCGGCGTCTCCTACTCGCTTACATACAAGAGACGAAGCGAAAACCTACTTTTGCGAAAACTATCGCCAAAATTACTTGGCTGGCGGCGGAAGGTCGGCAACCAGGCGGAGCGAGACCGAAAGCTCGTCCAACTGGAAGTGCGGCCTAAGGAATGCAACCGCGCGATAACAACCCGGTTTGCCCGGTATCTCGGCCACATCGACACGTGCCTCGCGAAGCGGATACTTTGCTTTCTGTTCCTGCGGAGCCACATCGTTCTCCAAAACATACTTGCTGATCCACTTGTTGAGGAATAATTCAGCCTCTTTACGAGACATGAACGACCCGATCTTGTCCCGCATCATCGACTTCAGGTAATGTGCGAAACGCGAAACTGCAAAGATGTACTGCAATTGCGACGACAGTCTGGCATTCGCGTTGGCTGCATCGGTGTCGTACTTCTTCGCCTTGTTTGCCGACTGGGTCGCAAAGAATGCGGCATAGTCGGTTCCCTTGCAATGTACGAGCGGGATGAATCCGTTGTCGGAGAACTCCTTTTCCCGACGATCGGTGATCGCCACTTCGGTCGGGCACTTCATTGCAACTTCGCCTTCATCCGTCTGGAATGTATGCGTAGGAAGTCCCTGAACCAGGCCACCGCCTTCAACACCGCGGATCGCAACACACCAACCGTGCATCGAGAATGCTTCGGTAAGGCGTGTTCCCAAAGCATATGCTGCGTTACCCCAAAGGTATTTCTTGTGATTCGTGCCGTCCACATCTTCCTCAAAGCGGAATGTTTCGGTCGGCTTTGTAGCGGCACCGTACGGTTCACGCATAAGCACATGCGGCAGCGTCAAACCGACATATCGCGAATCTTCCGACTCACGGAAGCTGCGCCATTTCATATACTCCGTGCGGTCAAAGATCTTCGAAACGTCGCGGACCTCGGTCATTTCCGAGAAAGTGTCCCAACCAAAGAGGTCGGAAGCCGCCGCACTAAGGAATGGGGCGTGGGCCGCAGCCGCCACCTCAGAAACCTTTTCAAGCAACGCCATATCCTGCGGATGATTGCCGAATTCAAAATCGCCGATCATCGCACCGAATGGAGCTCCGCCAAAGGTTCCGTACTCTTCTTCGTAGATCTTTTTGAAGAGTGTGGACTGGTCGAATTCGAGTGCACGTTCAAAATCCTTCAAAAGGTCTTTCTTGGTAACACTCATTACTTTGATCTTGAGCTGAACCCCGGTCAGGCTGTTCCGCACAAGATGCTGAAGCCCGCGCCACGAACCTTCCAATTTCTGGAAATCCTCGTGGTGCATGATCTCGTTCATCTGTGACGAGATAAGGCGGTCGATCTCAGCGATGCGTGAATTGATGGCGACGTCCATGTTCTTGGTCATCGTCAATTCACCGCTCATGACCTGACTGACGAATTCGCCGATCATGTCCTTTGCTCGCTCTTTTTGGAATTCGTCGCGCGCCATTCTGCCTTCAGTTAGAATTTGGTCGAGAAGGCTTCCGCCCCCTTCGACTTCTACGGTCTCGGCAGCCGCCGCGCTTTGTTCTTTTTGTTTAGCCATTTGTGATTATTCCCCCTTCGCGAGCGCATCGCTAAGTTCTTTCTGTTTGTCGGAACTCGAAATGATATCTTCAAGCATCGACTCGAGCTTTTCGTTACCATCCATCTTCGAGCGAAGATCGGAAAGCTTTTGCCGTGCCTCAACCAATTTTCTGAGCGGCTCGACCTGCTGAACGATCTTGTCCGGTTCAAAATCTTCCACCGAATTGAACTTCAACTCGACGCCCATTTTACTGCCGTCGTCCTGAAGCTTATTCTCGGTCGTAAATGCCAGACGCGGCTTCATTCCGGAGAGAACCTGGTCGAAGTTATCGGGATCGATCTCAACGAATTTGCGGTTCTTGAATGCCGGAAGCGGCTCCTCTGGTTTGCCAACGAAGTCGCCCATAACGCCGACAACGAATGGCAGCTCCTTTAGCTCGATAGCTCCGCCGACCTCGACATCATAGGTGATCTGTACGCGCGGCGGACGCACACGATCTATCTTGTGCTGCAAACTCTCTTTTTTTGGCATTAGCTTTTCTCCTTTGGCTTATATATTAAATGCGAAATTCTTCATGATCTCAGGCCATGCTTACTGGCCTCCCGGCAACTTTTTATTCGGGCTGGCCCGTACCACCTTCTGCCGAATTGGTGTTAAATCCAAGCGTCTGACGAAGGTTGTATAGTACGTTCTCGTCTTTTATCACGTCCTGAAGCCAGCTTTCGAGCGGCATACTGCCCCATTTAGCAGCTCGTTGCACCAGATATGACACCGGACTGTGCGGCTCGGTCCTTTGGAAAAAGTCCGCGACATCATTCAGACGCTTGAGAGCATCTTTCCGATTTGCAATTGCGCCGGTCGCAACGCCCTTGCCGACGCGAACAGTTCCGTCTTCACCGACAGCCTCTTCCCCTTCGGCAACCTCTTCATCCGACTCGTCCGGTTCCTCGGCCCGCTTATCTGCAAGTATCTTCTTGACCTGGCCGTGAACTGCGTCAAGCGATTTCTTGAGATTCGTAAGGCCCGGCATTTGATTCCGGTCAAACTTTTCTTCGATGACGGCATTCAGGGCGCTCAACTCGACCCAACATTCATCGAGAACGAAGTTCACCGATTCCATATGGGCCCGTCGCGTTGACGATAATGCTTGTCGCCATAGTTCGCCCGTAACTTTTCGCTGCTTTTCCGCTTGCGATTTTAATTCGTTGATGCGTATCTGCTCGGCGGTTTCAAGCGTTTCGAGATTTTCCGGAAAGTCGTAAACCTTAGAATCTTCGTAATCGAAGAAGCTATAGCCATTCCCGGCTATGATCGGAGCGGCTTGGACGGAAAACGAGCTTTGCCCTTCGAACCATGCGATAGCGTTCGCACGCCCTTCCATGTCGCCTTCGTCCACTTCCGGATGAAGCGTATCCCAAAAATTTTGCTGGAGGCCGGTCAACAGTTTAAGACTGTCTCTAAGGCCCGGAAACCCGTGTTGTTTGATAAGAGCCTCAGACAGCCAGGCAGCTATCTGCAGATCTTTTGACTGAGTTGATAACGCCGGCACGGCAAGGTCGATCACCTTGCGGAAATCGGCATATTTCAGTTCCGTCTGCCATTCGCCCTGATTCATATCATCATCGGCGCGGCGCGCTTCGGTAATCTCGTCGTAAATGCCTGCGTAACGCAAACTTTCGCCGGCGGGTGTTTCTTCCGAGATCGGTTGAAACATCGCGTCGAGGTCAATTACCGGAGCTTGTATCAGCTCGTCGCTCATCAAAAAATCTCCTTGCCTCTGACCCTAGCAGAGGTGAAAATCGGACAAACGGTTAAGGAAGTAAAAACATTCTAAACGAAAACTCAAAATAAAGCATCTATAAAATCACTCTCCGGCCTCTTCACGGATAAATTTGAGGGAACTGATGTCAAGAATGGACTTATCGCGTCCATCCATCCAGAAAAGTTTGGTGCCTTCCCCGGTAAATACCTCATCACCTACCTCGCGCCAGTCCGTCATCCTTCCGAGACGCAGCAGATCGTTGTCGCTTTTCCATGTGCCTGAATACAGCGCGGGGAAAAACATCTCGCCGGTAATGCCATTCTTCATCTCGACCTCGGCCTGTATCCAGTAAAGGTCGCGCAGCGTTTTCGGCTTAAAGAAATTAATTGACGAAACCTCTTCGAAAGGCAGCCAGACATAACTGTCCTTATGAATCACCTCAAAAACGCACATCGTCAGGTCGTTATAATCGCGAAAATCGGAAAATCCTTCGCCGTTGACCTCGCATTTATAAGCGGGCCGTTCTTCTTCGACTTTGTCGATCGCCGCACGGGCCTCACCGAAACTGCCTTCGCGGATGCGATTTACAGCGTCAAGAAGGTCAGCGATGTGTGCGGGTTTATAACCCATAAATTCGGGGCTAAGGCCATCCGAAAACAGCTTCATCCTGTTACGCTCGGCATGAAAGTTTTGTCGGTAAATCAAGGCACCGATCATCGCATTCGTATCCTGATGGCCGATAACCTCAAGCTGTTTTTCTGCACGGTCCCAATTACCCGCATAACAGGAAAGCTCGAAAAGAAAGGTGCGGGCCGTTTCGTCGGTCGGGTTTGTCTTTACCAACCGAAGAGCCGCTTCGACCGCAGCCGTTAAATTCCCGGCATCAAGCTGTAATTTAGCGTCATTCATAGTTTCTTGGTCTATTGTTTCAAAAAGTTCTGCGGCACGCGTACCTGCCTAAAGATGCTCTTATCAAACAGGTCGCCGCCGCTCGATTTGATAGTCGCTGTTACCGCTTTACCGCCGACGGTGAATGTCAGCAGATACTCCCCGCCCGGCTGCTTTTGCGGCTTCGATGCATCGACGAACCGGAAAAGGCCCCAATTGCCCTGATATTTCAATGACCCCGAACCGGAACTTGTGGTCGAAGTACTCGAATTCGTATTCGAAGGCGGCGCCGTCGTTGTGCTTGTGCTTGACGTACCGCCGACGTTGATCAGCACGCCTGTTTCGGCCCCGCCTGCACCAGGAAACGTCGGTTTGACCGATCCGGTACCTTCCGATTTGACCGGCGTTCCGTCAAGCGTGATCTCGACGATCGCTCCGGTCACAGGCTGCAGGTTAAACTCGTACTCGAACTTCGGCGTCGGGTTGGTCCCGTACAGGGCCTTCTGAAGTTTCGTTATATTGTTCAAATAAGCTATGAACTCGTCAGAGAACTTGACCTCAGCCGTATCCTTCAATTTCAACTGGCCGTTCGATTCCTCGAAATATCGGCTTAGCTTCTCATCGTAGAACTTCGAGAATTTTCCTTCGCCCGGGGCCATGAAGGCCGTGACCTTCGTCAGGTCCGAATCGGTTTGACTATCCTCGAACGGATATCCCTTTTCGATCTCTTTGGCATCGGGAACGATCGATTCGTTCCACGTCTTCACCAATTGCGTTTGGGCGTCGGCGCCAAACAACGCCTTTAGGTTTCCGATCGGCCGCTGTAAAAGTTGGGCCATCGACTGGCCGGACGGCGTTTCATTAAACCCGCCAAGCAAATTCGTAACCGCCGTTTCGCGGTTACGCAGCTTTATCGGGTCCTTAGGATCATCGTTTGCGATCTGTTCGGCGATCGTCTTCATACGATCCTCGGAAACACCGTTGAGGTCATTAAACAATTGTCCCAATACGCCGCGATACTTAGCGATCGGCGCAGCCTCCGGCTTTTCTTTTGTGCCTACAAATGTGAACACGGGCCTAAACTCGGTTTCCGGCGGAGTTCCGCCGCCTTCCGTCGTCTTTTTCTTTGAGAAAAAGCTCATTATCCATGCCATCCAGCCCGGATTCTCATCAGGCAATGACAAGTTGGTATTTCGCGCAACCTCTTTGACCAATATTTCCATCGGCGAATTCGCCTGTGAAAATGTCTGCAAAGCGTTGGTCGCCTCAGCCTTATTTTTATATGGCTTGACCTCAACCGCCTTAACAAATTTCAGCCAGTGGTCGGCATAATCGCGGTAATATCGGTCCTCAAGCTTCTTGGCATCGGTCGATTGGGCAAGTTCTTTCTTGCCGAGTTCGCCCATTACCCAATCGTCTTCGCTGAGCTTCTGTTCCGCTTCGGAGATCGCGACCTTCATCAGTTCGATTCCCGGCCGCGTGAACGCACTAGGCACGTTATATCTGCCTTCCATCAGCGTCGTGTCGCCGCCGTTTCGAGCTAATATCGACTCGACCGTTGTCGTTCCTACCTTGTCATCCACCTCTTTCGAGATCTCGGTTATTTTGCGGCTGTAGTAACGATAAACTGCCGGAAATGCCTGCAGCTTACGACGCGAATCCTCGACCAGTTTTGCGTTAAGGCTTATACGCGGGAAATTTCCTTCGTCCGGTTTGCGATCGACCTGCTTCGCCCAAAACTCCAGATTCTGCTGTGCCGTAAGCTTCATGTCGGCCGGTATTTTGGAATCCACCGACCAATAATCCTTCAGCGCGTTGGCGATGTGTGTCGATTCCGCCTTGCCTTGATACTCACCGGATAACATCAAATACGCCTTTAAAAGGTCATAGTACTTTCCAAGATTCTCCTCTTCCTTTTCGCTCACCTGCGATGCATTTGCGACCGGCTGGCCGTCGGCAAACTTACGCAGGTCGGCCTCGATCCGCTTGAGCGCAGGTGCCTTGAAGCGCTGCTCGATCACCGAATAGTAGATCGGCAGCAAACTGCGTTCATAAACCGCGCTTCCCGAATACAGGCCCATTCGCATGTAGAACGGAGGGCTGTTTCGGTCGTAATCGTCGAGCTGCGTCATCAATGAACGGAGTTCATCCGTGACAAATATTTCGCGACGGGTTTCGTCCTCGTTCTTGGCGAGAATATCCTTTCCGGCGTCGGCCTTGCGCATCGCAAGCACCTTTTCACCGCGTGCCTCGGCATCGGACAACATCTGCCTATTGGTGGCAAGCGAGATTCCGGCCATTATCAACACCAATCCAAGAAGCAATGCTCCTAATACTGTTAATATCCAGCCAAAGATCGGTGCCCGCTGCCGTTGTGCAACAAACGTGCGGACCAGATCTTTGTCGCGAAGAATTACGTCCTTGAAGAGACGCTCGGCGAAATAGCCGTTTGCTACCGTCGCCGGCGCGTTTGCCGAACCTTTCGCCGACGGTGAAGCCGTGAAATAGAACCCGCGAAGAAAGGGATTTTCGCTGAATGGATTAGGACGGAAAAGCGCATTGACGAACGCCGCGAACTTTCGCCGGGCCGAACCAAAATGCAGCGGGAAATTAAAGATCTTTAGCTGACGAACGGGCGGAAACGGAGCTGAAAGCCGGACAAGCCGACGCTTCATTATGGAATTTTGCAGCACCTCGTATTCGCCGTCAAAAAGTGCCTGTGCGTTGTCGCTTTTCTCGATCGGGATCGTCGCGCCCCAAACCAAAGACTTATCTTCTTTCTTTGACGCCGAGAACGAGTCGCGAAATCCTTCGATCGAATCGGCGTGAGTGAACACGAGATAAACCGGGAATTTTAGCTTTACCCGTGCCATCGTGTCATCAAGACGGGCGCGTAAAACTTTCGCGATCTCTTCTATTTCGCGCTCGTCGCCCTTAACGATCGACTCTGCATTTACGGTCAAAACGAGTCCGTCGATAGGCCGGTTCGAGCGATATTTCTTGATCGTGTCGATCAGCGCCGACCATTCGTCGCCGTCAACGCCTTCGGTCTGAAACCGGCCCGCAGTGTCAACAAAAACTGCGTCGCTCGTGACGCGCCAATCGACGGTCGGCGTCGGTCGGACAAACGCCTGCTCAGATTGGCGCTGACTCGGAAGTGTTTGAAAGTTGAGGTTCGAGCTGATGACGAGCGAGCTTTTTCCCGAACGCGGGGCTCCGGCGATCAGGTACCAGGGCAGTTCATATATTGCATCTTTACCGGTATTGCCAAGCGTTGAAGTCTTAAGGAATTGAACCGTTTCTTCAGTTCCGCGGGTCAATTCAGGATATTGTCCGGTAGCCGCAACGACCTTCTGTGCGGGAGCGGCTTCGCCTTCAACAACACCGGCCGCGTCGGCTGTTGCGGCTTTTGCCGCCTCGGCTTCGGCCTCTGCCTTTTTGGCTTTTTTCTTCGAGCGGCGTGAGACAAGGTAGCCTGTCAGCAGTGTAAATGGCAAGGTGAGCAGCACCAGAACGATGGTAACTATTTTTGTATTGTTGCCCATCGCGGTCGTCGGCATCATCATTACGATGAAGCCGACAATGCCGTAAAACGACATAAGCCCGCCAATACCAAACGCAAACTTCAATTGATCGGTATGCCAACTCATAGATTCAAAACCAACTTCTCGCCTAAAGCGGTAACCGCTGGACCGTGTCCTGAACGAATTTAAACGACAGCATCAGCAATATTACATAAAATATCAGCGCAAAACCTAGACCGCCAAATGCCCCTAATTTTGCCCAAATAGGCATTCCGCGTTTTTCGGGCGGCTTTGGCTGATCGTTCGCCAGCCAGTGCGGCGACAGCTCGACCGACTTGATCCGCCCGGCCTTTACCAGCGCGTTTGCCGTGGTCTGCATCGTTGCAAGCAGTTTTTCGTGCTCGTAGATCGCATATCTGCCCTTAAAGCCGAGCAGCATACAGAAATAGTAAACCTCGACCGCGTCAACAGTCTGCTCAATCTGCCCGAGCATCGAATCCAGCTTGTCGAAAAACTTGTTGCCGGCCAACTGCTCCCCGAAATACTCAAGCTGGAGCGGATTTTTTTCCCATTCGATCTTTAACGGAAAATTATTGGTCAGAACAGTTTCATCCACAAACGACGCGAGTCCAAATTTAGAAACCTGGACTATCTTATGGTTGAACTTATACCGCTCGGCCCGCTTTTCGAATTCATCCAGCAGCCCAACAACCTTCGGCCGCAGATCGTTCGACGGCGTAACAATACCAGCCTTCAGCCTCAAAATAAGGTCAAAAACCGGCCCCGCAAATGTGATCAGATCTTTTTTTTGTGCTTCGGACATTGAATTAAGGTTTTACTGCGTACAGTTCAAGCTTTTCGTCGGGGATTTCGTTTGGTACATAGACTGAAATGACCTTTGAACCGGCGATGCCGCTCCAGTATGGGCCCATGCTGTCTAGCTGGAAATACTTGAATCCGACGCGTGACGGAATCGGGGCCGGCGGCGGATTGGCGTACGACAACACAACGCCGGGCAATGCGGATCCGATCACGGAATCGATAACGTCGCGCGAGGCGATCTTTACGACACGGGGCACGCCTTCGATCAGTTTCGATTCCGGCATCTGCGCCCTCACAGCCAGATAGAATCCTGCTTCCTTGAGCAGACGCTCGTCGTCTATGCGTCCGACGTAAAGCGTGTCGCGCGTCTTTTCAAGCGGGATCGGCACACAGCGGCTCGGGATAACCGTCTCAAGCAGTTCCTTCAACTGCATCGAAAGATTGTAGAACGTGAAATATAGGTCGTCGTGGTCGTACTTAACTATGTCTTTCGGGTGATAATCGAGCGAAAATGTCATCAGCTTACCGGCAAGCTTACCCATTTCAAGGTAAAGCTTCTCGGGATGACACATCGGCGAGCGGAAGAAATGCGACATCGTCGGGATCGACGAATTTATTGTGTGCAAGAGCCAAAATACGGCGACTTCCGATGTAGTAAAGTCGGCCAAGGAAGCATTCGCCTGCCGACGCTGCTCACCAAGGCTGCCGCTCTTTGTGATTAGGATCTCGACCGTCTGCCGCAGCATGTTCGCGAGCCAGCCCGAACCGGCAATATTCAGGATAGGCGGAATGTAGTCGTCAGATATCTTTAATTGCCCTGTCGGCGTTCGCTGCAACTCGGCGATCTTAATAGATGTAAAACCATCGCGAAGCTCGTCGTCGAAAACGATTCGCAGATTGCTCTTTGCGTATGCAACCGGCTGTTCGTTTGTTCCACTGGTCTCGTCCTTTACCAACGACCCTTCCTGCAAAAATCTGAGGTTATTTGAAACTGCAGCACCGCTTGCCTGAAAGTTCGCTTCGCCTGCTTTTTTTGCCGGAATCGCCAAATGGACGCCGAGCTTTTCGGCTTCCACACCGAAGTGATTGCCGATCGGGCGCATATCGGGAACGGCCTCCGTGTCGGGCACATTTACCACCAGGCCGTCGGGCATTACTGCCCTGCAATTTGTTATTTGGAAATTTCCGTTCGCGACGGCTTCGCTGTTAACCTGGAGATCGAGAACTCCGTAGTTATACGCCATCATCGAAAAGACGCGCGAATTCAACAGCTCTTCATGATAATTGTCCCACTGCTGAAAGTGATGCGGCGTCAGCAGCATCCCCTCGTTCCAGACGATCTTGCGGTATTTGCTCATATCGGGTTTGATGTAGATTTTAGACCGAGAAGCAAAAATAGTAAACACTCGACAGCGGTACTACGCATTTACTGTATTTGCTTAATGCCGTTTCTTTTTCTTCTGAACTCTCTTAAGCGATGGTTCAGGCGGCTGCTGTTTAACATTTTCAGCCGCCGTCAATCGCCCAAAAAAATCTGCCATCCATTGTTCGCCTGTTTTCTCGGGAAGATTTTCCGGATATGCCTCGGCAAGTTCGAGCGCCATTATCAGCACAGGAATACCCTCTTTTGCTCTAACGCCCGAATGGGCAAGTTGATCAATCGTCTTCGACGGCTTGATCGGCAGCGGAACCATTCGAATTCCCTCGCCCGAAAGCGTCGCACAGTTTTCCGGGGACGATGTGACCAGGTATTCACGACACGACATTGGCCGGTTCAGATGTATCGAACACGATTCGTCCTCAAGAAACGGACAATCGATGCGTTCAGCAAAGTATCGGTGAACAGCCGAAAGTGCTTGCTTCATCTGCCTGGCCGACGTTTTTGGCCGTCCGCCGTCGTACTGTTTCTTAAAATCGTCAAACCAGCCAATGGTCCGAAAGTGTTCAACTGCATCAGCAAAACGCTTTTTCACGTCAGTTCGGCGCGGTTCCGGCATTGATTCCACAAGCTCGGCGATTTGATATATCTCGATCTCAGCGATCGGTACGGGCTGTCGGCAGCATGCACCGCATCCGGCCTTGCACGAGACAGATCTGCCTTCGCTTTCCACCGCCTGAACGCCGATATCGGCGAACGAATTTGCCATCTGATGAAATATCGGCAGCATTCGATGCGGCTTTACCGGCTTTGCCGGAACCGTCATTTCCATATCGAGCGGGTATCCGCCGATCTTCAAGCTCACGTTTCCGGTTACCCATTCGTCTTCTGCCATTTCAGTTGGAAAACATTTTGTACAAATACTAAAGCGAAAGCGCCTCAGCATTGACGCCAAATTCTTTTGGATTTTGCGCAATGGTTCCGATCGCAAGGAAGTTCAACGCACTTTCGAACTCGCCCTGTGTGATCTTTCCGTTCTTTTGAAGGAACCATATCGAACGGATCTCACGCGAGCTCTGCGGCGATTTGTTTGCAAGATCCTGAAGCATATTCCGCATTTTCATAAAGTCGCCCGCCGTACCCTGTCCGTAAGCCGCGATCACAAGAAGCGAATCGTCGGCAAGCTCGTTGCCGAGGTGTGTGGTGAGTTTATCAAGTATATCGGTCATCCCTTGTGCAGTTTGCAGAACGTCGCCGCGACCGCCGCCCAGTTTTGCAACCGCAGCTATTGCCAGAAATTGCGGTTTCAGGTTCTTCGACGAAGCTAAAGACTTCAACGCCGACGAATTCTTTTGAGCATTCTTTAAATTCTCCGCCAACGACGACGATCCGCTCAACTGTTTTACTTTCGAACTAAGTCTTTGCGCCTGTTCGCCTGTTAAGAATGCCCGCGGATTATTCTGCGCGATCAGTCTTAGAAAGGCGCTGCCGTTTTGTTCGATCTTCGCGGTCTCACCTAACGGTGTTGTTGAGGGTGTGTTCGAACCGCTGGGAACGGTGGTCGAAGTGTTCGATCCCACCGGAGAATTAGAGTTTACAGAGGTTGAATTTGTCTTATTTGACGTCTTTGTCGACCCGTCGTCTTTATCGTCTTTATCATTCGAATCGCCGTAAAGGTCGTCCGAATCATCCGTTGTCGTTACAGCCGTAGTGGTCGGCTGGCTGACGAGCAAATAAATAACGCCGCCGCCGAAGAGAAGAAGTATCAGGCCAAAAACCGGTATTAAAAGTAGCAAAAGCATTGAACTCGAAGCATTTTGCGCTTCGGGCTGTGATTCCGCGATCATTCCCTGAGCAGACGGCAACGCATCAGAAGCAGGTGCTGCTTTGGGAACCGGTTCTGCATCAACCTTGAACGGCTCCGGCTCGGACTTTCGTGCTGGCGGTGCGGCAGATTCAAAATCGGCAACGACATCGAATCCGCCCAGACCTATTACGTCACCGTCGTTCAACGCGGTCGGCGACATCAATGGCTGGCCGTTCAACGTCGTGCCGTTGCTCGACCCAGCGTCCGAAGCAACATAAACGTCTTCAAATCTCTCGATCCGCAAATGATGCCGCGAAAGCCGCCCATCGGGAATGCACAAGTCCGATTCCGAATGGCGCCCGACAACAAACATTTCGCCGTCAACTCTCGACCGCCTGTCATCGCCATTTGCGTCTCTGAATTTTAGGTACAACTGATTCATACCGATAGCCTTACTATTTTATCTTAGGCTGAGAGCAATTGAAAAAAGGCTGCCTTTTCAGATAGCCCTTTTTCAATCAAATTTCAAAAAATAACCGAAGCTACGGCAAACTAGACCCTAAAAGTCCACATGATGATCGCAACGCAGTAAATTGATTTTGTTCTTTTGTGCGAACGGCACCACTAATTGAATTCGCCCTTCTCAGGAACACGTCCCAAGCCCAGCGACCGACTTGTGCGCCGCGTTCGTCACGAACGATCGCCCGATAGCGAAACTGGTTGCCGTGTTCATCTATGCGTCGGGATTCGTAATAGTTGAGTTCCAAAACGCGGATCGGCGAAACTGATAATCGGCGAGTTTCGTTCTGATCAGAAACACCGTTGTGGTTCGTGTCGCGCCACAGTCTAAGTTGGTCGAATACCGCGTCTCGCTGGTCAATTTGACCGTCACCGTTCCCGCCGTTCGCAGGCTGATCGAAAACCGCCAAAGCAAGAAAACCGTTTCTCATCTCGCCGGTCGGTGGTTCGGGCTGCGGAGTATAGTTACCGAAAAGCTCGGTGCCGTCGTCGATAGAGTTGTTCCCGTTGCGGTCAAGCACGAGCCATGCATCGTCCGAACCGGCGGAAGTCCAGGACAGCCGCTCTGTGATCCCATCAGCATCGAGATCGAAATCTACGCCGCTTGCTGCATTTGTAAGCGAAAAGCCGTTTCCGGTTGTGTCAATCACGATCGGCGTGTAAACCTCACACAGGCAGAGCGAATGATTCCAATACCCACCGACCGTCGCAGTGCAGTCACAATAATCTTGCCAGAGAAACTCACACCACCCCGCATCCGCCGGCCCACATCCACTCCCGCCGCTTTGCGGACAACAGAATCCGGAGCCACTTGGGTCCGAACTGTACCCTAGCGGACAATTTCCGAAAACTTCCGGTGGAACGTAATCCGGGCAACTCGGCGAGGCGTACAAAGTGTTGGCCTTCAAAATATCACAACTTGATGGGTTATTAAGTCCGCCAGTATCATTCATACTGTTAGACTCTGCCATAACGGTGACAGACTGACTGCAAGTAGTGCAGTCATCTAGTCCAAAGAAATGGCCAACCTCATGGACAACTACCTGTCTTAGGGCAGTTGCATTAGTTACATTTGGATTAATATTTATGGAACCCCTTGTCCTTCTAGCACCATCATTAGTTCCCCCGCTAAGAGCTTGGCATGTGGCTTGGCACGGATTACCCGAAGCCCTTGTAACTTGGACAGTATTTATGGCACTAACCGGGGTAGAATTATATGTGAACGCGAATCTTGCACCCCAATATCGGCCGGGTGCGTTCTGCCAGTTTTGAAAACCTTCGCGAATCGCATCCCGATGGGTCGAGCTGTACACCGGGTCAATGTTTACGGTTATGGTAGGTGGCCATTGGGGCCACGCAAATAGCTGGCTCCAAATAGGAGGATCAGGACATGTTTGTGCGTTTGTAACCATACCGCGCTTAAGGTGATAATTTTGAATATTAGCAGTCTCGGATGAAGGCGATGCTTGGAGTGTCGATTCATCTATTGTCCCCCACGCGGCGCGTTTGCTATGGCTGCCTGCAATTCCGACATAAATTCCAGGAAGTTCGCATTTTTATATCTGCTATAGTTGCTGAAGATGCGAGGGTTACCCTCCTTCAAACCGTCTAGAGGATAAACGATATCTCCGCGCACCTCGTAACCGGTGAGGATTAAATGATCTTTCCCTTGTTCGTCCCATTTTAAAAACAGAACGTACTGTTTCCCAATTTGAGGCAAATTATGCCCCGAATCTCCTCGTCTTTGCACTTTGCCCGACGCGAAACGTACGTTGCCGCCAACCCGTTCTGCAACCAAACTTGATTCTGGGACAATTACTTGATCACCACGATTCCTGAAAACTTGATTCACCGTCACTTGAAATTCAGAATAGACCGCACTCTTGTCGTTCGATATAAAAGCCCGTGAATCAGTAATGGTGCCGATTACTATCAGGTCGCTTTGATCAATGGGAAACGCAGGCTCGATAGCGGAATGAGGTGGTGGAATCTCAAAAATATTTGCCTCGTCCTCAGACTTGTCTAACGGAATTCTTGATTTATATTTACCTCCCCGCTTCTTTCTAATGTCCTTCTCCCTCTGATCCGTTGGTTCGGGCGCATCAAAATCCACAGTAGGGGCCACATCTTCCTTTTTTTGTGTTTGTTGCTTGTACGTACTTTGGCTTTGTCCACTGGTTGCGACCAATACAGCGACCCCACCTGCTAGAACAGCTAAAAGTATAAAGGCTAATCTGTTTTTCATATTCCTCTCCAACGTGTGCCGCCATAGCGATAGTTCTGTCAGATAAACGCGCAGTGCGACCCTCTGGTCTCGGAGTTCGAGATGGCACTTGCCAAGCTTATTCTTAACGTGGAGTGCTGTCAATGAATTTTGGGAACCACTGTAAACCTCCCCGTTTTAGCGCCAGTTTAAACTGGAGTTTCCGGGGTTAAGTCAGGGGAGAGATTTGATCCCCCGCATGACGCTCTGGGAGGCATGCCTCCCAGAGCGTCATGCGGGCGGCGGCAGTTGTAGAATTCCAACCAATCCGCTGTCAGTTCTCTCACCTGGTTCAAAGTTTCAAAGATGTACATA